>Ga0302306_10000003_pt1 | contig 573970 bp, 500 predicted proteins | sample III_Palsa_E3_1_FD_198761 | JGI IMG/M metagenome (GOLD analysis project Ga0302306, IMG submission 198761) | Peat permafrost microbial communities from Stordalen Mire near Abisko, Sweden - III_Palsa_E3_1 | ecosystem: Environmental > Terrestrial > Soil > Palsa > Peat permafrost | place: Sweden...
GCGGCGGCGCAGGCAGCGGCCTTCTACATAGCTGAGCGAGGGGCAAGGGACTCAAGCGCCGTCCCTTGCCCCTCGCGCTCCCCCATCCCGGCGCACACCGGAGATGGAACCAATGAAAGTTGTCGTATTCTTACGTGAACGAAAGTAGGGGGCAGGTCAGCAGAATCATGGCATGAACAGTCTTACGGTCTCGTAGTCTGTCTCTCACTACAACGGAAACAGACCCAATAGAAGCGGCTAATGAAGCGCACGCAGCGCAACCAATCCGGACCTCGGCGCCATCTTTCCGCAGGCGATCACTCTCAACGGAGTAACCGCCATTCCCAGAACTGATGCCGATTACGACGGCAAATCCAATCCCAACTTTCCCGGCGACGATCACATTCAGGCGATCGCCAATGTAGCGGCTTTTCATTTCGGATATATCGAGCAAGGTGGATCGAGTCTCTACGCAGCGATGAGTCAAAGAGTGACGCATCCCGCAGTTCTAGTTTTGTTACCTAGACTTTACTCATAACGACGGACTGGAAGACAACAATCTTGCGTAGCAATTGAAACAGACAGCAGCGAGAGACTACAGCCTCAATCGACCCGCAAGAACATCCGCCCGGGTCGGCAAAAAGAGCGAGCGTCCTGTGTGCCCCCACTGGTTGCCGCAGTCGAGGCAACGCAGCTGCGGACCAATGTCAGAGACCGATTTGCTCTGGCATGCGGGACAGGGCGGGAGGGTGTGATTAGCGCCAAAGGTCCCATTTCTGGCTTTATCTGATTCCAATTCCAGCCACTTGAAGAACCCATCATTAAAAGCCGCATCAAGCCAAGTCCGTCTTGCAATAGATCCCTGATCAGGAAATAAATTCCCTGATACCTCCCTGTTAATTCCCTGATAGGTCCCTGTTCCGATTGAGCTGAACGTGCCACTTTCTCCAGTAAAATGTGCAGCTTAGAGAAAGAATCGTGCATTTTCGAGAGCAAAATATTGCAAATTCCCTGTATTTTTCCCTTAGCAGGGAATTCAGGCGGTTAGCGCCAGACTGCGCGCTCCGCCAGTTTTCCTTCCTACATTCGCCCCGGTGTTTTATAGGGGTGGGCACATCCAAACCCGCATTTCTACTTCCGGGAGTCCGTGCCAGACTCTCTCTGAGATATTGATTCTGGGCTTGGGGAAGATTAGAGTCATGAGAGCACAAGTCCTGTGGGTGGTTCTCCATGTCCAGTCAAGGCAAGACATATCTCAAATTCGGCTCGGCCGTTGTCGTGATTCTTTTCCTGCTGGGGTATCTCGCTTATACGGGCGTGCAGGATAGTAAGAGTTATTACGTCACCATCAGCGAGCTGCACAAGATGGGGAACGGGGCTTATACCAAACGGTTGCGGGTGGCGGGGAATGTGCAGCCAGGGTCGATTAAGCGCACGGGGACGCATGTGCAGTTTGTGCTGATGGAGCAGGATCAGTTGCTCGCGGTGGATTACACGGGGACCGAGGCGCCTCCGGATACTTTTAAGGACGATTCGCAGGCGCTGGCCGATGGCAGCTTTGGGCGCGATGGTGTGTTTCACGCGAAGGCGCTGCAGGCGAAGTGCGCGTCGAAATATGCGCCCAAGCAGCCCGGCAACCAGATGCAGGCCGAGCCGGCCAAGAGCGTCACACAGGTGCAAACCAAGGCGAACGGAACGGCGAACTAGTATTCTTCTTAGCGGCGTAGCCAAATCGCCGTAAGTAATTGTCATAACTGTTCAAGATTGACCATTCCTGGACGCGGCTTTGGCGCATGATTCTTTCGTCGTGAAAAAGGACTCAGTCCAAAACAGACCCTAGCTGTTCCAGGTACCCCGCAACTCCGGCCCAAGAAGTCTTTCCACGGCATTTTCTCTCAGGAGGATTCACATGAATGTATTCGTAAGTCGGCATCGTGCCGCCCTGTGCGTTTTGGGTGCGGCGGTTTTTTCTCTCGCTTTGAGCCGGAATGTTTCGGCCTCCACTGTGGTCGTTACCCCCCCGAGTACCACGGCTTGTAAGAATGTTGCCAGCTACCCCACCATTTCGCTGGCGGTTAGCAGCGTGCCCGCCGGCTCGCTCATCTACATCTGTCCCGGCACCTACGCGGAGCAGGTTGTGATCACCAAGAAGCTGACGCTGGAAGGCGTGGCTGGAAATGGTTCTGTAGGCGCAGCGGCCTCGGGATCGAATAATCCGGTAATCGTGTCTCCGGCCGGTGGTGTGTTGGTAAACAGCAACGATCTTTATGGATATCCGAGCGGCCAGCCCACGGCCGCCCAAATCCTTGTCCAAACCCCATCGAATGCTCTGGCCACGCCGATTGTGGTCAACATCGCCAATATCACCGTCGACGGCAGCAACAACGGGCTTAACAGTTGCGCCACCGACCTCGTCGGAATCTATTATCAGAACGCTTCAGGTACCCTGAACCACGTGACGACCAGATACCAGGAGCTCCCGCAGGCCGATTTTGGCTGCCAGGACGGGTTGGCCATCTACGCCCAGAGCGGCTACGCTACAGGCGGAAGCGCGACAGTCACCATCGAAAACAGCAGTGTGCATGATTACGATAAGAACGGAGTTACCGCCGATGGCAGCGGAACGGTTGCCACGATTACCGGCAATTACATTGTGGGAATCGGCGCCACTCCGCTCATCGGGCAAAACGGCATTCAGATGAGCTTCGGAGCCGCCGGGAAAATTGAGAACAATACCGTAACCGATGATGTGTATGTTAATCCGTTGGATTGCTACCCCGGCAATTGCTACAGTGCGACTGGAATTCTTCTGTACGATTCCGGAGGCGCCAGCGACAGCCACGTAACCATCAGCGGCAATACGGTCAGTAATACGCAGGAAGCGATTGTGACCATCACCGACGGGGCTGAAACCGCCGACTACAACGACGTTACCTCGAATAAAGTGACCACGAATGCGGCGATCGTTGTCACCGGCGCGACCTATCTTCTGGATGGGATCGACCTGTGCAGCGACCACAACACGGCCAGCACGAACACCGTATTCAATAGCTCCGGGTCGGGCGTTCACCTTGACAGCGAATGCACGGAACCAGGTAGTTCGCCGACCGGGGCCAGCAGCACGGCCACAAATAACACTGTCAACGAGGCCTGCGCGGGCGTTTTGCTAGGAAGCTCAGGCGGCGCTGCGTCGGGAACTGTTACCTACAACGTGGTGGAGACCACGGCTTCGGGCGACACCTGCCCGGTTGGCAATGGCGGCTCCAGCACCAAGGTGGGGAAAATAAAGACACAACCGAAACACCGCTGATCGGGCGTTTTGCTTCGTGCGAAGGCCGCTGCGCGTGGCGGCCTTCGCGTTGACTCCTTGTGACTCCTGCCTTTGCAAAAACCTGAGAAAGTCCTTAGATTCGTTGCTGTGGCTGCTGGAAAACAGATTCCGTTCGGGCCTTCGCTGTGAGCCCTTCCGCGACAACGGCCCTGCGCGCACCAATCATCTCAGTCAGCAATCTGGTCAAGCAGTTCGGCCGGTTCGCCGCATTGCGCGGCGTGAGTGCGGAGTTCGACCTGGGCAAGCTCCACGTGATTCTCGGCGACAATGGGGCAGGGAAGACGACTCTGTTGCGGGCGCTGGCTGGGTTGGCGCATCCCACGCGGGGAACGGTCGCGATCCTGGGGAAGAGCCCGCAGGAGGCTTGCCGCGAGATTGGTTATATGGCGCATCCGTCGCTGCTTTACGACGAGATGAGCGGGATGGAGAATCTGCGCTACTTCGCGCGGCTGTATGACATTGCCGGGGACGAACGCTGCGAGCAGGTGATACGGTCGGTGCGGCTGGATCCGGGATTGGCGCGACCGGTGGGACAGTATTCGCAAGGGATGAGGCAGCGCATGTCTCTGGCGAGGGCGATTCTGCACGATCCGAGAATACTGTTGCTGGATGAGCCGTTTTCCAACGTGGATGCGCATTCGGCGCGGGAGATGGTGGCATTGCTCAAGGCCATGCGGGATGCGGGCAAAACCATTTTTGTGGTCACGCATCAGGCGGCGTTGCTGGAGGGCGTGGCGGATGAATTTGTGTGGATGCAGGCGGGGCAGATTGTGGAGCGGACGCCCGGGTTGACTCCGGGTTCTTCACAAGCGGGCGCGCAATGACTTCGCTACGATCGATCACTCTCGCAACACTGACGAAAGATATCCGGCTGGAGTGGCGCTCGCGGGATGCGATCAACTCGATGTTGTTTTTTTCGTTGCTGGTGGTGGTGATCTTCAGCTTTTCGTTCGATCCGAATGCGGAAGAGTCGCGGGAAATTGCGGGCGGGCTGATCTGGGTTGCGTTCCTTTTTGCCGCAGTGGTGGCGTTGAATCAGACTTGGGCGCGGGAACTGAGGAATCAGGTGCTCGATGCGTACCGGGTTTCTCCGGCCCCGGCGAATGCGTTGTTTTTGGCTAAGGCGTTGGGGAATTTTATTCTGGTGAGTGTGCTGGAAGCGGTGATGGCGCCGCTGTTCACAATTTTTTATAACTTACGGGCTCTGGGTCCGGCGTGGCAGTTGATTCCGGTGGCGCTGCTGGGAACCTGGGCACTGGTGGTGAATGGAACTTTTTTCGCGGCGATGTCATTGCGGACGCGCAGCCGCGAAATCATGCTGCCGCTGTTGCTATTTCCTATTTCCATTCCGGCGGTGCAATCGATGGTGGAGGCTACGCGCATTATTCTCGCGGGAGATGCGTCGGCGCGTTTCTGGATCGTATTGCTTCTCACCTACGATGTGGTGTTTACTACAGCTTGTCTGGCATTGTTCGAAACCATTCTGCAGGCGGAATGAAACGAGCCTTCCCCATCCTCGCGGCCGTTACGGCAGTTTTGCTGGCTTACGCTTTTTATGAAGCGATATGGTTTGCGCCCATGGAGCGGACGATGGGCGACGTGCAGCGAATTTTTTACTACCATGTGCCGTCGGCCTGGACGGCGTTTTTGTTGTTCACGGTGAATCTGGTTGCCTCCGTAATTTATCTGATCCGGCGAAATGCCAAGGCGGATGCGGTGGCGCTGGTGTCGGCGGAAGTGGGAGTTGTGTTTTGTACAGTTGTGCTGGTGACGGGGCCGATCTGGGCGCGGCCGGTGTGGGGCATCTGGTGGACGTGGGATATACGGCTGACGACGACACTGGTTCTGTGGCTGATTTATGTGAGTTATCTGGTGCTGCGAAGATTTTCCGACAGCTCGCAGACTCCGAAGCTGGCGGCGGTGCTGGCGATTTTTGGGGCGCTCGATGTGCCGCTGGTTTATTTTTCGATTTGGTTTTTCCGGACGCAGCATCCGCAGCCGGTGATTGGCGGGGGTGGGTCGATTGATCCGCGGATGTTGCATGTGCTTTTGATCAACTGGCTTGCGTTTTCTTGCTTCGCTTTTCTGGTTTGCTGGGCGCGGTATCGGCTTGAGTGGATGCAGCGAGAAGTTGACGAAATTGAAGCTTTGGAATCGTTACAGGGAGTGACGCGATGAACTCCGTTAAATTTCTTTGGGCTGCCTATATTGCGACTTGGGTAATTCACGGGGTTTATTTGGGGGGCATAGTGCGAAGGTATGGGCGGCTGGTGCAGAGGATGAAGGACTTGAGGAAGTAACAGCGGCTTCCGGCTTCCGTTTCCGGGTGGCGGCTTGCCCGCTAGGGAATCGGAATCCTCAAAGTCCGGGAAGCGGAAGCCGGACAGCGATTCTTAGTTCGTGGCTTTCCAATCTTTTTGCAGAGCGCTGAAGAAATCGGTGCTGCCGGACGAGCGGAGGAATTCGTAGTCTTCGATCATGGCGGCAGTGCCGATGCGGGCTGAGGGCAAAGGAGATTCCGAACGGATGACGCGGGCGGTGAAGCGCACGCGGACGGCATCGGTAAGCGTGATATGGGGCGGGAACGTGAGGGTGACTTCGCAGGCCGTGCCTGCGGGGACGGGGCGGTCGAGGTAAAAGAAGACGCCGCGGGCGCTTACATTCTGGGTTTCAGTTTGGAATTCGTTCTTTTCGTCCAGGCGGACCACGGCCGGCAGGCGCATGTCGAAGCGCCGCATAAGGCGTCGTTCCTGAGAAGCCGGGTGCATCCGTGGCGTATTTTCCGAAAGCATTCTTCCCCAAACAAGTGCAAATCTAATGCAGGACGGAATCGACAGCCAGCTGGAAGGCCAAAGTCCCGCCCAACGATCCAGGGCAGAACCTGATAGCATTCCACTCTATAGATTTGCCGCCAGTTTGCAAGAGCAAAAAGACTCGTGAACTGGTTCGGTAACTGGTGCGGCAAATGAATCGTGTTTGGCGGATGGCCCGGAGGAGAGTGCACGACCATCCAGATTCCGATTTCGGGAGAGCAATCGCGTTGCCAAGTGTGGACGCGCAGATCTACAGAATATCGCCAAGAATCAACGGTTGTTGGGATGCAGGCATTGAGTTCAATGGGCAGTCATGCAACGCTTTGCAGAAACTTAGCCGCCGAGATTCGCCCGCAGAATTCTTCATGCCACCTTTGTGCTACGTTTCGCGGCTCGATCCGGCATCTTTCCAAGGCAACGGGCGCATCTGACAGGTCGTGGGGCGGGCGTACAATCGGGCGCTCGCTTGACTTGGCTATCCATCAGATGTTTAAGTAGTTGTTTATTTTCCGCCAGTTTCTAAATGACATGTCAGCAGCGGGCGGTTCGCCGGCGCGGTGGTAGAAACTCGCGCGCCTTCTACTCACTCCATTTATGATCGGTATGCAGCGGAGGAAAAGCGTAATGGGGAATGGCCGTGCATTGTCTGGAAGACGATTGTCGTGTGAAGGATTGCCGGGAGGAAGTTTGCCGGGAAAAATTGCGGGAAGAAGCTTGCCGTGGGGCCGGGTGATGGGCGCGGCTTTGGTTTTGTTGTTGGCGGCTGGCGCACTGGTCGAGTTAGGATCGCGCCTTTCTGCCCAGATGTCAGGGGTTCTGGCTTCCGCATTCCCGCCTTCCACCACAGCTCGCAAGGCCGCTTCGAAAGCGCAGCCGGACGCGCGCGCTCTACTCGGCCAACTTCCGCTAATCTTCGAACCGAACCAAGGGCAGGCCGATGGCAGTGTGAAATTTGTGTCGCGGGGGTCGGGATATAGCCTTTATCTGAATTCGACGGGGGCGGTGCTGGCGATGCGCACGGCGTCGCAGGAGAAAAGTGGCTCGGTACCAGGCGTGGAATCGGTGCGCATGACGCTGGTGGGCGCCAATCCTAAGGCAGTTGTCGCGGGAAGCGAGCGGCTTCCCGGCATCAGCAACTACTTTATCGGCAACGATCCCAGTAAATGGCACACGGGAATTCCGCAGTTTGCCGGGGTTCGCTATCAGGGCGTGTATTCGGGAATCGATCTGGTTTTCTACGGCAGCCAGGGTCATCTGGAGTACGACTTTAAGGTAGCGCCGGGAGCCGATCCGGCGCAGGCTGAGATGCAGTTTGATGGAGGTAAAGTCGAACTGAGCGGTGGAGATTTGGTTTTGAAGGGAAGTGGAGCCGACGTGCGGTTGCAGGCTCCGCGGATTTATCAGAGCGCGGCGGGCCGACGAGAGCCGGTGGATGGACACTTCGTGCTGCGCGCGGAAAATCGGGTGGGCTTCGAGATCGGTGCCTACGACCGGAGCCGGGAACTGGTGATTGACCCGAACATCACTTACTCGACCTACTTTGGCGGCAGCGGGAATGAGACTTATCCTTCGATTGCGGTTAATGGGGATGGATTTATTTATCTGGCTGGGTCTACGACTTCCACCAATCTGCTACAGGTAGATTCATTGCCGCCTGAAACTCCGATCCAGTCGGCCCTGAACCCGGCCGCGGGGGCGCAGAATATTTTCATCCTGAAGCTGGATCCGACGGCCGGGCCAGCCGGGATTCTTTACCTTACCTACCTGGGTGGCAGCGGAATCGACGGCAGCGTTGGGTTGGGTGTGGATACAGGAGGCACCGCATACGTGGCGGGTACCACCACTTCGACGGATTTCCCTACGTCGGCGGGAGCTTTCCAGACCGGGCCGCTGGCCAGCACGGGCGCTCCTTGCTTTCCAAATGAAACGGCGCCGTGCCACGTGTTCGTGAGTGCGATCGGCGGAATGGATGGGTCGGCCCCCCCGCAACTAACGTATTCGACATACCTTTCGGGCAACGGTACGGATGTTGCCAGCGCCCTCGCGATCGACACGAATGGCGATGCTTTTGTCACGGGGACGACTACTTCGACGAACTCAGGCGCCGGCTTCAGTTTTCCTGCGACAGTGCTTCCTCCGGCGTATCAGCAGACATCGCTGGGTTCCATACAGTTTTTTGTGACGGAAGTAAATACGAGAAACGTCGGCTCAGGCAGCGTGCCTTATTCGACCTACTTCGGCGGCAGCACCGGGACGGTTGCTGTCGGCGGCGGGATTGCTGTCGATACTACCGGGAACGTCTACTTCAGCGGCACGACCAATTTCTTCAACAGCGGCGAACAGACGCAGGGAGGCGGTGGCACACAGGGAGGCGATTTCCCCATTCTGAACGCCTACCAGCCCTGTCTGAACACGCCTCCGCCTACTCTGATCGTATTCCCCATAACGTGTACGGCAGCGACGGGCACGGTTCCGACGGACGCTTTTGTCGCTAAGCTGAATCCGGCCAATGCGCAGACGGGCGCGTCTCAGCTGCTGTTTTCGACTTATTTCGGAGGGAGCGGTTCGGATACTTCCGCTGGGCTGACGATTGATCCCACTGCTGCCGCCATTTACATAACAGGATCGACGACTACACCATCGACCGGTACGGGTAGTTTTGTTTTCCCGACGGGGGCCGGAATCTTCGAGAATTGCCTGAATAATGCAAATCCTGTGGGGTCGACAGCGGCCTGTACGAGTGCCAACACCACGAATACCGATGCCTACGTGGCCAAGTTTACCAATCCCACTGAGGCTTCCGGAGCGGCCAGCAACAGCGTGGGGTTGAGCTATTTGTCCTATCTGGGTGGATCGGGGAACGATAGTGGCCTAGCGATTGCCGTGGATACGGCGGGCGGCGCGCTTATCACCGGGTCAACCATGTCACCGAACTTCCCGGTTACGACGTCCGCTATCCAAAGCGGGCTCAATGGAAACCAGAACGCTTTCTTTGCCCACATCGATACGACGACGGTCGTGGGCCAGAGTACTGTGGGGTCTTACGCAACTTATTTCGGCGGCAATGAGACGGATCGCGGCACCAGCATTGCGGTCGATCCCGAGCTGAATACTTATTTTGCCGGCGATACGAACTCCACCAGCTTCCAGGTTCACGCGCCTCTGCAGTCGTTGCTGAACGGAACCGGGGCAGGGCCAAATACCGATGCGTTCGCGGTTAAACTGCAAACCGCGAATGATTTGTGCATTCGTTGCATACCGCCGGTGATCTCTCCCGCTTCGGGCGTGATCAGCGCGGGCAACCCGGTAACAATCACTTTCACCGTCATCAACCAGGGACCGGATCTGGCTACGAATATTACGGTCACGGGACAGCTATCGACGGGTATCACCGCTGCTTTCAACAGCGCCACAGCGGGTGCCGGCACTTGCAGTGTGCCGACCGGAGGCAGCATTGCCTGTACCATTCTCACGCTGCAAGCGGGCGCTACCACGACCGTTGCTATGACGGTGACGCCAACTACGGCAGGATCCGGTTCGATCCTGGCCACGGTTTCGAACGCCAACGATACGAATACCAGCAATACTGAGACAGCTTCCTTCACGGCGACTGCGTTTTCGATGTCGATTACTCCCTCCAGCCAAACGGTGGTGGCAGGAAATACGGCGCAGTATTCTGTGCTGGTATCTCCCACCTCTACGTTTGGAGCGAATGTTTCGCTTTCGTGTGCGTCGCTGCCGTCGGGAGCGAGTTGCGGCTTTTCTCCGGCCACGCTCACTTTTACCGGGCCGGGCTTGCAGTCGGCTGTGCTGAACCTGACCACCACCGCCCGTCCGGTGACCACGATTACTTCCTTAGGCTGGCATGGACCCTTCTATGCGTTGTGGCTGATGTTTCCAGGTGTTGCGTTGTTTGGAGTGGGCAGCAGAAAACTCAGAAGGAACCGGTTGTTAGGATTGTTCCTGCTCTGGACGGTGTTTGCATTGGTCGTCCTGCTGCCGGCCTGCAGCAAGACCAAGCAGCAGATACCGGTCACGGGAACGCCTGCGGGCTCTTATCCGCTGCAGGTGACGGCGGCTTCGGGATCGTTCACACAGAGCGCTGGCTTCAGTCTGACCGTGCAGTAGGAAGCAAAAGCTGGCAGCAGCGGGAGGCGTGGGCGGGTTCAGGCCCCAGCGGAAAGCTTGTGATGACTTTTGGCTTCGGCAATGCCATATTGCCGGATCTTATACAACAGGGCCTTGTAGCTGATCTGCAAGAGTCCGGCTGCCTGTTTGCGATTCCAGTTGGTTTGTTCGAGAGCCTGCCGAATGGCCTCGCCTTCGGCTTCGTCCTTGGCGGTGCGGGCGAGAGACTTCAATCCTCCGCTGGATTCTCCACTCCGGCCACTTGGATCGGGATGAGCACCGCCGCCATTGCCATCGTGGCGCGGTTGCAGTTCAGCTGCCGCTAAATGCTCGTCTCCCAGAATCAGGTAGCGCTTCAAGAAGTTATTCAGCTCGCGCAGGTTTCCCGGCCAACTGTGCTTTTGGCACGCCTCCAACAGCGGCGGCGAGAGGGGGAGCTGCGGACGCGCGTATTGCTCCGCCATGCGGGCCATGAAATGCTTGAGCAGAATCGGAATCTCTTCTTTACGTTCGCGCAGCGGAGGCAACTGCAAAGTGAACGCGTTCAAACGGTAGTAAAGATCCTCGCGAAGGCGCTTGGTGGCCAGGGCCTGAGGAATGTCAATGTTGGTGGCGGCGAGGATGCGAACGTCTACCTTAATAATGGAGCGGCTGCCGAGACGGGAGAATTGCTGGTCCTGGAGAACGTGCAGCAGCTTGGCCTGAAGCGCCGGAGGCATCTCGCCTATTTCATCGAGCAGGATAGTGCCTTTGTTGCACAGCTCGAACTTGCCGGGCTTGGCGTGCGTGGCTCCAGTGAAGGCGCCTGGCTCGTAGCCGAATAATTCGCTCTCCAGCAAGTCGGCGGGGACGGCGGCGCAATTCACTTTCAGAAATGTGCGATGGGCGCGCGGTGAGAGTTTGTGAATCAGGCGAGCCAGCACTTCTTTGCCGGTGCCGCTCTCGCCGAGCAGTAGGACGGGAATATCCACATGCGCCACCAAGGCGGCTTGCGAGCGAATCTTGCGCATGGCCGGACTGGCCGCAATAAAGAAGACATCGTCGGCGACTTCCTCGACATCGCCTCCGGGGAGCGTTTTGCCTTGACCGAGGCACTGGTCGATGACGGCATCCAGTTCGGCTTTCTGAAACGGTTTGGTGAGGTAGTCGTGCGCTCCGAGGCGCATGGCCTGCACGACTTTCTTGGTATCGTTTACGCAGGAAAGCATGACGACTTTGGCGCTGGGACGCTTCTGGCGGATTTGTTCCAGAGTTTCGAGGCCGTCGATTCCCGGCATCAGCACATCGAGCAGGACCAAGTCGGGCTCGATGCCTTTGTCGATACGCTGGAGAGCCTCCTCGCCGGTGGACGCGGTTTCGACTTTGTAGTCGTCGACCTCGAGCAGCGTCCGGATGTAGCGGAGCATCGCCGGCTCGTCATCCACCAAGAGAATCTTCGCGGTTTCGCTCACCGATTCTTTCCTTTGCCGGCAGGACTGGGGGAATTTTTGAAGGGAATAAGAAACGAAAATTTACAGCCCGCGCCGGGATCGCTTTCCACCCAGACTTTTCCGCCCATGGCTTGGACTAAACGGCGCACAATGGAGAGGCCTAGACCCACGCCCTCCTGGTTTTCGTTACTGGGCAGACGGAAAAAATCGTCGAAAACTTCCTGATGAAACTCCGCGGGAATTCCGGGACCCGTGTCGGATACGCTGACCTTGACGGAATTCGGCTGCGAATTGGTTTGCCGGCGGCGCTCGCCCGACGACGCAGGTTGAGCCGCAGCGCGGCGTTCCCACATGTAGGGTTCGGCGTGGATCCACACCGTGCCGCCCTGAGGAATGAACTTGAAAGAGTTTTCCAGCAGGTTGGAGATCACGCGCTCCAGCTTGGGAAAATCGAAGGGAAACTCCGGCAGCTTGTCATTGGCCAGGAAATAAAGAGCCAGCCCCTTCTCCTGAAAGCGAGCCGACCATAGACGGCACACTTCGGACAGGCACTCGTTGATGTCGCCCATGGCGTATTGCATTTTGAGGCCACCGGTTTCAAGTGCGCTGAAGGTTAGAAAATCCTGAATGAACTGTTGCAGCCTTTTGCCGCTGGCCTGCATTTCGTGGAGAACTTCCCGCTGACGTTCACTGATCGGCCCGAGTTTCTCGCTTTGCAGGAGTTCGACGTATCCGTTCAGAATCGAGAGCGGGGTTTTTAAATCGTGCGCGGCGGAGCCTAGAGCGTTCGTGGTGCGCTGGAATCGCTGCTGCAATTCGGAGTAGGCCTGGGGAAGATCAGCAGCGCTGGGCATTCCGGCTGCGATGGCCGGGGGCATAGGAGCAGCGGCGGGTGCTTTCTCAGGTCCTGGGACACAAACGTTCTTCTGCACAGTGGCCATAAGGAGTAGGGCGGTCTAGCACAGAAGGGAGGACGCACTCGACTGTTTTAAGGAAGAATGCTGTAGCAAAATCGTATGCCAGGTTACTTTTCATTGTCAACGAAAAATGCAACCTGATTACCCAAGTGTAGCAAAACCTTGCACTCGCGGGCGCCCGCAGCTGGCTTTCCCGAGAGCGGGCCGAGTGGCTTGGACTCGCTCGGAAGATAATGGAAAGACAGCACTTTGGCGGGCTCTATCGGCGTCCAGGGGGCCAATCAGCCGGGAATACAGGGTTTTCGCATGGGATCTTGGTGTGGATTCTGCCTTTAGCTCGGGATTTGGCACCTAAGATGCTTGAGTTTGAGTGAGCAAATTGACGTAGGAAGAGGTGTGCGTGAACTCGAAGAGTGCAGCGGCGGAACGACGTCGGTGGCCGCGCCTACCTCTGGCCATTCCGGTATTTGTCAGGAGCCGGCTGCAGGATAAGGAATTCCTCGAGTTCGCCACTGCCCTTAATGTGTCTGCTGGCGGTATGTTGGTGGCGGTTCGGCGCTCCCTTCCGGCCTCGCTTGAGGTTTCGCTGGAAATTCCAAGCGCACCCCTGGCCGCTCTGGCCACTTTGCCGAAGGTCGCCCGTACGTTGCGCGCCAAGGTGCTTCGAACTGAGCATGCGGAAACCTATAACTTAATTGGCCTGAAATTCTTCCGGCCGCTGGTGGGATCCCAAACTAAGGCTAAGGCGCCGCGGAAAAGACAATCCGCACTGGTGTGAAAATCTTTTCTCTCAGATGAAAGTTTCCTCCATGGTCGGGCGTCGTCTCGGGAGGGGCAGGGTCGGATGATTACTTGCTGTGCCGGTTGTCCAATCTTTAGTAAGTTGCTTTTGGTCAATCAGATAGACTAGCCTTAACCTGCACTGTCTCGCTCCCCTTCAGTTTTGGTTCTCGGGATGCACGCTGTAACGCCAGCCTGCCCCCGCCGATCCGATAAAGCTTTTATGAGTACATCGAACTCAGTGAGTTCTCTGATCCAGCCCTTGGGAGAGATGCCTCCTGAGGCGGTTGTATTTGGCAAGACCGAAGCCATGCGGGCTTTGCGCGAACGGCTCGCCAAAATTGCCGGGGCAAATGTACCTGTGCTTATTCAGGGCGAGAGTGGTACAGGCAAGGACATTATCGCGCGAATGATCCACGCCGCTTCGCCGTGGAAGACTGGTCCCTGGGTGAAGGTGAATTGTCCGGCTATTCCCGGGACGCTGCTGGAGAGCGAACTATTCGGTTACGAAAAGGGCGCGTTTACCGGCGCCTTTGGCATGAAGCCGGGCCGGGTCGAGATGGCACATCGCGGCACGCTGTTCCTCGACGAAATTTCCGAACTCGATATGAGTTTGCAATCGAAGCTGCTGCAGCTTCTGCAGGATGGGCAGTTCTGCCGCATCGGGGCGCAGGAAGACAAGAAAGTGGAAGTGCGGGTAGTGTGCGCCACCAATCGCAAACTCGAAGAAGAAATCGCCAATGGCGCTTTCCGCGCCGATCTGTTCTATCGCATCAATGTCGTCAATCTCCACATGCCATCGTTGCGGGATCGTGCACCGGATCTGCCCGAGCTGGTTGCCTTCTTTCTTGAGTGCTACAACCGGAAGTTTAACTGCAGAGCCAAACCGCTCTCGGCCGATTTGATGAATGCATTGAGCAAATACCACTGGCCAGGCAACATCCGGGAGCTGGAAAATCTAATCAAGCGCTACGTTATCCTGGGCACGGAAGATGCCATCAGCGGCGACCTGCGGCCGCATCAGCCCGATTTTTTCAGCGCCGATATTAATGTCGACGGTCCGATTTCGTTAAAGAAAATTACGCGCCAAGCGGTGCATGAGTTGGAGCGCAAGATCATCCTGAAGGTTCTGCAGCACCATCACTGGAACCGCAAACAAGCCGCGCGCGCACTGAATATCAGCTATCGAGCTCTGCTTTATAAGATTCGCGATGCAGGCCTGCCTTCCAACCGAGCCGCTCGCCGTCCTCAAGCCGGGGGAGCTGCGAACGAGGGTGTCGCGGCCGACTGACGGCTGGGCATCGCATCATTCGTGCTCGTTTTTCATCCCAAGTTTTATCTTGCCGTTTGCAAGGACAGGCTTATCCGCGCAGCTCTGCCAGCGCCTTTTTCGCATCGCTGTTCTTGGGATTGATCTTCAAGGCGCGCTCCAGTTGCTGACGCGCCTGCGCGGGCTGGTTAACTTTTCCGTAAGCCAGTCCCAGATGATAGTGGACGGTGGGGTCGTCGGCCGCGCCCCGTTTCTCATTGAGCCGCAGCGATTCTTGAAACATATTGATCGCGGACTGGTACACGCCCTTGTGGAAATAAGCCCAACCTAGAGTGTCGGCGGCGTTGGAGGAGTCGGGCATGCCGCGGCGCGCGGTCTGCGCCATGGCCAGCGCTACGTCCACGTTGCCGCCCTGCTGCAGCATCACATAGGCGAGATTGTTGGAAGCCAGAGGATTATCCGGCTGAATCTCGAGTGCTTTTTGATACATCGCTTTCGCGTTATTCCAATCGCTCTGCGATTCATCCATTTCGCCGGCAAGAATGTAAAACGCAATCTCGCGCGGGTGATCCTTGATCGACCGTTGATATAAAGCGAGAGCCTGGCTTACCGAGCCTTGAGCGGCCTGCACCTCGCCCAGTTTCAAGAGCGCGTCGGAATTGTTCTTGTCGATGTCGATCGCTTTGTGGAAGGCGGCTTCGGCGCCGGTGAGGTCTTTCTTGTTTTGAAACAGCGCGGTGCCTAACAGATCGTAGAAGCCGCTGGTGTTGGGCGATTTGGCGATTTGCGCGCGCGCGGCCGCGATGGCCTGATCGGGCTGCTTCTGCAGAAGGTAGATGTTCATGATGCCCTGCAGCGCATCGGTAGACGCTCCGTCCTTATCGAGGGCTTGCTGGTAAAACTTGATGGCTTCGAGGTATTGCTTCTGCAGTTGATAAAGATTTCCCATTTGCACGTAAGGCACCGGGCTCCCTGGAGCCAGCCCCATGGCTTTGGTCAGGTCTTGTTGGGCGTCGGAATATTTCTGGCGATTCATCTCCGCCATAGCGCGCATCAGGTAGCCATCGGGCGACTGGGGCGCGCCGCTGATGATTTGCTGCGCAGTTTGCGTGAGGGCCTCGAGATCGCCGCGGCGCGTTTCGAGCGTGGCCAGGGCGCGTTGTGCGTCTGTGAGATCGGGTCGCAGGCGGACTGCTTCGCGCCATTCCGATTCGGCGCGAGCGTCATTGTGCTGCATGTCAAAGGCAGCGCCGAGTTGATAGTGGGCTACGGCATTGCTGGAATCGTTCTTTAGAGCTTGTTGCAGTGCATCCACGGCGCCGGCTGCATCGTTTCTTCTCAGTTGAATCTGGCCGCGATAGACCAGCGCGTCCACATCATGCGCATTGGCTTTCAGAAGTTCGTCGTTGAGCTTGCCAGCCTCATTCAACTGGTTTTTCAAAATTAGAATCTGAATGTAGTTTCGTTTTACTTGAGTGTTCTTGGGATGGTCGCTGTAGAGCGAGGAGTATTCCGCCAGCGCTTTGTCGAGGTCGCCGATGGCGAAATAAAAATCGCCCAACAGGCGGTAGCCTTCGGGATTATCCGAGAGATCGACCTTGGCCTGCTTCAGCAAGGCCTCCGCGTCGGCCTTCTTGCCTTCCGCCATGTATAGCCTCACCAGGGCCCCGCGCGGGGCGGGATCCTTGGGCGCGAGTTCGATGGCGTGCTTGAATTGCTGCTCGGCCTCGGGCATGTGGTTGCGCGATTGGTAGAAGCCTCCCAGAGCCAGTTGGGCGTTCATCGCCTTGGGATCAAGTTCGGCGGCTTTCTTGAAGCTGATCTCGGCTTGATCGAGCAGGTTGGAGCGCAGTTGCAGCAACGCCAGGTTTAAAAAAGACTCGGAGCGAGTGGGATCGGCGGCGATGGCTTTCTGCATTTCTTGGAGGGCTGCGCCGACATTGTTCTGAGCGGAGTAATAGTCGGCCCAGGCTTCGAAGACCTCGGGATTCTGCGGTTGCTTTTCGTGGAGAAGATCGAGGTGCACGCGCGCCTGCTTCAGGAAATCCTCATTGGGCGAGCCATCCGGATTTCGCGCCGTGACCAGGAGATTGGCCAGATCGATGTGGGCACGATAGTTGTCGGGAGCCAGTTCCACGGTGCGGCCGAGTTCTTGAAAAGCGCGCTGGCTCTCGCCCAGCTTTAGATATGTTTGACCCAGCTGGTAGTGCGCCTGTGAGAACCGGGAGTCGATCTGAACCGCGTTCGCATACTGAATGGCAGCTTCGCGGTACTTGCCCTGGGAGAAATAACGGTCGCCGCTCTCCAGAAATTTTTGTTTGCGGACGTTCGGGTCGCGCGAACATCCGGTGAAGAGAATCGTTAGGAAAAAAACGACGAGAAACAGGCGAACGAGTGCGGAGCGGCTCATATCTTCTCCAAACAGGGACGAAATGCGACGATTACAAACTTATGGGCACTACACCAAGGTACTGCAAGACGGGGTGTAAATAAAGTTACTCGCGTCATACCGCGATGATTGAGGAGGCGTGTTTTGCATCTTGTGCGCGGTTTCGTGCCCTATTTTCCAGCCGTAAGTCGGATATCAGGTTGTCTTCCGGCAGATACGGCAAATCTATTGCAGGGCGTGTGTGGATGGTCCCGAGCCGGGATTGCCGGTGATGTTGTAGCGCTTGAGCTTGCGGTAGAGGGTGGCGCGGCTGATGCCGAGCATGCGTCCGGCGAGGGCTTTGTCGCCTTTGACTTGCTCGAAGACGCGCTGGATGGTGGCGCGCTCGATGTCTTCGAGGTCGGTGGTGGAGAGCGGGGCTGCGGCGTTGGCAGAACGCAATTCGGCAGTAGCGGCGAGATCGGAAACCAGCTCGGGGGCGGAGACAGTTGACGCGCGGGATGAGTCGCGCACGGCAATGGAATTGGGCAGGTCGCCGAGGTCGATGAGAGTGCCGTCGCCGAGAGCCACGGCGCGCTCGATGCAGTTCTCCAGCTCGCGCACATTGCCGGGCCAATCGTAGTTCATCAGGGCTTTCATGGCGGCGTTGGAGACGCGCAGGTCCGCGCCGGGGGCGTAGCGTTCACAAAACCATTGCACCAGCATGGGAATATCGCTTCGTCGCTCGCGTAGCGCAGGCACATGAACCGTGACTACGTTGAGACGGAAGTAAAGATCCTTGCGGAAGGTTCCGTTTTTGTAGGCGGTTTCGAGGTCGCGGTTGGTGGCGGCGATGATGCGGACATCGACTTTGACGCGCTGGTTGCTGCCTACGGGGCGCACTTCTTTTTCCTGTAGGACGCGCAGCAGCTTGGCTTGCAACTCAAGCGGAAGTTCGCCGATTTCGTCGAGAAATACCGAGCCGGTGTCGGCGGCGGCGAAGAGTCCCTGCTTGGATTTTAGAGCGCCGGTGAAGGCTCCTTTTTCGTAGCCGAAGAGTTCGCTTTCGATCAATGTAGGCACGAGCGAGCCGCAATCGACGGCGACGAAGGGACGGTTGGCGAAAGCGCCGCGGAAGTGAATGGCGCGGGCGATCAGTTCCTTGCCGGTGCCGCTTTCGCCGGAGATGAGGACGGAGGTGCGCGTGTCTTTGAGACGAGAGGCGATGCGCAGGACTTCCTGAATTTTGGCGGACGAGCCGATGATGCCATGGACGGCGGTTTCGGAATCCATACGCTGGCGGAGGAATTCGTTTTCCTCGACCAGGCGAACTTTTTCGGCCATGCGGCGCAAGAACAGGCGGAGTTCCTCGAGCGGAGAAAATGGTTTGGTGATGTAGTCGTAAGCGCCGAGGCGCATGGATTGCACGGCGGTTTCGATGGAGCCGTGGCCGGTCATGAGCGCGACTTCGACGCGGGGCAGAAGTTTTTTTACCCTCTCCAGGAATTCGAGGCCCGACATGTGCGGCATGACCATGTCGCTGAGGATCATGTGCACGGGCTGCTCTTCGAGCAGGGCGAGGGCGGATTCGCCGCTATCGGCTTCGAGGCAGAGGAAGCCGAGGGCTTCGCCGACGGTCATGCAGAGTTTGCGAATACTGTGTTCGTCGTCGACGACGAGCAGCCGAATGCGGAGTTCTTCTTTGCCTAAAGCGTTGCTCACCGGGCTTTCCCCATGGTTTTTTCTACGGCGTTGATGAGGTCCTGCACGCGGAAGGGCTTCTCGAGATACAGCGCGCCGATCCTGCGCAGGGTGGTTACGGTTTCTTCATTGGCATAGTCGCCGGTGATAATGACGACGCGGTCGACGAGGTCCGGTCGATGGGCGGAGATCCAGGTGTGAACCTGAGCGCCGTCGACGCCGCCGGGCGTCCGCATATCGGAGACCACACCGCGGTATTGGCCTTTTTCCAGCAGACGCAGGGCTTCGGCGCCGGACTCGATGCACTCGACTTCATAGCCATTGCGTTCCAGGGTGGCGCTGACCAGAGCCATGATGGAAGGCTCGTCCTCGATGAGTAGAACCGGCAAGGCTGCTGAGGGTCGGATGGCGGGGCTTGTCATGGTTGGAGAACTCCTGCGGCCACACTCAGAGAAGCGGTATGGGGCGCTGCGGGAAAGCGGACGATGAAAGTGGCTCCCTGCCCGTCAGTGTTGTTGTGGCAGAGAATTTCTCCCCCGTGCTCCTTCACGATGCCATAGCAGATGCTGAGGCCGAGGCCGGTTCCCTTGCCGACCTCTTTGGTAGTGAAGAAGGGATCGAAGATGCGATCGGGATGGGAGATGCCGTAGCCATTATCGCGAAAAGAAACTTCGACGGCGTTGCCGGCTTTCGTGGACATGATCTCGATACGAGCAGGACGTCCGACCTCGTGCACGGCGTCGTAAGCGTTGTTGATGATATTCAAGAAAACTTGTTGCAGTTGGTGGGCGTCGCCGATGACATCGGGCAGTCCCTCATCGAGGTGCTCGACGATGTCGACGCCGTGGCTGTTGAAATCGTAGGAACGCAATTGAATGGTACGGCGAAGAATCAGGTTGAGTTGAACGGCGTTGCGCTGTGGCGGCATCTGGCGGGCGAAGCTCAATAAGTTCTGGACGATCTGTTTGGTGCGTTGGGCTTCCTGCAGGATGACGCGAAGATCTTTGCGGGCGGTTTCCGGGAGATCGGGATTTTCGAGGAGGAGGTCGGCGAAACCGAGGATCGCAGTCAAAGGATTATTCACTTCGTGGGCGACGCCGGAAACCAGTTGCCCGACCGCGGCCATTTTTTCGGCGTGCACAAGTTTGCCGCGGAGTTCAGCAGAATCGGTGATGTCCGTCATGACGACGACGATGCTGTTGATGTTGTTTTGCTCGTCGCGCATGGGGCTGAGGTTGACGGAGAATTGTCCGGCATGGCCTTTCGCGCGCATAATCTGCAGTTCGAGGTTGTCGACTTGTCCGCCGCGAAGAATGGCCTGCAGCGCGTCCGAGAGAGGGCGAACATACCCAGGCGCAGCCAGTTCGAGCAGAGGACGCCCTAAGAGTTCGCGCTGCTCGAAACCGGCCTCATACCAGCGGCGGTTGGCATAGCTGACGAGGCCGGCGGTATCGGAGACCAGGATGAAGCTTTGCGTGTTGCTGAGAATTTTGCCGGAAAAATCGCGCTCGCGTTGCAGTTCGGATTGATAGGTGTGCAGGCCGGTGACATCGAGCATCAGGCCGCGAATCTGCACCAGGCGGCCAAGACTGTCGTACATGCCGAAGGCGTTGATGAGGACGTAGATGGGAGAGCCGTTCTTGCGGCGAAGCGTGGCTTCGAAGTTCCGCATGTGGCCGTGCTCCTCCATGGCCTGGCTGTGGAGCAAGCGCTGCTCGGGAGAGAAGTAGACCTGGGTGGGAATATCCACCTGCAGCAGTTCTTCGCGGTTGGCGTATCCCAGCATGGCCACGAGGGCGTCATTGACTTCGATGAAACGGCCCTCCGGCGTGCTGAAGAACAATCCTTCCTGAATGTTGTCGAACAATTCGCGGTAGCGGCGTTCGGCCTCGCGGCGGTCGGTGATGTCTTTGAGTACGTGGATGGTTTGCAGGCTTTCGCCGGCCGCGCCGTGAATGCGGGAAGTGGAAACCAGGTAAGTGCGGTCGAGAGCGGGATGAACATATTCGTCGGTAGCTTCACCCATGGAGCGGCAAAACGGGCACGAATATAGCGTGGACTCGCTGGTAAGAGCAAGCAGGGCGCGCATATTGACGCCGATCAGTTCCTCGGGAGCAACGCCAATCATGGCGGCTAGGGAGCGGTTTACGCGCAGAACTTTGTCGGTCTCATCGTGTACGACGATGAGGTCGGTGATGGCGTCAAAGATTTCCAGCCAGTGGCGATTGGCCTGTTCGACGCGGGTGAATAAGCGGGCATTATCCAAGGCCATGGCGGCGTGGCCGGCAATGGCTTCGAGCAGATCGCGGTCTTCAGCCGCCAGCGGGCCGGAACGCCCGGAAAGGCACAGCAAACCGGCGAGTTCTCCATTGGAAGCCGGTAATTGAACCACTACACAATCGTTCCAACCCAGGTCTGAGGCGAGTTCTGGACCGAGAAGCTCGGCTGCCGTGCCGGAGACGATGGTGTCAACGCGCTTGCTCACCAGGTCGCCGAGGGAGCGCGCGAAGCGCTGCTGCAGTAACAACTGATCTTCGGCGCGCGCTCCACCTTGGAGCAAATGAGCGTCAGAAGCACGGTTTGGAACCTGCGGATGATGAATCGCGTGTTCGTGGGTGAGCGGATCGAGATTTATATGATCCGGATTTTGATGATCTTGAACGGAAAGATCCTGATTTGGATGCTCCCGCCGGGGCGTCTCGGCGGATGCGGCTTGAGGCGAGGCCGGCAACGGATGGAGCGCCGCAGTCTGGAATCGACCGTCCTGAAACAAGGCGAGAGCGCCTGCGCGTGCTCCCATTAATTCGACGGCGCGATCGACGAACTTACGCGCGAAATCGGGCAGGCGCAGCAGGCCATCGATTTCGCGTGCCAGTTGAATTAAAACATCGGAGCGCCTGCGGTTGAGTTCGGACTGGTGCAGGTTGTGAGCGACCTCCAGCACCACAGAAACTTGCGCGGCCAAGGCCCGCGCGCGGCGAATATCTTCGCGAGAGATGCCTGTGTTATCCAGACGATCCAGTACCCCGAACATTCCCAGGAGGCTTCCGTTGGCGCTCAACAGAGGCACTGCCAGCAACTGCCGCGCCTGGTAAAGCCTGATCACCGGGAGATTGGCGCCCGGTTCCTGGTCCAGATCGTTGGAGCAGAAAACTTCTTTGGCCCGCAAGGCACGGGTGGCGATGCCTTCCGGAAAAATGTTGTCGACGCGTTGCGATTCGCCGCGGGCGACGCTGTGGCGCACGCGAAACTGGTCGTCCTCCAGCAGAGCGATGAAGCACCGTCCGAAGCCCAGAAAGTTCGAAGCGCGGACGACAAAGGCTTGCAGAAAATGCTCGAGATCGCCGCTGGAACTGAGTTCGGAGGAAATCTCCAGCAACTGGTGGAGTTCTCGGGCCTGGCCTTGCGCGGTGGAACCAAGTTCGGCGTGAGCCAGAGCGACCGCGCCGAAGCCGGCGATGGCGGAAACCAGAGATTTCTCTTCGGCGCTGAAGCCACTGTCAAGGCGCGGATACACCAGGATCGCTCCCTCACTGCGGGAAGTGCGAAAGGGCGCGGCAATGAGCATGCCAGAAGAGATCACGCTCCCGAGCGAATGTTGATCGCCACTGACCGATATGGTGATGGCTTCTCCCGCGGAGACGGCTCGTTGTGCCAGATCGGCTGCGAAGCGGATGGTTTGGCGATCATGGCGGGCGCGGAAAGCATTGGCGAGTTGCGGAGTTTCGGCGGAGACGGTGCGCAACTCGAAGGGACCGTCGCGGCGCAGCAGAACTGAAACCAGACGGGTTCGGAGCAGCAGACGAAGGCGGTCGGCGATCGCTTCGATGACGGCATCGACGTCCGGCGTTCCGTGCAGCGCGGTGGCCACTTCGGTCAAGATTTCGGCGCGGCGATGCTCCTCCCGCGAAACCTCCACCATCCGAGTAGCTTCCAGCAGGCTGCCGAGTTGTCCGGCCAGGATGGTGGCCTTGGCGGCCAAGTCTGCATTAAAAAACTCGTCCTCAGAATCATGTAAGAACGTAACTGCGCCGATGACTTCATCGAACACCACCAACGGAGCGGCCAGGAGGGACCGCGCGCCGAACTCTTGCAGGGCAAGGATAGCCGCAGGCTGCGCGTGATTGACGAAAATCGCACGGCGCGAGCGGACCGCGTCCGCGGTAACGGCGCTCTGCTGGGGAAGCAAACGGAGTCCGGGGAAACGCTCGGCAAGTTTGCCATCGGCCTGTTCGCCAATCAGTTCGTCGCCGGCTTGCCGCCGCCAGAAATAGACACCGGTGCATTGGAAGAACTCGCGAGTGATTCGGCAGAACAGTTGGATCAGAGAATTTGGGTCGGACCGTTGCGCGGCTTTTTCGGCAAGACGCAACAGGAGATTTTGAAAAGCGTCGTCAAAGCTAGGGTGGGGGCGGCCTTCCGGTGACGGCGTCGAATTGCCTGCGACCATGCTCAGAGAGTCACCGCTTGCCAAAGGATTTGGCGTTTCTCACAAGTGATTGAATCTAATGGAAAACTATCCCGCCATCTCAATTTGAGTCAAGTGAAATGGGTGGATGGGGTGCCTTAGTGTGAAATCCCCGGAATTAGGAGGTGCGTCTTCTCAGTGTGAGAACGGAAGCTGGGGAAGCCAAAGATGAGACAAAGTTAGGTTCTTTCTTCCGATTAGAAGACAGCGAGCATTGTTGCGTTAAGTCCCTGTGGTTGCAGTCTACTCGCCGAAAGTGACTTTGGTTTTTTCGGGAGGTCACGCATGGCCACGGCTTTGCTCGATAGGGAATCGCAGGATTCTGCGGAGGAGAGACTGTGTCTTTGAGAAAGATGGGGCTGTCGGCGGTAGTGGTTGCGGCGGTGGTTGGGCCAGGAATGCCGGGAATCCGAGCTCAGGACTCCGATAGCGAAATCGTGCGCCGAGCCAAGAGTAAGGTGCAGCCCGTGTATCCCGATCTGGCGCGCAAGATGAATATTACCGGCACGGTAAAAGTGCAGGTGGTGGTGGCCGCGAATGGAACGGTGAAGGACGCAAAGATTGTGGGCGGGCATCCGGTGCTGGCGAGTGCGGCGCTGGACGCGGTAAAGAAATGGCGCTTTGAGCCGGCGCCGGGGGAGAGCACAGGCGTGGTGGATTTTAAGTTTGAGCCTCATCAGTAGCGGTGCGGAGAAACCAGCGCCGGGAGGAAACGGCATGACGATCGGCAAGAAGCTTTACGTAAATTTCGGAATCATCCTCAGCATGGTAGTGGTGCTGTTTCTCGTCAACCTGCTGGCGGTGCAACGTGAGCACGCCGCCAAGGCCGCGGCCACAGCCTCTTTAGAACTGACGGATGCGACCAATGAAGTGCGCTTCCAGATGATGCAAAACCGCCTCTACCTAAGCAACTACCTGCTCAGCGGCGACAGCCGGGAAGTGGACCGGATGAATGACGGCCTGCACACCCTTGCCGACAAATTGCAGGCGGGCGGGAAGCTGGCGAATTCCGAGCAGGAGCGTGCGGCGCTGGATCGAGTGCAACAGCTTGAGGAGTCCTGGAGCAAGGAGTTCGCTCATCCTCTGATCGACAAGCGGAAAGATGTGGACTCGGGCAACGCGACCGTCGCCGAACTGCAAATTTACTATCTTCAGAAAGACGCCTCGTCGTGGGTCAAGAATTCGACCGATGCCCTGGATCTGGCGGATGGAGAAAACCGCAAGCTGGTTGACGCTCGCCGCAAATCGGATGAAACGGCGAGTACCTGGACGATCATGGCCGCCATTGTCAGCACTCTGGTCGCTTTGGGATTGGGGGTGGTGGTGGCATTCACCACAGCCAGAGCCATCACGGAACCGTTGACCAATCTAATGAAGGTCTCGCGCCAAATTGGAGACACCGGCGATCTGGAACATAACATCGACGTGAACCGGCAGGATGAAATCGGAGAACTGGCGCGCACCTTTGCCAAGATGGTGACTTATCTCAAGGAGATGGCGGGGGTATCGGAGTCGATTGCGGGCGGAGATCTCACGGTCGAAGTCAAACCGCGTTCGGCGCATGACACGCTGGGCAACGCTTTCGCGCGCATGGTGGAAGGCTTGGCCCGGCTGGTGCGCAGCGTGCGCGACGCTTCGGCGCAGGTGGCCAGCGCATCGGGGCAGGTGGCGAACGCATCGGACGATTCCGCAAAAGTTGGCTTGCAGGCCTCTTCGGCCATCGATGAAGTTACCAGCACCATGCACGAGATGAGCGTCAACGTGCAGAACATGGTGAAGAGTACGCAGGTGCAAGCTTCCAGCGTGAGCGAGACTTCGGCGTCGATCGATCAGATGGTGGCTTCGATCCAGCGCGTGGCGGATACAGCCAAGGTGCTGCTCGACATATCGAACCGTTCGCGGGAAGAAGTACACAGCGGCATTGCCACCATGGAGAAGGCGACCGACGGGTTGAACCGAATCAACGCGACGATCACGAGCTCGGGAGAGATCATCGGCGCACTGGGACAGCGCGCCGACGACATTGGAAAGATTATTGAGGTCATCGACGATCTGGCGGAGCAGACCAATCTGCTGGCCTTGAACGCGGCCATCGAAGCGGCGCGTGCCGGCGAGCATGGGCTGGGATTCGCGGTGGTGGCGGACGAAGTCCGCAAGCTGGCGGAAAAGTCGGCGCAGTCCACCAAAGAAATTTCCGAATTGATTCAGAGCATTCAGAAGGAAGCCCGCAAGGCCGTGGAAAATATGGACCGCTCCACCGGAATTGTTAACGAAGGGCTCGACTTGGGCGGAGAACTGAACGGAGCGCTGCGCAAGATTTCGAACGTAGTCACGGAGGTTTACAAGTTCGCGCAGGAGATCGGGGCAGCCACCAACGAACAATCCCATGGTTCTTCGCAGATTGCCCGCGCCACCACGCGGCTGAACGAGATCACGCATGAAATCAGCTCGGCAGTCGAAGAGCAGGCTTCGGGGGCGCAGGCCGTGGTGAAAGCCATGGAGCGGATGCGCGAACTGGTACAGCAGTCGACTTCAGGGTCGACCGAACTGGCGGCCTCGGCGGAGCAGATGTCCAAAATGTCGCGAGGATTGCTCGAGTTTATGGACCGCTTCGCACTGGACGAAAATTCGGCGTCGCGGCTTTCCGTACCCGACGAGAAACCGCAGAACGCACGGCGTGCCTCGGCCGGGGCGCGTTACTAATTACTTTACCGGCGAATACGGACCAACAATGAGTCGCGAACTCCATATCGTGGGCTTTCAGATCGGGCGCGAGACTTATGGCGTGCCTATTACTTCACTGCACGAAATCGTGCGGGTGCCGGAGATCACGGCGGTTCCGGACGCTCCCGATTATCTGGAGGGAGTAATTAACCTCCGGGGGAAAATCGTGTCGGTCATGGATTTGCGAAAGCGCTTTGGCCAGAAGCAAGCCGAGATCAAGAAACGGAATCGGATACTAGTGGTGGAGCACTCGGGAAGGCTGGCTGGACTGATTGTCGATTCGGCGTCAGAAGTCGTGAAAATTCCTGCCGAGGATGTGGAAGCGCCGCCTGCGGTGTTTCAGGAAGGCGGGCTGAACTGCGTTACGGGACTGGGAAAGGTTCGAGGCCGGCTGATTGTGTTGCTGGATATGACCAAGTTGTTGGCTCCGGCGAGCCTGCTGCAAGGGAGCAGTAAAACGGAAACCAGGGCGGCGAAAGCGGACAGCCGCGCAGCGGCGGCCAAGTAACTGGATAAGAACCATCGGATGGAGGGGGAGTGAGCCACGGAAGCGGGGGACGAAAACAGGCATGAGCACATCTGGAACGGCACCGGCTCCCATCTTGAACGAAGCGGAGCTCAAGCTTCTGCAGGCGCTGGTGTATCAGGAGTGCGGCATGCACTTCGACGAGCGCCGTACGCACTTCCTGCAAGACCGCCTGCTGCGGCGGCTGAAGGAGTGCCACGTCGATTCGTTCTATGCCTATTACCGCCTGCTGATCAGCCAGGAAGGCAAGGCGGAACTGGCCAAGCTGGTGGAGAATCTCACGGTCAACGAAACCAGTTTTTTCCGGCACAAGGCGCAACTCGATCTGTTCCAAAAATTTGTGCTGGAAGAAATGCTGAAGCACAAGCAGGCGCACCGCGAATATTCCATTCGGGTGTGGAGTGCCGGGTGCTCGACCGGGCAGGAAGCCTACACGCTGGCCATGATGGCGGTGGACACCATGGCTTATTACTATCTGCGCAATCCGCTGCCGGTGGACATCGTGTTGCCCAAGCCGCTGATTCCTCCGCCCTGGCGGGTGGAAATTCTGGCCAGCGACATCAGCTACTCCGTGCTGCGCACCGGGCAAGAAGGCGCCTACAACGAACACCAGATGAGCACGGTCGATTACGGATTCAGGCTGCGCTATTTCGATAAGGTCGGGGAACGCTACGCGGTCAAGAAGGCGCTGAAGGAAATGGTTCACTTCGACTTTCATAATTTGAAAACCGAATACCTGCCGCAGCGCAACGATGTAATTTTCTGCCGCAACGTAATGATGTACTTCGACCAGGCGGAACAGAAGCGGCTGGTGGAAAAGTTTTACCGCTGCCTGAATCCCGGCGGATATTTATTTGTGGGACACGCGGAAAGCCTGCTCGGCTTGACCGATAAGTTTCAAATGGTGCACCGCGACAGTGGAACGGCGTATCAACGGCTTGAGGTGCGAGAGTGACCGATTCACCGGACGAGCGTGGAGCGGAACTGCGGGAGCTTTTTTTCGAGACCTCGCAGGAACTGCTGCAGGCGCTGAACGAAGAATCCCTGAAGCTGGAAAAAAATCCCGGCGACGAGGAGATTGTGCGTTGCATCCGGCGGACGGTGCACACGCTGAAAGGCGATGCCGCGGCTTGCGGGCTGCACGAGCTCAGCGAACTGGCGCACCACTTTGAAGATGCCTTGTCTCTGGAAACGGCCGCGGCGCACGGAGCTCTGGCGGAGATTGCGTTTGCCTCGGCGGATGTTTTTGCGGCCATGCTCGTGGCTTATCACGGCGGAGGCGCGATGCCCGCCAGCGACGCCCTGCGCAAGCGCATCGACGAGCTGACGTCAGCTCCGGCGGCCAAGAGAGTGCGGCGCAGGAAAAAGTCCGAGCCCGCCTTGAAATCGAGCAAGGACTGGAGCGATTCCGAGAAGCTTGCCATCGCTCAGGCGCAGGCGGCAGGCCTTGGGATTTACGACGTGGTGGTGAAGATCGATCCGCACTGCACCATGCCGATTGCAGCGCGGCAACTGATTCAGAATGCAATCAGCAGCGTGGGTCAAGTGCTGGTGGTGCGGCCTGACGCAAAATCACCGGCTGCCAGCAAACAGGTGGAATTCGTCTGTGCCAGTGCACAGTCGGAAGAGCGGATCGCGGCCAAAAGCCGGATTCCGACAATCGCGGGCGATGTCAGCATCATTTTGATCGCAGCCGCCAAGCCCGCAGCCGCGCCCGCCAAAGCCGGTGCGGCGGTGGAGCAGGCGCACTCGTTGCCGGCAATTGCGGTTCCAGCCGTTGCATCGACAAATCAAGCTTCGGCAAATCAGGTTCCAGCGAATCATGTTGCAATCGGGCAGACCTCCACGGCAACCATTCACGCTCAACCGGCGCCACCGGAGCCTGCAATGGCGGCGCCGGAAGCTGCGCAGGGAATGCCGGAAAATATTCTGCGCGTCGACGCAGGACGCATCGACAACGTTCTGAACCTCGTGGGTGAGCTCATCATCGGAAAGTCGATGTTGCAGCAGGCGCTGATCGATTTTGCCAAACGCTATCCAAAAGAACCGTTGCGCGGCAAGTTCTCCGACGCCATGGCTTTTCAGGCGCGGGTGTTGAACGATCTGCAACGCTCAGTCATGAAGATTCGCATGGTGCCGGTCGATCAATTGTTCCGGCGGTTTCCGCGCATCGTTCGCGACGTGGCGCGGCAGTGCGGCAGGGAAGTGGACCTTGAACTCAGCGGGCAAGAAACGGATCTCGATAAAGGGATTCTCGACGCCATCGCCGAGCCGCTTACCCATCTGGTAAGGAACGCGGTGAGCCACGGCATTGAACCGCCCGAGCAACGGCAGAGCATGGGCAAACCGCCGCGAGGCAAGATCCGGTTGCATGCTCTTCATCAAGGCAATCAGGTCGTGGTCGAGATCAGCGACGATGGGCGTGGTATTGATGCGCAGAAAATTCGCGCTAAAGCTGTGGAACAAGGCTTGATTACACCGCAGGAAGCCTCGCGAATGAGCGACCCCGAAGCGCTCGAACTCATTTTCCGTCCGGGATTCAGCACGGCGGAAGTGGTCACGGAAGTTTCCGGGCGCGGGGTTGGAATGGATGTGGTGCAAAGCGTCCTGCACCGGCTGAAGGCCACGATCCACATCGAAACTCATCCTGGGCAAGGCACAACGTTCCGGCTGAAACTGCCACTGACGCTGGCCATCATCAAGGCGCTGATGTTCTGGGTGGAGCAACGCTTGTATGCCATCCCGCTGAATGCAGTAAATCAGATCGCGCGCACCACGGAAGCGGAAGTACACCAAGTGGACAACTACGAGGTTTTGCAATTGCGCAATCAGGTGTTGCCACTGCTGCGCCTGGGACGCCGCGATGCCATGGAGGGTGACCGGAAAGCGAAGAAACTGTTTGTGCTGGTAATCACGGTGGGAGAGAAGAAGTACGGATTGATCGTCGACGCTTTGGAGGGCGAAGAGGAGTTGGTAATCAAAGCTCTCGACGATCAGACATTCTCGACCGACCTGGTAAACGGGGCTTCGATCCTGGGGGATGGAAAAGTTGTGTTGATCCTGAATTTACTCGCTGTGGTGGAACATGTTTCGCGGTCCAGTTCTTCTCAAACCGGATCTAGCAGCTTTGGGCTGTTATTGAACCATGCCGACCGGGCGCGGCTCGCACTGAACGCCGCAGGAGGCCAGGCATGAGCCCGAACAAGGTACGCGTGCTGGTGGTCGACGACTCCGCCCTCATGCGAAAGCTCATTCCGCAGATGCTGGAAGCCGACCAGTCCATCGAAGTGGTAGGGACGGCGATGGATGGAAACTTCTGTCTGAAAAAGATCGAGGAACTGAAGCCCAACGTGGTCACGCTCGACTTGCAGATGCCCGGCATGAACGGCATCGACACTCTGAAAGAGATCATGCGCCGGCATCCGTTGCCGGTCATCGTGGTCAGCTCGCATTCGATCGAGGGCGCGTCCATTACCTTCAAGGCTCTTGGATTAGGCGCTTTCGATTTCGTCACCAAGCCTCAGGATGCAACGGCGCACATGGCGGACGCGGCGTGGCAGTTGATTGCGAAAATCAAGGCTGCCGCAGATTGCAGAGTGGTCCGCCCGGGAAGCCTGATGGCGGCGCCGGTGCGCTCGGAAAAAATTCCAGCCGGAAAATTTGCGCTGGCCCCCACTAAAACTGTGGCCATCGGAATTTCCACCGGGGGACCCCAAGCGATGGAGTTCCTCCTGGCACAGCTTCCGCCGGACTTTCCGGGAACGATTCTGGTGGTGCAACACATGCCGTCGGGCTTTACCGACATGTTCGCCCGCCGGCTCGACGAACTGTGCGCGTTGCGAGTGAAGGAAGCTCAGTCCGGGGATGTGTTGCAGGCGGGACGAGTTCTCATTTGTCCCGGCAGCCGGCACATGACCGTGAAGCGGCTGCCGATGGGCGATGTTGTTGTGCTCAATGACGAAGCTCCGGTCAACGGCCACCGTCCCAGCGTGGATGTCTTATTTCATAGCATGGCGCAGGAATATGGGAGGTTGGGCGTCGCCGTGTTGATGACCGGTATGGGAGAAGACGGGGCGCAAGGTTTGGGTGAAGTGAAAAAAGCCGGGGGCATGACCATCGCGCAGAATGAGGAATCTTGCGTGGTGTTCGGCATGCCCAAGGCTGCCATCGAAAGAGGCTATGCGATGCGCGTCGTCGCCCTGGATGTGCTTTCATCCACCCTGCAAACGCTTTGTGTTCGCAGCGACAGCCACAAAGACAATGGCGGGGCGGGCAAGTCCGTTCGAGCCGGGCGCTGAAGGGACGTTGCGAGTAAGGTTGTGGGGCCAAGTTGTAGAGACAGGTTGACGGCACAAATTGACGACACAAGGGAAGTGACTTGAGTCATCTGGCAGACAGCTGACCGACGTGATGAAATTGGGAGGGAGATTGCTATGGAACAATTTGCACCAGTGAAACGCAGCAAGGACGGGCAACCGGTCCGCTACTTGATCGTGGACGATTCCGTGTTCGCGCGCAAGAACCTGGCCCGCATGATCGAGACTTTTGGCGGGCAGGTGGCTGCCGAAGCCGGAGACGGGCTGACCGCGATCAGTGAGTTCGATCGCACGCATCCCGATATTGTGTTGATGGATATCACCATGCCGCAGATGGAGGGCATCGAAGCCGCCGAGAAGATCGTGCAGGCACATCCCGAAGCCCGTGTAGTCATGGTCTCTTCCGTGGGCTATCAGGAAAACATTGTCGCCGCCTTGCAGCGCGGGGCGCGCCATTTCGTGCAGAAGCCGGTAAAGCCGGAAGTGCTCTACGAAGTGATCAAGTATGTAATGGGAGAAGACGGCGCCGTGGCCGCTGTGGCCGGCGCGGGGGCCTAACCACAATGAAGATGGAACTCATCCAGCCTTTCATCAACGCGGCCGATGCTGTGTTGTCGCAAGGCCTCTCGGGCACCACCAAAGTCGGCAATCTCTCAATGGAGGAGAATGCCTATCGCCGCAAAGGTGTGGCGGGCATGGTGGCGCTTACGGGTGACATCGAAGGCCGCATCGTGCTCGACCTCGAGCCGCAAACCGCCCTGCGCGTTGCCAGCCACTATGCGGGCGCGCAACTGCCCGAGTCCGATGGACTGATCAAAGAAACTATTTTCGAACTGGCCAACCAAGTCGTGGGCAACGCCGTCTGTGCGCTCAACGATCAGGGTTTCCATTTCCGCGTGCACCCCCCTCTCCTCGTCACCACGGAAGAAGGCGACAAAACCAGCGAGGATGTTGAGGCGCTGATGATCTGCTTTGAAACCGGCCTCGGCAATGTGTTTATGAATGTGGCGCTGCGGTATAACAAGCGGCGGATGAGCGATCACGCGGCAGTGGGCGCGAGAGCGGGTTCTAGGTCATGACACACTCTAGGCGGCGCGGCGCCGATTTCCTCTGAAACCGCAAGCATGGGCCAGCCCTATCATCGATGTCAGCGCTACCCGGATTTTTCCTAGGTGCCAATCACGACCACCTTTCCCGTGGATGTATAGGTCACGAAGAAGTGTCCGCTTAGCGGGTCTACGTCCACCTCTGCCGGCGAAGTGGCTGTCCGCACCGTACTGATGATCTGGTTGGTTTGTCCGTTGATGAATACGATATCGTTTCCACCAGTGTTCTCGAGTGCCAGCACATGGTTTTGCGGATCGACGCAAACATAGTGTGGAGAACTGAATCCACCCGCTACGGTCGTAATGATCTGGTTGGTGGTGGCATCGATCACGTACAGCACGTATGTGTTCTGGTCCACGATATAAAGCCGGTTCAGGTTCGGATCGACTGCGACACCGGCCACTGTCACGGAGCCTGGGAGATTGACGGTGGAAAGCACAGTGTTCGTGCTTCCATCGATTACTTCGTACTGCGCGAACAGACCACCCACATAAACCAGATTGGTCTGGGGGTTGACCGCGCTTCCAATGGCACCCGCAGCAAAAGAAAATGCGCTGGGAATGGTGGTAACAAGCGTATCCGTGGCTCCATCCATTACGCCAACCGAACCGTCCGAGTTGGTCACATAGACGGTGTTGGTTGCGATATTGACGGCGACGCCGAGGGGGTTTACGAATCCACTGATATTTTCGAGCAAGGTATCCGTTGAGCCGTCAATGACCGAGACCCTGGTTTCGAAGCCTCCCTCATTGGCCACGTAAATGCGATTGGTTTTGCGATTGACGGCAATGGCGACGGGAAAATCCGTGCCGAGCGGGATGTCGGTGAGGTGAGTGTTGGTGGCGCCGTCGATCACGGAGACGGTCGCGTTTGTAGAAGAAACCGCGTAGGCCTTATTGGTGGCTGGGTTGACGGCGATGGTGTTTGGATTTAAGCCGCTGCCCAAGGCAATCTTCGCGATGATGCTTTGCGCCAGGGCATTGGAGGACAGCAGGAAGGCGATGGCGCAGGCTGGAAGAAGAATACGTCTCATGGTAGTAACTCCTGTGGGGAATTTCGGGGTAAAAGAACGCGGCGGGGAAAACAATCCTGGGGGGATCCGCATTGAACTGCCCGCGCCCAGAATTATAGCTCATATTCGTTTTAACGCGCGGGCGCGACCTATCTCCAATTTCCTCTTACCTCAATGCGCTGCCATGGTCTGACTGGTCCGAGCTGCTGTGCGCTAGGAAAACGGCAATGTTGAGAGTGACTCTCCGAAGTCCTGGACTGCATCGGCACAGCCTCTCAACTCTGGATATTTCTCGACCAGCGTAGCCGGAGCCAGCACGCGCCTTCCACTGATCATCGCCTTCAACTCCAGCGCGTTCACGCCCGCTTTGCTCTCGAAGTGATTGTTGGTGATGACATAGGTGGTTTGAGCGCGCTCGGCGACGCTCACGATTCTTTCCTTCCAGCCCGCAAGTTCCCGCTCGTTGTAGAGATAATTGTAGCGATCGTTGCGATTGTCGGAATGGAACCCCTGATCGGCAAACCAATGTTCGTAATTGCGGCCGTGCAGACGGACATAACCAATTGCTGCGGTCACGTTTTCGGTGGGCGCGAGAGATCGTCCGAGCACGGGTTGGTCGATGTTGCAGAAGCCGACATTTTTCTGAGTGAATGCCGCGAGCGTTGCGGCGTCGTTCCAACTGGAGTGCCGTACCTCGACCACGCGGGGATATTCGATGAACTGCCGCAGCAGGCGGTCGAGATACTCGCGGTTGAGAGAAGTGTTCTTGAACGATACCGGAAACTGAATGAGCAGCGCCCCGAGCCGGCCTTCGCCGGCGATGGCGTCGAGGCCTTCGCGAGTGCGAACTTCGTCGTCGTCGGTGGGGCGGATGCTGGCGGCCGAGGTTGGCTCCATCACAGCGAGGGGCGAGTGCGTGAAGGCGCGATAAAGTTTGGCCGTGAAGAGAAAAGTTTTATTCACGGCTGCAACTTTGCGGCACCAGAGTTTCGCAAGCTCCGGCTTCAGCGGTCCGTAAAACGATGTGTTGATCTCGGTGGTGTCGAAAAAGCGGGCCAGATATTCCAGAGGATGCAGCTTGCGGCTGCGCATGCCGGGAGGGTAGAAAATGCCGTCCCAGTCTTTGTAAGACCAGCCAGCCGTGCCGACGCGGATATCGTTCGAAGAAGGCGGGGACGGACGGACTGGGGCTGAGGATTCCATACGGGGAACCGCAGACGGAGGGCAAGGGAAGGTTAGCATGGAGGGATGCGGTGATCCAGAGTGGAGATATATTTTTGGCGTAAGCGCCGGAATTCTGATTCTTACGGACAGCTACTTTAAGACAGAAGGAAGATCGCGTGCACCGTGGAGGATTCGGATAATTTGCAGCGGCTTCTTTTCCGGATCATACACAATCAGGTAGTTCGAGTAAGGATGCACAACCCAAAAGCGAAGAGGTAATGGAGTAACGTCCTTCCGCATCCGTCCCGCGAAAGGGGAGTCGGCAAGTAGATCGCATGCGCTAAACACTGCCGCTTCAACACGGTCTGCGGCTTCCGGATTGTCTCTGGCGATGAAGGCCCAAATGTCGAGAAGGTCGTCGGTGGCCTGAGGCGTGAACCGAAATCCGTTCATCCTTCCCGCTGTTGGCTGAGCAGTGCGCGCTTCCGGTCGTTAAGTCTTGAGCGCACTTGCTCGGGCTGAAGCAATTCTCCGCGCTGAGCGGCGGCATAACCCTCGTCGATTTTTGACTGGATCTCTGTTCGGTGCGTGACCAGCCAAGCCTCCTGCTCGTGAAGCATCGAAACGGCGTACTCGACGTACTCGGCTAGGCTTTTGTAGGCGCCGCGCTGGACGTCTTCCCGGATCGCAGCCTCCAGTTCGGGACGGAGGTGAATTTCCATTTCATTATTCTAGCGCTTAGTCCAGCGCCACCACCACCCAATAAACTCCCGTGGGATAAGTCTCGGTTCGTGCATAACAGGTTCCCACCGAGAAGCTTCGCAGATTGTGGCTATTGAGCATGACGCTGGCGTTTTCGGGCAGCGTTTCGGGATGCAGGCTGGTGTAAGTGAGAACGGTGTAGCGCTGCGCGAGCTGATGAACGGGGGAGGTGCCGAGCTTATCCGCTTGCGCCATGGAGCAGGCCGCATCGTCGGCGATTGGGAGATCGAGACGCGCGAGGTTCGGTTGTCGCGCCTGATGACGCGCTTGCATTACCGTCGCCGCGATCTGGTCCTCCACTTCCGCCATTGAATAGTTGGGGAGGGCATGGCCGAAGTCTTGCACGATGTACAGCCGTTCGCCGCTACGGACCACGCCCAACCCGACCACGTTATAGGCCGGGTTGAGCAGGTTCGCGCGATGCGGGGGTGAAAGCATGAGATGCTGGTGACCTCGTTCGGCGTCGGAGTCGAAAGCGACGTTTTCACCTTCCTGGTCGAGTTGCGTGTGGGTTGCGGCGGCAAGGCGTTGGGGCAGGGAGGGCTCGCCATCAAACTGGTGCGAAAGCTCGCGCGCGGCAAACATTTTTTCCGCATGTGCACGGGCGGCCTGGGTCATGCCGGCATCGAGCGTAAGGCGCGGTGCATCGGCTTGCGCTCTGGCCTGGTTTGCCAGATCCAAGAGCATTTGTTCAGCCTGAGAATCGTAGTCGGGGAACGAAATATTGGGGGAGGGTGCCGAGGCCGGTTTCAGCGTGGCTTGCTGCGCGGGTTTCTCCGCGGCGTCCGCAGTCCCGTCGGAAGCAGCCATCAATCGGGACGATGGCGGAGCCGGGAAGACGCCCATTCCCAGGACGAGCGCCACTACGACTTTAGAAGCCCTTAGCATCGCTTGTACCTACTTAACATCGGCCCTGGGGACCTAAACTTCAGCCTTAAATATGCCGCTGGTGCTACGCTAGAAGTTGAAAGCCGACGGAAGTAGTTACCTTCGCTATGGAACCTGTCTTTGCTGGGGTCATTGGCCTGTTGTTTGGCAGCGTGATTGCATGGCTGGCGCTGCGCTCGCGCACCGCCGCGCTAAGCGCCCGCTTGTCATTGACGGAAAAGCAATTAGCGGTCCAAAACGCCGATCTGGTGCGGCTTCAGCAGGCCCTTACGGACGTAGTGGCGGGTAAAGCCAGGCTGGAATCCGCTCTGGAGGCTGAACGAAAGACCAGCAACGAAAAGATCGAGTTAGTCACCCGCGCCAGTGAGGAGTTGCGCAACGCGTTCAAGGCCATGGCTTCCGATGCGCTGAAGAGCAATAATTCATCATTCTTAGTGATTGCGGAAGAGACATTAAAGCGCTTTCAAAGCCAGGCCAAGGGGGATCTCGACGCCCGGCAGAAGGCTGTAGCCGACCTGGTCGCTCCGGTGCGCGATTCGCTTAACAAGGTGGACGAAAAAATTCAGCAGATGGAGGTGGCGCGCGGCGACGCTTACGGCGAACTCCGCGCCCAGGTGCAATCGCTGATCACCACCCAAAAAGAGCTGCAATCGGAGACGGGAAATTTGGTGAAGGCTCTGCGCACGCCCAATGTCCGGGGACGCTGGGGAGAGATTCAGTTGCGGCGGGTAGTCGAGATTGCGGGCATGCTTTCGTATTGCGATTTTGCCGAGCAGGAGACGGTGACCACCGAGAACGGAAGGATGCGTCCTGATCTTGTCGTAAAACTGCCCGGCGGCAAACATGTTGTTGTCGACGCAAAGACGCCACTGCAGGCCTTCCTCGACGCCTTCGAAACTACCGATGAGGAGGCGCGGCGGGTGTGTCTGGCCAATCATGCGCAGCAAGTGCGCGACCACATGAACACGCTGAGCGGGAAAAAGTATTGGGAGCAGTTCGAAGCGACGCCCGAGTTTGTTGTAATGTTTCTTCCCGGCGAAACTTTTTTCAGCGCCGCTCTGGAGCAGGATTCCGGCCTGATTGAGCACGGAGTTCTGAACCGCGTGATTCCGGCCTCGCCTACCACGCTGATCGCGCTGTTAAAGGCCATTAATTACGGATGGAATCAGGAAAAGCTGGCGCGCAATGCGCAGCAGATCAGTGCGCTGGGCAAGGAACTGCACGACCGGCTCCGGCTGCTTGCGGTCCACATCACTTCTGTGGGCACGGGGCTCGACCGCGCGGTTGAATCCTATAACAAAGCGGTGGGTTCGCTGGAGAGCCGGGTGCTGGTTTCGGCACGCAAGTTTGCCGAGCTGGGCGCGTCGGTGGCCGACGACATTCCCGAACTGGCGCCCATCGAAACCACGGCGCGGGCGCTCTCGTTTGAGTGGGACGAAGACGACAGCTCTCCGGAAATCGCCGAGGATGAGCGCAAAGCCGGCTAAGGACGCCGGATTCCCTTGCCTGAACTCAACAGGTATCCAGAGGCCGAATCTAAGCGAACTCTCATCCCCGCCGAGCACTTCCCTGCCCGTCGTCGTGAAAGCTGCCCTCATTCCGCATCCGAAGGGGCAACGCCGGGGCTGCACCACCGGTCTGCCGGGAAGCGCCGCCAACCCGCTTTCGGCCTAAAGCTGGCCTCGGCCCCGCCGATAGCCTAAGTGACGAGGCTGCGTCCTGCGCGGTATGGCAGGCCCTCGTTCTTCCCCTTCTCAGGAAATCAAGTTGGAGGACTCTTCGGTCCGGTGAAGCACGCTACGGCATCTCGCTTCGGCAAAGCAGGGATCGCGATCCCTATGGCTGCAGGCTCGCTCGATGCTCCAGTCGAGGCCGCGCTCCGGCGCAAGGTCACCGGCGGCTTCATCGTAGCCGTACTCCTGACGCTCTTCATAGGCGTTTCATCCTGGCGTGGCGCACGGCGGGCGGAACAGGACGACTACTGGGTATCGCACACCCATGAAGTGATGGAAGCAATTCAGCGCACGACCCGGCATTTGATCGAAACGGGAACCAGCGCTCGGGCATTTGCCTTGACCGGGCAGGAACCATTGCTGGCGCACTACCAGGCCGTGCGCGCGAGCCTCCTCCAGGACGAGGACGCGTTGCGGCATTTGACGACGGACAATCGAAGCCAGCAGCGCAGACTGGACGCACTCGAACCGCAGGTGCGCGCGGCGCTCGATTTCGCCGAACTCGTCATCGCCAAACGCCGCCAGTCGCAGGCCTACCTTGGCGGTAGCGACGCGCTGGAGACCGAGAGGCTCACCGACGCAGTACGGGCAACCACTCGAGATATGTACGCTGAGGAAACGAGGTTGCTTGTTCAGCGCACGGAAAGAGCCCACGCGGGGCAGCGGTTCACGAAGATCATCGCGATCACGGGCGCTTTTCTGGGCGTGGGCTTGTGGGTGCTGGCCAAGCTCGCCGTCAACCGCGAGATTGACGTCAGTTCAAGAGCCCGGACGCAACTTAGCACCTTGAACGCGGAGTTGGAACGGCGCGTCGAGCAGCGAACGGCGGCGTTGCAAGCGGAGATCGCCGAGCGCAAGCGGGCGGCGGAAGTGTGCGAGCTCTTGGCCGCTATTGTCGAGTCCTCCGACGACGCAATTATCAGCAAGGATTTGAACGGGATCATCAACGCCTGGAATCGTGGCGCCGAGAAGATCTTCGGCTACCCGGCATCGGAGGCCGTTGGCAAATCCATGCTGATGCTTTTCCCCCCGGAACGGATGAATGAGGAAGCCGACATTCTGGCGCGCATCCAGCACGGTGAGAGCGTGGAGCGTTTCGAAACTGTCCGAGTCCGGAAAGATGGCACGAGAATTGACGTTGCTGCGACGATTTCGCCGATTCGGGATGCCGACGGCGCGGTCGTCGGGGCTTCCAAGGTGGCTCGCGACATCACCGAGCGCAAGCGGACCGAGGCTGACCTGGCCCGCCACGCCGAGGAATTGCTGCACTCACAGCAGGCCCTGGAAATCCAGAAGCTCATGCTCCAGTCCGTCCTGGACAGCATGGAGGAGGGACTGGTCGCAGCCGACGAGCAGGGGGGAGTCATCCTCTGGAACCCGGCCGCGGCCAAGATTCTTGGCATGGGCGCAACCAACCTGCCCAGCCAGGAATGGACGGCGCACTATGGCCTTTACCTGGACGATGTGGTGACGCCCTTCCCCCCCGACCAGTTGCCGTTGGCACGCGCCATCCGCGGAGAAACATGTACTGCCGAAATATTTGTGCGTAATCCCAAGCTCGACGAAGGGGTCTGGATCGAGGTCAACGCCAGCCCCTTGAAAGATCTGAACGGAGCGGTAAGTGGCGGCGTGGCCGCCTTCCGCGACGTGACGCAGAGAAGGGAGGATGAGCGGGAAATCCGCAAGCTCAACGAAGAACTGGAAGAGCGGGTGGCGCAGCGCACGGCGCAACTTGCCGCCGCCAACCACGAACTGGAAGCTTTCACTTACTCCGTGTCGCACGATCTGCGCGCGCCGCTGCGGCACATCGGCGGTTTTTCCAAGATCTTAATCGAGGACTTCGCCTCCCAGTTGGCCCCGGAAGCGCGGCAGCATCTGCAGCGCATCGAAGACGGGGTGGGGCGCATGGGCTTGCTGGTGGATGGGCTGCTGAATCTGGCGCGGGTCGGCCGCCACGCTCTCCATCTCCAGCGCACCAAACTGAATGCAGTGATCGACGAGGTCGTGTCCCTGCTGCAGCCGGAAACCGCGGGCCGGGCCGTGACCTGGAAGATCGCTGAACTCCCTGCGGTCGATTGTGACCCCATTCTGATCAAGCAGGTGTTTCAGAACCTGATCGCCAACGCTCTCAAGTTCACCCGCACCCGGGAGCGGGCTGTCATCGAAATCAGCCAGCGGCAAGAAAACGGAGGGACAGTCATCGCCGTCTCCGACAACGGTGTCGGCTTCAATATGAAATACAAAGACAAGCTGTTCGGCGTCTTCCAGCGCCTGCATCGGGCGGAGGACTTCGAGGGCACGGGCATTGGCCTGGCCACGGTGCAACGCATCATTCACAAGCACGGAGGCCGAGTCTGGGCGGAAGGGGAACTGGATAAGGGCGCGACATTTTATTTCACGCTGGCTACTGCCGAGAAAAACGAAGTTCGATGGGAGGGAGTAAACCCAGATGAACCAAAAGCAGTTTCGCAGGCAGCTGCATCGCACTGAGGATCTCTTAGCCGGTGTCATCCCGAGCGCAGCGAGGGACCTTGGTGTTTTCTCGTGGAAAGTACGAAGACGGTGTGGGCAAGAACCAGGGTCCCTCGCTGCGCTCGGGATGACATGGTTTGTATTATCCGTAGCAGGAGGCTGAAGTATGAACGCCGATGAAGTGGATATTCTTTTGGCCGATGATAGTCAAGATGACATTGACCTGACTCTGCACGCCTTGCGGGCGGAGAATCTGGCCAACCAAGTTTTTGTTGTACGCGATGGGGAGGAAGCGCTGGACTTTCTATTCTGCACCGGTCCGCATGCCGGACGGTCCATCGATCATCCCCCGAAACTGGTTCTGCTGGATCTAAAAATGCCCAAGGTGGACGGGCTCCAGGTCCTGAAGCGGCTTAAAGCAGACCCCAGAACTAAAACCATCCCTGTGGTCCTGATGACTTCTTCGAGGGAAGAGCGCGACATGGTGAAGGGCTACGAACTCGGAGTCAACAGCTACATCCAGAAACCGGTGAATTTTGGCGAGTTCCGGAACGTGGTGAAGTTACTGGGGCTCTACTGGCTGGTCACCAACCGGCCTCCGGTTGGTCATTCCAAGCCGCAAGCGGCGGGGCAAGCGAAATGAGCAGTGCAGGAACCAAGCTCGGGACACAGGATTCGGCCGTACCCCAGACCAAGCTGCGCGCCTTGCTGGTGGAAGACAACGCGCTCGATGCGGCGCTGGTGGTGCGGGCGCTGTTCAAGGACGGTTTCGACGTTGCCGCCGATGTGGTGCAGGACGAAGCGGCGTTTACGCGGATGCTCCGTAGCCATCCGCCGGAAATTGTACTGGCCGACTACAACCTCCCGACCTGGAAGGGCATGGAGGTGCTGAAGGTTTTGCGCAGCGAAGGCCTTGATATCCCGATGATTTTAGTCTCCGGTGCGCTCGGCGACGTGACCGCGGTGGAATGCATCAAGCAAGGTGCAACCGATTACGTCTTGAAAGATGGTCTGGCGCGATTGCCCGAAGTGGTACGCCGCGCCTTGCGGGAAAAACACGAGCGCGGATTGCGCCTGCAAGCGGAAAGAGATCTGGCCAAGAAAGCGGAGGAACTGGCCCGCTCCAACGCCGACCTGGAGCAGTTCGCCTATGTGGCCTCGCATGACCTGCAGGAACCGCTGCGCATGGTGGCGGCCTACACGCAGCTGCTGGGCGAACGCTTTCGCGGCAAACTCGGTGAGGATGGCGACAAATTCATCGGCTATGCCAGCGAGGGCGCGCAGCGTATGCAGGTCCTCATTCAGGATTTGCTGGCCTTTTCGCGGGTGGGACGGAAGGAATCTGCCGGCGGAAGCGTGGATTGCAACCTGGTCATGAAGGAAGTCTTGCGGACACTGGAGTCCGCCATTCAGGAGTCTCACGCCGTCGTCACGCAGGGAGATCTTCCCGAAGTTTGGGCGGACCGTACACAGATGGCGCAGGTATTCCAGAATCTGATCGGCAATGCCATCAAATTTCGCGGGAAAGAGCCGCCGGTGATTTCCGTGCAGGCCGAAAAAAACGGCCAGGACTGGAGGTTCAGCGTGAGCGATAACGGAATCGGAATTCCGCCTGAAAGCGCAGAAAACATCTTTGTCGTCTTTCAGCGTCTGAACGCCCGCAGTGAATATCCCGGTAACGGGATCGGCCTGGCCATCTGCAAGAAAATCATCGAGCGTTACGGAGGAAGAATCTGGGTGGAATCGAAGGGTGGCTCAGGTTCCATTTTCAAATTCACGCTGCCCCTGCCTCCTCTTGAAGCAACCGACGGGAAGCAAGCATGAAAACTGGGCTTCGAGTGCTTCACGTGGATGACAATCCGGCGGACCTGGGCCTAGCCCGTGAGGCGCTGGTGGAGAGCGCCCGGCACACCGAGATCGCCAGCGTGGAAGACGGAATGGAAGCGATGGCCTATCTGGACCGCCGGGGGAAGTATGTGAACGCGATTCGTCCCGATCTCGTAATTCTGGACTTGAGTCTTCCCAAGCAAGACGGCCACGCCGTATTGACTGCGATTAAAGCGCAGCCGGAACTGCGCCGGATTCCAGTGGTGATTTTCAGCTCGTCGCAGTTGGGCAAAGACATTGAGCGGTGCTATGACTTGGGCGCGAATTGCTACGTAGGCAAGCCGGGAAATCTCAAAGATTTCTTTTCCGCGGTGAAGTCGATCGAAGAATTCTGGTGCGGCTTTGTGAGCCTGCCACGCCAGGGAGAATGAGGGAAACATGGATCAGCTGACTACTCAAGTATTGCTCATCGAAGACAATCCCGGCGACGCGGACCTGGTGCGCTTACGACTGGTGGAAGGCAATTCTTCCGTCAACGTCCACTGTGTGTCCAGGCTGTCGGAGGGGTTGGCCTCGCTGGACCGGGAAACGCCATCGGTCGTGCTGTTGGATCTGAATCTGCCCGATAGTCATGGCGCGGAAACCTTTCGCCGCGTGATGGAACACTCGCCCAATGTTCCGGTGGTCGTGCTTTCCGGCCAGGACGACGAGGTGCTGGCTATGAAGGCCGTGCATCAGGGGGTGCAGGACTATCTGATCAAGGGCAACATCTCCAGCAAACATCTGGAGCGCTCCATTCGCTATGCCGTGGAGCGGCAAGCGCTTTTGCGCGCCCTGGAAATGACTCAAAAACGGCAACTGGAATTCAAAAACCAGTTTCTCTCCCACGTTTCGCACGAATTACGGACGCCGCTGACCTGCATTCATCAGTACGTCACGCTGATTCTCGACGGATTGGCGGGACCGGTGAATCCCGACCAGGGCGATCACCTGAAGACGGTGCTGAAGAGCGTCAATCAGTTGCACGCCATGATCCGCGACCTGCTGGAAGCGACCCGCGCAGAGAGCGGCAAGATGCGCGTCGAGCCCCGCTGCATCGCGCTCGGAGAGCTGATTCAGCAAACTGTGACCATGATGCGGCCCATGGCCGGCGAGAAGCATATCGGACTGGAAATCGGAATCGATCAAAGGCTGCCGCTGGTCAATGCCGACCCCGACCGCATTCTCGAAGTGCTGATCAATTTAGTCGACAATGCCATCAAATTTACTCCGCCGGATGGCGCGGTCATGGTCCAGGCCTGCGTGGTGGAGGCGGACCCGTCATCGGTCTACGTTTCGGTCAGCGACACCGGACGCGGCATCAATCCTGAGGCGAAGGCTCTCATTTTCGAACGCCTCTATCAGGACGCGGATTCGGTCGACAACAATCGCTCCGGATTAGGGTTGGGGCTTTTTATTTGCCGGGAGATCGTCCGGCTCCATGAAGGGCGAATCTGGGTTTCCAGCGAACCGGGACAGGGAAGCACTTTCACCTTTACTCTGCCCGCTTACTCCCTGGCCAAGCTGCTGGCTCCGGTGGTCACGTATAAAGAGCTTTTGCGCCCGTCGTTCGTACTGGTGCGAGTGGAACTGACGCCGCTCCAGGTTCCTCCCCGCGGGAATTGGAAGGAGATGTGGCAGCAAAGCCTGGAAACCTTGCGGCGCTGTGTCTATCTCGACAAGGATCTGGTGCTGCCGCCGATGGGGACTTCGGGCGCCGCGGAAACTTTTTTCGTGGTGGCTTCGACGGATATGCCGCAATCCGGAGTCATGACGGCACGCATTCGCGAACAATTGGAACGCGTCCTCGACCTCAAGAATAAGTGCTCACTCACCATCATGGCTGCTCCCATTGAACTTCCATCCACCGTTTCCGGGCAGCCTTTTCTGAGCCAGTCTTTGGAGGAACAGGTTCAAACGCTGGCGAGCCAGGTAACTGGAATGATTACCACCAGGATTGAAAGCAAACAGTCCCGTCCCGAAAAACGCAGACGAGATGTCAACTGAAAACCACCAAACAAGGGAAAACCAAAGGAGAACTGACCCAATGCCAAAACAAAAGATTCTCGTAGTCGACGACGATCCCGATCTGGTGCGAGCCATGCGGCTGCGCCTGCGAGCCAACAATTACGAAGTCACCACAGCCACCGATGGCTACACTGCCATCGCCTCGGCCCAGAAAGAGCGGCCCGCGCTGATCATTCTGGACCTCGGCCTTCCCGTTGGCGATGGCTTCGTGGTTCTGGAGCGGTTGCAGAACATCGACGCGCTGGCCAGCGTTCCTGTCATCGTGCTGAGTGCACGCGACCCTCAAAGTAACGAGGAGCGCGCTCTGAAGGCGGGAGCATCGGCATTTTTTCAAAAGCCGGCTGACAATGACGAATTGATGAATGCGATTCGGGCCAGCCTTGGTCCGGGGCAAATGCAGCCGGCGGCCTGGCCGTCTTAGGAATTGCCGACTAGGTTTTGCAGGACCGAAGCGACCGCAGGCTTGACCCGCGCGGTGGACTGATTTAACCCGTGGGGGACCGCTTGCGGTCGCAAACACAGGGCTTTACCCCTCCCTCCGCCCCAGCGCACCTTTCCCAAAGGTTGTGCTATTCAATCTGTGGCTCTGTAATCGACTACAGAATTCCACAGAAACCTCCAAAAAGCCGTATTCGGCGTTCGAAAATCCATCTATAATCACGGAAGTGCTTTAGGGGCTGTTACTTAGCATTCCTGAAGCGGTAAAATTTCATGGCAGCGAAGTTGCTCATTAATGATCGGCGCGATGCCATTCTTACGCCTATCCAGCCTGTTCCAGGTGGAGGATGGCCGCCGAAGTCCATGAATCGGGAAAGCCAAGTCCGCTTCGTAGCCGTTCTGCTGTTCCTGTTGACAGTAGCTGCGGTTATATTTGCCGGCGTCAATTTCAATGCGGAGTTGAAATCGGCGGTCCCTGATGATGGAGTCTGGTGGATCGAAAACGGCGGCCACCTCACCGCAGACCGCGTCGATCCCAACGGTCCCGGAGCTCGCGGCGGGATCAAGCCGGGGGACCAACTAATCTCCGTAGACGGGCAGGATGTACAGAACATTTCCGGGTTGGAGCGCCAACTTTACCGTAACGGCGTGTGGTCGAAAGCGGCTTATTCGCTGGAGCGGCAAAGGGTGCTCCTCGATTCCAGCGTGATTTTGGTTCCTGCCGAACGTTCGCTCAATAACTGGCTGCGCCTGATCGCGCTCATCTATCTTGGAATCGGCCTTTATGTTCTTCTGCGCCGCTGGACGGCCCCCGGTTCCACCCACTTCTATATCTTTTGCCTGGTGTCGTTTATCGCTTACTCCTTCAAGTACACCGGCAAGCTGAACGACTTCGACTGGACCATTTATTGGGGCAACATATCGGCCTTGTTTTTGCAGTCGGCGCTGTTTCTGCACTTCGTTTTGACTTTCCCGGAGAAACGCGAGTTTGTTCGCAAGCATTCCTGGTTGCTGGTGCTGGTCTACCTCCCTGGAGCAATCCTGTTGGGGATCCACGTCGGCGCGATGCAGTGGCTGCAAGCCAGCGAACGGCTGCGCTGGAACCTCGACCGCATGGAAATGTCCTACGGTTCGGTGTTCTTCATCGCCGCCGCTACCGTGCTGTGGTACAGCTACCGGCGCGCCAGCACCACCATTTTGCGGCAGCAGTTGAAGTGGGTTACTCGCGGCACCATTCTCGCCATTATTCCGTATTCCCTGTTCTACGTTGTTCCATTCCTGATGGGTTCGCTGCCCAGCGCGAATATGAAGGTTTCCGCGCTCTCGCTGGCCCTGCTGCCACTTACATTTGGGTATGCCATTTTCCGTTACCGCCTGATGGATGTGGATCTCATCTTCAAGCGCGGCGTGGTCTACACGCTGGCCGCGGCGATCGTGGTGGCAATGTATTTTGGGCTGGTCGCCGGCGTGGCCGAACTGGTGCACTTGCGGCAGCCCAGCAGCGGCCCGATCGGGCTGATCCTCGCCGTCGTGGTAACCGCTCTGCTATTCGATCCGGTACGCAAGTGGATACAGGATCGCATCGATCAATTTTTCTATCGCACCCGCTACGACTACCGCCGTACGCTGCTGGAGTTTGGCCGTGAACTGAGTTCGGAAACCGATTTGGACGCGATGCTTTCTTCGCTGATGGACCGGCTGTCGCGAACCCTTGCGGTCGAGCGCATGGCGATTTTTCTGGCGGGCAACAAGCCTGAGCAATTCTTGCTGGCCCAATCTTTCGGTCTCTCATCCGCCGGCAACCTCGATCTCTCCTTCTTGAGCGCGCCGCGGCCCGATCCTGGCGGTCATCTTTTTTTCGAAAATACCCACCAGGTGCCGCGTGAGACCCCGAGCGCGCAGCAAACTATAGCCCGTCTCGATTTGAACTATTACATTCCGTGCCATGCGCAGCAGAAGACCATTGCGGTGCTGGGTCTGGGCAAGACGGCGCAGGGAGACTTCCTCTCCAGCGAAGACATGGAGTTGCTCGAAACTTTGGGAGGCTACCTCGGCATTGCCATTCAGAATGGCCAACTCTACGCCTCGCTGCAGCAGAAGGCAGCCGAGTACGAGCGGCTGAAGGATTTCAACGAAAACATCGTCGAATCCATCAACGTGGGCGTGATGGCGCTCGATATGGAAGACCGCATCGAGAGCTGGAATGCGCAGATGGAAGTGATGTACGCGGTGCCGCGCTGGCAGACCCTGACGCAGCCGCTCAAGGCTATCTTTCCGGCGGAATTCGTCGAAGAATTCGATCGCATGCGGCGTGAGCCGGGCATTCGGAACCTGTACAAGTTCCGCCTCAAAACTCCCGCGGGCGAGGTGCGTTCCGTAAACGTCGCACTGGCGCCACTGGTCACCCGCAAGTTTGAAGTGATTGGGCGGCTGATCATCATGGACGACATCACCGAGCGCACCGAGCTCGAAGCCCAACTCTCCCAGGCCGATAAACTTTCTTCCATCGGATTGCTGGCGGCGGGAGTGGCTCACGAAGTCAATACTCCGCTCGCCGTGATCTCCTCCTACACGCAGATGCTGGCCAAGCAATTACAGGGAGATCCGCAAAAGTCAGGGCTGCTGGAAAAAATCACGCGGCAAACTTTCCGGGCATCTGAAATCGTAAATAACCTGTTGAATTTTTCCCGCACCAGCGGCAGCGAGATCGGCGATGTGGACGTGAACAAAGTGATCGCGGACACTCTCGCATTGCTGGAACATCAATTCAAGATGGCCAAGGTTGAAGTGGAGAATGTGCTCGCACCGAAGTTGCCGCCGATCCAGGGAAACCCGGGCAGGCTGCAACAAGTGTTTCTAAACTTGTTCCTTAATGCTAAGGATGCCATGCCGGGTGGCGGCAAATTGCGCGTGGCCACGATGAATGGCGAAAGCGTGAGCGTGTGCGTTTCCGATACCGGATCGGGCATCGCGCCGGAGCACATTCAGCGCATCTACGATCCGTTTTTTACTACCAAGACTTCTCCCCGGGAAGGCCAGGCGCGCGGCACCGGCCTCGGTCTTTCCGTGACCTACGGCATCATCCAGGAACATGCGGGGAAGATTCGGGTGGAAAGCCATCCGGGTGCCGGAACCACCTTCACTTTGGATTTCCCGCTCAGCAAGAAGGCAGTCCATGCGTAATTCCAGAACATCAATGAGTAGTTTTTGAGGGGCAATATGTCTGAAGCGGCAGTAATCTCGCGTGGAATGGCGAATGGAAATCCAGGTCTGGCCGGCGCGGTTCTCATCATCGACGACGAAGCCGAGATTCGCGAATCTCTACAGACCTTGCTGGAACTCGAAGGCTTCGCGGTGGAAACAGCGGCGAGCGGCGAGGCGGGATTGCAGCGCATCGGCGAGCATCCCTTCGATTTGATTTTGCTCGATCTTACGCTCCCGGGCCGCAATGGCATGGAGGTTCTCGCCGAAATTCGTGCCCATGAAACTGGTCTGCCGGTGATCATGATTACAGCGTTCGGCACGGTAGAAAACGCTGTGCGCGCCATGCAGGGCGGCGCCGCCAACTTCGTCCAGAAACCGTGGGACAACGAAAAACTTTTAGCCGACGTGCGCGCCGCGGTGGGATGGCGCCGCGCAGCGGAAGAAAACGTACAACTGAAGCGCGCCCTTAAGCAGCGCTACAACTTCGAAAACATCGTCGGCAAGAGTGAGCCGATGCTGAAGATTTTCGACCTCGTCGCGCAAGTCGCCAATAGCCGCTCTACAGTTTTGTTGCAAGGCGAGAGCGGCACCGGCAAAGAGATTATCGCCAAGGCTCTTCATCTAAATTCTCCGCGTCATGACCGGCCTTTTGTTCCGGTCAACACCGGTTCCATGCCCACTGACCTGCTCGAGTCCACGCTCTTCGGCCATGTAAAGGGTGCATTTACTAGCGCGATTGCCTCGAAGAAAGGCCTGTTTGAGATTGCCGATCGCGGCACCTTGTTTCTCGACGAGATTGCCACGATGAGTCTGGAGACACAGGCCAAGATTCTCCGCGTCCTGCAGGATCGCAGGTTCATGCACCTCGGCGGAGTGCAGGAAATTCAAGTTGACGTCCGCATTATCGCCGCCACCAACATCGATTTGCGCACCCTGGTACGGGAGGGCAGATTCCGCGAAGATTTGTTCTACCGCCTGAACGTGATCACGATCGAGTTGCCGCCGCTGCGCCAGCGCCGGGAAGATATTCCACTGCTGGTGCAGTTCTTCTTGAAAAAGTATGCCGAAGAAAACGACCGCCCAGTGCGGCGCATCACTCCGGAAGCGCTACGGCCCTTGATGTCCTACTCCTGGCCTGGAAATGTGCGCGAACTGGAAAACGTGATTGAGCGCGCCGTGGTTTTGTCGTCGGGGAGCGACATCACTATCGATCTGCTGCCCGATAATCTCCTGGGCCGCGGATCCACGCTCACCCTGCATGATCCGCCTACAGATGCATCGCTGTTCGAAATTGTGGAAGACGTGGAGCGGCGCATCATCAGCGACATGCTGGAGAAGTGCAATTGGAACCAGACCGAAGCCGCCGAGCGCTTTAAAGTTCCGCTCTCCACGCTGAATCAGAAAATCCGCCGGCTGAATATTGAGATCAAGAAGAAGGCGCGGGGATAGGAGAGGCTGGTGGCTTGTCTTCCTAGCTTGTGCCTGTGCCGGCGGCGATGCTCCCCCTCAATTGCGAAGCAAGTCTGACAGCCAATGCATAATATTCAAAGCGAGCTGCTTATCATCGCTGCCGGGGCGGTTCATCCCAAACTTGAAGCCGAGCGGATCGATCTGGGCGGTTAACACCGCGGCTTCTCCCACCACGACCACTCTGCCCTTGCCGAATTGAAAGGCAATGCCTTGCGCGTGCCCGCGGGCTGGGTAGCGGATCTTTCGCGATTCCCAATCGTAGGCGTTGTCTGCCAGCTTCAGAAAGGGCACGCTTCCTGGCGGTCCGGTCAGAGACTGGCCCGTGAATGTGACGATTCGATTGAGGCGCTCGGAAGGACTCCTTCCCACCGTGATGGGATGATCGAGGAGCAACCCATTGCTCCGGCTGAATACCAAGCGCTCATTATCCCGATCCGAGTTCCGATCATCCCGGGCAAACCGCAAAAACATTTTCACGCCGAAACTCTCCGCAAGTTTCCTGGCCGCACTTCCGAAAGGCGAGTGATCCGCCACCAGCAACAGTGAACCTCCGCTTGCGACCCAGTCGGCGACCGCAGCGCATTCAGAATCCGTGAAGGCAGACCGTGCCTCGTGCCCATTGGCTCCCAGTGCATTGACAATCACCAAGATGGTAACGCCGGTGAACGTCGAGGCTGCGAAAGGCGAGTGGTTGGCGCGTATGAAATAACCGTCGCTCCTCACGAGATCGGCGAACGGCTTGTAACCACTCTCAATTGTGTGGAAGTTTTCATGGGCCTCGTCGAACAATATCTCAGGTCCCCTGCCCGTATAGGCGGGATGCTCTACCCTGGAATCGAAATCAGGGTCGGGCCGCTGTCCGCGCGAGTCATACCAGAACGCGAAGGCCAGGACACAGACGGCCGCCGTTGCCAGGCCTGTCCCGGTGCGGAGCGCGATCTTTCTAGTAGCTACAGGCATGCGAGTTCCACCCCTCTTATCGCTCGTGCCATTACGCAGCGGCTAAGCTACCACACGCAGCAGATATCCGCCAAAGAAGACATTTAGGCCCCAGGAAAATGGTTCTGTCCAAGGGGTTTGTTATAGTTGCTGTGTTGGCCCGGTGCAGGTTCAGCCCGGGCAATCCCCGAAGCCGCATGGAACTGACCTCGCCCACCGATCTCGCCAAGGAAAAAGTCCAGACCGTTCAGGATTACGTTCTGTTTTGCCTGCAGGCGGTCGCGAATCTCTTCCGCAAGCCTCTTTATCTTGTCGACATGGTCCGGCAGGCCGACGCCATCGGCGTGGGATCTCTGCCTATCGTCGTGCTCACCGGCTTCTTCACCGGAGCCGTGCTGGCGCTGCAGGCCTCGAATACTTTGGAGCATTTTGGCTCCGTTACTCTGGTCGGCCAACTGGTTTCGACCTCCATGGTGCGGGAACTGGGGCCCGTCCTGACCAGCCTGATGGTCGCGGGACGGAATTCTTCCGGCATGGCCAGCGAGTTGGGATCGATGGTGGTGACCGAGCAGATCGATGCCATGCGCGCACTGGGCACCGACCCCATGAAGAAATTAGTGACACCGCGTGTGGTCGCCACGGTATTCATGCTATTTTTCTTGGCCATCATTTCTGATCTCGTGGGTTTGGTCGGGGGCCTGGCAATTGCTAAACTTTTGTTGCGCCTTGACGCCCGCCAGTATTGGTTCAACGCCTGGGAGACACTGGTGTTTCAGGATGTGTTCATGGGACTGGTCAAGCCGGTAATTTTCGGTTTTATTATCGCAACCGTAGGTTGCTTCTATGGCATGAACGCTCGCGGAGGAACCCAGGGTGTGGGCCGCGCCACTACGCAGGCGATGGTGGCGGCGTCGGTTTTGATCCTCGCGATGGACTTATTTGTCACTCGTTTCCTGATGGCTACGCTTTCCTAGCGCTGATTATGTCTTCGACGATTTTGCCGCTCGATTCGTGCATTCCGCCGGCGACGGAAGACTCCGCACCGGTGATCGTGTTCGAAGACGTCGCTCTCGCTTTCGACGACAATGAAGTGCTGCGCGGCGTTTCTTTCCATCTGCCCCGCGGTGAGACCAAAGCGGTGTTTGGCGTGGCCGGCTCCGGCAAGAGTCTGATTTTGAAGCTCGCGCTCGGACTCATCCGGCCAGACTCGGGACGGATTGTTGTGTTAGGCCAGGACGTCACGCAGATGAAGGAAGAGGAACTTTTCGAGTTGCGCGGGAAGATTGGAATGGTATTCCAGGAGAGCGCGTTGTTCGATTCCATGACCGTCCGCGAGAATGTTGCCTACCGATTGACGGAGGAACACGGCATCTACGACGAGAACATTGATCGCCGAGTGCGCGAAGCCCTGCGTTTCGTGGAACTGGAGCACACGCTCGATCTCGATCCCTCGGAGCTCTCCGGAGGCATGCGGCGGCGGGTTGCCATTGCCCGCGCAATCATCACCCAGCCCGAACTGCTGCTCTATGATTCGCCTACCGGCGGCCTTGATCCCGTGACCTCGAACACAATCATCGAATTGATCATGAAGCAGCGCGACGTGTACCGAACGAGCGCTCTATTGGTGACGCACCGGCTGCAAGATGCTTTTACAATGGCTACACATCAGTTCGACAAAGTGACCAACCGCATGGTGCCGCTTCCTCCCGGAAGCCAATGCGAAGTCCCGTTGAGCTTTTTAATTCTGCGCGATGGCAAAGTTATTTTCGATGGCGACCTTGAACAATTGGCGCACACGCAGGACGAGTACATTAAGGAATACATTTCGTAAAGATATCGCTTGTGCCTCAAAGCGCTAACGGTCCCGCAGGGGCTCGGTGAGAAAGATAGAATGAACAAAGTCAGAACTTAAATACCCAAATGGCGTCCACCCGGGGGCGGCATGACCACAGATGATTTTATTGGCGAAAAAACAAGCGAACGCGATCGCTTTGAACTGGCGTTGAGCGATACGTTTGACGTAAAAGCGAGCATCGTTCTGCTCATCCTGACATTCCTTGGAACCATATCGGCCACGATCCTGACGGCCGACAAGCTGTCCGGGACAGCAAAGCTAGCACAGATTCCGGTGATTGCTGGCGTTGTGATCTCCGGGATATTTTGTGTTGCCTGTTTATGGCCGAAGGTTTATCTGCTCGATGATCTGCCCGAAACGTACGCGAAGTCGCTTTCCAGCTTGGGCCAATCAGAGTCTGCGCGCCTTGAAAAAATCAGCAGTCTGAACATTGAGCTGGCAAATGTAAGAATTAGCCACAATCACGCCTTAAACGAGACGAAAACTCGGGCCCTCAACGGTGCGTTTTGGTCAATGTCAACCGCGCTCTTTGTCGAGCTAGGCGCCATTGCGTATCTAGCGTTCGCTATCCACCCTTCTTGAAGGGTTGATTTCGCGGCAGCGGCGGACCAGCGGGAATTCGCTGCGGAGGGGGTGGCGGCTGCTGTGGAATGGTCATATCAGTTCCTTCTTTACATTATACCAGCGAGTGAAGCATTGCCGCTGGCGCAATCGCGTTATTCAACAATTCGCTCATGTACCGTCTCACTTCCCGGCCATCTCCTTTTCTATATCTTCCGCCTTCGAAGGCAGGGCCACGCTCAGTTTAATTAGCTTGCCTTCCTGGTCGACGTAATAATCGTCTTCGATACGCACGCCGAGACTTTCTTCGGGAATGTAAATCCCCGGTTCGATGGTGAAGACCTGTCCCGGACCGAGCGGAGCATTAGGATCGGTAGCATCATGCACGTTGAGGCCGACGGGATGGCCGAGGCCGTGAATGAAGTATTTTCCCAGCGTATCCCCGTGCAAATCCTTGCCATGGGAATTGATGTATTCGTAAGCGACTTTGTAGAGCGAATCAGGGCTGTCGCGCTTCATCGTTGATTTGCCCGACTTGAACGCCGCTTCGGCGGCTTGCTGCGTTGCCAGAACAATGTCATAGATTTCGCGCTGCCGGACGGTGAAGTGGCCGTTGATGGGGAGGGTGCGCGTGATGTCGGAGGCGTACATCGAATACTCGCCAGCGGCGTCGATGACCACCACACCCCCCGCCTTCATCACTTGATCGTCATCCGAGTAATGCAATACCGTTGAGTAATAGCCCGAGCCCACGATGGGCGCATAGGCCGGACGCTCGCATCCGCGCTTGCCCCATTCATATTGCATGAGCGCCGAAATCTCGCGCTCGGTGACGCCGGCCTTCACTGCTTTAAACGCGGCGAAGTGCGCCGCTACCGATGCATCGACGGCTTTGCGAATTAGCGCAACCTCTCCCCCGTCTTTGTAAGTGCGCAAAGAGTCGATCATCGGCTTCACGTCCTGAAAACTCAGGAAGGAATTTACGTCCTTCAAAAACTCCAGCGGCTCGGTGCTGGCGGAAGTCCGATCGTAAGAAGCAACGTCGGTATGAACGACCGGGTGCGTGCCCGGAGGAAGTAATTTGATAACCTCTTCCGGAAGTTTGGCCATATCTTCGACGTGATCGAAGCCGGTAATCTTGGGCGCGTCAGAATTCTCGGGACCGAGCTTGGGGCCGGTCCACTTCTCCTGCGTCAGATTGCGCGGAGGAAGAAAAAGAATTTCGGTGTAAGGGTACGCTGGCTTGTCGGCTCCTGCCTCGGCGGCGGGCGCAATCAATAGCGCCGAGCCGGGCTCGGTCAGTCCGGAGAGATAGTAAAAATTATCCTCCTGCCGGAAACCATATAAGTCATTGGGGCCTTCGCTCTCCATGGGCGCAAACAAAACCACCACGCCTCCCACTTTCTTAGCGAGCGCTTCGCGGCGGGCGTGATAGTCCGAGTTCGGCTGGCGATCCAGGCCGAGACTCAAGGTGCTCGCGAGCAGGAGAAAACAGCCGACCAAAAAACTACTTAGCAAAAAAGAGAGTCGCAGCTTACGCATCAGGCAGTCCATTCCAAGGTTCGAGGATTCGCCCGTTTCAAGCTTCTGAAACGGACTTCGCTCGTCGATCGGCGATGACATCTTTCCATTTACTTCGGCCCGCTGGTTGCGCTCTGCGTAGCTTGCAGGAAAGAATCAACATTGCTCTTGTCGATGAGGGCAGAACCAGTATCCACGAATGATGGAATCGGCGCAAAGCTGTCTTTCGACCAATCCGCATCGAGCGAAGGCGGCTTATGGTGATACAAGTTGTCGAGCATCTGCATGCCGACAAACGCCATGGTATAAGGCTTCTGCGCAAGGGTGGCGGCGATGCCGCCTTTTTTTATCCACTCCAAGGTTTCAGGGTCGGTGTCCATGGCCATCACAATCTTGCCGGTAATGTGATAGCTGTTGAGTACTCCAGCGACTTCCTTGCCCGATTGCGCTTCCAGACAGACGAAGGCATCGACCTGATCTTTTTCCTTGCCGATGATTTGTGTGGTGGTGTCGAAGGCGATCCGCGGATCTCCCTGGATATCGACTACGCGCGCGATCTTGATCCCAGGTGTGCGCTCCAGCGCATCGCGATAACCGTGCAGCCGGTCCTGCATGTTGTGCTGGTCGGGCATCGTAAACACTACAACGTTGCCTTTGCCTTTCAACTCCTGCGCCAGTCGAAGGCCGCCAGTTATCCCGGCCTGATAGTTATTGGTGCCGATAAAAAAAAGACGCTTGCTGGCGGGAGCGTCGGAATCCATCGTAATTACCGGAATGCCGGCCGCGATCGCCTTGTCGATGCTGTCTTTCAGCAGTGCCGGGTCCGTGACGCCCAGCAAGATTCCAGTCGCTTTTTGCTGCACAGCCTGATCGAGGGCGTCGCGCTCAGCCTTGGCGTCGTAGCTGTTGGGTCCCAGGAAATCAGCGCGAACTTTGAACTGTTTAGCGGCTTTGGCGAAACCCGCGCCGGCCGCCTGCCAGTAAGGAACCTGCAAATTGGCCGCTACGAACACAAAGTACTCGTTGGAATCGTGAGCGCCACAACCGAGCAGGGAGGCGGCCAGGAAAGCCGGCCCAAGAAGAGAAAACAGCTTGCGAAAGCGGAGCATCGGATTCTCCTTCGAACTGCGCAATTAAATTCGCGCAGTTCAACCGGCGTACCGGGCCCGATGAGAAACTTTTGGCGAGTGGATTGTAACCGAGCGGCGCAACGAAAGGAAGCCGCTAGCGCAATGTTTTGTCGAGTAAGCTGGAGATTACTCCCTCCTCAACTTCGTCCGAAGAGTTATAGACGGTTTTACCCGATGCATCGAGCACGACGACATGCGGAGTGTAGCCCTCATAGTACTTAAGCTTTAGCTCTTGCTGCGCGGGCGACAGCGTGCGATCGAGATCGACGACGACGAATTGCACGCGGCCGTGGTATTTTTCATACAAGCTCACGGTACGGCGAGCCTGGCGCTTGGAGTTGTAACAGCCCTCGCCGTACAAAATGACGTAAGCCGGCTTGCCCGCGGCAAAGCCTTCCTCCATGCGATCTCCCGTGATGAGGGGCCCGTCGTGGCTTTAGCTGGTGTAATCGAGTTTGGAGTTCGGGTGCAGGTTTCCCCCGGCAAAGGCAGGAACGAAGGCCACCAATAAGATTTTGCAGATGCGAACATTTTCACCGGCGTTCTCCCGCTGTAAGTCCGTCCTGCGTATGAGACGCACAAAAGCGGAGAAGGTTACAAACCGGCGGTTTCGGCGTTGGCCTAATCTTGCAAGATTAGGCCAACGCCGCGGCTTCTACACGCCCACGGGAAACGGCTTGGTATGGGATTCCGCGCCAAGTGCGACGCCCGAGAATCGTCCCTGCAACAGAGACATCAGCCCTGTGTACCAGTAGCCCACTACGAACAGCATAAGGAAGGGAATCGTAACGTAGTTTTCATTCTGCACTGCGTAATACACCGTCAAAGCGAAGTATGTGCCGATGACGAGTTCGAGCCATGGCACCCAGCCCAGCCGCTTGCGATACTTGGTGGCGCGAACTTTATCCTTCTTCGATACGACATGATACTTCGGAGTGCGCGCGAAGGCGCTCTCCTTGCCGACGAGAGCCTCGATCACGGCTTTCGTATTGGTGATGGTCAATCCAACTCCGAGCGCCATCAGGACCGGCAGATAGAGAAAAGCCCGCGGCCAACTCTTCGGAAACAATTCGCGCTGCGATACCAGATAAAAACTCGAAATGGAAAACGTCGAGGCCATGAACAGAGGCAGGTCGATGAAGAGCATCTGAAACCATCCCTGATAAAAGCGGATGATCATCGCCGGCAGCATGAGCGTCGAGAGCACGATCATCAGCGGATAGCTGAGGTTCGCGGTCAGGTGATACCAGGCTTCGATCTTGGTATGCAGGGGAGCGTCGCTGCGCAGAACGCGCGGCAGAATCTTCTTCCCCGTCTGAATTAACCCCTTTGCCCAGCGCGCCTGCTGGGTTTTGAAAGCTGTCATCTCGACCGGTAGTTCCGCCGGGCATTCTACATCCTGTAGATAAATGAATTTCCATCCCTTGAGCTGGGCGCGATAAGAAAGATCGGTATCCTCGGTGAGCGTGTCATGTTGCCAACCGCCGGCTTCGTCGATCGCCCGTCGCCGCCAGACTCCGGCCGTGCCGTTGAAATTAAAGAAGACGCCACTGCGGGCACGTCCCGAGTGCTCCAGCACGAAGTGGCCGTCGAGCAAGATGGCTTCCACTTGCGTGAGGAGAGAGTAGTTGCGATTGATGTGAGTCCAGCGGGTCTGCACCATGCCGATTTTTGGATCGGTGAAGTGGTGGACTGTGCGCAGAAGAAAATCTTCCGGCGGCGTAAAGTCGGCGTCAAAGATGGCAACCAACTCGCCCTGCGCAGTTTTAAGGCCCTCGGCCAGCGCGCCCGCTTTGAAGCCTTCGCGGTTGGTGCGGTGATGGTAGCTGATGGGATTGCCCAACGCGGCATAGCGTTCCACCAGGTTGCGCGCCACTTCGATAGTTTCGTCCGTGGAATCGTCCAGCACTTGAATGTCGAGCTTCTCCCGCGGGTATTTCAACTTGCAGATCGATTCCAGCAGCCGCTCGACGACGTACTGCTCGTTGAAAATTGGCAGTTGCACGGTCATGCGCGGCAATTGCTCGAAATACGCCGCCGGTTCCGTGGTGCGCTTGTCCTTATGCTTGTAATAGAGGTAAACCAGAATATAGCGGTGCATTCCGTAAGCGGCCAGCAGGATGAGCACAATGAAATAAGGAATCAACAAAGCGCGATCGAACGCGTCAGTGCGGTAGAGGCCTTGGAAAGTCTTGTCCAACAAGTGCTGGCGGAGATAGGGCCCAATACCTTTAGGGGCGGCCCATGCAGCCAAAGCTGAAGACAAGTTGAGATCGGAACGAAGCAAGGGGTCCGGTGAAAAGCTTTATTCTACCGGATTCGAGCGCTTGCGACGTTAGCAGGAAGCGGATTCCAAGCCTTTGTTGTTAACATCTTGCAGTGATAACTCGACGCAGTGTTCAGCCTTGTCTAACAAAATCTCTAGATCCAAGGTGAAGTTCTTGCGCGCCTGCGCTTGTAGACGCCATTGATCCTGAACTGGAGCACAGACATTGGGAATCAGGTTTTCGAAACGTTGAAGGGCTTGCCTGAAGTAATCGATGTCCTTCTTCAGCAGTCGAAGGAATTCTGTGTCAGTGATAGCGGACATACACACCACCTCCGAGAACTTGGTATGAAATAAGCAATTGTCATGCCAAGTCCTCGAAAGGCTGTGGACACGGTCGAAGGTGCTTTGTTTTCAATGAGAACAGTACGCCCTTCGTCGATGTTATGAGCATCCGAGCAAGCCTGAACATGTAAGAATTGCGGTCAATGGCGGGCCTGAATCGTTAAAGCTTAACGGCGAACGACCCAAGCCATTCCGTCTGGATTTTCACCTGCCTCAATGTGACCGACCACTTCCAGCTTTTGTAGATCAATGATGGCGACGTAGCCGTCGGGAGAACATGCTACAAACGCGCGCGCGCCGTCGGGTTGCATGACAATGCCAGCCGAGCCGTGCCCTACCGCAATTCGCTTGATCGTTCTTCTGCTCGCGGCGTCGATAACCGTCACATCCGCACCGCGTAAAGCCGAGATCAGCACGAGCTTTCCATCGGGCGTAAACTTCAGGCGGTTCGCGGTGTTCACATCCGCCGCTAAAGTTTGCGTGACCTGCTTGCTGGCGAAGTCGATGATGGAGACAGTTCCATCGCCGGCATTCGCCACCCAGATTTCCTTGCCGTCGGGAGAAACATCAAAGCCTTCCGAGCCGTTACCGACGCGAACTACCGTCTCATTCCAATCGAGTCTGGCAGGGTCGGGTCCGAAATTGCCTGTCGTTTTCTCAATAATGCTGACCGTACTGGAGCTGACATTTGTGGTGACGATTCGTTGCAGGTCCGGCGAGACATAAATCATGTGGGTTCGATTCTGTCCGGTACCCAGGATCCAATCCACGCGGCCGCCCGCCGGATCATAGCTGCCAATTGCCTTGGCGGCCTCGGCGGTGAACCACACTCTCCCCCCGGCGAATGCCAATCCATGCGGGCCGCGCAGAGGCCCAAGATCGATGGACGTCAATGTTTTCTGCGCGACCAGATCCACCACCGTGAGCGTGTTGTAGGCTCCGAATCCGTAGTTGGAAACATAAGCCGTCTTGCCGTCCGCGGATACGATGACTTCATGCGGATCGTTACCCGCGGGCAGGCGTGCGATCACTTTCAAGCTGGACGAGTCAACAATAGCGAGCATGGCGTCGTGCTTGGCGAGCACGAGCAGGGCGGCAGCGGGCGTGTCCTCGGCGCAGGCAAAACACGCGCCAAATATTCCGACGAGAAGGAGAAGGGAAGTAAAAACAGTTTTCATAATTTCGAAGCATACGACAAATCAAAGTGAAAATCGTTCAGGCCGAATGAGGTTAGGGCTGATCTTCCGCAGAAGGAATCGTCTTGAGCTGCACGGTGACGCGGAGCCCTTCCCTCACATGCAGCGCTTTGCCCTGGCCTTCAAAACTCTTGAGAAACTCGGCGTTATAGTAAGCTTCGCCGTCGACGCCCTCCCAGGCGAACAACGTGTAGTCGCCGGGAGACAAGCCGCGCAGCGTGAAGTGTCCACTCTGGTCGGTGAGAGCTTTACGGTAACGCTCAGGACGGCTTTGGAAGCGCGCTTCCGGCACGGCGACGATGACCGCATCGGCAACCGGCTCGCCCTGTTGATTGCTGGCCACGCCTTCGGCCACGCCTCCGTTGGCGCTGGCTACCAGCGCGATCGTGGTGGTGCCGGTGCTGACGTTGAATCCGGAGTCAATCGCATCGTGACCGGCGGCAACCACGGATTTCAGGAACCAGTCCGGCATGGCGCTGGCTTCGGAGACTTGCACCGAATAATTTCCCGCAGGAACATTCTTCCATGCAAAGCTGCCATCGCTGTTGACCTGCGCGACGTTGGAAAAGCTTGCCATCGTGATGCTGCCGAAGGAATCGTAATCGCTGTCGCCTTCGGAAGAGTGCAACAGAAGAAACATCTGGCTGGGGTCGGGCCGGACAGTGGCGTTGGTTTCCATTTTGAGGCGGCCTTGAATCGTACCGCCGGTTTGCGGCGCGAGATGCAGACCTTCCACGCTTTCCGCAAGCTGGAGCGATTGCCGCGCTGTCATCGGCACTGCGCCGTTCTCCACGCTGGCGAGAATCGTATAAGCTCCGGGAGAAACGTCGCGGATCTCGAAGCTGCCGTCTTTATGCATCGCCGCTCCGTTCAGAACGAGATTGAAATCTCTGGATTGCAGCATGATTGCGGCGCTTGAGCCGGGCGGAAGATTTACTACCGAGCCGCGAATGGTCAGGCTGGGGCTGGGAGCGAGGGAAAAATTCACGGGGAAGACGTCACCGGCGTGTAGCTGGATGGAAGATGCCTGGCTGCGATCTCGGGTGCCGGGATAGTAGGTCGTCTGGTAAGCCGTGGGCGCGGGCTTGTCTGGCGTGGACTTTGTGTTGCCTGTGGTTTCGATGAGGCTGCGGAAGTCGGGAGGCGGGGTGACGGAAACAAAATAATTTCCGGCGGCGAGGGCCGCGATGCGGTAGTCGCCGAGATCGTTGGTGCGTTCGGCTCCGGCTTGCTCCCAGTGACTGTGGCCGGAAACAAAAGTCTGGCGAAGGACGGCGACTTGCGCTTCGGGCATGGGGTCGCCGTCTTCATCGGTGACGCGGCCTTCGACAATGGCGGCGGCTTGCAGACGAATGACGAGATCTTTCAACTCCTGTCCCGAGCTCAGCGTGAGCAGGCGACCTTCGGTTGGGCGATGGTGCTTGTCGATCTCCTGATAGCCGGTGCGCTCGACAAATAATCGATAGCGTCCGGGGGCGATGTTCTCAATGCGGAAGCTGCCGTCTGCGCCGGTGAGGGCGGTGTAGTTGCCGCCATCATTCTGACTCTCGGCGATCAGCTCGATGAGAGCTTTCTTCAGCGGCTCGCTGCCGGGGTCTTTGGTGACGATGCCGGAGACAATGGCTCGCGCGGGAGCTTGGGCATTCGAGGAAGGCGAAGTCTGTGCCGGGAGCGCGGCGGATGCTGCCACGACAATCCACAACAGAGATGCGGGAAAAAACTTCATCTTCTTCTTGATCTTAGCTAAAGAGTGGGAGGGGAGGGGAACGAGACGACGAGGCATCGGTCTCAGCCAAGGTCATTCTAGCCGGGGGAAGCGGATTGATCCAGAGCAAAATTTTTTTCCGGACGGATGGTGCAAAATATCTGGAATCAACGAGTTGCGGGCGGGTGGATATGCCGGTATCCGGCTAAATCCTTGGAAGTAAATGACTTGCTCGTAAAATATTACGTTTAAGGGACTTAGGAGATTTCGGCTTGGCTAGCTCCTTTAGAATCAGCGCAGCTCGCGTAAATTATTGTATTTACGATACTTAGCTTCTTTCTGTTTTTGTTTTCAAAGATTGGCGCAATTGCAGCCGGATTTTGCGGTTGGCGGCTTGATTATGATCGGGCGGCAGGGCTGTGGATCGCAAGGTTGGATGTCACAAGGGGTAGATACCTCTCCCGCGAACGGCCCTCGGAATTTCCCCGGGGCTGTTTGCATCTTGAACGGAGGCCTACTTCGTGGTGAGTTGCGCGAGCACATAGTGAGGCCCATCGGTCGCCGGTTTCTTTCGCCCCTGCGGGGCTTGCGCTTTTCTTCTGCATTCTTACCCACGGCTTGCGCCGTGGGCTGCATTCTGTCGCCGCTTCGCGGCTGGGCAGGAAGTTGAAACTTTCGAGCTTGATCTGCGTATCCTGAACAGTGCTCGACGGGAGGTGGACGGTGCGATTGCCATTACTGGTTTTTCACGTTACAGCCGGCGTGTTGGCCATGGTGGCGGGCGCGGCCGCGATCTCGTTCAGCAAGGGCTCCCGCTGGCACGCGAGGGCGGGAAACATCTTTGTCGTATCGATGCTTTGTATGGCGGCAGCGGCCTCGTACCTTGCGTTCATGAAACACCAATCAAACAATGTGTTCGGTGGCTTTCTGACGATCTATATGGTGGCAACGGCCTGGGCGACGGCGCGGCGCAGAGATGGTGAAACTGGCATTGCCGATTGGATTGGATTTCTGTTTGCGTTGACGGTTGGGGTGCTCAGCATATTCCATGGATGTCTAAAGATGGCAGGGCGGGAGACGGTGGACCCTGGAACTTATCCCTTCATGCAGCTTTTCATGGGTTCGATAGTTCTGCTCGCGGCGGTCGGCGACTTGCGCGTGCTGGTGTGGGGAATTTCCGGCAAACGGCGGATTGCGCGGCATCTTTGGCGCATGTGCTTTGGGTGGTTCATTGCCACCGGTTCCTTCTTTCTGGGACAGCAGCAGGTGTTTCCCGCGTGGTTGCGCGGATCGCCGGCGCTCCTGGTGCCAGCCTTGCTTCCACTGGTGCTGTTGATCTTCTGGATGATTCGGGTGCGCTTCACTAGCGTGTATAAGAAGATGGCGCTGAGTGCAGGGTAGGCTTAAGAGCAATGGCAGTTAGCGGATGATATGGATGGGCACGCTGACTCGCAGTTTCTTCCATGCTTTTTCGGCGGTGTAGGCTGGAAGGTCGAGCACCACTGCCAGGGCGAGGCAGGCGCGGTCTCCGAGCGAGAGGCCGAGATGGCGGGTTTGGGTTACGAGATCTCCGGCGACTCTTGCCTGTTCTTCGTCGAACGATAAGATTTCACGGACGGGACTGGTGGCGTCTTCCCAAGCTTGCGGGGAAGTCCAACCATGGCTCACGAGTTTGGTTTGAACTTCGGCGAGATTGACTGTGCTGACGACGGCGCGGGAGAGCAGATTGGAAGTCAGTTGGTCCGCGCCCGGTTCGTTGCCGATGAGGGCGAGGATGGCGGAAGCGTCGAGGACGATCCTATCCATAATGTTCACCCCAATTGTTCACGACATTTATTCGCGCCGGGCGGCTTTACGGCGCTCGGCGAGCAATTCATGGACCAGCGAGGCGCCCGGCTTCAGGTATTGGCGGGCGCGTTGCTGCGCGCGCTGGATGCGCCGCTGCTGGGTGGTGATGCGGAGTTCGTCGTCTTCAACGCGGAGCACGACTTCGTCGCCGATCTCGATGCCGAGGGCTTTGCGAAAGGAAGAGGGGATTACGACGCGGCCGTTTTCGTTAACGCGGGTTCGAAGTTCTTCCGGCATGGCAGTCTCCGAGTGGAATGACATTATTTTAGCATAATGACATAGAATTGTATTCGTGAACAAAGGTGAGAGACATTGGCCGGGTCCGTCTCTGGGACAAGTGGAGGGTCCGCAAGCCAGGGCGCGACTCTCCTTAAAGTAACTTGATTTGCAGCGGTGTTGCCTCGATAATAAGGGCGACCTTGATGGGGTGCCGTACTACCTGCTCTCGCGAGCGGCCTCGGGAATTCCGGGGGCCGTTTGCATTTTCGGACGGCTTGCAGTGGGAAGCAGCTTAGAGCCGCCGCTTCCAATATCCAGGCTTTCGTTTGCTGTGGGCCACGGCTACGATGTTTACAAACTCCGCAGCATCGAGATAGATGATTGAGAATGGGAGGCCAAGGACGAAGCGCCGGGTTCCGTGAAGGTATTTAGGCCAGCGGTGAGGAGCTTGGCGGATGCTCTTGATTGCGTCGGAAACTTCGGCGATAAATTCCACGCTGGCATCGGCGCTGTGCTGCCGATACCAACCTTCTCCGCCCTCGATCTCCTGCCATGCCAGCGGATGCAGGCGATACGGCTTATTTCCTGCCATTTGACAGCCGAGCCGCAAGCCGGCGGTCGACTTCTTCGCCCGGAATCATTTCGACTTTGCCGGATTGAATCTCTTCGACGCGGCGCTTGATCTCGTCGGACCAAGCCGCCTCGACTCCCGCTTCGGCCGGCTCGTCGTCGAGGCTTTCGATTAGGCGGTCGATGATCAGTCCGCGGTCTTGGCTGGAGAGCGCCAGCGCTTTTTCGAGAACTTCGGAGACCTGCGGAGTTAGTTGCGGCATGGGAACCTCGCTGAGGTTATTTTACAGCCGATGGCAAGTGGTAAAGGCCTGGCGGCGCAACAGTCCGTTCCAAAACGAAACTCCGCTCCAATAAATGCGGGCAGAGTCCTGAAGCTTTACTTCGACTGAAGTAAGCTCTGATCGTGGGCCTGTGGTGTAACGGCAGCACAGTTCCTTGCCAAGGTACAGGTGAGAGTTCGAGTCCCTCCAGGTCCATTCCTCTTTGGTGGAGGATGTCTCTCAGGGGCAGTGGAGGGTTCGTAGGGCAGGGTGCGACCCTCCTGAAAGTAACTTGATTTGCGGCCGGGGTTGATTCGATAATAGTGGCGTTACCTTGGCAGGGAACCAGTTATTGGCTGTTGCAGACGGCTTCGGAATTCCGAGGCCGTTTGCATTTTCAGACGGCACGAGACGAGGGCGGCCTTTGCGTTGCGATCCCACTTATCGCAAAAGAACCGAGAAGTGTGGCACCCGGCGGTACGACGTTGAAAGTCATACACTCTGATAACCTCGAATACAGAGAACTTACTTCTGCCAAGGGAGTATGATTTGCCCCTCCGGCACTACCGTGACCTGCGCCTTCTGTACCTCTCCCATCTTTCCGCATGTTTTGCACGAGTATTTAAAGCCCACCGCCATTTTAAACGGCGGACTGAGAGAGCACTTTAGGAGAAGTGTTGTTTTCTGAAATGAAGTTCCCGGATTTAGGAGAGGGATAGTTATGTGACGCTGCTGAGGGATGGTCCCGGAAGGATTTTCAAAACCTGTCGGCTCCTTAACGTAAGAGCAAACCTCTCCTATTAGAATCCAGACGTCCAACGATTCAGCCGTAGTAGTGGAGACATCCGTGAATGAAAAATCGACAGAAAAGTTCCCGTCGCTCCCTTGGCTCACAGTGCGGGTCAATTCTGGCACGCCGTCGCTAACGTTGTCTTTCCATAAGCTAAATAAGACGCGTGCAGCCTCGGGGGAAACAGGTTTTCCAACCTTCCCGATGCTCTCGTTCAGAGAAAATGTAGATTTGGAAACTGTTTTGTCGATCTGATCGGCCAAGTCCTTTTTCACTCCCTGAACGTCGGCCTTCACGCCTTGGACTTCTTTATGAACGTCTACGAACTTTTCATCTGAGTGTGAATTGGCTTGCTTTACCGCGTCGCTCACTATTGTCTTCTGTGTTTCTAGATTGCTTTTGTCAGTCAATTCTTGTTGGTGCCACAGGGCAACGCTATACAATATTCCGCAGGCGACAATGCCGATGCGCCACATTGTTCTCATGTGACGCTCCAATTCCTTGTCGATAACAAACGCGAACAGGATCGAAAGAATCGTAGGAATAAACGCAACGAAGTAGTTGACGAAACGAAGATCTCCCCATACCCTCGGAATCCAAACCCGGCCAAGGTGGACTAAAATCGGGCACAGAACGACCACGCCGATTCCGATACCGATGACTCGGGCTATACGCGTCCTCTTGGCTAAAACCATTTAATTCGCCGTGACAGGATAATTATAACCCCTTCCCTCCTAAAAGCACGCCCCCCCCTATATCAGTTTTGTTTTCTTATACTTATCAGACATCTGTTCTTGTGTAATACGGCGAAGATGCGGCGAATAAATGGCGCCTCCGGCACCCCTTACCTCAGCGGGCTGAAGCCGGGTTCTTTTCTTGGGTGTCTTGGCGGCACCTCGTGAAGAATGCGAATTTCAGTGATGCGACATGTGGTCGGGAAGCGGGATCAAGGTCAAAATCAAAGTCAAAAGCAACGGACACGAGTGTCCGTTCCACACGTGGGCGTCGCGTCGCTCCGCGCGGACAGCCGAGGCGGCTGTCTCCACATGCGCCGTGCCTGGCCTGAGATTAGTTCAAGAAGTACTGCCGGGACAGCGTGTTCCTCTGCGCGGGACGGGAGCCCGCGCTGTCCGCCTTGCGGGCTGAAGCCGGTTCTTCACCTACTCCGCCGGGCGTTATTGGTGCCAGCCCGAGTGGTCTTCCCGTTCAGCAAAAATTTCACGGAGCTTCTGTTGGAAGCGCTGCCACTTTGTTGTGGGTGGCGTGGTAGCCGTTTGCTTGGTCTCGGTTTCTGTATCGGCCTTCACTTCGGGAGCGGGAGCTGCACCAGCAGCCATTTCTTGCCTCCTAGAGATTGGTTTGAAATCCTCGTCGCCTGTACTTACAGGTAGACGTCACATGTTTGCCGGGAGGAGTCGGGCGAGTGCCTGATCGACACCTGATTCTAAGATGCCTTTAATTTTCTGAGGAGATGACCAAGGGCATAGCACGCAAGGATCCGCCGAGGTGGACGAGAGCCTAGTTCAGGAAGTATTGCCGATACAGGGTGTCGCGTTGCGCAGGCCTGAATCCTGCGTCGCGAATAATCCGGCGGAGTTCTTCTTCTGTCGTGCAGTTCGTCACGCCTGCGGCTCTTACTACATTTTCTTCCAGCATCACCGAGCCTACGTCATTGCCACCGAAGCGGAGGCCCATTTGGCAGACTTTTAATCCCTGCGTGACCCAACTGGATTGCACGTTGAGGAAGTTTGAGAGATAGAGGCGGGAGATGGCGAGGACTTTGAGGTAGTCGACGGCGGTGGCTTCCGACCAGTGGCGGCCGCCGAGGGCGGTGTGTTGCGGCTGGAAGCTCCAGGGGATGAAGGCGGTGAAGCCGCCGGTTTCTTCCTGCAAGTTATAAAGCTCTTGCAGGTGGTTGATGCGGTTTTCGTAGTTCTCGCCGACGCCGAACATCATGGTTGCAGTGGTGCGCATGCCGATCTGATGGGCGGTGCGGTGGACGTTGATCCAATCGTTGGTGAGGCATTTGAGGCGGGCGATTTTGTAGCGGACTTCGTCGTCGAGAATTTCGGCGCCGCCGCCGGGGATGGAATCGAGTCCGGCATCGCGCAGGCGGAGGATGGTGTCGCGAATGCTGAGGGCGCTGTACTCGGCGATGGCGATGATTTCCGAGGCGGAGTAGCAGTGCAAGTGAATCTGCGGAAAGCGGTCTTTGATTCCGCGCAGCATTTTTTCGTGCCAGTCGATCTTGAGGTCGGGATGCAGGCCGCCTTGCATGAGGACTCCGGTGCCGCCGAGTTCGACGGTCTCGCGGATTTTTTCGTAGATGGTGTCGAACTCGAGGATGTAGCCTTCTTTCGCCGCGGGGCCTTTGAGCGGGCGGTAGAAGGCGCAGAAGGTGCAGTACTCGGTGCAGAAGTTGGTGTAGTTGATGTTGCGGTCGATGATGTAGGTGACGGTGCCCTCGGGGTGCAGCTTGCGGCGAAGGGCGTCGGCTTCCATGCCGATGCCGATGAGGTCGTCGGAGTGGAAGAGTTCGAGGGCTTGGGATTTGGTGAGGGACATAGTTATGAAAGATGAGCCTGATTCATTTTAGCGGAGCGGGGCGGGTGGGGCCAAGTTCGGGGGTAGACACGGGGGCTGAAGCCCGATATCTCTTGGGCGTGTTACGCGGGCCTGAAGGCCCGCGCTTCCACGGTCGGTAAGGATTCCGTGAAGTGCTGGCTTCGATCCAAACGACGGATCATTTTTTTCGCAGCCGAAGATATTGAATGGTGCTCATCACGCCGCCGATGACAGCCAGGCCGATGAGGATGGCCATGGCGGGTTTGTAATAGTGAGAGAAAAAACGCAGGATGTGGGTGCCGTAGTGAAAGCCGAGGTAGGCGGCGATGGAGTAGCGGACGAAGCGGCCCAGAGTTAGGGCTCCAAGAAATTTGGCTCTTGAATACTGCATGGCGCCGGCCGCTACCAGGAATGGAACGAAGGGAAACGGAGGAGGAAGCAGTGCGGGGATGGCGACGGCGGCGAATCCCCAGCGCTCGAAGGCCTTGGCAACTTTGGCGGCGCGTCGCTTGGAGAGCTTGCGTTCCATCGTTTCTTTGCCGCCTTTGCGCGCCAGCGCATAAGTAATGTAGCCGCCGATGACCGCGCCCAGCGTGGCCATGGCCGCGTAGTAGGGCCAGGGTTCGTGATGGCGGGCGGCGAGCCAGATGGTGAGGACGTCCATGCTGCCGGTAAGCGGGATTACGGAATTGTCGGCGATGCCGAGCAGGACGAGGCCGGGTCCGCCCATGCGGCGGAGGTGCTGCCATAGCGACATGGCCAGCCAGGGATGAAGATGGAAGAGCATTCAGGTTGTAGGAGTGTACAGTCTGGGCGCGGAATTAGGCTATACAGGCTTTTGCGTCGCGGACGAAGCTTATTTCCCGCGCGGCGGGCAGGGCTCCGATTTCGGCGGCGTAACGATAAAAAAGTTGGAGGCCTTCGAGGCAGGGTGAGTCGAGAGTGTAATAGATGCTTTCCGTGAGGTAGGAGCGCAGGTCGGCTTCGGCGAGACCGAGGCGCGGCGCCCACTCGCGGGTGATCTGGTCGAGGCTGGCAGGTTCGAGGCCGTGGTCGCGGGATTGCTGGAAGATTGCGGTGAGGTCTGGAGCGGACAGAGCGTCGCTTCGCGGCGCGGACAGCCGGGGGCGGCTGTCCCCACATGGTACTTCTGCCTGCAAGGCGGCTTCTTTCAAAGCATCCTGGCGCACGGCCCAGAAGGCGAAGACGAAGGGCTCGCCGGTGTAGCGAATCCATTCTTCGGCGAGATCGAGTGTGAAATAGCGGGAGCGGTCGATTTGAAGGGCGGGGTCGCCGATGACTAATGCGGCGTCGTTGGCGGTGAGCATTGTTTCCAGATCGGGGTCCGCGGGCGTGAAGGTTCTGCCGCCGCCGAGCCACTTTTCGAACAGAACTTTGGTCAGCGCGACCGAAGTCATCGAAGAAGTATCCAGAGCGACGGTACGAATCTTATCGACGGGAACTTTGCTGACCAGCAGGATAGAACGCACGGGCTGGCGCGATGCGATGGCGACGCCCGGCAAGATCTTCAACCCAGGAATTTGTGTATAAGCGGCGGCCGGGATGATTCCAATATCCGCAGTTCCGGTTTGCAGGGCGCCGGCGCAGGCCGAAGGCAAAGTGTAGGAAATATCGAAGTCGCGTCCGGCCTCGGTGTGCTCGAAATCCCACATCAGGGGAGCGGTGTTGAGGTAGGAAATCGCAGAGATGCGCAGACGTCTCATTCCTGTTTTGATTTTAGCAGACATATTTCAATGGCCGTTTGTGGCATGTGCCCTTGACGCGGCTTCCAGTCATCATTAGAGTCCGCCACAAGCCGGGCTTCGCCCCGTGGACAGCCGAGGGCGGCTGTCCCCACATAATCCGTTCTTGTCGCGAGGAGTTCTGACGTGAATGCCGTTGCCACATCGCCACCTGCAACTCATATTTTGGAATGGCTGGGCCTATCGCTGACTTCCGGGCTGGGGCCGACGAAGGCGCGGAAATTGATCGAACATTTCGGCGACGCCGAAGCGGTTTTTCACGCCTCGCTCACCGAACTGGAAGGCACGGGGATTAAGGCGGTTTCGGCGCAATCGATTGCCACGGGAAAATCGGCGGAGTTGGCGCGGGAAGAAATCGCAAAGGCCGCGGGCACGGGAGTGACTGTGCTCTCGCCGGAAGATTCCTGTTATCCCTCGCGGCTGAAAGAGATCTACGATCCGCCGATGGTGTTGTACGTGCGCGGGAATCCGGAAGTGTTGACGCAGCCGGGGATTGCGATGGTGGGTACGCGGCATCCCACGCCTTACGGTTCGGGAATGGCGGAGCGGTTGGCGTGCGATTTGGCGGGGCAAGGATTGGTGATTATCAGTGGCATGGCCCGCGGAGTCGACACTGCCAGCCATCGGGGAGCGATTACGGCCAAGGGCAAGACGATCGCGGTGTTTGGGACGGGCGTGGATGTGATTTATCCGAAAGAAAATTCGCGTTTGTCGGAGCAATTGCTCGCGCTGGGGGGAGCGCTGATTTCGGAATTTCCGCTTGGGACTTCGGCATTCCCGCAAAATTTCCCAATTCGTAATCGGATCCTGAGCGGGATGTCGGTGGGCGTGCTGGTGGTGGAAGCCGCGGAATATTCTGGAACGCGCATTACGGCGCGCTGTGCGCTGGAACAGAATCGCGATGTTTTCGCCGTGCCCGGCAACGTTACGAACAAGAATTCCTGGGGACCTAACACGCTGATTAAGCAAGGCGCGAAGCTGGTGGCGACGTGGGAAGACGTGTGGGAAGATCTGCCGCCAGAAGTTAAACTCGCGCTGACGCCGCCACCGTCGCCTGAATCCGGCGGGGCGAGTTCCGCATCTCTATTCCCGGACGAAGGGCTTCCACCGCACGAGAAGAAAATCTTGAGCTTGTTGAAAGCGGATGAGGCGACACAGATCGATGAAATAGTAGAACGCCTGGAGGCGGAAATGTCGTCCTCGGAAATTTTCGCGGCGTTGTTTGAGCTGGAGTTGACCGGCAAAGTGAGGCAGATGCCGGGGAAGAATTTTGTAAAAGGCTTCTAAGCGCTATCAGCTCTCAGCTATCAGCTTTCAGCCTGCGACGACGGGCGCTTATGCAGGATTTCAGGCAACTCAAGGTCTGGGAGAAAGCACATTCTCTGACCCTTGACATCTACAAATCGAGCATGGCATTTCCGCGCGAGGAAGTCTATGGGCTGACGAGTCAGATGCGCAGAGCACCCGCATCCATTGGCGCGAACATTGCCGAGGGGACTTGTCGAAAAGGAGATGCAGACTTTGCACGGTTTCTTCAGATCGCCATGGGTTCGGCGAGCGAATTGGAGTATCACCTGCTCCTCGCGCGCGATCTTAGCTTGCTGAAGACACCCGATTACGAGCGCCTTTCCGGCCAAGCCGTGGAAGTGAAACGAATGCTGGTGTCGCTCATGAAAACGCTGAGGGCTGAAAGCTGACGGCTGAGAGCTTTCGCGCGGTAACTTGTTGCTTTCGTCCCATTCGTGCTAGGTTCAAAGCGAAATCCTAAGAACTGAGGTTACGTTGACCAAGAGTTTAGTTATTGTCGAATCGCCCGGCAAGGCGAAGACCATCCAGAAATATCTGGGCAAAGGATTTACCGTCGAGGCGTCCTATGGCCACGTAAAAGATCTGCCCAAGAGCACGCTCGGGGTGGATGTGGACGACGAGTTCGAGACGGAGTACGTCGTCATACCCGGCAAGGAAAAGGTTCTGGCCAAGTTGAAGAAGCTGGCCGGACCGATGGACGCGATCTATCTGGCGGCTGACCCGGACCGTGAAGGCGAGGCGATCGCGGCGCATCTTGCGTTTGAGCTGGATACGAACGGGCACGCGAAGAAAGGCAAGAAAAAGAAAAAAGAAGCCGACGGCGCGGTTCCGCGTATTCAGCGGGTTACGTTCAACGAAATTACGAAGCGTGCCGTGCAGGCGGCGTTCGAGCATCCGCGAGCTATCGACCAGAATTTGGTAGATGCGCAACAGGCGCGGCGTGTACTAGACCGGCTCGTGGGCTATCAGGTTTCGCCGTTGCTTTGGGATAAAGTTCGGCGCGGGCTTTCCGCTGGACGGGTGCAGACCGTCGCGCTGCGATTGATTGTCGAACGTGAACGGGAAATCAAGGCGTTCGAGAAGAAAGAATATTGGACGATTGACGCGCATCTCGTCGCGAGCAAGCCGCCCGCATTCGACGCTCGATTCTTAGGTAAAGGCGAAGAGAAGATCGAAGTCACGAACGGCGAGGATGCGGAAAAGATCCGGGTTGCGCTGGAGAATGCGAACTGGGTCGTACGCACCGTCGATAAGAAAGAGCGGCGGCGCAATGCCGCGCCTCCGTTTACCACCAGCAAGTTGCAGCAGGATTCTTCCCGCAAACTGCGCTTCAGCGTAAAGCGCACGATGATGATCGCGCAGCGGCTGTACGAAGGCGTGGAGCTGGGCGAAGAAGGCCAGGTGGGCCTGATCACCTACATGCGCACCGATTCGACTCGTGTTGCGCCTGAGGCGATTCAGGAAGTGCGCGAATACGTGGGCAAGGAATACGGTGCAGCGTACCTGCCGGAAACTCCGAATACATATAAGGAGAAGAAAGATTCGCAGGGGGCGCACGAAGCCATCCGTCCGACCTCGGCGATGCGGCATCCGGATCAGATCAAGCAGTATTTAAAGGAAGATGAGTTCAAAGTTTACAAGCTGATCTGGCAGAGGTTTGTGGCGTCGCAGATTATGCCGGCGGTATTTGACCAGACGACGGTGGATATTGACGCGAAAGCGAAGGGCGGAGATGTTTTCTGGTTCCGCGTGACGGGATCGGTGATGAAGTTCGATGGCTTCCTGCGCGTGTATGAAGAGTCGAAGGAAGGCAAGGACGAAGAAGACGAAGAGTTAAAGCACAAACTGCCGGCGCTTGAAGCCGGGCAGAAGCTTACTTTGAAGGAGTTGAAGCCGGAGCAGCATTTCACGGAACCGCCACCTCGCTACAACGAAGCTTCGCTGGTGAAGGAGTTGGAAGAGCGCGGGATTGGGCGTCCTTCGACTTACTCGGCGATTCTCTCGACGATTCAGGAGCGGCAGTACGTGCAGAAGTTGGGCGGGAAGTTTACGCCGACGGAGATCGGATTGGTGGTCACCGATCTGCTGGTGGAAAATTTCCGCGACATTTTCGACGTGGCCTATACGGCGCGGCTGGAAGAAGAGCTCGACGAGATCGAAGAAGGCAAAGAGAAGTGGACCGACGCGCTCGCCGAGTTCTACAAGAAGTTTACGAAAGATCTCAAATATGCCGAAAAGCATATGGAGAACATCAAGCGGATGGAGAAGCCCACGGACGAGAAGTGCGAGCGCTGTGGGTCGCCGCTGGTGATCAAGTGGGGCAAGCACGGTTCGTTCTACGCGTGCAGCACTTACGACAAAGAGGACGAAAACACCTGCACCTTTACCAAGGAAAATCCGATCAACCTGCCGGACCTGGATACGGCCGATGTGCAGGAGACGACGCAGGAAGAGTATTGCGAGAACTGCGGCCGCGTGATGGTGCTGAAGCGCGGACGCTTCGGGCAATTCATGGCGTGCACGGGCTATCCCGATTGCAAAACCACTCGGCGTTTGGATCAGGGCAAGAAGGTCCCGGATATTCCGCTCGACGAGCCGTGCCCGAAGTGCGGACGCAATATGATGATTCGGCACGGGCGGTTCGGCGAGTTCACGGCGTGCAGCGGATATCCGGAGTGCAAGTATGTGAAGCAGAACTTTATCGGTGTGAAGTGCCCGGAGTGCAAAGACGGAGAACTGGTCGAGAAGCGTGCGCGCAAGGGAAATACATTCTACGGGTGCGGAAATTATCCGAACTGCAAGTTCACGTCGGCGCACAAGCCGATTCCTGAGAAGTGCCCGAGTTGCGGGAATGAATTCTTAGTCGAGAAATTCCTGAAGGCGGGGCCGGTGATTGCCTGCCCAAACAAGGAGTGCGACTACGAGCGGGCAGCGCCGGAGTTGGCGGTTTCGACCAGCGCCTAAGACAATTTGGTAATTGGGAAATTTAGTAATTGAGCAATTTTAAAAACTCTCCGCAGGGTGCGGCTGCCCCGCGATTCCAAAATCACCCAATTACTAAATTTCCCAATTACTAAATTCCACCCAAGAGGTGTTTTTATGTCCAAGAAAGCAACTGCTACGGATGCTCAACTGATCATGCAACTTTACGATTTGCGCCGCGAGGCGGAAATGCGCAAGGCGCGCAACTGGTGGTTCGTGGAATTCTGGCCGCAGAACGCCGACGATTTCCTGAAAGTCGCCTTCAATATGGGCTCGCAGGAAAACAACTGGCTGCGCCAGGTAAACGGATACTGGAGCATGGCCGCGTCATTCGTGCTACAGGGTGCGCTCAACGAGGAGTTGTTCATTCAGCCCGCGGTCAGCGGGGAAATGTTCATCCTGTTTGCGAAGGTTCATCCCTTTCTCAAAGAATTGCGCGAAAAGGCTGGCGACCCCGCGATGTTCGAGAATATCGAGAAGGTCATCACCAGTTCCAAGTACGGAAGGGATCGGCTGAAGTTCATAATCAAGCGGGTCGAAACGATGCGTGAGAAGAGGGCTTTGGCGAAGGCGAGCTAGAGAGACCGGGATTCACGAATCAAGTTGGTCGAGCTTCGCTCGACTGGCAGCCGAGGCGGCTGCCGCTACGTGACTCTTCATTCCTTCACAAACTAGGCGCGGGATCATCTGTTATCCTACTCGGTTGTGCGGATGATCTGGTGGTTCCTGATCCTGGGTGTGAGTACGCTGGTCGTGGTGTGCGTAGCCATCGCTTTGTACATGCGGTTGCGCCGGCACCTGCAGGGCGCGCAGGCCGCTCAGGAAGGAACTTCCAGCGCAGTAGAGCGCGTGCCGGGCAGCGATGAGCCCTGATGCTTCGCGACGACAACCTGGAGACTCTCCCATGGCAAAGCTGGCAATGCAGAATCTAAGCAGTTCGAGGGAAGGCGTTTTATTTTCGGAGGCGGCGAGGCAGGCCGCTCTGGTAGTGGGCGGAAGTTTGTTTGTCGCGGTGTGCGCGCGGATCACGATTCCGTTGCCGTTTACGCCGGTTCCGCTGACGGTGCAAAACTTTGGCGTGCTTCTGGTTGGACTCTTGCTGGGCAGCCGGCGCGGGTTTGCAGCGCTCGCGCTTTATCTGGCGGAAGGCGCGATGGGATTGCCGGTATTCAATCCCACGGGAGCGGGAGGAATGGCGCAATTGTTTCACGGTGCGACGGCGGGATTCTTACTGACCTATCCGCTGGTGGCGTGGGTTGCGGGATACGTGATGGAGCATGGGCGCAAGAATTTTGCCCGCGCTGTAGCCGGCGGGTTTCTGGGCGAGGTCGTCCTGTTCACCGGAGGGCTGGCCTGGCTGGCGGTGCTGACGCATTCGATCACGCAGGCTTTTCGCTGGGGATTGTATTGGTTTCTGTTCGCGGAAATTATCAAGGTGATGATGGCGGCCGGAATTGCAGCGCAGTGGCAGCGCTTTCGGGACGCACGATAATAAGCGGTGGTTCGTAAGAAGTTGGAGTGAAAAATGACGGTGGTTTCAGCGGCAGAAACAAAACATTCCGGGAGCGGCCAGTCGTCGCAGGTGCGGGAGATTTCCATCGCTCACAGCCCGGATTCCGACGATGCATTCATGTTTTATGGGCTGGCCACCAGCAAAGTTCGCGTGCCGGGACTGCGCTTTACGCATACGCTTTGCGATATTGAGACGCTGAATCAGAAGGCGCGCGAAGGCATTTACGATGTGACCGCGATTTCGTTCCACGCCTATCCTTATATTCAGGATTTATATGCGCTGATGTCGTGCGGAGGCAGCGTGGGCGAGGGGTATGGGCCGATGATCGTTTCGCCGCGGCCCTTTACGCAGGTTGAGGTCAAGGACAAACGCATCGCGGTCCCGGGCAAGCTCACGACAGCCTATCTCGCCCTGCAACTGTTTGCTCCCGGAGTGGAGACGGAAGTAGTGCCGTTCGATCAGATTATTCCGCAGGTGCTCGAAGGCAAGTTCGAGGCTGGACTGATCATCCACGAAGGGCAGTTGACTTACGATAAAGCGGGCTTGCACCGGATTGTCGATCTCGGTCGCTGGTGGCAGAAGATGACGGGGCTGCCGCTGCCGCTGGGAGGCAATGCGATTCGCCGCTCGCTGGGGCCGGAACTTAGTGCGGCAATCACGGGCGCGTTGCGCGACAGCATCCAGTATGCGCTGGAACATCGCGAAGAAGCTTTGTCTTATGCCATGCAGTTCGCGCGCGATCTGGACACGTCAACCGCCGACAGGTTTGTTGGCATGTATGTGAACGAGCGCACGCTGGACTACGGGGCAGAAGGGCGCGAGGGCGTTATGCGGTTGCTGGATATGGGGCACAAGGCGGGAATTATTGGGCCTGAGGCCCGTGTAGATTGGGTTTAGAAAAGCTTCTGGCTTCTAGCTCGAAAGAGGGCGTCGACGAAAACGAGATTGCGGCTAAGGCATTAGCCGCCGCCGTGTACGGAACGTTCTTCCCGCTACGCGGCGGAACATAAATTCAATTTCGAAATAAGTCCCACCATTGAGTCATGAACTGTATGAGCGGCTGCGCTAGAAGCTAGCAGCTAGGAGCTAGAAGCTTGTCTCCCCAAACCCTCCTGATCGATGCTGACGATACGCTCTGGGAAAACAACATTTATTTCGAGCGGGCGATTGCCGGCTTCATTTCATTTCTCAATCATCACGAATTTTCTCCCGAGCAAGTGCGGGAGGTGCTGAACGATGTGGAGCGGGAGTGCATTGTGAAGCATGGATATGGATTGCACAGCTTTGCGCACGCTTTGGTGGATACATTTGGGCGGCTCAGCGTGGAGCCGGTAACGCCCGAGTTACACGCGCAGATACACAGCTTTTCGCACATTATCTCGGACCATCCGATCGAGATTTTGGCGGATGTTATTCCTACGTTGCAGTATCTATCCGGACGGCATCGTCTGATCATGTTGACCAAGGGTGCAATTGTGGAGCAGACGGGAAAGATCGAGCGCTCCGGATTAAAAAACTACTTTCCCGCAACGGAGATCGTCGCGGAAAAGAACTCCGCAACCTACCACGAGGTGGTTGAGAGATATCAACTTCCGCCGGATTCTACCTGGATGGTCGGCAACAGCCCGAAAAGTGATATTAATCCCGCGCTGACGGCGGGCTTGCACGCGGTTTTTGTGCCTCACGGGAACACCTGGATTCTTGAACATGAGGAAGTGAATGCGGCTCCTCCGCCGCAGCGCCTGCTGATTGTGGGCCGCTTCGCGGAACTGTGCGAGCATTTCTAGCTTGGATCAACCCGGAATCCGATTTGTCACGCCTTTTCAACTTATTTCGCGCTGCACCAAACTAACCAACAACAATGCCTCGCTGAGGCAAGGGCTGCATGTTACGCTCAATCTGCTTAAAGCTTTACTCGTACAAAAAGAACCTTGGCCGTGGAGACAAACAATTTCCGCAGGCTGTTGCGCACCGTGGAAGCTCTCTCGGAGCTTGGGCCCGAGCTTACGGCGGAGCGCGAATTCTCCGACACATCGCGCCGTATGCTGTCTGCTGTGATGGAAGCGGCGGGTGCGCGCGAGGGAGCGCTCTTCGTCTTCAATGAGAAGCCGACCATGCTGACCTCGGTGGCCGGGCAGGGATTTGCGATGCTCCCGGAGCCGGCGTTTATTCCGCTTCTTCCGAAACACGTTCACGCGCTGGCGGCGGCGCGCGGTCCGATCGTATTAAATGCATCGACTTATTCTGTTTTCCTCAGCTCCAACGGCAATGTTGCTCCCGAGTTGTTCAAATGCATTGCTCCGCTGAAATCGGTTGGAAGGCTCGCCGGAGTTATCGCTCTCGGCAGGCGTCCGGGGGATGCGCCTTATCTCGAAGCAGAGCTGGACGCGACAGATTTGCTGTGCAGCTACATTGGGCTGGCGGTACACAACCACGCGCTGACTCAGACGCTGGCGCAACGCGTGACCGAAAACTTGCGTCTGATGGCGTCACTGCACGGTTTCTATGACAGTGCGCTCGAGGCATTTGCCACCGCCATTGACGTGAAGCACGTCAACATTCACGGCCATTCGCTGCGCGTGGGGCGCTATGCGGCTGCTATCGGCGAGGCGATGGGTGTGGATGCCGGCGAAGTTGCGGCGCTGCGCAGCGCGGGATATTTGCATGACATTGGGAAAGTGGCGGTCGACCGGCGGTTGTTCAGCAAGGCGAGCGCGCTCAATCCGGAAGAATTTCGCGAGATGGCGGACCATACCGTAGTTGGCCATCAGATTGTCAGCAGTGTGCAGTTCCCCTGGCCGAAGATTCATGAAGCGGTGCGCTGGCATCATGAACGCAACGATGGATCAGGATATCCCGATGCTTTGGCGGGCGATGACATGCCGATGCCGGTGCGTATCATGGCGTTGGCCGATACGTTCGATGCCATGACCAGCGCTCGGCCATATCGCGAACCGCTTTCCCTGGGCAGTGCATTGAGCGATCTGGTGCGGATGGCGCCGCTGAAATACGATCCCAACGTGGTACAGGCGCTTATGATCCAGGTGCGGCGCGATGCCGTGGGAAGCAATCGAACGCCGCTGCTGGCCGATCATATGTCGGTGAACATCTCTCCCACTGATGTCGATCAGTTGGCTGCGACGCTGCAGCATAAGGTGTCCCGGGGCAAGATGTATTTGACTTGAAATTCAGCTTCTAGCTTCTAGCTGCTAGCTACTAGCCCTCTAGTTGGATGACCCATCATCTTTGGTAACCTCGGCGAACAACTTTTCCTCCTGGTTCGGGTTGATAATGAGAAGATATTGTTGTTTCCCCTAGGAAATCCTCATGCGCGTGGGCCGGAACAAGTTCGCTTGTATAAGGTCCGCCGTTTTTCTGCTCTGTTTCAGCCTGGCGTGTACGGTGCCGCCGCTGCTGGCTAAGAAGAAGGATAAGGCGGTGGCCGGCGCGAGCGATCAGCGGCGAGCCCTGCATGCGCTGAATCGTCTGACTTTCGGTCCGCGCCCCGGTGACGTGCAGCGCGTGATGGCGATGGGCGTCGACAAGTGGATCGATCTGCAGCTGCATCCCGAGAAAATTGACGACAGCGCCCTGAATGCGCGGCTGGAGCCTTTCCGCACGGTGCGCATGAGCACGAAGGAGCTGGCGGAAGATTTTCCGGATGGGCAAGAGATCAATCAGGTGATGAACGGCAAGAAGCCGATGCCATCCGACGCGGCTTTGCGGATGGTTTATCAAGTTCAGATCGACCGGCAGCAGGAAAAGAAAGAACGTCAGCAGGAAGCAGGCAAGAACACCACGCCGCCAGCGGTTGATGGCGCCAATGGAGCGGCGGTTGCTGGTTCCGCGCAAAATGGTTCGATGCAGAATAGTTCTGCGCAAGGCGGCGCCGCGGAGAGCGCGAACGCTTCCGGGGATAATTCTGCCATGGGCACAAGCATGAACTCCGCCGGAGGCGATTCCGCGGCGAGTGTAGGCGCAAGGACCGATCCAGGCGCTAGCGATGCAATGGCGCCGGCTGCGCCTCCGGCGAAGTTGACGCCCAAAGAAGAAGACCAGGCTCGCAGGCGCGAGGAGCAGCTTTACGCCGATCTTGATGTGCCGCAATTGCCGAATGTTCCCCCGGACCAGCGGTTCAAGAGAATTCTGAGCTTATCGATAGCGGGGCAGCGCGCGGTGGCCGATTCTCTTCGCGGAGGCAAGGGTCAGGAGTTTCTTGAGGGCCTGCCACCAAGACAAAAAGAAATTCTGCAAGCGATGAACAATCCGGGCGGGGTGGTGACTGGAGAACTGGCTCAGGCGAAGCTTTTGCGCGCTATCTACAGCGAGCGTCAACTGGATGAAGTGATGACCGACTTCTGGTTTAACCACTTCAATGTATTCATGGACAAGGGCGTGGACCGCCTGATGATTACGAGCTATGAGCGCGACGTGATTCGGCCGCATGCGCTGGGAAAGTTCGAAGACCTGCTGGTGGCCACGGCGAAAAGTCCGGCGATGTTGTTTTACCTGGATAACTGGCTCAGTGTGGGACCGGATTCTGCGCAGGGTCTGGGAATTCCGGCGCATCCGAGTCCCTATGCCCGCCGTTATCCTCGTCCGCAGGCGAATCCAGGCAAACGCCAGAACGGCCTTAACGAAAATTATGGACGCGAGTTGCTCGAACTGCACACGCTCAGTGTGAATGGCGGCTATTCGCAGCAGGATGTGACCGAGGTCGCCAAAGTTTTTACGGGATGGACGATCGAGAAGCCTTACCAGGGCGGCGGCTTCAAGTTCGAACCGCGGATGCACGAGCCCGGACCTAAGTTCGTGCTGGGCCATCGCTTCAAGTCCAAGAGTGAAGGCGAGGGCCTGGAAGTACTGCACAGGCTGGCCACGAGTCCGCAAACGGCGCATTTTATTTCGCTGAAGCTGGCGGAACGCTTTGTTGCGGATGATCCGCCTCCCGCGCTGGTCGACCGTATGGCGAAGACTTTTCTGAAGAAAAAAGGCGATATCCGCGAAGTGCTGGGCGTTCTTTTTCACTCGCCAGAATTCTGGGATGACACAAGTTACCGGGCGAAAGTGAAAACGCCTCTGGAGTTTGTCGCGTCGGCGGTGCGCGCGACCGGGGCTGAGGTTGACGACGCGCAACCGCTGGTCGGGCAACTCAACCGCATGGGGATGCCGCTCTACGGAGCGCAGCCACCTACGGGTTATTCCATGAAAGCGGAAACCTGGGTGAGTTCTTCCGCGTTGCTCACGCGCATGAATTTTGCTTTGGCCCTGACCAGCGGCAAGATTAAGGCTGTGAAAGTAGACGTTGCGCAGTTGGCCGGAAGTGAGCCGCCCAATCCGCCGGATTCGACTCTCGCGTTGTCAACGCTGGAAAACACGCTGCTTGAGGGGGATGTATCCAAGCAGACCCACGATTCGATCACGGCGCAGATCGATGCGGGCGGAATCGGCGGTGCGCCGCAGAAGCAGGACAACAAAGCTGGAAACCGCAAGCCGGTGAATTCGACACGTTCTCCGGATGTAAGCACGATGGCGGGTTTGCTGCTGGGCTCGCCGGAGTTTCAGAGAAGATAGCTTTTAGCCGTTAGCTCTTAGCTTTTAGCTTGAGTCCTATGGATTTGGCTTAAGAGGCAGCCTTGAGAATTTGAGGTGAGGTAAGCGCTAGAAGTCAAAAGCAGAAGCTAAGAGCTAAAGGCTAAAAGCTAGGAGCTGTATTTATGTCCATCACACGTCGCGTCTTCCTTCGTAACAGTGCGCTGGCCGTCGTTGGGACGGCGGCGGTGCCGAGCTTTCTTGCGCGTGCCGCTTGGGGCACCGTTCAGCCGGGCTCGCGCACCAAGCGTCTGGTGGTGATTTTTCAGCGCGGCGCGGCGGACGGGTTGAATATTGTTGTGCCTTACGGAGAGCGGCAATATTATGCGATGCGGCCGAGTATCAACATTCCGCGCAAGGCGGTGCTTGATCTCGATGGCTTTTTCGGGCTGCATCCGGCGATGGCGTCGTTTCAGCCGCTGTGGCAGCAGAAGCAACTGGCGATTGTGCATGCCGCGGGATCGCCCGATCCCAGCCGCTCTCACTTCGACGCCCAGGATTTTATGGAGGCGGGAACTCCGGGAATCAAGTCGACCGACGATGGCTGGCTGAATCGCGCTCTGCGCAACCTGGCGCAGCAGCCGCAGAAATCGCCGTTCGAGGCGATCGCCATGGGGCCGTCGATTCCACGCATTTTGAGCGGCCTTGAACCAGCGGTCGCGATGAACAATATCAACGACTTTTCCGTCGGCGGAAGGAGCGCGAAACCTTCGCCGGTTGCAAGCGCGTTCGAGGCAATGTATGACCACTCCTCCGACACCGTGTTGCACAGTACGGGAGAAGAAACGTTTGATGCCGTCAAGATGTTGAAGGCCGCGGACCCGTCGAAGTACAAGCCCGCGGCCGGCGCGGATTATCCCAAGGGACGCTTTGGGGACAGCCTGCGCCAGCTCGCGCAGCTTATCAAGGCGAATCTAGGAGTGCAGGTTGCGTTTGCCGACATTGGCGGCTGGGATCATCACGTCAACGAAGGCTCAACCGATGGTCAGATCGCGAATGTGCTGCGCGACTTCTCGCAATCGCTGGCGGCGTTCTGGGTTGATCTCGGAGATCTCGGGGAAGACACGGTGGTTGTGACGATGTCGGAGTTCGGGCGCACGGCGCGGGAGAACGGCAATCGCGGCACCGATCACGGCCACGCCAACGTGATGTTCGTGCTCGGCGGCCCGGTGAAAGGCGGCAGAGTTTACGGGCGCTGGCCGGGGCTCGATCAGTCCCAGCTTTACGAAGGGCGCGACCTGGCGTTGACTACGGACTTTCGGCAAATTGTCGGCGAAGCCGTGGCGCGGCATCTCGGGAATAAGAATTTAAATGAGGTGTTTCCGGGATACGAAAATCAGACGGCGAAATTCTTGAGATTGTTGGGGTGAGCGTCGGGGAGTCCTCGGTGCATGAAAATCTCAACGCGTCGTAGGCGAATTCTCTGCTCTATGTAGATGGTGCCGCTGTACGCGGCGGAGGGCACACCCTCCGATTGTCCTGCCTCCACTTGCGTCCTCAGTTCTGGCGGCGTGGCCTGGGCCAAAAGTTGTACAATGGCTGCCGCTTTCCACTCGGCAAGAAAATTTCTGACTAAATTCTGAAAGGTATTCTCATGCGCGGTTCGATGAAGCAGGTTGTGCTGTTGCTGGCAGTCGCTCTAATCGCTACCCTGGGCTGGGCGCAGAGCGATCAGGTTGCCCCGAATGAAAATCTCGCGGTGGAGGGAGTGCCTGCGATCCCAGGTTCGATTGCTGCAAGCGTGGAGCGTTATGGCAATTACCGCGGCGCGGCCCTTGTGAGCTGGAATCCGGAGCGGCGGGAGATGTTGATCTCAACCCGTTTTGCCGATGTGCCGGAGATTCATTTGGTGAAGATGCCCGGTGGGGATCGCAGCCAGTTGACGTTCTATCCCGATCCGGTGACTTCGGCGCAATTCAATCCCAAGCAAGGTGGATCGTTCGTTTTCAGTAAAGATGTTGGCGGCGGGGAATTTTACCAATTTTATCGCTACGACCTGGCGAGCGGCGAAGTCACGCTGTTGACGGATGGGAAGTCTCGCAATGTTGGAATGGTATGGTCGCAGGGAGGCGAGAGCATCGCCTACGGATCGACCCGGCGCGATGGCAACGACGTGGATATTTGGGCGATGGATCCCAACGATCCTAAGAGCGATCGCATGGTCGCCAAACTTGAGGGCGGAGGCTGGGGGCCGCTCGATTGGTCGCCCGACCGGCAGAAGCTTCTGGTGGTGAACGAAGTTTCCGCGGAAGAGAGCTATCTCTGGTTGATGGATGCAAGCTCGGGAGAAAAGAAACTGCTCACGCAGAAGGGCGATGCCAAGGTGAACTACGCGGGTGGACGCTTCAGCAAGGATGGCAAGGGAATCTATACCACGAGCGACAAGGACTCCGAGTTTCATCGGCTGGTATACATCGACCTGGCTACCGGCGCGCCGACTTATCTGACCAGCAATATTCCATGGGACGTGGATGAGTTCGACCTTTCCGACAACGGCAAGATGATTGCGTTTGTGACCAATGAGGATGGTTACGGCGTGTTGCATCTGCTGGACACCGCGACTCGGAAAGAAAAATCCGTGCCCAAGCTGCCCAAAGGGATCGTCGCAGGCGTGTCGTGGAATAAAAACAACCGCGACCTGGGATTCGATGTAACCTCGGCGCGGTCCAGTTCCGATGTTTACTCGCTGGATGTGACGACGGGAAAAGTTGAGCGCTGGACCTTCAGCGAAACTGGCGGTGTGAACACGTCCGATCTGCCGGAGCCCGAGCTGGTCCATTGGAAGAGTTGGGATGGGCGCATGATCAGTGGGTTTCTATACCGTCCGCCGGCGAGGTTCACCGGAAAACGGCCGGTGATCGTGAATATTCACGGCGGCCCAGAGGGACAATTCCGTCCGGGTTTTCCGGGGCGTAACAACTACTGGCTGAATGAGCTGGGAATCGCGCTGATTTCCCCGAACGTGCGGGGATCGACGGGATACGGCAAAACGTTTCTTTCGCTCGACAATGGGTTCTTGCGCGAAGGGTCGTACAAGGATATCGACACGCTGCTGGATTGGATTAAGGGACAAAACGATCTGGACAACGGGCGGGTGATGATCACGGGCGGCAGCTACGGTGGATTCATGACGCTGGCGGTGGCGACGAACTATAACGACCGCATCTGCTGTTCGGTGGACGTTGTGGGGCCTTCGAATCTGGTCACGTTTTTGGAGCATACCTCCGGATATCGCCAGGATTTGCGGCGAGTGGAGTATGGAGACGAGCGCGACCCGAAGATGCGGGAATTTCTGGAACGGATTGCGCCTTACAACAAGGCCAAGAACATTACCAAGCCGCTGTTTGTGATCGCGGGAAAGAACGACCCGCGGGTTCCGGCCAGCGAATCGGAGCAGATGGTGCAGATGGTGCGGCAGAACGGAACTCCGGTGTGGTGGTTGCTGGGCAAGAACGAGGGACATGGCTTCCGCAAGAAGCAGAACGTGGACTATCAGTTCTACGCCACGGTAATGTTCGTGAAAGAGTATCTGCTGAAATAAAGGGAAGGGCTCCCCGGTAAAATTGGCGAGCGTTTAATAGTCAACCGCCTGCCGACGGCTCTCTTGCAGCCAGCTCAAGCGGAAGGATTGCGCTCACTGCTGTACCGGTTCCGTCCGAGCGAATTTCCAGGGTTCCGCCCAGTTGATGCAGGCGTTCCCGCATGCCGCGAAATCCTACACCGGTTTGACCTGAGGAGTTGAGTTCCAGTTGTTTTTCCGGCGGGATGCCTTTGCCTTCGTCTTGGACCTCCACCACAATGCGGTGGTCTTCCTGGTGCACGCGGATTTCCGCGGCGGTGCCTCCGGCGTGACGATGAATGTTGGTGAGGCACTCCTGGACCATGCGGAAGATGGCGATTTCCATTTCGTCGGAGAGGCGTCCAAATTCCTGCGGGATATCCAGTTTGACTTCGATCTTACTGCGCTCCGAAAAGCCGTCTACATACCAACGGAGCGCGGAGGCGAGGCCGGCGACGTCGAGCAGCGGGGGATGCAGAAGATGAGAGAGAGTGCGGATCTCGTCGCTGATTTGATGGACGATGGCGGCATTCTCGGAAATGGCGCGGGCTCCGTCGCTATCCAGCCGGTTGGTCTGCGCCTGCACGATGGCGAGGTTCATGGTAAGGGCTGCCAGCAATTGTCCCAGGCCGTCATGTAACTCACGCGCGATGCGGCGCCGCTCTTCATCGCGCATTTGCTGGAGCCGGCTTGAGAGCTCGCGCAAACTCTCGTTCGCAGTATTGAGATCCGCGGTGCGTTCTTCGACCTTGCGCTCGAGGTCGCGATGCAGTTGGCGCAGTTCTTCTTCTGCGGTCTTGCTCTTAGCCAGAGAACGCCGGTGGGCTTCGCCGAAAGCGATGATGAAGCCGGAAAAGATCAAAAAGCCCAGCATCCCGGGAATGTCCGTTTTCGGATTTTGCATCCGAAAAGAATGAGCGGGGGGCAGGAACCAATACCAGACGCCGAGGGCTGAGATGAGGGTGGTCAGGATGGCGGGGCCGGGGCCGCAGTACCAGGTCGCGAAGACTACCGCGAACCAGACCGTGTGGTAAGGGTTGCTCTCTCCCAGAAGGGGGACGAGGAGTTTACGAAGCGCAAGAGAGAGGACGGCCGCGACAATCGCAGCTCCGTAGCGGCGTACATCAGCTCTTTCTGTTTCAAAATCTCTTTCGAATGGAGCAACCTGACTGGCCAGCATGGGGCGCCCCCTGCCTTTCAGAGTTCGGACGATTCATGACTCAGCTACATCTGCGCGGTGCATAGAAATACCCGCTAATCGGCCTGATTCCAAACGTACAAGAACTCGGAGTCGGTCGCGGTGGCAACCAGGCGTCCGGCTTTGCGAGTTGCTCGATTCAGTGCGGAGCGCACTTTTTCCTTGCTCTCGGCCAAATCCGCCAGAGGCAGTTTGAGAGCAACCCCTTCCTTGAGCTGGTCGAGATCGGAGAGGATCCGGCTGACGATCTCTTTGTGTTTTCCGTTTCGACCCTGGGGTACATCGATTTTCGCCATAGTGTTGAAATTCATGGGGGAGTGCCGTTTTCGCGCGCTCAAGATCGAAGCCTCCTTTGGATGAGCTGACAAACGTTACGTTAACGTAACGTAATCGAGAAGAATACTATTCTTATAGTCTTTATTTCGTCAAGAAAAATATATATTCGCAAAATAATTCTTACGCCCTGCCGCAGAGGGGGCTACCGCATAACAAAACCTGCTTGCAAATTCCGTTAATTGAATGATTTAGGGTCTGTAATCAGGAACTTAAAGATATGACCCGTATGAATGGCGCCCTGCTACTGTGGTAGTTCGAGGTGGTTGAGAAATGGCGATCTGCAAGACATATTTCGAGCAGGTTCCGCTGGAAGTAGTAAGGAAAATCTCTGCCGGTACGGTTACAAAGAGGAATGTTTCGGCAAGCGGGAGTTCTGCCGCAGGTAAACGAAGCTCGAGCGGCGACTGCCGAAGCAGCCGGGTGAGCCAAAAGGGCAGACAAGAAAAATAACGGAGAGGCGCTTACGGAGATTGTCGATCCTGCCGGCGTTTTTTTCGAGGATGATGGAGAAACAGGTTTGTTGTCCCTATTGCATTGCCAGCGATGCGTTCCCGCCCGATGGCCGTGGTTGCCAAGGGGAGGGTGATCTGCGAGAGTTGCGGCCCCATTGTTTTCCCCAATGACATAGCCTCAAGTGTCCCTGCCAGAAGTGTCTAGAAATCAATTTGTCTGACCGGATTCGCCGGCTACGGCGGCGGCGCCAAAGCGGCAATTTTTGCCGCGCAATGTGCCGAGCGGAAACGGCGTCTTCGATGAGGAGTTCCAGAGCGTCAGGGAGCGGCGCTGCGGCGATTGGAATATGGCATCCGCTTCATCGTCCTTTCGTAACGCTATCAACTAGGGATAACGAGCAAAAGTTGTGGCGCGACATTGAAGTTGGAAACTCTTAAGGCCGATGTGGCCATTGAATGGCAAGAACGCAAACTGCGGTCCGTGTCAGATCAAGCGAATTCTTTAGGAGAGACCAATGTCGACATCAGCCGTTTCGAGCGCTTCGTTGAGCCAGCAGTTGCAGTCGTATTTCCAGACCAGGAATAGCGACGTCCAGCAACTGGGAAAGGCACTCAGTTCGGGTAACCTGGAGCAAGCTCAGGTTGCCTACAACAATATAACCGCCATTGGGCAAGCGGGCCCCTTTGCCAAGGGGAATGCGTTCCGCGTGCCCCAGCGCGAGCAGGATTTCAAGGCCATTGGGCAGGCTTTGCAAGCGGGGAACCTGGCGGGCGCCCAGTCTGCCTTTGCAGCACTTAAGGCGACGGCAAATGGCGCAGGGGATACCCCGCCATCGACAGCGGGAGGGGATGTTCCGCCCTCGACCGTGTCGGCGCCCAGCGGCAGTACTCCGGAAATTGTGGTGAACCTCACCACTAATGGCACCAGCACGAGTCCGGAACAGATTACGCTCAACATTGGGCCGGCGAGCAGCGGAGGCGGAGAGCAGGTTTCGCTGAGCGTGGGCAACCAAGGCTCCACCCCTGAGCAGGTTACGTTCAATCTGGGTGCGAACAGCAACGAGCAGATCGTGATCAATCTACTGGCTGCTTCTGCCACCGCCGCTGCATCCAGCGCTGCGGCGACAGGCTCCACGAGTGGGCTGAGCGTTTCGGCGTAAGGTTGGCGCCATGGGCCGGTGTGGCGAGCGGGAAGCCCTCCCCCTCGCTCACCGCACCGGCACGTTTAGAAGGACGACTTTTCACGAAGTTACGGTTCGCTAGTTTCGTCCCACCTCAGAGAAGATCAGTAGCTGCTGGGGGTTCGCTATGTTTCCCCATTGTTCTGCCGGAGCGGCGCTCTTCCAACTACCACCGATTGGGTAAATACTTTCCCTTTTGTACGGAACGATGTAGTGTGAGGTTCGTAGGTTTTTCTCCCCTAGAGCCCGGTTCTGGCTTATAACTATTGAAAACAGAGAACTAAGCTCGTTGCGGGATATTTCTCGGGCGGGCGTGAGGTTGGTACTTACCATGCTTGTGGACGTACCGTCCCATAGATGCTGAGTTTCTAGTAGTCTCCTAGAAGGGCTGGAACATGGAATCGGACTTTCCCCAAAGCGCCGAAAACCTGCAAACTGTTAGCACTCCCGACCCGGAGTTCGTGGAAGGGATAAGCCCGAGCATGCGGGGGCTGGTCTCCGTGATGCAGGAGGTGGCGCAGAGTGAAGTGCCGGTGCTGCTGCTGGCGGAAAAAGGTGCAGGCCAGAAGGCGACGGCGCGGCGGATTCACGAACTCTCCCGGCGGGCGGGGCAAACGTTCAGGATCGTTTCATGCGCTTCGGAGAAATCTGCCACGTTCGAAGATTCGTCCGGCCTGAGCAGTTTCGCCAGTGCGGGCACGGTTTTTCTGGAAGAGTTGTCCGAATTGAGCGCGCTGGGTCAAGCCGGATTGCTCCAGGCCTTAATCGGCCGCAACCCCAACGGAGGGGAAACGCAGGGCGCGGTCCGGTTTATCTGCGGCAGTTCCTGCGACCTGGAAGCGCAGGTGAAGGCGGGAAATTTGCGCGAGGATCTGTACTATCGGATCAGCGGGGTCTGCTTGCGCATTCCGCCATTGCGGCAGCGCCGGGAAGACATTCCCATCCTGCTGGAACATTTTCTGCGCAAATTCGCGCACGATTTTCAGCGGCCGGTACCTGCAGTGAGCGACGAGACCCGGCGCTTGTTTCAGGAATACTCCTGGCCGGGAAACGTGCGGGAGCTGGAAAACGCGGCTAAGGCGATTGTGGCTCTGGGAGACGAGGCGGTGGCCATGGGCGGCTTGCGGGCTATGCTATGCCGGCCAAACGCCGGAGTGAATGGCGGCGGAGTCTCGCTGAAGCAGGCGGCGCGCGCCGCTTCGCGGGAGATGGAGAAAGAATTGATTCTGCGGGCACTGGGCCGCACCCACTGGAACCGCCGGCGTGCGGCCCAGGATCTGCAAATCAGTTATAAAGCTTTGCTGTACAAGCTCAAACAGATGGGATGCTCGGAGTATCGAGCCTCCTGAATGGTTAGACCCCGTTCCGCGGATACAGGAGAACGAATGAAGAAAGTGAGCAAGCTGACCTGCCTGGCCTTGCTGGGGTTCGCCGCCATCGGCATGTGGGCTCAGGAGCAAAGCGACGATGGCGCCGGAGGTAAGGCGGCTAAAACCTCGGTACCGGAGGTTCAGGTGTCCACGCCGGGCGTGCCTTCCGATTACATCATCGGGGCGGACGATACGCTGCGTATTTCCGTCTGGAAAGAGCCGGACATGAGCGTGGTGCTGCCGGTGCGGCCCGACGGCAAGATTTCGATGCCTTTGCTGGATGACGTGCAGGCGGCGGGCATGACTCCCATGCAGTTGGGCAGTTCCATCCGGGAAAAGCTGAAGAAATACATTGCCGACCCCCGCGTCACCGTGGTGGTTACCGCCATGAACAGCCAGCGGATTTACGTGCTGGGCGAGGTGACGCATACTGGGGCCATGCCGTTGCTGCCGAATATGACGGTTCTGCAGGCGCTATCGAGCGCGGGATTCACCCAATTCGCCAATCTGAAGGCCATTTACCTGCTCCGCGTGCAAGACGGCAAGCAGACGAAGTTTCCGTTTAACTACAAAGATGCGATCAAGGGCCGGGGAAATCAGCAGAATATTGTTCTCAAGCCAGGAGACACGATCGTCGTTCCGTAGGACCGTGGTCCCGTAGGATCGTGGTCGCGTAAGATCATCGTCCCGTAAGTTGGTTGAGGTTCGTGGATGGGCAAGAAATCCGACGAGGAATTGAGATGAGCAAAGGCCATATTTGGATGACCCTAACGCTGGCCCTGATGGGGACCGGCGTGGCCTGGGCGCAGAGCGATCAGAATCCGCCACCTGCGCCTCCCCCGGTGCCGGCGTTCGGCCAGGAAAATCCGGCTCCGCCGGTGAGCGAGAACCCGCCGATTTCCGCCATCGATCAGCCCGGCCTGGAACCCCATGCGGCGCCCGAGAGCTTTCTGCTGCCGGGCCTGCACTTCAGCGAATCGGTGGATTCGAACGTTGCCAATACGCTGGGCGGATCATCGACCAGTTCGGTGACGCGGGGCCTGGGCAGCCTGACCTTGCAAAAGCTCTGGAAAAACTACGATGTGGCCATGGATTACATCGGCGGAGCCGCCTATTACGCGCATACCGGCATCGGGCTACAGCAACTGCAGCAGTTGGATGTGGACAACCGCATCAACTGGAAGCGGGGGCAGTTGGCGGTACGGGACTCTTTCAGTTATCTGCCCGAGGGCACTTTTGGGTTTGGCGCCTACGGTGGAAGCGGAGCCTACAACGCAGGCTTCGGCAGCCTCGGGGCGGGTATGCTGGGAGCGGGTGCATTTGGCGGGCAGACTAATGCATTCACGGGCGGAGAAGGCGTTTCTGTAGGCCAGGTGCCACGCCTCACGAATTTGGGATTGGCAGATATTGTCGAGGAACTGACGCCGAAATCCTCGGTGACGCTGGCGGCGGGATACGGGATCGTCCACTTTTATGACCTCCAATCCACGAGTGACTCAGAGGAGAATATTGACTTCATCGGCAGCCGCGAGTTCATAACCCAGGCGGGATACGACCGCATATTGAATGCGAAGGATCAAGTGGCGTTGAGTTATGGCTACCAGGGGTTTGACTTTTCAACCGTGGGCACGGCATTTCACTCGAATGTGATTCAAGCGATGTACGGGCACCGCATATCTGGACGATTGGATTTCACGATTGGAGCCGGGCCGCAGTTCACCCACATCGGCGCGCCATGTACGGTCGCAGACTTTAATCCTAGCAATCCGAGCGACCCGTGTACGGTGAATGCTCAGGGTCAGATAGTTGGCCAAGAGACAGGCAACCATCTCGGAGCCGTGGGCCGCCTGTCGCTCCGCTACAAGTTTCCGAGAACCACCGTCGCGCTCAGCTTTCAGCGCTACAACACGAGTGGATCGGGGATCTTTGCCGGCTCATTGAGCGACGTTGCGCGCCTCGGCGTGCGCAGACCGCTGAACCGCGTTTGGGAGCTCTTCTCCGACCTGGGTTATTCCAAGAACTCGCGATTGCAGGTTCCCGGCTCAGCCGTGAATGCCAACATTTTTTACGACGGCTACGCGGGAGTTGGCCTGCATCGCCAATTCACCCGCAGCCTGCGAGGCTTTGTGAGTTATCAGTTCAACGAGTTGGCTTTCGATACTTCTTGTCCCGTGGTGAACCAGAGCGGTACGACGACCCTGGTTGCCTGCAGCAATTCGTCGCAGCGGCATGTGGGATCCATTGGATTGGATTGGACGCCCCGGCCGATCCGGCTCGACTAATTTTTGAAGCTGGCCGTGAGCGCCGGCGGAACAGGTACTGAAATGGAAAACCGCGAACTAAGCATGGACGATTATCTGGCGATGTTACGCCGCCGGATGAAGGTAATTCTTATTCCCGCGCTGCTGGCGCCGCTGGCGGGATTTCTGGTCTCCTACGCATTTCCCGCCAAGTACACCTCGCAGTCTCTGGTGCTGGTGGAAGGACAAAAGGTTCCGGAGGGCATCGTCCAGCCGGTGGTGACGGCCGACCTTACCGAGCGCATCGCCACCCTGCAACAACAGGTGCTCAGCCAGAGCAGCCTGCAACCGATGCTCGAGCGCTCCGGATTGGCGAAGCAAGGGCAGAACATGGACGAGGTCATCGACAACATCCGGCTCAGCATGTCGGTGGAGCCGGTGGTGACCGATCTTTCGCAGGTGGGCGCCAAGAAAAAGCCGGGGCAGGGCAGTCCCGTGCCGGGCTTCTATGTGAACTACACAGCCGCAAGCGCCCGCGAGGCCCAGCAGATTTGCAACGAGCTGACGTCGCTTCTGCTGGAGGAGAACCTGAAGTCGCGCGAAGATGTGGCGCGGGGCACCACCGACTTTCTCAGCAAGCAGGTCGAGGATACCAAGCACAATCTCGATGACCTGGACAGCAAGCTGGCCGCTTTCAAGAAGCAATACATGGGGCAGCTTCCCGGCGATGAGGACAATAATTTAAAGATCCTGATGGGGCTGAACTCGCAGCTCGACGCGAACACCCAATCCTTGAGCCGCGCACAGCAGGATAAAGCATACACGGAATCGCTGCTGGCCCAGCAGTTGTCGGCGTGGAAGAATTCGGGATCGGCCAGCAACCCGCAGACCCTGCAGCAGCAGCTTTCGCAACTACAGGCGCAGATGATCGACCTGCAAGCCCGTTACACGGACGATCATCCCGATGTAATCAAGACCAAGGCGGATATTGCCCAGATAAAGAAAAAACTGGACGAGGTGAATGACGCGTCGAATAAACCGGAGAGCGGCGCGCAGGACAAGGGATCGGCTTCGGAGCCGCCTGAGATTCGGCAGTTGCGGCTGCAAGTACACCAGTACGAAGATTTGATTGCGCAGGCCACGCGCGACCAGAAAAGATTGCAGCAGGAGATTGCGGTGTACCAGGGCCGGGTAGCGCTCAGTCCAGCCATCGAAGAGCAATACAAACAACTGGCCCGCGATTACGACAATACGCAAAAGGTCTATCAGGATCTGCTGGCCAACAAGAGCAAGTCCGACATGGCGCTCAGAATGGAGCAGCAGCAGCAAGGCGAACAGATGCGGCTGCTGAATCCCGCCAATCTGCCGGATTCGCCGAGCTTTCCGAACCGCTTGCTGTTCGCCGGCGGCGGATTGGGCGCAGGTCTGGTACTCGGAATCGGTCTGGCGCTGTGGCTGGAGTTGCGCGACACGTCGATTCGCACGCAGGCCGATGCCGAAGCGGCTTTGGAGCTTCCTATGTTGGTGGCCGTGCCCTGGGTGGTTGAAACGGCGGCGGCGAACGGCAATGGCGACGGCAAGGCTCACTTCTGGAGCCGGAAGAAGCAGCCGGAGGGAAAGGAAACCGCGAGGTTCTAAGGCGGGGAGTTTAAGTCAAAGATTATGTACAAAGAGTTTTTCGGCCTGCGGGCGAATCCGTTCAACGTCAACCCCGATCCGCGTTATTTGTTCCTGACGCGGCATACGGAGGAAGCGCTGGCGTGCCTGACGTATGGCATCCAGAGCCGCAAGGGATTTGTGTTGCTGACCGGCGAAGTGGGCACGGGGAAGACGACACTCATTAACAAACTGCTGGAGTGGCTGCGCCTGCAGCAGGTGGCAACCGCGTTCATCTTCAACTCGCGGCTGAACACGACCCAGTTTCTCGATTACATGATGGCGGATTTCGGGATTCCGGGCGATTCGAAATCCAAGAGCCAGATCCTGCTGCGCCTATATAACTGGCTGCTGGATCGCTACCGTGCGGGCGAGACGGCGGTGCTCATCGTGGATGAAGCGCAGAACCTGACCGATGAAGTGCTGGAAGAAATTCGCATGCTGACCAATCTGGAGACATTCACGGAAAAGTTGCTCCAGATTGTACTGGTGGGCCAGCCCGAGCTGGAGCAAAAGCTGAAGCAGCCGCAATTGAGACAACTGCGGCAAAGGCTGACGCTGCGGGCGAAAACGCATCCGCTCACGCTGGAGGAGACGAGAGCTTATATCCAGCAGCGCTTGCGAATCGCCGGCTCGAGCGGGCAGCAGATCTTCGATCCGGAAGCGGTGATTGCCATCCATCGCGCTGCCAGCGGAATTCCGCGCGTGATCAACCTGTTGTGCGAGCACTGCCTGGTGAGCGCATTTGTGGACCAGCAAAAGTTGATTGGCCCGGGAGTGGTGGAGATTGTGGCACGCGATTTCGATCTAGGCGACGGCAGCGCGGCTGAGGCAATGACGACGCCTCCGCCAGCAACGGGCGACGAGAAGCTTGATTTAGTAGAAGCTCTGCGGTCGCTGGCCAGCCTGGCCGACCGCTTGCGCGAAGAAGAGAAGGACCTCCCCAAGGAAAGGAAATTATGAGCAGAATTCATGAGGCGCTAAAGAAAGCCGAGCAGGAGCGGGCGGCACAGGGAGGTCCATCCCAGCCCTACGCGGCTACGGTTGCGGCCGATCCGCCGGTTATGCCTTCGGCGGAAGAACAACGGGTAGAAGTGGCGGCAGGAGTGTCTCCGAGCGGCGGAGTTCCCTTGACCTCGGCGATGCCAGCTTTCGCTAGTTCCTTTAGCGTGGATGCATTACTTGCACGCTGCGCTCCGCAGGCCTGGAGCCCGGACGAGAAAACCATGTTGTTTTTCAACGGCGACGATCACGCGCGCGGCACCGAGGAATTCCGGACGTTGCGCTCCCGTCTCTATCATGTGCGGGAAAAGATGCCGTTGAAGAAGGTGCTGGTTACCAGCGCGCTGCCGAAAGAAGGGAAGTCCTTCACGGCGGCGAACCTGGCTCAAGTACTGGTGCGGCAGCACGGGCGGCGGGTGTTGTTGATCGATGCCGACCTGCGCGGTCCGCGGCTGCACATGATGCTGGGCACAACTTCGTCCCCCGGCCTTGCGGACTATCTGCAGGGAGGATGCGACGAGTTTTCGATCATGCAGCGCGGGCCCATGGAAAACCTGTTCTTTATTGCCAGCGGCCAGGAAATTTCCGATCCCGCCGAGCTGGTATCGAATGGCCGGTTGAAATTACTGCTGCAGCGGGTGGAAGCTTTGTTTGACTGGATCATCATCGATTCCCCGCCGGCGGTGCCGGTTTCCGACGCCAGTGTGCTGGCGAAGGCGTGCGATGGAGTGCTGATGGTGGTGCGCTCTAATACGACGCCGGTTGATATGGCCCGCCGGGCAAGGCAGGAATTTCCCGATGAGGCGCTGGTCGGCGTCGTACTGAATGGAATCAGCGCCGATGCCATGGCCTATACGCGCTATTACTACGACGCATATCAGAAGAATGGGGCCGAGTCCAAGGGCTAGGGAATCAAGAAACCGTGATCCGGCTGTTCAAAGTTTATTATCCGCTGCGCACGCTGGTTCTGCTGGCGGGTGAGGCCCTGATTGTTTGGGTTTCGTTTGTATTGGGCACGATGTTGCGGAACCAGGACAGCTGGCTTCTGCTCAACGTCGAAGGCGGATACCTTAAGATTCTGGCGGTTACCGCGGCGGTGCTGCTGCTCTCGCACTGGTTCGACCTGTACGATTCCTCCAGCGTCAGCAAGAACTGGGAACAGAGCCTGCGCATACTGCTGGTACTGGGATTCGTAGCGCTGGCGCTTTCCGCGATCGGCTTCCTGTTCCCGGAATTTCTGCCGGGAAACGGTTCGGCCCTGCTGGGGCTCATCATCCTGACCTGCACGCTGTTCTGCTGGCGGGGGGCCTACGGGTGGATGGTGAAACAGCCGTTCCTGCGCGAGCGGGTTTATGTGCTGGGGACGGGAGAACGCGCGGAGAGGCTGGTCGATGGCCTCCGCCAGCGTTCCACCATGGGGATTGAAGTGGTGGGATGGACCGGAGATGTTGCGGGAGAACTGACGCGGGAGTCGGTAGCATCGCATTTGTTAGCCCTGGCGCGCGGGAGAGGAGTGCATCGCGTAATCGTGGCGATGCCGGACCGGCGCGGGACGCTGCCGGTGGAGGAACTGCTGGACTTGCGTCTGGCTGGCCTGAAAGTGGAGGAAGCGACGTCCTGGCTGGAGAAAATCTCCGGGCGAATCGAAGTCGAACAGTTGTATCCGAGCTGGCTGATCTTCGCGGAAGGCTTTCGCTTCAGCAATTTCTTCCGTTTCGTACGCCGGTTGCTGAATTTCTCGGTGGCATTGATTGCGCTGGTGATTTCGCTGCCGTTGCTTCCGTTCATTGTGCTGGCGGTCAAACTGGGTTCGCCGGGTCCGGCGCTTTACCGGCAGCAGCGCGTGGGCCGGCGGGGGAAAGTTTTTTACTGTTACAAATTCCGCACCATGCGTAAGGATGCGGAAGCCGATACTGGCGCGACCTGGGCCACGGATGACGATCCGCGAATCACGAAGGTGGGGAAATTTCTTCGCTCCTCGCGGCTCGATGAGATACCGCAGTTGTGGTGCGTGTTGAAGGGCGACATGCATTTCGTGGGTCCGCGCCCGGAGCGGCCGGAATTTGTCGAACGGCTCAGCAAGGAGATTCCCTACTACGGAGTGCGCCATGTGGTCCGTCCCGGCATTACCGGCTGGGCGCAGGTGCAATACAAGTACGGCAACACGCTGGCTGACGCGCGCGAGAAGTTGCAGTATGACCTCTTTTACATCAAAAACGCGTCGATTGGGCTGGATATGCTGATCATGTTCCAGACCATCAAGATCGTCCTGCTGGGGCGGGGGGCGCAATGAGTTGGATTTTCTGGCTGGCTGCCTCACTGATCGGCTACACCTACGCCGGCTATGCGGGCTGGTTGTGGCTGCGGGCCCGGTTGCGTCCCTGGCCGGTGCTTCATGCGCAACAGGAGCCTTATCTCTCCATTGTGGTGGTGGTGAGGAATGAAGAGGGTTTCATCAAGAGCAAGCTGCGCAACCTGTTGGAATTGGATTATCCGCAAGCGCGCTATCAGATTGTTCTGGTCTCCGATGGCTCGACGGACCGCACTGAAGGAATACTGCGCGAGCATGGGGACGATCCGCGAGTTCACGTGGTGATGAACCAGTTATCTCGGGGTAAAGCGTCCGGATTGAACGATGCAATCGCGGTGGCGTCCGGAGAAGTGATTGTTTTTACCGACGCCCGCCAGACGATTGAGCGCGTTGCGCTGCGCTTCCTGGTGGAGAACTTTGCCGATCCGGAAGTCGGCTGCGTCAGTGGCGCATTGATGCTGGGCGATCCGCATGTGGGTGAAGCTCCCGAGGGAATGGGACTCTATTGGCGGATGGAGAAGACGATTCGTGAGCTGGAATCGGCCTCGGGATCGGTGGTGGGAGCAACAGGCGCGATTTACGCCGTGCGGCGCGAACTTCTGGATTTAGTGCCGGAAGGAACGATCCTGGACGATGTTTACATTCCGATGCAGGTGGTGCGGAAGGGCAAACGAGTGATCTTCGAAGCACGAGCGCGGGCGTGGGATACTCCCGACCTGGGCGCGGGGCGGGAGTTTTCCCGTAAGGTGCGAACTTTATCGGGCAACTATCAACTGGTGCAACTGGCGCCATGGCTGTTGACGGAGGAAAATCCGATTCGCTTCGAGTTCGCCAGTCATAAATTGTTGAGGCTGGCGGTACCGTTTGCTCTGGCGGCTGTATTTGTCGCGTCTGTTTTTTTGTCGGGTGTGTTCTACCGGATTGCGCTGGCCTTGCAGATGTTGTTCTATGGGTTGAGTGCGCTGGCCGGATTGCGGCTGAATCGAGGGCCATTGGCGCGCATGTCAGACGCGGCCTTGACTTTCGTTTTGCTCAACGGCGCGGCGGTGGTTGCCTTTGTGAACTTTGTGACCGGGCGCAAGACCGTCTGGGCTCGCTAAACAAGAATTCAGGAAGGTTCGACTGAAGATACTCTGGGCCAAAGCGAACAAGATTTTGCCGGTGCATAGCGGGGGCGATATCCGCTCCTATAACATTGCCCGGGAGTTGGCGGCTCAACACGAAGTCACATTTTTTTCCTACTACGATGGGCAGCGCGACTCCGCGTATGAGAACGCCTTGCGAGAGCAATTTCCCCGATCGGTTTGCGTTTGCACCGGAAGATCGCGGGAGGGCTCGCTGCGGCGCGGCCTGGATTATGTGGCGCGGCTTCCCCGCCGGGCTCCCTACGCGGTCAGCCGCTTTGCCTGCCGCGCGGTCGCGTCGCGATTGAAGCGCTGGTACGAAGAACAAGCCTTCGACGTTGCGGTTTGTGATTTTCTCGACGCGGCGGTGAACTTCCCCGAAGAACTCACGATTCCCACCGTTCTATTCCAGCACAATGTGGAAAGTGAAATCTGGCGACGCCACGCAGGCAATGGATGCGGTCCGGTCAAGAAGGCAGTCTATGGTTTCGAATTCTCGAAGATGCTGCGCTATGAGCACGAGATGGTCCGGAGCTTTCATCATGTCATCGCAGTTTCCGAGCATGACAAGAAGCTGATGAGCGCATGGGTCGAGGCTGAGCGATTGACGGTTGTTGCCACCGGAGTTGACACTAAGGAATTCCAGCCCGGCCCCAAGCCCGCGATGGAAGAGCCTTTGGTACTGTTCGTGGGTGCGATGGACTGGGAGCCGAATGTCGACGCGGTGGAATATTTCTGCCGTGAGATCTGGCCGGGGGTTCGTTCCCGAGTTCCGAAAGCGCATTTCCGTATCGTTGGACGGAATCCGGGGGACAGGGTTCGGCGGCTCGTGTGCGACTCCGTAGAGGTGACGGGACGTGTTCCGTCCGTGGTGAAACATCTGCGTGAAGCTGCGGTAGTGGTTGTGCCTCTGCGAATCGGAGGGGGGACTCGTCTGAAGATTTATGAGGCGATGGCGATGGGGAAAGCCGTGGTTTCGACCTCGGTGGGCGCCGAGGGACTCGATGTTCATCACGGGCGGGACATTCTTCTTTGCGATGGGTCTGCCAACTTCGCGGAAGGGGTGGCCACGATGCTGCAGGACGCCGTGCTGCGTGATGGGTTGGAACGCGCGGCAGCAGAGCTGGCGGCAAACTACGGCTGGCCGCGCATTGGCGCTAGATTTGGTCAGATTCTGCAAACTGTAGCGGGAGGATGTCTGGACGCGGCTTCGAGCTACGCCGGAGCGGGTGAAAATCTGAATACTAATTTGTAGTCTGCCGAAAACGGAAAGGAACTCAGAATGGCGGTCCTTGAGAAGAGTGTGCCGGACTCCCGGTTGCCCCGGCGCTTCGCGTCGAAAGGCGAACCGCTGGCTGGCGCGTTCTTTTGGTTGAGCGCCTTTTACGTGGTCTATTGTGCGCGGCCGGAGGATTGGATCCCCGGGCTCAAATACATTCCTCTGGCAAAGATCTCGGGCATTTTTGCGGCGGCGGCGCTGCTCATGAGCGCAGGTAAAGCCAAGCGGGGGCTCCGCAACCTGCCTAGAGAGGCGAAATACTTGTTTGCAATTATCTGTCTCCTCTTTATCTCCGCGCTGCTCTCGCCGGTGTGGAGAGGCGGAGCAATTTTCAAGACGATCGATTTTTCCAAGGCGATCGTAGCGTGGGTGCTGACTTTTTGTGTGATCACCACTTTCGCCAGATTGCGGCGAATTATTTTCATCCAGTCGGCGTCCGTCGTGGTGATTTGCATTGTGTCTATCCTGAAAGGAAGGGGGACAGCCCGCCTGGAAGGCGTGATCGGAGGAATCTATTCTAATCCCAACGATCTGGCATTTGCGATCGTGCTGACGCTCCCTTTTTGCTTCGCCTTTCTGTTGAGTACGCGCAGCCTCCCGCGTAAAGCCGCATGGGCCGGGTCGATGCTAGTAATGTGCATGGCCTTGTTTATGACCGCATCGCGCGCCGGATTCATCGACCTGCTGGTTACCGGCACGGTATGCTTGTGGCTTTTCGGCATCAAGGGGAAACGGATTCACCTCATTGCGGCTGCGGCCGTGGTTGCGCTGGTGATTGGTGTGGCGGCTGGCGGGCGGCTGAAGGATCGCTTCTTTGCGATATCTGGAAGCGGATTGGAGAGCACGATGGATGAGAGCGCGTACGGCTCTTACGAACAGCGCCGGTTTCTCATGCTGAAGAGTGTCGAAGGCGTCGAGCACTATCCGCTAGGGATTGGACTGGACAACTTCACCATTTATTCCGGTACCTGGCGGGAAGTTCACATGGCCTATCTCCAAATTGCGGTGGAGGGAGGAATCGCCTCGCTGGTGCTTTACCTGCTTTTCTTCGCTCGCGGCTTCAATAATCTCAGGCGGGTCCGAGGTCTGCCTGGCTACGACAAGGAGACGGAGCTGTTTTCGGGGGCTCTGTATGCCACGCTAATCGGGTTCGTCGTGGGAGCGCTGTTTGCGCCTGAGGCGTATCAATACTTTCCTTATTTTGCCGTGGCCTACACGTCGGTATTGTTGGCGATCGCCAAGGAGCACGAAGCTGCCGGTCTTCCCCCCGCAGTTTTGCCGGAGGGCCGACGCGATTTTCCAGGGAGAAGAAGCCGGCAGGCGAATTGGCCGCGGTTCGCGGCGGGGTGGCGAAATTTTCCAGGATGCAGGGCGTGCTCCTCCGCGATCGGAAATGAGACGAGCGAATCAGACTTGCAGTCTGCAGCCAGGAGAAGGTAAATGTGTGGCATAGCGGGAATCGTTCAAACGCATCCTGACGGCGCGGTGGACCTTGCCACCATTCACCGGATGTGTGCCGCCATTGTCCATCGAGGGCCCAACGATGAAGGAATTTTCGTAAAAGCCGGCGTAGGCCTGGGCATGCGCCGGCTGAGCATTATCGACCTGGCGGGCGGGCACCAGCCGGTTTTCAACGAAGACAAAACCGTTTGGATCGTGTTCAACGGAGAAATTTACAATTTCCCCGGGCTGCGCGCCGATCTTGAGAAACGCGGCCACCGTTTCTATACCCGCACCGATACGGAAGTAATCGTCCACCTGTACGAGGAGCTTGGGGCTGACTGCGTAAATAAACTTCGTGGCATGTTTGCGTTCGCTTTATACGACGAGCGCCGCGGCAAACTGGTGATGGCGCGCGATCGCCTGGGGAAGAAGCCGTTGCACTATGCCCTGGCGGATGGCCGCTTGCTGTTCGGCTCCGAGATCAAGGCCATTCTGGCGGTGGCCCCGGAACTGGCCAGCGTGAACAACGAAGCGCTGCTGCAATACATGTATTTCGGATACGTTCCCGATCCGCTCACGGCGTTCTTGCCTATTCAAAAGCTGCCAGCTGGACACTTGCTGGAATTCGAAGCTGGCCGGATTTCTATTCGGCAGTATTGGGACCTGCCGGAATACAACACGCGTCAAGTCCGCAATGAAGAGGAATGTCTGGAGGAATTGGAGTGGCGGCTGGCCGAAGCGGTGCGCATCCGATTGATTTCCGATGTTCCTCTGGGTGCTTTGCTGAGCGGAGGAACGGACTCGTCGACGGTGGTTGCGCTGATGGCGCGGGCGAGCTCCAAGCCGGTCAAGACGTTTTCGATCGGTTTTAGTCACGACGATTTCAACGAGGGTCACTACGCCCGCGTCGTCGCCCAACGCTTTGGCACGGAGCATCACGAACTGGTGTTGGAGCCCGACGTTCTGGAAACTGTCGAGAAACTGACCAGCAGTCTGGAGGAACCGTTTGGCGATTCCTCAATGCTACCCACTTACTACGTTTCCTGCATGGCACGAGAGCATGTGACGGTGGCTTTGTCGGGAGACGGCGGGGACGAGATATTCGCGGGTTACGACCGTTATGCCATCAATCTTCGCCGGCAAGTGTTCGAGCGGATTCCGCGCTGGGCGAGGGGTTTGTACCGCGAGCAAGTCTTTCCGCATTTGCCGCCGAATATGCGGGGAAGAAAATTTTCCTACAATGTTTCACTGCCATGGCGCGAGCGTTATGTCGATAGCATTTCCTTTCTTCCTTCATTGGAAAGAGACATACCGCTTTTATCCAGGGAATTCCGCGAAATTCTTCGGACGGTCGAAAATCCAGAGAACGTGATGTACAAGTATTTTGAGGCGGCCCCGGCGCAAGATCCGGTCAGCCAAACGATGTATGTCGATACGAAAGCCTACATGGTAGGCGACATTCTGGCCAAGGTGGATCGGATGAGTATGGCGACTTCGCTGGAGGTCCGGATTCCGCTTCTCGATCATCAAGTTGTGGAGTGGGTCACCGGCCTCCCGCTGGAATGGAAACTTCGAGGTGCGCAGCAGAAATATATTCTGCGAAAGTTGGCGGAACGAGTTGGTGTGCCGCGCGAAGCGCTTTACCGGCCGAAACAGGGATTCGCGATGCCGCTGGTGCACTGGATTCGGAATGAACTGAAAGATCTGATCATCTCAGCTCTGCTGGAGCCGCGAACGATGCAGCGGGGTTATTTCAATCCAGAGGGCGTCAGGCAATTGCTGGACGAGCACTTTTGCGGACGCCGCGACCACTCCAGCGGAATCTGGCGCTTGCTGATCTTCGAATTGTGGCACCGCAACTATCTGGAGAAAATCCGGACGCCGGATTGGGGTCCCGAGCCTTACCACGTGACCAGTGCGGCTGGGAACGTGGGATGAGTTCGTACAACGAGAAGCGCACCAATTCCGAATTGCCGCATTCTGCATCCTCCCAAGCGCCTCCTTCGCCTGCACCTGATTTTTCAGGCGCAATTTTCCTGATGATCAACAGCCTGGAGACGGGTGGGACAGAGCGTCAGTTCGTGGAATTAGCTCAGTCGCTGCGTCGCGGCGGTTGCGCCGTTCAATTGGGCTGCATACAGAAGAAGGGTTTCTTCCTCGACGACGGCGCGCTCGTTGGGTTGGGAGATTTACATCAGTTTCGACTTGGGGGCAGCCTTTTTGGACGGCAGTCGCTGCGGAGCCGCTGGCGATTGATGCGCCATTTGCAAAGATCGGAGATCGCCATAGCTCACGCCTTCGATTTCTACGCGAACCTACTGTTGATTCCCGCCGCCAAATTGGCCGGAGTTCCAGTGATCGGCAGTCATCGCCAATTAGGCGATCTTCTTACTCCGGTGCAGTTCCGTGTTCAGCTGGAGATGTTCCGCTGGTGCGACAAAGTAGTTTGCAACTCGCGAGCCGCCGCGGACCGCCTGGCGCAGGCTGGGCTGCCGCCGCAGAAATTGGCAGTGATTGGCAACGGCTTGCCGCCAGCGGCGTTTGCGGAGCACGCGCCTGCGTTGGAACGGCGCGAGGGTATTCTCCGCGTAGGAATGATTGCCCGGATGAATGCAAGTTACAAGAACCAGAGCGGATTTCTGCGGGCGGCGGCGCGGCTGGGAACTGGATTTTCCCAGGTTGAGTTTATTCTTGTCGGCGATGGTCCGCTGCGCCCGGGCTTGGAGCGGCAAGCCGCCGAACTCGGCTTGCAGAGCCGGGTTCGCTTTCTGGGCGACCGGCGGGATATTCCGGCCATTCTTGCGAGTATTGACGTATCCGTGGTGCCGTCGGAATCGGAGAGCTTGTCGAACGTAATACTCGAATCCATGGCGGCTGGAGTGCCGGTTGTGGCCACAGCCGTCGGTGGAAACAACGAACTCGGCCGCGATGGGCGGGCGCTGCTGGTTTCTCCACAGGATGAAAAGGCTCTCGCCGCTGGAATGGAGCGTTTGCTGGAAGATGAAAATCTTCGCCGGCGAACCGCGCAGCGGGCGCGGCAATTTGCGCAGCAGAATTTCAGCGTGGAACGAATCCGCGAACAATATTACGAACTTTATTCCGAAGTTTGCGCGCAGAGAGAGAATGGTGGCGGGCAGGCCCGCAACCCTCATTCGATTTCGGTCCACGATTCCCGCGTTCGCGTAGCCGTTGTGGCTCCCAGCTTGCGTTATGTGGGCGGGCAGTCCGTGCAGGCCGATCTGTTGCTGCGAGCGTGGAGCGGCGACCCGGATGCGGATGTTCGCTTCCTTCCGGTCGATCCGCGCTTCCCGTTTGGACTCGGCTGGGCCGAACGCGTGCCCGGACTGCGGACGATAATTCGCGAACCGTTGTATGCGCTGTCACTGCTGAACCAGTTGAAGGACGCGGATGTCGCGCATATTTTTTCGGCATCCTATTCGTCTTTCTTGCTGGCTCCGCTTCCAGCGTGGCGCATCGCACGATGGCTCGGGAAGAAAACCTTGATCAATTACCACAGCGGTGAGTGCCGGGACCATTTGCAACGTTCACTGGTGGCTCGTGAAGTGCTCAAAGGAACCGACCAACTGGTGGTTCCGTCCGGATTTCTGGTGGACGTTCTGGGTGAGTTTAGGTTGAATGCGCTGGCAATTCCAAACATTGTCGATGTATCGCAGTTCAGGTTTCGCGAGCGGCGGCCATTGCGTCCCCTCCTTGTGTGTACGCGAGGATTTCATCCCTACTATTGCATTGATGTTGTCGTACGGGCGTTTGCGGAAGTGCGGAAGAAATTTCCCGACGCGCGTCTGGATCTGGTGGGCGGTGGAGCACTGGAAGGAGAAATTCGAAATCTCGTCAGAACGATGGACTTATCCGGAGTCAACTTCGCAGGAGTTGCTGCGCGCAGCCAAATTGGGCGTTTCTACGACGATGCCGATATCTTCATTAACGCCTCCCGCCTTGACAACATGCCGGTCTCAATCCTGGAGGCATTTGCAGCGGGATTGCCGGTGGTGAGCACCGAGCCCGAAGGAATGCGCTATGTGGTCGAGCACGGGCGGACGGGCTTACTTTCGCCGCCGGGAGATGCGGCAGCATTGGCCCGGAATGTGATTCGCGTTCTGGAAGATGCAGAGTTGGCGGAGCAGTTGGTTGCGAACGCCCAGCAGGAGTTGCGGCGATACTCCTGGCCGGTGGTTCGCGAGCAGTGGTTAAAGGTTTATCGAACGATGGCTGCGAAGGAAACGCGACACTAATTCGCTGCGACCGAAATTGGTTCGTGTTCTTCCTTTTCGAGGCAGACTCTGTGCCACAACTCGAGATTCAGCAGACGCCAGATGCGGTCGTAATGGTCGCGATATCCAGATCGATGTTCTTCAAATAGACGTTCGATCGACGAGCGCTGGAACAGGTTGCGCTGCATGCTGCGCGGTTCGAGAAGCAGATTGCGGATGACCTCCAACTGCGGCCCGGCCAGCCAGCGGCTCCAGGGCGTGGGGAACCCCAGCTTCGGACGATAGAGAATGGAATGGGGCAGCAGATCCACGACAGCTTTTTTCAGGATGCGCTTGCCTGCGAATCCGCCGAGTTGCAGATGCTGCGGGATGTTCGTGGCAAATTCGACAAGCTGATGATCGAGGAATGGAACGCGGCTCTCGATCGAGGCAGCCATGCTCATGTTGTCCTGCTTCATCAGCAGTTCCACTAAGTATGTCTTAATATCCGTATAAAGAAGGCGTTGCAGCATCTCACCTGAGGAGTGTTCCCAATATTCCAGCACGTGGCGATAAGGCGCTCCCGCTCCGCATTCTGCGAGAATTTCGTGGGAGAGCAAACCCGATTGATCGCTCTCACTGAACGCGGACAAGAAGTTGTCGAAGTAGAACGAAGACCATGAATTGCCATTGCGGGCAAGAAATGTGTGCGACAACTTGCGACGGATTGTGGCGCCGATCAAGGTCGAATCGGCGATTGAGCTGCGAACCGCGCCGCGGAGAGCTCCCGGAATGATGCGCCGATAAAGGCGGTCCCAGGCGGCATTTTTTAGCGTGAAGGCGTATCGCGAATAACCGCCCAGAGTTTCGTCGGCGCCTTCGCCGGTGAGCACGACCTTCACGCGCTCGTGGGCGAGTTTGGCTACGAAATAAAGAGCTACGCTGGAAGGCCAGACGATGGGCTCGTCTTCATGCCAGATCAAGTGCGGCAGGCTGTCGAAGAAATCCTGCTGGCTGACGAAAACTTCGTGGTGAGTTGAGGTCAGGTGTTTCGCCACAACCCGGGCATAGGGCAGTTCGCTGTAGGCGTCTTCGGCGTAGCCCACGGAGAAAGTCTCGACTGGAGACCGCCGGATTTTTGTCATCAATGCGGCCACGGCGCTGGAATCGACCCCGCCACTTAAGAAGACACCGAGGGGCACGTCGCTCATCAAGTGGCTGTTGACCGCCTGCTCCAACAGTTCGCGGTAGGTCTGGACGTAGTAGCTCTCTGGTTGCGATGGGTAGCTCTCGGTGACGCGAAGATCCCAATAACTCTCCATACGGATTTGTCCGCTGGGATCGACCTCCATCCAGTGACCCGGCATCAGTTTGCGAATATTGTTATAAAAAGTTTGCTCGCCAGAGAGATATCCGAAGGCCAGATACTCGGGAAGAACCGTGCGATCAAACCGCGGTTCGGTTCCGGGGCAGGCGAGAATTACTTTGATCTCGGAGCCAAAAACAAATTGCTGCGAGGTCAGCCGATAGTAGAGCGGCTTGATGCCAAGCCGATCGCGCGCGACGAAAAGGCGCTGGCGGCGCGAATCCCAGATGGCAAAGGCAAACATGCCGCGCAGGTGTTGCACACAGTCAGCGCCATATTCCTCGTAGAGATGGACGATGGTCTCAGTGTCGCTGTGGGTGCGGTATTGATGGCCGCGGGCTTGCAGTTGTTCGCGCAATGCGGCGTGGTTGTAGATTTCGCCGTTGAAGACAATCCAGATTGTGCCATCTTCGTTGCTAAGGGGCTGATGTCCGGTGGCGAGATCGACGATGCTGAGGCGGCGCATGGCAATGCCGACGGGGCCATCCGTATAGATTCCCTCATCGTCGGGGCCGCGGTGGACCATGGCGGCGCACATCCGGCGCAGGGCCGCAGGATCGACTGGCGCGTTTTCGAATTGCATGATCCCGGTGATGCCACACATTGATTTGGAATACCTCTGCGTCGGAAGTCGGCGTGCTGGTTCTAGCAAAAGCTCAATGTCAAAAGTCGATTTCTGAATCGAGTACAGTTCCGTAAAAAGAACGCCCTGCAACCACATCCGAGCAGCCGAATCGGGGCTCGCCTTGTACACGGCTCCACTCTAACCATTGTAAAGTGGCGTCCCGTGAAATCAGGGGCTGGTCGTGCAGTCTGGCGAAAGTTGCGTCGCAAAAAGCCAGGTGCTCCACACGGTGATCCAGAACGCAGAAATAGAAAAACCGCGCATCACTCTGCCATGGACCATAACTCCAGGCGGCATTCCGATCATGCTGAAAAATCACGGTGTGCGTTTCGCTGCCGTGCTGGTAACGGTAGGCTGCTTCGGGCGCCGCAGGGGCGTGGGGTGGGCTGTCTCGGAAAAGCGTGCCCGGCTGCTCCTCTTCGGTTCCTGGGATCAGCATAATCGCGTGTTCTGCTGGAAGTTCAACTCGGGCGCTGCAACGCACAACGGGCGCACTCATCTTTACTCCGTATGCGGGAGAAACGTGTTCTGAGACCTGTTCGCATCGCCAGTGGAGATCGGCAACGGGAAGAAGAGTCAAACGGTTGCATCCGACGTCATTGGACTGGTTGGCTCCCGCGCTCACATCGAAGTTTCCTTCTCGTGAAGAAACTTTCAGGTCTTGCGCAAGGTGCCACGACGTTTCTAGAAGATGGTTTCCACGTCCCTCGACAACATCGCGGACCAGCCAGAAAGCGCCGTGCCGATGAAATACAAAGCGCCGGTGCCGTGCTGGTTCAGGGAGATGTTCGTATCCGGAATGTGATCCGGCAAAAAAAGTGAAAGTTTCTCCGGTAATCCAACTTTCTGTCTTTGTCTCTGGAATGTAGTTCCAGCCGAACGGGCCATCAGGTTCGGCCTGATCGACGCCGTCGATCGTCAGAGTATTGTGCGCGCGCGTTCCGCGAAAATCATTTCGCTCGTTGCCGTGACTTATATAGCAGAAGGCTCCGGCATCGACCAGCCAGTTTCGGCCACTGAACGCTAGCTTGACACTCAATGCATCGGCGTGGCCATGCCCACTGCGGCCCGTGCCCTGGGGCCCGGCATCGATGACCAGTTGCTGCGGTGGATCGGAACTTGCGGCCACGTAGAGTCCACCATCCCGGAAGGCGTGGGCTTTCAGTCTCGAAGTTGAGTTGAATCGTCGGTTGCTCCGGGAGACAGCCGCTTCGCCGAGTAGCCAGATGGCTTCTTCGGTGAGCGAAGATTCCGCGATAAGCTCTTCACCTTGAAAGAGTGCAGCGCCGAGAGCGAGCGGATCGGTGAGGTGCTCGGCGCGGTTGCGTCGGGGATTGAAGACTCGTCCGCCATCATCGTCACCGAAGCCATCGGGCGGGCCGGCCTGAGCCAGAGACTGAATAACAGCCAGCATCCTCTTTAGGACAAAATCGAATTCCGAGGGGATTTCCATTCCATTGCGCGAAGCAAGCAAACGCGCGTGCAGGAAGAAATCGAGAGCGTATACGTGGTAATACAACGATTGCTCGAAATATATGCCGTCGGGCCGGACTTGGCGACGGGCTTCTTCTTGAACGATTCGCCAGCCCATCCGCTTCCATCGTTCGGCGGAAGAAATCTGAGGACACATGGTTCCGACAAAAAAAAGCGCGACTGCCTCTCCCAGGAGATGTGTGTTGGGAGAAAAATATGTAGACAGGTACCGTTCAACGTGGCGGCCGTTCAACGCCAATGCGCGCAGCAAGTCTTGCTGAAAGCTGGCGGGCACGGCGGGACACTCCCAAAGCATCTCCCCGAGCCAAATCCAGGACAGACTGCGGAACGCGACTTCCAGGCTGCTGGCCCAGTTCGCTCCCAGTGGATAAGGATTGGCGCTATTCCACGAATACCACTGCGCGAAGATTTCGCGCACGTAGATTTCTTCGTTCGTAAGCAGCCAAGCCTTCGCCAGAGTGACCAGATGTTGATGGCGGCTCAACTCCCAAACGACTTTATGATCACCGACTTGCGCAAAATCGAGAAAATCAATCTTGAACCACGGTATGAGCGGGGAGCGCCGACCGTTAACCGCATCCAGATGCCAATCGATTTGGGCACCGTAGTCGAGGTCCCGGTAGCCTAAGAGCCGAAAGCGGTGGCGGCAGATTTCGTCGGCTTCCCGGACAATCTCTTCCGCTTCGCAGGGTAGATGTTCTCGCAAAAGAGTGACGCGCCTGGCGAGTTCGTCCGTGGAAAAGAAGAAATTTCCTGACGGCACTGAAGCGCTACGCAACCCGTTCCGAGCCGGTTGCAGCCCGATTCCGCAGAGGGCTACATCGAGCCGTTTGGAGACTTCCTGGCCCGCGCGTGTCTCGAGTTCATCCCAACTCATGTTGGACAGGCGAGACCAGACTCTTCGTGCGGTGAGAGGCACCTTCAGAGTTTATCCTCACTGCACCCGTATACTCCAATCGGAGCGGAAGAAGCGTGACGAGAAAAGAAAACTTAGGTCACAGACGAGGCGAGTGAAAGAACTGGCATACTAGAAGGTCACCTTACCGGCGCGGATTGAGGAGTTGAGATTGGATCTGTCGATCAGTGTGTTTGGCATGGGCTACGTGGGGTCGGTCACGGCGGCTTGCTTCGCCCACGTGGGCCATCGCGTTACTGGGGTCGACGTGAGTCCGGCGAAAGTGGAGATGATGGCAAGCGGGCGCAGTCCCATTATTGAAGCCCGCATGAGCGAACTGGTGGAAGAGGGACATCAGGCTGGCCGGCTGCGTGCCACAACCGACGCGGCAGGGGCGGTTCTGGATTCGGAGATTTCTTTCGTCTGTGTGGGTACTCCGAGTTTGCGCAGCGGGAAGCTCGATCTAAGCTATGTGGAGCGAGTGGTTCATGAAATTGGAGCGGCGCTAGGGCAGAAGAATTCGTATCATGTGATCGTCCTGCGCAGTACGGTGTTGCCGGGGACGACCGAGTCGTTAGTGATTCCGACGGTGGAGAAGGCCAGCGGACGGCGCGCGGGGGAAGATTTTGCCGTCTGCTACAACCCAGAATTCATGCGCGAGGGCAGCGCGGTCGCTGATTTTCTTCAGCCTCCTTATACCGTGCTGGGCGGGCAGAGCATGGAACATTTAGCATTGGCGCGGCAACTTTATAAAACCATCCCGGGTGCGGTGTTCGAGACAAACATCCCGGTCGCTGAGATGGTGAAGTATGTTTGCAACGCATTCCACGCGGTGAAGATCGGTTTTGCCAACGAGGTGGGAACGCTATGCAAGAGCCTTGGAGTGGATGCGGAAGCGGTCACGAAGATTTACACCTCTGACACGAAACTTAATATTTCTCCCGCGTACCTCGCTCCGGGCTTCGCTTTTGGCGGATCTTGCCTGCCGAAGGATTTGCGGGCGCTGGGCCATTGCGCGAAAGAACTCGATCTGGGGCTGCCTCTTCTCGAATCGGTCCTGCCGAGCAACGCGCTGCATATCGAGCGCGCGGTTGAGGCTGTGATGCGTACCAACAAGAAAAAGATTGCGTTTCTAGGGTTAAGTTTCAAGCCCGGGACCGATGACCTGAGAGAGAGCCCGCAGGTGCAGATGATTAAACGGTTACTCGGAGAAGGCAGCCAACTGCGGGTTTGGGATCGGGACGTGTCTCTGGGGCGGCTGGCTGGGTCGAATCGACAATATATTGAGGAAGTGATTCCGCATATTGGTTCGCTGCTTTCCGCCGATCTTGAAGACGTGGTGCGAAGTGGCGAGGTGGTTGTCATCGCCACCAAAGTTGATAAAGACCAACTCGCCGGCTGCCTGCGTCCTGAGCAGGTTGTGATCGATCTGGTTAATCTGGCGTCGGCTTCTCGTCCGGGAACGTCCGCGTCCTATCAGGGGATTTGCTGGTAGGTACAGCAAGCTCACAACTTTCATGGGGTGCCCTCGGGAATGAAGGCGACGATCATCGATCCGGAAGCGGCCGACTGGGCGCGGCTGGACGCCTTTGCCGACCGCACCGTATTTCAGACCCGGGAGTGGCTGCACTTTGTGCGCGAGACGCAGCGCGCGAAGATCGTCCTATGCGAATTGTCGGACGGTGGGGAATCCGTCGGGTACTTCACCGGGCTGGTGATCTCGCGCTTCGGTGTTCGGATTCTGGGAAGCTCGTTCCCCGGCTGGACCACGCCTTACATGGGTTTTAATCTCCGGCCTGGAACTTCGCGGGCCGCGGCTTTAGCGGCGATCGAGCGCATGGCCTGGGACACGCTGAAGTGTCTGCACATCGAAGTTTCTGATCCGTTCTTTGTTGTGAGCGACGGCGAGGAGAACGGGTTTGCCTGCAACGCCTACGCCTCGTACCGAACCGATCTTACCCAAGCAGAAGAAAAGTTATTTAGCGGCATGGATAGCGCCTGCCGCCGCTGCGTGCGCAAGGCGGAGAAGAGCGGAGTTACCATCGAGGAGGCTCATGACGCCGAGTTTGCGGATGAATATTACGAACAATTGAAGGATGTTTTCGCTAAGCAAGGTCTGGTTCCGACTTACGATGTTCAGCGGGTGCGGGCGCTGGTGAAAAATCTGGAACCAACGGGCCGCATCCTGCTGGTGCGGGCGCGCGATGTGGAAGGGAAGTGCATCGCCACGGGTATTTTCCCCGGCTTCAACAAGATCGCGGAATTTTGGGGCAATGCCAGTTTTCGTTCCAGCCAAAACCTGCGGCCGAACGAAGCGATTCATTGGTATGCCATGAAGTACTGGAAGAGCCGCGGAATTGAAGTCTACGACTGGGGCGGAGAAGGGACCTACAAAGAGAAATACGGCTGTGTTGCGCACCGTGTGCCCTGGTTTACGAAATCGCGGTTCAATTTTATTTCCAAGCTGCGGGGGCAGGCCAAAGATTTGTTCGCGAAAAAACAACGGTTTGAAGGATGGTTGCAGAAACGGCGAAACTCGCCCGAGAGCGCGATTCCCGGAGCAGATGAGGCATAGCTGTCGAGCGTCCTAACCGCTCTTGCTAAAATAAGAAACAATGTGCCGGCGGAGCGGAAACATTCATGAATGCGCCTTCGGAATCCGAGGCAAGCGAATGCTGAAGAGGGGACTGAAACATCTTTCGCGCGTCAACGACGTACTTTTTCGCAGGCTTAAAATCGAGCGGGACATCACGATTTTCCCGGACGACGTTTTTCTGACGTCATTTCCCCGTTCCGGCAATACCTGGACAAGATTCCTAGTTGGAAACCTTGTCCACGCGGACGATCCTGTCACTTTCCTCAATCTCGAGCGCTTGCTCCCCGACATGTATATCCATTCTGACCGGGAGATGCGAAATCTGAAGCGGCCGCGCGTCATCAAGAGCCATGAGTGCTTCGATCCGCGCTATAAGAGAGTTGTTTACATTGTGCGGGATCCCCGGGATGTGGCGGTTTCGAACTACCACTGGGAGCTTAAGAAAGGATCGTTTCCCGATGGTTTTCCGCTGGAAGAATTCACTCCGCGGTGGATGGAAGCGTTTTACTGGCCCAGACTCGGCAACTGGGCCGAGCACGTCACCAGTTGGCTGGGCACGCGGCGTGATCACGAAGGGTTCCTGCTGGTGCGGTATGAAGATTTGATGAAGAACACACAACACGAATTGGAGCGCATGGCGCGGTTGCTTTCGATTGAGCCAACTCAAGAAAGACTGCGGAAAGCTGCCGAACTCAGTTCTGCCGACCGCATGCGCCAGTTGGAGAGTAGTGAGGGCGGGAAATGGCTGCAGACCAAGTATACGAGGCAGGATAAGCCTTTTGTCCGCAAGGCCACACCCGGCGGCTGGAAAACCGTGCTCCCCGAAAAAACGGTGGCCTACCTGGAAACTCGTTGGAGTCACATCATGCAAGATCTGGGGTACGAATTAGAGACGCCAAGTCTTCGCGAAACTGCAACCGTCTCCCGCCACGCGAAGTAGGAGGATCCAAAACCAGAAAGTTCCCGAATGCGATTTAGAAGTTGCGCGGTAATCCGTCCCCATCCGCCCGCGTGAAGTGCAGTTTAAATTGGGTTTCTTCAATCGGCTGCAATAAAGCGCTGAGACTTTTACCGGCGGCAAAAATGAAGTTAGACCGCGAACTCAAAAAGCCGGCCTGATGCAAGGCCCGACCCCAAAGGCCATGGCTTTGGTTGGAGACGATTAGATCCACCCCGTTCTCGATTAAGGCTGCCGAAGCCGCTTGCACCACCGGCAAGGCATCATCCGGGGAAGCCCAGCAGTCAAGCAGCGAACCCACGCGCATCGCTCCATATTTCTCATCCGTACGGCGCTCTCCGGCCACCGCCCACCCTACATCCTGCCCGTTCCGGCGAACTCGCAGGCGGGTGAAATGCCTATCGGTCGCGGGATAGAGCTGGCGCAAAGCCTGAGAGTCTCGTACGGCGGTCATCGCATAGTGATTCTTCGCTTGCTCCCACAGAGGATCGACCCACTCCGAAAAATCCTCGACTCGCTCGACGGCGAATGGCGCCAGCTTCCCGGCGCGCAGTTTTCGCAGGCCTTGGATCGCCTTTATACCAGCCCAGCCTGTACCCGTTAAGGAAAGCAGATCGAGCAGCCATCTGCGGGAAGCGGTACGCCGCAAGGCCTGCATTTCCGCGAAGAATCGACGGGGACGAACAACGTTGAAATAAAAAGGAACCGGAAAATGGCTCCAGCCCAGCCGGACCAGCATCTGCGGGAGCGGGCGATCATACCCTGCCATGCCAAGGCAGTACAGCAATGGAGCCCGCCCCATGGCATCTTTCAGTAACATGCCTCCCACTGCCGAGTACGACTTGTTGACGATGCCCTCGGACAGCGGATGGTGATAGTAGCCAACGTTTCGAGTGATGCCGTCCGCGAAGGAGAAGTTTTGCCGCTTCAGGGCATAGCCGCCGCGCACCATTCCGTTCTCCAGAGCGACAAAATATTCCTGAAACAATTTTGATCCGTCAGCAGGCGGCAGCCAATGAGGCTTAGCGAATTCAAAAAATACCAGGTCGGCCTCGGCACCGGCAGACCGCAGCCGCCGATTAAATTCCCGCACCGCCGGCTGATGCTCTTCGCGGTATGGTCGGATAACAATAGGCATGAGGTATAGCGGCCGGCTGGCCAGTTACGAACCGCCGACAAAATCCTGGCTAGCGCGGAGATTCTTGCGCTTTGCTCTCAACCAGCCGCGCAGCGTCGCCAACGTTCCTTATTTGCTCCATTTCCTCGGGAGACAACTGAAGGCCAAATTTCTCCTCCAGTGCAAGCACAAGATTCAAATGCTGAACCGAATCCCAAGCCTCAATGTTTTCCGGAGAAGACGCGGCATTGATCTGGTCTGCGGGAATTCCGAGGAGATCAGACGCTATGCCTCGAACCTGTTCGAATACGTTCAATCATGTCCCCCATGCATCAGCTTACTTTAATCCATTGCGGGGAATCGATCCCACCCCGTGTCAAATTCAGAGACCACAGCGAGGCGCCGTCGTTTTGGGCGGCGATTTCAAATCCATGCTGCCGGTAAAACTCGCTCGCAGGAGAATTCTTTTTGGTCGGTAGAAACCACCCTTGCAAGCGCTTGCATCCGCGAGAGGCGGCGTTGCGCGCTATATACGCAAGCAATGCGGTTTCGACGGTTCGGCCAATGACGCGGCAACTGAGCAGGAAAGTGTCGATCTGGCAGGTTTCACCTTCGTCGCGCGTGATTGCGACGCCGACTAAGCCGTGATCGCCGAATCGGTCGCGTACTTTGATGGAAAGAACCTGGCATTCCTGAGGATCGGCCATTTCGGCGATCTGTTGTTCGCTGTAGCGCCGAGTGGTCAGGTTGAATTGGTTTGTCTTTTGCGTGAGCTGTGCGACCCGCGCGATAGTGGCCTCCGACACAGGAGCGACTTCGGCTTCCTGATCGAGATAACGAAAAAAATCCTCTTTGGTTTGAAAATTATTTTTCGCTTCGGAGCGTTGGTGTTCGGCGGCGTAGAGGGTCGTGCGCCGCAGGTCTTCATTCGAAAGCGCCAGACGCTCGAAGACCGCACAATCCCGCACCGCAGCAGCGTAGGCGATGGGATCTTCGGGCAGATCGAGGACCATGACTCCGGGGAGCGCGCTACGTACCTGTGCCCGCTCTACCGGGTTGTCGTCCAGGAAAACGAAGCTATCGATTCCGACGTTTAATTCGGAGGCGATTTCGCGCAGGTTCTGCGCCTTGTCATTCCAATTAATGCGGACCGCGGAGAAATCCTTGGGCCGCAGCAGCATTCCCGGATGCTTTTCCAATGCTTCCATGGCCTCTTCAGGATTATTCTTGCTGCAGATGGCCAGCAGAATCCCTCGCCGCGCCAAATCCAGCAGGGCGCGCTGCAAGCTCTGATAGGCGGCGCCGGGATACTCCGCGCCGAGTTTAATTCCGGGCATCCCATCTTCGCCGATCACACCTCCCCACAAAGTATTGTCGAGGTCGGTTACAAGCACCTTGGCAATTCTGCCGGAAAGAGGAACCATGAAGCGCAACCATTCGCGAGCCAGGAAAATGAGATGGTCCGCCGCAATCGGCATCCTGGCCGTGAGCCATTTTTGTTCGTCATGCCAGCGGAGGCGGCCATGCCGGGCGACGAGTCCATCGTAATCGAGGATGTGGATGCCGCGATGTTCAGTCGCGATCTGTTTCATTGCCTGGTTGATTTGCTGGATGGCGGCGGATTGGCCGGTACTTCGCTGCGAGTCCAGTAGTCCCACGGCAGGACGTGCGGGAAGTTCGAGGGAGTGAATAATTACTGCGGCGGAACTGCGCTCGCGAAGAATTCGAATCCACTGGCTGAAATTGTTTGTCACGCGCTCGGCTGTGGATGACACTGCTTCCGGTGCGAGATCGGCATAACCTTGCCACAGTTCGGGCGCAAGATCGGGTGTCCTTACGGCGACCACAATAACGTCCGGCTCAAAACGGTAAAGCGAACTGCCCGGGTCAAGGATTTCCTGGACGTAAGCGTTGAAATCTCCCATCTGCACCGTCAAATCGATTCCGTGCAAAAAGGCCTCAGCTCTGAGCAGGGGAACGACGGGCTCCACGGTGAAAGATCGCAGAACAGCCACGCGAGAGGAAAACAGAGCAATCTTGCCGCGCAGCTTTTCGTAGCGATTCACCAGAAAGGCGGCAGTTGCGGCGCCTGCCTCGTTGCGCCAAAGTTCGGAGAGGCGCAAGCAAGCCAAATCCGCGGAGCCAGCCGAGATCAAACGGTCGATTTCGCTGCGCAGGTCCAAGCCTTTGGAATCCGAGCTCATTCTTCAGCCGGCCTTTTTTGACGCTCCAAATATTCGAGCAGAAGCTTGTTCTTGGTATAGACCCAGGCAATACGGCGGCCTCCAAAAGCTACGGCGGGAAGCGGTGGTCTGACTATGAGGCCGCCTTGGGCGCGGCTCACGGCGAGTTGCTCCTCCAAGCTATCGACCTCGTAACACAGGTGGTGTAACCCTCCGCCCCGCTTCAAGAAGGGGATGACCGGCGATTTTTCTCCCGCAGGCTCTACCAGTTCCAGCACGGGATTCCCAGGGTGATGGCTGTGCAGAAAAGTCACTCGGACGGCCTGGTTGGGATCGTGAAAAATTTTTCCGTCCCACTCCTCGTGCAGCGCGTCCAGAAAACCGGGTGCCGCGTCTTGAATGGAAGCGACGACAAAGCCTATGTGATGAAAGTTGCAACGGGAAAGAGGCGCTGCGCCTTGGGAGAGTTCCATTCAGGCCTGGCGCTCCGCCGCAATTGTGTTCTGTAGCCAGTGGTTCATTTCAGTTCGACCACAAAAACATCGGTCCGATATTTATCGCCAGCCGGCATTTTCCCCAGCTGGTCTTCCCAGTCGGAGGTGAACATGAAAAATCGGCCATCCTGCGAAACATTTCCTCGCGGCGTCGACCAGAAGCCGTTTCTTGCCGTGCTGTAGGTATGGGCAAAGCGCCAAATTTTAGAGGCCTTCCCATCCGTTTCCGCACAGTCGACTTCATTGTCCCAGGGTCCACTCGTCAATGGAGCGGCGCCCGGCGTGTCCGGATTTGCCGGCTGGTACGTGGAAAAACAGACGGGAGCGGAATCATCCGAATCCACATTGTTCCACGAAAAATGGGAGTCGAACCAAAGCTCTTTGCCGGCTTCCAATGGGCTGATAAGTGGTGTGGCATTCTCAATGTTACTTAGCGGTCGGGTCCATGTGTCCATGGGATGGGTCAAGCCAGAGGTACCAATGATGTGGGAGTACCCGAGCACGTGATGTCCCTTGCAACCGCGCGAGCAAATACTCACATTCAGGGTGCCGATTTCCCAAACCGCCCAAAAATGCCCCGGACTGCCTCCACCGCCGCGCGTCATGTAGAGGAATTTTCCGGACTTTGCCATGCGCGCATTATGAAGAGGAAAACGGTCGGGAGAAGAAATCGTACCCTTGGGCCCCCACTGGCCGCCGACTTCGCCGGTTTCCATGTTCAGCCAGCGGCAGCCCTGGGTTTTGTCGTAAACGTAAACGAAGGGATACTCGTCTTGCTTGGGTCCGAAGGCGCCCATAAAGCGATTGTCATCGGCGCTTACCGTGATCCCGCTTCCGTGGTCGCTGGGGCCGAGTTTCAGGCATTTGGAAGGATCGTTGATTTCGGTGACCCGGCCGGTCGACGTGTCGTACTGTTCAAAGACCGCGGTCCGCTTATTAATGCCAAAGAGGACATTGGGCTGCCGGAAGCTGAACTGGGGTTCCGCCCCCCAGGTCAACTGCGGCGTGTTGGCGGCTCGCGCTGTCATGGTCGCGGCATCGAAATGGTAGAGAAGAAACGATCCTCCCGAGGTGGTGACATAAAACATGGTGGAGTCTTTATTCCACGAATTCTGTTCCGCAGAGGAGGGCGTGAAGAGCGGGCGATCCGTCTGCTTGGGATCGGATCTGCCGTCGGTAACGCGCAGAATGCGCGACCCGAAACTTGGATCGTTGATGATCGATCCCGCGGGACCGATTGCGGGCGGTTTTTCGGGATACGATTCAACTCGCCGGTCGGTGCGCGCACAGTATTGTGGCGGACCACAGGCCCCGCCCGCGGCGGCGTCCTGACGAGCGTTGGATGCATTCTGGGCACGGGCGGCAAGGCAACAAAGCAGCGCAATGAGCCACGGGCGGGCAAGTTTCACAGCCAAAGTGGGTGAGGTTGCGCGGCTCATATAGCTCATTCTAATTGCTTATCCGGGGAGTGCCAAACGGGGAAGCCTACTGCCGTAGTCATCGCGAGATCAGGCACTCGCTCTTCTTCGAAAAACTGGCTCAACGGTGTAGCAAAGTTGCGCGGATGCGGTCGTAGAAACTGTTGCCCAGGATCTGCCGGGCGGCGGCGCGAAATATACTTTGGGATCGCATCCGAGGCAAGGAAGAGCCCGAGCAGATATCGGAAAACGTGGCCACGGAGATGTCGCGCATAACGGCTACGCGGCCCAGCGCAAAGAGATTTGTCTCTCTTGAATTCGCTTGAATGCGGCTGGTGGCGAGGGTTTTGTATCCGGCTGCACGAGCCACAGAGATCACACGCCGATCGCAGCGTCCTCCGGGACATGAGAAGTGTTCGACTGGCCGACCGATGATCTGTTCCAGTTGCGTCTTTGCGTCGCAGATTTCGTACCGCAGGCCGGCTGCGTCGAGATCGGTGAGGTAGGGGTGAGTCATCGAATGGCAGCCAGTCTCGAAGCCCTGCGAGCTGAGATCCTTTAGTTGTGAGACCGAGAGATAGCCCGGCTTCCCCAACCTGCCGCAGGTGATGAAGAACGTCGCGTTGAAACCTGCTTGCCGCAGAATAGGCGCTGCCGCCAGCAGATCAGTCTCGCAACCATCGTCAAAAGTGATGGCTACGTTATGGCTTTCGGGGAATTCAAGAGCTTCGCCGACACTCAACCCCTGCCAACCATTCGCCTTCAGATAATCCATCTGCGCCCGAAAATCCGGCTCCCGCAGCACGTAGCGGGCATATCCCGGTTCGGTCTGGCAGAGAGGCCGTCCCGTGATTTCGAACTCGTGATACATCAAAAAGACAATCGACTCTTTGGGCATCGAAACATCTCGCGGTGCGTTAAAGACCTGCGGCGCCGGTCGGAACCGCCAGAAGACTGAATACTACGCCGATCCCATGGGGTTCCAATTCAATCTCCCGCTCGCATCGTTTGCTGTGCAGATCATATAGCGCAACGTGGGAAGGCTTGTTCCGACTAGTAATTCCATTCTTGATCCAGGCAATGTTCTCGACGAACTTGGTGGGACGCACTCGCGTGAATCCCACCCACACGAAGCGTTCATCAAGTGGAAGTACGCCGCGGCACCAGCCCAACACTTGTCCTGCCTGCCCGCTCATCTGGTTCAGATCAATCGTCTGCTCCGCCTTCAGAGTTTTAGCGTTAACGATCACGACATGGCCATCGACGGTGGTGAAATAAATTCTGTCGCCGAAAATGTATCCGTCATGAGGCCGCTGGATCGCGATATCGATGCGCGGACCGGGGCGGCTCAGGCAGATCGCGTCGCGCTGCTGCAGACGAGTGACCCAGACTTCCCGGTCGAGTTCAAAAGCGTGATTTGGATGCGAGCGGTGAGGCTTGGTGGTGGGAACCTTGCGGTAATCTGTGTGCCGCGAGAATCTTGCCCAGAGATCTTCGCCTAAGGCGCTCCATTCCCGCACTACGGTTCCATCCGTTGTCATCTCCACCACCATGTCGAGTCCGGTCACGACTACAAGCAGCGTTCCGCGCTCCGTGGGACAAACATGATGAAGGTCGTTGAAACAGGGCAGAGAAATGTAGTGCAACAGCCGAAAAGCGGGAAGTTCGTAGACCAACACTTCGGTGGAGGTGCAGGTGTAAAGCTTGTTTCCCTGGAGCGCTGCCGCCTTGAATAAAATGGCGGGTAACTCGTCGGCACAGACTTCGGGCGGAGAAACGTATTTGACACACGAGCGGGCTTGATTCTTTGCCGGGTCGAGTTCAATCAGGAGCGCTTGATCGCACGATTGCCATTCTTCCAGCTTGCGGAAAACCGTGCTTCGCAGCCGCCCTCCGGAGACGTAGAAATTATTCATGCGACGAGGAATTTCTCAGCTATCGCGCCCGGATTTCAGAATAGCAGGCTCGATAAACTCGCTCACCGTGGCCAGGAGTTCTTCTTTCAGGTATGGACCCGAGGCCAGCAGGCCGGAAAGCAGCGGATTCTTGTTGTTGCAGCGCAGAGCTGTGTTCTCCAGAGTGCTGACAAATCCTCCGGCGCTCAGCACCAAAGCTGCGCCCGCAGCCACGTCCCATTCGTTCTTGGGAGTGAGCGTAAAAGTAACGTCGGCCAGTCCAGCTGACACTAAAGCGAGCTTATAGGCCACCGATCCCATGGGACGAATCTTGAATGCGGCGTTCTCAAATGCTTTCCATTCGCCGCGCTTCACTTCGCTGCGGCTGGCCAGAACCAGAGCCCCGTCAAGACTTTTGCGCTGGCTGGGTTGCGAAGGTTTTCCGTTGTAGGTAACGCCGGAGTCGATCGATCCGAGGAACGCTTCGTCGGTTGCGGGATTATAGATTCCGCCGGCTACGGGACGTCCATCTTCAACGAACCCGATCGAAACGCAGAACTCAGGAATTCCCTTCACAAATTCGCGCGTGCCATCGAGAGGATCGACCACCCAGACCCGCGAACGCTCGAGGCGGATGGGATCGTCAACGCTCTCTTCTGAAAGCCAGCCTTCGCCTTCGCGCAAGAGCTCCTTGCGCAAGACGGCATCGAGGGCGCGATCCGCTTCGGTTACGGGATCGTGTCCAATTTTGTATTCGGTTTCAATTGCCCCGGAAGTGAAACGGGAAAAAACCGCGCGGGAAGCTTCCAGCGCGGCGTGAATACGTTCCAGGATTGATCCGTAGGAATTTGCGTTCATAGTCTGTCTCAGCGATCCGAAATATCGTTCCCCAGATTCCCTCACGGGTTTACTGGAAACTGGCTGCTGGGTACGGACAACTGCCTTCTAAGCCATCAACATGCGAGCGCCCGTGGCCAGCAGTACGGCGCAAAGAATTCTTCGAAGCCAGGGAACCGGAACCCGGGTGCTCAGATAGGAACCCAGCAAGCCGCCCGGGACCGAACCGATCAAGAGCGCCCCTACGAGGTGCGTATCAACATTGTGCATCCGAAAATGCAAAAGGCTGGTGACGCCCGTAAGTATCAAGGCATGCACGATATCGGTGCCCACCATTACCTTGGGCTGAAAGCTGTAGAACAACAGAAGCATCATCATAACGATGCTGCCCGAGCCAACCGAAGTGATGCCCACCAGGAAGCCCGCCACTAAACCGATGAGCGACATCCAGGCGAACGACTTTAGGTTTGGCGGCCGCGTGGCGGCCCGGTCTTCAATCTTCTTCTGGAAGAAGAGGAACGTCGGAATGCAGATCAGCAAGACCCCGACGGCAATCGTAATGAAGTGATTGACGCCGTTGCCGTAGACGTTTCGCAGGTGAACCAGAAGACTTACGCCCAGATAAGATCCCGGGGCGCTGCCGACGGCCAGCGCCAGGACAACTTTGCGGCGAACGGTTCCCTTGCGAAGATGAACAATGCTGGCGCCGATTTTGGTGAGGAAGTTGAAAAGCGCGTCCGAACCAACGGCGCGAATAGGAGGCACGCCCAAACCGAAAATCAGGATCGGGAGCAGCAGAACGCCGCCCCCGACTCCCGTCATTCCGATGAGGGTCCCAACTCCAAAACCGATCAGACTCTTGATCAGCAGATCCATGACGCTACCGGCTCAGCCTTTCTATCATTCGCAGACGGCGGTTTAGGCCGACTCCGAAGCTGTTCCGATAAAGCCTTCCCGCTCGAGGTGCAGAATAATTTCCTGCGCCGCCTCTTCCGCCGACAACTCCCCGGTATTGATGGTGACATCGGCGTCGGTCGGGGCTTCGTAAGGATCCGAGATTCCCGTGAACTCCTTGAGAATTCCCGCGCGCGCTTTGGCGTATAGGCCCTTGCGATCGCGTTGCTCGCACACGTCGACCGAAGTCGCGATGTGGACCAGAATGAATCCTCCGTAAGGCTCGATCAGCTGCCGCACGTGCTTGCGCGTGGCATCGTAGGGAGCGATGGGCGCGCAGATGGCGATGCCACCGTTCTTAGTGATTTCCGAGGCCACGTAACCGATGCGCCGGATGTTAATGTCGCGGTGCTCTTTCGAGAAACCGAGTTCGGAAGACAGATTCTTGCGTACCAGATCGCCGTCGAGCAGCGTAACCGGACGCCCGCCTGTTTCCAGGAACTTCGTCAACAAGACGTTTGCGATCGTCGATTTCCCCGAACCCGAAAGGCCGCTGAAGAAGATGGTCACGCCTTGCTTGTGACGTGGCGGGAAGCTTTTCCGCAATTCCGCCACGACTTCGGGATAAGTAAACCACGCCGGAATCTCACGGCCTTCATTCAGGCGCTGGCGCAGTTCGGTGCCGGAAATATTTAGTACCCGATCGCCATTCTTCACTTCGTCATCGGGAACGTATTTATCCTGGTCCTCGAGGTAGACCATCATGTTGAACGGAACCATGGTGACGCCGATGTCAGCCTGGTGCTTCTTGAAGACCTCCTGCGCCTCATAGGGTCCATAGAAGGGCTTCTTCGTCGCGGGATCGGATCCCGGACCGGCGTGATCGCGGCCAACGATGAAATGCGAGCAGCCGTGGTTCTTGCGGATGAGCGCGTGCCAGATGGCCTCGCGTGGACCGCCCATACGCATGGCCAGCGGCAGCAAGGAAAGCTTCGCGGTCGACTGCGGGAACTTCGAAAGCAGCAACTGGTAGCAGCGCACGCGCGTGTAGTAATCCACATCGCCGGGTTTGGTCATGCCCACCACGGGATGAATCAGCAGGTTCGCCTCGACTTGCTTGGCGGCGCGGAATGCCAGTTCGACGTGAGCGCGGTGCATAGGATTACGCGTCTGGAACGCCACCACGCGGCGCCAGCCTTCGCGGGCAAACTCAGCGCGAACTTCGGCAGGGGTCAAACGCAGGCTGCGAAAATCGTAGTGCGGGGGGATCTGAGTGCCTTCGACTGTGCCGCCGACGTACCACGGATTCGACTTGTTGATGGCGTAATCGGCGCCAGGATGGGCGGAACTGGTGCTGGCGAAGACAGCCTTCGCTTCGGCCGTGCGATCCGGCTGCCAGATGTCTTCCACATGGAGAACCCCAAGCATGACGCCTTCGGGATCGCGCAGCGCTATTTTGCTGGTTCCCGGCGTGAGCTTCTTGGCGAATTCCTCGGTGACATCCAGCGTGATGGGCATTGGCCAAAGAACGCCACTGGCCAGCCGCATATTTTGGCAGACGCTTTCGTAGTCGGCGCGGGTCATGAAGCCCCGCAGCGGAGAAAATCCACCGCTGATCAGCAATTCCAGATCGCAAAGCTGGCGGGCGGTTAGGTCCCAGGAAGGCCATTCCTTGGAATGCGCCTTCAATTCGGCGCTTCGTTCTGGTTGAGGGATGAGATTAATCAATTCACCGCCGTGGGGCGGGATGAGATGGCTGGCTGAAGCGGTCAAGTGCAATGCCTCCTGGATTTTTGACGAAATATTCTCTATTACCTTTATTGTCTTTGACTGGATTACTTCCCAGCTTTTATCGGCCGGAGCGAAAATCGATTGCGGATGCTTAGGGAGAGGAAAGCCCCGAATACTTTACTGACCAGAGTATCACTTCTGAGCGTTTGCGTGAAAGTCGGATCTGTTCCAATGAATGACGAAAGATTGGAGCAATTGTCATACCTTCGCGTGCCGCACGTTACCGGTGTAAGCAGCTGAAAGCAATAGCTCTTAAGGATGGTAGGGCGATGAGCGTTGCAGGTACCAGGAGAGTGTGAAAATAATTGCAGCAAGAGCAGACGTTTTCGCCTTTCCACGCATCCGGTCGCTCATGATCCGGATTCGCCGGAAAGACCGAAGTAGCTGGACATCCGGGCTTTAAGTTGAATGCCGAAGGGTTCGCGGGTCATGACAAACCACAGAAGCCCCAGTCCATACACCGCCATGCCAGCGGCCAGGTTTATCACCAGTTGCGGATAGCGATGCGCATAAAAAGAGCGCTGCATCAACACCAGGATAAAAGTCATAGGCACGCAGAGCACGACCGGGTAGAAGTAAGCCTCCACAAGGAATTTACGTACCGGAATCTCCAGGCGCCGGCAAAGGTGACGGGGCAAAAAAAACAGAGAAGTACATAACAACGGGATCGCGGTTCCAATGGCGTCCCCAACAATTCCCAACGGCCGAACCAGAACGATGCTGAGAATTACGTTGGCAATGCCTTCCATCAGCACGACATAAGCCAGGGATTTATGCAGGCTCATTCCGAACAGGATCCGGTTCGAAGTCGACTGAATTTGATACAGCGTGGTTGGGATCAAAAGAATCAGCAAGACGGAATAGCTGGAAACGTAACGCAGCCCCACCCAGGCCTCGATCACGGACTTGCCCATCACCACCAGAGCCACGGTCATGGGGAACATGACGAGAGCGCAAGCCCGGTTTCCGGAGACGAAGATTCTGCGGAGCTGGGCGTAATCCCCGGTCGCGTGGAAGTGACTGGACATGGGGGTGAAAATCTGCGCCAGGCTGCCGACCACCTCTCCGGTGTAATCGACGAGGCGTGCTCCAATGGAAAAATAAGTGATCGCCGCAGCTGATAGGAAGCTGCCAATGATGACGGCGTCAGTTTTGAACCTTAAGCGGCCGGCCACGATAATCATGAAAGTGACGGACCCATAGTTGGCGACTTGTTTAAGCGAGTCTTGGCTCACATATTTCCAGCCGTAAGGAATGGCCAGCAAGCGTTGCGCGATAAAGGCTCGAACCGCCGATGCGAGTAGAGGCAATGACACTGTGATGAGAGCGACACTGAGCAATCCCAAACCGTGGCGGAGGACGTAGATGATCAAAACGGCCCGCACCAGCGTGGCCACGATGTTGGTCCAGTTCATCAGGTAGAACTTTTGCAGTCCTTCGAGGATGCCGCCCGAAATGCCCAAGGGGAACCCGAGAGCCAGGGAGTACCCCACGATCAGAACCAGGAGGCGGCCGTCCCTAAGAAAGGCTGTTGGAACGTGAAACAGGCGGTCTACATAGATGCTTCCCAATATTGTGGGCACAACCAGGGCCAGACCGAGGCAGGTATAGGTAAACAGGCTGGTGTTGATGAGACGCGCCAGTTCATCCTTGTCGCCCGTGGCTTGAAATTTGGAAACATAGCGGACGAGGGAAGAGCGAATTCCGAAATCGAAGATTCCGTAATATCCGGTCAGGGAAAAAATCAAAACCCACAATCCGAAAGCTTCGTCACCGAGATGATGCAGGATAAATGGCGATAGAAAAAAGCCGACAGCGATGTTGACCGCCAAGCCTCCCCAGCTTGACGCAACGTTCTTCAAAGCCCGGGTCTTTACGCTCATTCCTTGATTCTGTTTCCTTCCGACCCGATCTTCACCGGTCCGATTCCGCGGCGGGTTGACGCAAAAGTCGCTGGGTTGATTCGCGAAAAGTTGTTCAAGCGTATGCAATTCAGGTTGGCACAAAGTGCAGCCGATGTCCAGATAACGGCGCGGCACATGCTAGAATTGGGCGCTTTCATTCGATATCGACCGTGTGCGGAGCTGTGCATGATTGTATAAGGCGAAGCCACTCGGAATGTCCTCTTCACCCAGGCCCATGTTTCGTGTGCTCTTACGCATTACGCGGTGGGTCATTCTTGTTGCCGTAGTCATCGGTGTGTGTTTTCTGGGCGTGGGCAGCCGCTTGTTGATCGCCAACGATGTGGCGCCGGGCCATGTGGATGCGGCGGTTGTTCTGCAAGGTTCCATCGCCGCGGAGAAAGTCCGCATCGCCGGGGCCATCGAGTTATTGCAGCGGAACGTTGTCGTCCGCGTCTTGCTGAGCGTTCCGAAAGAATCGTACTGGGGGCAATCGATTTCTCCGGTGGCGCGCGCCTATCTGGAACGAACCTATGGCAATGATTTGGCTGCGCGTTTCGATTTCTGCGAAACCAGTGGAGACGTAGACTCCACAGCTCAGGAAGCGCAGGCGCTGGGCCCTTGCATCGCCGAGCACCATTATCGATCGATCGAGATCGTGACCTCGAATTACCACACGCGCAGAGCAGGAATCATCTGGAGGAGGATGAGGGGGAACGGTCCGCCGATTGATGTTTGGATCGACGGTGTACCCGATCCTGAGTTTCAGCAGCCTTGGTGGCGGCACCGCCAGTCGGCGAAAACCTTCTTCATGGAAACTACGAAATTGGCTTGGACTCTGCTGGGGGGATAGTTTCGCGATCCGCCTAATGGCGGCTGGGAAGCGGCTTTTGGGCCGCCTTGCGCCGTACTGCCAGCAAATTCCCTACTCCCGTGATCCAGCTCTCGAATTCGATTTGCGTACGATTCTGGTGGTCGACGAAGCGCGGCAACAGCAGGCTTTCAGTTGTCGCCTGCGCCAGGCCGGTGTCGCACGTGGTCGCAGAAATCACTTGTTCTTTTCTCAACCAAGGCAGAAATGGCCGCACGTACACCCCGCTCGGATAACAGAAGTGAACCGGTTGGGTCCCGATCAACTTGTGAATCGTCGAACGGTTATCCTGGATTTCCTTTCGAAATAGCGCTTCATCTTCCGGAGTGCGGTGACGGTGAGTGTGCAGCTCAACATCCACGCCGTTTCGCGAGATCTCTTGCAACTCGCTCTCGTTCATCACTTGCAGAATTCTCTTCGCCTTCAGCTCGGCGTAGTCAATCTTCAGAGCGAGCGCTAATCGCCCGGCGATGTCGTCGCGTTGCAGTCCGGTCATGTTCTCACGGTCTGCATGTGCAAGCAGGTTGCGCACGATCTGAGCACGGCTTGCATCCGTCCGCAAATCTAAAGGACCCGGCAAGCGCAGGCTTTGAACATCGGCGATTACCTCGCCCCGCCGCTTCCACAGCATGTACGAACAAATCACGTTGAATACCGGCAATTGGAGAGAAGTGTAGTAGGTGGTCTGGTAGACCGTTGCCGGGAAACCATAAATCCTTAAGAGAGGATAAGCCTGCCGGAAAAAATCGTAAGTGCCATCGTCGAAGGTAAGGACAACACTACGCGGAGGCAAACTACCTGCCCGCAACCGTTGCAATGCGTCGCCGAGAGGCAGGACCGAAAAGTTCCCTTTTTTCAGGCCCTCGAAACGCTCTTCCAGCTTTTGCCGCTCGACGAACAGCCGGGGACGCCACAAGTGTTCATCTTCAAGCGCTATCCCGTGATAGCAGAGAATCAACAGCCGCCGTTGGCGCCAACCGCTATTCGCCACGAGAGTAAAAACGCCGCTGCTTCGAAGCAGGCCTAGAGTCGCGAGTTTAAGAGACTTCAGCATTCAAGAACGAAGGGGAAAGATGGGAAGTAATGGATATTGTATAGGGCACGCTTACGCCTACGCAGGTGACTCCCGTGCGTCGGATCCGGGTACATGCGACTCACGGCTGTTCTCAAAAGGGGCAAAGCGCGCACCCATCGATCTGAATACGGTTGCACAACTGCTATAGTCTAAGCGGCGCTGCTCTGGCGTGGCCGCGGAGCAGACGCGTACTAACGCAAGAATCCCGCATTTCAGAGCACGCAAGACGATGGCATTCGAATTTGTGCCGGTGGCGGCATCCGAGCGACAGCATCTCACTCAGTTTTTGCTCGAGTCTTTTCATGCCGAGCCTAGCCTCGATTCCTTCCGTCCAGAAGTCCTCGCCTGGAAATATTTTTTCGATCATCCCGATTGGCCGGGTCCTCGCAGCTTCGCGATTAAACAAGCAGGCCAAATCGTGGCGCATGGAGGAATCTGGCCGGTGCGGTTGCTGACGCCCCAGGGCGAGGTCAAAGCCATTCATCTGATCGACTGGGCTGCCAGCCGAACCGCCGTAGGCGCTGGCATACATCTGCTGAGAAAAATGGCAGGTCTTGGCGACGTGCTCCTGACTATCGGTGGATCTGCGGATACGAGGAATCTTCTTCCCAAGTTGGGTTACAAGACTTGTGGCAAATTGCGAAGATATGTCCGGGTGATTCGTCCGTGGTTGCAGTTTCGTACCACTCCAGCGCAGGATTGGAAGACGGCCGCAAAATTCTTGAGGAATTCGATTCGCGCTTTAACGGGACTTCCGGCCGCTCCGGAGGGATGGCATGCAACGAGAGTCACGCGCCTCGAGGAATCGATTGAGAGTGTCTTCGAACACCCGCGGAGTCCCATCTGCCCGCGACGGACGGCAGCTGGATTGAATTACTTGTTGCGCTGTCCGGCTGCTGCTTTTTCCGGGTTCCTGGTTAACCAAGGCGAGAAAGCGCGTGGATATTTTCTGCTAGCGCAGGTCGGCCGGCAGGCCAGGATCGTCGACATCCGGCTGGATAGCGAAGATCGTGAGTTTAGGCAGGCAATCTGTGCTTTGGCCGTGCGCGCCGCCGCGGAGAATCCCGAAACTTGCGAAATCCTGGCGGCATCCTCGGTTGCCATCGCTGGAGAACTGTGGCTGCAAGCGGGGTTCGTATACCGCGAGGCTGATCCAATCCTCTGCTACGATCCTCGCAACCTGGTGGGGTCCGCGCTGCCGTTGGATCTGAGTCTGGCCGACGGCGATTTGTGCTTCCTCAGCGATCCTCGGTCTCCGTATCTTTCTTGATGGGTATATTTCAAGGAAAAATCTCCAGCCAACCCGTCGTGCTGGGTACGCTAGCGACCCACAGGCTGGTTTGCGGTGGTCAGTTCATAGCCCACCGAACGCATTACGGTCCCCCACGCCGACTCGATGCGGGCGACGCAACTCTGAGACAACGTGGATTTCCATCCGCCCGCCGCGGCCTTGCCCACGAAAGGCTTATCCTGACGCGTCGTCCTGGTTGCCTTCCACTGGCGCGACTGCTCTTTTTCGAGCTGGCGCATGCGGTCGGCAGTGCTAAGCTCGACAGCCAGGGCCATGCGCTCAGGGCTGCAATCGAGGCCAAGGAATGAGGCAATCTTTGTGCTCTCCTTCCGGGGGTCTGCAATCATGTCTTCGTAGCGCAGCAGCAGAAAATTCTCGCCGCCTCCGCGCGCGACGGTCCAACTGACGACGTGATCGCGCCAGGAGCCGATCTTAGGCTCAATCCCCGATTCCATAAAACACGGAAGAAATTCCTCCAAAGTGCAGTCGTCCGAGATCGCGCGGCGCTTGAGCTGAAATTCGTAATAAGAAATGAAGACGTCCCGCGGATCGCGCACGATATAAATGATGCGCTTGTAGCGCGGATCGAAGCACTCGTGACTCTTGATGACGCGCGGCCGGGGAAATGATCGCAACTTCCGGTCAGTGACGAAGTAAATCTCAGGGATGCGCGATTCCAGTTGCGCGAAATTCACCGGATCATCCGGATTGATCAGATTGCAGACCAGGAAGCGCGTCCATGTGTTTCCCGAGCGAGGGAACGAAACCAAAAACGTATCGTCCGGATAGACCGTTAAGCCTCTCGCCGCGGGTTGTTGCTTGGTGACCGCCTTCACATAGTCGGTCAGCTGGTTTTTCAGATTCGGCATCGCATCCCTTACTGTTTCTTCGGCGGTTTTTTGCCTCTTACCCCAACCGCGACATCGCCTACACTCAGAGCTTCGAGTCCGCAGCTTTCGAACCAGCGGAACACCTGCTCATAGGTGTGCTTGGACTGATACTTGGGGGAATACCAGTCCAGCGTATCCAGAACTCGGACCTCCGGATCGGGATGGTCGTTGATGGGAAAGACGAGGCGAACTACTCCCGCAACCGGCCGGCCGACAAGCGGTACGGCACGGAGTCCGCGATCCAGCCAATAAAAAAAAGGCACGGCTACGCGAAAGAAATTGTGGAGAACGCGCGGCGACAGGCGGTGCGTGATCTTCCTGTATTGATCGCTGAAGCGATACCACTTGTTGTAGCCGCTGTAGAGCCAGACCGCCAGCGTGCCGCCCGGTTTCAGATACTGCGGCAGAGCCTTCACCGCCTTCTCGCAGTCGGGGGTGTGATGCAGCACTCCCATGCTGTAAATCAGATCGAAGCTTTCCGGTGCGAAGGGCAGCGAGAATACATCGGCTTGAAAGGCCACAAACTGGCGATCGGCAAGGTTTTTGGCCGCGACTTCGGCGGCGGCACTTAGGTCGATGCCGACTACGCGGGCACCCCAACGGGTTACCACTTCGGCAAAGCGGCCCATGCCGCATCCTACGTCCAACACCAGTTTTCCCTTTACGTCCTCAGGTTTAAGGCCCACCTTTCGAATAAAATCACGCTCGGAAAGATTTCTAGCCGCATGATCCAACTGAGTGCGATGGAAGCGCTGCCACTGGTAGCCGAAACTATCGGCGTAGTTGCCTTCGTCGACAAAGCGAACCACACCGCGTACCTCGGGAAAGCGCCGGCCGCAGGGGGGACAGGAGAAGCCGCTCTCCTGGCTCACCAGCGCGCCTCGGCACACCGGGCAACATAGCAGCGTAAGCACGTCTACTTGCACCTGAGACTGGGCGATCTGGGCGACAACGGACAACCGTACACTCCTGGCTAGGGATCCGCCTGCGATCCTGGACCCTTCGCTAGGTTACCGCAAAAACTGGGTGAATCGCGATGCGGGCGGGAACTCGAAGGTCACCAGGAGGATGCTGGCCCCGAAGACGAATAGAGCTAACGGATTAGCTCGGCTGACAGTATAAATGGCCTTCCATGGCCACGGAAGAGTTTTCCGGCGTGATCGTGCTGCCGGTTTCAACGTGTTGGATGCGCCGGTAGTTAAGGTCCCACAGATAGGCAACAATCTCGGCGACCTTGAGTTTCTTGTCGCGCACCGTCGCGCCATGCATTTCGAGGAATAGTGCCGGCCTATGTTGCAGCAGAGTATTGCGTGCGCCTCGGAGCGCCTCGATTTCCCACCCCTCAATATCAATCTTGATGAAATGGGGCGCGTGCAGAGCGGCAAGTGGAATCTCCTCATCCAGTGCGACGACTGAGATTTCCTCGACTACTGTTCCCCCATCCCGCAGCAGAGATTCCACCACATTCGCGTCCACGCTGGATCCGCCCGGCATGAGCGGACTTCCAGCCATCCTGTGCCTCTCGCATCGGGAGCCGACGCCGACCTTCCGCACGACTACGTTTTGGATCCCATTCAGCTTCAGATTCTCCAGTAGGCGAGCGTAGTTCTGGGTGTTGGGCTCAAAACTGACGACCATTTTGGCTCGCGAAGCGAAGAACAGAGTCAGCAGACCCTGGAAGGCACCGATGTCGTAAACCGTCATGCCGCTGAGATCGAGACTCGACCAAAATTCCTCCTCGGCTGTTGAACTGCCTCGCGAGAACATCCCTGGCAACCAGCCGAGCCCTCCCTTCCGCTTCATGCCTTTCAGCAGACCGTGCCGAACTGTGTAGGTTGCAGCGTCGAACACGTGCAGGCTGATCCATGCAATCAGGCGGTGCTTCAGGGAGTAATGGCGAAACGGAAGGTCTTCCGGCAACGTGGAACCAGCCATCCGTCGAGTATACCCGCCGCTTTCCTTGCCGGAAAAGGCGGCGGTCGGCGGTAAGTTAAGTCGAATCTCCGGCATCAATTGGGGTATACTCCTTCCTCGTCCGGTTCGGACACGCGCCACCAGCCTTAGGAAATCTGACCGTACGAGAGTGTGGACGAATGCATCAGGATAAGTACCCTCCCCAACTGGCGTCCGCTCTAGATCAATCCAGTTTGCCCTCGATCGATGGTCTTCGGGCGGTCGCGGTGTTCCTTGTCGTCTTCTATCATTTCGGGTTTCGATGGGTTAACGGAGGAATCGGCGTTCTCGTATTCTTCGTAATCAGCGGATTTTTGATCACCTGGCTGCTTTTGAAAGAGGAATCCCGTTGGGGCGACATCTCACTGCGACATTTCTATTTGCGGCGCACACTTCGAATTTTCCCCGCCTTTTATGTTTACTGGTTGCTGGTAGTCGTCGGTTTTGGTCTCCTGGGAAAGCGGGTGGATAAGCCCCAGGCGATCGCCTCCCTTCTCTACGTGAACAACTACTATCAGGCCATTGTTCACGATCCGGATACGGCACTGAGTCACACCTGGAGCCTCGCGATCGAGGAACAGTTTTATCTGCTTTGGCCGGCAATGTTTATCGTGCTGGGCCGGCGTCACTGGCGGGTTCGGGGGTTGATCAGCGCGATAGGCCTTATTTGGGCGTACAGACTAGTGATGGTGCTCGTCTTTCGTGTTCACCAGGGATACGTTTATGAAGCCTGGGATATGCGAGCCGATCATTTACTGATCGGTTGTTTGTTGGCCACCTTTTTGTACGGCGGATTGTCAACCGGGGTGTTCCGCTTCATCGCGTCAAGGCCCGCCATGCTTTGGCTCACGATCGTGCTGTTAGGGCTATCTTCGCTGATGCCTCATCTTGTCAGGTGGCGTTATCGTGACCTGGTTGGTTTCATCGTAGATCCGGTGCTTACGGCTGTGCTCATTACCCAGGCTCTGGCATTTTCGACCAGCACGGGCTTCTGGCTGAACTGGTCCTGGATGCGCTGGCTTGGCCGGCTATCCTATTCGATCTACCTTTACCAGCAAATTGCCCTAGCTCCCGCTCGAAAAATGCTCTCCCATGGCTCGGTGGCGATCCAGTTGATCTTCGCCATAGCGTCGTGCCTGGTCTTGTCGTCTTTGTCATGTTATTTGGTTGAGAAGCCGTTCCTGTCTTTGAAGGCTGTGCTCGGCAAGCGTAGTGAAGTTAGCCGGACACAGCACGCTTCTCTGGAACCCGTTGCGCCGTGAGCGGCGCCCGTGCAGGAACTATCCAACGACGACGTACGGCGAGCTGGCTAAGAGGGCGGCCTCAGATGGATCTGCTCGACTTGCTGCCTGTTCTTGATCGTGTGCCGGCAAACCGCGGCAGCTACCGGAGCTCGACAACGAAGACGTCGCCGCGGCAGTTGGTGCCCATGGTGCAGGTCGTAGCTCCCGCCTCGGAGCCCAATGTGCCCATCCAGTCGGAAGAGAAGGCAAACCACTTCCCATCCTGCGAAACGCTGCCAATCGCGTATTGGGTGCTGAAATTTTGCGCGGACTGGGTGCTATTGAAGCTGTGAGCGAAGCGCCAGGTTGTTCCGCTCCCGTCCGCTGCCACCGCAATGATTTCGTTATACCAGGGCGCGGGGAAAGGAGTGGTCGGACTCCATGTGGTGGAGGCGAAGGGCACACTGTCAGCCTGATCGACATTGTTCCACGACTGGTGCTGGTCAAGATTACCGGTGATGCCCGGAGGAAAACTGTGAGTGAGGTTGCTGACGGAATTCGACTGTTCGAGTAAACGGGTGACCTGATTCGATAACGGCGTGTTGTTGTTGTTGACCCAATGGGTGTAGCCTTCGGTCCAGTGACCGTCGCAGGAGCCGCCGTCGCCGCAAGAGATGACGTTGGTGGTTCCAATCTGCCAGAAGAACGGCCCATGAGAACATGTGGACAGCAGACAGTTGCCCACCGCGACGATCAACCAGTTCCCGTCCTTCGAGATCTTCACGTTGTGGACCGTCCAGCGGTCGGCCCGGTTGATCGTACCTTTGGCTCCCCAATCGCCCCACACCTGTCCCGTCTGCGTATTGAGGACGCTGCAGCCGCTGCCAACTTTGTAAGCTACCGCGTAGACCCCGGTATTCTGGTCTCCGGTATTCGAATAACCCATGCCGAACACTGTGTCATCATTGCTCACTCCAGCGCGGGTGCTCCAGGTTGCCACAAACCCAGCCGGAAGGCAATTAGGACTGCTCGTAAAGTCGTAGATCGTTTGTGGAGAGGGTGGATTGGTTCGGTCCGTGAAGTTATACGTGCTGATTGCAGTTCCGGAGTAAGAGTAAAGAAGATTGCTGTTTATGTGGCTCCAGATCCCACCTCCCGAAACCTTCATTCCGTTCGTAGTGGGAAAACTTGAAACATACAGACGAGCGGCTTGCATCGTCGTGGGATTAAAGCTGAAGGGATATCCGCCAGCCCCCGTATCCTGCACCATCAAAAGCGTCGAATCGAGATTCCAGATATTCTCGTCGGCGCTGCCGCTGGCGGTTGTTTCATAGGTGCGGTTGATGAAGGCCGGATTGGTATCGGTGTTCGCATCCGTAATCCGTGCGATACGGTTGCCAAAATCGGGATCGGTCACGATGGTATTTGCGCCCACAAGCTTACCCACGTTCGGCAGCGGCGAGGGTATCGGAACGATGTCGAAGTCGGTCCGCGAACAATAGACGGGCGGACCGCACGCTGCGGATGACGCGACTAGGAGCGAGAGGGCTTGCTGGGCGGTGTGGGAAGCCGCGTCCTTGGCCGTCACTGTGAAGTTGAAGGTTCCCGTTTGCGTGGGTGATCCGGATAGCGTCCCGGTGCTGGAACTCAGCTGCAAGCCGCCAGGCAGGGAACCGGAGGAGATGCTCCACTGGTAAGGAGTTTGTCCGCCGGTTGCGGTAATGGGCTGCGAATAAGCTTGCGACTGTACCGCAAACGGTACTCCCGATGTTGTGATGGCCAAGGTTGAACTGGAAATCGAGACCGTGGTGGATGCGTACGCGCCGGTTTGCGCCACGCTGCTGGCAGTCACGCTGGCCGTCTTAGTCGTGGTGTTGGATGGCGCCGTGAATAATCCCGTCGGCGAAATCGTTCCGGCGCTGGCCGACCACGTGACCGCAGTGTTGCTGGTATTGGTCACGCTCGCGGAAAACTGGACCGTTCCTCCAGCCGGGACCGATGGGTCCGCCGGAGAAATCTGCACCGCGACACACTTCAAGCAGCTATCTACTGTCAGCGTGTAACCGTGCGTTCCCGAGCCGCCGCCGGAAACCGAAATTGTGAAAGTAAAATTACCCGCCTGCGTGGGCGTCCCGGAAATATTTCCGGTTACCGCATTGAGTGTGAGGCCGGGTGGCAGCGCGCCTTGGCTGATGAAGAACTCATAAGGCGAGTGTCCCCCGCTAACCGACAGCACGGCTTGATAGCTGGCGCCGAGATTGCCAGGAAGCAGCGTGGGCGGAAGCGAGATCGATTGCGTGGACGATGGAGAGGGAGAGGCGGCAGCATTCTGCACGCTGTTGCATCCTGTACTCAAGAAAGCCGACGTGACCATGGTCAAAGACAGGATGAACTTACAGCTTTGCTTCGGAGCAAATTCTTTGAAAACCAAGAATGAGTTCAGTCGCAACATGCATCTCCCTCGGAGCAGATTTTCGGGGGACCAAGGGTTAGTCCTTGCAGCGACTCTAGCGAGGAGAGACGTTACTCAACAGATATCTGAAGGTCGTGCCCTAATAGGAACACAGAAGTGCACGCAAAATTGGCCGAAAGTACGACACATGTGCTGGCATGAGATATGGACTAAAGTGCGTGCAGCTTGTCCGCGAAAATTAGTACGAGGAGAACAATCGTGAGCGTGCGGCGGAATGAATCAGCCGCGCAAACGCCACTCGCGGCCGCGGACACAAAGAGCCGCAACATAACCGGAAGGGGCCGGTACGTCTCGCAGCAACCACAGAGCGGCTTCGGAGCTGTGGGGACGTGTCGCTAGAAGTGCGTCGGTCTCGCCGGCCGCGATCGATACGTCGAATTGATGCAAAGGAAGCGAGAGGCCATCTCCAGTTGCTTTGACGTATGCTTCCTTGCGTGTCCAACAGCGGAAAAAGGCTTCGAATCTTTCGGCGCTGGGCAGAGCCGCAAGTTGTGCCCGTTCGTTTTCGGAAAAAAATCGATTGGCGATTCCTTCTACTTCGAAGTCGCGCTTGATGTGTTCTATATCGACGCCAATCTCGCGGCGGCGCGTGAACGCCATCAACCCCATGCCGCCGGAATGCGAAAGATTAAATGTGATATCGCTGGCCGCATGGGCCGCTCCCAGGGAAGGCTTCTGTTTTTCCGAGTAGGAGAAAGTTATGGCGTCGGGTTCGGTTGCCAGGTAACTTGCCAGAATTATTCTTAAAATCGCGCGCGACGCGGTGAACAACTGCCGGTCGCGTGGAAAATGAAAGCGGTCGGCTCGCGCCCGTTCGTCCGCGGAAAGTACATGACGCCAACGGCTCTCCTCTGCACGAAGAGACTCCAGATCCACGCGCCACAGTTGCACCCCATCTTCCGATAGAGCGAGCGACTTGGCGATCTGGAAGTCGGGACCAGTAATGTCCATGGTTTGGTTCCAGTGACTCAACGGAGCCCGCGCTTCAGCGGAACAGGAGTGCGGCCATCGATGAACTCTACCTTTCCGGCCCGGTTGTAGGTGTGAACGCCTGTTAGTCCTGCCCAATGTCCGGCCGTTATGGTTTTCAAAGGCCGCTCCGAATATCGCTCCCTGGAGAGCTCGGTGATCTCGTTAAAATCCACACTATAGCCGTATGTGGGAGCGCAGCTTTGGCTGGGCCGGATCAAGCGATCTTGACTGCGAAAGACTCGGCCCGCACCGCGGTTGCGCCGGATATCGGTGGATATCGGATTGGCCGGATGAAAGTGCCAGTCTCCGGTGAGCGATTCCGAATAAAAAAGCAGAAGACAGCCTGCTCCCGGATGTGGATCGGCGGTGGTGGTTGCCAACCACCAAAGGCCCTCGTGCTCCCAGATGGTTGTGTCGACAAACTTGCCTTCCAACAAGGTCGCCTCACGAACCCACAGATGGGGAAATTGTTGGCAGCGATAAAGATCAACTGATTCGGAATCGAACGATTCGGGAATCATGAAGATTTCGCTTCCCGCCCGAAAGATGTGAGGATAGGAATAATGGCGGGAAGGATGGTGAAGACACGGCACAGGCGGCCCCAGCTCGCTTTCCGGTGAGATTTCAGCACAAGCGATGCTTCCCCGCTTCGCGCGGTAGGAATAGTCTTCGAAGAAGACCCAGCATTTGCCTTCGTGCTCGAAGGGAAATGGATCGGCCCAGAAGTGACCCTGCGGAGAATTAATCCACCGAAAGCCGGAAACATCAGTTGAGGCCATCTCTCCCAGAGGTGTTCCACCGATGTGGAGGGCGATTCTCCAATGCTGCACTCTTTCCCTACGAAAGGGATACGAGATTGCTTTCTTTAATAGAATCGGTCCGAGCCACGAAAGCATTTCCCGATTGCTAGGGATCTCGTAAGCAGCGCGTTTACCCTGGTAGGGAACGGGGGGAAGCGCTCTAGCGAGCACATATTCCCAGCCGAACCGGTGCAACTCATTCAGTTTTTGAATCACGAGAGCCGTGGAGCCCCAATAAGGTGTGTATCGATTGCGAGAAAGGCTAAGAGTTCGCTCGGTCGCGAAAAGCGACTTGCAAAGAGCCAACCCGCTGCCCGCTTCTCGCGCCGGAACCTCGAGCACTACGCCAGACAACGGAGCCCCTTCACGCATCTCCCAGAAATAGGAAGGAACGCCCCGATAAAACTCATTGTCTCCGTGGTGGTAAGACCAAACGCCGCAGCGGGCGGCTTTCAGTATGTCGCCCGGGAGAATGCCGTGTCCAAAGTGTAGAAGGACATCGAGACTCTTGGAGCGAATTTTCTCAACGGACTCCGCCTCAAGCGCCTCAATTCCGGAAAGTAGAGCGCCAGTATCGACCATTGCGAGCGGGTCGTTTCCAGGGTTCATCCGCGCGTCCAGGCGAAGGTAAAGATCGTAAAGCAGGTGCTTTCTCGCCCCTGGATCTGAAAGTCCCGATTTCCGCGGGAGGCGTGCCGATGAACCTGGCGAAGCAGTTTCTGTAACCACCAAACACTCGATCCGTGCGAAATTGCTCGCCTGGATATCCTGGATAATCCGGGCAAGAAAGGCCGGCACCTGGTCCTGGGAATCAAGCAGAAGACCTATGCGAAGAGGCTCACGGCCGCTCGAAGAAATACGGTAATAACTGTTCGGAGTGTTGACCATTCCTGTCTTAAGAGGGTACTAGAAACCGCAGTGAACCAGACGACCGATTCTAGACGCGGTCACCACGCAGTGTACGCATCTTGTATTTGCCGCGGCCACTCCAACGTTTCACCCTATACGTAACGTCATGCAGGCCACTCCGCGGGCAGCCTATTGAAAGGAAACGTGTTCTAATTAGCAGAGAGGCTTTAAGGCAGTGTAGTGGAGGAGACTTGGCATGAAAAACAGCAGAATCGTTTTCCTGTTGATAACCGCGGCGAGTATGACTGTTCTGTGCGTCGCTCAGAGCACGAAGCCGCTATCTTCTCCCGCCAAAACCGCTAAGGATCCTCTGGTAAATGCGACCAAACCGATCACGCCGAAATCCGCGATGCCGGATCATCGCAAGTCGCCGGGCGCTCTGCCTGCGGCGAGCGGGAAGAATACAAGCGCTGAACTTACCCATCTGGAAAATCAAAAGATAAGCACTAAAAACGTGAGTAATGGACCGGGAAAGGGCGCGCCGGGCACAAAGCTGGCTGAGACTTCCGAGCCCGGCGGGCCGGCGATCAACTACAAGTATCAGAAGCCGGTAGGTGGCAAGCAGGCTACCATGCCTGACGCGAATGCAAGAAGCTCCAGTAATCGGGTAAAGAAAAACTAGCGCGGGGCTAGTTTGAAGGTGGCAGTTTGCCCGGTGCGGTCAGAGTGGGGTTGGCGGGGATCGGCGAGTCCTGGAATGCAACTGCCGGTTCGGTGATGCAATATTTTATCAGGCACCACAGGGCGCGCACTCCATCCTTCCAGTGGATTTTCTTGCCCTCTTCATAGGTACGGCCCCAATAGCTGATGCCGACTTCGTAGATGCGCAGCTTCCGCTTGGCAATCTTCACCGTGATTTCGGGTTCGAAACCGAAGCGCTGCTCTTGCAGCGGGATCGACTGAATCACCTCCCGCCGGAACGCTTTATAACACGTTTCCATATCGCTCAGGTTGATGTCGGTGAGTGCGTTTGAAAGCAGAGTGAGAATCCAATTGCCTACCGAATGCCAGAAATAAAGCACGCGATGAGGACGGCTGGAAAGGAAGCGCGACCCGTAAACCACGTCGGCGCTGCCCTCGATGAGCGGCTCGAGTAATACTTTGTACTCGGCCGGATCGTATTCAAGATCGGCGTCCTGGATGACGACGTAATCTCCCGTCGCTTCCCGAATGCCGCGGTGCAGGGCCGCGCCTTTTCCCATATTCCTGGGCTGAAGAAAAAGTCGAATCTGAGGATATTCGGCGTACAGTTGCGCCAGAATCTCTCTGGAACCGTCGCCGGAACCATCATCCACGCAAATTAATTCAATCTCCATGCCAACCGAGAGCACTCGCTCGACCACCTGGCGCAGCGTAGCGCGTTCGTTGTACACCGGCATGACGACGGAAAGTCTCATGGTTCGAGGGCTTAGTGTAGTGAAAAAAGTGTAGTGGAAAAGCGCCCACAAATCCACGTTTCGAAGCGGAGCTTCGTCTAGGCGGAACCGCCATTCTGCAAATACTGCCGGATGATCGCCACAATCCTGGGCGCGGCCTCGCCGTCCCAGAGTGGAGGACGCCTGGACGAACGCGCCGGTTCATGGAGAGCAGATTGCGCCGCCGCGAGAATACGCTCCGGATCTACTCCGACTATACGATTGGTACCATGATCAACCGTTGCAGGTCGCTCGGTATTCTCACGCAAAGTGAGGCAGGGAACACCCAGCGCGGTAGTTTCCTCCTGCACTCCGCCAGAGTCTGTAAGCACGATGCGCGCCCGGTCGTTAAGCGCGAGAAAATCGAGATAGCCCAGCGGATCGAGGGGCACGATTCCAACTCCGCCGCTCGTTTCCTCCGCCAGATACTGCCGTAGTCCGAAGCTTTCGATATTCTTCCGAGTGCGAGGATGGAGGGGGAAAAAGACGGGAAGCTCGTCCGCCAGGGTTCTTACCGCGTGGAGAATACCTCGCAGCGTTTTGGGATCATCCACATTCGAGGGCCGATGGAGAGTGAGGACTCCATAGGCCCGACGATCCGAACCGTTCTGGCAAACGCCGAGGCGCTCCAGGATAAGCGATTGAGCGGCCAACTCGCGATGCCGGAGCAGGCAATCGATCATCACGTTGCCGACCAGGAAAATTTTCTCCGCCGGTACTCCTTCGTGTTTAAGATTTTCGACTCCACTCTGTTCGGTGACAAACAGCAGAGTCGAAATTGCGTCCGTGAGTTTCCGGTTGAGCTCTTCCGGCATTGTCGTGTCGAAGCTGCGCAACCCGGCTTCAATGTGCGCCACGCTTATTCCCAGTTTGACCGCAGTCAGCGCCGCGGCGATCGTAGAATTTACATCTCCCACCACCAGCACCATCTGTGGCTTCTGGTCGAGCAGAACAGGCTCGATGCGCTTCATGACTTCTGCAGTCTGCACCGCGTGGCTGCCGGAACCAGTTTGAAGATTCACATCCGCCTTGGGTAAACCGAGGTCGGAAAAGAAGTTGCCGGAAAGAAGTTCGTCGTAATGTTGCCCGGAGTGCACCAGGCAGTGCTCGATGTCGGGAAATTTCCTCAACTCCTCGACCAAGGGAGCAATTTTCATGAAGTTGGGCCTCGCCCCTACCACGCTGAGCAATCGCATCATCGGGCGACTCCGGCAGGAACGAACCAGAAGGCTCCGCGGCGGCGGTCTTGGCGCGGCTGGCGAGGATTCGCCGCGAGCGAGAGAGTTTTCATGGGTCCGGCACTAGTGTAGAGCACATGCGGGTCCGCAGTCTCTACTGTTTGGTTCGTCGGAGGATTCCAGAGTGCCCGTGGGCCCAACGTGAACGGCAAGTTAAATTTTCGAAGATACTCGAGGGGAGGAAGATATCTCCCTCTTCTGGTTACCGACGTGCTGTTATCCATCCCAAAGACGCCCTTTTCGCACAGCGGTGTAAATTCTTCAGGGTCTATCGGTAATACACAGTAGTTTTCTCCTAGGGTATTCACCTTAGACGGTGGTTGGCTTTGGCTGTGGATGCTCCACTTCGGCCTCTTTCCGCTCTGAGATTAGGCGCGGACCAACTGCGCGCCCCAACCTTGGGGCGTGGCCTCAGGTGGAGGAGAAAACACGCTTTCTAGGCCTATTTCTGGATTGCGGGCTGGGCAGTGGCAGCTTCGCAGACCCCGCCAAAATGAGTGCGGAAAGCCTTGCGGAGGCCGGGATTTCAGATTCCGAAAGGGTCCGAGTGCCTGTGGAAATGATTGGTATTCAATCACATCAATCGCGGCCTAAAAGTGGCAAGGTAGATGCAACAAAATAAGGAAATAATCCCAGTTGGCAAAAATGGTGGGCGTATTCAGACCAGGGGGTAGAGAAAGTGATGAGCGAGCAGTCCGTTCGGCTAGGACCGCGCGAGAAGCAAATTGTCGAATTGCTTTTGCAAGGCTGTGACAATGCCGAAATTGCCAAACAACTCAAAATGGCTCGCAGAACCGTAAAAGCTCATTTCAACCGGCTATTTCTTCGTTTCGGAATCACCGACGGAATCAAGCGAGTGAAACTCGCAACACTCTTATATCGGAGGCAATCATGTTCCCCTATGAACGCTACGGAAACCGTACCCCAAGCGAGCGAGAACACCGTGTCATCGAACTAGTCGCCCAAGGTTTGAAGAACCGGGATGTGGCGCAAGCCATCGGCACGACCGAGCACGTGGTAAAAAATTACCTGCGCGTCATATACGATAAGCTCGGCCTGTGGAACCGGGTGGAGCTGGCGCTGTGGTACGAATCCCGCCGGCAGGGATCGGGGATTCCAACCGGTGTTGCCTGAAACGAAGAAGTCCCAGTTGCCGTTACCTGCAGCCAAAGGCTTGCAGGTTGCGCAGCCGCTCGGCAGCCGCGGGTGCGCCTTTTCGGGCCGCAGCGTCGAGTAACAAACGGGCTTGGTCACAACTCTTCGTCACTCCATCTCCTCGAAGATACAAGTCCGATAGCAGCAGGGTCGCGCTCGGATTCTGCTTAGCCACGGCCTTCCAGAGCCAGGAGGCCGCTTGCCGGCTATCGCGCGCCGTGCCCGCCGCGGCATCTAAATACTTTTCCGCGGTGGCCAGTTCTTCCGAGCCATTCTGCTCGTTGCGTCCGCTGCCCGGATTCGCAGGAGCGGAGATGGTGCGAGGAGCCGGGTGAACCTGGGCTCTCCGCTCAGTTCTGCGAGTCTCCTGGGGACGCGCCTGTTCGGGCCGCTTGGTCTGCGGGATTGAGGCTGCGGGGGCAGGATCTGCGGCAGAGTTAGTCTTCGTCTCGGAGTTCGATTGCGCCGACACAGTCGCGGGCGGCTCCGCTGCCGGCTCTGGTTTCGGTGCCGGAACCGCTTGCGGCAGTGCCGGTGACGTGCCGTTACTCCAAAAGGCTGCATTGCTGCGCCATGTTATATACACCAGCAAACCGAGCAGGATCGCCAACGCGAGTCCGACATAGATCCTGTAACTGCGAGAAACCGGTTCCGATTGATAATCGGAGAGCACACTGAAGTGCGGAGTGTCTTCCGCGGGGTGGTCGCCCGCGCGGGACCAGCTTTGGTCCTGCGGTTCTTGCTCAGACTCGGGCGGCAATTCAGCCGCCGTTTCCACTTCACTCTCGCGATCACCCTCGCGAGCCCAGCTAAGATACTTGTCCGGCTCATCCCAGCTGGCGGGCGCACTCGCTTCTGGCTCCGCAAATCGCGGCTCGGAATTCTCGGGCGGCGATGCCAATGGGGTCCCGCACATGCCACAGAATCTCTGCTGCGGCGCATTGACGTGTCCGCACGATTCGCAAGCTGTGGGTTCGTGCACCACCACTTCGGAGGCCATGGCTTCGCTGATCGTTGTTTCCCCGACCATTGCTTCTCGGGCGTTTTCGAGAGAGATCGGGGAATTGTTAATCGTCGATTCCTGCTCTGTCACTTCGAAGTTCGCATCCTGATGTTCGTGGGTTGAGTTCTTTGCCGACTCCTTGCCGGAGCCTTCGTTCCCCCTCCGCCAGCTGCGATCATCACTCCTGGCCCGTGAGTTCAAGGCGGGCTCGGGCGTGGGATGATTCGCCAGCTCTCGAACCAGGTCAGATACCGCTTGGGCGCGCTTCGCCGGCGGGCTGGTGAAATAAACCTCAGCCCATCGTCCCATGTGCGCCGCCAGCAGGGGATTCAGCAAGGGATTCAGTTCCGGCTCGGGCAAGATCGTCGCGTTGGAGTCGTCTGTCGGTTGCGCCACTATTATTCTCCGGAAGGGAGGTAAGTATGATTGCACTCCGGGCGAACAAGGTTGTCAATTCCGCTGCTGGAAAAATAGGGCGGGTGAGGTAGCCGATCGTTCAATCACATGCTTTTCGAGAAGCGGGCTCGAACTGGTCGAGTTGCGCATCGTGCTGGCTGGCGAATCTGCCATTGGGGGTCTGGCCGTAAAGGTCGGATCCGGGGCAATAGTAAAGCGCTGTGTGCAAGTCGATCCATACCTGTGTGTTGGGATTCCCTTTATCGGAGGCGGGAGTATCTGGAGCCTCGGCCAAACCAAGACCGATTAAAAGCTTGTCGAACATGGAAAGATCCGCGTCTGCCGGTTTACGGCGGGCCGCGCTTGCTGGGACTGCAGATCCGCTGCCGGTTGCGCCCACCGAGTGGTTCGACAAGATTCCCCAGCGAACCACGACCAACACAAGAATGACTGCAATGGCGAGATAGAAATCGCCGCGCCGCGCGCGCCAGAAGCGCGCCAGGGCGTTCGGGGTACGGGTTTCGGATAAGGCTTCGAGAAACTCGCGAGCTTTCGCGGCAGAGCTCCAGGTAGCATCCTGCGGCGCTACCAGCGTGGCGGAAGGAACTTCAGTATTTTCTGTTTGCCGCTGCAACTCCAAGGATACGGCTTCCCTGTCCGCTCCTTCCGCCTCATTCAACGCGACTGCAGGCCTCAGTAGAGGATTCTTTCCCCTCTTCTCGGGCGACAGCGCAGCCGGAGACGGCTGAAGCAGGAGCTTGTGATCTCCAATTCCAACTTCCGCCGAATCCCGAGGCGTGTCCTGGGGTTGAGCACCCACCCGGGAAGGCCCGTTTAACGGCGCTGGAACTTGGTGGGTGGCCTGCAGGTGCGGCACCGAGGCCAGCTTGCTCTGGATGCTGGTGGGATCGGCTTCCCCAACCCCGGGGGCGCCACAGTTGCCGCAAAACTGCTCCTCTTCGATGACTCTGCTCCCGCACTTCCAGCAAAGGAGGTCCTCCGTCGAACTCGCTGCCGCCGTGCCAGAACCGTTCCTGGCGCCGGGGGCCCGATAATCGCCTTCGCCATCCGTCAATGCGGACAAGTTCGGCTTCAACTTCTCGATGGCGGCCAGCATCGAAGAGCGCTCCTCCGCCATGGATTTCTTGAGCGCCGATCCGGCGCCCCGGCCGATCGCCTCGGTTACCAGTCCCGCCATGAGCTGGCAGGTGTGGATGTCCTGTTCGGCGAAGCCATTCAATCGATCGAAATAAAGTTCGAGTGCGCCTACGATGTTGCCATCGTGATAGATGGGTACCGCGACTAAAGATTGAATCTCGCGGGCGCGGCACAGGTCGGGATCGAACAGGAACTCGGTGTTTACATCCGGGGTTCGCAGGACTTGCCCGGTGCGCACGCAGATGGCGCAAATCGCGGTCTCCAGAGGAGTCTCGCTGCCCACGGGAAGTGCCGGGGCGCCCGCTCCGGCTCGGTACTTTATAGTTTTACCCTCCAGAATTCCAATGCCCGCGCCGCTGGAATCGGTGATGCGAACGATTCTCTCGGCCACCAGCGCCATTGCATTGTCCGATTCCAGATGACGAATCTGAATCTGGTGCTGCGCCTCCACAATCTCGGCGAGCGTGAGCGTGTACTCGGGGTTCGGTCGCGGGCTCTCTTCCTGGCGCCGCGTGCTGCGCAGCAGGGCGGCCTGGGTCTCCGCCTCTTGCTGGCGAAGTTGCTCGCTGTGCAACTCCAGGCTCTCTTCCATCTGCCGCACTTCGCGATTGTGCTCTTGCAGCACATAAGCCGCTTCCAGCAGCTTGGCAAAAGTCTGTTCGTCGAGACCGGGTTTATTTTTTTGGTCGGTCACAGTTTTTTCTGCGCCTTTGCAGCCAGCCGGCGAGGCCAGAAACAGCAAGCTTATTCTAGTGCAAATGATCCCCAGGTTGCGCCATTACTAATTGACACTGGCTGCCCGCAGAACATCGGGCGCTAACCACCGATGCAGATACGGCGATGAATGCCGGGGCTATTTTTCTTTTTCGGACTTATAGGACTTGGGGGGCAGCAGGAATTGAATGCCAAAATAACCCAGGAAATAAGACTGATTGCTGCGAGCGGGCTCAAGGCTCCGTCCGGCCATGAAGAGGAGTACGACTGGGCGGTGGATTTTGTAGCGCCCTCCGATGTCTATCGTGGGTTGGTTCTCCGACGGATGGAAGGTTCCCTGGGAATAGAACTCAATGTCGCCTTCCAGCTTGGGAGTGAAATCGTGGCCGAGCACGAGGCCGGTAAGCCATCCATTGGGGCCTTGGTGGACCAATTGATAACCGATCTCGTAATCGACGTCGATCGGTCCAAATTTTCTTGAAAACTCAAACGGCAGGAGAAAAGATTCACTGGCGGGAGCGATGCCGCGGCGAACCGCATCGTTGGGGTTGTTGAGGAAGAGCTGCGGAAAAACTGAAATGTTGAGGCCCGATTCTCCAGCGTCATAAAAACGCCACTTCACGCCCGGATTGGACTGGCCCATGCCATATTCGGTCCGGGAAAAAGGATTCTGCACCCGGAGCCAGGCGCTCTCATAGGTGAGCTGGATGCGATCCCCAATTCCGAAATTGATATCGACATCGGGGGTATGGGATACGGATTGACCATTGAAGTAAAACGGCATGTAGCCGAGATTGATTTCCCAATTGAGATGGCCGGGAGTGCCGGGGTCATTGGTGTAGTACGGCGGTCCACCCTGAGCTCCGGCGGATACCACGGTCAAGAAAAAAACTGCGCTCCTAGGACTCAGCCATGCCACCGAGTTTGCCATGGAAAGAAAAAACCCTCCTAACCAACCGCATCGAGAGAAACCATATTCGCCGTTGCAGGGACTTGCCGCATTTTTCATAGAAAGGTTGAATAGTTCTACGTCAAGAATTAGAGAAAACTCGTGCCAAGCAGGTTTCGACAGCCGGAACTTCGACCGGATCAAACGGTCGGCAGCCCTTTGGTCCCGATCTGGGAAAGCAATTATTCACAGGTTACGAATCCAAGCTTCGTCCTTCGGTGACATCCTTTTGCAAGTTTAATAACGTGACAATTACGTAGAAGTTAAAGAAAAAAAAGCTTAACTTGATTGCGGCGAGATGTGATTCAACCCTCTCCTTCGCCGCTTCCCGCGCCAGATAAATTGAAGGAAGGCTAGCACTGGCCCTATCTGACAACGCCGTGCCCGTTCCAGACCCGATCTGGGCTGGTTCAACTCCCGCCAAAGTTCTGCTTAAACTTCCTAAAGCCACGGTCGTTGTCCCTAAGTGTAAGTCAGCCCTAGTTTTACGGCAGCGCCGATGGTTAGCGAAGGTTTGGCGAAAGACCTGCTATAAGAATCGGGCAACTGGGGCAGATCAATCTTAACCCAAGCGAGATAGGAGAAACTACCGTGATGGACCTGAATGGAATCAAGGTTACTCCCAGAGATCAGCAGGTGCTCAACCTGCTGGTTCAGGGGTGCAGCAACAAGGAGATAGCCGGTCAGTTGAGCATTAGTCCGCGTACCGTCAAGCAGCACTTGCGAACGCTGTTTCTCCGCGCCGGAATCAGGGATGGCCGCAAGCGGGTCAAGCTGGCCATCGCGGCTTTTGAGAACCGGGAGGTGATCCAATGATGCCGCGAGAGCGTCTAACCGCAAAAGAGATTCAAGTGGCGGACCTGGTCTGGCAGGGACTTACCAACCGCGAGATCGGCAAGATCATGGGAACCACAGAGCAAGTAATCAAGAATCACTTGCGCAGCACTTTCGACAAACTGGGGGTTTGGAGCCGGCTGGAGTTGGCGATGTATGTCGCCGCCCACGGTGGGAAGGACTGGGTGGAAGATATCGATCGCTGCAACCTGGCGCTGGGCCGCGCGGCGGCGAGTTAGTTTGGTCCATCACCAAGCATGAGGACATGCACCCGACGGCGATCATCCTCGTTCCGGGATTCCAAATCTTTCACGAGGCTGGGTGGGGCGAAATTCTGCAAAAGGTTTCCCTTCAATCCCTTGGGCCAAAGTCTTGGAGGCGTAAGTTGTTGAATAATAAAAGCTTGGTGGACGTCCGCTGCGGCCTGCAAATTGCAATGCTCTATCTGACGCAAGGCAATCGCACTCGCCATGAAAGCGAGACCGCAATTGTGAGGGCGCGGACTGGCAATGGCCTACAAAGAAATCTTCTGGATGGCGTGCGATTCTACCGAACAGCTGCGGGCCGAATATGGCCCTTTTCATACCCGCGCGGAAGCCGAAGCCGAGGCCCATAAGCTGGGGTTCACCTACTTGTTGCGCTACGAGCACCTGCTGGACGAGAACGAAGAGATACTGGAAGTGCGTTGCATCTTTCTGGAGTTACCCGGCGCGGCTGCGGCGCAGGTTTCCGCCATTAGTCTGCACACTCGCTGCGCCACCTGCGGGGAGTCGGCGACGCACGACACGGCTTGGCGTGCCGAGGTGTGGGCGGATATACACGAGTTCGAGCATTCGCGTCACTTGGTTCGTCTTTTTGAGCATGCGCGCGGCAAGGGCTTGAAGGAAATCGGCGGGTGGCGCGGCTGAACCGGCCGTATCCGGAAAGCGCCGATTTAAACCGAGGCCGAGAGTTCGCTGGCTGCGGCACGATCCACGAACCAGATCAACTTGCCTTCCTTGGGCTGCACCAGTTTGGCGGGAAATTTTTCACCCGCGGCTTTGCCTTCCAGAACTTCATGCAGGGCCGTGGCTTTGTCGGTTCCGCTGACCAAAAAGGCAACTCGCCGTGCCGCATTCAGAACCGGCAGGGTAAGCGTAAAGCGGCTGGCCTCGAGTTTCTCCACCCAGTTCGCCACGACCAGACGCGACCGTTCCTGTAGCGCCGCCGTCTCCGGAAACAAGGACGCGGTGTGGCCATCGGGCCCCATGCCCAGCAGGATCAAATCGAAACGTGGGAATTCGCTCGGTGCAGGACTGAAGAACTTTCGCAGAGTTTGCTCATAAGCCTCCGCCGCTGCGGAAGCATCCAGATTTTCGGCGGGGATGCGGAAGATGTTCGCCGTGGGCACGGGAATCTTTGACAGTAAGGTTTCTTGCGCCATGCGGTAGTTGCTCTCCGGATCGGTCGGAGGAACGTGCCGCTCGTCGCCCCAGAAGAAAAATACTTGCTCCCAGGGAAGGCTGGTGCTCGCATTGGCCGCGATCAAAGTAAACAAACTTCTGGGTGTTGAGCCGCCGGAGAGCGCGATGGTGAAGCGTCCCCGCTGTGCGACCGCCGCAGTCGCTGCCTGTAGGACGTCCTCCGCGGCGGCGTGAAAAAGATCCTGCGGCGTCGTCAACCTGCGAACTTCGACGGAGGCGCTCACGACGATGCGCCCGCCAGCACAGTGGTACCCTTCGTGGCCGCGCATCGCGCCGCTCCCAGCAAACCCGCCTTGTCGTTGGTGACGACCTGCACCGGAATGCTTTCCAGAAGCGAGCGCAGCCGGCCCTTTTCCAGAAAAGCGTTCATAAAAATAGGGCCCGCAAGCTTGGGAAGAATCTTCGGCGAGATTCCACCGCTGAGAAAAATCCCCCCGGTCGCCATGGCCTTCAACGCCAGATTCCCGGCCTCGGCTCCGTAAACCGCAATCCAGAGATCCAAGGCTCGCTCCGCCAATGGATTGGTCTGATTGAGCGCGGCGTGGGAAATGGCGGCGGCCGCATTCGCCCCGCCAGCTTGCGCGGCGAATCCGGTCGGTTCATCGCCGGAGTTCTTCCCGCGCAGAAATTCATATACGTTCACCAAGCCCGGTCCGGAGAGAATACGTTCATAACTCACATGTCCGTAGCGCCCAGCCAGGAACTGTAGTAACTCCACCTGCAAGTCGCCCTGCGGAGCAAAGTCCGCGTGTCCGCCTTCACAGGCAAAAACCTGATGCTGGGTTCCGTTCCAGAATAGTCCCGCTTCTCCCAAGCCAGTTCCGGGCGCAATGACCGCCTGGTTCCCAACCGACTGCCTCACGCTGTTCAAAGGCGTCAGGTCTTCCAGACTGAGCTCTCCAATGCCCCAGGCATTGGCTTCCAGATCGTTGATTAACAGAGTAGCTGGAAGATCGATCTGTTTCGCCAGACGCGACTGTTCGATCACCCACGGAAGATTTGAGGTCTCGACTCGCCCGTTATGCACAGGCCCGGCAATGCCGAAGCAGGCCACTTCGGGCCGCACGGATACGTCCTTCAGGAACTGGCGGACGATCTCGCCCAGTTCGCTGTACTCGCGGCTGGGGAAAATGTGCTCCGAGATCAGGCGCAGATCTCCATGCTGCGATTGAAAGGAGGCCAGTCGAGCGTTGGTTCCACCAATATCGCCGGCCAGAATCATTTCTCGAAGTTCCTCCAGCGCCGGCCATCGCGCTCCAATAACTCGTCAGCTTCTTTCGGTCCCCAGGTCCCCGACGCGTAGTTCGGGAAATTTCGCGGGGGCAGCGCCTTCCACAGATCGAGCATTGGATTTACTACGGTCCAGCCCGCTTCCACCATGTCGGCACGCTGAAACAGGGTTTGATCGCCAATCATGCAATCGTGCAACAGTCTTTCATATCCGGTGCTGGGCTGCTTGCCAAAGTATTGCTGATATTCGAAATCCATGTCCACGGTTCCCAGGCGCATGACGGGGCCGGGAACTTTGGCGGCGAACTGCAAGGAAATGCCTTCCTCTGGTTGGATGTGCAGCACCAACTGGTTCGGCATCAGATGCTCCACGGAAGTATCGCGGAAGAGTACGAACGGAGCCTGCCGGAATTGGATCACAATATGGGTGTTGCGCGCCGGCATGCGCTTTCCGGTACGCAGGTAAAAAGGAACGTTGGCCCAGCGCCAATTGTCGATAAGCAGCTTCATCGCGACGTAGGTCTCGGTTCGCGAATCCGGCGCCACGTCCGCTTCCGCGCGGTATGCCGGAACCTGCTCTCCGCCGGATGTCCCCTCGCCATACTGTCCGCGCACCGAACGGCTGAGAACTTCTTCGTCACTGATAGGCTGGATGGCGTGCAAGATTTTCGCCTGTTCGTCGCGCACCGCGTTGGCGTCGAACGAAATGGGAGGCTCCATCGCGGTCAGGCTGATCAGTTGCATGATGTGGTTGGGAACCATATCGCGCAGCGAGCCCGCGTGGTCGAAATAGCTGCCGCGGCCTTCCACGCCTACGGTTTCAGCCACGGAGATCTGTACGTGATCGATGTAACGGCGGTTCCAGATGGGCTCAAAGATTCCGTTGGCGAAGCGAAACGCCATGATGTTCTGCACGGTTTCTTTGCCCAGGTAATGGTCGATGCGGTAAATCTGCTTCTCATCGGCGAGCTTTAGCAGTTGCTGATTGAGCGCCTTGGCCGACTCCAGGTCGTGTCCGAACGGCTTTTCGATAATCACCCGCCGCCAGTTGCCGTTGTTTTGCTCCATCATTCCATTGGCGGCCAGCTTGTCCACAATGGGTCCAAAGAAACTTGGAGCTGTAGCCATGTAGAAAAACACATTTTGATGGGTAGCGTGATCGCGGTCGATCTGGGCCAGGCGATCCTTGACTTGAGGATAGAGCTTGTCGTCGTTGAAATCGCCGGCGAAATAATAGAAGCGGCGCGAGAAGGATTCCCAAAGCGAATCGTTAATGCAATCGCCGCAGTATTCTTTTACGTCGTCTAAGATACGCTTGCGGAAATCTTCGTCCGACATTTGGGAGCGCGCTACGCCCAGCACCGCGAACTCCTTCGAGAGCAAATCAGCGCGGGCTAAGTTGTACAGCGCCGGCAGCAGCAGGCGCGCCGTCAAATCTCCGGCAGCGCCGAAGATGACCATCACACAAGGATCGCCTTGTTTGCCGACCCGCGGCGTGGCCGCACTAGGTTTTTCCGCCAATTGAGCCATAAATTGAGATCCTGAAATCTTGCTGCCGCGTTACGCAGTTTTCTTGATTTTAGTTGCAGCTCCGCCGGCAGCTTCGCCAGCTTCCACGTGCCCGCCAAATTTCTGCCGCATGGCGGAAAGCATTTTCTCGGCAAATGTATGCTGTTGCCGTGACCGGAAGCGAACATACAACGCCGCGGTTAACACTTCCGCTGGCACCGCTTCTTCGATCGCGGCCTGGATGGTCCAGCGCCCTTCGCCGGAATCCTGCACGTAGCCTTCGTATTCGGAGAGCGTCGGATTTTCCGTGAGAGCCATGGCCGTTAGATCCAGCAGCCATGAACTAATAACGCTGCCGCGCCGCCAAACTTCGGCGATATCGGGCAGATTCAGATCGTAGCGAATGTTCTCCGGCAACTCTTTGCTGGTGGCGTTCTTGAAGATGTCGAAACCTTCGGCATAGGCCTGCATAATGCCGTATTCGATTCCGTTGTGCACCATCTTCACGAAGTGTCCGGAACCCGAAGGTCCACAGTGGACATAGCCTTCCTCAGCGGGGCCGGGAAGTTTTTCCCGGCCCGGCGTGCGCGAGATATCGCCCTTGCCGGGAGCGAGCGTCTTGAAGATAGGATCGAGACGCTGCACCGCTTCGTCGGGTCCGCCGATCATCATGCAGTAACCGCGATCGATGCCCCACACTCCGCCGCTGGTGCCGACGTCAACGTAGTGAATGCCCTTGCTTTTGACCTCGCCGGCCCGGCGCACATCGTCCTTGAAGTAGGAATTGCCGCCGTCAATGATGGTGTCTCCGGATTGCATGTGCTGCGCGAGCTTCTGCACCGTCTGTTCCGTGGCCGCGCCCGAGGGCACCATCACCCACACGGCGCGAGGTGGCGTCAGCTTGGCGACCAGATCCTCCAGCGACGACGATCCGCCCGCGCCTTCGCCGGCCAGTTGCTTCACCGCGTCCGCGCTCAGATCGGAAACCACAAGCTGATGTCCGTCGCGCATCAGGCGGCGCGTCATATTCGCGCCCATGCGTCCCAGTCCTACCATTCCCAACTGCATATTGCGTCGCTCCTTAATCGGAAAGTTGCGCGGGCAGCCTGCCCTGTGCGAAGCCAAGGGGGTCTGCCGGCAATTTCAAAATTATGCCAGCGCCTTCTGAACCGCCGCTGTTAGGGTTGCCAGTCCCGCAGTCACATCGCTCCCGAGATGCACTCGGAGCGCGCGTCTTCCGCGCTCGGCTAATACTTGGAAATCGCCTCGCGCCTGCGCTGCCTTAACCACGCCGAACGTATATTTCTGTTCCGGAACTGGCAGATTCAATGCGTCATCGCAAGTCACCTGTAGAAAAACTCCCGAGTTCGGCCCGCCTTTATAAGCCTGTCCAGTGGAATGCAGAAAGCGCGGCCCAAAGCCCAGGCACGTCGCGACATGCTTCTTGTCGCGTACTGTATGCCGGATTGCCTGCAACGCTTTCTCGTGATCCTTATTCATCTGGATATACCCAAGCAGCGCAAAATAATCCCCGGCACTTACGCGTTGCAGATGAGCCTTCAAATAGCCCGCCACAGATTTATCATTGCCGGCGGCTTGCGCCAGAGCGGCGGCATTCTTCTCATCGGTGAACAGCTTGATTCCGGAGTCTTCCGCGAGGGGCTTCTCTGGCGGCAGGGATCCAGTCTGTTCGTATTGCGATGTCAACTTCTTCGTTTCAATCTTGCTGGCTTCAACGTCCGGCTGATTGAACGCGTTGATGCCGATAATCGCGCCCGCAACCGCGGTGGCAATTTCCCAGCGGAAAAATTCCGCCCCGAGGTCGTATATGTCAGACATTGAAATTCGTACCACGGGATGCCCGGCCTTTTCGAGGGCTGCGAGCTTGGCTTCAGTCTTTGCGTCGGTTGCGAAATCCGTGTGGATGTATGCGAAGACGCGATCATTTCCGTAAAGCTCAGGCGCCGCAAGTTCTTCCCGGTCCACCGGGATGATTCCCTTTCCAATTTTCCCCGTGGATTCAGCCAGCAATTGCTCCAGCCACGCGCCCAAATCGGAAATATCTGATGACGTGATGATCGTCACTTTATCGCGGCCACTTATCGCGGCTGAACCAAGAACGATTCCGAGCACGGCGCCGGTATTTCCTTCAACCGGCGCCTCTGGACCACAGGCCCGCACCATTTCCTGCGCACGATCGAGAAATTTCTTGGTATCGATTCCGATCACAGCCGCGGGCGCCATACCAAAGTTCGATAAAGCCGAATACCGACCGCCAATGGAAGGCCGGCCAAAAAAGATATGGCGAAACTTATCTCCTTCGGCCACCTTTTGCATTTTCGAGCCGGGGTCGGTAATGGCCATAAAATGGCTGCCCGCGCGGTCTTCGCCCACTGCCTTCTTAACGAGATCAAAAAAATATTGTTTGAAAATATTCGGCTCTAACGTGCTGCCCGACTTGCTGGAAACGATGAAGAGCGTTCTGGCGACGTCGATCTTATTTTCAAAAGCCTTCACCTGCGCCGGATCGGTGGAGTCGAGCACATGCAAATCGGGATAGCCCGCGATTTTGCCGAAGGTCATGCGCAGAACTTCCGGGCAAAGGCTCGACCCGCCCATGCCCAGCAGTAGCGCGTCTTTAAACCCGGCGCTCCAGACTTCCTTACCGAGGTTTCGCAACTCGATCGGATGCGCGATCTGATCTTCAACAATGTCCAGCCAGCCCAGCCAGTCGGCTTCGTCGCTGCCAGTCCAGAGAGATGCGTCGCGCTGCCACAAGCGCCGCATCTTGCCACTCGATTGCCAGTCGCTAATGGCAGTCTTCACTGATGTGGCGAGAGATTCCGGCAGCGAAGTTTTCAGGCGGCTCAAGCGTTCTTTCCTTTTTGCTCAACGCTTTTTTCCACCACATCCAGCAATTTGTGAAAGGCGTCGGCGAAAAGTTTCACGCCGTCGTTGGTCAGCTTGGTCGTTACTTCACCAACGGAAATACCGGCTTTCGCCAAATCGTCCATCACTTTTTGCGCGCCCGCAACATCTTCGGTAAGGCTGTTGCGTAATCGCCCGTGATCGCGGAATGCGTCGACGGTGGCCGGGGGCATCGTGTCCACCGTATCGGGACCGATCAACTCTTCAACATACATCACGTCACGATAAGCTGGATTCTTCGTGCTGGTGCTCGCCCACAGAACGCGCTGCGTCTGCGCTCCCTTAGCTGCCAATGCTTCCCAGCGCGGACCGCTGAAGATGCGCTGGTAGCGCTGGTAGGTCAGCTTCCCATTTGCGATTGCAACCTTGCCTAATAAACTTTTCAGCAGCGTCTGCTGTTGCGCATCGGTCGTGGTCTTCAATTTGTCTTCGATCATCGAGTCAACCAGCGTGTCGATGCGGCTGATGAAAAAGCTCGCGACTCCCGCCATCTTTTTCAGATTGCCGCCGCGCTTCGCCAGATCTTCCAGTCCAGCAACGTAAGCTTCCGCGACCTTCTCGTACACTTCCTGCGCGAACAACAATGTCACGTTGATGTTGATGCCTTCGCCAATCAACTGGCGAATCGCCGGAATTCCTTCCGCCGTCCCCGGCACCTTTATCATCACGTTTTCCCGACTGACGGTTTTCCACAAACGGCGAGCTTCATCCAGAGTTTTCTGCGTCTCCATCGCCAGCAGCGGAGAAACCTCCAGGCTCACATATCCATCGCGAAACTCGGAACTCTGATACACGGGTTTTAGCGCATCGGCCGCGTCCTGAATGTCGCGGATCGCAATTTGTTCATAACGCGAAGTCGCGTCCAGATCGGGCTGCGACGCCAGCGATTTCAGCATGTCGTCATACAGATGACTGTCGCCGATCGCCTTTTCGAAGATGGAGGGATTCGAGGTCATTCCTCGCAGGCCATCGTCCGCAATCATGGTTTTCAGTTTTCCGGTGGTCAGCAAATCGCGCCGAATGTAATCGAGCCACATCGACTGGCCGTAGCCGAGCAAAGCCTTAAGAGGGTTGGTGCTTTTTGCGGTTTCCAGAACTTCGGTTGACGCCATAATAAATTCTCCTTGTACTGACGGCGGACGTCCGATAGAAGCTGACAACAAACTCGTAAGCTCAAAAAGGACTACCTGACACAAAACGGTAGAGGGAACCAGAACTACTTCTCCGCGATCGCTTTGTGCGCGGCCGCGACAACGGCCTCCACAGTAAAACCAAAAAACTTCAGCAAATCTTTCAGCGGCGCCGAAGCTCCAAATCGGTGCATGCCGATTTTTTGTCCCTTCAATCCAACGTAATGCTCCCAGCCAAAGGTTGCCGCCATTTCGACCGAAACCCGTGCCGTGACCGAAGAGGGAAGCACGCTCTCTTTATAAGCAGCGTCTTGCCGGTCGAAGATTTCCCACGACGGCATGCTCACCACTCGTGCCTGAACGCCTTCGGACTTGAGCTTTTCATAAGCCTCGACGCACAGCGACACTTCGCTGCCGGTGCCCATCAGAATCACATCCGGTTTGCCGCCGAGAGCATCCGCGAGCACGTATGCTCCCTTCGCCGTGCCCGAGGCCGCTCCGTACTTAGTGCGATCGAAAGTCGGCAGATTTTGCCGCGTCAATACCAGCGCAGCTGACTGGTGTTGCAACTGAGCAATGATCTTCCAGGCCTCTACCACTTCGTTGGCGTCTCCGGGACGAAGCACGATCAGATTTGGCATCGCACGCAATGACGCGAGTTGCTCGATGGGCTGATGGGTTGGCCCGTCTTCTCCCACGCCGATCGAATCATGTGTGTAAACAAAGATCGACGGGATCTCCATCAACGCCGAAAGCCGTATGCTGGCGCGCATGTAGTCGCTGAAATTAAAGAACGTTGCACCGAAGGCTCTGATTCCGGAAACGACCAGCCCATTCACGCTCGCGCCCATCACGTGCTCGCGAACCCCAAAATGCAGATTGCGTCCAGCATAACTGTTGGCCTGAAAATCTCCAGCCCCTGCAAATTTCAACGTCGTTTTATTGGACGTCGCCAAATCGGCAGAGCCACCGATGAGCCAGGGAATATTTTGCGCCAGCGCGTTCAGCACTTTTCCTGAACTCTCGCGCGTTGCTATGCCTTTTGCATCGGCTGGAAATGAGGGAAGATTTTTGTCCCAACCATCGGGAAGCTCGCGCCGTTGCATGCGATGCAAACCCTCGGCTAACTCGGGATACTTCTCCGAGTAGCCGGCAAACATCTTCGACCACCGCGCCCTCTCGTCACGGCCGCGTTTCCCGATTCCATCCTGAAAATGTTCGCGCACGCCCTCCGGCACCAGGAATTTCGCGTCTTCGGGCCAGCCGTAAAATTTCTTTACCAACCGGACTTCTTCTTCGCCGAGCGGTTCGCCGTGGGCTGCATTCGAATCTTGTTTGTGCGGCGACCCATAACCGATGTGGCTGTCAACAATAATCAGCGTGGGACGATCCGTCGTCTTCTGAAAAGTCTCAAACGCCCGCGCCAGCATTTCCAAATCGTTGGCGTCGGCGACGCGAGTTACGTTCCAGCCATAGCCCACGAAGCGCGTGGCGACATCTTCGCTGAACGACCAATCGGCCGGACCATCCAGCGTGATACCGTTGTGGTCGTAGATCCAGCAAAGATTGGAAAGTTTCAGATGGCCGGCCAACGATGCGGCCTCGCCCCCAATGCCTTCCATCAGATCGCCATCGGAGCACATGGCGTAAACGTTGTAGTCGAAAACTTCGAATTCAGGTCGATTGAAATTCGCTGCCAGCCACTTGCTGGCAATGGCCATACCCAAACTGTTTCCGACGCCCTGGCCGAGCGGGCCGGTGGTCGTCTCAATGCCGGAGGTGATGTGCGACTCAGGATGGCCGGGCGTTCGGCTCCCGAGCTGGCGGAAGCGCTTAATCTCTTCCATCGGGACGGCCAATTCTTTGAGCACTTGAAGGTTCTTGTCGACTTCACGTACTCCAGTCAGATGAAGCATGGCGTAAAGCAGCATCGACGCGTGGCCGTTCGAAAGCACAAAACGGTCGCGGTTTAACCAGGTGGGATCCGCCGGGTCATAACGAAGGAATTCCTGCCACAGGCAATACGTCACCGGTGCCAGACCCATGGGCGCGCCGGGATGCCCGCTGTTCGCCTGTTGCACCGCGTCGATGGCCAAAGTACGGATCGTATTAATGCACAGCGTGTCCAGTTGCTTCCCGGTCACCACCGCCTGTTCACTGGCTACCATGCGACGTGAGCTCCTTCCATGGACAACTTTGCGTCGATTGGCGTTGTTCCACTGGTTAATCTTATTAGAGTTTCGAGGACAGCAAAGGGTTTCAGATACGCCCCGAGTGTATCAATTTACGCTGGGAGAATGTTGCGGATCTGTGAAAAACTGCGGGAAATGGCAGAAACCGGAGTGGGAGAAAAGAACGTCCTTATTTTAGCAACTGCAGGTAGGTGGCTTCGCTCTTCGACGCTCGAGTGGTCTCCTGAACGTACTTGAGAAACTGGCGGAGATTCTCCTTTTCGGCGGAGTCCAGGCCGCCAAAGCGAATGCGCGCCCCCGAAGACGGGAGGCTGCGAGTAACCACGCCGTTCAGGGCCAAGCCTTTTACCCAAATCTTTCCGCTCGCCACCCAGAGTCCAATTTCAACTTTGGCGCCTCCTGCTACGGGAGATGCGGTTTCCACCTGGCAACCGCCCAGGCTGGTATTGGAAAGATTGCCCCAGATCGGAGCGTCGGCTTCGTTCACGCGAAGTTCTACGGCGACGAAACACTTTATTCTGGGATGCCGCCGGCGATCTTGGGCCCAGTTCGAACTAAAAATGTCCGGCTCAAACGGAGGGACAGCCGAGGCTGCCGCGGGCACCGGTTGTACCTGAGCTTCCGGCACTGCCTTCATGGAAACTGCGGGGCCTTGGGAAGCTTGTTTTATTTCGCGCATGGCTGCGAGCAGAGCTTCATCCCTGCGATCGGGCGCGGCGTCGCGATATGTCTGTAGAAGCTTTCCGAGGTTCCGCGCGAGGTCCGGATCGGCGAGCAAGCCCGTCCAGTCCGTTCCCATTGCGCTAGATTCTGATTTACTCATGAAATTCTATGCCGGATTGTCGCTGGCCCAGTCCGCATCTAGCTTGAACCGCTGTTCGGTACTCCACAAGGTAACTTAGGTCATTAATCCAGTAGGATGGCGATCGGTGTTGGATTTTTCTTGCGGGCGTTCCACTAACGCGGCTCGAAACTGACTTCGACAATTCCTGTGGTCTCATTAGCAGCAGGTTCGAACTTCCACTTTTGTACCGCATCCGCGGCGGAATCAATCAAAACCGGATTTCCACCCACGACTTTCGCGGACTTTACCGTCCCGTTAGGCCGAACCACGACTTCCAGTTTGACCACGCCTCTCAGATTCATGCGCCTGGCAAGCGCTGGGTAAACCGGCGCAACTCTGTCGACTATCTTCCGCTCCAAGGCGCCCTTGGTCTGCGCCATGCCTTGCAGCGTCGGCAGGATTACAGACAACACAACGGTTAGGCTAAGAATTGCAATTCGGCGCATGTGAAGTCTCTTTCACTCTATGTGTAACGGCCGGATCAACAAAGTACCGAAGGTGTGCGTCCGCCAGGGTCGGCATTGATCGGACATCGCTGAGCGGACACCGGTCGACGGGCTGTCCTCTTTTGGCATCCTAGAAAACTCTTATGGTACCGTGGGATCGTGTGCCGAGATAAAGCTTTTTGCATCTCGCGGCACCATAAGTGAATCAGTACGAAGACGTTATGTTGTGCATGCGGTGAACTAAAGATCACTTCGAAAACTCTATAATGGAACTTCTTCCAGATTTGGAAATGCACTTCCTCTTATTTTATTCACGCCGAGGATTATTTCTCTGGATGCTGCTATTGTTCTGCGGCTCGGCCCTGCTGGCGCAGAGTGCGACTCCATCACCCTCCATTTCGTTGCCCGGATCCCAGAGTCCCTTTACCGGCAGCGAACCGGATGGTACGGCGACTACGGAAGTTTTGCAGCTTAGTTTCCAGGATGCCATCGACCGGGGGTTGCGCAACAATCTTGGCCTGCTTCTCTCTGGGGACCAAACCACAATGGCGCGTGGCGAGCGCTGGAAAGAACTCAGCAATCTCCTGCCCAACTTGCAAGCACGGCTGCAAGAAGATGTCCAGACGCAAAGCCTGACTGCCTTAGGTTTTAAGGGCAGTCTTTTTCCATTTCCTCTGCCGCGTGTAATCGGTCCATTCAACTATTTCGATGCCCGCGCGTCGCTCAGCCAGTCTATTTTCAACTTCAGGGATCTCGAACAGGAGCGCGCGGCTTTCGAACGTTTGAAGTCGGCGCAATATAGCTACAAAGATGCGAGAGAATTGGTAGTTCTGGCGGTTGGAAACGCCTACCTCCTGGCCATCGCCACGGCCGCCCGCATCGAAACCGCCGACGCCCAGGTCACGAATGCCCAAGCTTTATTTAACAAAGCGTCTGACCAGCAGAAGGCTGGGTTGAGTCCGGCCATCGATACCCTGCGATCTCAGGTGGAATTGCAAACCCGGCAACAGCAATTGATCGCAGCGCGCAACGATTTTGCCAAGCAAAAATTGTCGTTAGCCCGAATCATCGGTCTGCCGCCCGGACAGGAATTTGCGCTGACCGAAAAGGCGCCCTACCAGGCGCTCACTCCCTCGCCCGTCGAAACCTACCTGCAGCGCGCTTATGCTTCGCGTTCCGACTATCAGGCTGCCCAGGCGCAAGTGCGAGCCGCCGAACTTGCGCATCGCGGCGCCGCGGCCGGCCGCTACCCCACGGTCGGAATCGACGCCAACTATGGCGATATCGGCGTCACTCCGGCCCAGTCCAATGGAACCTGGCAGGTGAATGGCGGCATTAATATTCCCATTTTTGCGGGAGGAAAAGTTCACAGCGATCTGCTGGAAGCCGATGCCCAATTAAAGCAGGCGCGTTCTCAACTGGGCGATCTGCGCGGCCGTATCGACTTTGAAGTCCGCAGCGCGCTGCTGGATTTGAATTCCGCCGCCGATCAAGTAGAAGTGGCGCGCAGTTCCGTCGAACTTGCGGAAGAAGCGCTCACGCAATCGCGAGATCGTTTCAGCGCCGGCGTCACCGACAACCTGGAAGTGATCCAGGCGCAAGAGGCAGTCGCCGGCGCGCATGAGAGCTACATCCAGAGCCTTTACGCGCACAACCTCGCCAAAGTGGAACTGGCGCGCGCCATTGGCGATGCCGAACAGGGAGTCAAAAGATATTTGAAAGGTGAGCACTAACCGAAATTTATGGAACCGACGACGCAAAGCCCGCCGGCAGCTCCTCCGGCTAATCCTCAGGATCAGGCTGAATCTCGCACGAAACCGCTGCCCGCCACGGAAAGGGACTTCCGTCGTCCTTCGCGCACGTCCAGCCCCGGATTTCGCATCGCGATCATCATCGGCATCGTGGTGCTGCTGGTGGTCGGGTTTTTCGTCTACCGCTATGTTACGAGCTACGAGTCCACCGACGACGCCGAGGTCGATGGCCACATCAATTCGATCAGCGCGCGCATTTCTGGGCACGTTATCAAGCTAAACGTTCAGGATAACCAATACGTGCAGGCCGGGACGGTTCTGGTGGAAATCGATCCCGCCGATTATCAGGTCGCTTACGAGCGCGCCAAAGCCGACTTTGACGATGCGCAAGCCTCGGCCGCGGCCGCCGGCGTTAATGTGCCCATCACTTCGGTCAACACTACCAGCCAGGTTTCCGCAACGGAAGCGGATGTGGCCAGCGCTCACGCCGGAATCGCCGCCGCACGGCAACAACTCGAGGCGGCCAGAGCGCAAATGGCCCAAGCGCTGGCGAACGACGTCAAAGTACAGAACGACCTCGGCCGCTACAGACAGTTGGTGGATAAGCAGGAGATTTCCCAGCAGCAATATGACCAGGCAGTAGCGGCCTCGAAAGCCAGCGCGGCCGCTGTCGATGCGGCTCGCGCCACCGCCGACGCCGTTCAATCGCAAGTGACTCAAGCGCAGGGAAAACTGGTGGATGCCGAAGCCAACTTAAGCTATGCCCGGACCGCTCCCAGGCAGATGGAGGTCACGCGCTCCAAGGCTGCTTCCGCATTGGCGGAAGCTCAGTTTAAAAAGGCGGCGCTCGACCAGGCGGCGCTTAATCTGCAATACACGAAAGTCACTGCCCCCGTGGCGGGCGTGGTCAGCGACCGCACGGTTGAAGTCGGACAGAATGTAGCTCCCGGCCAGGAACTGATGAAGGTGATCCCATTGAACGACGTCTGGATCACCGCAAATTTCAAGGAGACTCAGCTCCGCGAGATGAAGGTCGGCCAGTCAGTTACGCTCGAGGTGGATGCCACGGGCCGAAAGTACAAAGGCAAAGTGGATAGCCTGGCTGGGGCCAGTGGCGCCCGTTTCAGTCTCCTGCCGCCGGAAAACGCTACGGGGAATTACGTGAAGGTGGTGCAGCGAATTCCGGTGAAGATTGTGCTCGACCCGGGAGAAGATAACGATCAGTCGCTGCGCCCCGGCATGTCCGTCGAACCCAAGGTTTGGATTCGGCAATGAGTGCTGCTGCGCCGCCGCTGGAAAATGCCGATCTTTGGCGTCCGGCAATCAACCCCTGGATTATCGCGATAACAGTTACCCTGGCGACTTTTATGGAGGTGCTCGACACTTCCATCGCCAACGTGGCCTTGCCCCACATTGCTGGCAGCCTCTCCGCGGGCCAGGATGAAAGCACCTGGGTGCTGACGTCCTATCTGGTTTCCAATGCCATCGTGCTTCCGCTGAGCGGCTGGCTCTCGTCCATCATGGGGCGCAAGAATTTCTACATGAGTTGCGTGGCTCTGTTCACCGTCAGCTCCTTTATGTGCGGGCTGGCTCCCAATCTGGCGACCCTCATCGTCTGCCGCGTTCTGCAAGGGATTGGTGGAGGCGGGTTGCAGCCCAGTGAGCAAGCCATTCTCGCCGATACCTTTCCTCCCGCAAAACGCGGCATGGCCTTTGCCGTCTACGGCATTGCCGTGGTTACAGCTCCAGCCATCGGTCCGACGCTCGGCGGTTGGATCACCGACAATTTCACCTGGCGCTGGATTTTCTTCATCAACATTCCTGTCGGGATCATTTCTATTCTGCTAACCTCGCGCCTAATTCAAGACCCTCCCTACTTCAAGCGCCGTAAACTCAGCGAAACCAAAATCGATTATATCGGTCTCAGTTTCGTGGCCCTTGGCCTGGGCGCGCTGCAGATTGTCCTCGATAAGGGACAGCGCGACGATTGGTTCGAATCGCACTTCATCGTAGTTCTTTCGCTGATCGCCGCCGCGGCCCTGATCTTCGTAATTTTCTGGGAATGGCAACACAAAGACCCGGTGATCGACTTGCACCTGTTCCGTGATCGCACTTTTGCCATTTCCAATCTGCTGATGTTCATGCTGGGTTTTGCGCTGTTAGGCAGCACGCTATTACTGCCTCTATTCATGCAAACCCTGCTCGGCTATACCGCGGAGCGTGCAGGCCTGGCGCTGATGCCCGGCGGGTTCACCATTATTATCCTGCTGCCGCTCGTCGGGTTTCTGCTCTCCCGCTATAGTCCCCGTTGGCTCTTGATTTTTGGCCTGGTTGTGCTTTCCGGGTCTCTGTTCCACATGACCGGCTTCGACTTGGGCATGGATTTCCGCTCTGCCGCCATTGCCCGCGTCTTGCAGGCTGCGGGGATGGCGTTCTTATTCGTGCCCATCAATACGGCGGCGTATGCCTATCTGCCGCGTGACAAAAATAATGCAGCATCCGGCTTAATGAACCTGGCGCGTAACATCGGCGGCAGCGTGGGGATCTCTCTCGTCACCACTATGCTCGATCGCCGCACCCAGGTTCATCTGAACGATTTGTCCCGGCATCTCAGCGCCAGCAATCCCGCCTTCCAGTCGATGCTCCAGGGCGCAACCCAGGCCATGCGGGCGCACGGCGCGAGCGCCGCCTTTGCCACGCGGCAGGCCTATGCATTGATCGAAGGCACGGTGCAGCGGCAAGCCACCATGCTGGCGTATATTGATGACTTCCGGCTTTTGGCGTGGGCTATCCTGGCCATGGTTCCACTGGTATTTCTGATGAAAAAAGGTCGGCCGGGCGGGATGGCGGTACACTAGACTGGAGGGACCATGTTTCGCCTCATCACCATTGAGCGGGAGTATGGCTGCGGTGGCGGCGCCCTTGCCGCGCAGTTAGCCGCGCACCTTGGCTGGACCCTTTGGGATCGTAAGCTCACGGAAGAAATCGCCCGCCTTGCAGACGTCGATGCTTCGGTAGTAAAGCGTTGCGATGAGCGCATGGATAGCCGCTTCTACCGCCTTGCCAAAGCCTTCTGGCGCGGCAGCCACGAGCGCAGTGCCCATCTAACGGGTCAAGCCTTCGACACAGATTGCATGATGGAGATGATGGAGCAGATCACCGCGAAGATTGCGAAAGAAGGAAACGCGGTGGTGGTTGGGCGTGGCGCGCCTTATTTTTTGCGCGATCAGGCGGATACCTTCCACGTCTTCCTCTACGCCCCTCGCGCCGAAAAGCTGCGCCGCCTGGTAGCGGATGGCGCGACGCGATCGGAAGCGGAAGGTCTTGTCGATACGGTCGATCGCGAGCGCGTTGCCTATGTCAAACACTACTTCGACGCCGACTGGCCCACCCGTTCCCTCTATCACGTGATGATCAATACCGCGCTGGGAAATGAATCGGTGATACGAACGATTCTCAACACCATGAAACTGATCGAAGGCCAGCCCAAAGCCACGGACTACGATCCGCAAAAAACCTCCGTGCCCGCTTAACTAGCTGCGGGCCGCCCCAGCCGTTGCGGAGCCGGGCAACAATCTGCCGCGCAAATATCGGGACGCGGGCCCAGTACTCCCAACGCACGGCGTTCCGCCTGCGGGTTCATGCGCTCCAGAATCAGTTCTTGAATTGTGTGTATAAATTTCGGATGCACGCCCACAGTTTTTGCCCGCGCCATCATCAGACCTAGCGAGTCGCAGAGCTGCCGCGCTTCTATATCCAGATCGTACAAAACTTCCATGTGATCGGAGAGAAAACTGATCGGGGCGAGCACCACCGCCGACGCCAGATTCTCCGCGTGTACGCGCCGCAGATATTCCAAAATATCCGGCTCCAACCACGGCTGCCCCGGAGCCCCGCTACGGCTCTGGTAAACCAGAACGTCGTTGTTGTGGCCGATTGCCGCCGATACCAGCCTCCGCACTTCCTCGAGTTGCATCACGTAGTCGCTGGTGTTTGCCATCGCAAGCGGAATACTGTGCGCGGTGTAAATGATTTGCACATTTTGCCGCGCGCCGGATGGAATGTCCTGCATTGCTTCCCGCACGCGATCCACCGTGGCCTCGATGAATCCGGGATGGTTGAAAAACGCCCGCACCTTGTCCACTTCCGGCGCGCCCGGCCCAACTTCGCTCTGCGCTCGCGCAATATCCTCGCGATACTGGCGGCATCCAGAATAAGAGCTATACGCTGACGTAACAAAACCGAGGGCTCTCCCGATGCCATCCTGTTTCATCTGCCGCAGAGTGTCGGGCAGCAGCGGATGCCAGTTTCGATTTCCCAAATAGATTGGCAGATTGGGTCCGTGTTGTTCCAACTCGATTTTCAGTGCGGCGATCAGATCGCGAGTCTGGTCATTGATGGGGCTCTTGCCACCGAAGTGGTAATAATGCTCGGCTACAGTCAAAAGTCGTTCGCGGGGAATATTCTTCCCGCGTAAAACGGTTTCGAGGAAAGGAATCACCTCGTCACGGGATTCCGGCCCGCCGAAGGAAACAACAAGAATGGCGTCATAATTCATCATTGATTATTTTCAAAATATAAATGCCAACGGCCCACCGGAAGCTGAAGCCACGGTTGACATTCGATCATCTATAACGTCTCACGATCTGCTCCTCATTGCCAAATGCCGGTCTTCGCGAAGCCAGGGAAGGCGCATGTTAGGCTTTTGCGGAAGCCTATGGTGACGCCTACGTGATTCGCCGGGTCTTTAAAGCATTTCAATATCGCGATTTTCGCCTGATGTGGATAGGCGCCTGCACCTCCAGCATCGGCACCTGGATGCAGATCGTCGCCCAGGGCTGGCTCATTTACCGGCTCAGCCACTCCGCGTTCCTGCTGGCAGCCGACCAATTTCTTGGAGGCATCCCAATCTTTCTCTTCTCGCTGATCGGCGGCGTGGTCGCTGATCGCGTAGAACGCCGTAAGATCCTGCTCGGTTCCCAATACGTTCAGATGGCGACGGCTGGTTTGCTGACAATCCTAGTGGCCACCGATCTTGTCCACGTCTGGCACATTCTCTGCCTTTCGTTTATTTCCGGGCTGGCCCAGGCTTTCGGGGGCCCAGCGTACTCGGCCCTGATTCCGACGCTGGTCGACAAGGACGACATGCCGAACGCCATCGCCCTCAACTCGATCCAGTTCAACGTTGCCGTCATGATCGGACCCGCACTAGCAGGACAGGCTTTGGCAAAGCTCGGAGAGAAATGGTGTTTCGGATTGAATGCCCTGTCGTTTCTGGCTCCCATCATCTCGCTCTCGATAATCAGCACCCGCTTTCTACCGCTCAAGACCACCGAGACCATGTTCGCCAGTTTGAAGCAGGGAATTCAATTTGCTCGCAAGCAAAGCTCGATGGAAGCGCTGATCCTTCTGGCTTTCTGCATGACCTCTCTCGCGATGCCCATGCGCACCTACATCCCCGTGTTCGTGAAAGACATCTTCCATCGCGGTCCGGAAACTTACGGAAATCTCCTGGCGCTCATGGGACTAGGCTCGATCTTTGGTTCGTTGATGTTCGCTAGCGCGGGCAACTTCAAGAGAAAAGGCCTCGTCGCTTTGGTTGCGCTGATGCTGCTCGGCGCTGCAATTTCCGGATTCGCGATTTCGAAATCGGTGCCGCTCAGCGGACTCCTCCTGGTAGTCGTGGGCGCCTCCATGATGGCGGTTTTCGCCGCCATCAGTTCGCTCGTGCAATTGATTACGACCAACGAAATGCGCGGGCGCGTGATGAGCGTCTACAACGTCGCATTTCGCGGAGGCATGCCCATGGGCAACTTGCTCTCCGGCTGGCTGGTTCCCATCTTCACCGCGCCCGTGGTCCTGGGTGTCGATGGATTCCTGCTGGTGCTCCTGGCTCTCTACTTCCTCCTGGTGCAGCGCCGCATGGCTGCGCTCTAAGATTAAGATCGCAGCGCCGCGAATTGTGTAGAATACGCCGGAGTGTCGGTCAGCCCGATCTGCCGATTACTCTTCGCGCCGCTGATTCCTCCGGAGCATAAATCGAGTGTCTGAATCCCCGAAGATTCGAGATGCCAACTCGCCAGCTCCACAGCCGATTCAGGAGATCGATATTCTTTGGATCACAGCCGGCCTGGGGTGCGATGGCGACACCATCGCCATGACCGCGGCGACCCAGCCCAGCATCGAAGACATTGTCCTCGGCTCAATGCCCTGGCTCCCCAAAGTCCACTTTCATAATCCCTTTCTCGCCATGGCAAACGGCGATGATTTCCTAAAGCCTTTCCATCTCGCCGCCGAAGGCTCGCTTGCTCCTTTTATTCTCGTGGTCGAGGGTTCGATTCCGAACGAGAACAACAAGCAGGAAGGTTATTGGGCTTCTCTCGGCACCGATAAGAAAACCGGCCAGCCGATTACAACTTGTGAATGGATCGATCGGTTGGCGCCTCGGGCCTGGGCGGTGCTGGCCGCCGGAACCTGTGCGACCTACGGCGGAATCCATGCCATGGAAGGCAATCCCACCGGCTGCATGGGCCTTCCCGATTACCTCGGATGGCAATGGAAGTCGACGGGAAATATTCCGATCGTGTGCGTGCCGGGATGTCCGGTGCAGCCGGATAATTTCATGGAAACGCTTCTCTATCTCCTCTATATGGCTGCTGGGCGCGCACCCATGATTCCGCTGGATGACGCTCTCCGTCCCACCTGGCTTTTCGGCGCGACGGTTCACGAAGGCTGCGACCGCGGCGGTTACTACGAACAGGGAGAGTTTGCCGAAAAGTATGGATCGAAACTCTGCATCGTAAAACTGGGGTGCTGGGGCCCCGTGGTGCAATGTAACGTGGGCAAGCGCGGATGGATGGGCGGCATCGGCGGCTGCCCCAATATCGGAGGCATTTGTATCGGATGCACCATGCCTGGGTTTCCCGATAAATTCATGCCTTTTATGGACCAGCCGCCAGGGTCGCTTTTGTCATCCAACGCAGTAATGACGTATGGCAGGGCAATCCACGCGCTGCGCAGGTTTACGCAAGCATCATTAAACAAAGAGCCGAGTTGGCGCCGCAAAGTGGCCAAGCCTGAGGTGTAGGGCTGGAATCTGGGGATTTTTCTGAGGTCAGTCATGGTACCCGTTGGAAGCAGGGAATTCATTTCCAAATCGGACCAAGAGGAACTTAACCACGAGGATATGATCACTCCCGCGGAAGCCGAATCCCTACTCATCGATCTTGCTTCCGTTTTTCTTAGCAACTCCGGCCAGCAATCCGACTCTGCAAATTTGTCGGATAACGACGAGGAAGACCCGGAAGAGCAAATTCCGAAAGCCGACGCGATTTATCGCGCCTTAGTCGAGCAGATTCCCGCCGTAATCTTCATGGCTCATCTCGATCGCGGCATGGGTGAAGCCTACGTCAGCCCTCAGATCGAAGCCAGCCTTGGCTTTTCCCAGGAAGAATGGCTGGAAGATCCCATTCGCTGGTATCGGCAGATTCATCCCGATGACAAACAGCGCTGGAGCGTGGAAGCGGCCCAGATGTTTCTGTCCGGAACGCCGCTGCGCTCCGCTTACCGCGTAATCGCCTGCGACGGCAGGGTGGTCTGGTTTCATTGCGAAGCCAAAATGATCCGCAAGAAAAATGGCCGCCCGTGGTTCATTCATGGTATCGGCTTCGACATCACGGAATTGAAACAGATTGAAGAAGAATTGCAGCAGGAACGCAATGTTGCTTCAGCCATTCTTCATACAGTTGGTTCTTTGGTGGTGGTTCTCGATCCACAAGGCTGCATTGTCCGGTTTAACCGGGCTTGTGAGCAGGTCTCAGGATATTCTTTCGCCGAGGTCGAAGGTAAACATCTCTGGGATCTGTGCGTGGTCCCGGAAGAAGCGGAACGCTTCAAACTGATTGTCGAGGAACTGCGAGTGGAGAATAGCGCCAAAGACTATGAGACTTCGTGGGTTTCGCGCGATGGCTCGCGGCGATTGATTGCCTGGTCCAGCACCATCCTTCCGGGAGAACATGAATCCCCCGCTTACATCATCGCAACCGGGATCGACATTACGGAGCGCAAACGTTTAGAGAAGGCAATCCTGGAAATCAGCGCCGCTGAGCAGCGCCGCATTGGTCAGGATTTGCACGACGGTCTGGGACAACACCTCACCGGCATCGCCTTCATGAGCAAAGTGCAAGAGCAGAAACTTGCGGAGAAGGGCCTTGCCGAAGCCAGCGAAGCGACCAGAATCGTCGGACTGGTAAATGAAGCTATCAACAAAACCCGGCAACTCGCACATGGCCTGCTTCCCGTAGCTTCCGACTCCCACGGTCTTATGTCGGCCTTAAAGCGCTGGGCCGCCGAAGTGCAAGAGCTGTTCCACATTTCTTGCCGCTTGTACGTGGACTCACCGGTCCTTATTCACGATGCCAACGTCTCCACGCATCTTTACCGCGTCGCGCAGGAGGCCGTGAATAATGCAATTCGGCACGGGCAAGCCAAGAACATCGAAATCAGTCTTTCTGCGAAAAAAGGATGCGGAATTCTCAGAATCGAAAATGATGGTTCCAGCCTGCCCGAAAACGACGCGAATCGCTCAGGTATGGGCATGCAAATCATGAACTATCGAGCGCGCATGATAGGCGGATCTTTGAAGGTGGAAACTGGAGGAGTCGCCGGCGTGACGGTCACTTGCCTGTTTCCGCTTCCGGAAGTCAACGTCAGTCTGGAGAAGGCTCGTCCATGATCGCTCAATCGTTTGGTAGCGGTTCCTCTGCAAAAAAGAAAATGGTTTTCGTTGTTGACGATCATCCGATTGTGCGGCAGGGTCTGACCCTGCTTATCAATCAGGAATCCGATCTCACGGTGTGTGGCGAGGCCGAGGAAATGTACTCGGCTTTGTCGGCAATTCTGGCCGTGCGTCCGGATATTTTGATCGTGGATATATCGCTGAATGGCCCGGATGGTCTGGAGCTTCTTAAGAACATCCGAATAAACTCCCCGCGTCTGCCGGTCCTGATTCTTTCCATGCACGATGAATCCATCTACGCCGAGCGGGCGCTGCGCGCTGGAGCGAACGGCTACATTATGAAACAGGAAGCCACCGAGAAAGTTTTGGTGGCTCTGCGGCGCATCTTGAGCGGAGAAATCTACGTGAGCGAGAAGATCGCCAACAGCATGCTGCAACATTACGTTCGCGGCGCCAATCCTTCGGTACACTCATCCGTATCTGAATTGACGGACCGTGAACTCGAGGTCTTTCGTTTGATTGGCGAAGGCCACGGAACCCGTCAAATTGCCGAGGCTCTGCACCTCAGCGTAAAGACCGTCGAATCCTATCAGGCTCATATAAAGGAAAAGCTCTCCCTCCGAAGTGCGCGCGAACTCGTGCAGCACGCGATTGAATGGAGCGTCCGCGAAAAACCGGTTTCCCACAATTGATTGCATGTTTTCCGCTTCCTCTCGTCCTGCCTAGGGGATTCCCCGATGTGAGGCCGGGGACTTTCTTGGAGAAATAAAACAGGGCCACTGCTCTTGTTGAGTTTCGGCAATGGGGAGATTCTAACCTCGATCCAAATTATCAATTTCAAGGATCGGCATTTCTGGGGCTGCGATATCGGTAGTCCTCGGGCAACTTCCACGACCAGTCAACAGTGGTTCGAGATCAATTTCGCTTCGGAAGGAGCAACTTAGCTATGGGAACCTCTCCCGTTCCGTATGGTCGCTCGACACAAAAAGCTCCCGCTGTAAAAGAAGTCCATATTTTATGGATCACCGCTGGCCTCGGGTGTGACGGCGACTCGGTCTCGATCACAGCGGCCACTCAGCCCAGCGTAGAAGATGTTGTGCTGGGCGCAATCCCCGGTCTACCGAAGGTGCATCTGCACAATCCGGTTCTGGCTTACGAAAACGGCGACGATTTCATGAAGTTTTTCTATCAAGCCGAAGAGGGCAAGCTGGAACCGTTCGTTCTGGTGGTAGAAGGCTCGATCCCCAACGAAAATATTAAGAAAGAGGGCTATTGGGCTGCGCTCGGCACAGATCCGATTACCAAGCAGCCCATTACTACCAACGACTGGATCGACCGGCTTACGCCCAAGGCTCTCGCCGTGATCGCGATCGGAACCTGTGCGACTTACGGCGGCATTCACGCCATGGAGGGCAACCCGACCGGTTGCATGGGTCTGGCCGACTATCTTGGCTGGGATTGGCGATCGAAAGCTGGATTGCCCATCGTCAACGTCCCCGGATGTCCCGTGCAACCCGACAACTTTATGGAGACGGTGCTTTATCTCCTTTATCAAGTTGCCGGTCTCGCGCCCATGATTCCTCTCGACGACCAACTGCGTCCCACCTGGCTCTTCGGTAAAACGGTCCACGAGGGCTGCGACCGCGCTGGCTACTATGAGCAGGGCGATTTTGCGGAAGTCTATGGCTCTCCGAAGTGCATCGTGAAGCTCGGATGCTGGGGACCGGTCGTCAACTGCAACGTTCCCAAGCGCGGATGGATGGCGGGGATCGGCGGATGTCCCAACGTCGGTGGCATCTGCATCGGCTGCACCATGCCCGGATTCCCCGACAAATTTATGCCGTTCATGGACGAGCCTCCCGGGGCTCACGTATCGAGCACTGGCATTAGCGTTTATGGCCGCGCCATTCGATCGCTGCGCAGTATCACCCAAAATACCGTTAACAAGGAACCCAAGTGGCGGCATCCGCGCGCGGAGCTGACCACCGGGTACCACCCCAGATCTTATTAGGGAATGCCTTATTGGAAGCTCGGCCACCGGCTAAAAGACCGAACAAAATGCTAAAGGAGCGATCATTATGAGCACCGTTACTGCCCCGACGAAAGATGTTCCCAGCAAGTCGAAGAATCTGGTCGAGATGAATTGGGACCCGATCACACGCATCGTCGGCAGCCTGGGCATCTTCACCAAGATTGACTTCGACGCCAAGAAAGTTGCCGAGTGCCACAGCACCTCTTCCATCTTTCGTGGATACAGCATTTTCATGAAAGGGAAAGACCCACGCGACGCTCACTTCATCACCAGCCGCATCTGCGGCATCTGTGGCGATAACCACGCCACCTGCGCCACCTACGCACAGAACATGGCATTCGGAGTGCGTCCTCCCGCCATCGCGGAATGGATCGTCAACCTCGGCGAAGCCGCCGAGTATATGTTCGATCACAACATCTTCCAGGACAACCTTGTAGGTGTCGATTTCTGCGAGCAGATGGTCAAGGAGACGAACCCCAAGGTTCTGGCCAAGGCCGAAACCACGTCGGCTCCCCATGCCAACGAGCACGGCTTCCGCACGATTGCCGACATCATGCGCGCCCTCAATCCCTTCAGCGGATCTTTCTATCTGGAAGCTCTTCAGATGAGCCGCATGACCCGCGAGATGTTCTGCCTCATGGAAGGCCGCCACGTTCATCCCTCCACTCTTTATCCCGGCGGAGTCGGAACCGTCCCGACCGTCCAGCTTTTCACCGACTACATCGTTCGCCTCATGAAGTATGTCGAGTTCATGAAGAAAGTCCTTCCGCTTCATGACGACCTGTTCGACTTCTTCTACGACGCTCTGCCCGGCTACGAAGAAGTCGGCCGCCGCCGTGTTCTGCTTGGTTGTTGGGGCTCGTTCAACGATCCCGAGCACTGCGACTACACCTACAAGAATATGACCCACTGGGGGCGGAAGATGTTCGTGACTCCGGGCGTCGTGGTCGATGGCAAACTGGTCACCACCGACCTGGTCGATATCAACCTGAACATTCGCATTCTCTTGGGCAGTTCTTATTACGACGATTGGAAAAATGCCGAGACATTCGTTAAAACCGATCCACTAGGAAACTCGGTCGATAAGAACCATCCCTGGAATCAGACCACCATCCCTCGTCCGCAGAAGCGCGATTTTGGCGGCAAATACACCTGGGTGATGTCGCCGCGATGGCTGGATAAACGCACCGGCGATCATCTCGCCCTCGATACCGGGGGCGGTCCCATCGCGCGGCTCTGGGCCACGGCTCTCGCCGGCCTCGTGGATATCGGCTACATCAAGTCCACCGGCCACAGCGTGAAGATCTATTTGCCGAAGACCATGTCGAAGCCTGAAGTCGAATTCGAATGGAAGATTCCCAAGTGGAGCAACGCCATCGAACGCGACCGCGCTCGAACCTACTTCCAGGCCTATGCTGCCGCCTGCGCTCTTCACTTCGCAGAGAAAGCCATGGAAGAACTTCATGCCGGCAAGACCAAAACCTGGTCGGATTTCAAAGTGCCGGAAGAGGCCATCGGATGCGGTTTTCACGAGGCGGTGCGCGGCGTCCTTTCGCATCACGTCGTGATCCGCAAAGGCAAGATCGCCAACTACCATCCCTATCCACCCACGCCCTGGAATGCCAATCCGCGGGATATCTACGGCACGCCGGGCCCCTACGAAGATGCGGTGCAGAACACTCCAATCTTCGAGGAGAATGGTCCCGACAAATTCAAGGGAATTGATATCATGCGTGCGGTGCGGAGCTTCGATCCTTGCTTGCCCTGCGGCGTGCACATGTATCTGGGCGGCGGAAAAGTACTCAAGACCCAACATTCGCCAATGTTCGGCGTGCCACGTTGATCATGGGTTGGGCGGGAAAAGCGAAGGGAGTGAGGGCGGTTGCGGCCTTCACTCCTTAGGATTGTTTGAGAAAGATTAGCGCGGAAACATATGGCCGAAGACAAAGATTTCCAGGCAAAAATTCAGCGTCTCGGAGAGTTGGTCCGCGACCTGGAGAACATCGCGGATCCGGAGTCTCGCGCCGGCGCAAAAACGCTGGTTCAACTTCTACTCGACCTGCATGCAGTGGGCTTGGAGCGGGTAGTGGAAATCATCGCCGGCAGCGGCGAGGCGGGAGAACGTACGATCGATGATCTGGGCCGCGATCCCTTAGTCAGCAGTCTCCTGGTGTTGTACGGTCTTCACCCTTTGGACATGGAAAGTCGAGTGTTACAAGCCGTTGAGAAGCTCCAGCCGCGAGTGCGCAAAGGCGGCGGGGAAGTGGAGTTGCTTGGCTTCGAAGGCGGCGTAGTTCGCTTGCGCATCCAGGTTTCCGGCCATGCCTGCGGATCGACCGGAAGGACTCTCAAGTCGATGGTTGAAGAGGCCCTCTACGAGGCCGCTCCCGACATGAACGCCTTACTGATCGAGGGCTTGGAACAAGAGTCGGGTGCAGCGGGCTTTGTTCCTCTGGGCAAGTTGGGCGGCGTGATCGCCGGCGCTCCAGCCTTGAGCGAAACAGTTTAGCGAACCAAGAACGCAATAGTGCAGCCAGTTCGAAGCGAGAGAAATCTGATCGTGGGCCAGGAATGAAATCAGTCCAACCGGGATACGAGAACGCATTCGGAGCGCTTCGCCAGTTCATCCGGCCGCGCAAGCGCGATGTGGAGCGCTGTGAGTTGTGCAGCGCCGAAGTCACAGCCGATCATCCTCACCTCATCGAGCCGGGCACCCGAAAGCTCCTATGCACCTGCAATGCCTGCGCCATTTTGTTCAGCGGCATGGGAACGAAATACAAGCGCGTGCCCCGGCGCGTTCTCTCGTTGTCCGATTTTCATCTTTCCGACGGCCAGTGGGAGAGCCTGATGGTTCCCATCAGCATGGCGTTTTTTTTCCGCAGCACACCCGACGCGCGGGTTGTAGCCTTCTATCCCAGCCCGGCCGGAGCCACGGAATCGCTGCTTCCGCTCGAGACTTGGAAAGATATCGAAGATGCCAATCCCATCCTTCTCGAAATGGAATCCGACGTCGAAGCTCTGCTGGTCAATCGTATTGGACACGCGCGTGGCTTCACTGCGCCCGAATATTACGTGCTGCCGATCGACGAGTGCTACAAGCTGGTTGGCCTGATTCGAGCCAACTGGCACGGACTTTCCGGTGGAACGGAAGTCTGGCAGCGAATCGGTAATTTTTTCGATGGACTAAAGCAACGGGCAACTGCGATTCGGGAGAAAGCGAATGCCTGACCTAAGCTTCCAAATCGAAAAGGCGGAGCCGCAGCGCTTCACCGTGGCGCCCACGCTGCTATTCAAGCTCCGCATCACCAACGCCATGCCTAATGAAACCGTACATTCGGTCGCGTTGCGCTGCCAAATTCAGCTCGAAGTAACGAGGCGGCAATATACCTCCGCCGACCAAGAACATCTAAGAGATCTCTTCGGCGAGGCGGAGCGCTGGAGCCAGACTCTGAAAACCATGCTATGGACTCATGCCAGCGTGGTCGCCCCGGCATTTAGCGATACCGCCGTGGTCGACCTTCCCGTGCCCTGCACATTCGATTTCAATGTGGCCGCAACAAAATATTTTCACGGCTTGGCCGATGGCGACGTGCCCTTAAATTTTCTTTTCAGCGGCACTGTTTTCTACGCCGATGAGAACGGAGCACTGCAAGTAGCTCCCATCCCTTGGGATAAAGAAGCGCGTTTTCGTCTTCCGGTGAAAGCCTGGCACGAAATGATGGAGATTTATTATCCCAATACCGCCTGGCTGTGTTTGCGCCGTGATGTTTTCCAGCGAGTCTACCAGTACAAAGTCGATCGCGGAATTCCCACCTGGGAGCAGGCGCTGGAGAGCATGCTTGCGCTCGACGAAATGGTGAAGCGATGAACGCCAAGCTCATTGACTCGATCGCGAAAGCTGTGCTGTACGAGGGGTACATGCTCTATCCCTACCGTCCGTCGTCGGTGAAGAATCGTCAGCGCTTCAACTTCGGGGTGCTTTATCCGCGCTCTTACAGCGAGGCGCAATCGGGTTCGGATGCCTGGTCGATGCAGACGGAATGCCTTGTCCTGGGCAATTCTCCAGCGATCGAGGTCAGAGTGCGCTTCCTGAAATTAGTGGCTCGAACCACGCGCGGGCTGGACGGTCCGGCTCGGCCGCCGTCGGCCTCCGGCGACTCCACCGTCGACTCCGCCACCCAGCACTTCGACTCCCTGTCGGCGCCCTGGCAGGAGGCGATCGAGTGCGAAGTAACTGTACCGGTGCAAGACTTGCATCTTCTGACTGTGGAACCGCTGCAGTGGAATTTTACTTTCCCCGCAAAACACGAAACCGAACTCCTGCGCGAGGAGAGCGAAAGACTCGTCGGGATGATCGATCGCAAGCAAGAATCGGTAAATGGCACGGTGGAAATAACGGCGGCAAGGGAATACGGGGATATCTTCAAATTGCAGGTTCGGGTAAAGAATCTCACTCAGTTGAGTAGTGACGCAGCGCAAACTGACCGGGATTCAGCCTTAATGCGCTCGCTCGTCTCCGCCCACACCCTGCTCGGTGTTAACGGCGGTCAATTCGTATCTCTGCTCGAACCGCCGGAGAACCTGAAGGCCCTGGCGGCGAGCTGCGAAAATCTTGGAGCGTGGCCAGTTCTCGTGGGAGCCGAAGGAGAGCGCGACACCATGCTCGCTTCGCCCATCATTCTCTACGACTATCCTCAGATTGCTCCCGAGAGTCCCGGAGACCTCTTCGATGGAACTGAGATCGATGAGATCCTCGCGCTTCGCATCATGACCATGACCGACGACGAAAAGCGCGAGATGCGGTCCACTGACGAACGCGCGCGGCAGATTCTCGAAAGAACCGAATCGCTTCCCATGGAGCACCTCGCGAAACTTCACGGAACCCTCAGAGACCTGCGCTCGTTGAAGGAGGAAGTGTCATGAACGAATGGGAATGGCAACTCCTCGAAGCCAAGAAGCCCGTGGACGATCTGCGCATTTCCGATGTCGAAGTGCGTCCCGGCAGCCGAGTCACACTTCGTCCGCGCGCCGGTGGCGACGTCATGGATATCGCGCTCGCCGGCAAGACCGCGATCATAGAATCCATCGAGCAGGACTACGAGGGTAAGATTCATCTTGGCGTCGTCGTCGATGAAGACCCCGGCAGAGACATCGGTTTTATGCGCCAGCCCGGTCACCGTTTTTTCTTTACTGCCGAAGAAGTGGAACCTGTGCCCTCGGTGGATGGTGAACAAGTCGCAGCCACAAGACTGCCGAGCATTCTGGTCGCCGGAATTGGCAATATTTTTCTGGGCGATGATGCGTTCGGAGTGGAAGTCGCGCACCGCCTGTCCGCCCGCGAGCTGCCTGAGAATGTTCGCGTGACGGATTTCGGCATTCGAGGCTACGACCTCGCCTACGCATTGCTCGATGGATACGACACCACTATCCTGGTGGACGCATGCCCGCGCGGCGAGCCGGCGGGTACTCTGTATGTGATCGAACCCGATTTGCATGACCTGGGCGGTCCTACCGAGCAGCAAGGCGCAGTCGAAGCTCATAGCATGAACCCGTTGAACGTGCTGCGCCTGGCCAGTTCCATGGGGCCTTTAAAACGCGTGCTGCTGGTAGGTTGTGAGCCCGCAACACTCGGGCCCGAAGAGGGCCAGATGGGTCTGAGCGAACCGATCGAAGCTGTCATCGACGAAGCCGTCAGAATGGTCGAGTTGCTAATTCACCAAATATCGAGTGGGAATGATGTGTTGCAGCAAACCCTGAACAACACAAACTGAAAGGAGATTGCCGTGACCATGCGAGTGTCCGAAGACAACAATACCTTTGGAACCGATAAGGAGACGCTGTACATGCTGGGTGGGGCCGCCCTGATCCTATTCGGTACGGGACTGATTCTTTCCAACCCAACCGTTCGGCGCTACCTTGGACAAATCGGAGTGGGCAGCATACTAACCGCTGCGCTTCCCGATGTTGACCGGTACTTAAAATTGCGGAACATGTGAGGGACGTGACCGACTGATGGGAACAACCACGGAAACTAGCGTTCAATACGTCGCCGACGCGAGAGCCAGCCAGTTCACGGTGCAGGTTTTCCCGGGAGGATTGCTTTCGGCTTTCGGGCACAGTCCGAAGATCGCAATTCGCGACTTCTCGGGCGCAGCGGACGTGAACCCGGATGATATCGAGCATTCCTCGCTGCGGCTTACGATCAAGGCGGATTCGTTATCCGTGAGCGACGACATCTCGGACAAGGACCGTCGCGACATCGAGCGCGCCATGAAGGCGGATATTCTCGAGACAGAGGGGTATCCAGAAATCGTCTACGAATGCTCAAGCCTTTCCGCCACCAAGGCCAGCGAGGGGCAATATTCCGTCACGCTGAATGGAGATTTAACCATGCACGGAATCACCCGCTCGCAGTCCGTCACAGCGCGAGCGACTCTCACCGAAGATTCCTTGCGCGCATTCGGAAATTTCGTTGTGCTGCAATCGGATTATGCCTTGAAACTCGTCTCTATCGCCGGCGGCGCCATGAAGGTGAAAGACGAATTGAAGTTTTCTTTCAATATCCTGGCTCGCAGGAAAGTGTAACTTTATGTGCCTAGCCATCCCGGGACAAGTCGTCGAGCTTTTTCCCGACCAGCCGCATACCGCCGTAATTGATGTTGTCGGCGTCCGTCGCAAAGTTGACCTGGGACTCTTGGCCGACAACTTGCCGCTCAAGGGAGAATGGGTTCTCATTCACGTCGGCTTCGCCATGAGCAAGATCAGCGAGGAAGACGCTCTCGACCAGATGCGTACGTTGCGAGCTTTGGGCGAAGCCGAAGCCGCGATGCAAGAGGTTCAAGGTTACGGTTTGGAAGAGTCCGAGATTCCTGAACATTCTGAGTTCCCGAAGTTTCCTGAAGCATCCTAATTCGCGGAGTAGGGGCAAAGGATTGAGCATGAAGTTTGTCGACGAATTTCGCGAACCCGAGGTCATCACCAAGACCTCGGCTGAGATCCGCCGTCTCGCCGATCCCAATCGTCATTACCGCATCATGGAAGTATGCGGCGGACACACCCACGCCATCTATCGCTTCGGCCTCAAAGATCTTCTCCCCTCGAATATCGAATTGATTCATGGCCCCGGCTGTCCTGTGTGCGTTCTGCCCATGGGAAGAATCGACGACGGCCTCGCCATCGCCCAAAATCCTGACGTAATTTTCACCGCCTTCGGAGACATGATGCGGGTGCCGGGAACGCTGGGAAGCCCTTTGGAGCATAAAGCGCGCGGCATGGACGTGCGCATTGTTTACTCTCCTGCCGATGCCCTCAAGCTTGCCGAAAAAAATCCCGACAAGCACGTGATGTTCTTCGCTATCGGATTTGAGACCACAGCTCCATCCACAGCGCTTACGCTCATGCGCGCGAAGGCGCAAGGCGTACACAATTTTTCGGTGTTCTGCAATCATGTGACGATCATCCCCGCCATCCGCGCAATTCTCGATTCTCCCGATATGCGGATCGACGCTTTTATTGGTCCCGGTCACGTGTCGACGGTAATCGGCTGCCGGCCTTATGAGTGGATTGCGAAGAGTGAAAATAAGCCGGTTGCGGTTTCCGGATTCGAGCCGCTGGATATTCTCCAGTCCATCGTGATGGTGCTGCGCCAGCTGAAAGCGGATAAGGCCACGATCGAAAATCAATACAAGCGCGTAGTGCCGTGGGAAGGGAATCGCGCCGCGCTTCGCGCCATGGCGGAGGTTTTCGAACTGCGCCCGTATTTTGAATGGCGCGGACTGGGCTTCATTTCTCAATCGGCTTTGCGCCTGCGCGAAGGTTATGGCGAGTGGGACGCGGAGCGCCGCTTCGATATTCCTGGCGTGCGCGTGACCGATCCCAAGGCGGCGCAGTGCGGAGAAGTCCTCAAAGGCGTACTGAAGCCGCATCAATGCAAGCTCTTTGGCAACGAGTGTACTCCGGAGCATCCCATTGGAGCTCTTATGGTTTCATCAGAGGGATCATGCGCAGCGTACTTCAATTACGAACACCGGAAAACGGCAATGGTAACGAGCATAGCCTCCGCGGCTTAGACGTTACCAAAGTTGAGCTTCCTCCGAAGATCCGTTTCCGCGAGCCGCAGATCGAAATGGCTCACGGGGCCGGAGGTAAAGCCAGCCGAAGACTTGTTGAAGGTCTTTTTGCTCCGCTGCTCTTCGCATCTTCTGCCGAACCGTTAGGCGACGCGGCCCATCTTGATTTCGGCGGAACGAAGATTGCGATCACTACAGATAGCTTTGTAGTTAAGCCTCTAACTTTCCCCGGGGGCTCCATTGGAGAACTTGCGGTTAACGGAACGGTAAACGATCTGGCAGTTTCTGGCGCCAAGGCTGAAGCGATGGTCGTCACTTACGTGCTCGAAGCTGGTTTACCGACGCCCGTTCTCGAGGCTGAAGTGCGGGCCATGGGCAATGCCGTGCGCAAAGCTGGGGTCAAGATTGCGGGCGGCGATACGAAAGTCGTCGAGCACGGCAAAGCCGATTCCATGTACATCTCGACCACCGGAATCGGACGTCCGATTCGCGGCTTGAAAATCGACGCGCGATCCGTGCGTGCGGGCGACAAGATTCTGCTCTCCGGCCCTATTGGCGATCACGGCATCACCATCCTGCTCGCGCGCGGAGATCTCGACCTGGAAGCCGACCTTCAGTCGGATACTCGTTCGGTTCTGCCTTTGGTTGAGGCTCTCGCGCACGAAGCTGGGCCCGGTGTTCGCTGGATGCGCGATCCGACTCGTGGCGGTGTGGCGACATCGCTCAATGAACTTGCCCGCGACTGCGGCCTCGGAATTGTGTTGATCGAAGAAATGATTCCGGTGCGTGACGCTGTGCGCGGTGCTTGTGAGCTTTTAGGGCTGGACCCGTTGCACATTGCGAATGAAGGCCAGTTCCTCGCCGTGGTTGCGCCCGAATATGCCGACGCCGCGCTTAACGCTTTGAGTCTCGCCCCAGGTGGCCAGGATGCCCAGATGATCGGAGAAGTCCGCAACGAACCATCGGGCGCAGTTTTGGTCACTACCCGCTACGGTGGCAGCAGGATTGTGGATATGCTGGTCGGCGATCCGCTTCCACGCATTTGTTAAACTTTTATTCTGGGTGGTGCTATGGCCACAATCTGTGGGCTGGCAGCTCAAATTGAAGAGCGCCTGCTCACTCGGAATCAGATTGTCGAAGAATTTTTTTCCCGTGAATCGTCCCGTCTGGCGGAAGCCTGCCGCGCTATGTCCGAGCGTTTTCTCAACGGCGGCTGCCTGCTGGCGTTCGGGCGTGGTCCTTACGCAACCGATGCCCAGCACGTTTCCGTCGAATTCGTTCATCCCGTAATTGTGGGAAAGCGCGCTCTTCCAGCGCTTGATCTTTCCATACTCTTCCGGCCGTGGTTAGAAGCCATCCTTCATCCCGAAGATATTGTCATGGGTTTTGGGCCGCCTGAGGGAGACCATGAGATCCGCTCCGCGCTTAAGTTCGCCCACGCGCGCAATGCCTTGACCTTTGCGCTTCCCGGAGTGGAAGGTTCATACGCCGTCGAAGCATTCACGCCGGACCCATTCATTCATCAGGAGATGATTGAAATTCTTTATCACACGTTGTGGGAGAGCGTGCACGTGTTTTTGGAACATCGTGAACTGGGCCATGACGTGGGCGACGCCGGTTTTCTCTATCCGTTCCTTGGTCAAGAAAAACAACAGACGCCTGACTTGCTGGGTGAAGTGGCTGCCTCGATTGGCATGAAGGTGCAGGACGATTCCAAGTTGCGCGCCCAAGTTGCATGTGAACAGGCTGAACAGATTGGGAGCGCTTCGCTCGCCATCCATGAGCGCCTCGCCAAAGGCGGCAAGCTTATTATTTTCGGCAACGGCGGATCGGCGACAGATGCGAATGACTTTGCCATCGACTGCGTAATGCCACCCGCTGGTTATCGCCCTGTTCCAGCCATATCGCTTTCGCTGGAACCGGCAAACATTACGGCTGTTGCCAATGACGTAGGGACAGAAGTAATTTTTCTGCGTCAACTGATCGCGCAGGCGCGCCCGGAAGACGTTGCAATCGGCATTTCCACGAGTGGCGGGTCGCGCAACATTGTCATGGCGCTCGAAGAAGCACGCAAGCGGAAGTTGCTAACCGTTGCGCTCTTGGGTTATGACGGAGGTGAGATTCGCCGACGGCAATTAGCCGACTTTCCGCTCGTAGTTCAATGCGACTACATCCCGCGTATCCAGGAAGTGCAAGCATCCATTTATCACATCATTCGCGAAAACCTGGAGGGGCTGCGCCGTGCCCAGGCTTGAACTTTTCGGTACTGCGCGCTGCCCACACACGCAGGAGATGCGCGAATGGCTGGAGTGGAAGCGCTCCGATTTCGTGGAGTATGACGTCGAAGCCGACGTGGAAGCGCTTCACCGCATGCGCGAGTTGACGGCGGGACAGCGCAGCGTGCCTGTGCTGGTGGACGAAGGCAAAGTGGTCCAAATCGGCTGGCAGGGCCGCAGTTGCTTCGTGGATGCCGAGTAATCATGTCCAGCGCCTGTTCCATTCGAGTTCGCGGAGTCGTACAGGGAGTTGGCTTTCGTCCCTTCGTCTATCGGTTGGCGCGCGCGAATACGCTAGCGGGGTGGGTGCTGAATGGTGAGGAAGGGGTCGAGATTTTCCTGGAGGGCACCGAAAAAGGATTGCTGGCTTTTGTCCGAGATTTAAAGGCGCAGCCTCCGCCGGCGTCGAGTATCGCGGAAATCGAAGTCCATCGCGCCGACCCTCTGGGTCTGAACGAATTCACCATCCGGGAAAGCCAGCGGCGCGAGCGCCTCACCGTACGCATCTCGCCGGATCTTCCAGTTTGCGACGCATGCTTGAAGGAATTGTTCGATCCCGCGGACCGGCGCTACTGGTATCCCTACATCAACTGTACGAATTGTGGTCCGCGTTATACGGTTGTCTTGAGCTTGCCGTATGACAGAGCCAACACCACAATGCGCGATTGGCCGCTGGACGAATATTGCGCCGCCGAATATCGAGACCCCCGCAACCGCCGCTTTGACGCTCAACCTGTGGCTTGCCCTGCCTGCGGACCCGGCTACTACCTGCACCAAGACGATGAAGACATACGTGGAAACGAACCGAGCATCCGGCGTGCGGCACAACTTCTACAAGCGGGCGGCATACTCGCGGTGAAAGGACTCGGCGGTTACCACCTGGCATGCGATGCCTCGAATCCCACCGCTGTAGCGGCTTTACGCGAGCGCAAGTTCCGCAAGGAAAAACCATTTGCTATTATGGCAGCCGATATTCACGTAGCGCGCGGATTGGTGGAACTGTCGGTAGGAGCCGAAATATTGCTGCGGTCCCCTGCCCGCCCTATCGTGCTCTCGCTCGCGAAATCTAGCCTTGCCCAGGTTGCAGCAGGAGTCGCTCCCGAAAATAATGAACTCGGCGTGATGCTGCCCTACACACCTCTACATTATTTACTTTTTGCCGCGGGCGCGCCGGAAGTATTGGTGATGACCAGTGCAAATCGATCCAGTGAGCCAATCGCTTTCGAAGACGAGGAAGCGCTCGACCGGCTTTCCGGGATCGCAGACGCATTTCTGATTGGAGAACGCCCGATTGCTAGACGAGTCGATGATTCAGTGGCGCGCGATGGAGTGTTCGGGCCAGTTATTGTTCGGCGCGCACGAGGCTATGCTCCGGGCGCCGTAGCCGCCTTGCCCACCGGGCAGCCGATTTTGGCCGTCGGCGCTGACCTGAAAAACACCATCACACTCGTGATCGGTGGGCAAGCATTTATGAGCCAGCATATCGGAGACTTGGCGCATTACGACTCTCTGCGCGCGTTTCAGAAAAGCATCCAGGACTTGATCTCGAGGTATGAGGTGCGGCCGGAAGAATTGCTTGTGGTGCATGATTCGCACCCGCAGTATGCTTCCACATCGCATGCATTGGCGCTTGGAGTTCCACGGACTTTAGCGGTCCAGCATCATCGCGCCCACATTGCGTCGGTGCTGGCGGAGCGCGGCGAATGGGAGAAGCGAGTGGTCGGCGTCAGCTTCGATGGCACGGGTTACGGCGACGACGGCAGCATCTGGGGCGGAGAGATCTTTGTCGGCAGTATCAGAGACGGCTTCGAGCGCGTCGGTCATTTGCGGACCGCCGCATTGCCAGGGGGCGATGCAGCGGCGCAATATCCGGTGCAGGCTGCGGCGGGGTTTCTGGCACAGTTGGATTCCTTGCCTGATCTTACCGCGCCGCCTTTCAATTTTTCCTCGCGGTACTTGCAAGCGGTGGATTTAGTCCAGAAACATGTTCGAACGTTTCCCACCAGTTCCATCGGCCGGCTCTTTGACACTGCCGCCGCGCTGCTCGGCTTTACACGCGAGGTCACATTTGAAGGGCAGGCAGCAATGTGGCTGGAACAACTGGCATGTTCTACGGCGGATACGGAGCCGTATCCATTTCCCTACCGCGATCATGAATTAGATTTTCGGCCCCTGCTGCAAGCTATGGTTCAGGACAGAATTTGTGACCGTTCTTGGTCAGAGATTGCGCGTGCTTTCCAATTCGGTCTGGCCCATGGTCTGGGCGACGCTGTGGCGAGTGTCGCTGAAGGCTACAATACGAATGTTGTTGTTCTTTCCGGAGGCGTGTTTCAGAATGAACGTCTCTTGAAGGATCTGAAATCGTTGTTTGAGATCGAAGGGCTCGAGGTTTGGACGAATCACTCCGTTCCGCCTAACGATGGCGGTATTAGCGTGGGTCAGGCGGCCATGGCTGCATTTGCAAAATTTGAGTGACGGCCAACGAACAGGAAATTATGCACGAACTTTCCATCGCGATGAGCATCGTTGAATTAGCTCAAGAGGAATCGGAGCGGCGGGGCGTTCAAGTAAGCGCCGTTCATCTAAAGCTTGGAGAACTCTCCGGCGTGGTGAAAGAAGCTCTGCTGGGATCCTTCGAAATGGCGTGCGAAGATACTCCCTTAGAAGGTGCCCGGCTGGTAATCGAAGAGTTACCCGTCTTGATATTTTGCGCGACATGCCAGGCGCAGCGCCCGATCAGTTCCGTGCAATTATTTTGCTGCGCGGAATGCGGCACTCCATCCGGCGATGTGGTGCAGGGAAAGGAACTTGAAGTGGTCGCACTGGAGATTGAGGAATGGGATCGCAGCCTCGTTTAATCGAAGTCCGGAAAAATGTTCTGAAGCAGAACGACGTAACCGCGCGTGCCTTGCGTGAGCAATTCCGCGCGGCTGGAGTGTTTGTTGTGAGCCTGGTGTCCAGCCCAGGCTCGGGCAAGACCATGTTTTTGGAAAAGACACTTACGCTGTTGCGAAAAAATCATCGCGTGGCCGCGCTGGTCGGCGATCTTGCCACGGAGAACGATGCGGTTCGATTAGCGCGCAGCCAGGCTCCAGTGAAGCAAATTACCACTGGGACGCTTTGTCATCTCGAAGCTGCAATGGTTCAGAATGCCTTGCAAGGTTGGGATCTCAATGAACTCGATTTCCTGTTCATCGAAAATGTGGGAAACCTGGTCTGTCCTTCGTCATACGATCTGGGAGAAAAGCTTCGGCTCGTGCTCATTTCGGTCACCGAAGGCGAGGATAAGCCGCTCAAGTATCCTACAATCTTCAACAGTGCCGACGTCGCGGTGGTTACCAAGATGGACTTGGCAGAGGCGGTGGAATTCGACTGGCAGAGTGCATACGGTAACATTCAGGCAGTACGGCCCGGCATGCTCGTGTTTAAGCTTTCCGCGAAGAGCGGCGAAGGCATGGACGACTATCTGGATTTCCTCAAGCAGCGTTTGAATGAATCGCGCATGGCCGAGGTAATCAACTAGCGTCCATGATCAATTTTCTGTCCATCATCGCTGTGGGATTTTTCCTGGGCATGCGGCATGCCACCGATCCCGATCACGTGATTGCGGTGACAACCATCGTCAGTCGCCAGCGCAATCTGCTGAAAGCGGCCCTTACGGGAATCTTCTGGGGGGTTGGCCATACGCTCACTATCTTTGTTGTGGGCACGGCCATCATTATTTTTGATGTGGTCATTCCGGCCCGCATTGGGCTTTCCATGGAATTTTCCGTGGGAGTGATGCTGATCGTGCTGGGGGCGATGAACATTGTTGGCTTCATGCGCACCGCACGGACCATCGCTCCCGCCGTGGAAGAATCTGATGCCGTTTATTCTCATCCCCACACTCACGGCGAATACGTGCCTCACCATCCGCACCGGCACGATCCCGATGCGCACTCTCACAGTCATACCCCGCTGACTTTCCTTGATCGAATCTTCGGCAGGATCGGGCTCTACCAACAACTGCGCCCCTTGGTCGTAGGAATTGTTCATGGCCTCGCGGGCTCGGCCGCGGTAGCGCTGCTAATTCTTACCACCATCCGCAATGCCCACTGGGCACTGGTTTACCTGCTCGTCTTTGGAGCCGGCACGGTTGGCGGCATGATGCTGATTACCATGAGCATCGCTTCGGCATTCAGGTTCGTGGGGAAAAGGCACGCGAACTTTTCTCAGTGGCTGGGGTTCGCCTCCGGCTTGCTGAGTCTGGCTTTTGGTCTCTTCCTTGCCTATCAGATCGGCTTCGCCAATGGATTATTTTCCGGCCACCCGCAATGGACGCCGCGCTAGATCGAACTTTCTCAGGCTTATCCTCACGCGAGCACCCATACGTTAGGCGGTAAAATCCCTGAGACCAGCAGAATCTGTTTTGCTTTGCTGTTCGTAGTACTGAAGTGAACTGGGAAAGTCTAGAAAACCGGAAGGACGCGGTTCCATGTCTGGGCAGCACGATATGAAGAAAAGTAATATGCGGTTCAGAATCCCAGGCTCGTGGTTGATCCTCTTCGTTTTTCTTCCTCTCTCAATGCTCGCGCAAGTCGGCGTTCTAAGAGGTCGCGTCACCGACCCTGAAGGCAACGTTCTCCCGAATGCATCAGTACAGCTTGTGGGCCATGATCGTTCAGGGGAAGATCAGGGTTTAAAACAAACCACCTCCGGCCCCGACGGACGATTCGAACTGAAATCGGATTTGATCGGAAACTTCGGCATCAAAGTGGAGGCGGTAGGCTTTCGGCCACTGACCCGCCAGACTACATTGCATTCCGGGAGCAACCCGGAGATCGTCATCACCCTAAGCCAGCTCTCAACCCGGAAGGAGAGCGTCACCGTCACCGCCGATGTGAACGATCTGGATGTGCAGTCACCCGATCCGGCGATCAAAGTGTTCGCCTCGGAAAACTTGCTCGATGCCAACCCCGGCCGTCCTGGCGCCCCGATTTCGATTCCCGGCTACCCGATTGAGACGGCGTCGAGCGGAATCAAAGCTCCGCAGTACTTTGCGCCGGGCGTGGCAGGGGACCACGGCGAACCCATCGCGCAGTACATACAGGTGGGCAGCTATCTGGTGCCGAACAATCTGTCGGCTAACGCGCACGGCAACGGTTATTCCGATCCGAATATCTATGTTGCGAGCGTGATCGAGAGCGTTCAGGTGGATGGTGGCGCTTACAATGTGCGCGAAGGCAATCACGCGCTGAACCTGGCCGCGATTTATGGACTGCGCTCGCATCTGGACCCGTTTATCACGCTGACGGGAGACTACCGCGACGTTACGGCCACGGCGGGGATGAGCCCTTCGGCGAATTCATGGATTGCGATGGAGGGTTCGTTCGGCAACGGGTTCCTCGACCGTCTGGAGCACCGCAAACAGTTCAAGTTCAACGGCGGGCGGGTCTTCCACGCGGGAGATCATACGCTGACGCTGTTCGGAATCGCGTACCTCGGCTACGGCTATGTGGCGGGGCTCAGGCCGATCTCCGGATTCAATTCCGTCGATGCCGCCGCCGGATGGGTGGAGTATCCAGACACGATCGACCCGAGACAAAAGGATCAGACCCATACGGTGCTGTTGGCTCTGAATGACGTGTGGAAGCTGGATGATCGTCAGGAGTTACAGCTATCGGGATTCTTCCGCAGTTATAACTTGTCTTTGTTCTCCGACTTTGGATTGGGACTGATCCGTCAAAGTGAGTTCCGCACCGTGACCGGCGGAAACGCGACCTACGTGAACAAAATTGCGCAGAGCTTTACTTTGCTGGCGGGGATCGATTACGAGCGCGAGGCCCCGCGGCGCGATGACCTCGATCATTACAACTTCTACAATCCCGCCGCTCCGTCCTACTACGGGCCTTTCGTTAAGATCGACGGCAACAATGTGACCATTGCTCCGGTGACGCCCTATGTTGCCGGGGAGGGGGAGTTGAGCAAATACATTCATTACTATCTGGGTTGGCGGCGCGACGAGATCGACATCACGAATCAGGACTTGATCACGCCGGCGAATTCGTGGAGCAAGTGGGTCGGTCTCAATTCGCCGAAGGCAACAATCACCATTGTTCCCGGCGAGTCGTGGTACGTTCCGCTGATCGCGTTCAGCTTTGGCAAGTCGTTCTTCACCGAAGATCCCAGAGAGGGAACGGCTTTGGACGGCCCGACAACCATTGACCCCGTGGAGACCGCCCGCTCGTATCAGTTGGTTGCAAGTAAGACCTTCCACAAAACCGACCTTAAGCTGACACTGGGACATGAGACGCAAACTGCCGAGTATGGCAAGATCGATCCCGACCAGGGATTGCAGTTCGACCTGGGTCCGGGGCGCATTCGTTACCTGGCGGCTACGCTGCGCCAGAGCTTTGCGCATGGAGCGTTGCTGGCAACCTTCGAGCAGGCGGATGCGCGCCTGTTGACCCCATCGTTCTCGATTGTGCCAGAGGCGCCACGACTCATTGCCGACTTCACCGGGACATATCAGAAGCTGCCATTCCACTTGCAGGCGAAGGGCGAACTCGAGTACGTGGGCAGTAAGGTGGTGGGCAACGGCTGCAGCGAGAGCAGCTACATGAGCGGCGACCCGAACGCGCTCAACTACTACTGCCTCGGCGTACCCAACAAGGAGTTCCGTCTGGCGGTATCGCGACCCTTTCTCGAAGGACGGCTGAACGTCGGGGTGAACACGCTGATTGCCACCGGCTGGACGGGGCAGACCACGGAGAACTTCGCTTTGGCCTCTGTATACGGACCCGGGAAAGTGGGCATTGGCCCTGACGGGTTGGTTCCCGGAAATCCTGTGAATGAGGTGGTGGGTGTGCGCATCCCCTCGTACGCTAGCGTGAGCATAACCTACCGGTTCGGGCAGACCGCGCCTTAGCTTGAAGTCTTCCTTAGTTGTGTCGTAGAACGCATTCACGGCGCAGTGCGGAGTCCCGTTCGTCTTCTAACAGCAACCCATCTTCACATCTCCGGCGGCGGTCAGCGGAGGGCCGAAAGCCTCCTGCGGCGCCGGAGCGCCATTCAGCACCGCGATCCATCTTCGCCCCGCATCGAATACGACAAGAATTACGCCCGCGATGAATATGCTCATCAAAACAGTATCCAGATATCCAGTAACTACCTGCCCCGGCTTTGAGGTCAGAGGCCAGAAAATATTCTTGATGGAGAGTACTCCCGCGGTAAGTGTAGTCATCCCGACAAAGCACATCGGCAGCGCCGTGATCCATGCATATTTCTGCTTGCCCATGTTAATCAGGAAAGTAGTAGTGACCGCCAGCGCGATGGTCGCCAATAGTTGGTTGCCGGTTCCGAACAGCGGCCATATGGTGGAGATATTTCCCGTATAAATCAAATATCCCCAGCCCATGACTACAAAAAGACTAGTCAGCAGATTTCCCGGCAGCCAGGAACTATTTCCAAACGGTTTGTGCACCTTGCCCATGAGTTCTTGCAGAACATAGCGAGCCACGCGCGTCCCCGTATCCACCGTGGTCAAAATAAAGAGCGCTTCGAACATGATCGCGTAGTGGTACCAATATCCCATCAGCGTAGCCATCCCCGGCAATCCTTTGAAGATCTGCGCCATGCCGATCGCCAGTGAAACCGCGCCTCCGGTGCGTCCCACCAAATGTTCGCCAACTTCCCGCGAGAACATGTCCAGATTCACCGTGCTCAATCCCAGGTGGCTGAACACTGCCGGCGTGGTGTTGATGGCAAAATAGTCTCCTGGCGCGAGTGAGCAAGCCGCAATCAAAGCCAGCACTCCCACCAGCGATTCCGCGATCATCGCTCCGTATCCGATGAAGCGTGCGTCGCTTTCCTTGTCTAACATTTTTGGTGTCGTGCCCGAAGATACCAGCGAGTGAAAACCGGAAATCGCGCCACAAGCAATCGTCACAAATAAGAATGGAAACAAATTTCCTTTAATGATGGGCCCGCCGCCATGCACAAACGGGGTGAAATTCGGGAACTGAATATTGGGGTGCACCACGAAGACGCCGATAACCAAAACAGCAATGGTGCCCAACTTTACGTATGTCGAAAGATAATCGCGCGGCTCCAGCACCAGCCACACGGGAAGCACCGACGCCACTAGCCCATAAATGCCCATCAGGATCGTGATCTGATGCGGAGTAAACGTTAGAGCGCCAGCCCAATTCGTCTGCGCCACCCAGTGGCCGGCGACCACGCTGGCAATCAAAAGAACCACGCCAAAAATGCTGGGACCGGTGACCGTGATCTTTCCAGCATGACTCTTGAACATCCACCATCCCATGATGATCGCGATAGGGATGGTCATTCCAATTGTGAAAACGCCCCACGGACTATTCGATAGCGCATTCACCACCACAATGCCGAGTCCCGCCAGTGTAACCAGAAGAATGAAAAGCACTGCAATCATCGCTACCAGTCCGGCAAACGGGCTGATCTCCGTGCGCGCCACATCTGCCACAGAACGCCCACGGTGCCGCACTGAGGCCACCAGCACAGTGAAGTCCTGCACGCACCCGCACAGCACAGCGCCAATCAGCAGCCAAAGAAAACCCGGCGCGAATCCAAACTGTGCCGCCAGTGTGGGACCAATCAGCGGGCCCGCTCCCGCAATCGCCGCAAAGTGATGGCCAAACAGCACCCATCGCGGCGAAGCCACGTAGTTATGTCCATCTGCGAACGCATGTGCGGGAGTTGTACGGCGGTCGTCAAGCGCCATCGCCTTGGCGGCAATGAATGCGCTGTAGTACCGGTAGGCCAGGGCATAGATGCAGAGTGCGCCCAACAAAACCGGGAAAGTATTCATGGATCGCTCCATAGCAAGCATCTGGTGGCGACACTTGCCAGCTCAATCGAAGGCATCCTACACCCATTCTGGAACCCCGCACAACGCCTTGCCTTGAGCGAAATCCACGCTACAATGGCGGGCGTCGACTAGGAATAGATAAGAAGATCACCGCCGAACGAAAACGAAGGAGTCGCATATGCCGGTGCCGCCGGAAAAGCAAACAGCAACTCAGGAACAAGGTCTTGTGCGCTTCGGCCTGAGGCTGGCTAATTGGAGCGAGCGCTGGTTCCCAGATCCGTTGATCTTCGCGCTGTTGGGAATCGTCGTGGTCTTTGTGGCCGGGCTTGTGCTTCATCAAAGTCCGGCTAAACTCGCAATTCAGGGCGGGAAGAATTTCTGGTCTCTGGTTCCTTTCACCATGCAGATGGTGATGATCATCGTGGGCGGTTATGTCGTGGCTTCGACGCCGCTCATATATCACGCCATCCGCGCTCTCGCCGGAATTCCAAAGACGCCGCGGCAGGCTGTTGCCCTGGTGGCGTTGTTCTCCATGCTCACGTCGCTGATCTCCTGGGGATTGAGCTTGATTTTCAGCGGACTCTTCGTCCGCGAGTTGGCGCATCGAGTGAAAGGAATGGATTACCGCGCCGCGGGCGCTGCCGGCTATCTCGGGCTGGGAGCCGTCTGGGCGATGGGGCTGTCCTCCTCGGCAGCCATGCTGATGGCGACCAAGACGGCAATGCCGCCTTCTTTATTCAACATTAGCGGAGTCATCCCGCTCACTCAGACTCTTTTCTTGTGGCAAAGCATCGCGACCACATCCATCCTAATTGTACTGTCCGTGTTAATCGCCTATTTGTCGACGCCTTCGCCGGAGAATGCTCGAACCGCCGAATCTTACGGCATTCAATACGAACCGATTCGCTCCAGCCTGGAAGTGAGAAGCAAGCCCGGCGAGTGGCTGGAATACAGCCCGTTGCTGACGATTCTGGTTGTGCTGCTGTTGTTCTGGTACCTGATCGATGTATTCCGCACCTCGCCGCAGGGAGCGCTGGCAGCGTTGGACCTTAACACTTACAACCTGATATTCATTTCGGCCGGCCTCTTGCTGCACTGGCGTCCAAAGCGCTTCATGCGCGCCGTAGCGGAATGCATTCCAGCTACGGGTGGCGTGCTCATCCAGTTCCCGTTCTATGCCGTGATCTTCGGAATGATCGTAGGAACCGGGATCGCGGATGCGTTGGCAAAGCTTTTCGCCTCCATCAGCACCCACAATACTTACCCTTTATTGGTTGCTATGTATTCGGCAGTGCTCGGTGTGTTTATTCCATCGGGAGGAAGCAAGTGGATCATTGAAGCTCCGTATGTGCTGCAAGCCGCGAATTTGCACCAAGTGCATCTAGGCTGGGTGGTGCAAATCTACAACGCGGCAGAAGCCTTGCCCAACCTGGTGAATCCCTTCTGGATGCTGCCGCTGCTCGGCATATTGAAATTGAAGGCGCGGGACATTGTGGGATATGGCGTGCTGCAGTTGATGGTTCATATTCCAGTGGTATTCTTTCTGTGCTGGTTGTTTGCTCGCTACATTCCGTATCTGCCGCCCATGAAGTAAAAGCAATACTCGCCGACTGCTGGGGCTGGTCCGGGCTCGAATCGGGCCGGTCCTCCCCGATAATATTCATCAAACTTTAACTTACCATTCACAGAGCGGCCCTTCGCCGGATGCCATAATTCTGGGCTTACATTTTAGTCAGCCCTGAGGTATCCACGGGAATAATCGCCCGTCGACGAGTTCCTTGGGGTGTGCTTTGTAATGAGGATTTCGCATCCATGAAAATCGCCGCGCTCATTTTGTTGCTCGCTTTCACCGCAATTCTGATTGGCTGTAGTTCTGTATCGACAACTCCTGCCGCGCCCATGCCCAACGTCGCCGGGGCCTGGGAGTTCATCGCCACTTCGACTACGACCCCGGGATACTCGACCGGTGTCGAAGTTGCGCTGCAAGAAGGACAAGTTTTCAACAACAGCACCGGCGCTTACGACGAGACGGGGCAGATTTCCGCGGCGTCTGCGCAGGTAGCTTTCGTCGGCCTGAATTACCCGAACGGCAGTTCGAAGCAGACCATCGTATTTGGGGGGAATTGTACTGCTGCGAACCCCAACACCGGCAACGCTCTCAGCGGAAGCATTGCCGGATTTGCGGGTGCGATGAGCTTCACCTACACGGAAAATGGCAACGTCTTCAATGTGACCGGCATGCTCGGCACCGACGGCAAGTCCATGACCGGCACTTACACCGAGCAAGCGGCGGAGCAGACGGGACAGAACGGCATCTGTAATGGTACAAGCGCCATACTCGACCAAGGGAGTATTACGGGAACGTTAGTATCGAAGCTTTCCGGTACTTTTCAGGGGCAGATGTGTGAGCCCCTCGACACTGCTTGTGCGGCGGGCGCCGATGACAGTGCTACTGCCACATTAAGCGAGAGCGGGTCCAGCCTAACTGTCAATGTAGTCTTAACAGGAGCTGACAACGCGACGGTCACATTGACGGGCCCAGTCGCTGGAAACCTTCTTTCGGTGCAAGGCACATTCGAAGGATCGTCAATTTCCTACGACGGCTATTTCCAGAACACTTTCGATAAGGCCGACGGCCTCTACGACATTCCGACCCTTTATCTGTCCAACGTCGATTTGACGACAAGCCCGCCGACGCCAACCTACGCCGGCACCCTCATGGTCCCGCAAACGCCGTAGCGCCCTTGGTCTCCACGGCCCGCTACTGGATCGTCAGAAGGCTTTTAGTACCGTGTATGCTCGACGCCGTGCGGCATCAAAATAATCTCAGGTTGAAATCCGTACGCCGCGGAAGCGATCGCTACTGCTCAAATACCATCACCGAAGGGTGAGCGTTCAGCGGTGACTCGTCAAGATAGTAGATGATGTTACCGTTCGTGACCGTCACGGTTTGACCGCCAATCGCTCCTGTACCGTTGCTGTTTACCGAGTAACTGCTGGGTGAGGAGATCGATTCATTGGGCTGAAGCAGAGTACAGCCGGGCTCCTGCTGGCAGTAGAAAGAATTCGATGCGTAGTTCACGCTTTGAACGCCACTATAAACGTTGCCGGTAGGGTTCGCGTTCGAAGTCCCATTGATCAGTGGAGTGGCCGCATCCAAGGCTTCGTCTGTGCCGAAGAAATAATACCCCGCGACATAGAGAATCGAAAAAGGAGGCGGGGGCGCGAGGGCAGGGACGGGCGTCTGGAATTCCAGCAACCCGGCCTGGGCGGTTTGATCCGTGCTTACCAGGAATCCGGTTACGCAATTCGCGGGCACCGTGCAGTCTTGGCGCGTCCGGGTGGCCGGCGACGGAACCGCGTATCCTACCAGCGGATGGTTGCCGAGACTCTCGTTATTGGTCGAAGAAGGCAGGAAGGCAAAGCGGCCGGTGGTGGAGTTCACTGAGTAGGTGCCGGAAATTGAGGTTGTGCCCAGGGTGCCAGCCTGGTTTTCGTATTGCGTACCGCTGACCGCGCTGACGCCGTCAAAACTGAGGATGCCGATGCTTGCATCAGGGCCGACCTCAGGCGCCAGTCCTGTAATGTGAAACATGTGAGTGTTTTGCAGAGAGTCGGCACTGAACGGTCCGGCGGCGGTAATCGCCTCTCCGCTGACGATGGGGTTCGCCCCGCTTGCGGTTCCAGTGGTCGTCAACATGATCTCGTTTGCGCTGACCACGTACACGGCGAGATTGTATGAAGCGGACCCGACGGTCAAAGTGGCGGTTCCGCGGCCATTTTGAGAACCCGTCGTCGCATTCACGGCATAACTCCCCGAACCTCCCGTCAAAGAGGATTGCAGAGTGCCACCGTCATTGATATCGGCAGCTGTGGAACTGAATGTTCCTGAGTTGGCGCTGAAGGAGCCAGCTGCGGCATAACGCGCGCCCGCGGAATCCCAGCCACTGAGGCCAAACGAATAGGGGCCGCTCAGGCCGGTGGAAAAGGCGGAAGTGTCCTGCAGGCGGAGGATGCCGGAAGCGCGCGTGCCCGAATTGTCGAACTCGATCATGCGGCCGGTGGTGAACGCGGCCGATGCTCCTAAGCTCGTTTCGCACTCACCGGCAGTCACGTTCACGTTGGTTGGGCAGCCACCCAGAGTGAAGGCGAAAGTGTTCGATGTGCCCGTCGTCTGGTCCGTCAGCGTGACGCAGCCGACTTGTCTGAAAGTGGCGCTGTCGCTTTGCTGTTGAAAAACCGAGTAGGAACCGCCGACCGCGACATTTGTCTCCGAACCGGCACTGGCGGTGCGCATGATATCCTCCACGCCAGTTTGCACGTTGCCCGCGCCATCCGCCGTGAAGCTTCCAGCGATTGAAACTGCGCCGTTGGCGTCGAATCCGTGCAGCAGGAAGGCGTACGAGCCCATCATGCTTGAGTTATAAGTTCCGGCGAAACCTCCACTGAGAAACTGAAACGGCATGCAGGAGGCCTGAGGAAGGTTCACCGCCTGATTGAGAGTGATGGTGCCGGCGGCAGGGTAGGGGACTTGCGAATCCGTAACCAGGAGACTAGGGGGCGATGGTTGAGCAATGGTCGTTGCGCCCGAGATGTAAGCGGTCGCGGTATTTTGCGGAGGGATGGTCAGTGCGACATTCGTCGGGAGCGGAGAACTCGCGCTCCACGAGTAGGGAGGGGTTCCGCCGGAAACAGTGAACGCGGTGGGCGGATAGGCGACGCCCGCATACATATCGGTGTAGTCGGGAGCTTGCACTTTGAGCGCCGGCGGTGTGATGACCACGTAGTACACACGAGAAGTAGAGAATGAGCCAGTTGCGTCCGTGACTGAGAGCTGAACTTGTGAACAACCCGCACTAACAGGTGTGCCGTACAGGAACGCGCAACTGCTGCTGCAATTGAGGGTACCGGACTCCGTTCCCAGGGTCAGCCCGATTGGAAGCGTTCCAGAGACAGTTTTCCAGTCGTAAGGAGCCGTTCCTCCGGACACCGAGAGCGACGCCACATTTTGTCCTTGCGTGTAGGTCAATCCCACGGCACCGTCGTTGTTGGACAGGGCCGGGCTGTAGCTGCAATCCGTGTTGGTGGTGAGGTGGGTGAGCGAGTTCACGCTAACCGGGGAGTTGATGATCACAGGAAGGATTGCGGTTTGCGGAGTGCCACTCGGGGATGTCGCCACAACCGAGACTTGAGCGGATCCCGTCGGAGTGCTGATGCTGCCGGGGGCGGTGTAGGTGACGGTCGCCGAAGCGGTCTGGATCGACGTTACGCAGGGCGTAGTGGTCGTTCCAAAACATCCTACCGGTTTGCCACTAAGGGCTTCCAGGCTCCACGTAGCCGGTTGGCTCGCGGTGATGCTCACCGATTGGCCCGCATCAATGGTCGGGTTGATTGTGGGCGAAATGAATTGCAGCCCCGAATAGCTCGGCGGAGTTGTAGTAGCGGTCGTCTTATTACTGCCGCCGCAACTGACGATCAGCAGACAGAAAATTACACAGAAGCACGCAAGACTAATACGCTTCAAGGCCTGGACTCCTTTATGAATGGCTCTGAAAAACTAAACTAACGTCATACTCGACCACCAGTACGCTTACCTCTGTGTTGAATCGGAACCGCTCTTCGTAGCTGGCGGAACCCGCTGCGCCACCGAAGTCCGCTTTTGCGGAACCGCGTCGGGCAGCGTCTTGAGTTGCGTTTTGATCCACTCGAATAGTTTGCCGTTGCCGGCTGCGTCCGCAAATTGGCTGGCGTGTTCGTAGCGTTCCACGTGTGCACGCTTGGGAGCAGCCCTCTTTATCGCATTCTTGCAGGCCTCGGGAGTGGCGGTATTTTCCATCACCTGCTGGATCCGAATTCGCGGAGTCTTCAGTACGGGCAGCCACTTAACCGGATCCAGAGGCGCGACCTTCCTCAGGAAGTCGGGACTGGTGAAAGCGGCGTGCTCAGGATCTTCGGTGGCGATGTTCGACTCGGCCAGCCACCCGGGCCAGTCTCCCCAGGGGTCGAGTGCATCCACGGCCTTAATGCGCGGATCGGCGGCGGCGGACAGAAGCACAATCGTGCCACCCGAGGACTGCCCGAACATACCGATGCGGTTCATATCGATATCCCCGCGTTGGGCGAGGTAATCGAGAATGAATTTGACGTCGTGGACCGTGCTCCCCAGGGACTCCTGCAATTCGCTGACGAACCATTGCCGCATGGGGCGGTCGTGGAAGCGATGACCGCTAAGCGCCGAAACAAAGCCCACGGCAGCGAACCCGCCGCTGGTCACTCGCGTGCACCAGCGATCATCGCGGAAACGAGGCGTGTCGTCGTGATAACCATACAAGTAAAGCACGGCGGGAGGATTCTTAACCCCCTTGGGCATGATCACGTAAACGTCCAACGGATCGCCGGGTCGCCACTTCAGTTGCACCAGCGTGCGAGTAAATCCGGGCCCTTCGTCGGTTTGCGCCTCCAACGCCGGCTCCGGCGTGAGTTGACTGACGCCGACGGCGAGAGAGCTCCAGTCTTCCTGAATCGTTTCATAAAGCGGTACCCGCTTGACTGGATCGAATCCGGGAATCGCTTCAACTCCAGGCGTTCCAGCCCTGGCCCCTCCATCCGCCTTCGATTTTCCACTTCCTGCGGCAGCGTTCGTCGCCGCAGACGATGACGGCCCGGATGCCGTGTTTTGCGTCGGTTGTTGCGCCCAGATTCCGCCGCTCGTTCCGAGCCCGAAAACAAAGACACATACAAAAGAACGCACTCTCATGGTCGCTGCATTACGGCTGATCTCCAACGAATTGAACTGCACTCATCTTCTCCTCGAATGATTGAGCCTCGCTTCAACCTGCGAGACGCGAAAACCCGGCTACGCAAAAAACTGCCGTGGGGAGAAACGGCAATTTGCCGTTTCTCCCCTCCAGCGGTCCCGCAACGTTTATTGTTACTGACGCACGTCGTACTCTTCCGTGCTCCAGTCGGATACATAGTCGACATCGGCCTGAACCGTCAGGACCGAGCCGCCCACGTCGCCGCCGAAATCAACCAGGCAGGTGGAAGACTTCGAGTTGCCGCCCTGCAAGCTGATTCCGGTGAATACACCGCTACAGCCCTTGTGCCCGTTGGCTGGCTTTATGGTGGACTGCAAGTAGTGGGAACGGAATGCAAACAGGTTCAGGTCGCCTGTCCACACCCCGGTTGTGGTGTTACCCGACAAGCTGTTCAGGAAGGGCACAAAATCCGAGAGCCCATCGCTGGCAGTTTCGATTTCCGCTTCCGCCACCATGTTCAGTACCGGAATCGGCGTGGCTGTCTTTGCAGTCACAGGAGCGAACGTGACGACGCGTAACAAGCTCCACAACGGATACGATCCATCCTTGATGTGGGTGAAAGGAATTGAGAAGCAGGTCTGTGAAACACCGGTGACATTGCAATACGGCGGGTTGTAGGCGCCCGCAGGATTGGGTGACGAATCCAGCGCGCCGCCGGGAGTTGTGAACAAGGGATCGATCGAATCCACTGTTAAATAGTGTCCGATGTAGCTGCCAGGGCAGGTTGTGGTTCCGCCCGCGGCATTGCAAAGAGGAGCCATGTTGCCGTAGCCCCAGAATGCGTAGCCCAGGCCGTTATCCACGGCCGCGTTGCCAGCGCCCGTTGTGTAGGTTGCTACGGTAGCTTTCACTTCCTCGCCCGTTCCGATGGCCCGCAGCCGAACCGGCAAGAAGCCGCTCTCGCTGCACTGGTTGTTTGGATTTTCCAGATAAAGCGGGTTGAAGCAGTTCGCTTGAGGATATCCGCCAGTGATGGTGCAAGCCGTTCCGTTTCCACCGGGAAGCGCCGCAGGATCGTTGAATTCTTCCTGTCCGTTCCAAGCATTGCTGATCGGCGGTAGTGTGGTGGTGCCATTGGGCAGTACGAACGCGTTGCCGCTACCGGTCAGTGTACGTACCGCGGTGAACTCGAACGTGTTATAGGTTCCCGAAAGCGGCTCGCGCTCGATTACCTGAATGGGAGAACCCGCTCCAGCTGCGGCTGAAGTAAGCAGATCGCCGGTGCAATGCGACTGCCCCGAAAATACCTGAGCCAGGACTTGCCTGTTGACGTTGTTGTAGGTGTAGGTCCCGCCGGAGGTTTCGCCGAAGACAGTGCCGTTATGTGCCAGCACCAGAACCGGCTCGGCGCCAGTCGACAGGGTCGTGTAGGCGGGCAAAGAACCCGCGGAGATGGGGTCGGTGCCGCTTAACTTGAAAGTGACGACGTTGAAAGTTTTGGACTGATCGAACGAATCTGTGATGGTGCAGCCGACCGCCGTGCTCGGCGTGCAGGTTCCGTTGTTAGCCGTGCTGTAGCCCAGACCGGTCAGTTCACCGGTACCAACTTTGGTGTATTCATTCGTGGTGCCGTTGGCGGTCACAGAATATCCGTTATAGGAGGTCAACGCCCGGGTAGTCGCGTACAGAGCATCTTCTGGGCGAACGTCTGTGGCCCCCACATTGAAGTAGCACTGATACTGCGTCAATGCCGCCGTCGAAGTGGTGGTCAGGTTGCCACAATACTTCGGCGCTTGCACGTTGCCGCTGGCCACACGCGTTTCTGGTTCCGTGTTGAGCGCCGCTTCGATCAGTTCGAATGCGGAGCCGGCAACGCCGACTTGAGAATCCTGAGTGTCAGGCAAGCCGCCAATCTGGTTCTCGGTGGAAGAGCTGATCTTCGAATCGGTAATCGTTCCGTATGTGGCAGCCAGGCTGGAGTAAACTTTTCCAGATCCGTTGGTGAATTTCTCGTACGCAAAGAAGTCCTTCACGCCCGCGCCGGAGTCGATCGTCCAGTAGGCGTAAACGTTGCAGTTCGCATTGAAATCCCACATTACCCAGAAGGGGTTGGCAGTATCCGAGACTGCAGTGGCGGGGCGCTTGTCGGTAATTACGGCGCCCTTCGAAGTGGAGACCAGGTTGTAACTACTGCCGCTCTGGGTAAGCGCTCTTGCGGCCTGGGCAAACGAGTTGGCCTGAGCGGAGGAGCCAACTCCATTGAATTGAACCGTGACGCCGCTGCTACATGGCGTCTGAGCGAAGACGTTGGTAGTGATCAACACTGACGCCATCAGCGCCACTGCCGCCACTATCATTTTCTTATTCATTCTATTTCTCCTTAAGTTGCCGTTATCAACCAGCGTTAAGGGGGATGTGCACGCCCCCGTCACGGCGACCCTGCAACTCAGGAGTCGCCAGGCAGTTTGCGGGTCGGAAATTAGTGAGAACGCGCCAGCTCGACAGTTCTTGGCGCGATGCAACTATCCCGAAAGCCTGTTACTTGAGGATGACGGCAGTATTAAACTCAGGTGAATTTTGCACTCTAAAGAGATAAACAAGCACACCGGGTTGTGGAAAACGAGAGATCTAGCGGGACACTTGCAGCAGAAATTCTGATCGCTGTACTTGCGGCGAGATTGGAAGATCTGCCCTCACCGCCGATCTTTGTCACCGGAAATTAATTTCGCCTTCATTGTTCTGTAACAATCCGTCGGTACGTTGGTACGTCTTTTAGATCGCCCCAACATCATCAATTCCTTCTGGGTCCCGACCCAACGCCAACGCGGGAGCATGTGTGAGACTTCGTCATTTGTTTTTTTTATCGATTCTTTCGATCGCCACACTATGCAATCTGGCGCCGGCGCAAAAAGGAAACGCGTCGCTGCACGGCATTGTGATTGTCTTCTCGGGTTCGCCGGTTCCCGGCGCTTCGATCACTGTGGAAGGAAAAACCGGTGGACAGGCGGCGACCACCGACCTTAACGGCGAGTACAACATTCACGGACTAGACGCGGGCGTTTATCACGTCAAAATCTCCGCCCCGGGCTTTGACCCGTACGAAGTGGAAGCGACCGTAAAAGGGAACCTCATGCAGGAGGTCGATGCGGTGCTGGTAGTTACTCCCAAACCAGCGGAGCAGGTCCCGAGTGCGCCGGAAGCGCCCGCGTCTATAGCGCCTCCGGCTGCTTCCCAACCGTCCGGCGAAAATCCGCAAGCCACGCCAACCGGCAAACCGGCTCAGACGACGGTGGCGATGCCGCAAGAATTTTCCGTGACGGCGCAGAAGGGCAAGACCGCCGTGTACGGCAATGTAACGGACCAATCGGGGGCTGTGATTGCGGCTGGTACCGCCAGCGTCACCGGCAGCGCTGGCAAAATGACTGCAAACGTCAACGCGCGCGGGCAATTTGTTCTGAACGGTTTGCCGCCGGGCCAATACAAGCTAAGCGTTTCCGCTCCGGGTTTTGCCGCTTTCGAGACGGACTTAACTTTGAACGCCGACCAGTCGCTGGAACTTGACGCCACGCTGCAGCCCCCCAGCGCAAAAACAGAAGTCAATGTGGAAGCGTCCAACGCCGCGCAGGTTGAAACTCAGAGCGCGCACATCGAAGGCACGATCACAGAAAAAGAAGTTTTAGAGACGGGATTGAACGGGCGCAATTTCACCCAGCTTATCGCGTTGGCGCCGGGCGTGAGCAATCAGACGGGCCAGGATGAAGCCAAAGTGGGCGTGGCGGGCAGCGTGAAATATAGCGTCAACGGCGGCCGCGTGGAATACAACAACTTCGACGTGGACGGCAGCGACGTGCTGAACGCCGGCCTCAATGGCGCCGAAAGCACCTTGATGGTATATCCCAGTCTGGACGCGATTCAGGAAGTGAAAGTCTTGACTTCGAACTATGGCGCCCAGTACGGCCGCACCGCCTCCGGCACGGTCCTGGTCACGACCAAGTCCGGCACCCCGCAGTTTCACGGCGGAGGGTACGAGTTTCTGCGCAATGAGTTCTTCAACGCCCGCAACTACTTCGACCCGCCCGGCAAGGCGCCGCTGTATCGCAGGCAGGACTTCGGCTTCACTCTGGGCGGACCGCTTTCTATTCCCGGAGTTTTAAATAGCGCAAAGAAGAAGACTTTTTTCTTCTGGTCCGAGGAATTTCGTTTGGAAAAATCGCCGCTGGGTCCGGGCAACGAACCTGGCGACTTTAACCAGGCGGTGCCAACCGTGGCCGAGCGCAATGGAGACTTTAGCGACGTTTGTCCGTTTGTTTTGCCCGGCACGCAAGCCACCTTCAACCGGCAGCAATATCCCGATTGTCCGGGGACCGGGAATCCGCTCACGACTTACTTCGGCAACCTTCTTGGGGATACAGATCCGAGCACGCCGGTTCCGCAGCTGAATCCCAACAGCGTCATTCTTACGAATGCGCTGGTCCCTCTGCCAAATTCTACGACCGGATGCAACTCCAGCTTGGCGGGCCAGACAAACGTGCAAACCGGCCAGACGCTAATGCCGTGCTATGTGGCGGCAATCTCCCCGTCAACGTACTGGCGGGAGGAGTTGGGCCGCTTCGATCATCATTTCACCGACAGCATTGAGTTATCGTTCCGCTACATTCACGATTCGTGGAACACCACTACGCCGGTTCCGCAGTGGGGATACTTGGAAACTGCGGCCGTCCACGAACAAAGCTTTCCCACGGTAGAAAACAAGCTCAACGGCCCGGGCACAAGCATGGTGGTGCGGCTGACCGATGCCATCACTCCTACCCTGCTCAACGAATTTGTGCTTAGCTACGTGAATTCCAATATCACGCTGCAGAACATCAGCGGCCCGGGAGGAAACCTGCAAGCGAGCGTCACGCGAGGGAACTGCGGGGGTTCCAGCGGAACCTGTGGTATCGGCTACATTTTTAATAATGGTTTCGGAGGGAAGCTGCCTGGGATCGTGGTGGGGGGCAGCAATGAGGCGTATGGCGGCAACGGCTTCGCGGTGGATACTTCGTACATGCCCTGGGAGCACGTCAACCCGACTTATAGCCTGAATGACAATATCAGCAAGGTGATCGGCAGGCACACCCTGCAGTTCGGCATTCAGGCGGTGGATGCCCGGCGCAGCGAGACCAATGGTGCCATTGGTTCTGCAACTGGCGACCTGCAGGGGCTGATCGGTTTTTCCAACCTCACCGGGGGAGGCACGGGAAATTCATTCGCCAACTTTCTCGGTAATGTGAACTTTGGAAATACCGCGGTGGCCAGCTACCAGCAGGACAGCGCGCAACTCAAGTATTACAACAACTATTGGATCGCCGAGCCCTTCGTGCAGGACGACTGGCGCGTGACCCCACGCCTGACCCTGAATCTCGGAGTGCGCTTCAGCTTGTTCACCAACTTCCAGGAGAAAAACCTGAGTGCCTACAACTGGGAACTGGCTGCATTTAACCAGGACCGCGCACAACAGGCCGCCGCGGGCGCAACCGTGATCGTGGATCCCGGCTCGGGCGCTCTCGCCACCGAAACCACGAAAGGAATTCAGGACCTTCCCTTGAATTCGAATAATCCACTGCAAGGCCTCAATCCGGCCGTAACCAATGGACTTGTGCAATGCGGCAAGAACGGCATACCCGCGAGTTGCATGACCAGTCACCTCTTTAATCCTGCGCCCAGAATTGGTTTCGCCTGGGACCCGAAGGGCGATGGAAAGACGTCTATTCGCGGCGGCTACGGCCTTTTCTACGAGCACGGTACCGCCAAAGAGGCGAATACTGGATCTCTTGAAGGTGGCGCTCCGCTGAACCTCACCATGACGCAGATCGGCCCCCCTCTAGGCTATCTTGGAATTGGCGGGAATCTGGGCGGCCAGCAGGCTGGCGTGGCGTTTCCCATTGACGTAACTTCTATTCCAACCAAGACCGTCTGGCCCTACGCGCAGCAGTGGAGTTTGAGCGTCCAGCGCCAACTCCCCAAGAACTTGGTGGCTACTGTGGCCTATGTCGGCAGTAAGGGGACGCATCTCTCGGCGGAGTTGCAACTCAATCAGTTGCCGGCGCCGCCCACCGGCCCCGAAACCGGCATCGTTCTGAATGGCAATCCCTACGCGCCGGGGCAGCCGATTACCGCCCGCGACTGCAGCAGTTACAGTGGCACGGGCGGAAGTCTCGGCAACTTTACTGTGGGGAGTTTTCCGGTTGGACAAGTGACCCCAACTCAAGTCATCGTGAATCCGAACGAGCCCGCTTGGACTAACCTGGTGGCAGCCTGCTTCGGCTCCAATACGCTGAACGTGCCCAATCCAAATTCACTGCGCGCCTTCGCCCCCGGAATGGGCCGCGTGCTTTCGCTGGAAAACATCGCCGATTCCCAATATCACGCGCTGCAAGCTACGATTCGCCGCACCGCAGGTCCATTCACGGTGGGCGCCGCTTACACCTATAGCCATTCGCTGGACAATTCGTCCGATCGTTCGGATCCCTCTTTCGTGAACGCCGCTGATATCAAGTCAAACTGGGCAAGCTCCAATTTTGATCAGCGCCACTCGCTGAGCGTGAATTACATCTACGCGCTCCCCGCAATAAGTGGAGCGCTGCAACGTGCGCTGCTCTATTCTTCCCCCGGAGATGCAGACAACGATCCAAAGACGCCCGCTCCGGGAAGCGATTCCCATGTGCTGCGCGAGTTGCTTGATGGCTGGGAGATTTCTGGCGTCACCGTATTTCAGTCGGGTACGCCGTTTAGCGTATTCAATGGCGGCAGTAGCAACGGTCTGTCTGTACCGGATAACGCGGGAGTCGCCAACGGAGCGGCAGCGGCTTCGTTCCCCGATGTTATCGGCGATCCCCATACCCATTTGGCGATGTCCGGTTTCAATGCATCCAGCGTGGGACCGCTTTTGTTCAACCCCGCGGCATTTGCCGCGCCCCAGGGACTTACCTTCGGCGGCGCCGGGCGAAACTTCTTGAACAACCCACACCGGCTGAACTTCGACATGACGTTGTTGAAGCACTTCAAGGTCACGGAGAGCAGTGCGATGGAGTTTCGCCTCGAGGGCTTCAATGTGTTCAACCACACCGAGTTCAGAATTTTTAATCCGAACATCGGGAACACAGCTTCGAACGTGATTGGCTGTTACGGAGGAGTGTTTAACTCGGCTGCCGGCGGCCTGACGCCGATTCCCGATTCGTTGCCGGGCACCCCTCCGGTAAACGTCGACTGCACCACAGGCAGCGCGTTCTTGCACCCGGTGGACTCACACCGCCCGAGAACGCTCCAGCTTGGGTTGAAGTACAGTTTTTGATCGGGGCACAGCGTGACCATGGCGAAATTTTCGTGTTCCACAGTCCGCGCGCGGGCGGAGCGAGGTTATGTGCTGCTCACCTTGTTGTTACTCGTCTCCTTGCTGGTGATTGCTGCGGCGGCCACGGCGCCCGCTATCGCGCGTCAGATCAAACGTGACCGGGAGGAGGAACTGATCCATCGAGGCATCGAGTATCGCCGGGCGATTCACACGTATGTCAAACGCACCGGGCAATTTCCTCTAAGCCTGGAGCAGTTGGAGAATACGAACGGTACCCGCTACTTGCGCAAAAGATATAAAGATCCCATCACGGGCGGTGACTTCCAACTGTTGCACATGTCTGACCTTGCCCCTACCGCACCCACCCCCAATACGGCGAGTCCGCCTCCAGATGATGCTGCGAGTACCACTTCTCCCGATCAGGCGCCGCCCGCGACGCCTCCAGCTGTTTCGGCGAACACGGCATTCAGTCAGAATGCGCAGTCCAAAGCGGGGAATGGCAGCGCGTTCCAGAGCGCATTCTCATCGAACGGCTCAGCGGGCGGAAGCAACAATCTTGGTGGTGGCGGCCTCATCTTTGGAGTCGCGAGCCGGAGCGCGAAGAAAACCATTCGCGAGTTCGATCACAAGAACCACTACAATCAGTGGCTGTTTTTTTATTCGGCAAATTACGATGGCAGCGTTGAGGTGAAAGGCCCAACCCCTCTGAAGCCGGTCTTCGCTGGACCGAAAAACTCTTCTGATTCTTCCAGTTGGGGAGCGCAAGCTTCGTCGCAGCAACAGTAGGGCTAAAACGAAAATAGCAGCCTGCTACGATTGGGGACTGTTGCCCAGATGTTCCAGCGCAGAACTAGCCGCGGCCAGCTTGGGATCAATGAGCAACGCGTGCTTATAGGAAAGAGTGGCGGCTCGGTTGTATCCCGCGCCTTCCTGCAGTTTGCCCAGCTTGAGGTAACCCTCCGCTGTGGGGTGCGCGGCAAGCGTTCGCGTCAGGTCTGCGATCTGTTCGTCGGTAAAGGTTCGGGCAAAGCCGGCGAAAGCCGTCGGATCATTCCTAGGACCGAGCTTTAAGGCTTTCTGGTAGTAGTCCCTGGCCGTGGGTATGTCGTGTGCGGCCTCATAAGCCGAGCCCAAGTCAGTGAGAATCCTTAGCTTCAGCGAGATGTCCTGGGCATTTTCCATGGCTGCCTTGTAATCGGCAATGGCCTCCTGAATCTTGCCCCGCGCCTGAAGATCGGCGCCAATGTTCAGGAGAGCGTCGCTGTCCTTGGGGTCGATGGTGAGCGCCTTTTGGAAGTGAGCCTGGGCTTCGCCGGAGACCGGCAGTCCCTTGTTCAAGGCGCCCATGAGGATCTCCGAGCCGACCACATCCTCAGCCACACTATCGCTTGGGTCGACCTTAAGAGCTTGCGTCCAGAGATCGTAAGGAGTCTGCCAGGTGCGCACTTGCCGCCACGCTAGAATAGAAAGTAAGACCACCACCACTCCGGCGGCGACTGGAGCGAACTGGCGAACCGCAGGACGCGCGTTCCGCGCAAGATCCGCGAGACCCCAAACTGCGGCAATGAAGACTCCGAGGAAGGGAAGGTAGGCATAGCGGTCGGCCATGCCCTGATCTCCGACCTGGATGAGGCCGATGACGGGCACCATCATGCCCAGGAACCAGCACCAGCCAACAATCAGGTAAGGGCGCGCTCGCTCACGCCAGACCCAGACGCTGACAGCACAAAGGAACAGGCCGCACAGCAGCACCTTCCACACCGGCAGCTTCCCGGCAAAGTGAGGATAAAAAACGGCCAGGTGCAATGGCCAAATGGCTTTCCACAAGTACGAAACATAGGACACGATTGCGTTCGCCAATCTTCCGGACAGGGGAAACTTGGTGCCCGATTTAATGGCATCGGCCTTGTGCTGCGCTATCAGCGTGAGGACGCAATCGGCGGCGGCCATGACCAGAAACGGCAATTTCTCCAGCGCTATTTTCCAGGCCGGCAACTGGGGTGTTGGAAATACCGTGGAAGGCGCGGTCCAATTCCGAATCCGCTGCAGCGGCCAAAAATCCAGCAAAATCAGCACGAAGGGAAAAGTCACCACCATCGGTTTGGCGCTCAGAGCGAGAGCAAAGACTACAGCGACCAGCAGATAACGAAGCAGATTAGGCCGTCGTGTGTATTGGGAATACGCGATCAGCGCGAGCAGAAAGAAAAGCGTGCACAGCACATTCTTACGCTCGGCGATCCAGGCCACGCTCTCAACATTGATGGGATGCACCGCAAAAATTGCCGCGACTAGCAGGCTACGACCCGTCGATCCCGTAATGCGGGCGAGAAGGAAGAACACCAGCACGACATTCAGGCCGTGCAGTAGCAAGCTCGTGAAGTGGTGACCAGAAGGGTTATTGCCGAAAAGCTGCCAGTCCAGTGTGTGAGAAAGCCAGGTGAGCGGATGCCAGTTGGCGTGCTCCGTAGAGGTGATTGCCCAGCGCAACGTGGAACGCGTGAGGCCACTCTGGATATGCGGATTGTTCGTGACATATTCTCCGTCGTCATAGTTCGAGAACGGCTGGTGAATAATCTGGAAGTAGACGCCGAACGTCATTAACATCAGCAGAATCGCTGGAGCGATGCGGAACCGGGAAAAAGAGTGGAGTGGCGCTGCCGTGGTCGTGGTCTTTATTGAACTCGGCGCTGGCTTGGGCGCTTGCTTCGGCGCGGGCGTTGAACGGCTCCTGCGTCCTTTGCTTGCAGTTTGCGTGGGCATAAAGACTTGTCGAACTTGGTCTGTCGAACCTGTTTGTCGAAGCTGGTCAGGCAGAAACCAAAAGAATAACCTGTGAAACCGCTGCGGAGGGCGTGGCACGGACAATTTAACCTGAATTTAACTTGAGCGTAACAATTGCCGGAACCGCACTTGGCTACTATACTTTCTCGTTCCTTGCGATGATGGAGAAGTCGAAGCGCCTACAGCCGCTCTCCATCAGCAACGCAATGTTTGGCTTCCCGGGCCCAGGCCAATGCGACTTCGGTAGATCGATCGGAAACTGAGGCCTCTCGCTCGTTTCCAACATGACCAAAAAAACTAAGCGACCGAAGCCGGCCACCAAAGCGGGAGCGAACACTTCAAGGTCCTCTTCGCGATGGTGTGTCGTCCTATTAGGAATCGTGGTCCTATTTTTTTCCCTCATTCGCATCCGGTTACTGAACATGCCGCTGGAGCGGGACGAAGGTGAATATGCTTACGCCGGCCAGCTCATGCTGCAAGGTGTCCCTCCCTACGTGCTCGCTTACAACATGAAGCTGCCCGGCACCTATGCCGCGTATTCACTGATCATGGCAGGATTCGGGCAGTCGCCGGCTGGGATTCACATCGGACTGCTCCTGGTCAATGCGGGCACGGCGATCCTGCTGTTTTTTCTGGTCCAACGTCTGTTCGGTTCTCTGGCAGGATTGGCTGCCGGGTCGAGCTATGCTCTGCTTTCCACCAGCGCATCGGTGCTGGGCTTCGCCGCGCATGCAACCCATTTTGTAGCGCTGGCCGCCGTCGGCGGACTCTTGCTCCTGCTTAAGGCTATGGACTCCAGACGGATGTTCCTAAATGTCCTAAGCGGATTTCTGCTGGGCGTGGCTTTCGTCTTTAAGCAGCCCGGGATTTTTTTTGTTTTGTTCGGGGGCCTCTTCTTGTTTGTGAAGGAATGGGGATGTAAAGATTGGCGCGGCTTGTCTCGGCACGTTGGCGCATACAGCGCCGGTGCGGCTCTACCCCTCGCCCTAACTTGCGGAATTCTATTTTTCGCCGGAGTGCTCGGCAAGATGTGGTTCTGGACTTTTTCCTACGGGACACAATACGCATCGTCCCTAACCCTGGCTCAGGGATGGCAACAATTCTTGGGAACGGCTCCTTCGGTCATTGAGCCAGCATGGTTCGTGTGGGTTCTGGCCGGCTTAGGCCTTGTGGCATTGGCCTGGGATTTCCGCATCTGGCAGAATACCGTCTTCGCGATTGGTTTTCTGCTGTTCTCATGGGCTGCGGTCTGTCCCGGACTTTACTTTCGTCAGCACTATTTCATCGTGATGCTTCCCGCCGTCTGCCTTCTGGTAGGCGTTGGCGTAAGCGTCGCGGAGCGCGAGTTGTCGCGCCACTTTCGCAACTCGCCGATTCGCTTCGTTCCTTTGCTCGTTCTCTTGGCCGCGATGGTGGTTTCTGTGGTTGGACAAAGTGAGGCTTTTTTTCAACTCGACCCCGTCGTCCTGTGCAGGTACATCTACGGAAACAATCCGTTCCCGGAGGCGCAAACCATAGCGGAGTATCTGGAGCGGAACACCCCGCCGCAAGCCCGAATCGCGGTCCTCGGATCGGAGCCGGAAATCTACTTTTATTCCAGGCGGCATTCGGCTACCGGTTATATCTACACCTATCCCCTGATGGAGGATCAGAAGTATGCCCTCGACATGCAGAAGGAAATGGTGAAGGAGATCGAGAGCAGCCGTCCAGACTTTATGGTGTTCGTGCAAATACCGCTATCCTGGCTGGCCAGTTCGGAGTCGAACCCATACATTTTGGATTGGTTTGGCAAGTACGTCGCCGAGAACTATGAGCTAGCCGGAATCGTCGACGAAGTTACTCCTGAAACTCAGTTCCTCTGGGGCGATGCCGCCAAGTCGTACCACGTTCAATCCGGTGCTTCCCTGAGCGTGTTCAAGCGTCGAAACGCTGCCCCATCCCAGCCGTAAGCAGGCACGGGTCCGGTTAGTTTCATTTTTCGTTTTGGTCCAGGTGATTGAGCGGCATCAGAGTCTTCCGCTTTCCAGGATTCCCGTCTCCACGACTCTGCACTTCGGTCTATCCTAGCGCTTTAGAAAACGCCGCATACCCTGCACGCCGCAGCCCACGATTCCCGTTGCCAGGAAATAGATTGAGGAAGGTTCCGGGATTGTGCTTGTGCTCTGGCCCACAGTGATGTCCGTCAAGCCCAGCGAGTAGGCCGGTCCGGTAAACGTGACAGATCCGGCGGTGCCAGAGAAGCTGAGACCAGCTACCGACCAGTTGCACAGACCAACAAGGGTGCAACCCGCGTTATTCGGGGCTAGGACCATCGTCGCTAGAACCGTACCGGTTCCGTTAGCCCCACTCCAAATCGTCACCGTTTCCTGGAACGCAGCCGTATATAGGAAATTTATCCCGGAACTGAAGCCCCCTGCCACGTTCATTGAGCCCGAAGCCGTGGAGCCGTACGCGCCCTCAATAAAAATGGCGGGCGTATTAGTCGGATCCGGCATGAACGAACCGGAACCGTTCTGGAACTCCGAGCGCAGCCCGTAGACGTTGGAAGAAAACGTTATTCCGAAATTTGGAACGCCCGAGTTTCCACCACCGTTATAGAAGTTTCCGATCTGTTGCCCGTCCTTGACATAGTTAAAATTGAGAAAGTCCACCGAGTCGGCGTTGGCAAAAGAAGCCGAGAGAATCAGCCAAAGAGAAACCGCGAACAAAATGCTCAAACGCCGCATCATGATGTCTCCTCCACAAGGGGTCATGTAGAAATGGATATAGAGCTACGCCCTGGGGCAGCCACAGTATCAGCCACTGACCGTTACAGGCAAATGACATGAATGTTAACAGTGTGTTAATTATCGTTCCGGCCCAAGCAGCACTTGCGTTTTCCGGGAGTTGCCGCAATCCCTGGTTACACCATGGCAGGCACTCCTGCCCGGACAGTCCACAAGGGTATTAACTAGGGCACTAATTAAGGAGGAGAAGAGTCTGGTGCGCCGGGAAAACTTGAGGTATTTTGCGGGCGTGAGCCCGCAGCCGAAATCCTGAGCGTTTTTGCGAAGGATATGGACTAAGTCTGGTGCGCCCGGAGAGATTCGAACTCCCGACCTATTGCTCCGGAGGCAATCGCTCTATCCATCTGAGCTACGGGCGCACACGGATAGCTTCAGTTTACATGCAGAGCTGACAAGCATCAATGCGAGCGTGAGATACCCAATCGGTGCTCGCAGAATAAAGCCCCGGGATTTTACCAGCGGCCTCGTCCGCCGCCGGCGCCGCCGCGGCCGCCGCGGTCACCGCCACGATCTGCGCCGCGCCCTCCACGGTCACGTCCACCGCCTCCGGCGTGCTCGGTTTTCGGGCGCGCTTCGTTTACGTTGAGCGTGCGTCCGCCTACTTGTGAGCCGTTCAATGCGGTGATGGCCTTTTCTCCATCTTCGTTGCTGGCCATTTCCACAAAGCCGAAGCCGCGCGAGCGTCCGGTATCGCGGTCCGTCATGATGCTGACCCGGTCCACTTGTCCGAACGGTTCAAACATCTGGCGCAGTTCGTCTTCCGATGTGTTAAAGCTCAAGTTCCCCACGAAAATATTCTTCAAGCGTCGGCCTCTGCATTGCGCTGTCGAAGTGCGAGCTCAATGCGGCGGACTGGCAGGTTGGGGACACCTTCCTGAAAATCGAGACCGGAGCTGGCGGCAGTCGAATGCGGCACGAAGTATAGCAGGTTTGTCAAGTGAAGCTGCTGATTAATGGAAAAAACGCCGCCTGTAGCTCATTACGCAGCTACTTCACCGGCGGCACAAGACAAGGGCGTCCCGACTCCTCGTTCGGTCCCCCTATTCGTCAAGCACAATCTTCACGGCTTTCCCGCTTTTCGTCTCAAGGAAATATGTCTTCACATATCTTCCGTCCGGTTTTTGCTTTATGTTAAACGCCCATGAAGCCCAATGGCTCATGGGGATACCCGACATAAGCGCTTTTGCGATATCACCGTTGCTGTCCATATGAACCTGAACGTCCTTACCACTAAACTCCCCTCGATCAACTCGCCTCAGAAAATCCCTTATCTTAGCGTCTCGCGACAACCCCGAAGTACCCGGAACAGTTCTTGCCGCGCTACTGTTCATGCGGGGGGCATTCTGGGCAGCGAGTACGTTTTGTGGTCTGTCCTCGGACCGCCATCTGGCCCGAACTAAGCTTGCGGCAGAGCATTTGCTGTTGAAATTAATTTCGGTCGAAGCAAGCTTCCGCCCCTCCATCGTGGTACCTCCAGTTTGGCTCCAGTTCGGTCGGCGGGACAACCATCAGGCGGGCAGCCGCAGTCAGGGTCGCCTTCGCAATTGTCACACTCGTAATAAAGAGAGCAGGACTGATTGGGTTGGCCTGTGACGCAAATTTCCGACCCTGTTAGAACCGGATCCCAAACGGCGAATTTGCCGGTCAAATCGTTGCAGATCCAACAAGCAAATGCCCCTGCCGTGGCAAATAGACAAAAAGCAAGACACACCGCAATTGGTCTCAGCATGCGTTTATCTCCTGCCTAGATATTAGGCCACACGAACACGGAGAAACTCTTTTCGATTAATGTCCAATCATACTCTGCCTCGCAAGCAAGTTCGGTCAGCGCGTCAGCAACCGTTATCAGTCGGGGCAATGGAGCGGCGCCGGCCCAAATTTTGTAAGCTTTCTGCCGATGGTGCCAAGCGCATCCCCGTACCTTGCGGGCATCAACCGAACCGTCAGGCGCCTTCCTGAGCGCACCAGAACCAGGGGAACTGCGCTCGAATCGACAGGCGCAAGGAATCCTGCAAGCTGATCGCGACTTACCTTAGCTAAGGACACGCTACGCACACTTACGATGAGATCGCCCGGATACACACCCGTGCCAAAGGCTGGCGACGGATAGGAGACCTCGGAAACCATCGCCTCATCGTGTGCCTCGTCGTAAATTGCTGTAATACCGGTGAAATACTCGGCGGCGTGCTTCGGCCGTTCGGGGACCGGAGCGTCTGGCAGCATCCGCATTAATTGTGTAACCGGCAGCGTGCTCACTCTCAACTCGTGTACCCCATCGCTGCGCCGCACATGGAGGACGACTTCTCCCGGCCGCGCAAGAAAACCCTTCAAGTTTTCCACCGAGGTAGCGTTCAGCGCCAACCCGTCGGCCTCGACCAGTTCGTCTCCAGCCAAAAGGCCAATGGCTTGGGCGGGAGAGCCCGGCAGAATTGACCTGACCAAAACCTCAGTCGGCTCCCTGAAGACCGTCGCTGTGAACCCTGCGGAATACGAGCCCTCGCTCAGACCGATGCGCCCAGCAACGCGCTGTGGTCTCTCCGCCATATCCTGCAGACGATTGACCTGCTCCGTCGGCGTAGCCACCGGTACTTCCATTCCGCCGATCTGTTTGAAGCCTGCGCCCCGCAGAAGCCGGGCACGGAAATCAATAAGTGCTTCCAAATTCTCGGCTGTCATACCTTTCGGTACCGGGCGCAGGCCGTAATCGGGGGGTGCCGACATCGAACCCGACATCGAGATCAGAAACTTTTCGCCGTTCAACGCTGCCAACGTAGTTTCATGGACACGAGGCACGTTTAACTCGAATTCCTGATTCCCGCGTTGGACGCGGAGAACGACGGGCCCCGGCGAATCGGAAACCAATTTCCTCAACAGTCCCTCCCACCGTGATGCGCCGGCATGCTCCGCATTTACCGCGACAATCTTGTCGCCGGGGCAGATCCCGGCTTTCTCTGCCGGACTATCATGCCATGTTGAGACAACAGACATCGTGCCCTCGTCATGGGCGACGAATACACCCGGAACGAACGGGTTGCAGATCCCAAAGTAAATTGGAGCGGGGCAGTCGGGCCTGAGGTCACCAGCTGCGCCGACATCGGCACTACCAGCGACGCCAATACAGCAAACCTCACTATAAGGCTCATGACAGGCGCTCTTACCTCAATCTGTGCGGGCGCGATCTAACATTGGTCCACCTTCCAATACCCTTCGCGGTGGTATCCCACTTGCAATAGTCGATTCTTGGGATCGTGCCGCTTGCGGCATTTAGGGCATACTAAATACCGGTTCCAGGCCGTGCCTTGACGATCGTAGTTTTCCGCGACGGCGAAGGTGGTGCCGCAACTGCAGGGGACCATAAACACGCGCAGTGGCGCTTGGCTAGATCGAGTCATCGGCGAACCGAGAGAAGTATACAATCTGGATTGTATGGGCTTGGACACACTCAAAGAGTTCGCTCAGATTGTCTCCTATCTTGGACCCCCCATCGCCGCATTTTAGGCTGTGCTGGTATACGGGGATAACGCCCGACGTGAGCGAGCACGCTGGGCTGAGAATCTTTACTCACGATTTTATGTTGAGCCTCACCTCAAGGGCGTGCGCGACTTGCTGGACTGCGATTCAGACGATCCCAAGGTAGAGGAGTTGGTAAACAACGACGGTGCGGATTGGACGGACTACCTTAATTTCTTTGAGTTCGTGCAATATCTGCGGGAGTCTAAGCAGTTGTCGGACGAAGATGTGCAAGCTCTGTTCGGGTACTATCTCGCGTGCCTGAAGAAACACCATGCGACCATGACCTATATCAGCGACAGCGGTAAGGGGTTTGACTATCTCAGAAGGCTAGTCAATGAGTGACAGCGGACAATACCTTTTCGTATACGGCACGTTGCTGCCGGGCAGGGCACCGGCCGAGATCGCCCCAACGGTGGATCGACTCAAGCCCGTAGGGGATGGATTCGTGCGCGGCCGCATACACGATCTAGGGGCATACCCGGGTGTTGTGCTCGATGAGGCGGGTGAGAAGATTTCCGGAAAGATATTTCGTCTTCCCGAAGAGCCCGAGGTACTGAAGCGCCTTGACGAATACGAAGAGTTCAATGCCGCCCAACCGGAGGGAAGCCTTTTCGTGCGCAGGGAGTGGCCTGTCACGAGAAGCGGAAACAGAAAGCTAGTTTGTTGGGTGTACGTTTACAACCCGCATGCTGCAGCCGTTCCTGCCGCCGCGCATGGAGAATCCCCTAGGTCACGCAGCGGCCGAGTTCGATAAGTTAAGAGCCTTCTTCTACCGTGGCCATCGCCCTCTTTTTTCGCTTATTCGATTGCAGAACTTTTTTCCGCAGGCGCAGCGACTTTGGAGTGATCTCCACGAACTCGTCGTCCGAGATGAATTCAATGGCCTGCTCCAGATTCAGAGGACGGAACGGTACCAGGCGAATGGCCTCGTCCGCCGTCGAAGCCCGCATGTTCGTCAGCTTCTTTTCGCGCACGGCGTTCACGTCAAGATCGTCATCCTTCGCGTTCTCGCCGACGATCATTCCCTCATAGAGCTCCACCCCGGAACCGATGAAAAGCTCGCCGCGCTCCTGCAGTCCCCAGAGCGCGTAGGCCGTGGAAGTGCCGGCGCGGTCAGCGATCAGGGCCCCCGTGGGCCGGTGCGGAATGTCTCCCTGCCACTCGGTGTAGCCATCGAAGAGCGAGTTCATCACGATGGTCCCGCGCGTGTCCGTCAGCAGTTGACTGCGCAGGCCAATCAGCCCGCGGCTGGGCACGCGGAACTCGATGCGCACCCGCCCGTAGCCGTGATTGTGCATATTCGTAACTTCGCCCTTGCGCGATCCCAACTGCTCCATCACCACGCCCACAAAGCCTTCCGGCACGTCCACCGTGAGATGCTCGACCGGCTCCATCAGCTTGCCATCGATGCGCTTTGTAACGATCTCGGGCTTGCCTACCATGAGCTCGTAGCCTTCGCGCCGCATCATCTCGATGGTGATGGAAAGCTGCAATTCGCCGCGCCCCAGCACCTTGAACGAATCGGTGGTTTCCATGTCCTCTACGCGTAACGAAACGTTGGTTAGAAGTTCTTTCGCCAGCCGCTCGCGCAGGTTCCGCGAGGTGACGTAAGTGCCTTCGCGTCCTGCGAACGGCGAATTGTTCACCGTGAACATCATCGCGATGGTCGGCTCGTCGATCACGATCGGAGGCAGCGGCGCGGGATTCAGCGCGTCCGTAATGGTCTCGCCGATGGTGATGCCTTCCACTCCCGCCACGGCTACAATATCGCCCAACACGGTTTCCGTAATATCCGTTCGCTTTAGTCCGGAGAACGAAAACAGCTTTGTGATCTTGGTCTTGTGCATCGAACCATCCAGCTTGGCGATCACTACGTCTTCGCCGGTAAACATGGTTCCGTTGAACACGCGCGCGATGGCGAGCCGGCCCAGATAGTCGCTGTAATCGAGATTGGCCACCAGAATCTGCAAAGGTCCGGCGGGATCGCCCTGGGGCAGGGGAGTGGTTTTCAAAATCGCGTCAAACAAAGGCCGCAAGTCTTCGCCGCCGCCTTTGATGTCGGTCGAGGCCGTCCCCTCCTTCGCATTCGTGTACAGAACGGGAAAGTCGAGCTGATCTTCTTTGGCGTCGAGATCGATGAACAAGTCGTAAATCTCGTTGAGCACTTCCTGCGGACGCGCATCCGGCCGGTCTATCTTGTTGATGACCACAATCGGCGGAAGCTTTGCCTCCAGAGCCTTGCTCAGCACATAACGAGTCTGCGGCAGCGGGCCTTCGCTGGCGTCCACCAGCAGCATCACTCCGTCCACCATCTTCAGCGCGCGCTCTACCTCGCCGCCAAAGTCGCTGTGGCCCGGAGTATCCACGATGTTGATCTTCACGTCGTGATAGAAGATAGCCGTGTTCTTGGCTAGGATGGTGATGCCGCGCTCGCGCTCCAGTTCGTTCGAATCCATCACCCGGTCTACGTGATGTTCGTTGGAACGGAAAGTTCCGCTTTGTTGCAGCATGGCATCGACCAGCGTTGTCTTGCCGTGATCCACGTGCGCGATGATGGCGATGTTGCGAATGCTCAAACTCAAAGTGTGGGTTGTCCTTTTATTAATAGATCGGATTGACGGGAGCAGCCGATCTTCAGACTGCGAAAGCCCTACCTATAACTTTACTATGCGCGGGGAGTTCTCAGGAGATTAGATCGCACTTCGGTGCAAGCCATGGGTAATAATCGGGCTGGGCTCTAGCAGGCCAGGACGCATCGTTATTCCTAATTCTTACGGGCAGGGAATCGCCGCCGCCGCCGTAATCATCTTAGAGAACGGTAAAGATCCATTAGTCGGTGCGTTTGGATCCGAGGGAGCAAGGGTACTGACCGGCAGATAGGGTCCCGAACCGGTGCAGTCGAAAACGAACGGCTGGGTCGTCAACGTATATTGCACATTCTCCGGCGGCGGCGCAAAAGGTCCAATGCCCCAGTCGGAGACTGGGAGTGGGCTGACCGTCGTCGGTGGGGCGGAAAAAGTGCCAGTCGCGATGAACTGAACTTGCTGTCCGCTCACAGTTGAATGAATAGTGATGGATTGAAGCTGCCGATTGCTGCTGCTGCTTCCGCAAGCCAGAGTCAAGCAAGCTGCAGATAGGAGGCCGAGGAAGGCCCAGAGGCGGTTCATGGCGATCTCCTTCGCAAATCATAACCCCGGAGAGCACAAAGAGTTGCTAGATTTTTCCGGGCCGATCCCGGTTTTATGCCCGAGTAGAACAAAGGCTAGCCCGCAACCGCCTTCTCCTTCAGCATCGGCTTTCCCGCCAGACGCGCTTCCACTTCCTTCACGGCGCGCTGCGCGGCAAGGATTCCGGCGTTGGTGGTCGATTCCGGACCCTCGGAGTCCGTGTTGGCAAAGAAAACGCGGTCCATGGGATGCCGCGCCAGTGGCTGCACCTGCGTGTAAAGCCCCGGTGTCGACATATATAAAGGATGCCCCCTCCGGTAGATGTGCACCTCGACCGGATCGACATTCAAACCCGGCATTAGCTTTTGAAAGTCGGCGAGCACACTGGCTGCGATCTTGCGCGCACCGATTTCGTTTAAGAGGTATCCGCGTTCCTCTTCCTTCATCGGAGTGTAGCAGCTAATAATGTTGAGCTTTTGCCGATAGCCCTCCTGCTTTTGAATCACCCAGTCGGCTACAACAAAATCGGTAAAGCTGTTCCCTGGGCACCAGGTGTCGTAGCCCTGATTGAAAACCGGCTTGTCGAAAATCAGATTCACCACCGGATACGGGATGTAGCGAATCTGATGCATGGCCTCGCTCTGCCTGTCGGTCAGACCGTCGACAATTCGCCGCGTGATGAACTTGGGCGCTGCCATGATCACCGCCTTGGCAGCAACCGTTTTCAATTCTCCGCCCTGCATGTAGGTGACCTGGACTTCGCTCTTTTCGGAAACTACCGCGATCGTCGTTGCACCGGTCTGCATCCGGTCTTTGTACTTGGGCTGAAGGATGTCCGCCAGCTTTTTCGTAATCGCGCCCAAACCGCCGGGCCAGGTATGGCGATCGTCCACCCGGCTTTCTTCCGCCATCTCCTGTAACGCCTCAATAGCAATGCCTGCGGCAGTTTCGCCGCTGGTCGCTCCCCAGTTCGAAGGTCCGAAATTGTCCCACCACTGCTTCAGTTCTCCGGGATACCCCTTCAGGAAATCGGAGAACGGTTTGTTGTAGATCTCCTTGACCCGCTTCTCCACGTCAATCGCGAGCATTTCTTTCTTGAACTTCTTGAAGCTCTCGCGAACCGGCGCGGGATAGGGCAGCTTGTCCAGGCCTTCGCCCCACGTATCCAGAATTAGCTCACCATGAAGAATGCTCGCGTCTGAACTGTTGACGGGCAGCGGCTCCAGCCCGATTTCTTTCGCGAAGCGATAAGCGAATTCATCCTTGGTCAAGAACGCGGATCCCGTCGCATATGTGCTGCCCTCGTATTCCATGCCATACGCATTGCCGCCCCAGTGCGGCTCCTTTTCCAGCAGGAGGAAATCGCGGCTCTGCAAACGATAAGCCGCCGCCAACCCGCTCACGCCGCCCCCGACAATCACCACGTCGTGCCGCGCCGAAGCCGGAGGCCGCGTGAACACTTTCCCGTCGCGCACTTGATGGCAGATCCGATTGTCTTCGCCATCCACATCTGCCTCGCGATTCTTCGCGTCGCTGGCTTGCGCTGCAATCAGCGAAAGATCAATTGGACACCCCGCCGTTACCGCTCCCGCCACCACGAATTTGATGAAGTCTCTGCGATTCGCACTCATGGTTATGTGTTCCCCGCGACAGCCTGCACGATCTCGCCGCCCGCGTCCGCGCCGCCTTCGCCGCGCACCCGCAAGCGGTACCAGAAAACAATGGCCACCAGCGAGAACACAAAGATGATGGTCGAGACCGCGTTTATTTCCGGTGTGATGCCGCGCCGCAAGCGTCCCCAGATTTCGAGTGGCAGTGTGTTATCGCGTCCAATCAGGAAGAAACTGACGGCGATCTCGTCCATCGAAAGCGTAAAGATCAAAAGCGCCGCGCCGATAATCGGCAGCTTTAAATTTGGCACCGTGATGCGCCAGAAGGTCTGCCAATAATTTGCGCCGAGGTCGAGAGATGCCTCTTCCTGCGCCCGGTCGAGCTTCTGCAGGCCGGCGAATACCTCGGTTGTCGCGACCGAGATTAGCGCCGTGCCATGCCCCAGAATAATCGTCATCAGGCTGAGTTTCGTTCCCATCACGTTGAACAACATCAGAAGCGAAAGCCCCGTGATAATTCCCGGCAGGATCAGCGGCAGCAGCACCAATCGTCGGAACAAAGCTTTGCCGGGAAACTGCGCCCGCTCCAGCGCCAGCGCCGCCGGCACTCCCAATGCCAGGGCAATGACCATCGCGGCGAGGGCGACTTGCAGGCTGTTGAGTACGGAATCCCAGATGGGCCCGTCCGCGAAGAGCGTTCGATACCAGTCGAGCGTGAGATGATGCGGCGGAAAGCCGCCCACCCCCTCGCCGTTGAACGAATAAATGATGAGCACGGCAATCGGCAAATACAGGAACGCGAATACCAAAACTGCATGGACGAGCAGCCAGCGCGAGCCGGAGTGAAATCCACGGTCGCTCACGAGAAACTCCATTTCTTCTCCAGCCGCTCGGAGAAAAACAACAGACTCACCACCAGCAGCAGCATGCAGAACGAAATCGCCGCGCCCAGCGGCCAGTTGTAAGCCGCGCCAAACAGGCTGACGACTATGTTTGAGATCATGATCCCGCTCGGTCCGCCCAGCAGTATCGGCGCGAGAAAATCGCCCAGGCTGAGGACGAAGGCAAAGGTCGCTCCCGCCACTACGCCGGGAATCGAAAGCGGGAAGATTACTCTCCAGAATGTCTGTCCCGGAGTGGCGCCCAGATCGTGCGAGGCTTCCACCAGATTGCGCGGAATATGCTCGAGTGCGGCGTAAATCGGTAAAAATGCAAATGGTGTGTAGATGTGCGTCAGCGTCAAAACCACCGCGAACGGACTGTAGAGTAGAAATTCCAGCGGGTGCCTGGTCAGGTGAACATACTGCAGCAAAGTGTTCAGGACGCCGTCGGAGCCGAGAATTGTTTTCCACGCATAAGCGCGCACCAAATAACTGACCCACAGCGGGATGATTACCAATTGATACAACAGATCTTTTTTCTTGCCCGCGTAAAAAGAAAGAAAATAGGCGAGGGGATAACCGAGCAGCAGAGAAAAGACCGTAACGCGGGCGGCAATCCACATCGAACGCAGCAGCGTTTGCCAGTAGACATCCACCCGCAGTAACTGGCGGTAGTTGTCGAGATTCCACGAATGTACGATGGTCTGCGAGGCCGACACCGACCAGAAGCTATAACAGAACATCAGCAGGTACGGCATCAACAGGAAAACCGTCACCCATACGAGTGGAGGCAGTGTTACCGCCGCTTTGTAGGCCCGGGAAAACATTCAGATTCTTTCTGGAGACTCACGCACCAGCACTGCATCCGCGGGGGAAAACTCCAGTTCCACACCGTCCAGCACGCCGCAGCCGCCGGGAGTCCGAACCACGAGCACCAACTCACCGCCGCATTGCACACGAATTAACTCCGTAGCTCCGTGAAACGCCTGCTGTCGGACATTTCCACGAGCCCGCACGGCTGCCGGGGTTGTTACATCCCCCGCCGCGAGACGGATGTTTTCGGGGCGCAACGAGAACAGAGCCACGCCATCCGGAAGCGCGGACGCCCACATCAAAGGGCCGCAGTGCACCACTCCGGCGCGTACCTCGCCTTTCAATAGATTCGTGTGCCCAATAAATTGCGCCGCATAGGCGGTCGCCGGACGGCCGTAAATTTCTCGAGGCTTTGCCACCTGCTCCAGTTCACCCGACCGCAGCAGCGCGATCCGGTCCGACATCACCATCGCCTCTTCCTGATCGTGTGTAACAAAAATAAAAGAGATGCCGACTTCCCGTTGCAGCGATTTCAATTCCACCTGCATCTGCCGGCGCAAATTCGCATCCAGCGCGGAAAGCGGTTCATCGAGCAACAACAATCGCGGACGGTTGACCAGCGCCCGGGCCAACGCGATGCGCTGCTGCTGTCCGCCGCTGATTTTCGATGGTTTCGCTTTCGCGTGCGCCGACATCTTTACTTTTTCCAACGCCTCGGCCACGCGTGCCACAATCTCAGCGTCCGGTCTCTTCGCCACGCGCAAGCCATAAGCCACGTTTTGTTCCACGGTGAGGTGCGGAAACAATGCATAATGCTGGAACACGGTATTCACGCGGCGACGGTAAGGTGGCTGCCGGTCCAGGCGCTCGTTGCCCATCCAAACTTCTCCCGCACTCGCGGTTTCGAAGCCGGCGATGATACGCAGCAGAGTCGTCTTTCCGGACCCACTTTCCCCCAGAATGGTGAGAAATTCTCCCTCCGCTACGTCCAGGGAGATGTCGCGCAACACTGCGTTCTTGCCGAAACTCTTTGCCACGTTGCGAATGCTGAGCAGCGCCGCGCCGCCCGCGGAACGCGTCGCAGACATCGCCGCCATCTCGGAAGTAACGTTCAACCCCATCGTTCTCGCCTAAGCTGATAACCGGAAGCCGTTTCGGTTGCGCCGCCGGAAAGCGGAAGCCGGAAGCCGTTTCTTACTGCGCCGCTTTCACTTCATTCCAAACTTCGTTGTACTTGCCGCGCCGCGGCACGTTCTGCCAGAAATAAAGGTGCCTCTGGTAGTTGTCCACGTTGTCCAGGTGCAAGCTCTTCACTTCCGCTGGCGTCATAAACTGCGCCGCCTGCGGATTTGCCGGAGTATATCCGGTCACGTCGGTGATCTTTTTCTGCGTCTGCGCCTCGATCATGTACTCGAGAAATTCGTGGGCCAGTTCTTTATTCTCGCTGCCCGCTGTGATCATCAGGTGATCGATCCATCCCGTCGTATTCTCTTTCGGAATGGTTTCGCCCACGGGGAAGTTGATCTTGCGCAGTTGATTGGTCATCAGCGGCCATCCCATCGCCGCAACGATTTCGTGATTCTGAAAAAGATTTGTCAGCTCTCCGCCGGTCGACCACATCTTGCGAACATTCGGTTTCAATTCCAGCAGCTTTTTCTTCACTGCATCCAGTTGCTGATCGCTCAAGTTGTAAAGCTGGGATGGATCGGGCTTGTCGAACCCTAGAACCTGGGCTGCCATGTAGATCGTCGACAGATCGTCCCACACGGAAATCTTTCCGCGATATTTTGCATCCCACAAAACATCCCAGCTTTCCGGAGCCTGCGGGAAAACCGTAGTGTCGTAGAGCAGCGGATCGGGCCCCCACATGAATGGCACTCCATAGACCTGACTCTTCATGCGCACCAGCGGCAGGGAAGTGAGCTGCGGCGAAAGTTGGGAGTAACTAGGAATCTCCGTCAAATCCAGCGGCGCAGCCAGCCCCGCCGCCGCGATCGACGTGGCCACATCGCTTGACGGCGATATCACGTCATAGTTTCCGGCACTCCCTCCGCGCAGCTTGGCCACCAGTTCGTCACTCGACCCCATATACGACGCCGATACCTTGCAATGATGCTGCTCCTCGAAAGCCTTGACGAACGCGGGGTCGGCGTATCCTTCCCACACCAGCAAATTCAGCGTCGGAGTTTTTTTCGTACACGAACTGGTAAACATCGTCAGAATCATCAAGAACAGGACAATCGATCGTCGCACTTTCATCGTGCCTCCAAATGCTGTCAATCGCTCAGAACGTTGGCGGCGTGTTTACCCACAGCAGCCAGGTTTCCGCTCGCCCCGGATTTTTCCACTGATGCGGTGTCGCGCTCTCAAAGTAAAAGCTGTCGCCTGCCCTTAGCCGGTACTCGTCTTTCTCGAGCGTAATCGTCAACTCTCCGCGCAACACGTAGAGGAATTCTTCGCCTTCGTGCGTGTAAGAATCCCCGCTCCCCGCGCTCGGCGCCACTCGAAACAGATGCGGTTCCATCACCGTATTTCCCCAGGCCAGCAATTCCATTCGCACCCCGGGACCGGCTTCCAGAACTTTTCTTTGAGCCGGACGCACTTGCCGGCTGTTCGTTCCGCTCGCATCGAAAAAGTCCAGAATGTTGGTCTTATAAAACCGCGCCAGCTTGCGCAGCGTTCCAACCGACCCGCTCATTTGCGAGCGCTCGAGCGCGCTCAAAAATCCCACTGAGATGCCGACGGCCCGCGCCACCTGCGCCAAGGGCAATTTCCGTTTCACCCTCAGCTGCCGCAGGTGCGAGCCAATCGCTCCCGCGCTTCCATCTGCCGCCGGCCGCGCCCGGCCTTCGCGCCGCAGCAGTTCGACAATCGCCGGCGCATTCAGCCCCCGCACTTTTCGCAGAAATCGCGCCCGCTTCAGCAGTTTCACGTCATCCGCGCTATACAGCCGGTATTTACTTTCCGTGCGCCGCGGCCGCGCCAGCCCCAGGCTCTCCCACGAGCGGATTACCGATGGCGAAACCCCCACCCGCCGCGCCACATCTCCGATCTTCAAATAAGCTTCAGCGCTGGACGGTTTCATCGGAACTGGGCGAGACATTAAAGTTTTCTATCCGAGGCAGCGCGTTTTTATCCTTGACAGTTCGCCTGCCTCTTCTCTAACCTTGCGGGATTATAGCAAGGTTGCGGCTGCACACAAGCTGTCGTTTTCAAGAAAACACTTCTGCCGAAAATGCCTGGAGGTTCCATGCCGTCACTGCGAGCCCGCTGGACCACGATGTGTCTGCAAACGGTTTGCCTCGTCATCGCGATCTCACTCGTCGTTCCCACCCTGCTCTCCGCCCAGGGCACCGGCGGGCGCATTCTTGGCCGGGTTGCCGACCCTAGCGGCGCGGTATTAGCCAAAGTAAAAGTTACCGCCGTCAACGATGCGACCGGAGTGGCGCGGGACGCGGAGACCAACGACAGCGGCGATTATGGCTTTCCGGACCTTCCCGTCGGAACTTATACGCTCAGCTTCGAATTAACTGGATTTAAGAAGGATGTTCATAAAGCCATCGCGCTTGACGTGAACCAGGTCATCACGCTCAACATGACGATGCAGTTGGGCGCGGCGCAGGAAGTAGTCGATGTGACCTCCGAAGCGCCGCTGGTCGATACCACCAGCACTCAACTCGGCGCGGTAGTGAACAATCGCTCGGTCAATGAACTGCCGCTCAACGCCCGCGATACTTACCAGTTCCTTCAGTTGCAGCCCGGCGTGCAATCGCAGCTAGGTTCCAGCGGCGGCACCTTTTACGGCAGCGATGACGCTGGCGCGGTTTCGGTCAACGGTGGCCGCGGACGCGCCAACAATTTCAGCGTCAACGGCGGCGATGCCAACGACCAGTTCGCCAACCTGCCCACCATTCAGCCCACGCCCGACGCCATCGAGGAATTTCGCGTCATTAGCAACACCTTCGACGCCGAATACGGCCGCAACTCCGGCGCGGTCGTTAATGTTATTACAAAATCGGGTACGAATCAGTGGCATGGCGACATATACGAGTATTTCCGTAACACAGTCTTGAATGCACAGGGCTACTTCAACACCATCAAGCCGCAGGAGAATCAGAACCAGTTCGGCGGAACGTTCGGCGGCCCCATTAAGAAAGACCGCACCTTCTTCTTCGTATCGTATGAGGGCAGACGGGTGCGGCAGGGCATCTCGGGGCAAACCGTGATCGTGCCCACTCCGGCGGAAAGGACCGGAGACTTTTCGGCCGGAACGCTCTTCTCAGGCGGAATTTCCGACCAGTTTGCGGCGCAGGCGATCGACGGCCGTCCAGGTTGCGACGCAGCCCTGGGCTTTGCGCAAGGCGGAATCAACAATGCGTATGTGACCGGTGGCTTCAGCAGTACGAATCCTCTGCCGTGGACCAACGTCTTTCCCACAAACGTAATCCCGACGAATTGTCAGGACCCCGTCGCAGTCGACATGCTGCGCTTCGTTCCCGCAGCAAATCGAGCCGACGGCATTAACTATCAGGCCGTGCCCGTGAGCGCTGACACGCAGAATCAGTTCACATTCCGCTTCGACCATCATATCAACCAGCGGCAGAACTTCAGCTTCTACTATTACTTCACCAACGATACAAACCTTCAGCCCTTCTATGATTTCCAGGCTTCCGGAGCGAACATTCCCGGATTCGGCGCCAATGTAGGTTCCCGGTATCAGCAGTTCAATCCTAGTCATACCTGGACAATATCCAATTCTCTGATCAATGAAGCCCGGTTTACGTACATGCGCGAAGGCCAATTGACCTTTCAGCATCCGCAAAGCACAAACCTTGTACAGGATTCATGCTCGTCTGCTGCGGCGCAAGCCGTTTGCTTCAACGGTACCTCAGACTCCACCAGTGGGCCGCTATCGATTCAGGGCCAGTTGGGCACCAGTCCGCAGTACGGCATTACGACAGGCTTACCTTCGAATCGGCAGGGCGTTCCCTTTATTGGCGTATCGGGCGGCTTCGCCATCGGCAACGGCTGGGAGGGTGAACTACCACAGGTAGGGAACTCCTACATGGTGACCGACAGTATGACCTGGGTCAAAGGCAATCACACCATGAAGTTTGGCGCGGATGTGCGCCGCGCCCAGTTTGACCAGACTCTCTACTACAACGTCAGCGGCGAATATACTTTCAATAGTACGACCGAGAATTCCGTCTTCTACACCAATCCCCAAGGGCTTAGTGATAATTATCCCGGCTACTTACTGGGCCTGGACGACAGCTATACTCAGGGATCCGCACAGCGCGAAGACATCCGAAATACCGGCGTCTATCTCTTTGCGCAGGATAGCTGGAAAATCAAACCATCGCTCACCATGAACTACGGACTTCGGTGGGAGTTGGATACACCCCTGGCCGATGCGCTGCATCACGTTCAAACTTTCCGTCCCGGCCAGAATTCAACCGTTTATCCTTGCGTGTTGACCCCCGCCGAGCAGTCTAGTCTCGGAGGCACTGACTGCACCTCCGCTGGAGTGCAGCCCACCGGACTGGTGGTTCCGGGAGACTCCGGCATCCCTGCGGGACTTACGCAGACTTATTACAAAGCCTTCGCGCCGCGCATTGGACTGGCCTACAGTCCCAATCCCAAAACCACCATCCGCGGCGGTTGGGGACTGTTCTACAACCCTATGGAGCAACTGGTTCTCGAACAGTTCGGTGCCGAGCCACCGTTCGGCGGCAGCACGTTTTTGCCCGCAACGTTTTTGAACACTCCTTTCATTTCGCAAAGCGGCACCGTCAGTCCCAACCCGTTCAACGGAATACTTAGTCCCAAGCCCGGGACTCCACAGGATTGGGCTTCCTTCCGCCCCATGCTCCTGTACGGGGATTTCCAGCCGCACATGCGTACCCAAACTACGGCCCAGTACAACCTGAATTTCCAACGGGAACTCGCCCGAAACGTGGTCTTACAACTCGGTTATGTCGGATCCCAGGGACATCGGCTGCTGGCTTCGCATGACATCAATGCCTCGAATCCCCAATCTTGCCTGGACATAATCGCCATCGCCAACAATAACGCTAGTAACGTGACTTCCTACGGCTCACCGGCAACGTGCGGCCAGTTCCTTGAAGACGATCAATTCACCGTCACCCTTCCTGCGAGTAATTCGCCAAACCTCTTGCCCAACGGATTCCATTTGCCGGCTGGCGGCACAATTGCCGCTGCCGGTCAGACTCTGAACTTTGTGGGCTTGCGGCCCTATTCTTCCCCCAACTGCAATCCCGTTACCGGCGGGCCGGGCAACGGATGTCCGGCTGATGGCGTTCCCGTCTTCACCAACATCTTCGCCGAAGACACCATCGCCGCCTCCGCGTACAACTCGCTGCAGGCCAGCCTGGAAAAGCGCTTTTCTCATGGGCTGCAATTGCAGGCCGCCTATACTTTCAGCAAGTCCCTCGATTGGGCATCCAGCTTCGAAGAGACGGTCAATCCCTTCGACTACAAGGCCAGTCGCTCTTTGTCTCTCTTCAATTCGGCGCAGCGTTTTGTCATCAACTATTACTGGGAGTTTCCAGTCCAGAGATACAACGGATTCAAGGGGAAGGTTTTGGATGACTGGTCAATGTCCGGAATCATTCAGTTCCAGAGCGGTTTCCCCATCCGCATTCAAACACAGGATGACAACGAACTGATCAGCAGCTTGTTCTTCTTAGGAGCCGGAGCGCCCCAACTAACCGGGCCATTGCAGATCCTGAATCCAAAAACGAATGGCAACTTTTACTTGAATCCTGGTCAGTTCTCCGATCCTCCGCTGGGTAGCTTCGCAACCACCCCACGCTCGATCTGCTGCGGTCCCGGCGAAAACCAGTGGGACGTTACCTTCTCGAAGAGGATTGCTCTTTCAGACACAAGGTATTTCCAGTTTCGAGCAGACATTTTCAATCTGTTCAACAAAACGGAATTTGTGAATCCTGATGGCAACTTTAGCGACACCACATTTGGCCAAGTGCAGCAAGCCCGTGATCCGCGCGAGTTGCAATTTGCCCTAAAGTTTTACTTTTAGTTTTCCGGTGTAAGATATTTACAGATAATCCCCGGGCGGTCTTCCGTCCGGCATTCTAATGGCCCGCTCACAAAGTGACCGTGGCCTGAGCCATCCTGGAGCAGTCTGATGTATCCCGATCTGCAGAAGGAACTCGACACGTTCGAGCGCCGTACCCCTAAATCCGCCGAGGCCCACAAGAAAAACCTCAAACGCATTCCCCTCGGCGTAGCCAGTAACTATCGCCACTACGATCCCTGGCCCATCTTCGTGAAAGAAGCGAGCGGCAGCAAGTTCCGCGACCTCGATGGCAACGAATACATCGATTACAACCTGACTTTCGGCGCGCTCATGGCCGGACACTGCCATCCCGCCGTGATGAAAGCCGTCGAAAAACGTCTCTCCACCGGCACTATGTTCGGTATGCCGCACGACATGGAATGGGAACTCGCCGAAGAAATCTGCAATCGCTTTCCGGTCGAGATGGTTCGCTTCGGCAACAGCGGCACCGAAGCTACCATGCACGCCATCCGTCTCGCCCGTGCCGCTACCGGGCGCGACAAAATTATCAAGTTCGAAGGCGCATATCACGGCCTGCATGATTCTGCTCTGGTCAGCGTCAAGCCGCACGCGCCCGAATATGGCGACATCGAAAATCCCACCCCGGTTCCGGGTGGATTAGGCGTGCCGAAATCCGCCATCGCCAATGTGAAGATCGCCACCTTCAATAATCTCGGCAGCGTCGAGCGTCGCTTCAAAGAAAATCCCGATGAAATTGCCGCGATCATTCTCGAACCCATCCTGATGAACGTCGGCCTATGCATCCCGCAACCCGGCTTCCTGCAAGGCCTTCGCGACCTGTGCGACAAAAACGGCGCGCTCCTGATCTTCGACGAAGTAAAGACCGGCGCCAAACTCGGCTGGGGCGGCGCCAGCGAATACTTCAACGTGAAGCCCGACATGATCTGTCTAGCGAAGTCGATCGGCGGAGGTCTCCCGCTCGCCGCCTTCGGCGCCAGTCGCTCTGTGATGGACCTCATCTCGCAACACAAGGTCTTCCACGGCGGCACTTACAACACCAATCCAGTCTCGATGGCCGCGGGCCTCGCCACGTTCCGCGAAGTCCTCACCCGTGCGAACTACGCTCACGTCGATAAACTCGGCAAAAAACTCGCCGATGGATATCGCAAAACCATCGCGAAAGTCGGCCTGCAAGCCTACATCGCGCAAGCCGGAGCCAACGGCGCGCTGATGTTCTATCCCAAGGAAATTCGCAACTACCGCGACTGGACCGCCGTCGATATCGATCTCTGGCGTCACTACTGGTTCGCCATGGTCAACCGCGGCGTGATGGCGCAACCCTACTGGTGGGACGAGCAGTGGACAATCTCGGTTCAGCACACCGAGGCCGACATCGACAAGCATCTCTCCGCTTTCGACGACATCGCCGCATCGCTGGTGAAAGCGCAACAAGAACGAATCGGCCAGCCGGTCCTGGCCGCGCATTAAACATGTAGATCATGAATTCTCATGTGGGGACAGCCGCCCCTTCGGCAAGCTCAGGGCAAGCTCTCGGCTGTCCCCGCCTGAGAAGAAGCAAGAGGTAAGCAGCAAAATAAACCTTGTCATTCCGAACCCAGGCGAAGCCGGGGTGAGGAACCTGCTTTTGGTTTTGCTTTGTCCACTACCACCCAACCCGCCGCCCCCCACCTCATCCGCGCCCTCGGACGCCGCGATCTTGTGCTTCTCTTTGTAGTCGCCGTCTTCAACCTGAACGTCGTCCCCTCCATCGCCGCCACCGGCGGCGTCACCATCTGGCTCTGGATCATCTCCCTTCTTCTCTTTTTCTGGCCCCAGGGCATCGCCGTCATCGAACTCGCCCACCGTTATCCCGGCGAAGGCGGCGTCTATCTGTGGGCGAAAGAAGTCTTCGGTGACTTCCACGGATTCCTCTCCGGCTGGTGTTACTGGACCAACAACATGCTCTACGTGCCGACCGTCATGCTTTATTTCGTCGGCGTCTTCGTCTACGCGCTCGGGCCGGCCCATCTCGGTCTTGCGGATAACAAAGTCTTCGCCTCGACCACGTCGCTGGTCTTACTCGCGCTGCTAACTGTTCTGAACATCGTTGGCCTCGGCGTCGGCAAATGGATTAACAACCTCGGCGCCATCGGAACCTTCATCGCCGCCGCTGTCTTGATCGGCCTTGGCGTAGTGATCTGGTCGCGCTTTGGCACCACCATCACCGCCGCCGATTTCAAGATTCCCGCCGACCCCCGCTTCGTCCTCAATTCTTTCGGCGTGATCTGCTTCGGTCTGGTTGGCCTCGAACTTGCCTCCGTCATGGGAGACGAAATCCAGGATCCTCGCCGTACGCTTCCCCCCGCCGTCGCTTGGGGTGGCATTATCTCCGGCGTCCTATATGTAGGAGCCACACTCACCCTGCTCATCGCGGTCGGAAAAAATGTCAACGTACTGCAGGGCATCGTGCAAGCGGTCAGTCACATGTCTGGCATTCTCGGCCTCGGCTGGCTCACGATTCCGTTCGCGCTCATGCTCAGCCTATCCATCGCCGGCATCGGTTCCGCATGGATGGGTGGCTCCGCCCGCATTCCCTTCGTCGCCGGTCTCGATTCCTACATGCCGTCATGGCTCGGCAAAATTCACCCGCGTTACGCCACACCCTACGCCGCATTGATCGTGCAGGGAATCGTGTCGGCGCTGCTGGTGCTGGGAAATTTTTACGGCTGGTGGTTCTGGGACAAGCTGATGGGAGTCTTTGGATTGTTACCCGCGCTGTACCTAAGTCCGGCGGGAGCTGGAGAAGTGTTTCAAAAACTATTGTCGCTGGCCGTCGTGCTGCAGCTGGTTCCATTCCTCTATATGTTCGGCGCGCTCATTCGATTTGCCGTGAAAGAATCCACGCCCCAGGGCCAGTACAGCCGCACCACGCTGTTTCTCGCGGGAACCAGCGGCCTGCTCACTACGGTCCTCGGCATCACTCTGGTGTTTTTTCCCGCGCAGCAGATTACATCGTTGTGGTCGTACGAGCTCTGGATGTTCGGAGGCACGCTTTTCTTTGTCGGCCTCGCCGCATTCTTCTTTTACGTCTACGGCCGTCGAAAAGACTTGAAAGGGCGCGGCTTTAGCCCCGCCGTACGAGAGCCAGAACTCAAGCGGCTTTAGCCGCTGAGCGTCAAGATTCGCATCAGGGCACGGCTTCAGCCGTGCGCTAAGACAGGACAAAGAACCGGGGCTTTAGCCCCTGCGGTAACCGGGAGGTCGAACCAATGCCCAGCGGAATCACCACGGAAGTGAAAATCTATCAAATGTACATCAATGGCGAATGGACCGCGAGCAAATCCGCGAAGACTTTTCCGGTCTACGATCCCTCCACCGAGGAAGTAATCGCCCAAGTCCCCGACGCCGGCCCCGACGATGTCAACCGTGCCGTAGCCGCCGCCAAAGCCGCATTTGAGGACGGCCCGTGGGCGAACTCAACCGCGCAGGAGCGTGGCCGCGTGCTTTTCCGCCTCTCCGAAAAAATTCGCGCCAACCTCGCCGCGCTCGCCGAACTCGAATGCCGCAACACCGGCAAGCCCATCGTCGAAGCCGAATTCGACATCACCGACGCCGCAACTTGCTTCGAATACTACGGCGGCCTCGCCACCAAAGTGGTCGGCTACGTGAATCCAGTTCCCGACAACGCGATGTCCCTCTCGCTGAAGGAACCGGTCGGCATCGCCGGACAAATTATTCCCTGGAACTATCCGTTGCTCATGGCCGCGTGGAAACTGGCGCCGGCCATCGCCGCAGGTTGTACCTGCGTTCTCAAGCCGGCCGAGCAAACTCCCCTGACCGCCCTCGAATTCGCCAACTATTTCGCCGACTGCGGCCTGCCCCCGGGCGTCGTCAACATCGTCACCGGTTTCGGAGAAACCTGCGGCGCTCCGCTCGTCCAGCATCCCGACGTCAACAAGATCGCTTTCACCGGCAGCGCCGCCGTTGGCAAAATCATCGTCAAACAGGCCGCCGATACAGTAAAGCGCGTCACTCTCGAACTCGGTGGCAAGTCGCCCAACATCTTTTTCGCCGACGCCGATTTCGAAGCCGCCATCGACGGCGCGCTATTTGGCGTCTTCATCAATCAGGGCGAAGTTTGCTCTGCCGGAAGCCGCATCCTCGTTCAGAAATCGATTTACAAGAAGTTTGTCGAAGCCATGACCGAGAAAGCCAAGAAAATCAAACTCGGCCCGCCGCTCGATCGTGAAACCAAGATGGGACCGCTCGTCAGCAAAGAACAATACGTCCGCGTTAACTCCTACATCGAGATCGGCAAGAAAGAAGCCACACTCGCCTCCGGCGGCGGCCACCCCGAAAAAATCGGCAAAGGCTATTACGTTCAGCCCACAATTTTCTCCGATGTCTCAAACTCCGCCCGCATCGCCCGCGAAGAAATCTTCGGCCCCGTCGCCGCCGTCATTCCATTCGACGATGAAAAAGACGCGCTCAAAATCGCCAACGATTCCCCCTACGGCCTCGCCGCCGCCGTCTGGACTCGCGACATTTTCAAAGCCCTGCGCGCCGTGAAAGCGCTGCGCGCCGGCATCGTCTGGGTGAATCACATGCAGCCCACCTACGTCGAAGCCCCGTGGGGCGGCTACAAACAATCCGGCTTCGGCCGCGAACTCGGCCCCTGGGGCATCGAAGAATATCTCGAAACCAAGCAGGTCTACATCAACCTGAACGAAGCTCCAATAGGCTGGTACTGATGAAGCATTCTCTCAAACATTGTCATCCTGAGCGAGGATTGTTCCTTGCGAACGCAAGGAACAACCGCAGTCGAAGGATCCCTACCCATCACGTGGCGGGACTGTCGCATCAGGGAATTCTCGCGAGAAACTAACATGAGTACAATCCGCCTCAACACCCCCATCCCCGGCCCGAAATCCCACGCCCTCTCCGAGCGCCGAGCCCAAGCCGTGCCCCGCGGCCTTTCTCACGGCACGCCCATCTACGTGGCCAAAGCGGAAGACGCATGGCTCGAAGACGTCGACGGCAATCGCTATATCGATTTCGCCGGAGGCATCGGCTGCGCCAACGCCGGCCATCGCCAACAGCCCGTAGTCGACGCCATCCGCGGCCAGCTCGACAAGTTCCTCCACACCTGCGTGCAGGTCACGCCCTATGAAGGCTACATCCGCCTTGCCGAGCGCATGAACCAGGTCACGCCGGGCAAGTTCGCCAAGAAAACTTTGTTCGTAAACAGCGGCGCCGAAGCCGTCGAGAATGCCGTCAAGATCGCTCGCGCCTATACCAAACGTCCCGCCATCATCGCCTTCGAAGACGCTTTCCACGGCCGCACCATGATGACTCTCGCTCTCACCAGCAAGACGCATCCCTATAAAGCCGGATTCGCGCCGTTTCCCAGCGAGGTTTACCGCGTTCCGTTCGCCTACTGTTATCGTTGCTCCTATAACTTGAAATATCCATCGTGCGATCTCTACTGTGCTCGCCATCTCGAAGATACTTTCAAGCGCGTCGTCGCCAACGAAGAAGTCGCCGCCGTGATTGCCGAGCCGGTGATGGGCGAAGGAGGCTTCATCGCTCCCCCGCCCGACTACTTCAAAGTGTTAATTGATCTCTGCCACAAACACGGCATCCTCTTCATCGCCGACGAAATTCAATCCGGCTTCGGCCGCACCGGCGCCATGTTCGCCAGCGAACGCTACGGCATTGAGCCCGACCTGATCGTCACCGCAAAATCTCTCGGCGGTGGCTTGCCGCTAGCCGCCGTCACTGGCCGCGCCGAGATCATGGACGCTCCCGCTCCCGGCGGCTTAGGCGGCACCTTCGCGGGCAATCCGCTTTCCTGCGCCACTGCGCTGGCTGTACTCGACTTATTCGAAAAAGAAGATCTGCTCACCCGCGCCAACGACCTCGGAGACCTCTTCCAGCGCCGCGCCCGCGAGTGGCAACGCCGCTGGCCCATCGTCGGCGACGTCCGCGGCCTCGGCGGCATGCAAGCCATCGAACTGGTGAAGTCGCCGGAAGATAAAACCCCAGCCACGGACGAGACGAAAAAAATCACACAGTATTGCTACGAACACGGCCTGATCACGATTACCGCCGGCTCGTACTCCAACGTGATCCGCGTCCTGGTTCCGCTGGTAGCAACCAACGAACAAATGGACGAAGGCCTCGACGTGCTGGAAGCAGCGCTAGCCGCAGTCTGCGACAAGAAAGATGCCGTATTCAGTTTGTCATCCTGAGCGAGGATTGCGCTTCGCGATAGCGAAGCGCAACCGCAGTCGAAGGACCCCTATAGGCGTATATCATTAGAAGGAGCCGCAGGGCGTTCTCACGATAGTCCTAACCGTGCACCGAGAATGTGAAAGTATTCTTCGCGACAGCAGAGGCAATACCATGACGACCGTAGCCGCACCACCCGCCATCAAACTCACCCACTACATCAACGGCCAATGGACCGACTCCCGCGCCGGTTCGTCCCAGAACGAATGGCGTGACGTAATCAATCCCGCGACCGGCGAAACGCTAGCCCAAGTCCCGCTCGCCGACGCCTTAGAAGTCAACCGTGCCGTCGAAGCCGCCGCCGCGGCCTTCCCCGAATGGCGCCGCACTCCGCCCGAAGACCGCATCCAGCCGCTCTTCAAGCTGAAGATGCTGCTCGAAGACCACCTCGACGACATCGCCCGCATCATCACCCAGGAAAACGGCAAGACCTTCACCGAAGCCAAAGCCGAGATGCGCCGCGCCATCGAGAACGTCGAAGTCGCCTGCGGCATCCCGATGATGATGCAAGGCTACAACCTCGAAGACGTCGCCCGCGGCATCGACGAGATGATGATCCGCCAGCCCATCGGCGTCACCGCCGCCATCGTGCCCTTCAACTTCCCCGGCATGATCGCGTTCTGGTATCTGCCGTACGCCATCGCTACTGGCAACACTTTCATCCTCAAACCGTCCGAGCGCGTCCCGCTCACCATGCGCTACATCTACGAACTGCTCGAAAAAACCGGATTGCCCAAAGGCGTCGTGAACCTGATCAACGGCGGCAAAGCCGCCGTTGACGCGCTTCTCGACCACCCGAAAGTTCGCGCCATCAGCTTCGTCGGATCGACTCCAGTCGCGAAGTACGTTTACTCGCGCGCCGCCGCCAACGGCAAGCGCGCGCAGTGCCAGGGCGGAGCCAAAAATCACGTCATCGTTCTTCCCGACGCCGACATGCCCATGGCTACGCAAATCATCAGCGACAGCGCCTTCGGATGCGCGGGCCAGCGCTGCCTCGCCGTCTCCGTCGCCGTGACCATCGGCGAAGCCCAGAAGACTTTCCGCGACTCCATCGCCGACGCCGCCTCAAAATTAAAAGTCGGCAACGGCCTCGACAAAGACGTCCAGATGGGCCCAGTCATCACGCCGCAAAGCAAAGACCGGGTCGAATCGCTCATCGCCCTCGGCGAAAAACAGGGCGCAAAAGTTCTGCTCGACGGACGCAACTCGAAAATCCCGAACTACGAATCCGGCAACTTCATGAATCCCACTATTCTCGACAACGTCCCCCCAACCAGCGACCTCAACGACACGGAAATCTTCGGCCCCGTCCTCAGCCTCGTTCATGCCGATAACATGGATGACGCTCTCGCCTTCCTCGAACGCAGCGCCTACGGCAATCAGGCGTCGCTCTTCACGTCCAGCGGATCGGCCGCCCGCCGCTTCCGCTACGAAGCTCCCGCCGGCAACATCGGCATCAACATCGGAGTCGCCGCGCCCATGGCCTACTTCCCCTTCAGCGGATGGAAAAACAGTTTCTTCGGCGATCTCCACGGCCAGGGCCGCGACGCCATCGAGTTCTATACCGACAAAAAAGTCGTAGTCGAGCGCTGGGCCAAAGAGCACAGCCGAAAATTCTAGGACCATTTGGTAATTGAGTAATTTAGTAATTTGGTGATTTAAAATCGCCTCGAAGGCCGGATGCTTTTCAAATTACTCAATTACTAAATTACCCAATTACCAAATATTCTGCGATGCTCTCATACATTAGAACGAGGATCCCATGATCACAACTCTCGCCACGCCCGCCATGTCCGGCAAAGAAATCGTCGATCTCTCGCGGAAGCACACGCTCTATGAGTGGTCCGCGCAGTCGAAGGTCGATCCCATTCCTGTCGCCTCGGCCAAAGGGATTTACTTCTACACGCCGGAAGGCAAGCGCTTCATCGACTTCAACAGCCAGCTTATGTCGGTCAACATCGGACACGGCGACCCGCGCGTCATTCAGGCGATCGCCGAGCAGGCCGCCACGCTTGCCTACGCGAACCCGTTCATGGCTACGGAAGCTCGCGCGCGGCTGGGCGCGAAGCTGGCTGAGATTTGCCCCGGCGACATCGATACGTTCTTCTTCACCAACGGCGGCGCCGATGCAAACGAGAACGCCATCAAGCTGGCGCGCTTCTTCACCGGACGCCACAAGATCATGGCGCGCTATCGCTCTTATCACGGCGCGACTGCGGGCGCGATGAGCCTGACCGGCGATCCCCGCAGATGGGCTGCGGAGCCTGGCATTCCGGGCGTGGTGCATGTCCTCGATCCTTATCATGGCATCGAACGCGGTTGGGAATCGGCCGAGTCTTCGCTTGCCATGATTGAGGAGACCATTCAGCTCGAAGGCCCGCAAACCATCGCTGCGTTCATTCTCGAGCCGGTCACTGGCACGAATGGCATTCTGATTCCTCCGGATGGATATCTCGTCGGCCTGCGCAAGATTTGCGACAAATACGAAATCCTGATGATTGCCGATGAAGTGATGTCGGGCTTTGGACGAACCGGCGCGTGGTTCGCCGTCGATCACTGGAATGTGGTTCCCGATCTGCTTTGCATGGCGAAGGGGTTGACCTCCAGCTATTTGCCGCTGGGAGCGGTGGGCATGCGGCATCACATCGCGCAGCATTTTCAGGACAAAGTGTTTTATGGAGGGCTGACATATAACAGTCATCCCATGGGCTGCGCGGCGGCGCTGGCGACCATTCGCGTGTATGAAGAAGACGGGCTGATCGACAACGCGAAAAAAATGGGCGCGATCCTCAAGCAGTTGGGCGCGGAGATGCAGGCGAAACATCCGTCGGTGGGAGCGGTGCGATCGATTGGATTATTCGGCATCGTCGAACTGATTCGCAACCGCAAAACGCGTCAGCCGATGGCGCCGTTCAACGGCACCTCCGACGAAATGGCTGCGCTCGGCCGCTTCTTCCGCGAGCAAGGGCTTTACACCTTCGTCCGCTGGAACACTTTCTTTACCAATCCTCCGCTCTGCATCAACGAGCAGCAGATGCGCGAAGCGTTCGCCATCATCGACCGGGCTCTCGATATTACGGACAAAGTTGTGAGCTGACTTCCAGTGCCAAATACCAAGTTGCTTGTGTGGAGCGGGTGCCCCTTCGACTTCGCTCAGGGCAGGCTTTCGACTGCGCAGAGATATCCGCTGCGCGAATCTCTCCGCTTCGCTCAGGACGACAGGGCGAAGAACAGGCTACGGCGCTGGTCGGGGCAGGTTCTTCAGTGGGCACAAAGGGCGTGCTCCTTCTGGATGACAAGACTGAGGCTGCGGCTCGCGGCCCGATGGGGCTGGGCCGCTGGACAGCCGGGGCCGGCTGCCCTACAGGGGCCGTGCTGATGCCGGCGAACAGCAGAGCCGTGGCGCTGGCGGCGAAACCAAGGTTCCTCGCTGCGCTCGGAATGACAACACTTTTTCGGTGCGACCGACGAGCAATTTCTGTTGTTGCTGTTGCTGTTGTTGCTCGTAGTCGATGCGGTTGGTGCGGGGAGTGGGGCGGGAGTGGATGACGAGGGTGGGAGGGAGTTGGATGGGCGGGGGAGCGTCGGAGGGGCTGACGGTGACGGCGACGCTGAGGGCGCTTTGGGCGTCGCCTTTGTGGACGCCGCGGGTGGGTGGGACGTCGGCGTAGTCGCGGCCGAGGGCGACGCGGATGTGGCGGTCGGCGCCGATCAGGTTGTTGGTGGGGTCGAAGGCGATCCATCCCAGATTGGGGATGACGGCTTCAACCCAGGCGTGGGATGCGCCTTCGACGGAGCGGTATTTGGTTTCGTCATTGTCGTCGCGGTGGAACATGTATCCGCTGACGTAGCGGCAGGGAATTTTTAGCGGGCGAAGGAGGGCGATCATGATGTGGGCGAAATCCTGGCAGACGCCCTGGCGGGATTCGAGGGCATGGTCGATGGGCGAGTTTACGCTGGTGCTTTTCGGAACGTAGTCGAACGTCTCGAACATGGATTGAGTAAGTTCGGTGAGAAGTTGGAGCGGAGTGTCGCGGCGCTCGCAGCGGAGATCGCGGGCGAGGGCTTCGAGTTGCGGCGTGGATTTGGCGAACTGGCTGGGAAGAAGCATCTCCCAGTAATCGTCGTTGGGAGAAGGGGAAGCGACGGTGCGGTCGAGATCGTCCCAGGAGCCGGCGTCGGGGGCGTTGATAGCGGGGATGGTCTGGACTTCGACGGAGGAGCGGGCGACGACTTTGACCTCGGAATGTTTACCGGCAATATCGAAATGATGGACGGTGTTGCCCATGAAATCGCGGTACTGCATGATGTTGGCGGCGGGGGAGACTTCGAGTTCGAAGGTGAGGCAGTGCTGCGGGCCGTCACTGCGAGGCTGGAGGCGGACCTCCATGACGCTCTCGCGGACGGCGGGCTGGTAGGAGAATGTAGTGGTGTGGAGGACGGAGTAGATCATGTGGATGCTCCCTCTAGTATTTCCAGCTTCGGGTAAATTGAGCGATTTTGCGATTGGGTGATTTTGCGATTGAAAATCCTTCGGAAGAATCCGTCATCAAGAGTTTCTAAATCACTCAATCACCCGATGGCGCAATCGCTCAATTCTCACGCGACCAGGGCCGATTCTACGGAATAGTCGAAATAAACTTGTTGGATGGCGGAGTGGGCCTGGGCGCACTGCCAGCGGATGCTATCGACATAGGCGATGGCGCCGGAGGCCATGATTTCGTCGATCTGACTGAAGCTGAGCGTGGCGCGCAGGCGTCCGGTGATGCGGACGGGCTGCTCGGCCTTGCGCTCGGTTATCTCGGCGATGGCGGTGAGGGCGTCGTGGACCTGGTCGACGGAGTAGGCGACCGAGTGCGGAAACTTTGGGTTGAGCAGAAGAAATTCCGCGACGCGCAGCGGGCGAAGCTCGGCGGTGTGGGCTTTGCAGTAGGCCTGGAAGGCGTTGCAGGACTTCAGCAGTCCAACCCATTCGAGATATTCTTCGCTTTCCACCGACTGATCGAGCGCGTAAGGGAAGCGGCTGAAGTGCGAACCAATCAGGCGGGCGACGGCTTCGGTGCGTTCGAGGAAGCGCCCGACCTGGATGTGATGCCAGGCTTCGCCGTGCGACATGGTAGAACCGGTGACGCCTTTGAACAAGTGTGCGCCATCCTGAACGGCGCGGAAAAAGCTGTGAGAGTCGGCCAGGCCGGAGTCGCTGGAGGCGGTGCTTTTTACCTGCAGAAAGAGGCGGTTGAGCTGCTCCCACATTTCGCTGCTGCACTGCTCGCGGACCTGGCGAAGATTTTCGCGGGCGGCGGCGACGCAGGAAATGATTGACGATGCGTTTGAACGATCCAGGGTGAGCAGAAAAGTGAGCGTCTCGGCGTCGAGCGGCGCGTCTTCGGGCGCGGGGACTTGCAGGGCTTCCAGCAGGCCGAGCCAGCGTCCGGAGCCGGCTTCGGGAGATTGATCGAGGCGGAGCTGGAGATCGACGTCGATGAGGCGGGCGGTGTGCTCGGCGCGCTCAAGATAGCGGGACATCCAATAAAGGTTGTCGGCAACGCGGGAGAGCATGGTGGTTTCGCGGTGGTCGGTCATACGGCGATCCGCATTGGGCTATTCTCCATCAAGCAGTCCTCATGCGCGCAGCACCCAGGTGTCTTTGCTGCCGCCGCCTTGCGAAGAGTTGACGACCAGCGAACCGCGGCGCAGAGCTACGCGGGTTAGGCCCCCGGGAACGAGAGTTATGTTCTCACCGTAGAGGATGTAGGGGCGGAGATCGACGTGGCGGGCCTGGGCTTCGCCGTCGAGGAAACAGGGAGCGCGCGAAAGGCTCAGCGTGGGCTGAGCGATGTAGTTGCGAGGCTCGGCCTGGATGCGGCGGCGAAAATCTTCGCGCTGCTCGGCAGTGCTTTGCGGACCGATCAGCATTCCGTAGCCGCCGGATTCGCCGACGGCTTTTACGACGAGTTCCTCGAGGTGATCGAGAACGTAATCTTGTTGCGAGCGATCGGTGAGCAGGTAAGTGGGAACGTTGGCCAGGATGGGATCTTCGCCGAGATAATAACGGATGATGGCGGGGACGTAGGCGTAGACGGCTTTGTCGTCGGCGATGCCGGTGCCGATAGCGTTGGCGAGGCCGACGTTTCCGGCGCGGTAGGCGTTGAATAATCCGGGAACGCCGAGGCCGGAGTCGCGCTGGAAGGAGAGCGGGTCGAGGAAGTCGTCATCGACGCGGCGGTAAATGACATCGACGCGACGGAGTCCGGCGGTGGTGCGCATGTAGACGACGTTATCGTGAACGAGAAGATCGCGGCCTTCGACCAACTCGATGCCCATCTGCTGGGCGAGAAATGTGTGCTCGAAATAGGCCGAGTTGAAAACTCCGGGAGTGAGCAGAACTACTGTGGGCTCGTGACGGCCGGAAAAATTCGGCGGAGTAAGAGCGCGCAGCGTCGCGAGTAGAGCCTGCGCGTAGTGATCGACGGGGCAGACGCCGTAGTCGCGAAAGAGCGTAGGAAAAACTCTCTTGAGAACTTTGCGGTTGGCCAGCATGTAGGAGACGCCGCTGGGCACGCGGAGATTGTCTTCGAGCACGGCAAAGCTGCCATCGGGTAGGCGGACCAGGTCGGTGCCGCAGATGCTGACGTAAATTCCGCGCGGCACGCTGAGGCCGCGCATCTCGCGGCGGAAGTGGCGGCAAGTGTAGACCAGTTCTTTGGGGACGACGCCCGCGGCGAGGATTCTGCCGTTGTGGTAGATATCTTCGAGAAATAAATTCAGGGCAGCGATGCGCTGGGTGAGTCCGCTCTCGATTTTGCGCCATTCGGCGTTGGGGATGATGCGCGGGAGAAGATCGTTGGGAAAGACGCGCTCAGTGCCTTCGGAATTGCCGTAGACGGTGAAGGTAATTCCCTGATGAAGGAACGATAGTTCGGCGGCCTGCTGGCTTTTGCGGAGTTCTTCGGAGGGCAGATCGAGCAGCGTTTGAAACAGGGCGCGATAGTGCGGGCGGGGCAGGCCGGGGGCCTCGAACATTTCGTCGTAGGCGGAATCGAACTGGTAGTTGCGGAAGGGCGGGCGAAGCAATGCCTGAACCGGCTCCGGCAAGTTTATGCGCCGAAGTAGACCACGGGTTCGGGTACGGCTAGACGGCACTCTAGGACTTTAAGCGGCGGGCGGGAGCAAGTCCAATCAAATTTGCGGATGAGGTGGATTCGGAATTATGGGGCCAGTCTGCGGTGGGAGAAAGCACCTCGTTGGACCCATATCCCTTGTCACTGCTGGAACCCATATCCGATGTCATTGGTGGACCCCCATCCCTTGTCATTCCGAGCAACGCGAGGAACCTTGGTTTTGCCCGTGACACGGCCCATGTCGCCGCCGAATAGCTTCTCAAGGATAAGTTTCTCGAAGCCGCATACTACTTATAGTTTATATGACGCGTGAAGGTTGGATGTCAAAGGAGGAGTCTGGAAAACCTGTCGAGCGTCCTCCAAGGGGAACTGTGACCGGAGGCTGGATGCCACGCAGGCGTGTCGCCTGATATTCGGCAACGATCTTTTGTTCGCGGGCCAGAAAGATGGTGACAAGCCTGGCCCTTTGCGTTAGGTTCTCTTGTTTTGGGCCCTTTCCGAATTCTAAACACTTCCCAGAAGGTGGTCTCCTATGTCAAACGGATCCGAGAGCAAGAAACCCAACGGGGAGTGGGCGGGCGCATGCGCTCGTGTCGGTGCGGGCGAAATGCATAGGTCCTTCAGTCGCGCAAAGGGCGCGCTCCTTCAGGATGACAAACTAAAGGCAACGGCTCGCGGCCCGATGGGGCCGGGACGCTGGACAGCCGAGGGCGGCTATCCCTACATGGGCCGTGTCACGAGCAAAACCAAGGTTCCTCGCGTTGCTCGGAATGACAGGGACATAGGTCGGAGCAGAATATTATTAGTGGGGCGCGATATCGGCGATGTCAGGCGCGCCAGGTATGCTGCTGGGCGTCGAGCGAGGAGAACATGACCGGCTCGTGGTGGACTTTGGTGGCGTGCTGGTTGATGGCGGTGGCGGCCTGGGTTCGGAGGTTGCCGTCGCGGGCGTCGAAATCGAGCGTGCTGACGTGGTGGGCGCAGTGGGTGCAGGTGAACTTCATGCCGCCCTTGATGCGTCCGATGGTGTAGAGGCGTTTCACAATTCAAAGTGTATGAGGGTTGGCGAGGAATGAAAAGGCACGGGGGTGGGGCGGCGAAGGTAATGAGGGGGGAGTTCCAAAGTGGGAACGGGGAAAGTCAGTGGCCAGTGGCTAGTGGCCAGTAAAACCCGAACTGACCACCGACCACTGACCACTCACTTCGCTAAGCGGTTGTATTTTTTCAGGACTTCGCGCAGGCGGTCGTGGGGCAACGCGATGACTTCGTGATCGTCGATGCCTTTCATGGTTTCGGCGGCGACCATGGCGTTGATGACCGCTTCCTCGGTGGCTTGGACTGTGGCCAGGAAGATGGGGTCGAGTTCGTCGTTGGGAAGCATGTTGAGGACGTGCACACCGGATGGGCCGTCGGCGGAGGAATTGGCCGTCGAAAAGGCGAGGAAGATATCCCCCGAGCCGTCGCCGGAGTAGCTGCCGTCGCGTCCCAGGCCGAGAGAGACTTTCTTGGCGACGCGCTTGAGTTGGGTGGGGATGAGCGGCGCGTCCGTGGCAACGATAACGATGATGGAGCCGGTATCGCTAGCGTTGCCATAGGCGGGGTGCTCGGGAATTTCTTTTCCGACAGGGACGCCGGCGATGAGGAGCTGGTCGCGGCGCCCGTAGTTGCATTGCACGAGCACGCCGACGGTATAGCCGCCGGATTTGGCGTCGAGCACGCGGGAAGCGGTGCCGATGCCGCCTTTGAATTCGTTGCAGATCATCCCTGTGCCGCCGCCAACGTTGCCTTCCTCGACCGGGCCGGGGTGCGCGGTATCGAGGGCGTGCCAGGCATCTTCGGGATGAACGTGGAAGCCGTTGATGTCGTTGAGCCAACCGTCCCAGGTTTCGGCGACGACGGGCAGCGACCACCAATAGCCCTCCATGTCGGGCGGACCGTGCTTGACCTTCCAGGCGATGACCGCGTCGCGGACGACGCCGACGCTGTGCGTGTTGGTGATCATCACGGGACCGTCGAGAAAGCCGGAGTCCTCGACCCAGGTGGTGCCGGTCATCTCCCCATTGCCGTTGAGAGTGAACCAGGCGGCGAAGACCGCGGCGGTGTTTGCCCGTCCGCGCGGAAGGACGGCGGTCACGCCGGTACGGACCGGGCCTTGGCCGACAACGAGTTTGCCTTCACCGGAGATCAGCGTGGTGTGGCCGACCTCGACATCTTTGACGTCTGTTATGGCGTTGTTGCGGCCGGGAGTGCCGTCGAAGGGGACACCAAGATCGCGGGCGCGAGGTTTTTGAGCGGACGCGGCGAGGGTGAGGGTGAGCAGGAGCGCGGGTAACAGCCTCCGACGGAGTCTGCCCGGAGCGAACCTCGATAGGGCATCCGGTTCAAGGATTGAGTGGGAAGTGCGGGACATTTAAGCCTCCTGGGGAACGAGGCAGTATAAAGGATGGCAGGGTTATCGGGGCGATGCCCAGCGAAGATCAGGGTCGCTTCGATGCCGAATCGAAGGGCCGGGCTAAAGTCAAACTCCCTGCCCAAGCGAAGCTTGGGCGGGTCACCCTCGGGATGATTTAGTCCGGTCCAGCCCGCTTCAAGTTAAGAAGCGCCATGGACCATCAGACGCCAGTCCCGCAGGGACGGCATGTGATAGCCCCGCACGTAAGTGCGGGGTAGACGAAGAAATCTGGAACCAGTCCCGAAGGGGACGGCACCAGCGGACAGCCGTCAATGCCCGCCCCCAGCGCCACCATCCCCCAAAAACCGACGGACGGCTCACCCTCAAGTTATGACAGTGCCGCCCGTAGAGCAAAGAAATGCGAACGATCCCGCCGGGGGCAGAATCCGAGCGCACCAATTCATCGGCAATCCATTGCGTACGGGTTCGGTTCAGAAGGACTTGCTTACAACCACGCCCACGGAAACTCCGTCGTCCTTCAACTGCGAACCCTTGCTGACACCGGCTGCGCGTTGCAACAGCTCGGCAACTTTCGGGTCCGTTATAGTAACGTGCCCGGTCGTTTCCATCTTGACGTGGCTTGGCTTCACGTTTAAGGTTTCGGGTTTTTTCGGTTCTGCCATATTGTTCTCCTTGAATCTACTAAGTCATTGCATGGTGGTGCATATGCCCGCGGGAATCAGGACCTCGTCTCCTCCGTTGGCTCGTTCGTCCGCCTTTAGTTGAGCTTGAATCTTCCGCAAAGCCCCGTCGGGAGGAACATATTGCCAGCCGAGGGGAACCGAGACGGTCAGAAATCGGTCGTCCTCTGAAATCACCAGTCCGCGCGAAACCAGGTTCTTCAGCGCAGCGATGGTGTCCTTCGGCGCGTGGCCGTCCCCGGCCAACTCCTCGCATATCGAGCGCTCCGCGGAAATCGAGGCGCAGCAGTCCAATACTTTGCTGTAGATGCCGTCCAGAATCAGTACCCGTATGTCCACTCCATCTCGCCCATCGAACACAGTAGTTCGCCCCTGGTACGAGCTGTGACATAAGGTCACCTCATTCCGGACTTGCTGCCATTGTGCGACCGCATCGACGATGCCGGACGTGTAATCCGGAATCTGTTCCTTGCCTGCGAAGTCTCCGACAAAATAATAGGCAAGCCGCGAGAGCTCTTGACGATCCAAGCCAGGGTAGACGTAAGAATAGGCGGGATACGGCACAAGATTGGAGACTCCGAACTCGGCTGGAGTCTTATGGTACGGGCTAAAACGATCAAAACGGACTGGACCGCAGCCGACCGGCGGCTGGAGGTGAACAATGCTGCGCAGGATGGCCTCTTGTCCCCCGTAAGAGTCCGGCGCCTCGCCGGGGAACCCGAAGAGATAGTTCCAATACGCGCTGATTCCATACTGGGCGCACCATTTCAGCAATTGAATATTCTGCAGCGCGGAAACACCCTTCCTCATCAGCTTCAATACCGACGAGTTCATGCTCTCAATTCCCGGTTGAATCTGATTCAGGCCGGCGCGCTTATATTGCGCAACCTGAGCTTCCGTCAAATTTGCCTTCGTCTCATAGAACAAATCCAGCTCAAGATGCATGGCCTCCAGCTGCGGCAGGAACGACTTGAAATATTCCAGCGGGATAATGTTATCGGCCGCACTCAATTTCCGGGTGAAGGCGCCGTACTTTTCGAGCAGCCATTGGATTTCCTCCAGCGCACGCTGAGGAGATTTGTGGCGGAAGGGCATACCCACGCCGTTGAGCCCGCAAAACGTGCAATGGTGTTTCTGGCCCCACCAGCAGCCCCGCGAGGTTTCGAACATCATTCGCACCGGCATTCCTCCCGTAACGGGTACGCTGCCGAGCTCCTCAAAATAATCGCCGTAATCGGGATATGGCAGGCTGTCCATATCTTGCACGGGGGGAACGTTGACCGCAGTAGGAACGGTCACGGCGAGCTTTTGCCCTTCAGTCTCAGGCTGTCGAGTAATCACGCCTTCCACGGTGAGCGCTTTTCCGGCCAGGAACAATGCGGCGAATTCCGGAAAGACGCGGTCACCCTCCCCGCAACAAACTGCATCGACAAAAGAAAAATTGCGGAGCGTAGCCGGGCCCATTTCGTCTTCGCAGTTGCCTCCACCGAAAACGATGAACAAGTCCGGAAATGCCTGCTTAAGCCGCTTGGCCAGGGCGAGTGACGCGATGTGCTGCTGAAAGACAGAAGTGAACCCAACTACACGTACAGAACCCCAGTCGCCTGCGTCCATGCATAGGTCGAGAAACCTGCTTACCTGGGCCCTGGCGTCGATCGCCTGTTGACGATGGGACTCCAGTTTCGCGGTACCAAAGCGCTCGTAATGGGTGCGGTCAACAGAACCTAAGATTTGATGCAGGTAAGTTTCATCTCGCCCTGGATCGGCTCCCCATAGCGCTTCACTGAAAATCCATTCGCCCAGAAGATCCGTATTCGCCGGCGCACCGAGAGCAAGATCCTGATAAATCTCGTACCCAACCATCTTCAAGAACTCGAGGTTCAGGTAGTACACCGTGGAACTGATGCCACGCTTGCCCAACGCGGAGCGCAGAAGGCTCAATCCCAGCGAGGGCCAGGCTGTTACGGCAAAGGGCATCTGGATCAATGCGATTTGCGGAGCCGACTTGGTGCGCTCAACCACCATCGCACTCGCCTACGCGACGCCAGCGGATTGTCAGAGAATCGGCAATCCACCATCCCTGATTTTTTAGCGTCGTAGCCGAACCGAACACTTCCTAATGCGAATCCTTGTACACGTCGGCGTGGAGTTTGGCAAGCACCAAGTGAGTTTGTTCGTTTTTCGTAACAGGTGCGGGCACCGGCCGCTGTCAGTCACCTGGTGCTTTTGACTTTAATCGGGTAGGCCACGGTTTTAGCCGTGCCACAAAGCCGCTTTTAGCCGCAGATGAACGTTAATGCCCGAGACCAGCGCCACCCACCCGCCGAAAACCGCGACACACGGGCCAGCCTCAACTTAAGATGGTGCCGGCAAGGGAGCTGGGGAAAGGCGGGCCCCGCTCCAGACTACTGCTCGCTAGCCTCTAATTTTTGAGCGGGCTTTCCCGCGAGACTTCTCTCTTGCAGACTACGCATCAATCGCTCATCTTCCTCGATCAGCTTTGGGTTTCGTCTTTCGCCATTCTGGATCTCAAGCAGCCTTTGCATCAAATCGGCGTAGTTTTCCATAACTTCCTCCAAGGCCGGCCATCGCCGGTTGGTTGGCAGAAATAATAGGCGGTGTCCAAAGCGCAAGACTGGTCAAAATTGATCAGGTACGGAATTAATACACCACCTGTCCTGGCGGGGGATTGAGCCTGTCGAAAGAACCTATGCAACTCGCCTCCGACAGCGCGGCTGATGCCCCCCAACCCAGCGGATGAACCTTAATGATCGAGGTCAACGCCACCCGACCGCCGAAAGCCGCGAGGGACGCGGCAGCATCAGGTTATTTACATTGCAGTGGCTTTGGAAGCCGTGCCGTTCCTTGCCTTGGTGAACGACTGGAGCAAACCTTCCAGGAAGGAGAAAAATACGTCTACGGCGTATCCCACAAGAAAAGCGATTGCCAGGGGAGAGATGGAAGCTCCCTCCGTGATGGAGAAATTGCCAAACAGGCCGACCACGGCTCCGCCAATGCCGGCGATGAGAAAGCGCGCCCAAGTCGCCCGGGACGAGGGCGTGAACGTCAGGGTCCTCAACTGCTCTTCGAAGGAGCGCAACAGATAGGCGCAGGTACCCAGGAGTGCATACAGAATCGGAAGCAGGCAGGTGGTAATCGCTCCGTAGGAAACAGAAACAAGATCGAGAACGTCCTGGGCGAACGATCGAACATCCTGATACGTAGTGGTTAGATTATCCAGAGCGTAGGGCATGTTGGGCAATCCAACCGGCAGTTGGAACTTAGCCTTGAGCATTTCCTGGTTAGCTTTATTCGTTTCCTGTTCCTTGTCACTCAGTTTGCGATTCCACCGGTATTCGGCAAAAGGATCGCGTTCGGCCTTAAACACAAACCAATTTAATTGCCGGGCTCGGGCGTCGATTGCGCGCACCGTGGAGGCGTATTGCTGAAGTTGAGTAATGACATCCCCCTGGTTGAGTCCTTGAGGAAGCTTGGGTTTATCGGGAGTTCCGTCCGAGGGCGCATCATGCGTGCCGAGTTCCGACCTGAGCTTGACGAGAAGCTCGTTGGCGGTTGTGATGTCCGTGCGAATGGCACTCGATATAGAAGAAGATACAAAGCCGAGCACCGAAAACAGAGTAATCGGAATGGCCAGGATGAAAGCCCACCACCGTAAGGTGGTGACGGTAGGCTTGGTCAGCTTGTCAGACGATGCTTCCAGGCTTTCGACCGTAACCGGATTTAGATCGGCGGCTAGTTTTGTGAGAGCTGCCAGCAAACTCGCGGAAGTCGTGTCATCCCATCCGGAGCTGGTGGCGGCCTTCGCATGTAAGATGGCGTTGCGCGTGGTGTCATCGACGTTCTTTCCGGTCTCCGCCGCATACACCAGCAGACGCAGCGCATCGTCAACCGCTCGAGGAAAATCAGGGAGCGGCTTCCAGGCCGGTTTGATAGCCGCAGTATCCGGGTCGATCTTTCGCTCGAACCACTTAAACAGATCCATTTCTGAAACTCCTGCGGAAATCGAGGACCGCTGCCCTGCGCGAAATTCTTCAGGCAAGAGGAGGGTAGTCCTTCAGTTAGATAGTGAGGATCTTCGGGTTTTCGTTTCATGCGAAATAGAGGGCGGAGAGGGCTGCCGCACCGTTGCCCGGTGAGGAACCTGCTGTTCTCTGCATGGACCTAATAATCGAGCTCAGCGCCACCCGCCGGTCGAAAACCGCGACGGACAGGGCAGCCTCAAGTTAAGATGGTGCTGGCATAGCGAGGGAGAGATGGCCCAGCCCACAACCTCGAAAAACGCGGCAGGTAAGGCCCGCAAGCGAGATCTGTTGCGAGGCTACAGTCTCCAGCCATTATTTGTTTTATTGTTGATTGCCACCCTCGTTCTGATCATCAAGCTTGGCAGCGGTCAAACTGCGATTCTCGCAAAACCCACCACCCGCGTGTTGATCTGTTTCGGTTTATTTATGTGGTCGTGGGTATATTACGGGGCGTCGAAGACTTCGCTCGCCATCGTTTTCGGCATCCTGAAGATTGCCGCAGCCCTGTGGAGTGACTGGTACCAACTCGGAAAGATAGGCCAGGAGGGATGGCATACCAGCGCATGGGATCGATGGGCTTTTATCGTCGCAGCCCTGGTCGTGATTTCCAGCGGCTTCAAAGACATCGCCGCGGGAGTGAAATCGCTGAAAAGCTGATTTTGTTAGCCTCGACCACCGCCCGGCTCTGCGGATGAGCCTTAACGATCGAACTCATCGGCACGTGTGGGACGGACACTCTTGTCCGTCGCTTTTGACTTTGTCTTTGACTTTTAACGGGCCTAGCGCCGCCTGCCCGCCAAAAGCCGCGACGCCTGGACAGCCTCAAGTTAAGATGGGGCCTAAATGATCGAGAAGGGCACGGCCTCAACCGTCCCGCAAGGCAGAGCTTTGAAAGGGCACGGCTTCCAGCCGCGCCGAAAAAGCGCTACTAAATCAACCCGGCTTTAGCCGCTGGGGGCAGCCGGGGACAGAGAACTCAGGAACAGGCGGCTGTCCCGGGTTTTGCCCTATGGGATCGTGAATGCCCATTTCAGTATGTCCGCATTTTGTCCGCCGGACCCCGCGCCCGCGGTGAATCCGATGTACGCCTTCCCGGCATTCAAAGACAATAGAGTGCTGAGGTCGACCACGGTGTGCATCACCGGTGCTCCATCAATAAACGTGTTAATACTTCCCGGACTTCCCTCTATATAACTGATCGCCACCGTATGGTTTGCCCCGTCGGACAAGGTAATGGGCAGAACTGAAACCAGGGACAAGTTGCAGTCGGCGTGATCGGCGGTGTTGGGCGCGGTTCCGCAACTCTGCGCGCCTACATGGTTGGCGTTGGGATCATCCAGGGTAAAGTTCTGAAAGTCGTCGAACTCAATGGCCAGGCTATTCTCAATCCCTGCCACGCCGGGCGCCAAACTGTAACCGAGGTATCCGCCGAATCCGCCGAGCGCAGTGGTGTGCTCCGCCGAGTTTTGGATGACGAATGCAAAACCGTCAGCACAACCGATCCCCACACAGCTATTAATGTTGAATTCAAATTCAACCGTGAATCCCTTGGCGACGAGTACTTGCGGCTGGTACCATGCCGAACTCGCCTGGCCATGGCTGCCCAAACCATCCATCAGGCGCAGCACAATAGAAGTCTCAGGAGGCACAGGAACTCCCTGCGCCGCGCTTCCATTCAACACCAGACCGCCCACCGAATCGAAATTCGGATAACTGAAACTTTGCGCGTGAACACGTACCGCTCCCAGCGAAACGCAAGCGGCCAGAAGAAACAGAAAAAAGGTTTTCATGGAACACCTCTCGGAGTATCGAATCGAACGGGGCCGAGAACCGGATCTGCACCAGGAGTTGGCTGATGTCTTACCGCGGGGGAGGCTATCATCATGTCACCAGGAGAAAACACCGTCAAGGGGAAAGCGCGATGATGGCAAGCGTCGGCGGGCGTTTGATTGCGAACCGGGCTGAAAGTCCGGTGAGGAACCTGCTGTTCTCTGCGGATAACCTTAATGTCCGAGTCTCAGCGCCGCCCACTCGTCGAAAATCACGGCGAGTGGGGCAGCCTCAGTCGTGGAGTTGGAAGCACGTGTGAGCCAGCCCCAGTATTTTCCGATGCGGTTGGGGCCGGTCACGCCCGCCTGCGGGTTTTCGTTGCCATCTTTCCCGAGGCGCGTGGTTTCTTGCGAGCTACGGCAGCAGCCTTTTTCTTTTTTTGGGTCGCAGCTTTGACCGGAGGCAGCAATGCCACCTTGGGCTGCTTTGCCGTGCGATGGCGGCCATGCCGCAGCGGCTGGATGCGCGCAGCTTCTTCTTCCGTTCGCAGCTGAGTGTCGGTAGCTTTTTGGCGCTCTTCTTCGAGGTATTCGGGAATCGTCTGGGTTCTCATGGCTGTAGTGTGGCAGAACGGTCTCGTCCAATCTGTCCTGTTTTGGCCACTCGGCGACAATTCATTGGGCACCACGAGGGATGTCATTGCGAATCGGGCTGCAAGCCCGGTGAGGAACCTGTTGTTCGTTTCGGACGAACCTTAATGATCGAGCTCAGCGGCACCAGCCCGTTGAAAACCGCGACGGACGGGGCTGCCTCAAGTTAGTTGGCCTTTGGCCTGTCCAAGACGCCCAGAATCCTGTATGTTTCCGATTGCATTTTCCTGCCATCTATGCTGACGGGCCAAATCAACTTTGCCTTGTCGCCATTGAAGTCAGCTTGAATACTATCCACCAGAGGCATGCGGCAACTCCTCCGATTCCCTACACGACCAGCCATGTGCTCCGCAAATTTGCTTTCGCAGTTGACAATCGCTAGCCGGCCATCGGGGAGCTGTAGCGTGAATGTTGCACCCTGAACCTTGAAGGATTTTCCAACCGCAACATTGTTGTAGACCGCAGCGTAGTCATACTCATCTTCTTGTCCTGTCGGTCAATTATCTTCACGTCCAGTTTCTGTGCTGAGGCAGAAGTAGCGCAGACCAGAATCAATCCCGCTACGGCAGTCGTCCACTTCATGACATTCTCCTCACGTGGCCCAGTATAGGGCAGAGGACAAGCGAGCCGGCACCCGCCCGCCGAAAACTGTGGCGGACGTGGCGGCCTCAAGCATAAGATAGCGCCGACGATTCAGCCAAGGGAACGATGGGGCGAGCCCCTCTTGACCCGAAACTCCGAAGTCCTGTATCGTCGCTGCATTGACGAAGTGAGTGTGCTCATAAATCCCATCACGCCCCTCCCCGAGGCATTTCCAGGGCACCTCCAAGACTACTGCGACCAGGCTTCAGCTGCGATCAAAGAGCACAAGCACCACGACCAGCGTCGCGCTCTGCTCATGGACTTCCTGCGTAAGGCCTTCGGCATCGAGGTAGTAGAAATCGACCTCGAACACAAGGTGAAGGCCGCATCTGCCCGGGGGCGAATCGACGCTTTTTACCGATTCGTCATCTTTGAAGTCAAGACGGACCTGGATAGAGAACGGGCCGACGCTCTGACCGAGCTTCAAAAGTACTTTGAGTCACAGAAGCGCCCTGCGGACTATGTGGCTGCGGTCACAGACGGGCTGCAATTCGAGGTATTCGACTATGACCTCAAGACAGGGCAACCAAAGTCGATCCGCTCGTTTTCCCTCGAGCCACAAGCCCCCCACCTTGCCTACGAACAACTGGACGAGTTGCTCGCGGCCGGGCGCAAGATTCCTCCTCTCGCCGGCGAGGTCGTAATTCGATTCGGCTCCGCGAGCCTCACGTTCAACCGGAGCAGACAAGCGATTTGGGCCGCCTTTGATTCCGTGAGGGATCTCTCGGAGGTCAAGATCAAGTTTCACGAATGGAACGCATTGCTGGCGAAAGTTTACGGAAGCCCTCCGGACGACGAAGAGCTGTTTGTCAAACACACTTACCTGACAATGGTTTCGCGCGCGGTCGTTACACTTGCCCTGTTTCGTGAGGTCCGGCGAGAGACAGCCCTCTATCGCGGCCTCATGACCGGAGAGTTTTTTCGGGATCGCAACATCCAGAACCTCGCAGAGGACGACTTCTTCTCCTGGGCGCAAGGAACCCAGGCCGAAGCGGTGTTCTTCGAGTTCTTTGGCAACTTGTTTCGCCGTCTCGACGAGTTTGATTGGTCGAAGGTAGACGAGGATCTTCTAAAGACCCTCTATCAGGGGCTGGTCGACCCAGATGACCGCCAGCTACTCGGCGAATTCTACACGCCCGATTGGCTAGCTGAATTAACGCTCGAAAAGATCGGCTACAAGGGGGGTACGCTGCTCGATCCAGCGTGTGGATCTGGGACATTCCTTTTTTGCGCCATTCGCCGCCTCCGCGCTCAGGGGATGAAAGGAAATAAGCTGATCCGGACGGCGCTGGAGTCGATTGTAGGAATCGATGTGCATCCTGTCGCGGCACTGATGGCAAGGGCGAACATCCTGTTGGCGCTAGCCGCAGAGCTTCCGGATTATCCGGACGACGTCTACCTCAGGGTGTACCTTGCAGACACTCTCATGACCGGGGAGGACACCAAGAAAAGAGCACTTGTGGTCAAGGCGGGGGAGCGCGGGCGCGACCAGTTCTACATCCCCCTGGAGACGCTGGAGAAGGGACGCGACTTGGACGGATTGATCGACAAGATGGCGCAGTTCGCCAAGCGCGGAGCCGCATCGGACGAGGCCGAGTCGCGAGCTGAACAGGGCTTCGCGAAACTACTCGCCGAGTACACTCAGCACGAAACTTTTTTGTGGCGGGAGAACTTTAAGGTAATGGTCCGCGTCGTTGCGCAGAAGCGAGACACTATTTGGGCCTTCATTTTAAAGAATGCCTATCGGCCAGCCTATCTGCGCCGCCAGAAGGTTGACGTGATCGTTGCCAATCCGCCCTGGCTCTCGTTACGCGACATCAAGGACCGCGCCTACAAGTCGAAAATCAAAGAACTGACATTCCGCTACAAGCTGCTGGGAAAGTCCGAAAGAAATCTCTTCACGCAGATTGATACTTCGAGTGTGTTTTTCGCCCACACGGAACACGAGTTTCTGAGGCAAGGCGGAACAATGGCCTTCGTGATGCCCAAGTCCGTCATACTTCAAGCGAAACAACATCTGGCATTTCAGAAGACAGGCTTTAGTGAAATTCACGACTTCGGCGAAGTGCGAGGCCTCTTCAAGGTTCCCTCATGCGTGCTGATTCGGGATGGCAACGCGGTCTTGCAAGACGTTCCCATCACACACTGGAGCGGTGATCTTACGCAAAGCGGACGGAATCTCCCTTGGCGGAACGCGAGAGGTCTCCTGAAACCGACAAGTTCGCGATGGTCCCCCCTAATGATCGATTCAGAACGGTCGCCCTATTACGCCCAAGTGTTTCAGGGAGCGTCCCTGGTTCCCAGATCCCTTTGGTTCGCGGAACCGCCTTCCGGCCAGCCCATTAACGTAAAGACCCCGTTTCTGCGGACGCCCAAATTAATCAAGACCTCTGCGAAGAAACCCTGGAAGAAGATTGACCTTCGAGGGAAGGTGGAAAGGGAGTTCCTCTTTGGGACCGCCCTGGCTGAAGACCTCTTGCCCTTCGCAATCCGGAAGCTGCGTCTCGTAGTGCTGCCAGTGCTGGAAAAAGGCGGTCACCTGGTTTCGCTTAAACCGGACGACATACTTGCGGAGGGTGCGCCGCTGGCATCGGATTGGGCAAAGACCGCAGAGCGAATCTGGGACAAACGGCGAACGGATGAAAACCAGTCCGTTTACGACCGGCTCGACTACGACAGCCTCCTTACCCACCAAAACCCAAAACAGGGATTCATAGTTCTGTACAACAGGTCCGCGACCAATCTAACCGCTGCGTATATCACCGCCGGGGAGTGCGAGCGAATCGGCTCACTGCCAATTCAGGGCTTCGTCGCCGACTTCGTAACCTATCGCTATTATGCAGACTCTGAGGCCCACGCTCTCTACCTGACCGGCATTCTCAACGCCCCCGTAGTTAACGATGCTATTAAGCCCTGGCAGACCCAGGGACTAAAGGGCGAACGCGACATCGCGAGGAGACCATTTGAGGTCTGCCCGATACCGCTCTTTGACCCGCAGAACGACTTACACCGCAGCATAGTTTCTGCGTCCCGTGATGCGAGAGGGAAGATGCTGCAGTGGAAATCGAAGATCGAAGGTGGTGCGGCAGAGGCGCGCAGCGCGGCGCGAAAGATTGTCCTACCTGAACTGGGGAAACTTAACGAACTTGTCGCTGGGCTCTTGAAAGACCGCAAAATGGCTCAAAAGCCAGTAAAAAAAAACGCTGACGAGATCGGTAGCCTCTTTGCGGTGAGTGAGCTATTCCAAGACGGCCTTCGCTAACCCTCTCGCCTTTACACCCACTTCCCCCCCATGATAACCTCACTACTGTCACCAAGATAAATCGAAACTAGAACAGGAGTGCACCAGGTTAGTGCTAGCCAGAGAGCAAAAGAAATCTGTCATTGACCAGTATCAGACGCACGCGACTGACACGGGGAGTCCCGAGGTTCAGATCGCCATCATCAGTGAACGCATTGGCCAACTGACGGACCACTTCAAAACGCACCAGAAGGACCACGGCTCGCGCCGCGGCCTGCTTATGCTGGTCAGCAAGCGGCGTCGCTTGCTCGACTACCTCAAGAGATACGATTCCGAGCGCTATAAGACTGTCATTGGGAAGCTCGGTATCCGCAAGTAATTAGAAGAATCTGGGTGCCCCATTTCTCGCGTCTTTTGCGAGAAGTGGGGAAGGCAACGATAGGCCCTTCATCCGGATATTTTCCGAAAGATAATCTCTGAGCACACCGCCTTCCTCTCGAAGCCGGTACAGCATTGAGTCGAATTCTCCGTGCGCATTCGGAAGCGAAAGTTGGGGCCCCAAGCTCTCATTGGCGCCCGCTCATCCATGCCCTACAAGTCGGTCCATCCATCGCAGCCGAGCCAACCGGAAAGCGCAACCGCGCCCCTGATCAAAATAATTAAAGGATGAATATGAAACCAGAAGTCAGCACCGTCACCGTCGACCTCGCCGGCGGGAAACAACTCTCATTTGAAACCGGAAAACTGGCCAAACAGGCCCACGGAGCAGCCGTGGTTCGATTGGGCGATAACGTCGTCCTCGCCACCGCCACCGCCAACGCCGATCCCCGCGAAGGCATCGATTTTTTCCCGCTCACCGTCGATTACCGCGAATACACCTACGCCGGCGGACGTTTTCCCGGAGGCTTCATCAAGCGCGAAGGCCGCATGAGCGACCGCGAAGTGCTCACCAGCCGCCAGATCGATCGTCCCGTGCGTCCCATGTTTGCAGAGGGATTCAAGTGCGAGACTCAGGTCATCGCCTTCGTTCTCTCCGCCGATACTAATAACGATCCCGATGTTCTCGGAATCAACGCCGCCTCCGCGGCGCTCACGCTTTCCGATATTCCTTTTCTCGGGCCGCTCGGCGCAGTGCGCGTGGGGCAGGTTGGTGGGGCTTTCGTCATTAACCCCACCTACGACGAAATGCGCGAAAGCCTGCTGAATATCATGGTCGTCGGAACGTCGGACGGTATCGTGATGATTGAGTCGGGCGCGAAAGAAGTGAGCGAAGAAGTGGTGGTCGACGCCATTGAGTTTGGCCACACCGAAGTCAAGAAGATCTGCGCCGCCCTCAACGACCTGCGCGCGAAGGCCGGCAAGAAGAAGCGCGAAGTGACCCCGCCGGAATTCGATCAGAAATACTACGACCAGCTCAAAAAGAAAGCTGGAGCGGAACTCTCGGACGCGCTCGATACCAAGAAGCATCCGAAGGCCGAAAGCTACACCCTAGTAAAAGACATCAAGAAAAAGCTGCAAGCGGAAATTCCCGAGGACGATGAAAAAGCCCTCGCCAAGTTGAAGACGTATTACGAGACGCTGCGCGAGCGCATCTTCCGCGAAGAAGTGCTGGAGAAAAAACGCCGTCCCGATGCGCGCGCCTTCGACGAAGTTCGCGACATCTGGATCGAAGCCGGTGTATTGCCGCGCACTCACGGCAGCGCCATCTTTACTCGAGGCGAGACCCAGGCGTTGGTCACCACGACACTAGGCACCAGCGACGACATGCAGCGACTAGAAGGCTTCGAAGGCGAAGCCAAAAAACGCTTCATGCTCCACTACAATTTCCCGCCGTTTTCGGTGGGTGAAGTTGGTTTTATGCGTGGAGCTGGCCGGCGTGAAATTGGGCATGGAGCCTTGGCGGAGCGCGCGATTTCTGGCGTGCTGCCTTCGGAAGAATCCTGGCCTTACGCGATGCGCGTGGTCTCCGACATTCTGGAGTCGAATGGATCGTCGTCGATGGCGACGGTTTGCGGAGCGTCGCTCTCGCTGATGGATGCGGGCGTTCCGCTGAAGGCCCCGGTGGCCGGCGTTGCCATGGGGTTGGTGAAGGAAGGCGAGCAGTATGCCATTCTCACCGACATCGCGGGCGCGGAAGATCATTACGGCGATATGGATTTCAAAGTCGCTGGAACGAAAGATGGAATCACCGCGTTGCAGATGGATATTAAAGTCGCCGGAATTACTTCGCAGATCATGCGCGAGGCTTTGGCGCAGGCGAAGCGCGGGCGGCTGCACATTCTCGGCAAGATGGAAGAAGTGATTACTTCCGGACGCGAAAAGATTTCCGATTTCGCTCCGCGCTTCTACACCGTGCAGATTCCGGTCGATAAGATTCGCGATCTGATTGGGCCGGGCGGAAAGATGATTCGCAGCATCGTGGAACAAACCGGGGTCAAGATCGATGTGGAAGATTCCGGCTTGGTGAAAGTTGCGTCGAGCAATCAGGAGTCGGCGGCGAAGGCGTTGCAGATCATCGGCGACCTGACTGCGACGGCGGAAGTAGGAAAAACCTACCTCGGCAAAGTCACGCGGCTGGCGGATTTCGGCGCGTTCGTCGAAATTATTCCCGGTACCGATGGGTTGCTGCACATCAGCGAAGTGGCGGAGCATCGTATTGCCGATGTCCGCGACGAGTTGAAGGAAGGCGACCAGGTGCTGGTGAAGGTGCTGGCGGTTGAGGGCAATCGCATCCGGCTATCGCGAAAAGCGATTTTGAAAGAGCAGCGAGCGAAAATGGGTGGCGGCGATGGCGCACCACCGGCTGAGGCGAGTGGACAAACGGAAGCGGTTCCCGCGCCTGCGCTGACTGGAAGCATGGTGATTGAAGGCGGCGGAGATTTCCCTGACGATGAGCCGAACTTCAATCGCGAAGGCGGAGCGGCGCCGGTTGGGGTTAGCGGCGACCGTCCTCACGGTGATCGTCCGCCGCATGGCGGAGATCGCGGCGGACGCGGTGGAAGGCCCGGTGGTGGTGGTCGAGATCGCGGACGCGGCGGACGCGGTGGACGTCCTGGGGGTGGCGGACGCGATCGCGGCGGACGCGGCGGGCCGGGCGGGGGAAGGCACTAACTTCTTTTGCCACGGATTTTCGCGGATTCACACGGATAAAAACAGGAAAGGCCACGATGAGAATTGTGGCCTTTCTCATTCTTAGTCGCACTGTCGCTAACAAGAAAGCGGAAAATGGATTTGCGCGAAGATGTTGTTACGGGCCGAACACATACACGGCTCCGACATTCCCGCCGACTCCCGAAGCACCAGCCACTAATGCGTTCCCGCCCAGAACCACGGCTGAGCCAACGCCGGCACCCCAGTCCCCGGCGGTGAGTTTTTGACTAAAGTGCGACGTATTTCGCCAGCCGGCCGTCGGTTCGGAGTATAGGTATGCCGCTCCCTGATACTGATTGGCTCCGATTGTAGCTTCAGGGGCGCCAACGGCTATTCGATTTCCGCTGATGGAAACCGACCAGCCGAAGTAATCGCCGACCGCTCCATCGGACGTTCTCAATTCTGCGTTCTCGGTACTTGAGGCCCAGCCGGTTACGGGTTCGGCGAATACGTACGCGGCACCATAGCGGTGGGGATTGTCAGGTTCGAGTGCTCCTACGACCAAGGTATCGCCATCGATCGCGACGGAGGCGCCGAATTCGTCATCGTAGTGCGTATCGGATGACGTCAGTCTCGCATTTTCTGTCGCACTCACCCAGCCGGTCGACGGTTTCACGAATACATAAGCTGCTCCCCCAAAGTTGCTACCGCTGAAAATCGCGCCGCTCACCACTGTATTTCCACTAATAGCAACCGAATAACCGAGGAAGGCTCCGGAAGGATCCTCGGAAGCAGTTAGCTTGGCCGTTTGAGTCATAGTGGCCCAGCCGGTTGCGGGTTTAGTAAAGACGTAGACGGCGCCGTTGTTGTCCGAATCAAGCTCCGCACCTGCGACGACGGTATTCCCGCTGATGGCCACCGAGTAGCCAAATTCGCTGCCCTGCTCACCATCTGATGCAGTGAGTTGTGCCGTCTCTGTCATGTTTGTCCAGCCGCCTGCCGGTTCAACGTACACAAATACCTTTCCCTGAAAAGTATTGCTCCCGACGGTTGCGTTCATGGCCCCTACGACAATCGTGTTTCCGCTAATAGCAACGGAACGGCCGAACGTGACCCCATCGGAAGGCGATAATTCTGCGGTTTCCGTCATATTTGCCCATCCTGTCGCTGGCTTAACGAAGACGTGAGCCGGAGCGCCATACGATATGCCTCCGTCTCCTCCTGCAACGATGGTGTTCCCGCTGCTGCCCACTGACCATCCGAGGCTATCGGACTGAACTCCATCCGAGGCGGTCAGCTCGGCTAGCTGCACCAAGGGATCAATTACTAGCGGGTAGCACCCCTTCCCGTCCTCAATGTGAATTAGGAGTGCATCACCTCGCACTTCCAGCGATGCGTGCAGATCGTTTCCGTCGGCGTCGCGGGCGGTCAGCCCGGCATAGCGTAGCACCGTGTTTCCGCTGCGATCCACAAGCGTTAAACCCGTGCGGCTTATGTCAGATATTGCGGTTAGGTCTCCCGACAATCCGAGCGAGATCATCAAAGTTTTGCCATCACGTTTTCCCGGCGGTTCGATGAGCGTGAATCCTTGTTCCAGGCCGACTGGACCGTTTTCGTACCATTCCGTCAACGGGCCGCGGCGGTATTCGACGCGATTTGCATTTGCTTGCGGAGAGGCTTTCGCTACGGATTTGATGGAGTCGCCGTATCCGTAGCCGCGCAGGGTCATTGCCCAGCGGAGCGTGCCGGTGGTGAGTTGCACGCCTGCGGAGGTGAAGCGAGTGGTTAGCGCTCCGTGGGAGTTGGCGGCTTCGAGTCCGTTGCGGGTGGTGCGCACGTGGTAGTCGGGGAGATCGCGTCCGAGGGCGGCGGAGATGCTCGACTGAGCGGCCGGCGGGATGCTGGATAGATCGTTGGTCGCTCTGGCATCTGAAGCTGCGATGTGTATGGTCGAGAAGCAGAATAGTGTGATGACGAAAAACTGGCCTGCGAGTTTCATGGGAGCGCTCCTGCGGATCGATTGCGGGCTGCTTCTCGACCGGACAGAGACGCGGTGGGGGACCGCATGGGTCGAGGGCTTGATTCTAGCAGAGAAATGGCTAAGACCGCGCCTGCCAAGCAGGTTCCTCACCGGCCTCGGGCCCGGTTCGGAATGACATGCGTTGGAAAGCGGCGCTAGTCGGGGAGACCCGAAGACAGCTACGTAGATCCTTCGTCGGGAGTCGCTCGCTCCGCGTGCGACTCCGCTTCCTCAGGATGACAAGACGGAATTGGCACGACTGAAGGTCGTGCCCTTCCCGGTCAAAATCAAAGTCAAAGGCGACGGATGAGGTTGAGGAGGGTAGGGATTCTTCGACTCGCGCTCGTTTCGCTCGCACTCGCTCAGAATGACATGGTGAAGCGAATACAGATCGCGGTGTTTGTACCGCGGACGTATGCTCCCCTGGATTCGTTTAGACCGTAGCGGTCGCGCGTGGTGACAGCAAACCGGGCGTACGCGCGGCCGTGGTGCCCATCCGTCGAAAACCGCGACGGATGGGGCGGCCGGACTCAAGATAGTATTTAGCAAAAAATCACAAGGCGGAGCCCTCCTAATCCGTCTATTGGCCGCCTGGCCCAACCGCGCCTGACGCGGGCGCGAGCAGGGGGTCGATCGCAATTTTGAAGGAATCATAGGGTCGAGCGCCAACGATTGTTTTCTTCACACTCACCGTGTTTCCATGCGGGTTGACGGTTCCGATCACGAAGGTTGGGGTACCTTCAAAGTTCATCTTTGCCGCTTCCTCGGAGCTGCGCTTGATTACTTCGGAGAAGCGCGTGCTTGCCATGCAAGCGTCGAGCTTGGCAGTATCGAGACCCAGCCTCGCGGCGCGTTCATCAATATCGCTGTTGGTCAGGCCCGAGTTTCTGCCGTTCGGGCCTGGTGTTGGGATCTTGTCGGTAAACAGGCTGTCGCGCATCTCCCAGAATTTTTCCCGCTTGGCAAGCGTCTCTATTGAGCCGTGTACCAACGAACGTAGTCCACCTTCATGGGTTGCGGATTCGAGAGGCCGCTGGTCGACCCGCCGAGGGTGCCACCGACCGCCACATTCAAGATTGTGAAAAGGTCGGCATTGAAGGGCCACGTATCCCCTGACGGGAGGCTGCTGGGGGTAACGGTGAAGAACGGTGAAGATGCATTATCCACAAAGAACTGCATCTCATTCGCCTTCCAAATGATTCCGTAGGTGTGAAAGGCAGTGTCGTTTGCTTCTCCCCTGGGGAAGGTATAACGTTCACCGATTCCGTCACCTCCAGTCTTTTCCGTGTGAATCGTGGAATTGTTCCCTCCGGTGCCTGGGCCGCCATCCACTTGCGAACTCCAGATCTCCATGATGTCCGCTTCGCCGCAAGTGGGCCACGGAACGGTGGTGATGTCGCTGCCCAGGGTCCAAAAGGCGGGCCAGAGGCCCTGAGTGGCCGTACTGGGAGCCTGAATGCTTGCCTCGAAAATGCCGTACTCAAAGTTCTGAATCCCTTCCGTAGTCATGCGCCCCGATATCCACGTTCCATCTACATTTCTGGGCTGGATCACGAGGTGTCCGCTGCCATCGATGTAGACCGGGGCGGTGGAGGTGCTGAATGTTGTGGGACACTGGGAGGGATTGCCAGAGTATCCCGGAGGTCCGCAGTAAACTTCCACCTCGTTGTTGCCCCAGCCGTCATTGTTTCCGAGATTGTAGTTCCACGCCGTTGTGGATGGGGGACCCGCTGCACCAGTAAATTCCTGGCACCAGGTCGGCGTATATGTCGTTGACCCTACCGTGATGTTGGAGACGCCGCTGCAATTGCCGGTTCCAGCCGCATAGGCGACACGCACCAGACAGAACAGAACGGCAGCACATATTGTGGCAAAGATTAAACTAGCTTTTGTCCTCATCGAAATCCTCATTTCTCTGACATTCTTGGTGATTGGCGCAATTGCGCCGGCTGTACAAACTCCGGCACCGTCCACAACGAGCGAGTCCTTTCCATATCACTAATCCGTCTTTTGGCCGACTGGCCCAACCGCGGCAGACGCGGGCGCGAGCAGCGGGTCGATCACGGCTTTGAACGAATCATATGGTCGAGCGCCAACGATTGTTTTCTTCACACTCACGGTGTTTCCATGCGGGTTGATGGTTCCGATCACGAACGTCGGCGTACCTTCAATGTTCATCTTCGCCGCTTCCTCGGAATTGCGTTTGATTACATCGGCGAAGCGCGTGCTCGCCATGCACGCGTCCAGCTTGGCTGCGTCGAGGCCCAGCTTCGCGGCGCGTTCATCGATATCGCCCGTGGCCAGACCCGCGCTTCTGCCGTTCGAGCCTGGGTTTGCGACCTTATCGATAAACAGGCTGTCGTGCATCTCCCAGAATTTTCCCTGTTCTCCGGCGCAGCGCGCGGCCCGAGCCGCGGGCACCGCATGTTCGTGGAAGGGCAAAGGCATATCGCGGTAATAGAGACGCACCCTGCCGGTCTTGATGTAATCGTCGAAGACTCGAGGGTAAATGTCGCGCTCGAAGTGCCTGCAGAATGGGCACTCGATATCTGCATACTCGATAATGGCGACCGGTGCCGTCGCCTCACCTCGGAAGAGCTCGCCATCAACGCTCATGGTGTCGGGCACGCTGAGCGCTGGCGGGGCATTGCCGCCAACTCGTGAGTTCAAAAGCTTTTTTAATTCCTCAAGGCGATCGAGGATCAACTGCTGCTGCGCCTTCAACTGCTGAACATCGTTCTTTAAGGCAGTTAGGTCTTCATCTTGCTTCTGCGTCGATTGCTGCGCTGTCGCTGCCGACGTAGCCAGGCAAGCGGCCATCATTCCGGCGAGCAAAAGACGCTTCAGCGACTTTGCACAACGCCCATAAATCGCAGTGTACATACGCATAAGTGCCCCCCCGATAAGGATAGATAAGCGGGTCCAGAACGATAGCGTCCCGGACCCACAAACGAGAAAATACTAATTGACGGTGAGCGCCCACTGCTCGTTGTTTCCACCGTTGCAGGTATAAACCTGCACCAGGGTTCCGGACGAGGTTCCATCGCCGCGCACATCCATGCAGTTGGCGGTGTTGTTGGCGGGATGGAAGACGTAGAAATTGCCCGAGGGGACCGCTTCCCAAGCCTGTCCCGAAGAGCCAGTGCAGGGTTGTAAGTTGACCAGCGAAGTGCTGCCGGTTCCCGAAGCTGTCACGCAGTTCGCACCGCCCGCGAGCGCGATGTTGTAATAGCCGGACGGCGAAACGCCAGTGTTATTAAAGACCCAGTTCTGGGCTCCAGTATTGTTCGCCGTGTAGACCCAGATTGTGTTGTCGTCTTGAGTGCTGTCACCCTCGTCATCAAGCCGCAATCCAGTAGCGTTCTGCGGGGTCACGGTATAAGTGTCGCCGTTTACGATTGGAGCGGGTCCGCTGCCGCCACTTCCGTTGGGGCAGAAAGTTATCGTGTAGTTGGCGCCGGTCGCACAGGTGTGCAGGCCGACGCTATCGTCGTAAGCATAGGCGTACTCGTTGGGACAGTAATTGTGAATGTTAGTGACATACGACTGCTCCGGCTGCGGCCAATTCGACGTGATGCAAGTCGAGCTGCTGCCATAAGCGCCGGTGCAGCAATACTGCGCGGTGCCGTACTCCGTGCAAGGACTCAGGCAATCGTCGCCACTATCGGCCAGCTCGCCGCTTGGGCAGTTGGTCCTGGGAGCCGCCGTGCAAGTGTTCGGCGAAACACAACTTGAGTTGGAGACCGAGACGCCGATGGGATTGTCGAAGCCATCGACATAGCTCACGTCGTAGTAGTCGGTGCCGGAGGCATCAAGGTTGAATTCCGCTAGCGAGGTGCCAGCCACGCCCGTTGTGCCGGCGCACTGCAAGCCAGTTCCGCCGCAAGACCCGGTATTGCAAACGGCGGGACTGGCAGAGTTGCACCCGATGCGGCCCCAAATACGGCCATTCCATCCATTCGCAAGCGTGAAGCTTACTGTGCTGCCGGAAGTCATCTCCCAGCCGCCATTGTCATAAGTGGCCGGGTAAATGCCCGGGTAAACCGTGTAACTGCAGTTATTTTTTACGGTTACTGTGGCGGCGAAGCCCCGTGCAGGTGACATCGCCATTCCTATGATCGCCGCGAGACTAACGGCGATCACACTCTGCCAGTCGCGAAGTCGCTTGTGGCAATACTTGAGATTCGTTTTCATTTTGGGCTTCCGTTTCTGGGGATTGAACGGGCTAATCCCCTGTTCAAAATCTCGGCAACATTTTCTAGAGTAGTGGAGGCGGCGAGAGTAACCGATCCGAAAGTCTTACAGTGGCTGCCCGATGAGATAGGCGGCGTGTGCCATTTGTAGATTGGCAATGATCATTTGCCTGCGATCACAGGCGTGTGCATCTTAGCTCGCGTCTTGCTGCACGATCCAACCATACACTCGACAGGTTACTGACGGCTCAGCATTCCACATTTTGTTACGATTTCGGAACAATAACTGACGCAGTCGCCTGAACCGAAATCACCTAACTGATTTTCCGGATGCTAACGTTGGTGGATTGCCGCAATAAAAGTGAGCGTTGCCGCAAAGTTTTGTAAGGTCGTCCGCCTGCCGCATTGTCTAAGAGGGTTCGCTAGGCGTCGGGTTCTGAGCGATATCCGTTAGAAGGACTGGCGATCAGGGAGATTGAGGCGATCTGCATAGGTCCCTTCGGCAGGCTCAGGCCAGGCTCTTCCTCGGGAGTCGCTCGCTTCGCATGCGACTCCGGTCCTCAGGATGACAGAGCGTTATAGGCACGACTGAATATCGTGCCTTCCTGGCTTACGATGAGTAGGCGCGGGAGATTCGCGACAACCCAGGGTGCAAGTTCTACTCTCTAAATGACAGGAGGAGCGCACATGGCAGCGAAAAAGAAAGGCTCGGGGAGAAAATCAGGAGGGCGGAAGTACGGCGAAGCGGCGAGCAAGAGCGTAAAAAGCGCTATGCACCGAGAGAAAAGAGGCACGCTCAAGTCCGGCCCCGGAGGTAAAGGCGGCACGGTGAAGAGCCGTAAGCAGGCCATTGCCATCGGACTTTCCGAGGCCCGCAAGAAGGGCGCGAAAGTTCCTAAGAAGGCCGCTTAGAATACCGTGAGCGTAAGTGCCGCCTGTTGGGAAAAAGAAAGTTGAGACACCACGACACGGTTATCTAGCCAGGGTTTGGGATACCGCGACTCGCGTCGTGGCCTTTCTTGTTTTATCCGTGTGAATCCGCGCAAATCCGTGGCAAAGGGCTTAGGTCGTTCGTCCTTCATCCAGAAATAAGCTTGTTCGCAATATCTTTTTCCGCCTGTGCCACATTTTCCGGACGCCCCAGATCCCGCCAGTAATATTGGTCGGCGTCAAACGCCATGATCTTTTCACCCTGGGCTGCGAGGCGCAGATAGGCATCGATGATCGAGAACGAGCCCTGTTCGGTCATCAGCGCAAACAGGCGCGCGGAAATAATGTGGATGCCAGAAAATGCTCTGGCATGAACTGGGGTTGTCGACCGTACAAACTCAGGCGCATGGTCGCGGCCAGCGCGCCGTCCGCAAAGTTGTTGCCGGTCATCGAACAGAAGGTAGCGGGAAGTTTCACGGTCCTGGACGGCGAGGGTGGCGAGCGCTTGATTTTTACGGTGAGCGACAATCACGCGCTCAAGATCGATCGAGCTCAGAACATCGACATTGTGCAGAACGAATGAGTCTTCTTTGGGATTTCCGCCAGAGTCGTTCAAGAACCAGGATGCCTTCTTCACCCCACCGCCGGTGTCAAGCAACTCATCCTCGATGGAAACTTCGATGTGCATATCGAAATTATTTTTCTTTTTCAGATACTCCACCACGAGATCGGCAAAGTGATGGACATTCACAATCACGTCACGAATGCCAAAATCTCGCAAGCGGGCAAGCGTGATTTCCAACATCGTGCGTCCGCCCACCTCGACCAGCGCCTTGGGACGGTCGTTGGTGAGAGGCCGCAGTCGCGTCCCCAGGCCCGCCGCAAGAATCATCGCTTTCATGGCGCGGGTGTCTCCAGTTCGCGGTGGTGCAGCACAACTTCCACTCCATTTCTGCCGCGCAAACGCTTCGCCACCTGCTCCGCCAGAAACACGGACCGGTGCTGCCCGCCGGTGCACCCAAACGACACCATCAGGTTCTTAAAGCCGCGCTGCTGATAGCTGTTCACGCTGGCATCCACGAGCGACATTACGCTGGCTAAAAACTGATGCACGCTCTCCTGCTGATTCAAATACTCGATCACCGGCGCATCTTTTCCGGTCAGCGCTTTGAATCGCTCTTCCCGCCCAGGATTCGGCAGGCTGCGGCCATCGAACACAAATCCGCCGCCGTGCCCGCTCTCATCCTTCGGCATCGCGCGATGGAATGAGAAGCTGAAAATGCGCACGGTCAGGTTGTCGGCCTCGGAGGCCAGCCCTTGCAGCTTCTCCGACGCCAGCATGCTGTGGAACGCGCCCATCAGCGTGGGCAACGCAATCGGCAGCTTCACGTTATGCAGCAGCCAGCGCAGATTCTTCAGCGCGTACGGCACGCTCTGCAGGAAATGCGCCTTGCGCTCGTAAAATCCGCGAAAGCCGTAGGCCCCCAGCGCCTGCAAAATGCGCACATAAACGTAAGCGTAGAAGTAATGCAGAAAACTTTCGCGATCGATCTTTATGAACCCGCCCAGCCCCTCGATATAAAGATCCAGCAATTGCTGGCGCAACTGCGGAGGCAAGTCGGCCTTCGCATCATAGAGCAGGGAAGCGATGTCGTACTGCAAAGCCCCTTTGCGCCCGCCCTGATAGTCCAGAAAAAATGGCTGGTCATCGCGCAGCATGACGTTGCGCGACTGGAAATCGCGATACATAAAATAATCGCGGTCCGCACTCAACAGAAAATCGGTCAAGCTGTTGAAATCGTCTTCCAGCGCCTGCTCGTTGAATGAGATCCCAGCCAGCCTGAGGAAGTAATACTTGAAATAATTCAGATCCCAGCCAATCGACTGCCGGTCGAAGCTTCCGCGTGGATAGCAGACGCTGTAATCCAGGTCATGCCCGGCTTCAATCTGAAAGCGGGGCAATGTCGCGACCACTTTGCGGTAAGCCGCCACTGCTGCGGGCGCGATGTTCTCGCCGGTGCGATTCTTCGAGAGAAATTCAAACAGAGTCGTGTCTCCGAAGTCCTCTTCGAGGTAAGCGCCCTGCTCCAAATCCTCCGCATAGATCTCCGGCACCGGCAGACTGTGTTTGCGAAAGTGTTTAGAAAATTCGAGGAAGGCTACATTTTCTTCGCGCACGCCGTAAAGAATGCCGATTGCGCTGACTTGCCCATGCGCCAGCCGGATAATCTTTCGCCCCGATCCGCCCAGCTCTCCCTGCAGCGGCTGGATCCGCTCCGGCGCGGATCCAAACCGCTCTTCAAACAGCTTCTTGAGAACGTCCATAGAGTTGTCTATTTACCGCAAACCCAACGATAACATCGAAGCGAAAGACTCTATGCCCAGCAGGTTTACTCTGTGAACCCCTGTGCTCCCCGTGTTTAAGGTTTTGACTTGGTAGCTTCGTAGCCTCACGCGCTTCTCAAGTAAGCTAAAATGTCATTTTCCCCATGACCGACCGGCTCTACTATCACGATTCGTTTCTCTACGACTTTGACGCAGAAGTCTCCTCCGTGCTCGAAACTCCGCGCCCCGCGCTCATTCTTGATCGCACCGCTTTTTATCCCACTAGCGGCGGGCAGATTCACGATACGGGGTTCCTAACAGCCGATAATTCCGCCGCCAAATTCCGCGTCACCGAAGTTGCGGACGCCGAAGATGGCCGCGTCATCCACTATCTCGACGCCCCCATTAAGGATGTTCAACCGGGAACCCGCATGCACGGCGAAGTCGATTCAGCACGCCGCCGCGACCACATGCAGCAACACTCTGCCCAGCACGTACTCTCCGCCGCTTTCGTGCGCCTGTTCGACATGCCCACGGTATCGTTCCACATGGCGGATGACTACTGTTCAATCGATCTCGACACTCAATCCCTCAACGCGGATCAAATCGAATCCGGCGAGCGCCTGGCCAACGAAATCATTCTCGAGAATCGCCCCGTCGATATCCGCTACGTAAGCCGCGAAGAAGCCGAGTCCCTGGGCCTTCGCAAGATCCCCCCCGCCGAGCGCGAGCAACTCCGCCTTATTAATATCCGCGACTTCGACCTCTGCGCCTGCGGCGGCACCCACGTCACTCACACCGGACAAATCGGCGGCCTGCTTCTGCGCAAGAGCGAAAAAGTTCGCCAGGGATTCCGCGTTGAATTCGTTGCAGGCCAGCGCGCCGTCGCCACCGCCCGCCGCGATTTTTCCACTCTTACGGCAACCGCCGCCCTGTTCTCGTGCCACATTTACGACATTCCCCAGCAAGCCCGCAAGGCTCTCGACGAAGTGAAGTCTCTGCGCAAACAATACGAGCAATCTCTCGAAGATCTTGCCGCCGCCCAGGCCGCGGGTTTGCTCGCCGAAACTCCTGAAACCGAGGGCCGGAAAATAATCGTTCGCACTCTCTCCGGGCGCGACCTTGCTTATACCAAACTTCTTGCTCAGAAGCTCACTCGTCTCTCGCCCGCCGTCGTCGCCCTGCTTGCCGCCGATTCGCCTCAACCCGCGCTGGTCTTCGCCCAATCACAGGGCCAGCCCTACGATATGGCCGCGCTTCTGAAAAAGGCCATGATCCCGCTCGGCGGGCGCGGCGGCGGGAGCAAAGATCTTGCGCAAGGCGGCCTGCCTCGTTCCGCGGACCTCGCCGCCGCGCTCACCGCGGCCAAGCAATCCCTTGCCGCATAGCTCCTGCAAGCCCTTATTCTGTCTGGCGAGACGGGTTCGATAGTCATGTGCTTAAGTGGCTAGCCAAGAGACTGTCGGATTGAGCAAGAAGACAAGTCGGCAAATTATTGTCTTGACAAGATCACGGTCAGAGGTGAAAGTTAGCGGCTGTATTTCTCGTCTATCGGATTCCTGGACTATTGACGACTGGTTAAGGAGGCGGAATGAGCGGACTATTCAACTCTACTACTCTGGATGTAATCCTGGGATTAGTGTTCGTCTATCTCTTGCTGGCGATCATGTGTACGACGATTAACGAGTGGCTGGCAGGTGTGCTGAATACACGCTCGATTAACCTAGCTTCCGGTGTCAGGCAGCTATTAGATAAACAAGCCGAAGTAAAAGACGGCAATGAGGATGCGTTTCTGCAAATGTTCTATGCCCATCCTTTGATTTCGGGAATGTGCAGGCCCGGAAAGACGGGTACCGATGCGCACCCTGTCTATATTCCATCGCGAACGTTTGCCACGGCGGTGATGGACATTGCGACCCCGAATACAATCGGCGCGATCACATTCGCGGATCTGGAGTCGGGTTTAAAGGCGTGGCCGGATGGCGATGTCAAGAGAGCCTTGCTGGCGCTGATTCAGAATGCCCACGGCGATCTCGGCCAGGCGCAAAAAAACATTGAAGCCTGGTTCGACGACAGTATGGATCGGGTTTCGGGCTGGTACAAGCGTAAGACGCAAGTGGTGACGGTAGTGATTGCCGTAGTTCTTACCGTGTGCGCCAATGCCGATACCATCGCTATCGTCCGAAACCTATGGAAAAATCCAACGGAACGGGCTTTGTTGGTGCAGCAGGCGCAGAATCGTGCAGGACAACCAAACGGCGGGACCGCGGCAGTGTCCAACAACGATATCGACACTGCTCTGGGCGGAGTTCTGGGATGGGGGAAAGACTCGTTGGATCTTACCGCTGGAGATTGGATTCAACGCGTGTTGGGATGGCTGTTGACCATGGTTGCGGTCTCGCTAGGTGCACCTTTCTGGTTTGACATTCTGAATAAGTTAGTGAACATTCGGAACGCAGGCAATAAGCCCGCTACCAGCGATACGGAGCCAAAACCGGGGACGGCCCCTCTGGTCGTCAACGTTCAAGGAGCTCCCGCCGCTAAAACTCCGTAGCGGTTTTCGCCTTGGTTATCCGATATCTTGTTTTGACTAGGACGCTCACTTGCAAGGTGAGCGTCCTGCCCGCCGAACCCCGCTCTTCCGAGCGGGGTCAGGTTTAAGCTAGCGGCCAGAAGCTAGTAGCTGAATCCTCACCACCAAATCTCCGTCAATCCGTCCGCATAAGCCGTAATCGACCCACTCGCGCCAAGGCCATCCAATTGGAAGTTGAGTAAGAGGTCACCGGCTGCCCAATCAAGTGCAAACGATGAATCTCCATCTGCGCTGGTGAAGTTTGTCGTCGTTCCATCGAGCGTGACGGAATCGTAGTAAGCATTTCCGCTACTGTCCCGATGCATCGCGAGTTGTACGTGATGCCATGTGGTTGCCGCCCACTTCGTCGACGGTACGGGGCAAGCGACCGTTGAGTCATTCCAATGCGCCGACCCACTTACCTTCGTCGTGTATTGCCACTTACCGTCGTTCGCACATTGCAGGCCATAGATCAAAACATCGTTGCTCGCATCCCAAACCTGGTTTGTGTCTAGCTCAATGTTTTGCACGTCCTTTGTGCTATCGAAGTAAATGTAAGTGTCATACACGAAGTGAGTGGCCGCGTGGGTCGGGTCGCTGCCAAACGAGATAGACCCGCGCATGCCTCCGCCATCGGTGTAGGTCATGGAAAACTCTCTGCATTGCGAGTCCTGGCAGGGAGAACCGGACACAAGGACAGTCGATCCGGATGCAGAACCGCTGGTGCCTGTGTCAAACACCCACGTCCAATCTGAGTTCGGCTGGTCCTCGATGTTGGAAGCCGTGGTGGTGCTCGGGCCGGTCACGGTAACATTGATATTGGTTTCGCAGAGCGTGCCGCCCGTCCATCCTTTAAAGTGGATGACATAACTGCCCGGCGTAAGGCGGTAATCCGTGTTACTGATCTGAGCGTTGGTCTTTCCCCAAGTGATGAAGGGGCTGCTTCCGACTGAGTAACCGAAACCGCTCGACGCCCCGCCGCATCCAGCAAACGCCGCCGTTAACTGCACCGGCATCGCAACTGTGGAATTGTTAGTAGGTGAAGTAACTGTGATTTGACCAAAAGCGCTGGCCGCAAGCATGCAAACGACGGCAAATATAGTCGCCGGGGCAAGATTAATTCGCGAATTGAACTGCGTGTACCACATAACTGCTCACTCCTTGACGAACAAAGTGTCGATTAGATGCAAGCAGTCGCCATGTACGGGTAGCTTTCTTTCATCGCTTGGGACAGTCTAAGTGAAAACATTAGGCGTGGTGGGAATAATCCGTAGCTGTGTAAGTGGAATCCCTCAGTGCCCTCGAACCGAGGGCTGGGCTCTTGAAAACGGAGACTCGAGCCAATAAAAAGGCCCCACTCTCCCGAGCAGGGCCTTTGATTTTACTGACGGCTGATAACTTATCAGCCGTGAACGCCTCTTAGTACATGCCTTCCATGCCGCCGCCGCCGTGTCCGCCGCCGCCCATGGGAGCTTCCTTCTTTTCCGGAATCTCCGCCACCAGGGCTTCGGTCGTGAGCATCAACGACGCAATCGAGCCGGCGTTGGTGAGTGCGGTGCGCACCACCTTTGTCGGATCGAGCACGCCGGCCTTGACCAGGTCCTCATACTCGTCGCTCAGGGCGTTGAAGCCGTAGTTGGTGTCCTTGGATTCGAGCACCTTGCCCAACACGACCGCGCCTTCCTGGCCGGCGTTTTCAACGATCTGTCGCAACGGTTCCTGCAGGGCGCGCTTCACGATGTTGACACCGATCTGCTCATCACCCTCGAGCTTCAGCTTGTCGAGAGCCGCAGCGCAACGCGCCAGTGCCACTCCGCCGCCCGGGACAATTCCTTCTTCCACGGCTGCGCGAGTCGCATGCATGGCATCTTCCACGCGGGCTTTCTTTTCCTTCATTTCGGTTTCGGTCGCGGCGCCGACTTTGATCACGGCTACGCCACCCACCAGCTTCGCCAACCGCTCCTGCAATTTCTCGCGGTCGTAGTCGCTGGTCGTCTTATCGATCTGGCTGCGAATTTCCTTCACGCGGCCTTCGATATCGCCATGCTTGCCTTTGCCTTCGACCAGGGTCGTGTTGTCCTTGTCGATGGTGATCTTCTTGGCCTGGCCGAGATCCGCAATCTGCACGTTCTCCAGCTTGATGCCCAGATCTTCCGTGATGGCCTTGCCGCCGGTGAGGATTGCGATATCCTGCAGCATCGCCTTGCGGCGATCGCCGAAGCCCGGAGCCTTGACGGCCGCGACCTGCAGCGTTCCACGCAGTTTGTTGACCACGAGCGTAGCCAGCGCTTCGCCTTCAACGTCCTCGGCGATAATGAGCAACGGCTTGCCGCTCTTGGCAATCTGCTCGAGCAACGGAAGCAGATCCTTCATCGAGCTGATCTTCTTCTCGTTGATCAGGATGTAAGCATTCTCGATCGCAACTTCCATCCGCTCGGGATCGGTGACGAAATAAGGCGACAGATAGCCGCGGTCGAACTGCATACCTTCGACCACTTCCAACTGCGTCTCCAGCGTCTTCGACTCTTCAACAGTAATGACGCCGTCCTTGCCAACCTTCTTCATCGCTTCGGCAATGATGTGACCAATGGTCTCATCGTTGTTCGCCGAGATCGTGCCGACCTGCGCGATCATTTCGCCGGAAACGGGCTTGGAAAACTTATCCAGTTCGCCTTTGCCGCGCTCGCCGGTCTTCTTGTCGAAGGACCCGCAAACCAACGCCACAGCCTTCTCGATGCCGCGCTTCATCGCCATCGGATTCGCGCCAGCAGCAACCGTCTTCACGCCTTCTCGATAAATCGCCTGCGCCAGAACGGTAGCCGTGGTGGTGCCGTCGCCGGCAACATCCGAGGTTTTCGAAGCTACTTCGCGAACCATCTGGGCGCCCATGTTTTCCAGGCCGTCCTTCAGTTCGATTTCTTTTGCCACGGTCACGCCGTCTTTGGTGATGGTCGGCGAACCGAATTTCTTCTCAATCACAACGTTGCGGCCCTTGGGGCCGAGGGTAACCTTGACTGCGTCGGCCAGAAGATTGACCCCGCGCAGGATCGCCTGCCGGGACTCTTCGCCGTGTACGATTTGCTTAGCCATGATTCTTTTCTCCTATTCAGTTCTTGGTTATTAGAATTTGTCATCCTGAGCAACGCGCCTTTTGCGTTGCGAAGGATCTCCGCCAAATCCACTGCCAGCCCGGAAGCCGGAAAGCGGAAGCCGAACTACTTGCGCGCTCCGGCGGTTTCCTTCTTGCTGCTGCCGCTGGGCGCAGCCGCTCCGGACAGCACTCCAAGCACTTCGTCTTCTTTCATGATGATGAAGTCTTCGCCATCAATCTTGATTTCGGTGCCGGAATACTTGCCAAACAGAATGCGGTCGTCTTCCTGAACTGCCAGAGGGAAGGTCTTGCCTTCATCGTTGGTGCGGCCTTTGCCGGTCGAGACCACGATGCCCTCTTGTGGTTTATCTTTTGCGCTGTCGGGGATGATGATTCCGCCCCGTGTGGTCGATGCTTCCTCCACGCGACGTACCAGAATGCGGTCATGTAGCGGGCTAAATTTCGCCATGGTTTGCAACTCCTTTCAAAAGTTGGGTAGAAGGTTGATGGAACAGAAACCTATTAAATTGCTGGGAATTCGGCGTACTGTTAGCAGTCTCGCCTACTGAGTGCTAATTATAAGATGTGAGTGGGGAGTTGTCAAGGGGGTCCTGCCTTTTCCTGCCCTTGTCATTCCGAATTGGGCTGAAGGCCCAGTGAGAGCCTGCCCTGAGCTTGCCGAAGGGAACCTGCTCGTCGGGGCTTAGACGAGGTCATGCCCTATAAGTTACAACGAGCGAGGCGCTCTCTAAGAAAGAGTCAGATCTATGAAAAATAAGCCCCGCGCGCGGCGGGGCTCTGATTTCTGGTTCCACATATTCAACGTTGACATTCTTGTTCCGACCTTGGGTTCCCGTTCTTACCGTCAGGGTTTCACACAGAAACATCCAAGGGGAGTGCATCGATAGACCAATCCGGGCGCGCAGAGTATCACGGAGCTGCCGGCCGAAGGAACAGAGGAAGCACGCGACCTGCCGGCGTCTTGCCCCTGAGCACACAACGCGATCATCGCGACGCACAATGCGGTACGTGCGATGAAGAGTCTTGGCATTTTCATAAAGTTCTCCTGGTCTTCTGATTGGCGGGCGGCGCGGAAAATTGACGGTTAGCCAACTTTGCTTTCTAACTACCATTCTATGAAAGACGATGTCAAGAAAATTATCGTGAGAGGACTAACGGCCTCCCAAACCTATACTGCGCCAGCTACTCGCGCCGCCACACTACTTACTCGGCCAGTTATAAGTTGTTAGAGTTGGCTGGCTACCACCGAAGAGGCTGCCCCACTCGTCGCGCATCTGCAAAGTCCCGGGACTTTGCAAATGCGTGACAGGTGGGGTAGCCTCAGTTGCGGTGATCCATGCAAAAGGCCGAAGTCCACGTGTGGGCCAGCTCCCAAAGAACGCGAGAGACCGCGACTGCGCTTAGGCTTTCAGCTTGCGACGAACAACTCCGGCCAAGCCAACCAGACCAGTTCCAAGCAGTCCGAGAGTGCCCGGCTCGGGAACGGTGCTGCCGAAGGTTATGCCGATATCGATGCTGCCTTTCCAAGCCCCCGTCGTGTTCATCGTAATCGTTTCCGTACCGCCACCATTTGCGAAGAATCCGGTGATCAGAATAGAGCTTCCAGAACTCGACGAGCTCGTGGTCACGGTGCCACTTGAAAACACGCCACTAAATAAGGTTGTCCCAGTGCCGGAGATAACAGTGACACTGCCGCCGGTGTAGGTGAAGCTCCCGTTGCCGCCCGACAAGGTTCCAGTATCCCACGTGATGGTTCCGGTTGCGGGAGACCCATTGATGTCGATGAGCATCATGGTTGAGTCAATTGAGCCCCCGTTAGTTGCATTTACAGTTAACGTTGAATTTCCATTGCCGGAGCTGCCATAACCTGTGTAATCGATGATGCTGTTGGCAAGTGCTGCGCTAGGCAAAGCTAGAGCCAGTAAAGCCAGCGAAACTAATCGCTTCATGGCGACCTCCTGAACGTAGGCCGAGAGTCCCGGGTCTCCGAGAGGTGTGAGGTGCTTCGAGGGTTCCTCTGGACGGGCTACGGTTAACCTACACCGGGAATTCCGGATTTCGCCAGCCGAGTTCTATATGTTACGAAATCCGAACAGCCCCTAGGGGCTGACTCATTCGTGCGCAACTAGTGAAGAGGCTGCCCCACTCGTCGCGCATTTCGACGAGTGGGCACCACGGACCTCAATCCTCGTTCATCTGCCACCACCGACGCCTGGCCCGCAGAAGTTGATTTGCACACAGCCAAGCCCCTGATTCCATCGTCCGGAGTACCCACCTGTCGAAAAGCGCGACAGGTGGGGCAGCCTCAGTTGTAGAGATTTATGCAAAGGCTTAAGTTCACGCGTGGGCCAGCCCCCTTCTGTCCCAGAATTCCCCCATGTCCGTTTTCCGAATCAGGCTACGGTAACGGCGGCAGTAACTGAACTGCCATCCTGCTTGGCAACGATGTGTAGCTTCGTTCCAGCAGCTTGGCCGGGGTCGACTTTGAAGGTGAAGGATGCGCTGGTGCTGCCTTCGGGGATCTTGACGCTGGCGAACGCAAGAGTCAGGCCTGGGTCGGCGCTTAACGAGATCGTCACGCCGCCCGAGGGAGCCTTACCGCTCAGGGTGACAGTGGCGTTGCCGGCTTCACCTGCCGTCAGAGTATCTTTCACCGGGGACAGGCCGCTCAGACTGGGGATCACAACCGCTTGCTTGGCATCCTTGGGGAAAATGGCCTGCGCTACCCGTTCGATCAACTGAAAGAGGTAGTCGGTGTTGTACCCGACCAGGAACGACAGTGCATCGCTAGTGGAGGGGTCTTTGCTGCCGAAAAGCTTCACAATCCCGCCGGCGAGAAAGCCGAGGACCATCCGGTTGTAATATTCCGGGCGGCGGTAGAGATCGAACGAGCGGTCGGCGATATAAGACTGCGCCGAACGCAAAAGGTATGTTAGGGCGCCGACAAGCCCGTAGATGAACGGAAGGAGAAGAAGGAGGACATTGGACAAGTTCTGGTATCGGGTGCCCTTCAGGAGCGGGGCGGCCACAATCGCGGCAGCGCAGAGAAAGACCACGAGATATAGTCTTCTGGAAAAGTGGGTCGCGGGAGAGCCCCAAGCCAGGTACTCCGTCGCCCGGAGAGAGGCTGCTGTGACCGGCTGCATGGCTTGAGCCAAATCGCGGTATGCCGCTTCAAAATCCGACCGATCCTTGTCGCTCGGCCACGGGGTGCCTTCCGCGAGGTAACCCTGACTTTGCTTAATACGCGGAATTAGGGTGGGGTCCAGGGAGCGTCCTTGCGCGACGGCGAACTCCAGCAACGCCGCCGCATCTCGGATCTCATTGGAAAAAGCGTCCTTAGTTTGCTGATCAGGTAAACCGCTGGGCGCCAGATTGTCGGGCATATCAGTAATTACTCAAGAATTTCTGTTCTGCTTTCCGGGCCGAATTATACTCCCGAGCGACCTCGAAGCGCGGAAGAAACGGAAATGGGGGCAGCCAGCCCCCCGAGTTTCAGCAATGTGCAGGCGCACTGCCGCCTTCTGTTTGTCTTTCAAACTCATAGATTCGGCAAATATCACGCAGGTTTCCCGCGTTAAGATCGTAATGTCGATGCTCTGCGGGCTTTGGTTGTTGTGCACTTCCATTGCGGACTAGAGCGTATTGAGCGTTCTCAAACGCTAGAGCATTTGTGAGGCTAAATACCAGCCGATACTCGTCTTGCCAAGCGAAGGTTTTGAATTTCAAGGCTGCAATCATATCCGGACAGGCCCAAGTCGGATTGCAGCCATCTGGTCCTTCATAATATTCAACCGTCTGCCCGAGACGTGTCCTACCGGGCTTTCCGGGAAATGTTGCGATCGCTGGTAGGGCAGACTCGAGCCTCGCGCAGAATGCTTTAATATTGAAAATCTCAACACAAGCGACAGCGTTAAAACGTTCGCGTAGCTCCTGTGTGAATGATCTGCTTAGGCAGAAGACAAAGATTTCCTCTAAGTGTACGGTTGCGGTGAAACTCCAAGGGACTGTGCTGGTGTAGCCCTGAGTCTGATTATTGAGCACGAGCCCACCTTCGGGACTGAAAATCATCTTTCCTTCGTTTTTGTCACCACGCACCTGCTCATCTTCATAGTCACGAAAAAAGGAAAGGGAGCGGAAACGGAGCTTCCCATCAAGGAAAGCGTTGGCCCATTGTTGTTTGTCGTAATACCTGTAAAGACGGTGACGCATAACGGAAGAATATGACACAAAACCAAGTGCTTGGTGCGAGTTTACGTGTTTGCGCCAGTTGAAAAGCCCCACTGGTAAGTGACGCTCGCTCTTAATGCGGTCGAGTCGTAACTGGGCCCGGCCCGGCCAAAAGCAGAATTTTAGCCCCGGCGGCGCCCCGCCTCAATCCACAGCCCCATGTGACATCTAACCTTGCGCCGCGGTTCTGATTCGTTCATCCTTGTCCCAGCAAAGGCCGTGTATTCGGATAATGCAGCCCGGAGAAAATCGAGAGGTAACTCGTTTGCTCTCAAGATCTTGCCCGCAAGTTGTTGCAGCTCGGGGATCAAGTGCCGTTTTCGCCCCAACAGGCTGATTTCAGAACACCGCTGGTGGGTAGGGTGACCCCCTTTCAGGCATGATTCGGAATCCCGGAAGCAGACACAATCGTCCGCAGGACCGAATCGGCGAAAGAAATATTTGCCGGGAGGAAATATTCCGGCGGCTTGGGGAATCTGAGTTATGATTGAAATCGATGCCATACATATTGGAACACCTCACCAGCCTGCGTCAGGAAATTACGGACTTGCGCAACATGAACGCCCGACATCCGGGCAAGGGATCGGACCACCAGATTGACCAGTCGGCCGTGGAGATGCGGGCCAACCGGCTGGCGGAGATCAAGAAAGAGCTTTCCCAGATGCTGAACCGGCCGGACGATCCGAAAGTGTGGTGGGAAAAAGGCGGCCGGCGGGATCGGGTGGCGTAGTTAGATTTAGAGGTACCGGAATTTAGAAGTAGAAGATCGAAATCGGATTGACGAAATGAGATTGGCGAAGTAAAGAGCGCGGCTCAAGAGCCGCGCTCTTCCACGTTTAGGTCCAAGCGGAGGGGGCTCAGTAGATTCTGGATTGAAAGCGCGGGGCCGCTTGCAAAATCCGCGCGAGTCGGGCAACCTCGATGAGATGCCGCGAACGAATGGATTTATTGTCCTCTCCCTGTGCTTGGTCGCTATTTTGATGAACTCGATTACCGGCAGCGCCCAAGCCGGTCCGGAGGAAGGCGGCAACGAACTTCAGCTCTGGTCAAGCGGCGGACACTCGGTGCCGGGTGGCACTCAGTACACCGAAGCCTTCGACGCAGGCGCGCGCTTCGGTTGGGTGATTACGGGAGAACACTGGCCATCGATCTTGCGCGGCCGATTCGAATACACGGTGGATGTTGTCCCGGTATATCTGATCTTTCAGCCCGCGAATACGGCGTATGGATGGGGATTCAATCCGCTGGGGTTGAAGTGGAATTTCGTGCGGCGCGGACGATTCTCGCCCTATTTCGAACTCAGCGGCGGAGCGCTGTTCAGCAAGCAGAATATTCCCACGTATACGAACACGGTGAACTTCACACCCACCGCGGCGTTGGGAACTCACATTCTTGGCGAGAAATATAACTGGAGCGTGGACGTGCGCTATCTGCACATATCGAATGCGGGGCTGGGAGACTATAACCCGGGATTGAATACGGTGCAGGTGCGGCTGGGAGTGGGAAGGTTTTGGAAAAGGAAATAGACATTCGTTGCAACGGATCCGGCCTTGGCCAGGCATTCCTCGGCCCGGCACGAGGTTCTCATCCCTCCCTCGACAGGAGATGTCGAGGGAGAGAGAATATTCGCGAGTTCTCTTACTGAGCTCCGACAGCGACCCGTTAGGTATTGACCGTTACAGAGTGCCCGGGTTCGTCCTGACCGCCGCAGCAACTCACTCCATAGGGGTAGGTGCCATTGATCGCCGGCACCACAACGGTGACGCAGTTATTTTGTTGTGTAAGGGTTGTATAGTCAAGCCCGTTTTGCGTGCCGGTTACCGGCGAAAAGGGGTAGATGTTTCCTGCGATCTGGAAGAGCGTGCAACCGTCGCCCGGAATGCCTGTAAAGCATACTTGGCTATTGTTACTTGCCGTGAAATTCTGGGTGCAGATGGGCTGGCTGTTGCCATTTGCGATCCGCTTTCCCTTCTTTGCGGTAGCCGATGGCGCCTTGCTTCCTTTTTTCCCTGCGCTCGGTTTTGTATTCTTCGGCTTGCTAGCTGGTCCCTTCTTGACCTTCTTCACGGCGCCAGTGGCTGCTCTCTTGGCTGCCTTTTTCGGAGTACCGCTTGATTTCTTCTTTTTCTTTTTCAAAGTTCTGCTCCTTTCGAGTAGTCATCTCGCTGAAAAGCGTCAATGCTCATCCTGAACTTCTTAGGGCCCGTTCCCGCGGGCAGCCCAGGGAACTTACGGATGCGAAGACTTCGTCAATTGCTGGTAACCTGCGGTGTTGGCCAAATTGTCAAATTCCGGATCGCTGCGAATCCTGTCACTCGTATATCCAGCCTGAACGGCTTTTCCCAGCCATTCGATTGCCAGCCCGGTGTCACCCAGTTGGTTATATACGCCTGCGGCATCCAGCAGTATTTCTTTGTCGTTACGGCCGTACTCCAAAGCCTGTTTCAAGTACTCAAGAGCATGTTGGCGATCATCGAGCATGGAATAGTAACCCGCCAGCGAACTCAACACAAGGGGATCGCGAGGATTAACCTTCAGTTCATTTCCGGCGAGCTCCACGGCCTTGCGGTGAGGTGCAACCGACTGAGCTTTCTGCCCGCCATAATATAGGGCGCCACCCAGGTTGCCCCACGTAACATACGACTGGGGATCAATTTTGATCGCCTCTTGATAGGCGTGGACAGCTTCCGCCCATTGCCTGAGGCCGGCGTACGCCATGCCCAGATTCACGTAACCGGGATAGCTTGCCCGTATGGAGATGGACTTTTTTAAGGGATCAATGGCCTTGTCGTATTGTCCCATGTCGTTGTAAATGGCGCCGATGTTTACGTAGGTTCCATACCAGTCGGGGGCGATCTGAATGACCTTGCCGAACATCTGCAGGGCTTTGTCGTATTCGTTGCGCTCGCGGTAGAAGACGCCAAAAAGGTTATAGGCCAGGCGGCTATTGGGATGGGCCTGAATGGCCTGCTGGTAGGCGTTCTCGGCCTCGGTGATTTTCCCGTCATGAGCATACGCGCCAGCCAGGTGAACGGCCGCATCCTCGTTACTGGGTTCGAGCCCGAGGGCCAACTGATATTCCGCCACGGCTTCGGCGTAATGGCCGGTTCCATCGTCGATGCGGGCGAGGCATACGTGCCCTGCCGCTCCCGAGTTGCCGAGTTTGATGGCTTCATTGCAGGCGGCCTGCGCGGGGGCAATCCATTGTTTTTGCTTAGTCTCCGTGTATTTCAACCACTCAGCCTCGCCGAGGGCGGCCTTGGCCATGCCAAAGTTCGGGTCAAGCTTGAGCGACTCGCGGGCCATCAATTCGGCATTGTCGCGGTTCTCGGCTTTACTGGCATCGAGCAGGTAACCTTCCGCCTGCAGGTAGTACTCGTAGGCCGTCGCCTGATCGGTGCCGTGATATTTCAGCGCGGCTTGTTCTTCGGGGCGCAGTTGCAGGTGAAGTAGCCTGACCGTTCCCTCGGAGATGATCTGCTCTACCGAGAACGCGTCTCCGGTGGGCACGGTGAGCGCGCCGCCACTCAGCGCAGTGCCGCTTTGCGGACTCAGAAGCGTGTAGGTGACCTTTAGCAGTTCCGCCGACTGCGGCTCAAGGGCGATGGCCAGACCCAGATTCGCACCGAACATTCGCGCGGCGTCGGGCAGAGACGAGATTTTCTTTTCCTGCAGGGCGCGAGGCGTGACCACTTCAAAAGCGCGGTCCTCGCTGAGTTTGCCAAGCTTCCCGGCGACGCTTTCGACCAAGCCTTGCCCCAGGGCGCCAAGTTTGGGATCGGTGTTTGCGGCGGAGAAGGGAAGGACGGCGAGGATTTTGGTTTGCGGTAGTCCTCCAGCCGGAGAGGCCGCGTTGTTCGCGGTGAAAACGTGGAACAAGCGCTGCACGGGGCGGTAAGCGACAAGCGCGGCCAAGACGACTAGAGCAATTACCAGGGCAGCGAGAGCGCGATACTGGTGAAATTGTCCGGGACTCGATGGAGTGCGTTTCGGCTTTCCACCTTGCTGGACGCGGCGAAGGTCGTCCAAGAGGGCGGCAGCGGTGGGATATCTAAGATTCGGATCCTTGGCCAGAGCGTGTGAGATTACCGCGGCGAGGGGACCGGGAACGTTGGCAAGCGAGGGCGGTTCGGTGTGGACGATGCGGGCAATGGTGGTGGCGAGACTATTGGTTTTGAAAGGCTGCTCACCCCCCAGCATTTCGTAGAAGACCAGGCCGAGAGAAAAAAGATCGGAGCGGCCGTCGTCGGGCCGCTGGAGCAGGACTTCGGGGGCCATGTAGGCGGGAGTTCCGCCGGAGGCGGTCATGGTCTCCATGGTCTTGGTGGCGTCATCGGGATTGCTGTTCCAGGCGCGGCGGGCGACGCCGAAGTCGAGAATCTTCACCCGGTTGCCGGGAGTGAGCATGATGTTTTCGGGCTTGATATCGCCGTGGATGATGCCTTTTTCGTGGGCGGCCTGCAGGCCTTCGCAGCACTGGATGGCGATGGCGAAAAATTCGTCGGCCGGGATGGGGCGGGTGAGCCGTTGGCGTAGGGTTTCGCCTTCGACGTATTCCATGACCAGCCAGAGTTCGCCGGCATGTTCGATCACATCGTGGATGGCGCCGACGTTGGGATGGTTCAAGGCGGAGGCGCGTTGAGCCTCTTTGAGCAGGCGTTTGCGGTCGGCGGTGGAGGAGTTGGATTGGGGAGCCATGCGCTTGATGGCGACAAAGCGCTTCAGCGTGGTATCTTCCGCGCCGTAGACCTGGCCCATGCCACCGGCACCCAGGCGCTTGGAGATCGCAAAGCGGCCAATGGTGGTGCCCGCGAGAGCATCGGCAGCTTCCGCACGGGCTGCCGGTGGGGGCGTCTTGATCTGATCTTTCATCCGCATGCGCCAAGCGCGATGGACAACGTGCCCGCCGAGTTTTCAATTCTAATCTTAGTTGCGGGGGAAAGCCAAAATGAATGTGGAAAACGATTTACCACGGAGGCACAGAGGCACGGAGAAAAATCTCTAGAGATCGCTAGTGAAGCCGCGATTGATTTTATTAGGCTTTTGCGGCGCGACTAGAAGTCGCGCCCTTTCAAAGCATTGGCGGTAGCGGACGTCGCTTGCTTGCGTCCTAGGGCCCCAAGTATCCTTCTCACCTATGTCTACGTTAGTGGAATGTGTGCCGAATTTTTCTGAGGGATGCGATAAGGCCAAGGTTGACGCCATTGTGGCCGCGATGAAGGTGGATGGAGTGTATCTGCTGGACCGCGAAATGGATGCGGACCACAACCGGAGCGTGATCACGCTGGTAGGCGAGCGCGAGGCGATTCAGGAGGCGGCGATTCGCGGAGTGGGGAAGGCGGCGGAGTTGATCGATCTGAATGTGCATAAGGGGGCGCATCCGCGCATGGGCGCGACCGACGTGGTGCCGTTCATTCCGATCGATGGGGTGACGATTGAGGATTGTGTTGCGATGGCGCGGCATGTAGGGGAGGAAATTTGGAAGCGGTATGAGATTCCGGTTTATTTGTACGAGGCTGCGGCGACGAGGCCGGAGCGGCAGGGGCTGGAGAATATTCGGCGCGGACAGTTTGAGGGGATACGAGCGGAGATCGCGACGAACGCGGCGCGAAAGCCGGACTTTGGCGAGGCGAGGGTTCATCCCTCGGCGGGCGCGACGGTGGTGGGGGCGCGGAAGTTTCTGATTGCTTATAACGTGTTTTTGAACACGGCGGATGTGGAGACCGCGAAAAAGATTGCGAAGGCGGTACGGTTTTCGAATGGTGGTATGCGGTTTGTGAAGGGTGCGGGATTTTTGGTGCGCGGGATGGCGCAGGTGTCGATGAATCTGACGGATTTTGAGCAGACGCCGGTGCATCGCGTGTTTGAGATGGTGAAGCGCGAAGCGGCGCGGTATGGAGTGATGCCGGTATCGAGCGAGATTGTGGGATTGATTCCGAAGAAGGCGCTGGAGCAGGCGGCGGAATGGTTCTTGCAGGTGGAGAATTTCGATTCATCGCTGATTTTGGAAAACCGGCTGACGGCAGTGATGAGTGGAAAGATGGCTGTGGGCGGGCTGCGGGTGGGAGTTGAGCCGTTTCTCGAACAGTTGGCTGCACCGACGGCGACTCCGGGCGGCGGGAGCGCGGCGGCGGCAGCGGGGGCGATGGCGGCGGGGTTGGCGGTGATGGTGGCATCGATGTCGCGGGGAAAGAAAGTGTATTTGCAATACGAAGCGGAGCTCAGCGTGGCGATCGGGAAGTTGGGGTCTTTGCGGGAAGAGTTGAAGGCGGCGATCGATGCGGATGCGGAATCGTATAACTCGGTGATGCAGGCTTACAAGCTGGCGAAGACGGTGAGCGCGCCAGAAGGCGAGGCGATGATTGAAGCCGGTTTGAAACAGGCGACGAGCGTTCCACTGGGCGTGGCAGAGAAAGCGCGGGAAGTGGCGGGGATCACGCAGAGCCTGTTCGCGATTACGAATCCGAATATGAGATCGGACTTGACGACCGCGATGGCGTTGGCGCGGGCGGCGATTACGGGAGCGCTGGCCAATGTGGAGATCAATCTCGAGTCGCTGAAGGATCAGGCTTTTGCGGCGGAAGTGCGGAAGGGCATCGAAATTATGGCCGTACCCTAAATTCATCCACCAAAATTCATCAACCACAAAGGGCACGAAGGTACACGAAAGCAGTTGCCACAGCGTTTCTTCGTGTGCCTTCGTGCCTGTGGTCGAAATTATCGCGGACTCGACTTCAACTTAACTAACTGCCTTCCGACGGAACTGCCGCAGCCCGGCGGCCAGGAATAATGCGTCAAAGATCGTAAGCACAATTAAGACGGCTACTACCGGCAAGTGCGGGAACTGGGGCACGAGGGTTCCGCGTAGACCTTCGCTCGCGTAGACGAGCGGATTCACCAGTACGATTTTCTGGAGAATGGGGAAGTGCGCCAGGGCGCTCCATGGGTAGTAGGTGCAACCGAAAAAAATCATTGGCGTCAGGACCATGCTAAACATCAGGCCGATGTGAGTTTGGCTGATGCTGCAACCGAGAGCGAGGCCTCCACAGGCCGAGAAGAGCGCGACGAGGAGCGTCACTGCGGCGAAACTCAGCGGAGAATTCAGGTTGAATTCCACTCCCGGCCTGAGCAAAAGCCACGCCGCGGGAACCACAACTAAGCCAGCCAGCAATGCTTGCATGGTGCCGAAAAAAACCTTTTCGATGGCCAGCCAGGAAATTTCCATGGGAGCGAGCAGGCGGTCTTCGATCTCGCGAGTGAACTGGAACTCGGCAATCAATGGCATGGCGACCGCCCAGACGCCGGTGAAGACCATGCTGATGGCCATGATGCCGGGCAATAGCAGGCTTTTGTAAGCGGCGGGCATGTAGCCGCTGCTGACCATGACGCGGCCGAAGATGAAGACGAACATCAAGGGCTGAAGGAAAGTCTGCAATAGCACCGGGATAATGTTGCGGCGGGCGACGTGAGCGTCGCGGCCCAGTAAGGCGAAAAAAGTTTTCCAGTTCATTCGCGCAGGCTCCTGCCGGTGTGGTGTAGGAAGAGATTCTCCAGGCTGGGTTCGGAGATGTGAACGTCACACAACTCGACACTGGCGCTGGAGGCGAGGTTGGCAATCTCGGAAATTAGCGAGCCGCCGCGGTCGGCGTAGACGTCGGCGGAACTGTCAGTAGAATTCTTGTCCTCCCCGGCCGCGTTTTGAAGGGATCCTCTCAGGGAGTCATTTTTTGAGCGCACTTCGGTGACGCCGGGTAAGGTCTGCAATCGCTGCAACAATTCTGGCGAGTGGCGCCCGAAGCGCAGGCGCAGCAAGTAGCCACCGGGGACCGAAGCCTTTAACTCGGCGGGCGTGCCGAGGGCGATCTTGCGTCCGTGATCGATGATCGCGACGCGCTGGCAGAGTGCGTCGGCTTCTTCCATGTTGTGCGTGGTTAACAGGATGGTCTTGCCGCTTTGGTTGTATTCGCGAATGATTTCCCAGAGCAGCAGCCGGGTTTGCGGGTCGAGGCCGGCGCTGGGCTCGTCCAGGAAAAGGACTTGAGGATCGTGCATCATGGCGCGGGCGATGGAGAGGCGCTGCATCATGCCACCGGAAAATCCGCGGACCATCTGATCGGCGCGGTCGCGAAGTTTGAAGCGGTCGAGCAGCGCGCCGGCGCGTTCAGCGCGGGTGTGGGAGTCGATGCCGAAATAAGCGCCGTGGAAAAGGAGAATCTCACGTGCGGTGAGGGAGAAATCCAGATTCGGACGCTGGGCAACCACCCCGATGAGGCGTTTGACGGCGACTTGTTGTTTCCAGACATCGAGGTCGCCAATGAAGGCCTGGCCGGAGGTTGGGCGCACCCGGGTGGTGAGGATTCCTGCGGTGGTGGATTTGCCCGCGCCGTTGGGGCCGAGCAGGCCGAAGATCTCTCCGCGCAAAATCTCGATTGAAAGGCCGTCGAGAGCAACGATCTCCGGCTTGGGCTGCTTGTTGCCTTTGCTGCGAGCCGAACCGAAACCGAAGCCGCCTCCGGAGGCGAGCGGGGGCGGGGAGGTGTAGATCTTGCGTAGATCGCGAGTGCGAATACCAGCCAGCATTGCAAAATTCCTCGGATGTATCAGCAAAGTTGCGACTAAAATTCGCGGCACCCCTGTGCCGTGCGCGGCGGGGTCTAACGATGGAAGCAGAGGAGCGGAAGGATTGTCAATTGTTTTAGGCAATAAATTGCCTAACAGAGAGTCCGCCGTTTTGGCAGCCGTAGAGAAAGATTGTTCCGCCAGGCGTAGAGGCGGCGCTCGACGCAACGGATTAATGTGAAGAGTTCTAGTCTCCGGAGATGGTGGCGGGTGCGGGCTCTCGTCTTGATCGCGAACCCCACCAGGCATGAACTCCCTGGCGCACGAGCTTAGAGATGGTTCCGCGATTTTCGGAGATGACTTTCCACCAGGCGAAGCGGCCGAGCATGGGGAAATAAATTCCACGGAAGCAGAGGCGCGCGATCAGAATGTTGACGCGGTAGCCGAGCGGCTGGTCGTCGAGCGAATCGACCGCCTGGGCAATGGCTTCCGAACCGTAGGCATGGGACCAGCCATAGTTTACTTCCGCGTGTGCTTCGGCGATGGTCATCTTGAGAGGCGTGTGGGCCATGGCGAAAGGAATGAATTCCTGCCAGTGCTTGGGACGGGTAAGCCGGCCGGCGACTTCGAGGCGTTTGAGAAGCGGCGTGCCGGGGAGCGGCGTGAGCAGGCCGAAAATCGGCAGCCCTGGCGGCCAGGTTCGTACCTGCGCCAGGGTGCGTTCGGCGGCGCCGACGGTGTCATTATCCATGCCGAAGATAAATGAAGTGATGGCGTACACATTGCGCTGGGCCAGGCGTTGCAGCACAGCCGCATATTCTTCCGGCTTGTTGAAACCTTTGTTGACGTCTTTCAAGTTGACGGGATCGATCGATTCCATGCCGATGAAAACCCACTTGCCGCCGGAGGCGGAGATTAAGTCAACGAGTTCCTGATCGCGCAGCAGGTTGGCGCTGATCTGAGCGACCCAGTTGACTTGCGCACCGGCCGCGATGATATCGCGCAGCAGAGATTTGGTGCGCTTGATGTTGATGGCGAAATTGTCGTCGATAAAGAAGACGGCAATCTGTCCGCGCTCTTTTCGGGCGCGCGCTTTCAGGAGCAAGAGTTCGTTGACGACGCTTTCATTGGTGCGAAAGCGGATGGAGTCACCGAAGAATCCGGTGACGGTGCAGAACTCACAGCCGTAAGGACAGCCGCGTCCGGATTCGACGGGAATGATGCGGAAGGTTCCCCAGCCTTCGCCGATCTTCTGTAGCCATTTTTTGGCCGACTTGGGGACCAGATTGAACTGCTTGAGATCGATGGTGTCCCAGGGGATGACGGGATACTGCTTGAGGGAAGGTTTGAGTTCTTTGCCGGCGGCATCGACCGGCGCATAAATGTCTTTTAATTCGCCGCGGGCCGCGTCATCGACAATGCGCGGCCAGGTTTCATCGGCTTCGCCGAGAGCCACGGCATCTGCGTGACGGGGACCGCCGTCGCGGCCGAGGGCCTCGTCCGCCATTTCGGTGACGTGTGGGCCGCCCATTACAACCGGGACGCCGACCGCGCGGACTGCGTCGGCCATGCGGTAGGCTTTGGCGATCATTCTGGTCATGGCGCCGATACCGACCAGATCAATTTTGTGTTCGAGAACGTAGCGGGCGATTGCGGCTTCGTCCATGGGTTGGGCGTTGCCATCGATCAGGACGACTTCATGGCCCGTGGGAGTGAGAGATTGCAGGAGGAACATCCAGAGATGCGGCATGAAATTGCGCGTGACCCCGTTGTCGGGGTTGTACAGTAGGATTTTCACTGGGTCGCCTGATTTCTTTTGCGGTGGATTTGGTGCGCCCAGAAAAAATGGGGCCTTATATATATATGTGCGGTAGCGTACAGATACTAGTGTGCATCTTACACCACTCGGTAGGGGTGCATAGGAAAATGATTTTTTTCAGAGAAACGCGGCGTGCCAACTTGGTTACAGGGCTAGCACCTTTGGCTGGTCAGGGAAGTGGTGGGCGGGCTTAGAATGGAGGTCGTGGTAACGGGAGCGCCTGATCTCGCATCTAAGTTGCAAGAGGCAGGGGTTATTCCGTTCCTAGGTGTAAGGAACGCAGACCGGAAACCATTCAGGAGAACCAGTTTAGAAGCTTGAAGTCCGTTAAGAAACTGGGTGTAGGAAGCTGGATTAAGAAACTCTATCGGTGAGGTCCGTATTTGTTATGAAATACGTGAAGGCTGGTTTGAGTGCTGTGATTTTTCTTGGTTTGTCCTTGGGTATCGCAAATGCAATGCCCTTGAATGGTTCGGCGCGCGCGGTGGTTCCAGGAGACTTGCAACAGTTGATCTCAGTGGATTACCGGGCGATCAAGGACTCGCCGACAGCGACCGCATTGAAGCAGCAACTGATGCCGGATAATTTGAAACAGTTCGAGGCGGCGCTGAAGGGGATTGCAATCGATCCCGATAAAGATGTGGATACGCTGGCGTTCGCTTCTTTCCGGACGGCAAAGCAGGGCATCAAGGGCGTGGGCATAGCCGCGGGACCGTTTTCCATGAAGGCTGTGCTCAAGAAGTTGACGGCGCAGAAGATTAAGCCGGTGAAGTATCGCAACACCGCGAGTATTTATCCGATGGACGGCGGGATGGTGATGACGTTCCTCGACGACAGCACGCTGTTGTTCGGCGACTCGGTCGCGGTGCGCATTGCTTTGGATGTACGGGATGGGCAGGTGTTGAGCCTGGACACAAATTCGACCATGTCCGAAATGATGTCGAGCGTGGATTCGGCGCCGGTGTGGAGCATTCTGGATCAACTGGGAACGCAGAACGTGATGCGGTCGGCGCTGGGCGATGCCTCCAAGGTTGCGGATTATGACAGCATCAAGAAGCGTTTTCAGGGTTCGCGTTACACCATGAGTTTTGACGGTGGCGTGAATTTCGATTTAACCGTGGTTTCTTCCGATTCGGTGAGCGCGGCCACGCTGGCTTCCGCCGGGAAGTTGGGGCTGCTCGCCAAGAAGATGAGCGCCAGCGCTCCGGAGAAAGTAGCGCTGGACAATACCACCGTGGATTCCGACGGCGCGAATGTGAATTTCCATTTCAAGTCGACGGACGCGCAGTTTCAGTCGATCATGCATTCGGAGTTGTTTGCGGCAGTTTCGCACTAAGAGCGAGATGCTTCTACCACGGAGGCACCGAGACACGGAGAAAACCGGGTTTTTGGTGCTTTTGTTTTCCGGGATGGATATTCCATCGAGTCGCCTTGTTCATTCCTCGCGGAAGAGCGGCTCTTCGTCTTCAACCGCTTTCTTGCTCGCAGCTCGTTTCTTGCTCACCCATCCTTCCTTCGTGATCTGGCGCGAGCGGCCAATAGCTAGCGAGTTTTCGGGGACGTCTTCGGTGATGCACGACGCGGCGGCGACGTAGGCGCCTTGGCCTACGCGGACGGGCGCGACCAGCGTGCTGTCGCTGCCGATGAAGACTCCGTCTTCGATCACGGTGGTGTGCTTGTGAACGCCGTCGTAATTGCAGGTAATTGTGCCGGCGCCGATGTTGACGCCGGCGCCGATTTCGGCGTCGCCGAGATAGGTAAGATGGTTGGCCTTCGATCCTTTGCCCAGCTTGATCTTCTTGGTCTCGACAAAATTGCCGACATGGGCGGCTTCTCCGATGTTGCTGCCGGGGCGCAGATGGGAATAGGGGCCGAGGACGGCGTTGGGGCCGATGCGGGCTTCCTCCAGAATGCAGCCGGGACGAATGAGCACGCCATCGGCGATCTCGGAATCGCGAATCACGGAGTAAGAGCGGATGCGGCAATTTGCGCCGATGCGCGTGCGGCCGAGAATCTGGACAAAGGGTTCGAGGATGGTGTCGGGGGCGATTTCGACGTCGTTGTCGATCACGCAGCTGGCGGGATAGAAGATGGAGACCCCGGCCTCCATGAGTGCGTGAGTCTTGCGCATGCGCATCTGATAGTCGATGAATGAAAGTTCGACGCGGGTGTTGGCGCCCAGTACCTCAACGGAGTTTGCGGTTTTCCAAACGACAACGCGTTGCCGCGCCTGGCGCAGGATCTTGGCCATATCGGTGAGGTAATACTCCGCGTGGGGGTTGGCGGTGGAGAGTTTCTTGATGTGCTCGAAGAGAAGGGGCACATCGAAGACGTAGAAGCCGGCATTGATCTCGTGAATCTTTTTCTGGGCGGGGCTGGCGGATTTTTCTTCTACGATGGCCTGAACCTCCGCGCTACGCGAACCCTTGCGCAGAACTCGGCCGTAGCCGGCGGGATTGTCGAGGTCGGCGCTGAGGAGAGTCATCGCGGCTTGCTCGTCCAAGTGGAAGTTGAGCAGCTGAGCGACGGTTTGGGGCGTGATCTGCGGCGCGTCTCCGGATAGAACGATGATGTGATCGTAGCCGGAGAGCGCCGACTGCGCGACCATGAGGGCGTGGCCGGTACCGCGCTGCTCGTCCTGTAAAACAAAACGAATGCCGGCGGAGGCAAGGGCGGCGCGAACGCGGTCGGCTTCGTGACCGATGATGGCGAAAACGTCCGCGGGCGCAACGACCCGTGTAGCGGCGGCGACAACGTGCGCGAGCAGCGGTTTTCCGCCGACTTCATGCAACACTTTGGGGAGTTGCGACTTGAGCCGTGTGCCTTTGCCGGCGGCCATGATGGCGACGGCAACGCGCGGAGCGGCGGTGTTTCTCGAGGAAGGTACGGCGCTGGATTTCTTCATTTGCCTCACTATACCTTGAGCCGGAAAAGTACAGAAGAGGGAAGCCGGGTTCAGAGGATGAGGTAGCTATTTCTTGAGGCACAGAATAAAATCCCTCCGGCGAGAGTCTGCGCAATTTGAGGCGAGTGGTTCGCTAAACAAAGCGGAGGAAGAGATGCCAAAGTACGTGATCGAGCGGGAGATTCCCGATGTGGGGAAATTAAGCCAGGAGCAAGTGCAGGCGATTTCGCAGAAGTCTTGCAACGTGTTGAAAAATCTGGGACCGCAAATTCAGTGGGTCGAGAGCTATGTTACGGACGACAAAATCTATTGCGTCTATATCGCTCCGAACGAGGCGATGGTGCGAGAACACGCGAAACAGGGCGGCTTTCCCGCGAACCGTGTTTCCGAGGTGAAGCGGATTATCGATCCGACGACGGCGGAGGGGTGATTCTTCCGCGGCAAAAGCCGCTGTTGATTTTGTGGTGGTTGTACGGCGCGGCTGAAGCCGCGCCCTTTTCAAAGCAATGTTCCTCTTGTCACAGACCGAGGCCGCCGTCGACAGCCAAAATTTGACCGGTGATGAATTGCGGGGCGGTGGCGAAGAAGAGGATGGCCGCGGCGATTTCGTCGTCGCGTCCATTGCGCTGCATGGGAGTTTGTTTGGCCATGCGGCGCATAAATGCGGCGGCGGATTTCTCTCCCAGATCGATCATGCCGGGAGCGACCGCATTGACCGCGATTTCCGGCGCCAAAGCTTTGGCCATCACTTTGGTCAGCATGTGGAGTGCGGCTTTGGAGGAGCAGTAGTGCGCGTGCGTGGCCCACGGACGCAGACCGCCGAGGGAACCCATGTGGATGATTTTGGCTTCGATTCTCTCCTTCGATCCGGTGCGTTGGCGGCGCATCCATTTTAGACCTTCGCGCGAGACCAGAAATGGTCCGCGCGTGTTCGAGGCGAATATCGCATCCCACTGGCGCATGGTGAGCCGCTCGAAATCGGCTGTGGCGTAGTTGGCGGCGTTGTTGACGAGGATATCGATGCGGCCCAGTTCGCGGCCGGCTTCCTTCATCATCGACTTGACGCTGGCTTCGTCGGTTATATCGCAGCGCAGGGCGAAGGCTCGAACGCCGAGGCTGGAAAGATCGACAACGGTGAGCTGCGCTTCGCGGGCGGAATTGCGGAATGTGATCGCGACATCGGCGCCGGCCTGGGCGAGAGCGAGAGCCGAGGCGCGGCCGAGCCGGCGGGCGCCTCCGGTAACCAGGCAGGCCTTGCCGAGCAGCGGCTTGAGATCGGGAGCGAGCATTTTCGGATTCTACTCCAGGGGTTTTATTCCGGAACTGGTATGACCATTTGCGTGGGATTCCTCTGCTTTTCTCTTGCCAGAGGGTGATGGGGCAACGGTACAATCGCGGCGTGCCAGAGTCCCGCCAAGTCGTAGTCTACTCTCGCAAGGGTTGTCATCTTTGCGAGGTGGTGAAGGAAAGTCTGGCGAAGCTGTCGCGCCGGGGCGGATTCACGTGGCAGGAGGTCGATGTGGATAGCGACACCGATCTGCGGCGGCAGTTCAATGACGAAGTGCCGGTAGTATTCATCGACGGGCGCAAGGCCTTCAAGTACCGCATGGACGAGCGGGAGTTTTTGCGCAGGCTGGCGAGTTAGGGCTTAGCGGCTACGATCCGATCCCTTGTCTCACTCCTGCGCTCATCCAATCCTCACTGTTGGTTGTCAAATCAATCATCCAAACCACCCTTTCGGCCAAACCAGCATTGTCCGAAGGTCGCATCCCATAGGTTATCTGTTGGTTCGGTCGCGAGCTGGATAAAGTGCAACTCAAGGACCCTCCCTTGAGTGTCCTCTTGATCCCTTCGAGAGGTGGATAGATGGGGGCGGCGCGACAGGAACATCCGAATCGAAGTGCAGCTATTCAGTGTGCGGCGTTGGCCGGAGTCGTGTCCTGTCTTCTGTTGTGCAACGCGTGCTCGGGATTTTCTGTTCCGGCAGGCGCGAGCACCACATCAGGTACCACATCGACGACGAATTCAACTCCTGGCCTCACAATTTCCGCGACGCTTCCTTCCGCGGTAGTTGGGTCGGCTTACAGCGCAACGGTAGCGGTAAGTGGTGGCACCGCACCGTATGCGTTTTCTCTCGCGTCCAGCAAACTGCCCACAGGCGTGCAGTTGGGGGCGACGACAGGAACCTTTTCCGGGACGCCGAGCGCGGCAGGAAACTTCAGTTTTGCGATTCTGGTTTCGGATGCCGCAGGAGCGTCTAAACAGCAGTCTCTTCAGATAACGGTGGCGAGCGCGCCAATCACCACTGGAGGAAATTCTTTCTCTAACTTGCAGCAAAGTAGCGGGTGGGCAGATTACGGGCAGGGACCGCCGGATTTTGTGGACTGCTCGCCCTCGCCCTGCGACGGGATCACTTACTCCATGGAGCAGGGAATCAAGTCGCCTTCGATGAGTGGGTCGGCGGCGCAATTCAACCTCAGCGGGACGGCTGTGTATTCCGACGCGCTGTTTAACAACCACTTGATTGGGGCATTTTCCTCGCAAGGCATGCCCGATCCGAATCAGACCTTGGTGCCCACTTATCACAACTTTACTTACGATGTATATTTTTACGGCACCAACCTGGAACTTTCCCAGGCGGTTGAGTTCGATATCAATCAATTCTTCGATAATCTCGGTTTTATCTGGGGCCACGAATGCCGCGTTGCAGGCGGGCACGAGTGGGATATCTGGGACAACATTAACCAGCATTGGGTTGCGACGGGAGTTGCGTGCTATCCGAACGACAATGCGTGGAATCATTTGACGATTCAGGTGCAGCGTACCTCGGGCAATCAGTTGTTGTACCAGTCGATCACTTTGAACGGCGTCACGAACACGCTCAACGAGTATTACAATCCCGGCTCAGCGGTGAACTGGTATGGCGTGACCATCAACTACCAGATGGATGGAAACTACCAGCAAGCGCCTTACACGGTTTATCTGGACGACTTAACTTTCACGTACGAGTGAGGCGAGCCACCACCCGAAACATCCGCATCACGGACTTTCCGCTACAATCATCCCGGCCATGCTGCGTACTGAGCTTTACGCGAATCCGGACAACATATTTGTTCACGATGCGATTCTGGCTTCCTGCCGGAAAAATGCGGGGAAAACCGCTTTGGTGGACAGGTCGTGCGGTCGGCGGATGACCTATGCGGAATACGGGGAGACGGTGGAAGCGCTGGCGCGAGGGCTGGTTGCGGCTGGTGTGAAGCCGGGCGACGTAGCCGCTATTTTTTTGGCGAATTCGTGGGAGTTCTGTGCGGCATATCACGCGGCCACTCTGGCGGGAGCTATTCCGACGCTGCTGAATCCGACCTATCGCGAGCGCGAAGTGCGGCATCAGCTGGGGAATTCGGGAGCCGTGTTGCTGATTACCGATGCAGCGAATATTGATGGAATTAACCTCGCGGGACTACCGAATCTGCGACGAGTATTTTGCACGCGGGAGGAGGGAAGCGGAAGCGAGCCGTTTTCCGATCTGCTGAAGCCGGTTAGGGCGACGCTGCCGCAGCCCGATGATGGATCGCAGGAGACCCTGGCCGCTCTGCCTTATTCCAGCGGTACCACGGGGCTGCCGAAGGGAGTGATGCTCACCCATCGCAACCTCGTAGCGAATGTGTATCAGCTTCTCGGGGTGAACGCATCGCGGTTCAACTCCCACGACAACCTGCTTTGCTTCCTGCCGATGTACCACATTTATGGATTGAACGTGGCGTTGAACCCGATGCTGATGTTGGGGGCGACTCTGGTGCTCATGCCACGCTTCAACGTGGGACAGGTTTGCTCGCTGCTTATCGAGGAGTCGATCAGCGTCGTGTTGATGGTTCCACCGGCGATGAACGCGCTGTGCCTGGCGGCGGAAGCAGGGCAGTTTCCCAAGAATCACAGGCTGCAATGGGTGAAGTCCGGAGCGGCACCGCTGGCCCCGGAATTGCCGCGAAGATTCACGGCGCTTACCGGCGTTCTTGTATGTCAAGGATATGGCATGACGGAAGCTTCACCGGTGACGCATGTGGGTTACTTGCAGCCGGAACTTTACCGGCCGGATTCGATTGGGCATCCCGTGGCGCAGACGGAGTGCAAAGTGATTGGAACGGAGAATCTGGCGGCGGCGGCTGGGAGCACGGTAGAGGCTGCGGAGGGCGAGCCGGGCGAGTTGGTGATGCGCGGTCCGCAATTCATGAAGGGATATTGGAAGGAGCCGGACGCGACCGCTGCAGTGCTGCGCGAGGGATGGTACTGGTCGGGTGACATTGTCACGCGGGATCACGAAGGTTTTTATCGAGTGGTGGACCGGCGCAAAGAGATGATCAAGTACAAAGGATTTCCGGTAGCGCCGGCGGAGGTGGAAGCAGTGTTGCTGGAACATCCGGCGGTGCGGGAGTGCGGAGTGGTGGGACGCGCGGATGCGGAGGCGGGAGAGATTCCTGTGGCATTTATCGCTCTGCGCGAAGGATTCGCAAGCGGGAAGAAGATGGAAGACGAGTTATGCGGGTTTGTTGCCGACCGTCTGACGCGCTACAAACAACCGCGCGAAGTGCATTTTGTGGAAGTCGTCCCCAAGACGGCCTCGGGAAAAATTCTGCGCCGAGAGCTCAGACAGCTGATTCGGTAATGCGTGGCAACCCTGCAGCCACAATGGGTGCGCTCTCTGTGGCCGACAAGCCGCAACAAGCGGGTTTCTGAGGCATCAAGAAATCGATAGGAGCGATAGATTCTTGAGTGCGCATTCTCATTGTTCTCCGCCGGAACATGCTGTAGTATCTCTGCCTCATGTTCCGGATCCTGCTGCTGTTCGTTCGGCGGTTATGGCTTCCCTTGGTGATGTTTGCCGGATTCAGCCTGGTATGCGTTCTGGTATACCGGCGGCTGGAGGGGTTGGCGTGGCAGGATGCGCTTTTCTGGATGATTCAGCCGCACGCGATCGACGCCAAGCGGGTACACAATTCGACCAAGCTATTTTCGATTCTTGTGTATTGCGGCGTGTTTGCGTTTCAGGTCTGGGTCGCGGAACGAGTGGCGGTCACGATTTTCAACCGGCAAGGAGTGGAGGCCTGGAGAACCATGGTGAACGATGTCAGCATCGAAAAACTGCGCGATCACTTCATCATCTGCGGCTATGGGCAGGTGGGACGGACCGTGGTGGATCAACTGAACCGGCTGAAGATTCCTTTCGTCCTGATCGAAACCAACGAAGGACTGTGCCGGGAGCTGCTGAAGGACAAAGTATTGGCCATCCAGGGCGACGCCAAACGGCACGACGTGCTGCAGTCCGCCGGAATTGAGCGCGCGCGCGGAGTGTGCATTGTGATCGACAATGACGCCGACAATCTTTACATTACGGTGACAGCGAAGGCGCTGAATCCGAAAGCGCGCATTATTACGCGGGCCGGGCAATCCCGCTACGCGCAAGCCATGCGCAATTCGGGCGCGGACGAAGTGATCATTCCAGAATATGAAGGCGGATTGATGACGGGGCGGATGATCGCGAAGTTTTATCCCGTCGCGCAGGCACATTTGGAATAGGAGTTATTTCTCGACGCCGGTTTCGCCTGCGATTTTTTTCGTCACCAGGAAATTCCAGATGGCCTCGTTGGCGTTGAGGGCGTTGCTGGTCTTGCCCACCTCTTTTTCGGATGTGTATGGTTCGCCGCCCGGCCAGGTGTTGCCGGAGTTTTTCACGCTGTAGAGCACGACCTGCGCGTTGCTCGGGCAGCCGCTGTAGGTATATGTCTTGGTGTCTTTGCCCCCTTTTTCCGAGGACGGCAATTTATCCTGGGCGGGTTTTTCTGCGCAGTGGTCGAAGCGAGCCCAGGTTTTGGCGCTCTCATCCGCGGAGAGCACGTGGAAGCGTCCGGGTTTGTAATTGCCGCCATTATCGGGAACCACGGGGTCATCGGTTCCGTGGATGAAGAGCGCGGGCACGGCGCGAGACGGCAGGCAAATCATGGTTTTCGGCATTGACGCACCTACCGCGGCGATGGCGGCGACTCGATCGGCCATGTTGCAACCGACGCGCAGGGCCATGAATCCGCCGTCGCTCAATCCAGTGGCATAAATACGGCGCGTGTCTACCGAGTACTTGAGCGCAAGCTGGTCCAGCATTTGATTCAGGAAGGCTACGTCATCCGCGGGCTCGGAGCGGTTTCGGTTCTCGTCAGGATTTTGGCCACCGCCCTGACCGCCTCCCGGATATCCTCCGCCGCCTCCGCCGGGATAACCGCCACCACCGCCGCCAGGCCAGCCACCACGGCCGTATCCTCGACGGCGTTGGGGCATGCCTTCGGATACTGCCTCGGGGCGCACCCCGATATTCCACTCCCCGCGCATTGCGTTGGGATAGACCGCAATGATGCTGTCTTTGTCCGCGAGTTGGTTGAAGTGGGTGAGCCGCGCCATCTCGCTGCCATCCTGATTTCGTCCGTGCAGAAGAACGACCACGGGATAGTGTTGCTGCTGGTCGTAGCCCGGCGGCAGATGCACGACGTAGCTGCGGGAGACGTCATTGACGTCGACCTTTTCCTGAGAATCTTTTGCGGGTGAATTCTTATCGTGCGCGTCAGCTGGCGCGTCCTGAGCCGACAGGGAAGCGACGGAGAACAGCAGGAGGACGCAGGCTGCCAATGAGATTGCTGCCTGCGATCTGCGGAGTTTCAACGATGGACATATGGCTAGCATTTCTTGCACTTCCTCTTGTTGCGAACGGTTAGAAGCTTTTCAGCTTTCTCTAAATGTGGCTTAGGTACAGACTACAGGGTCCGGCGACGGGTGCAGCCAATGCCATAAGAACCGTTGCGGCGTCGGAGGGTTGCTAAGTCTGGGCGGGACGGTTTGCAAAGTTTTGTAAGGGAGGGGAGCGCACGGGCAAGTTGGAACTTTTTGCGTGGCAGTTCGTAACTTAAAACGGGGCCGGGATCGACTCGGCCGCTGGATGAAGGCTCAGGAGGCAGTTATGGATGGAAACTTGGTAGGGCTGGCAGCGGTAGTGATGGCGTTGGGAATTCCAATGGCGGCGATGTACACGTTTTTCCGGGTGCGCAAGCTGCGCAGCGATGAGCGGATGGCGGCGATTACCCGTGGAGCCGAGGTGCCGATGCAGGCGGAGCTTTCCGAAGGGGCGCGTTCGCGGAGGTCGGGAATTTTGTTAGTGGCTGGCGCGCTGGGGTATATCGCAACCTTCGTCCTCATCGGGCGGGTTGAACCGGATGCCATGATCGCAGCGACCTTCGGCATTATTCCGCTGGCGGTTGGAATTGGATTCTTTGTGGATCACGCGCTGATCCGGCGGGATGCAAAAGCGAGCTGAAAATTCGTCGAGTATGTCACGCGCCGGTGATGAACTTGTATTGAGGGTCGGTGAGGGGAACGACGCTGAGGCGCCCCTGCCGGACCAGCGGAGACTCGGCAAACAATTTGTTCGATTTTATTTCGGCCAGCGATACAGGCTTGGCGACCGGTTTGCCAACTTTAATTTTCACCTGCGGATTCCGGGGATCACTTGTTTCGACTGAAACCACGGTGGCGGTGCCGATGGCGCTCTTCTCATCTCCGGTGTGATAGATGATGAGTTGTTCGCCGGGCTTCATGCCGCGCAGATTCTTGAGGGCGACGGGGTTTGTTACTCCGTCCCAGATGGTGGTCTGCTCGCGCTGCAGGTCGGCGAAGGAATAAACGGTGGGCTCGGTTTTCAAAAGATAGGGCATCGCAAGATTCTACCCGGCAGTTGGATCGGCTTCCAGCCAGAAATCAGAATTCGCAGTTCTTATACCAAAACAGCTACTGCGGTTTGGCGTTCGGGTCCGGAGGCGGCGCATCTTTCTTGTCGTTATTCTTTTCTTCGGGGTGGTCCTGGTACAGGGAGTATTGCCCCCGCGGACGTTTCAGCTTGATGGTTAGGCTGAGCTTCGCGCGGTCCACGTTGTAGTCTTCACCGAAGGTTTGGAATCCGCTGGCCAGGACCTGGACGCGCAGTGTGCCATAGGGGACGCCGTCGAAGCTGGTTTTCCCGTCGATATCGGTCTTGAGTTCGAGGCCGCCCCTGCTTTGTTTTCCGTTCGTCTCGACGGGATGAATGATGACAGCCGCGTTGCGAACGGGCTTGCCGTTGTCGTCCTTGATCACGAGAAAATCCATGGCGGCGGTGGGATCCTCAGCTTTGTCGCGCTGAGCAACGGCCACGCCGGCCAGCGTAAGAAGCAACAGCAGACAGGCGATGGCTGGCGATTTTATTCTTGCCGTCAACGCAAAGCGTGCGAACAACCAGTTGTTCATATCTCGACATTCTAACGATCGGAGACTCCGAGGGAAAGGAAGAATTGGCGGCGTGATTATAGCTTTACTGCCGATCGAGGCCTGCGCCCGCCGAGCGGCTCAGATCCCAGCTGAACCAAATCGGTGGCGACGCGGGCGGTGTTGTGGCGGGCGACGCCGGCCTCTTCCAGATAGTCACCCTGAACGGGGATCACGCCCAGAGCCTCAATCGCATCGAGGTCGGCGACAATTTGACAGGCTCCCTCCAGCGCGTACTTGGCCTTGAGTTCATCGGAAACAGGAGTGCGATTAATCAGCGCGTAGTCGAAGATCTGCTGTCCGGCGTGACGGTTGAGGGCTCGGATATGATCGGCGGCGGTAAGGCCCAGGCTCTCATTGGCCTGGGTCATGAGGTTGCAGATGTAAACCTTGGTAGCCGACGAGTTGACGATGGCTTCGGCAATTCCGTGTACCAGCAAGTTTGGGATGAGGCTCGTAAACAGCGAGCCTGGGCCGATGCTGATGATATCGGCGTGAGCGATGGCGTCGAGCGTCTGCGGCAAAGGCTCGACATCGGCGGGAACGAGGAAGAGTTCCCGGATGCGGACTTTGCTGGCGGTGATTTTGGTCTCGCCCCGTACGCGAGTGCCGTCTTCCATCAGGGCTTCGAGTTCGATGTTCGAAGTCGTGGCGGGATGGATGTGGCCGCGCGTGACTAGAATCTCCGAGGACAACCGCACCGCTTCGGAGAAGTCGTGCGTGATGGAAGTCAGAGCGGCCAGAAAAAGATTGCCGAAGCTGTGGCCTTCCAGGCCGGAGCCTTTGTCGAAGCGATGCTGGAAAAGCTGCGAGAGCAAGGCTTCGTCCTCGCTGAGGGCGACGATGCAATTGCGAATGTCGCCGGGAGGAAGCATGTTGAGTTCTTTGCGGAGGCGTCCGCTGGAACCGCCGTCGTCGCTGACCGTAACCACGGCGCAAAGGTCGCGAATGATGGGCGCACCGGGACGCGCGGCAATGATTTCCGCAGGAGTAAGCGCGAAGCGCTTGAGGCCTTTAAGCAGAGTGGAAAGGCCGGTGCCGCCGCCAATGGCGACTACCCGCAGCCCGCGCTCGCGCGAAGCTTTCTCCATAGGCGAGAGTTCTGCAGTTTTTGTCTCCATCGAGTGAATCTCGATTGGCCGCTTAATATGAGTCGTCTTCCCGGAAGGAGCTTTCCGGCGAGGAAAGATCGGCAGCCGGATCCGGATATAACAATTCCGTGAAACGGGGATCTTCGGCCAGATTGTGGAAATCCGTATCGTTCCTTGCCTGATAGCGCAGACCGGCATTCAGGCGCAGAGCCTCATCGAGATGCTTGAGCGAATCTTCCACGTGGCCGGTGAGACAATCGAGCGCGGCCAGGCCGTAAATAACGAAATCGGTTTTAGGGGCCTGCTTCACCAGTTTTTCGATATGCTCGCGCGCGGTGACATAATCGCCCACGTTCATCAGCGAGACGGTGTAATCGAAATGCTCTTCGACCGTCTTGAACTGATTCGTGGTCGAGCGCTCCAGATGCTGATTGCAGATGCTGAGATGGATCGCGGCCCGGTCGCTCAATTCCTTACTGCCGCCGGCAAGTACCTTCTGAAATAGGGGCTTGGCCTTGTCGAACTTGTGCTCCTGCAAAGCGCGCAGCCCAGCTTCGTAGTTTTGCAGGGCTTGGGAGGCGTGTGGGTCGTCCGCAATCGATGACTTCTTAGGGTTAGCCTTTTGAGCCATGTGAAGAATTTTTCCTGTGCTCGTCGTAATGGGGTACTCCTTAGCATGAACCTCGAAGAACTGATTCTCAAGTATCACTCAGAGTGCGGGTATAGAGCAATCCGGGTGGTGCAATCCCGAATGCCGGGCCGCGAGTACCGACCCTGCAGGCGATGCGCGGCGGTCGAGGATTGAGTCCGCGAACCACCATGGCATGAAGAGTCCCAACACTCGCAAGAGTGGTGGTAGCCCGTCCGCAGAATGGCTCACTCCGCGTCCCAAAAAGGAAAAGCTACGGGCACAATACGCCCATCTGTGTGTGCGAAATCCTTGCATTCACCGCGGCGCGACGATTAGTTTGCGAAATAGAGTCAAGCAATCGCGGCAGCAGCCGAGAGAAAAAGAAAATTAAGGACGAGCGCCATGCGTAAATACAGCAATCCCAAGATCTGGTTCACGGCATTCCTACTGCTCATTTTCAGCGCCGGATGTAGCGACTATGACAAGGCTGGCAGCAACCCGACCGTGACCGCGCCGACAGTGCTTTCCGTGGCGCCTCTCAATGCTGCGAGCGGTGCATGTCCCAACCCCTTAGTCACCGCCACCTTCAGCGTGGCGATGAATCCTGCAACCATCAATGGCACGACCTTTACGTTGACCGGGCCAAATACTACGCCCGTGACCGGAGTAGTCACCTACGCCGCGTCAAGTAACACTGCGGCCTTTACGCCATCAAGCGCTCTCGCACTGAGCACCGTCTACACGGCCACGATTACGACTGGCGCCACAGATGCGTATGGCATTGCGCTAGCGAGTAACTTTGTATGGACCTTCACCACAAGCAGCCACCCATGCGCACCGCCGACCGTGATTTCCGTAACCCCTCCGAATCTTGCAACCGGCATCTGTCCCAACACGGCAGTGACCGCAACCTTCAGCGAAGCGATGAATTCTGCCACGATCAATGCCACGACCTTTACGGTTACCGGGCCGGGCAACACCGCCGTCGTCGGAGTAGTTAACTACGCTTTATCAACCGCAACCTTTACACCCTCAAGCCCTCTCGCACTGAACACTCTGTATACCGCCACGATTACGACCGGTGCCCAAGATCCATCTGGCAATGCTTTGGCGGTTAATTTTGTATGGAGCTTCACCACAAGCACCACGTCCTGCGCTCCGCCCACCGTGATTTCGATAGCTCCTCCTAATCTTGCGACCGGCATCTGTCCGAACACTTTAGTGACCGCCACCTTCAGCGAGGCGATGAATGCTTCCACGATCAACATGACAAACTTTACTTTGACCGGTCCGGGCCTTACCGCCGTGCCAGGAGCAGTTACTTATGTCGTGTCCAGCAATGTTGCGACGTTCACACCTACCAATCCTCTCGCGCTGAACACCCTCTATACCGCCACCATTACTACGGGCACCGAGGATATCGCCGGCGACCCGCTAGCAAGTAATTATGTGTGGAGCTTCACCACATCTGCCACGGCATGTCAAGCCGCCGTACCGTTGGGAACGGCCTGCAGTTTCGGAATTCTGGCCGCTACCCCCGCCGTTGCCAATAGCGGCCCCACTAACGTTACCGGAGATATTGGAATATGGCCGGCAGCTTCGATCACCGGATTTCCGCCGGGAACACTGACGGGCACGGAATACGCAGGCGATGCGGTTGCCCAGACGGCCCAAGGGGATTTAACCACGGCGTATAACTACGCTGCGGCAGCACCAGGAGGCGCCATCCTCACCGCGGACATAGGAGGCCAAACACTTGCTCCTGGCGTTTATAAGACGACGAGCGCTCAACCCTCGCTGGGAATAACCGGGAACCTAACCCTCAGCGGCAATGGAGTCTACATCTTCCAGATCGTGTCCACTCTGACAACCGCGGCTAACAACAGCGATGTCATTCTAAGCGGCGGTGCAACGGCTCAGGACGTGTTCTGGCAGGTTGGTAGTTCGGCCACGCTTGGAACCACCACAACATTCCAGGGAATCATTATGGCTCAGGCGTCTATCTCGCTTGACACCGGCGCAATTCTGAATGGCAGCGCGCTGGCCCGGACCGGCGCCGTCACTTTGTTAAGCAATCCGGTCAATGTACCTCCCTGTCCGGGCCCATGAGGTATTCGGTGTGAGATTTGCCGTGAAGCCCGCCACTATGGCCGGGCAGGAGAAGAATGATTTCGCGCTATTGAATTTCGGAGGAATTGGCACATGTCATCTCATGCTCACAATTTTTATAGCCGGAAAGCAGTCAAGCGGTTGATAGTAGTCGTTGTCCTGTATGGCGTGGGCACGCTCGCGGCAGCGCAGGATCAGGCCGCCCCGAAGTGGGAGCTCTACGGGGGATACTCCTTCTTCTATCCCGGCGCAGATGTGCACGGCCTGCTTCCCGGCGGACTGGTTCCGGTAAGCAGCCCCGTGGAATCGAACGCGAAGGGCGCCGGTGCCAGCATTACGTATAACTTCAACCGCTGGTTCGGAATGACCGGCGACATCAGTGCGGATTTGAGCAGCGGTGAGTCCGGGGTGGAAATGCGCGTTGACGATGCCGAATTCTTCAACCTCTCCGCTGGGCCTAAGATAACTTTTCGCAGCCGCCATTTTTCCCCGTTTCTCGAAGCTCTCGTGGGCGAGCATCGCCTGGCGTCCGAAGTCTTCGGAAGGGATTATGAAGTTGGGTTCATGGCGGGCGGCGGTCTCGATCTGAACTTGAATCGGCACTTCGCCTTGCGTCTGATCAGAGCCGATTACGTGTTCTCGAATCATCAGTACGGTTCGTCGTCGGTCGTTCCCGCCACTGATGTCAGAGGCGCAAGATTGCAAAGTGGCCTGGTATTTATGTGGGGCGGTAAACGGACTATAGCGCCGCCCATGGCGGTCTGCTCCGTACAACCGGGCGAGGTCTTTGCCGGCGAACCTCTGAGTGTGACCGCTGAGGGCTCGAATTTCAATCCCAAGCGTACTGTCAGCTACACCTGGAGCGGCTCAGGGGTGAAACCTGGCGAGACCGGCTCCGCCATACGGATTAGTACCAACGGCTTGCAGCCTGGCCCATACCAGGTCACTGCCAGTTTGAGCGACGGCAGCACGACTGGCGTGGCCTCTTGCAGGGCAAGATTCACCGTGAAAGTGCCGCATCCGCCTGTGATTTCATGCTCTTCTGATCCGGCCAGCGTGCCGGCGGGCGGCACATCAACTATCACTTCAACCGCCAGCAGCCCCGACGGCCACGGGTTGACTTATAGCTACACCACCAGCGCCGGCAACGTTACCGGCAACACCTCCACCGCTGCCTTGGATACTGCGGGCGCACAACCGGGGACAATAACCGTGACCTGCAACGTGGCCGATGACCGCAATCAACCCCTCACGGCTTCTGCCTCGACCACCGTGAACCTGCAAGCGCCACTACCCCCGCCGCCACGGCCAGACGTCGCTGCCATCGAGAAAAGGCTTGCCCTTCACAGTGTTTATTTTGCGACGGCGAAGCCCACCCTGGAGAATCCCGACGCTGGCCTGCTTGCCAGCCAAGAGGCAACTCTGACCACTCTGGCAAGCGATTTTCTGATCTATCTCCAGGTCAAACCGGACGCGCGACTCACTCTGGAAGGGCATGCCGATCCTCGCGGCTCGGCAGAGTATAACCAGCAACTTTCCCAACGGCGCGTCGATCGCGTCAAGGGGTTCCTGGCCGGGCTGGGGGTTCCCGCCGCTAACATCCAGACCGAGGCTTTTGGCAAACAACAAACCCTCACCGACAGGCAAGTGAAGGACGCGGTTGAACGGAACCCCGAGCTGAGTCCGGAGGATCGGGAGAAGGTGCTCAAGAATATGAGAACGATCATCCTGGCCAGCAATCGCAGAGTCGACATCACTCTCAGCAACACCGGCCGGGCGTCCCAGGAGTCAGTCCGCGAGTACCCCTTCAACGCCGCGGATTCCCTGACACTGCTCCGGGAGGGAGAAACGAAAAAAGCAACCGGGGCACCGGCCAAGCAAAAAGCAAAGCCGAAAACTCAGCAATAAGTCAGGACGAAGAAAAGGGGCTGATCGAGTGCATCACTTGACCGGCCCCTTCTGTTGTCTTTGGCACCCGGATCCTAGCCGGGCTGCGCTAGGTTATCGTCACTAGTTTATCGTTGCCGCCGTCTCCAGATTGATCTGCTTCCAATCGCCGTTGATGATGCCGGCGCGAATCTGGGTCGCAGTCTTGCCCGCCTTGTGCTGTTGATAAGAGTAATAAAGTTCCTTCAGGCAAGTGGAGCATCGCGAGCCGTGCGTGTTTTCGAAGCAGCTATGCAGGCTGTTGTGGCCCATACGGTCGCAATAGCAGTAGCAGGGCTGCTGGTGCAGGACCGTTGGAATCTTCGAAGCCAATTCGTAGGCGTGGGTCTGATAGGGATACTGCGCATCCGCGCCCCAGAGCTGATCTTTTGTGAGAATGGCCGGGAGCTTTGTACCTTTAGGTGGCGGGCCCGCGTTGTAAGCGGGAATTCCGGTTCCTTCGTCTTGAGGAGCGGCCCAAAGGGACGTCATCGTGAGGGTGACGAATAAGAGCAAAGCGAGAGTCAAAGCGCGATGGGCAAACTTGTGATGAAAGATACGGATCGCTGGCATAGCTATCTCCTGAATTCATTTTAACCTGCTTTCAAGATTGGCAGGCGAGTGGTGCGGTTGCGGCGGCGTAACGTGGTGCTCGCACGGGGTGACATGTATACAATAGGAATCGCATGGCGGAGTCACCGAAAATACAGACAAGGATCAAGCCGCCGCTTCCGCCAGGGACGGAAGGCGGACCAGTAGAGGCCGGAGCACGCCTGCGTCCGGTTCTAGGCGTGTGGCTGCGTGACCTGATTCTTTCCGTGGCGATTTCGGTATTCATTATTGTCTTCATTTATCAGCCGGTGAAAGTGGAAGGCACCAGCATGATGCCGTCGCTGGAGGACCAGGAGCGGATATTCGTCAACAAATTTGTGTACCGGCTGGAGCCGATCTCGCGTGGGGATATTGTCGTGTTCCGCTATCCGCGCGATCCCTCGAAGAGCTACATCAAGCGCGTGATTGGAGTGGCTGGGGATCGCATCCGCATTGATGGCGGACAGGTTTACGTGAACGGCGAGGCTCTGGATGAGGACTACGTTCCGCCCGCCTACGCCGATTCGCGGTCGTATCCGGAGACCGTGGTGCCGCCGCAGTGCTACCTCGTGCTGGGCGATCACCGGTCAATGTCGAATGACAGCCGGGATTTTGGGCCGGTGAATCAGAGCTATATTTACGGCAAGGCTGTGTTCGGGTACTGGCCGATGGATAAGCTGGGAAGAGTGCGGTAGGTGCCGACCGATTTCGTAGTTCGGCGCCATGTCTTATACCTCCGTTTGCGAGCGAGTCGAGTCTAATGTAAAATCGCTGGGCTTTTCTTAGCCTAGGCTTATGGCATCTTCACCAGATACTCCGTCGGGTGAACCGTCGAAGGCTGGCTCGCAACCCACGCTCGAAAAGTTTACGGGTGCGGTGCAAGCAAATGTTAAAACGATAACAATCATCGTCCTTACTACGATCGCCTGCCTGAGCCTCTTCGCAGGAATTGCCTTCAAATTGTTCATTACTGCTGAGTGGCTAGATAAGGAACTCGGAATAACGGATCAAGTCAGGAAGACGCTTGTGAAAGAGGTGGATTCTGGGTATTCGACGGTGGTTATTTTCCATAATAACAATACTGCCGGGGATCTATCCGTTGAGTTTTACTGCGAGCCGGACCAAAAAGTAGAACTCTTCGTTACTAGCGAAGCGACGGGATTTCCAGGCGGCATAGTTCCGGATGTTACGATTCAACTCAATGGAGTTCCGATTGAATTCGCGAGCAATGAAATTAGTGCCGGCCTGCCTCATACAAACTCTCCGAAAGATGTAACCGATTTGCTAAGAGCACAGCCGATACGGGAGAAGCTCAAGATTATTCGGATCAGTAGTAGGAATGCCAACGAATATCCGCGGGGCTTCCTCGTTATAAATGTTCTGGTCTTGGTTTCTAACAATGTCGATAAGCACTAAAGGCCTGTTCCAAGCGATACTGTTGATTTTCTGTGCTTGCGCGCAGTTACATTCTCAAGCGTCGGGCTGGAGAAAGTTGCCCAACGGCTTAGAAATCTATCAGGGCTCTCCTTCACTAACCGCGCTTCGCGTAGACCTTCAAAGATTTGACCTCTCAACAGTCAACCCACTTGAAGCACTCCCCCCCCGTGGCGGAGGAAGCTACTCCTATAGCCTTCAGGATCTTGCGGACAACACGAATGCGCTAGCACTCTTGAATGGGGGGGATTCAGCGAATGCCAGCTTATCAATACCGCGAGGGCTTCTGCGGACAAATGGCGTTCTGTTGGAACCACGTAGGGACTTCAAAAATTGGGAGGACGGCATTTTTTGCGTGACGGAGAGCGGTCAGGCGGACGTCATCCGGGCCGACACCGATCTGACGAATACGCATTTATTTGATAAATGCAAGTCAGCAGTTCAGGCAGGTCCAATACTGATCTCAGCGGGCGGGAAGGTAATATCGGAATCTGAGTACGATCTTCCATATGTTTTTGGTATTCCGGACCGCGTGCAGCGGTCTGCAGTAGCCGTTGACACGTCTGGGCGAGTGCTCCTGATCGTGAGTGGACCCGTGACGGCATCAGAATTCGCTGATCACTTGGTACAACTGAACTCCGTCTTGCATATTGGAGTTGCCCTCAATCTGGGTTTGTACGGATATAGTTCTGGGCTTATGTATCAACCTGGGAAGCGGCAATATCAACAAATCGGGGCTATAAAGACGCTGATCGGCTCTGCAATTCTCGTGCAGGCCAGTCGTGGCGAGCACGGTGGTCCCACTCTGAGGAAAGTGTCCATTCCCGCAAAAGAGAGGTGGACCGACACATTCGTGGAAGTGCGGCGGGGAGAAGCCGTCTCCTTTAGCGCGACGGGGCAGATTCAGTGGAGCAATCGCGAGGACGCGAAAGTGGGTCCGGACGGAAGCTCCTGGAAGCTGACGGCGAGGGTTGGAAGCTATCCGGTACGGGACATGGGGGCCGGTGGCTTGATTGGGAAGATTGGCAAGGAGGGAAAGCCGTTCGCGGTTGGAAAGGGCAAGACGATGGTGGCTACAACAAACGGCACAATTTACCTCGGCATCAACGATAATTTTTTCAGGGAGAATTCCGGGGAGTTCCAGGTGACAATAACGAAGCCATAGTAGTCGTGATCTGTCCTCCCGAGGCGGATGTTGCAGCCAGGGCAGCTAATCTGTCGGAGAACGTTGCAACATTTTTTCGCACTCTAATTTCTTCAGGGACTCGTATTCTGTACTTGGCCGCTGCGGTAATCCCTGATAAAATCGGTAAAATCCACTCCCCCGGAGCGAGAATGCAAGCAATCCTTGCGCTGGAAGATGGCAAAATCTTCCGTGGCAAAGGCTACGGCGCCAAAGGCGAATGCTACGGCGAAGTCGTTTTTAATACTTCCATTACCGGATACCAGGAAATTTTCACCGATCCCTCCTATTCAGGACAGATTGTTGTCCTGACCAATCCCCAGATCGGAAACTACGGCACCAACCAGGAAGATAACGAAGCGACCCGTCCGTGGATCGAAGGGCTGATCGTGCGCGAGTTCTCGAAAGTGAGCTCGAACTGGCGTTCTCAGCAAGTGGCCGAAGAGTACCTGGAGCAGTTCAAGGTGCCGGTGCTCTCGGATATCGACACGCGCTGCCTGGTGCGGCATCTGCGCGATCATGGCGTGATGCGCGGAGTTGTGTCGACCCTTGAGAGCGACGCGGAAAAACTTGTGGCTAAGGCCCGGTCGATTCCCAAGATGGACGGCCTGGACCTGGCGAAAGAAGTGAGCACCAAGCGGTCCTACGTGTGGGAAGTCGGCGAACGGTCGCATGAGCCTGTGGCGCAGGTGGGAGTGAAAGATGAGCCGGCGCGGTTTCATGTAGTGGCTTACGACTTCGGGATTAAAACTAATATTCTGCGAAAGTTAAGAGGTGAAGGCTGCCGGGTGACTGTGGTTCCGGCGCAGACCTTGGCTGAAGACGTTTTGGCGCTGAAGCCGGATGGTGTGTTTCTGTCGAATGGCCCGGGCGATCCGGAGCCGTGTACGTACGCGGTGGATTCGATTCGGCGCCTGATGGGTCGAATGCCGATCTTTGGCATCTGCCTTGGACATCAGCTTACCGGCATTGCGCTTGGCGGGAAAACTTTCAAGCTGAAGTTTGGGCACCATGGCGGGAACCATCCGGTGAAGCAGTTGAAGACGGGGAAGATCGAGATCACGGCGCACAACCACAACTTTGCCGTCGATCCGGATTCGCTGCCAGGGAGCGAAGTTGAACTGACGCACATCGACCTTAACGATCAGACGCTCGAGGGGCTGCGGCATAAGAATTTGCCGCTGTTCAGCGTGCAGTACCACCCCGAAGCCGCGCCGGGGCCGCATGACTCGCATTATCTGTTCAAGGAATTCACGAAGATGATGGAGGAGTGGAAAGGGTGAAGTGTGGCCTCGCAATCACGTATTGCCTGTTTCTGGCTGTCGCAGCCAGTGGAGAATCCGTTGAGGTCAGGCCGATGGATCTTCAGCAGTCTTCTAGGCACATCAGCGTCTCAGTCTCGCTGAATGGGAAGGCGGTAGCTGGAGCGAAAGTAAATTTATGTACAAGCGGGGACAAGCCTTGCTTTTCAGTCATCGCGGGCGACGACGGCATTGCGCGTTCGGGCCACCTTCCGGATGGGAATTACTTTGTATCTGCCTCAATAGGTGAGATTACCGGCAGTGATCTGTATCTACATGTGTCCAGAAAAGGTAAAGCCAAGATATTCCGGATCGATCTTACAGAGTCATTTCGTGCCGCCCAAGACTTTTTAGCACAGGCTGATCAGCGTCCGATCCGCGAACGCCTGCAAGTGTTTCAAGGATTTCTGCGAGATCCAAGCGGAGCCGGGATTCCGGGTGCAGATATAAAGATCATGGTTAGAGGTTCCATTGACCACGCAATCATAAAGAAAACAAGCACCGATTCGAGTGGGTATTTTTCCGTTGCCTTAGATGACGGGATGTACGTTGCATTTTTCTCTTATCAGGGTTTTCGCACGGAGATTGTTCCCGTCGAAATCACACCGCAGGGGAAACCTGACTTCCTGGTTAAGCTTGAGATTGGAAAGTCTTCAGAATCAATAGTAGTTTCCGCTAAACGCTAAATGCCTAAACGCACTGATATCTCGAAAATCCTGATTCTCGGCTCTGGCCCCATCGTCATCGGCCAATCGGCAGAGTTCGATTACTCCGGCACGCAGGCTTGCAAAGCGCTTAAGTCTGAGGGCTATGAAGTGGTGCTGGCGAACTCCAATCCGGCGACCATCATGACCGACCCGGAGATTGCCGACCGCACCTACATCGAGCCGCTGACGCTTGAGTATTTGGAAGCCATCATCCGAATCGAGCGGGAGCTCTCGCCCAGCGCGGGTTTTGCCGTGTTGCCTACTGTTGGCGGACAGACTGCTTTGAACCTGGCGATTGAACTTTCCGACGGCGGCGTTCTTGAAAAATACGACGTAAGCCTGATTGGCGCGAATGTGGCCGCCATCAAGAAGGCTGAAGACCGTCTCTTCTTCAAGGACGCGATGCAGAAGATTGGGCTCGACGTGCCAAAATCGGCGCTGGTGAACAGCACGAAAGATGGACTGGAGTTCGCGGGCAAGATTGGATTTCCGGTCATCATCCGGCCATCGTTCACGCTCGGCGGCACCGGCGGCGGGATCGCTTTCAACCGCGAAGAGTTGGTCGAGGTGCTGACTCGCGGTTTGGATATGTCTCCTGTGCATGAGGCGCTGATTGAAGAGTCGGTGCTGGGATGGAAGGAATTCGAGCTCGAAGTGATGCGCGACACCAAGGACAACGTCATCATCATCTGTTCGATCGAGAATTTCGATCCCATGGGCGTGCATACGGGCGATTCGATTACCGTAGCCCCGGCGCAGACGCTGACCGACCGCGAGTACCAGGCCATGCGCGATGCGTCGATTGCGGTGATCCGTGAAATCGGCGTGGATACGGGCGGATCGAACATTCAGTTCGGCGTGAATCCCGAAACCGGGCGCATGGTGGTGATCGAGATGAATCCGCGGGTGTCGCGGTCATCGGCGCTGGCCTCGAAGGCGACGGGTTTCCCGATTGCGAAGATTGCGGCGAAGCTTGCGGTCGGTTACACGCTGGATGAGATTCCTAACGACATCACGCGCAAGACTCCGGCATGTTTCGAACCGACGCTCGACTACGTGGTCGTGAAAATTCCGAAGTGGCAGTTTGAAAAGTTTCCCGGAGCGGACGAGAGCCTCGGGGTTCAGATGAAGTCGGTCGGCGAAGTGATGGCCATCGGACGCACCTTCAAAGAAGCGCTGATGAAGGGCATTCGCTCGCTCGACACTGGAAAGCGCGTGGGCGGTGCGAAGCTTGAGCCGAAGATTCTCACGCAGCGCTTGGTCACGCCGCATCCCGAGCGGCTCGCTTACGTTCAGTACGCCCTGCGGCAGGGGCACACGGTGAAGCAGATCGCGAAAATGACCTCCATGGATCCGTGGTTTCTCTACCAGCTCAAAGAGATTAATGACATGCAGCTTGAACTGGAGAAACATCCGATGGAGTCGATTCCCACCGAGGTGCTGCGCGAGGCCAAGCGCATGGGCTTCTCCGACGGGCGGCTGGCCAGCGTGTGGCGGCTGGAGGGCCAGGAAAAAGTTCGGCACCTGCGCAAGAAGCATGGCGTGTTACCTGTGTACAAGCGCGTAGACACTTGCGCGGCCGAGTTCGAAAGTTTCACTCCATATCTGTACTCGACTTACGAGGATGAAGACGAAGCCGCGCCGACGGATAAAAAGAAGATCATCATTCTAGGCAGCGGACCGAATCGCATCGGGCAGGGAATCGAATTCGATTACTGCTGCTGCCACGCCTCGTTTGCGCTGCACGAAGACGGTTACGAGACGATCATGATCAACTGCAATCCTGAAACCGTCTCGACCGACTACGACACCAGCGACCGCCTCTACTTTGAGCCGCTCACGTTCGAAGATGTGTGGGCGATTTATCAGCACGAGACTTCGAAGGGCGCGCCCTGCGGCGTGATTGTGCAGTTCGGCGGGCAGACGCCGCTGAATCTGGCGTTGCCGCTGAAGGCCGCGGGCGTGAATATTATTGGCACGTCTCCGGAGTCGATCGACCTGGCCGAAGATCGCAAGCATTTCAACAAGCTGCTCGAAGAATTAGAAATTCCGCAGGCGGCGGGAGTGATGGCAACTTCGCTCGACGAAGCGGTTGAGGGAGCGAAGAAAGTTGGATATCCAGTGGTGGTGCGGCCCTCCTACGTATTGGGCGGGCGCGCCATGGTGATCGCCTACGACGAGGAATCCGTGGTGCGGTACATGAAGGAGGCGGTCGAGTACTCGCATGATCGTCCGGTGCTGATCGATCATTTCCTCGAAGATGCGATTGAAGTGGATGTGGATGCGCTCTCCGACGGCGAAGATGTGGTGATTGGCGGAATCATGCAGCACATCGAAGAGGCCGGCATTCACTCCGGCGATTCTTCCTGCGTACTGCCGGCGGTCGATATTCCGCAGCCGCTGATGGACCAGATGCGCGATTACACCTTTAAGCTGGCGCGGGCGCTGAAGGTGGTGGGGCTGATGAATATTCAGTTCGCCATTCCGCGCGGCAACGGCGGGTCAGAGAACGGTGAGCGCGGCGGGAAGGTATACGTTCTCGAAGTAAACCCACGAGCTTCGCGCACCGTTCCGTATGTTTCGAAGGCCACCGGCGTTCCGATGGCGAAAATTGCGGCGCGGCTGATGACGGGGCGCAAGCTGCGAGAATTCCTGCCGGAAAATATCGACCGGCGCGCCGATCTCGATACTGGGAGCTGCTACTACGTGAAGTCTCCGGTGTTCCCGTGGAATAAATTTCCCGGCGTCGATACCGTGCTGGGGCCGGAGATGAAATCCACGGGCGAAGTGATGGGAGTAGGCGACAGCTTTGGCGAAGCCTTCGGCAAGGCGCAGTTGGCCGCCGGCCAGAAACTGCCGACGCAGGGAACCGTGTTCATCAGCGTAACCGACCACGATAAGCGCCATGCCGCCGAAGTGGCGCGCAAGTTTGTGGATATGGGCTTCAAGCTGGTTGCGACTTCGGGTACGGCCGATGTGATCGAGATGGCTGGGATGAAAGTAGAGCGCGTGTACAAGGTGAAAGAAGGCCGTCCGAATGTTGTGGATCTGATCAAGGGCCAGCGCATTCATCTCATCATCAACACGCCCACTGGACTGGAGCCTTGGTTCGACGAAAGAGCGATCCGGCGTGCCGCGGTAACGGCCCGCATTCCTACCATTACCACGCTTTCCGCAGCGCGGGCGGCGGCGGAAGGGATCGCGGCGTTGCAGCGCGGCGAGGTGAATATTCGGGCGTTGCAGCAGTTGCACGCGGAGAGAGCGGTGAGATGAGCCTACTTCTTCCACTTCCAGGGCCCGCTGAGGAACCATGACGCAATGCCTAGTACCAGGAAAAAGATGGGAGCGAAGATGCCCACCCGGTGCGGTGACATAACGCAAAGGTACACTGCGCGGACAGAGAGTACGACGCACGCGTAGAACACGACCGCGGGTATCCAAAGCAGCGGTCGCGGCGGGGGTGTGAGCCGAATGGACCGAAGCAGTGTCGCAACGCTGCTTCGTCGCCTGAGTATGTCCGCTGAATACGCGGCACGACGATCGATTGCGTCCGAGAGGATATGGTCGGCACATTTCCCAGCGCGCTCCTTAGCCTCTGTATCCGGAAGGCTAGACAGACGAGATTGCGCGCGGGCCCACTGGTTTACTACCTTGAGGCTCTTTCTTGCATCGGCCAATACTCTTTTCGGAGCGTTAGGATCCGTGACGGAGAACACGTAGTCGGCGAGTGTTGCCATTGCCGCGCCCCCGCCTGCACCAAGCAAGGCCTCTATAAGCTTGCTTATCGCGTCATCCGGCATTACGAGGGAACCTCAAGCTCCCGCCTTCGGTTGCGCCTTTTCGATTAGCTTTGCCAGGCCTTCGTCGACGCTGTCTATGCTGTGAATTTCTTCGGACAACTTGGAGATAAATGATTGAAGAGAGTTCCTGTCGGCCGGAGAAAGCGGCAACGGTGCACCACTGAGAACGCAAAGGTCGTTCAGCGCTACCTGTTTGTCGCGGATAAGTTGCTGAAGCTTCGCAAATGACTTGTCGCCAGCGAAGAGACCGCCTTCGTCGCCTTCAGACCCTATCTTTTTCAAGAGAGAGACTATCTGGTCCTGTAGGTTCGGGATTTGCCGCACTCTGGCTTTCATCCAATCCTGAAGTGAGTCGTTGTCCGCAACCAACTTCAGGGTGTCTTTGAGATCGTTCTTGTCCTTTCGAAGGTCTTGCACGGCCTGCCTCAACTGAGACAGTCGCTTAGCTTCGCTCGGCTTAGGCAGAAAGCTAGCTACCACATTGACGATCTGCTCCCAGGGCGTTGGCTGCAGCGTCTTAGCATCAAGCTGAACGGAACAGACTTGAGCCGCGATGGTCCGCGGGAAAAGCGACACGCATAGCGTTCCCACGGCTACGATCCGGAGCGTAGTGTTCTTCATTTGGAGTACCTCTGACTGGCTAAGAAGTATAAACCGCCAAGTCAAGCTTCCGCGAAAGTGTTGTAGTCCGAGCTAGTTGTGAAGGGCCAAGACACCGGCTCCGGCCAGCGTTACAATACGCCTATGAGCAGCACGATCACCGTACGGCTTCCTAAGAAACTCCTCGAACGACTACGGGAGACATCGTGCCGGACTGGGCTGTCGATGAGCCAAATTGCCCGCGATTCGCTGGAAAAGACGCTCTCGAAGGAAACCGAACCTGTGTGGCGAAAGTTCGCGGGCATAATCAAGGGCGGGCCGCCCGACCTTTCCCGCAAAGGATTTTCGCGTGGTCCTGAGTGATTCACCGCAGCAAGCGAGAAGCCATCCCCGTGCTGATTCCGCCCAAGAAGTGATACGCTGAAGTCGTTATGCTCCTTCACGGCATCTTCCCTCCCATTACCACTCCGTTCTATCCCGACGGCAACGTCTACTTCAAAAAGCTCGAGAGCAATGTCGAGCGCTATTCCCGAACGCCTTGCGCTGGCATTGTTGTGCTGGGCTCGACCGGCGAGGCCATTCTGCTTTCCGACCAGGAGCGGCGCGATGTGCTGAAGTCAGCGCGCGAGGCGGCTGCGCCGAACAAGGTGCTGATTGCGGGCACGGGGATTGAATCGGCGATCGAGACGCTGCGGCTTACTGAGTACGCTGCCGAACTCGGCTACGACGTTGCCATGGTCCGCACCCCGCATTACTACAAGAAGCAGATGCAAGCGGCCAACATCCTGGCGTTTTACCGCACTGTAGCCGACCGCTCGCCACTGCCGGTGATTATTTATAGCTTTCCGCAAGCTACGGGGTACGACATTCCCGCCGAGCTTGTGATCGAACTGGCGGAGCATCCGAATCTGATCGGGATCAAGGAATCGAGCGGCGACGTGGAAAAAGTACGCACGATGGTGGAAGGCACGCGGCACATCCGGCGCAGCGCCACTGTGACCGAGACGTTTGACGCGGTCACGCCGCGCATGCTGGCGGCTGCTGCTGGTTCGAACGGAGATGGCGGAGAACTGGTACAGGTTGGAGCGTTAGCGGGTTCGTCGTCCGCGGCCAAGCCTTCTTCGGCGGCGGTCACGGTTGTCGGCAAGATGAAAACCCGGCAGAAGGAAGCGGGATTCCAAGTGCTGGTGGGGGCAGCCGACAAACTGCACACTTCGCTGGACGCCGGGGCGGTGGGCGCGATTCTTGCTTTTGCGTGTCTTGCGCCAACTTCTTGTTATGAAATTTACGTAGCGTGGAAAGAAGGCGACGCGGAGTTGGCAAGGTTGAAGCAAGAGCGTATCGCGCGGGCTGCGCAACGCGTGGTGGGCGAATTGGGGATTCCGGGCGTGAAGCATGGCATGGACTTGAACGGCTACTTCGGCGGGACGGCGCGGCTGCCATTGCTGCCGCTTACCGGCGAGGTTAAAAGCGAAGTGGAGCGACTGCTGGCGGATGTGAGGAACTGAAAGCGCGTCCGGGAGGCGTGCGATTTTTCGGGATACAACCCACGGCTTGTGATCCAAATCACAATTGCCGTATACTAGTTTAGAACGAACGTTCGAATTAGCGGCAATCGTTCTCGATTCATGGCCAGTTCCTCGACAGCAACGCGAGTTCCGGCTCGACAATATCCCGCTTCCCGGCCGGCTACGCGTTTTGACCAGCGCTTATCGGAAATCATCATTCACGCTACAAACGTCTTCTGCGAAAAAGGGTACGAGGGAGCCTCGATGCGCGATCTTTCGCGTGCCAGCGGTATGTCGCTGGCCGGCTTGTACTACTACTTCGAATCCAAAGAGCGGTTGTTATTTCTCATCCAGAAGCACACTTTCATGACGATTGTGCAGAGACTGAAAACGCGATTGGATGGAGTAATCGATCCCGAACAGCAGATTCGGATTTTCATTCACAATCATTTGGAATATTTCCTGGTCAATCCGCAAGCCATGAAGGTGTTAACGCACGAGGTGGAAGCGCTGAAGAATGGGTTCGCGGCGGAAGTGACGGCCATTAAGCGCCAGTACTATCGCATCTGCGTGGGTTTTTTGGATGAGTTGAAGAGCGATCGAGGGCTGCAGTTCTCCACTCGGATCGCGGTGCTCAGTTTGTTCGGCATGATGAATTGGATTTATACCTGGCACAACCCGCGGGTCGACGCCGATGCGGAGGAGATTGCGCGGGAGATGGGTGACATCTTTTTGCGCGGCGTAATGAACGGCAGCAAGGGGAGTAACGGACGCCGAGGGTGAAGTTGTTTTAGTTCCGGCGAAACCGAGGTTCCTCGCTGCGCTCGGAATGACAAGAGTTTGAATCAGTAACAACGCAGTGATATTTACGACGACATTAAAAGGAGCTACAAATATGGCGACAACGATGCAGCCGGCGGCCGGCGAAACCACGAAGCAGCTTGTCAATTACCGCACTGACGGCGGAGTCGCGGTGATTGAGATGTGCGACCCTCCCGCCAACACTTACACCTATGAGATGAACCAGCAACTGGATGCGGCGATCCTGCGCGCGCGAATGGAGAACGATGTTTATGTCATCCTGCTGACCGGAGCGGGAGATAAATTCTTCTCCGCGGGCGCGAATATCAAGATGCTTTCGAGCGTCGATCCCACATTCAAGTATTACTTCTGCCTGCATGCCAACGAAATGCTGCTGCGCCTGGAGCACACTCCAAAGCTGGTGATCGCGGCGATCAACGGGCACTGCGTGGGCGGCGGCCTGGAAATTGCAATGGCGGCCGACATTCGCATTGCGCGCAAGGAGGCGGGCAAGATTGGCCTTCCAGAAGTCAACCTGGGAGTGCTTCCCGGCACTGGCGGTACGCAGCGGCTGTCACGGTTGGTGGGAAAGAGCAAGGCGATCGAGCTGATGGTGACCGGCAATACCTTCTCGTTTGAAGAGGCGCAGGAACTTGGCATCATCAATGACATTTACGAACGCGATGGCTTCATGGAAAACATGATGGAGTATGCCAAGCAGTTTTGTCCGCCGAACAAGGCTGCCAAGGCTGTGGGAAGAATCAAGCGCGCGGTGCAGACGGGATGGGAGATTCCCATGGAGTCGGCGCTCGCGGTGGAGCGGGAGAATCAGCAGATACTTTTCCAGAGCGATGATGCGAAGGAAGGGTTAGCGGCATATGTAGAGAAGCGGCCTGCGGTGTTTAAGGCGAAGTAGTACCGAGTACCTGGTACCTAGTTTCCGAGCGGGAACGGGGAGGACGACCCGACAGCTGGCGCAGACCTTCGACTTCGCTCAGGGCAGGCTGCTGGCGCTACGACGTGACGAGGAAAGAAGAATGCTTGCTGTAAAAGTGAAGGTTGAGCCCGGGCAGTTGCTGATTGATGGGCAATGGAGCGACGGGGCAAAGAAATTCGACACTATCAATCCGGCTACGGGAGAGGTGTTGACGCAGATTGCGGCCGCTTCGTCCGCGGATGTGGACCGGGCGGTGGATGCGGCGCGGCGCGCCCTGGAGGATCGTAACGGCGCGTGGAGAAAAATGTCGGCGAGTGAGCGCGGGCGCCTGATCTGGAAGCTCGCCGATCTGCTGGAGAAAAATATCGATGAGTTTGCCGAGCTGGAAACCATCGATAATGGCAAGCCCATCTTTGAGTCGCGCTACGTCGACATGCCGATGGTGATTGACGTTTTGCGCTATTACGCGGGGCTGGCGACGAAGATTCATGGGGAGACGGTCAACACTCTTGAAACGGCTTTTACCTACACACTGCGTGAGCCAGTGGGAGTAGTTGGGCTGATTGTTCCCTGGAATTTCCCATTATTGCTGGCGTCGTGGAAGGTAGGCCCGGCGCTGGCTTGCGGCAACACCATTGTGTGGAAGCCGGCGAGCCAAACTTCGCTCACCACATTGCGGTTCGGAAAGTTGGCGATAGAAGCGGGTGTGCCGGCAGGCGTCATCAACATTGTTACCGGCCCGGGAGAAGTGGGCTGCACCATGGTGAAGCACCCGGGAATCGACAAAATTGCCTTCACGGGATCGACTGCAGTCGGCCAGGAAATCATGCGCAACGCGGCCGATACAGTGAAGCGCATTACGCTGGAGCTGGGCGGCAAGTCTCCGAACATTGTCTTTGCGGATTCCGATATCGACAATGCCGTCAAGGGGGCGATCACCGGAATTTTCTACGGCAAGGGTGAGGTCTGTAATGCCGGCTCGCGATTGTTTCTGGAAAGCAAAGTGAAGGATGAGTTCACCGAGAAATTAGTGGCAAGAGCAGCGAAGATGCGTCCCGCCGACCCGCTTGATCCGAAGACCCGACTGGGCGCCATTGTCAGCCAGGATCAGATGCAGACCGTGCTCGGCTATATCGAAGCCGGGAAAACAGATGGTGCGAAGCTGGTGGCGGGCGGCAATCGTGTTTCGGTAGACGGCGGAAAGGGCTTTTTCATTGAGCCGACGATTTTTGGCGATGTAAAAAATGATATGACGATTGCGCGGGAGGAAATTTTTGGGCCAGTGCTTTCGGTGTTGAGCTTCGACGATGTCGATGAGGTCATCGAGCAGGCCAACAATAATCCTTACGGTCTTGCGGCGGCGGTTTGGACGCGCGACTTAAAGAAGGCGCACAGCGTATCTCGGCGACTGAAGGCTGGAACAGTGTGGATCAATACTTATGGATTGATGGACGCGTCGCTGCCGTTTGGTGGCTACAAGAGTTCGGGCTTCGGGCGCGAACTTGGGACGCACGCGATCGAGCATTACACGGAGTTGAAAACGGTTTGGCTGAATATAGGGTGAGTTAGCAGTTAGCGATTAGCAATTGGCAATTAGCATTTAGCCAACAAGCTCCAGCTGGTAGCGACGGTCGCAGGGTAATTGCTAACTGCTAATTGCTAATTGCTTCGACATAGAGAAACTTGAGAGGTTGGCATTATGCCCGGAAAAGTAGCGAAGATTGGAACCTTTAGCGATTGGGAAGGCATGTTCAACGACTGGCGCAAGGACATCGGCGTCAACACGGCGGACATTGAAGCTTTTCATTTCGACACGCTTTACGGCGCGATCGATACCGAGGAGATCGAATTCGGTTCATACAAAGGACGGCGCAAGTGGGAAAATCTGCGGCAGATCCCGACCCAGCAAATGCGCGATGCGCTGATGAACATGATTGTGTATCAGGGCGATACGGAATTTGCCAGCGTCGAACAGCAGCGCAATCTGCTCGAAAACGCGCCTACGGATTGGGATCGGCGCGCGATTACCCGAGTGATGATCGAGGAAATGCGGCACGGCTGGCAGATGTGTGCGCTGCTTGTGGATCATTTCGGATATTCGGGCAAGGTTGAGGCGCAAAAGATGTTGGAGCGGCGCGCTTTCGATAACAAGCGGCTGCTGGGCGCATTCAACGTCGACGTCGATAACTGGATGGATTTTTTTACTTATACGGATTTTGTCGATCGCGACGGAAAATTTCAGCTGCAGATGTTGAAATACTCTGCGTTTGCGCCGCTGGGGCGATCCATGTCCTACATGTTGCGCGAAGAGGCTTTCCACATGGGTACGGGCAACGATGGCCTGCGGCGCATTGTGGAGGCGGGTGTTATTCCGGGCTGGCTGATTCAGAAATATCTCAACAAATGGATTTCAAGTTCCTACGATTTATTTGGCACCGACCATTCTTCGTCGGCGCATTGGGCCTATGTGTGGGGAGTTAAGGGACGGTACGATGAGCCGAAGAATGAGCAAGCGCCGGACCTCGACGATTTGAACGACTACAACCGGAACTTATATCGCAACGAAGTTGCAGGTTTAATCGAGCGCTTCAACGGTTCGCTGAAGCCGGGCCAGCCCAAGCTTTACGCTCCGGACATTAAGTTCAATCGAGAGATCGGACGTTGGAAAGGGCAGAAATTCCACGCGCAAACCGGCGAAGCGTTGGATGACCGAGCCTACGAAGAGCATCTGAAGGAGAACATGCCTTCGGCGGAAGACAAGAAGCTGCTGCTGGAGATCATTGCGAACGAAAGGAAATGGATTTCCGAGAAGGCGGGTGCGCGCGACCCGCTGGCGAGCATCGGCGAAGTTCGGAAGTCGGCGATCAACTTGTGAGTATGGATGGTCTGAGTAAGGATCGTTAGTCGCGCCGATAGAAAGCGGCAGAAAATATGGTGACCGCCTTGGTGGAATCCCAGCTCGCTCGACTGAAGGTTGAGATCGATTGCCCGGTGGCGAGGATTATTCTGCGCAATGCTCCTCTCAACGTCATCGATACTGCAATGATGGACGAGTTGGGTCGCACGTTAGTCGAGATGGAAGCGCGTCCGGATATTTCTGTGATTGTGCTGAGCGGGGAAGGAAAGGCGTTTTCGGCAGGCGTCGATGTAGCGGCCCATACTACCGGCAAAGTCGAAGGCATGCTGCATAAGTTTCATGTGGTAATTCGGGCCCTGGTGGCTACGAAGAAAGTGACCATCGCTGCGGTGCACGGACACTGTCTGGGCGGAGGCGCGGAACTCGCGATGGTCTGCGACATCGTCTATACCGCCGATTCTTCTCAATGGGGATTTCCGGAGATCAAGCTGGGATGCTATCCGCCAGTCGCGTGTACTGCTTTGGCGGCATTGGTCGGGCAGAAGCGAGCTGCGGAATTAATTCTGACCGGGAGGACGATTAGCGGGTCCGACGCCGCGCAGATGGGATTGGCCAATCACGCCGTGCCGGAGGAAAAGCTGGCGGGTGCTGTTGACACTACTGTGCAGGTGTTGCTGCGGCTGAGTCCCGCAGCGTTGGCGGTGACCAAAAAGGCTTTCTATGCATGGGATGCCATGCACTTCGACAAAGGATTGGCGCGCGCCGAGAAGATTTATCTGGAAGAGTTGATGCGGACTTCGGACGCGCAAGAAGGAGTGCGCGCTTTCATGGAGAAGCGCGCGCCCAGATGGACAGGAAAGTAATTCATACATACCTATGGACTACGAGATTACAGCGGAAGAAGTGAAGATGAAGCTTGATCGAGGCGAGGGATTCACGCTGCTTGATGTCCGTGAACCGTGGGAATTTGAGACGGCGCACATGGCCGGGGCGAAATTGGTTCCGATGGGCGACATTCCGTCGCGGGCGCACCAGGAATTAGATCCGGAGGAACACATTGTGGTGATCTGCCATCACGGCGTGCGCTCGATGAATGTGACCGCGTGGCTGCGGCAGCAGGGATTCGAAAAGGCGCAATCCATGCGCGGCGGCATCGATGCCTGGTCGCGGACGGTGGATGGGAGTGTGCCGGTTTATTAGCGGCGAGCGGAGAGTTATGAACTGCGAACTGTGAGCAACCAATCGAGTACGCGATGATCACCGACTGCCATATCCACATTCAGCCGATGGAGATGTTCAAGCCGCAGGCGCTCGAACTGATGAAAAAGAAGCGGCCTAATTTCAATCAAATTGTGGAGTTCTGCCGCTCGCCGAAAGCTTTCGTCAATTATCTTGACGCTTGTGGGATTGACCGCGCGTTGCTCATCAACTACGTGGCGCCCGAAGTGATCGGATTTACCAACGGGGTAAATCAATTCATCGCCGATTACGTTAAGGAAAACCCCAAGCGTCTGCTCTCCTGCGGCAGCCTGCATCCGCGGCATACTACGAATGTATTGGCAGACATGGAACAGATTCTGCGGCTGGGGATTCGCATGATTAAGATTCATCCTCCGCATCAGCTTCTGTTTCCGAATGATTATCTGAACGGCGTGAAGGAGCTTGAGATTATTTATCGCGCGGCCGAGGCCAATGGAGTGCCAGTAATGTTTCATACCGGAACGTCGATCTTTCCCGGAGCGCGCAATAAGTATGGCGATCCAATGTATGTGGATGACGTAGCCGTCGATTTTCCCAAGCTCAAAATTCTGCTGGCGCACGGCGGGCGGCCGCTATGGATGCAGGCGGCATTTTTTCTTGTGCGCCGCCATCCCAATGTTTATCTGGATATCAGCGGGATTCCGCCCAAAACCTTGCTTAAGTATTTTCCGCGGCTGGACGAAATTGCTGACAAGACTTTATTCGGCACAGACTGGCCGGGCCCGGGTGTCCCTGACGTCAAGAAGAATCTTGATGACTTCCGCGCACTTCCGCTGACACCGGAAATGCAGAACCAGATATTGAGCAAAACCGCGCTGAACATTTGGCCGGCGTAATTTGTGAGCTTGTGTAGGGAATACGAGCCAGTGGTCAGACCACCGGGCCAATTCCTGCGACTTTGCTCCTCAGGCTGATAAACAGAAAATTACTCTCGCAACTTGGAGCGCAATCGCCTTTTGGCGTATAAAAGGAAGTTGCGCTCCCCGCATCCCTGGCGTGGCTCGGCAACCCAATCCATCTCAGTGAGCGAGACTCTATGTCGAGCGTGACCAGCACTGCTTCCGGCAAAGGACTGGAAGGCATCGTTGCCACCAACTCCAGCATTTGTTATATCGATGGCGATCGCGGCGTGCTGGCTTACCGCGGCATCGACATTCACGAACTGGCGGATCATTCCACTTTTGAGGAGACGTGCTATCTGCTGTGGTTCGGGCGTTTGCCGAATCGCGGCGAGCTGAAAGACCTGCAAGAGCGACTGGCGCAAGAGCGGCATCTGGACCCTGCAATCATTCAGTTTCTGCGCGACGTGCCCCGCACTGCGTTGCCCATGGACGTGTTGCGGACGGCAGTTTCGGCGCTGGCGTTTTACGACGCCGACAATAAGAAAAACGATCACGACGCCAATGTGCGGAAGGCGATCCGGTTAACTTCGCAGATTGCGACGATGGTGGCCGCTTACGACCGCATTCGCAAAGGCGAGCCGGTAGTGGAAGCCGACCGGTCCATCTCACACGCCGCGAATTTTCTGTTGCAGTTGAACGGAACGAAACCCTCCACTACGGCGGAGCGCGCTCTGGGTATCGCACTCATTCTGCATGCGGACCATGAGTTGAATGCGTCCACCTTCGCGGCGCGGGTAACGGCGGCGACTTTATCCGATATGCATTCGGCTATTACTTCGGCCATTGGCGCTTTGAAGGGGCCGCTGCACGGCGGAGCGAACGAAGCGGTGTTTCGCATCCTGCAGTCGATCGATCGCGAGAAGGCCGATGCGGTCGATTATGTTCGCAACATGCTGTCGCAAAGGAAAAAGATTCCGGGTTTTGGGCATCGCGTCTATCACACGGAAGATCCGCGGGCGACGCATCTGCGCGCCATGTCGCGCGACTTAGGAAAATCCAGCGGGCAGCCGCAGTGGTATGACATGTCGGAAAAAATTGAGCACTTTGTAAAGGCGGAGAAGAAACTCAATGCCAACGTAGATTTTTATTCGGCCTCCACTTACCACACGCTGGGCATCGACGAGGATTTATTCACTCCGGTATTTGCGGTATCGCGCATCAGCGGCTGGGCCGCGCACGTGATCGAGCAACTGGACGATAATCGCCTGATCCGGCCGCGGGCGGAATATCTGGGGCCGGAGTATCCCAATCGGTACGTCGCAATGGAAAAGCGCGGATAAAGGCCACGACAGAGATATTAAGTTTGGCGCCTAAGGGCGCCATTTCTTTTGCGGGGCAGGGATTCGGCGGGGGACATTCGATAGAAAGCAGGTAGAATATTAGAGATGATGCGCCGCATCTACCTCGACAATAACGCCACCACTCCGGTTCTGCCGGAAGTGCTCGAAGCCATGCGCCCGTATTTTGGCGAGCACTTTGGCAATGCATCCTCCATACACCATCACGGGCAGGAAACGCGCGCCGCGGTTGAGCGAGCCCGCGACTCGGTGGCAGCGTTGCTTGGCTGCCGTGCTTCGGAAATCGTCTTCACCAGTGGGGGGACCGAAGGCGATAATCTGGCGATTTCAGGCTTGACCGGCGAAGGCGATCACGTCATCACTTCCAGCATCGAGCATCACGCGGTGCTGCATGCTTGCAGGCATTTGGAGGAGAAGGGATGCGACGTGACGTATCTTCCGGTGGATGGCCGCAGCCTGGTTGATCCCGATGACGTACGGCGCGCCTTGAGGCCCAATACCAGGCTGATCTCGATCATGCAGGCGAACAACGAAACTGGAGTGTTGCAGCCGGCCGAGGAGGTTGGAAAAATCGCCGCGGACGCCGATGTTTATTTTCATACCGACGCGGTGCAGGCTGCCGCCAAGGTTCGGATTGACGTGAAGAAGATTGGTTGCGACGCGTTGACCATTTCCGGCCACAAGATTCACGCGCCGCAGGGAGTGGGCGCGCTTTACGTGCGCAAGGGAATGCGCCTCGAACCACTTTTCTACGGTGGACGACACGAGCGTTCGCGCCGTGCCGGAACCGAAAACGTTCCGGGAATTGTGGGTCTCGGTAAAGCCGCAGAAATTGCGATGCAAAGTTTGGAACAAGGTGACGACGAGAAGATTGCCGCTTTGCGTAACCGTTTGCAGCAGGGAATTCTTGCGCAGGTGGAAGAGGCGGCCGTTAACGGGGATGGCGCGCGGCGGGTGCCGAATACGTCCAGCATTTATTTCGATCATGTGGAAGGGGAATCGATGGTCATCTCGCTTGATCTGAAAGGTTTGGCGGTTTCTACTGGCTCCGCTTGTTCCTCGGGCGCGATTGAACCATCGCATGTGCTTACTGCAATGGGCCTGCGCGCGGACCGCGCCCGCGCCAGCATCCGTTTCAGCCTGGGCAAGCAGAATACCGCTGACGATATCGACTTCGCGCTGGCGCTGGTTCCGGAGACCGTGGCACGGCTGCGGGAATTGAGCCCTGTTCGAGGGGGAGCCGTAACCCATTGATTCCATTGGCTAACTTTTGGGGCGCGACAAAGCCGAGAAGTTTGGACTTTCTCAGTATTTATCTGGATGAGAGTCAAAGCACGCAAGAAAATGAACAACCAGCGCCAAAATCGGATATTTCTCGATGCAGTGCACAGAATCGGAAGAGAATCTAGGCAGAGAGCTTAGCTACATGGAGATCGAGCGATTACATCGAGAAGTCTCTAAAATGGGATTTAACTTTCACGAGATAGTCCAAATCGGCGAAGATATGTTCAAGTAGGAAAGATGAAGGTCACTGCCGCTCAAGTTCGTGAGTATTTCCGCCCTGTCTTAGGGATTCGCCCTCTGAGAGCACAGCCAGGTGTGGGCAGCTTTCTGACGTTTGAGATCGGACCGCGCAGCAGGAATTATGGTCACTTGCAGGCCAGGTGGCGTCTGTGGATTTACTTGTCTAATTGGATACTCTTCCACGGTGATCACAAACTGCTTGACTGGAAGGCTGATCGCAAGCGCATAGCGATCATTGCGCACAGGCTGGAGGAGGAGACGTCACTCACGAATGTCGACTACAACTCGCGAAGCGAAAAGACTACCTTCTCCTTTGGTGACTTCCGGTTAGTTGTTTCGCCCGCCGATTGTCTCGAAAATGTCTCAGACCGCGATGCTTATTGGGTCTTCTTCATGCCCGGTAACCAAGTGCTAGCAGCGGGTCCTAGGGGAATTCATCTTGAGCGGGAAGGCGCTCGTCTTCCCTCAAGAAACTGGAAGAAGAACGAAATTGACGCTTATGCGGGCGGAAGGACAGTCAGGTTGGAAGACTAATGTCTCGAGCACACACTATCGCCGTCGCCATGTCGGGCGGTGTGGATTCCTCCACCGTCGCGGCCATGCTGCGCGCGGAAGGCCACAACGTGATCGGCTTGACCATGCAACTGTGGAACCAGCGGCGGCTGGCCGGGCACGAGGGCATGACGGAGCAGGTGACTGGCCGCTGCTGCTCGCTCGACGACGTTTACGACGCCCGCCGCGTGGCCGAGCACATAGGCATCCCTTATTATGTGGTGAATCATGAGGAGCGATTCGAGCGCGATGTGGTGCGTCCGTTCGTCGCGGAGTATCTCTCGGGGCGCACCCCCATCCCTTGCAGCCTGTGCAACAATCATTTGAAGTTCGATCAGCTGCTTGTAGTGGCTCAGCAGATCGGCGCCGATTGGGTGGCCACTGGACACTATGCCCGCGTGGAGTACGACGATGCCCGCGGACGCTGGCTGCTCAAGCGGCCTGCCGACCGCAGCAAGGACCAGACGTATTTCCTCTTTGGCCTCACGCAGGAGCAGCTCAGCCGTACGCTCTTTCCTTTGGGCGGAATGACCAAGCCTGAAGTGCGTGAGCGCGCCCGTGAGCATGGTCTGGCTCTGGCGGAGAAGCCCGATTCGCAAGAAATTTGTTTCGTGCCGGGCGGTGACTACAAGCGCTTTATCGATGCTTATCTCGCCGAGCGAGGGGAGGCTCTGCCTGATACTGCGGGAGAGTTGGTGACCGCCAACGGGGAAGTGATTGGCGAGCATGCGGGCATTCACAACTTCACGGTGGGGCAGCGCAAGGGCCTGGGAGTGGCCACGGGATCGCCGCTGTATGTGATTCAGATCAATGGAGCCGACAAGCAGGTCGTGGTCGGCGGAGATGAACATCTTTATTCGCGGACTCTGCGCGCCCGGCGGGTGAACCTTATCGCAGTGGATGATTTGCGTGAGCCTATGCGGGTGATGGCAAAAATACGGCATCGCCACGAAGGCGCTTCTGCGCTGTTGGAAAAGATTTCCTCCGATGAGGTTCTGGTGAGCTTCGATGAACCGCAGCGCGCCATCACTCCCGGGCAAGCAGCCGTGTTCTACGATGGCGATGTTGTCGTAGGCGGAGCCTGGATCGCGTAAGGGGTCAAACTCCGCTCTCGCGGCTAGGCCACAGTTGGGCGACGGCAAGCGCCACCGCAATCCCCACGGATACTTCCACAAAACGATGCGAAGCCACGATCCACGCGGCGCTTTGGTGGGCGATTAACAGAATGATGCTCAGCGTGATGGCCGCAAAGCGGTAAGCACTGTGCAATCGGAGCAGCGCGCACAGAGTTCCGCACAAGAAAATTGCGATTCCATATACCAGTGTGTTGGAGGGGAAGAACGTAGCAATCAAGGCTCCCAACACTGCACCCAACGCCGTCCCCGCGAAGCGCTGCCAAGCTACGGCTCTGGGGTTCAGCGTCGACTGAATAATCACGATCGCGGAAATCGGCGCCCAGTAAGACTCAGGCAGCTTTAGAGTGCGAGCCAGCAGCAGAGATACTACCGCGGCAAGCGTAGTGCGTGCCACGTCCAGAAGCGTGTTGAAGGTGAGCTTGTAGGTGTTCGCCATGATGAAGGTTATGATACCCGTCCGAGTTTAGAATGCGGAGCTGGCAGCAGGTTCAGAGGCCTGTGCGGCAGGCGGCGGAGATTGGCCAGCGGTTTCGCTGACGACCCAGCGACAAGAAATAAGCTAGAGTGATGGATTGTTCGCAACTCGGAGGGAATCCAAAAAAGATTGGCCGCGTTGATTCAACTTCTGTTCTAGCCGCGCCGTGCAATCGCAATCGCCGCACGCCCAGGGTTCTGCGCCGTTCTGGTCGCGGCATTTGCGGCGGTCGTGTGCATCCCGCACTTTTGTCAGAGCAAAATATTCTTCCCAGTAGGAGCGTTCTTCCTGCAGAGGAGTTGGGCAGTAGCAGACTTCCACCCAACGTACGGTTCCATCCTCGCCGACCCGCGCATCGTGCATATTGCGCAAGTACTCGCCCTCGGCGACGGAGCCTTGGCCAAGCTTTTCGCTTTGAATGGCATTAAGAAGGTTGCGGCCGCAACCGGGTTTAACTTGAGCTTGAACCAGATACCGCATGAGGAATAGGCCGAAAATCGGCTGGTAACCTAGACTTTAGATGTTTCAGATAAACATTTCATCCTGCGGAACGGGACGCCGGGAAGTGCGGCCGTCGCCACTATTCTTGCGACTCCGGTTGCCCAGGAAAAACTCGACCCCCGCCGTGACGCCGCGGACAATGCCAGATACCTGCCGCACGGGAGAAACTACCGTTCTGGTCACCACATCGGAGGTCTGCTCCACGCGATCAAAGGTGCGAGTAAGCATCTCGTCCGCACGAATGATCTGCAGCCGGGCTCGATCCATCACGTCACTCACGGTCGCATCCACCCGCTTCACTTCAGAGCGCACCGTACCCGTGGTTTCAACCAGATTATCCGCTACAGTCTGCACCTTGGGGCGCAGTTCAACCAGCGTATCGACAAGCTGACCGATCTTGGGATGCAACTGCACCAAGTTATCGGCAATTTGCGCCATCTTCGGCCGCAATTCAACCAACATTGCATCCGTCGAATCGAGGACCGGCAAAGTCTTGGCCTTCAGGTCCGCAACTTCGCTCTCCATTTTGGTTGTGGTTTTCCGAATCCCCACGTACAACGCCACCAGGATGCCAGCCTGCAGAACAACGGCCGCGGTAGTCACCGCGATAAACACCAGGACAAGATTTTCCGTCATAGAGAAAAGCTCCTAATAAAGAGCCTCTTCGCTCTCTTTATACGCCCTTGGGAGGCGCAGTTTCCGTCGTCGCCTCCTGGTAGGCCTGTCTGCCGGCTTCGTAAGCGGCGCGGAACTGATCCTTCTGCTGCGTTACCACATCGCGGCCTTTATCGACCCAGTCGGAGGCCTGCTCGCGGGCTTCGCGGGCCCGGGCGCGAACATACTCCCGGCCTTGTTCGGCGCGGGCTTTGATCTCTTCGCGAGTTTCGCTACCGGAGCGCGGCGCGTACAGGATTCCAACCAGGCCGCCAATTCCTAAACCGGCGAGGAACCACACAAGGCTGCTGCCATCATTGTCGGACATGGGAAAACCTCCTTGGATGAATGCTGCGTTACTAATCGGATGGTAGCACCCACATACTGGAAATACAATTACGGCAGAACCCCTAAGCGGGCATCCGCACGACTGCAACCGCGGACGGAATTCAATTTACTTCTGGGTGGGATTCGCGGGCGCGGAGGCCGGCGATGCGGGCTGTGTTTTGACGGGAGCGGACTTCTCTCCCTGCAAAACCGAGCGCGGGCCGCCATGTTTGATGGCATTGATGGAGAGTGTTATGGAGGTCAACATGAACAGAACGGCTGAGATCGTCGTAGCTTTCGAGAGCGCGGTTGCCGCGCCGCGCGGGCCAAATGCCGCCTGACTGCCTTGTCCCCCGAAGGCGGCAGAGATGTCTCCGGCTTTACCGCTTTGCAGGAGAACAACGATGATAAGAAACAGACAAACGATGACGTGGATGATGGTGACGAGAATGATCATGGAATTCGAGAGTTCCTAAATAATCTAGAATGAGTGCAATGGTGCGGAAGGGGGGATTTGAACTACTCCATCACGTTGATAACACGTAACTTATTGATTTTGCATTCGGCCTGAAGGCCCAAATGCCCCACAATCCCGCTTCCATTGTACGTTTATTGTACGGCGAACGCGCTGCAAAATAGAAAACCGCGCCGAAGCGCTTTCTCTCCGATTCTACCGACAACAGTTTGACATCCACTCCTCCCATCGGTCAAGGCCCACCGACTCCGGCGGCAGTGTCGCTGCGTTGCTAGGCTCCGTACCGTTTGGGTCAATCTGCCGCGATCAATCGGCGGTCGCGATGGGGCTCGGTGCGTGGTTGGCGAGTGCTAAGTTTGCAGTTCTTCCCCGAAGCAACGCCGCAAGTTGGACAAGGAACAGCGAGTACCTGTTTTAGGCTCAATTCCTTTTTCATGGCGCCGAGAAATATTGCCGCAGAACCAATGCACAAGACTGGTCATACTTGAACACTTTATGCGTTGACGGGGAATCCGAACCTAAGTCAAATCCATGCGCAAGACCTGAGCCGACCTTAGAATTCAAGGGATGAATTTCGAGAGCTTCTGGACAAGAAGTTTACCGACCGAATCACTCTAATTCTTCCCCAGCTATTCCGGCCAGGAATGGCTGTCCACCGACAATTCATTGGACAGCGGGATTAAGTGAGGTTATGCAACACCTCAATGAATTGAAACCGGAACAACAATCTCCGCTCACCCCCGAACAAGCCGAGCGCAACCGCCAGTACGGCCCCATCGAAACAGCTATTCCAACAGAAGCCCAGGTCTACAAGTGGCAACGCGAAACCGACGGCATCCACAGCTATCAACATCCTGAAACCCACCGCTGGTTACACATCGACACACAAGGCCAGTTCTTTGACCGGCACGCGGAGCCCATCACACGCGAAAATGCGCTGGAACAAGCGGGCCACTCGCTCACGCAGTCCGTCCCGGAAAACGCACAGTCTCCTACCAGCAGCGGACTCAACCTCAACGCCCACGGAATCAGTCTCTAAACGTCGCCGACAGCAGACATGGAAAAGCCGCTCATTACTAATAGCAAGAGTCGGATCGATCAAGTAAATCGGGAGGAAAACTGATGAACAAGCATATTGTGCAGCTAATACGAGAGCGCTTTCATCCGCTCGTCCGTTTCTGCGGGCCGCAATCTGCAGGGGAGGTAGAGATCGAGCGGGTACGAGCAACGGTCTACCTAGGCGAACTTTCGATTTGGTTGTGGCCGGCCAAAAGTTCTCACAACGGAGTTCTGTCCGATGAACAACTCGGCGACGTAGTTTCGCCACATTTGCTGGTTCGCAATCTGCTGTTGTCGGCGCAGACGTCGATGCAATGCCTGTTATGTCACCTAGACAGGATTGAAGCGGCCGACGGAGACACCGTGTCACTACTGCGCTATTACCTCGAAGATTCCGCTGCAACGGTGGTCGATGGGATGGCTCTGGGACGGATACTCGGTCCACGGGCGGGCGAGACAGCGCAATGAACTGCTACATTCCATCCGGCCACCTGCTCCGACCTCCCAAAGCCACGGGTGTGGGCAAGCTTCGCCCGTTGCACAAGGAATTGGGATCGGGGCTGAACGGAGGGATCACGATGGCGACGACGACGGGCCCTCCCAGCAATTACAACGGCATCCGTGCCGGACTCGTCGAACTGCTCGAAGCCGACCGGGGCTGCCGCTCGCCGGAATGTCAATTCGATTGCGACCCGCTGTGTACGGGGACATTGAATTGCGTATATAAGGTCGGTAAGGCCGAGTGGATTGACACGTATACCCGTGGGTGGTAGCATGCTAGTCAAATGAAGAAGAACATGACAAAAATATCGATCTATCTCACCACAAACCAAATTCGTGGACTCGTCACGCTCGCGACGAGAACGCACCGCACCAACGCTTCGCATCTCCGCGAAGCGCTCGACGAATACCTCAAACACAACCTTGGCCCTACCCGCCTTGTGCGACGCAGAACGCGGTCTTAACGCACGACGCAAGACGGACTCGATCATTCGCTGATGACGACCTCTCCCGAACTCGTTCACTCGTCGCTCGCGGACGTTCCCGAAGACGAACTGGTCGAAGTCTTGCTCTCCAGTCCGTACTGGCGATCGAACCTCTTTTGCTGGGAAGGGATTCCGAAGAACGCCATCGACAGACAGCGAGTGCTGTTGAACGCGGCGCCAGGACACCCGCAAGGAGACGCAGACATTCTCCTGTGCGCTCCTGGCCAGCCGGAGCGAACGGTGGCCTACCAGGTGAAGCGGGTCAAGGTGGGAATGTCACAGCTCCGCTTCAGCGCCCCAAGCAAGCTGCAAGTGTTGAAGGAGGCTGTCCGCCAGACGAACCTACTAGCCGAGGTGGGGTTCTGGAAGGTGTTTCTCTACGTGATCACCGTGGTCGATTCGAGAGAACAGAACTTCGATCAGATCAGTCGCGGCGATATAACCTACGCGGGTCTCTCGAACGATCTGAAACACAAGATCAACGTGGCTGTCTCCAACTCTACGACCAGTTTGGATCCGAGAGTAGGACTCGCCGAGATCGACCTCACTCAGGCGTCGGATAACTCTCCCTTCACCATCGACGCTTCTGGTGCGAAGCTCCACCGTCGAGCTACCGAGGTGCCTCAGAGCGAACAGTTAACAAGCTGGATCAGCGGAGTCTTCAGCCGCGGAGGTTCTGTCATGGAGTACAAGTACCGCTACAACTGGCAAAGCGACACACAGCTCGGGTTTAACTCTCCCCTGGTCGTCGGGATGAAGTTCGCTGACCTGAAGACCGGCCAGGTCTACCAAGTTCAGTCGATCGGTGTGGCTGGCCCCGCGGAGCGTGTCGGTCTGAACCCGCCAGAGAACGCGGTACGAACCGTCGACGCCGGTCAGCTATCGCCCGAAGGCCTAGAAGAGCTGTGTGAGAGGTACAAGTTCGAGGACTCTCCGCTCTCGCTTCGGAAGCAAGAGTTCGGACAGCTGGGTAGTTCGAACAAGACGGTCACAGCCAGCTTGAGGGGAATCGGCGTGACGAAGGGGATGTACTCGATTCAGTGGAACCTAAGCTTGGACAATGGCAAGATTCTCTCCGATGGATTCTCAGCGAAGAACTACGGAGAGGTACCTGACGGGACCTACGTGATCGACTACATCTTCGAAGGCCAGACGATCAGTAAGAGGATCACCATCTTTCGAGGTCGTCACGCGAGCAACTGACAGAGCTTCACGCCTATGACCGAATCTCATGTAGCGCCCGACACAGGTTCTCGCTTAGTGGCACGGCGGCGTGAGAGCTCTTACAGAACTCAACCTCCCGTTGGGCTGTTCCAAAACTCGTCCACCCGGAAACATCGACCAGTACGAAGCCACTCAGTCGGCACAGGCCTAGGTCGCCTGATTCGCAGGCGTCGTCAATGGCGTGGACCGCTGAGGTTGCCATCAGTTCGAGAGAGACCGTGCTGCTTTCAACTAGGAGAATGTTCGGCGCGCCCTCGACATATTGCCCCTGCCTTCTTCTTCGCCACCATGACGACTTGTTCCCACGCCTCGAATCCTTCGGCCATGCCGAGATCACCATATCGAACCAACTGGTTGGTAGCGGCCCGCATTGCTTCCTCGTCTTTCAGGTCCAGTTCCTTGCGGCGAAAATGTTTCACTTCCGCGTACAGCAATTCTCCTCCAAACTGTAGCTTGAGATCGGGCCGGTCTCGCAACTCGACCTGCCACCGATGGTCTAGGAACATCAGGGCCGCTTTTCCTTCGAAGAACAAATCCTGGAATGTCTCTTCGTTCTTCTCGTTCGCCTTGAGCTTGAGCGCGTATTCGTCGACCCCCGTGGCTCCTGCGGCCCGGAGGCGAGCTATTAAGTCGGCGCATTGATGGCTCTCGTTCATCTTGGAAGCGCGGGCGCAGGTTAGGGCTGCTTCTGCCAGTGGCTCGCGGGCTTGTGGAGGCTGATGACCCCATCGAGCACATGCTCCTTCGCCTTCCCACCTTCGAACATCCCGCGCATGTAATCCAGATATGTGCAGTACGTGTTCAGGTGCTTGGCGTAGACATCAGGAGAAGAACGGGCCGAAGGGTCCCGAGAGATGCCGATGCAGGTCATGAACGCGGGGAAAGACACATGGGCTCCGGCGTGGAGCATGTCGATCGGCTTGAAGGTTCCTGAACTAGCGCCCGCCTGGCTGACCTGCAGCAGCCCCCTGCCCCCGAGAATTACTTCATTGACTTTCGGGTATAGACGAGAGAAGCCATTCGGCGTTTCGCCGGAGATTATGTGGTGAAGCTCCTTCTCGTCGGCTATGAAGAGGGCGTACAAAACCGTGACGTAGATTTCCTCAGGCTGACGCAGGCGGGTATACCAGGCAAGCACCTTGTTCTCAACCAGGTCACGACAGATGGAGTCCCTTAGCTCCGCCATCGCGGCGAGAGCCCACCGCGTCATCTTTTCGGGAGGCCCGAATTCCTGAATCAATGCCTCTGCGATCGGGTCTTTGGCGTGCGGCGTCTTCGTCCTGCAACCGGGAACAGAGCAGTTGGGATTGACCTTCTTCGTGTTCGTTCCTTGGTACGACATTTTTCTTCTTTGCTCGCTTTGCGCGACCTGACTCCATGTTCGACGCTAAGAGTTCTCTGGCGGCGGTGGCGGGATCGGTTTGGGATTCGAGGCCAGTCGCCGCCACGTTTTTCGAGGTCGCTCGCCATCGTTCTCATGCTGGAGCGTGAAGCCGCGGAGGCTGCTGCTGCACACGGTGCTGGGTCACGTGGTCTTCCCACTTCGACATGATGCGCTGGCGGTACCCAATTCCCATCCCCCAAATCCGTTGCCCACCCCCTACTTCTTGAACTTTAATCCATGAAGTTGGAGAGCTCGCTGCAAATCTGGATCGTCAGGTCGGATGGTTTCTGGATCCTGCATATTGATTTGAACGGGCTCGAATAGGGCCCAGTTTTCAACGTCGTGTCCATACTTCGAGCGGTAGTAGATTCCCGCGAAGCCGTCGTTGAAGACGATGCGTGATGCTAACTGCGTCACACTTCGCGGGGCCGTCTGCTGCAATACCGATGCGTCCAAATCATCGAAGCCAAATTTCACCAGATGAACTGCCAGCAACGTCCGCAGTCGCCCAATCCACTCGCTGCCGCAAATGTCGGCATACTCTCCGCCAGCAGTCGCAACACCCATGACTCGCTTCTCGCCCCACTCCAACGGTACTTCTCCCAGTGGACAGTAGTCATCCTCTCCCTCAATCTCGGCCAATTCAGCCAGGAGTTTGGGATCAACACGGAATCGGCCTAGCGTTTCGAGAAAGCAACCAAGCCTTTGCGAGGATGCATACACAACACGGTACATCCCTTCGGGATCGTCAAACCGATTGCCAAAGGTTCCGTCCGATCCAGCCGAGGCCCAATCGGGGACAGACCAGGGATCGGGCTTTCTTCCCAATCGATAGATCACGCCGGGGACTTTCAAGAATGACTATCCTCCGGCTAGAAACGCGCGCGCTGCGCCAAGAATCTCCGGACCCACGTCCTCTAAATTTTCTTCTCGCAAGAGCCGAACCGGCACGCGATCATTCAACTCTGGATTCAGACCCGTAAACCACGCCTGAACCACACGTGGCCCTTCGTGATCGTTAATCACCTTCGCCAGCCGATACGCAAGTCGCAATCGTTCTTCAACTCCCTTGTAGGACTCTGAGCCTGCCATCCAGCGCTCTACTGCTCTTGCGTCCTTGACCGACGCGATGTAGGCCGTCAATTTCTTCCCCAGGATTCCCGTCAATTCCGTGACGAGTTTGGGGAACTCTAACGTTGTCGCTTCCCGGTACGCCAACAAATCCGGCCGTGGCGGGGTCAATACTGCCATGTTTTGAGATCTCCTAACCTCAATGCGAGTGTATCAAAATGCCACATAAATAACAATACAATTACCATCAAATACCAGTCATCTCATTGAGGTGTAAACTACTGAAAACACGATACAAAGTGCCAGCAGCTCAAGCGACCCAGTCCTTGCACAGCAATTCCGCTTGAGCAAGAACCGTGAGCGTCGCCTGTTCCTGCTTATCCGGTGGATATCCATGTGCCCGCAGAATGCGTTTCACAATCGCCCGCATTTTTGCACGGACACTCTCCTTGACTGTCCAATCAATCGAGGCGTTCTTCCTAACCGCGTCCACTAGCTCCAACGCAATCTGCCTCAACGTTTCATCACCCAGTACGAAGTTGTTGCCGGGGCACGTCGCCTAAGAGCGGCGAAACTGGCGGAACTCGAAAAACTTCCCGTCCGCGTAGTCAAGCTGACGGATGCGGAGGCAATCGAGGCGCAGTGCGTTGAGAACCTGCAACGCGAGGACATCCACCCGCTTGAGGAAGCTCTGGGTTTCAAGTCACTCTTGGAACTCGGAGAGCCTGCCTACACCATCGCCACCATCGCGTCCCGCGCTGGCAAGAGCGAGGCGTATGTCTACGGTCGTGTCAGACTCGCTGACCTCATACCGCCCGTGGCCGAGGCATTCCTGAAAGACCAGATCACCATCGGCCACGCTTTGCTGATCGCCAAGCTCCCGGCCTCGCAACAGCAGGGAGCATTCTCGGCTGCTTTTCGGGGCTTGTGGACAAGCGAAGGGAACAGCCAAGTCCTGATTCCAGTCCGCGAGCTCGCAGCGTGGATTGAATCGAACATCTTGCTGCAACTGGCGTCTGCGCCGTTTGATAAGCAGGATGAGACGCTGGTTCCCGAGGCAGGTTCGTGCGCCAATTGCCCGAAGCGAACCGGATTCAACAAGCTACTTTTCCCCGACGTGCGAAAGGATTCCTGTACTTCGCCGGACTGTTTCCGGACCAAGATTGACGCTTCCGTGAAAAAGACTCTGGAAACCAAGCCGCAGCTCATCCAGATTTCGGCGGCATGGAATTCCCGCGAGGGCGCTCCTCTGGGACGGAATCGGTATGTGGAGTTGGAGATCAAGAAGCCAAAGGCGAACGGCGCAAGCACCAAGCTCTCAGCCGTTCAGAAACCCTGTGGCAAGATGACCGAGGCGATTGTCATGGACGGCGGTAAGCGCGGACAGGTCGTCAAGGTTTGTGCCGATCCGACCTGCCGTGTCCACCATCCCAACACGCCTTCACCGCAGCAAGTCGAGCGAGAAAGGGCAGAAGAACGGAAGCGCATCGAAAAGGAGAAACTGGCCATTACGACTCGCCATCGTGCCTTGGCCACGATCCTCCAACGCGTGTCGGCCCCGCTAAAGAAGGCCGACTTGCTAGCGGTCGCCCACTACCTGATCGGCCATCTCTCCTACAGCCAAGTCCCGGCTCTGGCGAAGCGGCACAAGGTAGAGGCCAAGAAAGACTCTGCGTCCGCGCAGGAACTGCTGGACAAGCAAGTAGGCACTTACGATGAGTCCGAACTCTGCAAACTGGTTCTGGAAATCAGCCTGCTGGATTCAGCGTATCAGCGATCCACGGCCAGCCGCGACGACGTTCTCATGGACGCCGCCAAACGCTATCGCGTGGATATTGAGAAACTCCAAAAGGCCGTGGCAGCGGAGCTTTCCGCAAAACGAGATAAAAAGACGAAGGCTAAAGCAAAGCCGAAGGGCCGAAAAACGGCGGCATAAGCCAAGTACCCTGAGTTTCTGGCGGAGTGCTAGTTTGCGCTCCGCCATTTTTTTGGGATCCGAGGCCGGCGCTTCGGTGTCAACGGTCTACAACTCTGACCGTTGAAGCTTCTTTTCTTGAACGCACATTGGTGAACGGATACTTACCCCTTCTCTCAGACCCCTGCGGTTCGCGCCGTCCCGTCTGACCCTCGAACCTTGGAGGTAAAACCCTCGTCCAGCATCGTATTGCGCTCGCTCTCAGACATTGTCTGTCCCTGGTTTTCCGCTAGAATCGCCTCGCGCGGGGATGGGCCGTCTAGGGTCCAAAATTTTGTGCGCTGAGCGATTGGGAAATCGCGTTTAATGCCTCAATCACGCCGGATACATCCTTGCCGGACGCTTGGAGCGGCTCGACAAGGTGATTTTTCAAAAACTCAATGGCGGTTTGGCTCTTAGCCTGGAGCGTGGCGAGCACCTCCGCCTGATGGAATCGGGACTCGTATACTTTCGCTACTGTGATAAGCGTTAGAACAGTTGTCAAAATGCAGCAAGAGACAGCAATGTCCACCTCTTCATCCCACGCCACGCCTCCCATGCGCATTGCGATGGAGGTTACACCCGGTCTTTTCCCTGTCTGCTTGGTCCGCATCTGGACTGCCCCAAAGGTCCCGTGCATCCCACGCTCAGTGAAAAAATCATAGAGTGCATCGAATTTTGGTTTGCCGAGTTTCACGCGCACGGCAGAGGGTGACAGCTCTTTCAGAATTTTCTTTTTGTCAGCTCCACCCCAAACGTCTGCCATCGCCGGGAACTGGAAAAATAGCTCCGCCCTATCTAACAGGTCATGTACGGTGCGGAGATGGCTGTAAGTTTGAGTGGTGTACATTCGCTCCGCAAGATAGAAAGCCACGTTCAATTCATCAACGGTCCAATACAACATGCTCAGTGAGGCGAATTGACCCGCGCCGTGTTGGTGTTCTCGCGTGGCGTCAAAGAGCAGGTCCATGACGGATTGCAGCGCATCCAGAAACAGAGGTTTCCCCGATTCCACTACAGGGAAGGTCTTAGTCAATGGTCTGCCCAAACCCTTTAGAAAATTCTCGGCCCGGTGATGCTTGCGCCGGGTAAGCGCGATGAGCCGGAGCATTTTTCTTTTGTCCGAGCTGTCAGCTACTCCGGCTAAGCCTTGCTCAAACGTCAGAGCAACGCCATCAAGCAGTCGGTCATAGTACGCTTTTGCACCGGCGTCCATGCAGGCTTCATTCACCACGGCGAAGTCTAAGACCTCTTTGAGGCGGTCACGGAATAGCGTGGGGTCCGCGATTGCAGGGGCCAACCGCTCTTGCGCGAAGGCTTGAAACTTTTTTTCAGTAATGATCTTGTCAGTGCTCAACGTCTTTTGATGGTAGAAGACTTAGGCTTTCGGCGGAAGTTGGTACTCCGCAACATAGTGGTCACTGATTTTCTTGGACAGCGGCTCTTTGTCGGGTGGGTCCGTTGAAACAATCTGACACCACGCGATTGCCAACGCGGTCAAGTGCGCCGTCGTTGCTTTCACAACCTCTACCTTCTCACCATCACTGTAATTTGGTTGAACGGCTGTCCCCGTTGCATTGAATCTACGGCCTAGTTGCTCCAATCCTCCGTGCGTGTAGCCGTGAAGTGTGTTGATGTAGGATTTAATAGTTGCAAACAGGCCGTCTGCGTTAACCTTCTTTTCAATTTCGTCCGCCATGTTAATCAGACCTGGATAGACGTTCTCACCATTCTTGATGCGGGCAACAATGTCCGGCTTCGCACAGGAATAAATCCAGTGAGCGCGATACGCGCCGTCTATCAGTGGCCGGACAAGAGCAAGCGCGCTGCCGTCATAGCGAGCGGCTTTGAGCAGGTAGAGAATTGCGGCATGGTGTTCGGAGGTGAGTGAGTAGATTGCAGCAACGAGAATCTTTTGGTCCGTGTCACCAACGAATTCATCCGGCACGGTGCCCGAGACGAAATCATGCATCTTCTCCGCTTTGTGTATTTCATCCTGCAGTTGCTTGCTGACGGGCGGCGGCTGAATGACGGGCATGGGCGGGTCCTTCTTTTTGCTAAATTGTGCTTGAAACCTTTAATCCTAGGAATCCCTGTAATTCTAGGCTATCTGAAAATCAGTAACTTGGCTGATTGAGAGCGTTTGCACAAAAATAATTGAATTCGACCGGAAAAGGTCGTCAGGTTAAGATAAGGCGCGGTGTTTCAAGGAACTCTATGAATAGTGCAACCGTCAGGGTGCGCCCCCTGCGCTTTGCGTTTGTGGTAGAGCCGAAGGACAAGGCTGGCCTGCAAAGAATCTTTGAAACCAACTCCGCGCTCTGGGGCGGCGTTTTCAACTTCGTCATTCCGCTTTTTAAGCAGGTTCCCGCTCGATACCGAGAGAAATATTTCAAGACAATCCCGGCGCACGCAATGCTCAAGGGCCTGGTAGAAGCGTTTCGGCCCGATTATCTTGTCGAGCTAAAGCCGGGCGCCGCGTCTTCTTACGGAATCACGTTCCCTGAGAAGCGAATACTGGCGATTGATGATCTGAGCGCGCGCGACGAGCGAAGACGCTGCAAGATTGGAATAGACCTTCGCAGCATATGCGACGACTTGTACCGCACTGCGTTCCGTTTCATCCAGCGCCATCCCCCGGATGTGATAATTCCCGCGCCCAAGGAGAAGAGATTTAACCTGCTGTTTGCCTCCACATTCGGATTCCTGCCCGAGTCGGGACCACTTGCCGATGTCTCGAACATTTTCCTGAAAGCGCTGGATGGAAAAAGGACGGCAATAAAAGCAGTCGAATTTCCCACGCTGTTTAGTCAGAAATATTACTACCCGCTTCGGGCGACCCATCATGAACTGGATACCTTCAGAAATAGCTGGGAGATCGATTCGAAGCTGTTCTATATGGATGAGACATCGCCGTGGGATCTGATTGAGTTCTGGAATCTGAGAGCTCTCGGATGGCACATTGAGCCGTTGCCAGTGAGCCTCGCACCCGACCTGATTGACTACTGTAATGAGTTCATCAAGAAGGTCTATCGGCCTTACCCTCCCCCGTCGAACGCCTATCACCATGCAACGATGCTGTGCGCCCGCTCTCAGTCTGTCGAGAAATTACAAGAATTCATGAGGAAGTTGACCTGGGTTCCGAATACACACGCCTCCCTCGATCATCGCTTTCCACGTATCTGGGAGGAATGGGGACGGAGCGCGGACCATGCTGAGCCACAGACGGTTGAGCATTCGGAAAAATCGGTCGATGCCCATGTATTGGGAGATGGGCTGGACATAAGAACGCACCCCCATGATTTTGCGAAGGAAGATCCATTCTGTTCGTTGACGGCGGCTTGCGCGAATGTTCTCAAGTCGTTTTCTGGGGGAACGCCGATCATTCCGTGGAAAAGCGATGTTGCTGCGGCACTCACTCGGGACTTTGGAGAAGCGAAAACGTGGATTTCGCGCGAAGGTATCGTGTTATTGGCGGGTGAGCATAGCTTCACCAGTTTTCTTCGAGTCCCAAGCCCAATAAACATTTTCTCTTCGATGGCTGAATCGCTCGGCTACAAATTGGATCTGTCTCCAGCCGGTCGGACATGCGTGCAGATCATCCATGCCCTTGGCAGCATCAGGGCGATGGGATTGGTAGCGCGTGGACCGGAGATTCTGAAATTTCTCGACCGCCTAGCGCATGAGGACTTGGAGGTGGAGCTTGAGGGCGAAGAGGGTGACGGCGCCAAGAAGAAGAAACTGCATAAGAGTTTCGCTCCGCTTCCACAAATTGTGGAGATCCTCGAAAGAGCAAATGCGAATAGGTTTTCAAAGGGCAGCAGACATCTGGATGCTCTGATTCGGTCGCATGTCCTCAAATTAGGGATGGCTCTGCGTTGTGGCGAATGCCAGCACACGAGTTGGTTCAGCCTTGAGAGCTTAAAGCCGCGAATGTCATGCCCACATTGCCTGAAAAAGTTCAGCTTCCCGTCAGGTTCTCCGCCCCAGAGGAATCAATGGGCTTACAGGGTGATAGGCCCCTTTACAACAGGAGGTTTCGCTGGCGGAGCATATTGCGTAGGTGCGGCATTGAATTTCCTAACCGAGAAGGTGGCTCGGGAGTCGAATTGGGTGCCGAGCTTTACTATGCGGAATCCCGCTGGCAAAGAGTTTGAAGCCGATTTTGGGATGCTGGCTAAGCCAAGCCGGTTTAGCCATACGTCCTCGCCGCATTTGATCATCGGCGAATGCAAGTCTTTCAATCGGTTTGAGGGCCGAGATTTCGCCAGAGCCGAGGAGGCGGCGAGTTTGTTCCCTGGCGCAGTCTTGTGTTTTTGCACCTTCAATGAAGCATTGGACAAGCAGGAAATCAAAGGGCTAACCAAGCTGACGAAGCAGGGCAGAAAAAGAATGGATGTCGGAAAGCAGATGAACCCTGTGTTGATTTTGACGGCGCGGGAATTGTTCTCCGAGTTCAAAATGACCGACTTCTACTCGATGTACGGCGATAAAGCTGAATACGCGCGACACGTCTACATGCGGGATGACATGCAAGAGCTTTGCGAGTTCACGCAACAGCTTTATCTCGGAATGCCGTCACACCATGAAGTGATGGAGGAGAAGCGCAGGAAGAAGGTAGCACGTCTGGCTGCAAAACCTCCGGATCCGGTCAGCGCTGTGGGAGACTAGAGAGCATGGCAAAGCCGAATCTCAGGGTGACGAAATGGCTGGGCACCGTACCCGCCATTGGGATCTGCACAAATTGTGAGAGGACCTTCAAAGTCCCGCTGGAATCCCTGAAGAGGACATCCGAGGCCCAAGAGAGTCTTCGCAAGCAATTTGTTGAGCACAAGTGCAAACCTGCGGGCTAGGCGCGCTGGAGAAGATCACCCCAGGGATTCCCGGCTAGTGCATGATCCTGGGGCCCTCGCCGATCTCAAGAAACTTGGCTACATGACCACTCCAGTGATCGTCGTTGACGATTGGGTCATCGTGGGATTCGACGCTGCAAAGATTGCTCAGGCTCTTCAGGGTTACCCGTAGTGCAGAACATGCTCTTCAACCGCGCACCACTTTGGGCCAGAACCTGTACTGATCTGAATTCGCTCTGTTACAATTCAGTCACAGAGCATGGACAGATGTTCTGCGTCGCGGTGCCTGCGGGTGGTTTTGGGGCAGTTTGGCTTACTGTCCATTTACTGTCCATTTGACCTCTGAAAATGGATATATTCCATGGACTGGGTTGAAGCAGGCGAAACGGTTGACAGTGAGACAAGACAGTAAACATGCGGGTTTGGCGCTAACCGTATGAAAAGCAAGAGGGGACGTAGTTCAGTTGGTTAGAACGCTGCCCTGTCACCGTTCCGGAAGCAGATCTCTCACCCCTCCAGTTTCTAGCTTTCCGCGTAAACGTCTGCGCTCCTGACCCCGCCCCGAACACCGCGAGCACAATTAGCGATCCCTTGTCGCCCCGTCAATTGCTTCGCGGCGGCAGCAAACTACAACAGCCCACGAACGACATCACCTGCCCAAAGGTGACATGATGTCGTAAACTCTGGGCATGATTCTCGGCGTGATATCGCCATGAAATTGACTACCCCCGGATCCTTGCCAGCGGCAGCAGGCAACATCATTCCTTCGACGCTCCAGTCTCCCGACGCCGTTCGCTTCTGGCTAGCCGTTCTGTTTACGGGAGTTGGTACCGGGATTGGAGCGGCCGCGCTGACTCGACTCCTGGAAGTCGTACAGCATGTGGCTTGGAGTGGATCAGCCACTAACATCCTTGATGCGGCTCAACGTGCGACCCCGTTGCGGCACATCGGAGTGCTTCTGGCTGCCGCCGTGCTCACCGGTATCGGACAACTTCTGCTCAAGCATCTCTCCAGCGGAAACGGCATCGATACAACTGCTGCAATTTGGTTTCACGCTGGACGAATGCCGGCTTTGCGCACGCTGGGAAGCGCCGTACTTTCGGTGATTATCGTTGGCCTCGGGGTATCGCTTGGTCGCGAGGGCGCTCCGAAACAAGCTGGCGCGGTATTCGCCAACTTTTTTTCTGACAAAGGGCGTTTGTCGGACGAGCAGCGCCGGCTGCTGGTCGCCTGCGGAGCGGGTGCTGGAATGGGAGCGGCCTACGGCGTTCCTTTGGGCGGTGCACTCTTTGCACTGGAAGTTATGCGTGGAAAGCTGGCGCTCCGTTTTGTCCTTCCCGCCCTTTTTGCGTCGGTGATCGCGGCGGGAGTTTCGTGGTTTGCATTGCCCAACGCGCCTACGTATGTGATCCCGGCCTTCGTTAGTTCCGCGTCAATCATTCTCTGGGCAGTAGTCGTGGGGCCGATCGCAGGGCTGGCATCCGTTTGCTACGTTCGCATGGTGACATGGGCAGATCGCCACCGGCCTACGGGTTGGGGACGGATCACGGCACCGATCATCGTCATTGGAGCGCTCGGGATCGTCTCGATCTGGTTTCCGCAGATTCTTGGCAACGGAAAAGACATTTCGCAACTTGCCTTCATGGGCCAGGTCGCACCGCTTCTGATGCTTGTGTTACTCGTTTTGAAGCCTGCAGCAACGATCTTGTGCATGCGCAGTGGGGCGCCCGGCGGGATGTTCACGCCATCGCTGACATTTGGAGCCATGCTCGGCGGCGCGTTAGGGCTCCTGTGGTCACACTTCTGGCCCGGTGCTCAACCAGGAATATTTGCATTACTGGGAGCTGGGGCGGTGGTGGGAGCGACAACTCAGGGTCCGATATCCGCTGTGGTTCTGATGATGGAATTGACGGGAAGAGATCGTTCTTTCATCTTGCCGATGCTACTTGTCGTGGGAATTGCGACGCTAGTAGCACGTAGCGTCGATGCACGATCGATTTACGATGCGCGGCTGACGGACGAAGAAATTGAACGACGACAGAAGCAGAGGGACCTGCCCTCTCAGTAAGCCTCTGTAGTGATGGCGCAAGGTTCCCATCAAGCCTGACGGCCCGACACCCGCGCTGGCGTGGGTTCCCCTGTAGGGAACGCAAGAATTGCATCGAAAATATATTCGGAAGCAGCCTTAGAGTTCCGTGTACTCAGGAACATAGTCCTTAAAGAGACCTGTACCGAGATACATTCTTCGTACGGGGATGTAATCAGCATTCTTGCTCGATCTGGCCCAGTCCCAGGCGGTAGCGATCTTTGAACTTGCGAAATAACGGGTTTCGGCCTGAAGAACAGCAGTTCCGGCGAGAAGCATAGCCACCACTTCTTCCCATGTGTCTGCACCGACCACCGCCATTCGCGCGATATGATCGGTGTATCTCTGGAGGAAGCGCATCTCATTCCAACGTGCGTTCCAATCCGCACCCTCCATCTGCGAGAGATCGGCGAGGATCCCGATCGGCCGCTCTTTCCGTTCTTTAATGAGAAATTCAATCTGCGGTACAAATGTCTTGACTTCATCGCCGCTGATCCTTCCGACAACCTTGAACCCGAGAGCAGATCCCCTGCTCTCCTTAAGTCTTTCAATCATCGTCGAGATTCTCCTTTGAATTTGCTTGCAGACCGAAATTCTGACTTGGTAGTTTAGCCGCAGTGCTGGTCCTTCCCACACACCTATGATTTAACAAGGGCCCGAACAAGACTGTCTCCAATTTCTGCTATTGTCCGATGGAACCGTTCCGGTGTTCTCGGCCACCTTGAAAAAAGCGATGACGCACCATACTTTGACCAAGCAGTAAGAGCACGACCAGCAAAATGATTACAAACACGAACTGTCCGATTCCCGGCGAGGGTGGCGTCGATCCTGGGTCTGTCGTATTCAAGGTTGTCAGAGCTACCTCTCCGCCAGGTCAGGCGCTTGCCTTGGGACTCGCACTCGACGACGGGTCGTTTCCACTGTCGCAGTTCAAACTGTATTCGTCCTCACCTCGACACCTCCCACTCCCATGATCAGGCTGTAGTTCGATTTCAGCCAAACTTAACATTGAGGTATCGTACGGGCAATCGCCGGTGCTTGCGAGCATGTCTTTCCGCCTTCATCGTGTGCCGCCCAGAAAAAGAAGTCTGTATCATTTTGGACACCTACATGCGACTTTCTGAGAAGCTCCCCATAACGAGTCATAAAGTAGATTCCATTTACCCGAAACGAAGTTCTAGTCGTGGAGAACAACGTTCAGAAGTGAACTGTGAATTTGCAATGCATCGCCAGCGTGATAATCAATGAAGCCCAATTTTCTAAACCTGTTCATGAAAAAGCTAACCCGCGGGCGGCTAGTGCCCACCATCTCCGCTAGAGTTTCTTGACTGAGTTTGGGGATAGCAACTTGCGACTTTCCATCCTTACCGAAGCGAGCGAGCAGTAGTAGAAGGCGAGCCAGTCGTTTCTCACTGGAATTGAAAAGCTGGTCAACCAAGTCCGCTTCATAGCGGACGTTTCGCGTCAACAAGTACGCCACGAACATATCCGAAAATGCGTGTTCTCGGTGAAGCATTTCCATCATGTACGTCTTCTCGATTCGCATCACCGAGCAATCGCTCATTGCGGTTGCGGAACATAGGCGGAGAGGCTGCCCCGTAAGGCATCCTTCCCCGAAGAAATCGCCCTCGTTCAGAATGCCTATTGTGGCCTCCTTCCCGCTCTTCGCCACAACTGTGAGTCTTACCTTTCCTCTCCGTATATAAAAAACAGCGTCGGACGAGTCGCCCTGAATAAAGATCACTCGCTTCTTGGCAAAGTCTGCGATCTTCCTACTGCCGTCTATGGTCGAAAGGAATGTCTTTGTATCGAATTGACTGAGGTCCTTGGCCACTCCCACTGATGTCACGATTGGCCCCTTTCAAGCGTTCCAAATGCGCATAAGACAACTTCCTCGGCTGGAAGTACTGACAAATGGATGTCTCAAGTCCTATCCTTCCCTGAGACTCCGGGGGGGGTGATCTCCCCAGATCGATCAATGGATGAATTACCCCGCCCGTTTCCACGGGATGTCCGCGCGTGATGCTTGCAGCGAAGGTTCCGATTCTAGCTCTCGTTCAGCTATTTCCTGACAACGCAGGCAGCAATCGGTCCACGGCAACGCCTCCAATCTCTTGCGCGGAATATCGCCAGCACAGGCAACACAGACGCCGTACGTGCCGTCAGCAATTCGCCGGAGCGCTGCTTCGATCATTCGGACCAGGCGTCTGCGCTGGCTAGTTTGCTGGAACAGAGATTCCTTAGCGATGCTGCCGATGGATTGGTCACCGGTGTCTTGCGGAGAGTCAACATCCAACGCCCGTGTTTCGCTTGCCAACCGACCGAGGAGCCGGACAGCATCTTCCCGCCGGGACTCAAGCTTCCATCGGTATTGCTGAATCTGTGCTTTTTCCATAGTCTTCACAATTCCTCCATTTGTGTGACAAAGGCCCTGTACACCTGAGACGGTGGCCTTCGCCGTCCCTGCTTCGCTTTTCAGAACCAATCAGGGTCGTGCCCCTACAGTTACAGAGCTCGACTATGTGTCCAGGTCGTCGAAAACCACTTCGGGTCGTTCCGAGTTCCGAAGATACGAATCAAAAAAACGAAGCAGGAACGGCGTCTGGCTGCCTATGCCCGCAAACAACAAGACTGGGATGTCAGGCTTGATCCGCTTCATCTCCGCACGCACCGCACTGCCTGTAGCGTCTGGCAAGTCGTATTCCAAAAGAACGCCGTCAATGTGCAGATCGGTCAGGAGGCGCAGGCCTTGGCTGCCAGTTGTCGCTGCCATGACCTCGTAACCCGCCGCTTCCAGCATGTATTTCAGGGCGTCCATGTACTCAGGGCGATTCTCAACGCAAAGAACTCTTGTGGAATTCATTTGTCTTTGCTCCCGCGTGTTTGGAAATGCGCGAAACCCATCCCGCTGTTCTTCTCGTGGCGGTATTTCGGGAAAAACCCAGTCAATCCCCTGCCCAAGCCCCGGCCGCTCGTCCAGCGACGTATGGCTCTGTGCGGGGCAGGGACCGGCGTTAGCATCGGATCTCCTCAGGAGCCTTATTGGCTGTGACGGCCTCCCTGAAATCACGACGGACCTCCTCTTCGCGCTTTAGGACACGGTTGAGCTCCTGAACGATCTTCAACAACTCATCGGGATCTTTTGCTTCCAGTGCCGCGCTGCACAAATCTCTCCAGCTCTTGCGGTGTGCTTCAGCCATGGGGTGTTTCCTCCGAGACTTGATTGCTGTAGGAATACTGCGGTTGACCAACAGGCGTTGTTGCATGACATTCGCTGTAGCAAGCGAAGCTGCAAACCGGCTGTGGCGCTTGGGCCGAACCAGGAGGGGTTAGCTGATCGGAGGAGGACGGTTGTAATGCCAACCCTCTTTCACGATTTCGAGGGAGGGCTCAACACTAGGGGTTGGGTGACGCGAGACGACCGGTGGCGGTGCATTCACCGCGATGCTCGGGGTAGTTGCCCACTGGGAATCTTCATGATCAAAAAACAGTCTATGATCATGGTCCGCCGCCGAGGTGGCAGCCAAACCAGTGGACATGTGAGGGAGACTTGGCGGAGCGATGCGCACCGACAGAAGGCTCAGTGCGGCGATGCACATGATTAGGACGCGGTACGAAATCAACCCGCGACTGCTTTTCCGGATGGGCCGGACAAGCGACATGTGTAAACTCCTCTATACCTAGATGATTTTACCGCCGTTTTGGTTAACCGGTAACGAATTTCTCTTGCCTGGCCCCGAGAACCCGGCCAGCGAAGCGACGGACCTTCTTGACTGAAAACCACCGGCTTCGTGAAATCCGCCATCACCAAAGGCCCGGAAGTTGCGAGCGCGAGTCATTCTAGGGCCGGAATGAAAAACGATGGTGTAGCTTGGTCGATTCCCATGCGCTTTCATTGACATCTCCAAGAAGTAGGCCATCGTAGAGCAATTCACCAAGCCGCGACTGTTCAATACTGCTCAGTTTCAAACATGCCAAAAAGTGTTGACTCGAAGAGGCGATTCTTATGAAAAAAACGATACTGGTGGTTCTAGCGATTTGGGCCAGTGTTCTACTAGCGCAGGAAAGCAATGTTCCCAGCGTGCCAAGTAGGGACGGCTCGAAACATGCCAAAGGACTGATAACAGTTCAGGGTTGCGTCGGCAGATATACCGGCGACTACATTCTGACGAAACAGGACCCGGGCATGACTTACGAACTTCAGGCTACTGGCAAAATAAAGCTTCGTCACTACCTTGGAAAACGAATGGAAGTCACGGGGAACGAGTCCCCGTCGATGAGCACGAGTTCCGACACTTCAGCAAGAATGGGTTCTCCGGCCCCAGTGACGTTAACCATTATCTCAATCAAGACCATCAGCAACAGAATGCACCGTACACCAAACCTCCGACTAACGTACTCATTATCTGAGTCGTAACCCGAAAGAGGTGTGGCAAAGGAGTGTGTCGCGATGCTCTGCCTAGCTTGCGGTTCGAAAAGGAACTTCCGCTTCTCGCTCTTTGGTCTTGCTGCGTGGCTTTTCATCCTGTGGTTTGTAGCGCCAGGTTTCGGCCAACAAATAGCGCCGCAAGTCCCGACCGTCGCCAGTGGTGGATCGGCGAAGCCTGACGTTGACAAAGCAAAGTTGATGGGAACCCGACCTGCAGAACCCCCGCCAGTGCTGCAGCAACTCAATTCTGCGATCGAGCAGCTTACGGCCCGGATTTCGCCTGCGGTGGTTCAAATTTTGGTTACCGGCTATGGACCTCTGGAAGAGAACAATCATGGTCAAACGGCGCTCATAACCCGCGAGCATGCGATCGGCTCGGGAGTGATCGTCGACCCTGACGGCTACATCATGACAAACGCTCATGTCGTCGAGGGGGCGCAGCGCATCCATGTGGCTCTGGCAGTGCCTTCGGTGAATTTCCCCGACCAGATTGCGCCGGCGGGCAAGCAGCGAATTGTGGAGGCACGACTCATAGGCCTCCACAAGGAAACAGACCTCGCCCTAATCAAGATCGATCAGACTGGACTACCCACACTTTCTCTGGGCAATCGCCGTCCTGTCCATCAAGGAGAATTAGTGTTCGCCCTGGGCAGTCCCGAAGGACTTGAGAACTCGGTGACTATGGGCGTAGTGAGTTCAGTTGCGCGGCAGGCAGATCCGAACCGTCCGATGGTTTACATTCAGACCGACGCTCCGATAAACCCAGGGAATAGCGGCGGTCCGCTGGTGGATACGGACGGCTATGTAGTAGGGATTAACACTTTTATTCTCTCCGCGGCGGGCGGGAGCGAGGGTCTGGGATTTGCCATTCCGGCACGGATCGTGCGTTTCGTGTACGAGAACCTGCGCAAGTCTGGGCATGTGCATCGCATCGAGGTCAAAGCAGGCGCCCAAACGATCACTGGTGGCTTGGCCGGAGGATTGGGGCTCGCGCAAAATTGGGGAGTCGTGATCGATGATGTTACGCCGGGAGGTCCTGCTGAGGCGGCTGGGCTGAAGATCGCGGATATTGTAGTCAGCGTCGATGGCCGACTCATCGGCACGCTGCCGGCCTTTACTGCCGCTCTCTATCTACATCCTTTAGATGAGGTGATTAAACTCGAAGTTCTTCGAGGGACTGAACGGAAGACGCTTTTCATTCCCGCGCTTGAGATGAAAGATCCGATGGATGCCCTGCCTGATTTAGTCAATTCACGCGACAGCTTGGTTTCCCGGCTGGGGGTACTCGCACTTAGTTTGAACGATCAGGTGCGTTCCATGTTGGGCACGCTGCGCAATCGTTCGGGAGTTGTGGTGGTGGCACGAGTGGCGGGCGTCATGAGTTCCGAAACTGGCCTGGAGACAGGAGATGTTATCCACAGCGTGAACCAGGTATCGATCGACTCGTTGAGTTCTCTCCGGGCGGCTCTGACACAGATCAAGCCACATGATCCGGTCGTGCTGCAGGTGGAGCGCGGCGGTGGACTCCAGTGGCTAGCGTTTGATATGGAGTAGTGCGTTCCGGACCCGACTCATTGAGTTCCGTGAACGAACAGAAGTTGCAAGCGACACGATGAAACTTGCGATATAGTGACTTTGTAATTTGGCTCAAAATGGCGAATGGTCTTAATTCGGGCCCGGGCCGCTGGATGGTTTCCCGTCGCCGACTTTTCCTGGTCGGCGTCGTCATTTCTGTTCTAGCCGTAAACGTTGGAACGCGGACATTCCGTCTGCAGATCTCCCATTCCGCTACTGTAGCGGACGGTTCCACTCAGGGGATGCGACAGCACTTGGACCGCGATGCACCGTCTTGGGTTGCGCCCGTTCTGCAAGTTGCGATTCTGCGCGTCCATCCTTTCCACATTCCTGCGGCTCATCCCGATGGATTCCCAAGCGTCATGCCGCAACAGCGTCCTTTTGATCGACCTCCTCCGTCCTGCTGATCTAAGGTTCTCCTCCTATTCCGGTTTGGACTCCTTGGCGCAATTCCGTCCACTCGCTGGTGCGTTGCGGCCCGGTCGCTCCGGGCGAAACCGGCTGAATGGCCTCTCTGGAGGTTGAAATGAAGCGAGTGTTATTTCTTGCAGTATTGATTGTGTCCATCGTGGAATTCATGATAGAGCGCGACCGGCTGTATCTTCTCTTTACGGCTGTGGCCTTGCTGGCTCTGATCTACAGCTTGTTCCAACAAAGAGGGCGGATTCGCGCCACTCCATGTTTAAGCGGGCATACTAAGCAGAAGGAAGCAGGTGAGATTGCGAGCGAACCCCCATTGGGAACACGCGGTAGTTATGTCGAGAACAATGGTCTGAAGGCGTCACCGATTGCAACGACGGGGTGTGATTGAAAATCTCTCAAAAAGGGCTGTACGCATTGCAGGCGATGATGACGCTCGCACGGCGATACCAACAAGGAGCCATTAGAGTTCGGGACATCGCTTCTGAAGCGGACGTGCCGGGGAAGTTTCTTGAGCTAATCCTGCTTGAATTGAAGAACGCTCGCATTGTCGAAAGCGTGCGTGGCGCAAAGGGGGGCTATCAGCTCCGCCGTCCGCCGTCCCAAATTCGGCTCAGTGAGGTCATTCGCCTGATCGACGGGCCGCTCGCGCCATTCGGGGATGCGGATCAACTGCGAGTTCTGATTGCGCGAGATGCTGACCACCGCGCTCTCTACCAGGTGTTCTTGGATGTGCGGGACCGGAGCCGCCCGAATTCTGGAGAATACTAGCGTGGCCGACATTATTAACGACCGGAAACTTCCACGTCCCAAATCGCACAAACGCCATTCCGCGAACAAACACGACCGAAAGGAAGCGTAGAGGTCATGTGTCCTCGGTTCTGAGAACGGCGGAGGGCCCATGAAATCCCACGCCTTCCCTGTCAGTCACTCTCGTCCATCCTCAGGTCCGAAAATGATCAGCCTGCATGCGCCCCACACCTCGCGGCTTTCTGCCCGCGACTCCACAATGCCGGTCGAACATCTTCACCATCGATGCACTCTAGTACGAATCAGCTATTGATGCACCTCTAGGACTTCCGTCACAATTCGGCGCTAATTCGTGCGGGATGACGTTTGCAAGAATCTGCGCAACTCACAGGGCTAGCTTCGACGGCAAAACTGTGGTTCCGACGAGTCATGCAGAACACCAGCTTCGTGAATGAGTTGAAAAGAGCTCAGTCAGGGGATGAGATATGAAACGCGGAATTCTAACGCGCTCGGTGGCGGGATTCGTTCTTCTTGTGTGTAGCGTCGCGTTGGCCCAGCAGTCTCTCCCGATTTCAGGACAATCGGACTCGATGCCCCAACAACCTTCTCCCGTAATGGACTCGGCACCAGTCCTCCCGTCGCAGCAAGCAACAGGATCCGCTCCGCAGGGGGCGCCTCCCCCGCCGCCTAAGCACACGCTCGGTCCGCTCGAAATTTCGGTTAACTGGCGCACCCGCGCCGAGGGTTGGTACTGGTTCGAGGGCGCCACGGGGAACAGTGAATACGGACTGTGGGATTCGTTACTGCGATTGGGAATCGGGCAGACTGGGGAACATTTTGATTGGTTCATCGAAGGGGAACAACCATCTATTCTTGGCTTACCAGACGACGCCGTGGTCGCGGCTCCGCAGGGCCAACTCGGCCTGGGTGGAAACTACTATGCGGCGAATAACAACCACACGAACGTCGCTAACGGATTCGTGAAGCAAGCATTTGTAAACTTCAAGGATCTAGGACCGGCCGGTTTGAAGCTGGGCCGCTTTGAATATTTTGACGGTCTTGAAGTCACGCCCAAAGATCCGCTGCTGGCGACTGTGATTCAGACGCGCATTTCGAGCCGCTTGATTTCGAATTTCGCCTTTACCGCCGTGCAGCGGTCGTTCGATGGAGTCCAACTTTCCGCGAACGCTGGACAAAACAGTTTTACCTTCCTGGGGGCACGACCGACGCAAGGAGTTTTCCAAGTGAAGGGGATGGACGAACTGGATGTGGACACCTACTACGGGGCCTATACCCGGTCGGTCACAACAGCACAAAGCGCGGGAGAACTGCGCGTGTTCGCACTAGGCTATATTGATCACCGCACTCTGGTGCTAAAGACCGATAACCGTCCTTCTTCGGTTCGCGCGGCCGACCTTGGCAAGATTGAGATTGCAACTTGGGGCGCAGACTACGCCCACGTCTTCAACACCACCAATTCCGGCAAGTTCGATTTTCTGGTTTGGGGTGCCGTCCAAACCGGTTCCTGGGGTAGCCTGGCACAACATGCGGGCGCGTTTGTGGGAGAGGCTGGGTGGCAACTGCCAGTCAAAGCGCTGAAGCCTTGGATTAGCGCGGGCTATTCCTACGGCAGCGGCGATGGGAACCCCAATGATTCGCGTCATGGCACTTTCTTTCAAGACCTGCCCACACCGCGCCAGTATGCGCGCTTCCCGTTTTACAACATGATGAATAACGAAGACTTGTATGCCAGTCTGAATCTGCGTCCAGTTTCGAAGCTTGCTTTTCGCAGCGAAGCGCACACGCTGCGACTGGCGAATGCCGCCGATCTTTGGTATTCAGGTGGGGGCGCGTTTCAGCCGAATACCTTTGGATATACAGGTCGCCCGAGCAACGGCAACCGCGGCTTGGCCAACGTCTGGGATCTCAGCACTGACTACCAGATTACGCACTCCTTCAGCACCACTCTGTACTACGGCCATGCCTGGGGCAAGGGCGTGATTTCATCGATTTATCCGAAGGATGCGAATGGGCAGCTCATTTTCCTGGAGACCAACTTCCACTTTTAAGCGCAGGGCGACGCAGTCGGTGCTTGCCGCAGAGCGGCAGGTGCAAACGCCACCTCAAATCAATGGTCAGGAAACATAAGCTCTAGACGAGCCGCCTACTTCCCCAGACGGAAATCGACATCGGGTATCACAGATCGATGTGCCCGCACCCACTTGCGTCAAACATCGTCGTGGAAGCGTACTAATCCTTCGAGCAGCGATCCTATGGACTCTTTCAGGTCCCGGATACACTCCAATCCGTTCGTTGAAGTCGCGCGTGGGTTATTTGCAGAGTGTACCAAACTGACCATATTGCAAAGTTGAAATCGGACATACTTGTAAGCAATGACAAACACAAGTGAGAGAGGAGAGATAACGAGTCGTGAGAACGCTAAAGAAGCGGAAATCATTCAGGAGTCGAAGGAACTAATAGCGAAAGCAAAACGGTCATCTGCGATTGTTGGCACGAAGAACCTGGCACGTCGCAACCAAGAACAGGATGGTCCATCTCGCGCGCGAAAGAGCAAGCCTTGAGGCACGGCTCACGGAGACTTTGCAGGCATGACAGCCAAACTTGCTACCGTAGAAGATCACATTCTGGCGGGTATTGAAGCCGCTGGCGACATGGCCGACGGGAGTATCGTTCCCAGCAGCGCTAGCGACATGCCGCTGGGCGGTTTTGCGCAATTCGACTCCGGATACCTCTCACCTTACTTCGTCACAGATCCCGAACGTATGGAAGTTGCGTTCGAGAACGCCTACATCCTCGTTCACGAAAAGCAAATCGGTTCTAAGCAAGACCTGCTTCCCCTACTTGAGCAGATCACAAAAAGTGGCAAACCGCTGGTCATAGTCGCAGAGAATGTTTGCGGCGAGGCGCTGGCTACTCTCGTCGTGAAGAATCTGAGTGGGCCGCTGCGAGTTGCCGCCGTGAGGGTGCCGGGCTCATGGGATCAGCGCAAGAGTATGTTGCAGGGCATCGCCATCCTTACCGGGGGCAAGGCTATCACCAAAGGCCTCGACATCCAGCTGAGAAACATACAGCTCTCTGATCTCGGTCAGGCCGCGAAGATCACCATCGACAAGAACAACACGGTGGTCGAAGTCAGGGCCGTGTACGACCCGCGAATCAGAACGCTTGCGCCACCCCAAGCGAAGACGGGATTAGAGGGGATGTCGATGTACCGAAACGAATCACTGCTGCAGACATTGTCCGACCGAATTAGCGACTGCAGTGCTGCAGATTAAATTGGAGGAGGCCAGTATGGCAAAAACAGCAGTTGGTTTGTTTGAGAATTCGAGCTGGGTCGACGAGGTCGTTCGCGATCTCGAGGCCAGCGGTTTTCCTCAGAAGGACGTCCGCATCTTAGGTGAGCCGTGGGAGATGGCTGGTAGCGGCGTCATGAGTACCCCACACACCGATTTTGAAGTGGACCTGACTCGGGAGCTCAGGATGATCGGAGCCGCCGATGCGGACGCGGAAGCTTATGTCGAAGGGGTACGGCGGGGAGGAGTCATAGTTTTCGCAACGGGTTCGGGCGAAAAGGCGGACGCCGCCGCTGAAATTATGAACCGCCATTGTTCTGTAGAGATCGAAAAACTGAGTGCCTCAGTACCGCATCTCCCTGGCACAGACCGCGACGACATGGCTCCCGTTCACGATGGTTCTGTGCAAGCTGGTAGGGTTCGCTCTCCCGGCGCCGGTGCGCGCTTGTTTGTGTGGTAGCTCTTTCACGAAAAACAGATTTGCCGTCAGTCGCAGCGAAACAATGAAGGTGCTGAGGGGAGTCACGAATATGAAATTTTTCAAATATGCCGCGGGCTTTTCAAGGTCTCGTTTGGGCAATCGGAGTCTGGTTTGCCTCTTGTCGTTAGCTCTGTGCTTCGTGACCTGGCCTCCGAAGCTGGCGGCCTTTCAAGACGCCCCTACCCCGGCGCCGGCCGCTCAGGCGCCGCCATACACCCAACAGACTCCCGATCAGTTGCAGCAATTGGTCGCGCCGATTGCGCTGTATCCGGATTCGCTGGTGGCGCAGATTCTGGCGGCGTCGACCTTTCCCGAGCAAGTCGTCGAGGCAGACCGATGGGTACAAGCGAATCCCAATTTGAAGGGCGCCGATTTGGGTAGGGCTGTGGACCAACAACCCTGGGACCCGAGCGTGAAGGCGCTGGCTGCGTTTCCATCTGTTCTGGGAAATATGGATAAGAATCTCTCGTGGGCATCGTCTCTAGGCGACGCATACTACAACCAGCAAGCGGACGTTATGAATGCCGTACAGGTAATGCGCCGGCGGGCGCAACAGGCTGGCAACCTTAAGACCACACCGCAGCAAACGGTCGCGACGGAAGACTCTGACATCAGTATTGCGCCAGCAAACCCCGATGTCGTTTACGTCCCCGCGTACGATCCCTGGCTGGCGTACGGAGATCCCATCGATGCATGGGGGGGGTGGTACCCGTATCCCGGAATCTGGTTTGGCGGCCCGTATCTCAATTTCGGGCTCGGCTTCGGGATTGGCTGGTACGGCGGTTATGGCTGGGGCTGGAATAACTGGGGATTCAACTGGCGCGGTGGATATGGAATGTACGGCGGCGGCCGGTACTACTCTCGCAGCAATACGTTTTACAACCGGAACAGCTACTACCGAGGAGGCGGCGAAGGGGGCGTAGCAAGGAACGTGCAACGCGGGTCGAGCGGCGCTCGCGGCGGATTTAACGGCGAGCGCGGCGGAGCGAACGCCCGCTCCGGCGCCGCCAGCAGGGCTTTCAACGGAAACAGGCAGGCTGCACGAGGATACGGTGCGCCTCGAGGTCAGAGCGGCGTCCGTTCGGGCGCATTCAGCGGCTACCAGCGTGGTGGACAGGCCCGAGGCTTTTCGTCTCGCGGCAGCGCCAGTATGGGCGGCGGCATGCGGGGCGGCGGTTTCGGTGGTGGCGGGCATGCCGGTGGCGGAGGTCACGGCGGTGGCGGGCATCGTTGAGTCGGAGGCCCTTTATTTTCCGGGTAGTTTGTAAGAGTTAGAAATGGAGAGAAGCCATATGCGACGAACGACGCTGAACTTCGACAAAATTGATTGGGCCAATCTTTCTAAACTGTTGGCGGTCACGATCGTTTTCACGATGTGCCTACCTACGCGTTCCATGGCGCAGCAGCCGGACCAGAAAACATTTTCATCCCCGGAAGACGCCAGCCAGGCACTGGTCACGGCAGCGCAGGCTAACGACGAAAAAACAATGCTCAATATCCTGGGACCGGATGGGAAGCAAATCGTCTCGTCCGGTGACGAAACCGAGGATGCCACCAGCCGCGCTAATTTTGTAGAGAAATATCGGGAAATGCACCGTTTGGTGAAAGAACCGGATGGAACCACTACCTTATATATAGGAGCGGAGAACTGGCCCACGCCGATACCGCTCGTGAACCACGGAGATTCATGGTATTTCGACACCGGGGCGGGCAAGAAAGAAATTTTGTACAGGCGAATTGGCCAGAACGAAATATCGTCCATTCGGGTTTGCCAGGAACTCGTCGCGTCGCAAAAGGAATACTACTCGGCACAGCACAACGAGTACGCCGAGAAAATCTTCAGTGATGAAGGGCAGCACAACGGCCTCTATTGGAAAGCTGCGGACGGAGCACCAGAAAGCCCCATCGGACCGCTGGTGGCGGCAGCTGCAGAGGGCTACTCCAAGAGCCAGACGGGCGCTCCGACTCCCTATCAGGGTTACTATTTTCACATCCTGACTCGCCAGGGGAAAAACGGTCCAAGCGGCGCGAAGAGTTATATCGTAAACGGCAAAATGACCGGGGGATTTGCGTTCGTGGCCTATCCGGCTGAATACAGATCGTCCGGCGTGATGACGTTCATTGTTAACGACGACGGGGTAGTTTACGAGAAAGATCTTGGTAGGAAAACCGATGTTGTCGCCAAGAAAATGAAGGAATACAACCCCAACTCCAGTTGGAAAAAGGCTGAAGAACAGCAGGAGGAGACTGCCAGCGACCAGCACGTCAAGTAAGAGGCATTCTGCCGCTGAACTCGCTCCAGCGCATTCATGCCCGCTTCGTACACCGCAAAATATGCCTCTTCAGAATCCGCATCTGGCATTGGGCAGTTGCCAACGCCGAGTAACCCTTTGGATCGCCGCCAACGCGATGGTTCTGAGTTCGGTGGGGTGCGCACATAGATCGAAAACTTCACCAACCGTGGCTGACGCAGCCAAGCCCGTTCGCAGAGATGTTCCTGTCTATTCAGAGTGGATCGGTGCTACCGTCGGGTACATCCCGCCCAAATCCAGGCTAGCGACCATCCTCGGCCTCATTCCAATGAGAGCCGGACAGCGAGCAGCATGCCCTGCTTGCATATGCAATTCTCGGAGGGTTGACCGTTTCCAGCATAGTTACCGTATTTCTGGTGTCGGCCGCGCACCTTCTCATTCATCGCAAAGACGTTCATGATGACGAAATCGAACTTCGATCGGGTGAGGTGATCTATGCGTAACCGAAGTCTAGTTTTGCCGCTATGGCTTCTTCTGTGCCCCTTTTCTATGAGAGCACAAGAGAGTGTCGTGAAGCTTCCAGACGCGCCGCAACTCCAGGCTCAAGCGCAACAGCCTGATCCAGCGCTGCAACCCCCGGAGACCAATCCCGCGCCCCCTGCTCCTCCGATACCTCCGACGGGCGAGACCCTAACGCGCCAACAGGCGGAGCAGTTAGCCCTCAAGAACAATCCACGGATCAGCGTCGCGGCACTGCTTGCCCTCGCACAGAAGCAAGTCGTCCGCGAGACTCGCTCGGCGTTACTCCCGACTTTGGATGGCAATGTGACGGGGGTTGACGCGGAAGAAGCAAGCCGCCTATCTTCGGGTTCTCTAGCCGCGTCCCGGCTCCTCTATCACGTGGGAGCAGGGGTTGACCTCAATCAGCTGATTACTGATTTCGGTCATACAAGCAATTTAGTGGCTTCCTCCTCCTTTGAGGCAAAAGCTTCCGAGCAACGATCGGAGGCGACGCGAGAGGACATCGTCCTGGCGGCGGACATTGCCTTTTACAATGCTCTGGAGGCGCAGGCCACTCTCCAGGTCGCGGAAAGCACCGTCAACGCCAGACAGACGGTTAGCGATCAGATCGATGCTCTCACTGCCAACAACCTCAAGTCCACGCTCGATCAGAGTTTCGCGCAAGTCGATTTGTCGCAAGCCAAATTGCTCGATCTCGATTCGCAAAATCAGTTCGATGCCGCAACGGCGGATCTCAACGAGGTGCTCGGAACCACGAACGACCAACAGTACTCTCTGGTCGACGACCCGTTGCCTCCTCAGCCGGTCGCGACTTCAGCGGAGGCAGTGATTGCTCTTGCCTTGCAACAGCGTCCCGATCTTCTGGCTCTCAAACTGAACCATGAGGCTGATCTGCGCTTTAGTCGAGCGCAGCACGACCAGCTGCTCCCTACGGTCTCCGGGCTGGGTGTTGTGGGTCTCACTCCCGTCGGATCTAGCACCTATTTCACCACGAACCGCTATGGAGCGGCAGGCGTGAACATAGGCATACCGATCTTCCATGGCTTCAAATTCCATGCGCAGGCCACCGAAGCCGACCTGCGTGCCAGGGCATCGGACGAGCAGAGCCGCGTACTTATTAACCGTATCGTACGGGACGTCCGTACTGCGTGGCTAAGAGCGAACACCGCAAAGAAGAAGATGACTGTGACCGCGGAGCTCTTGAAAGAGGCCAACACGGCGCTCGATCTGGCCGATACGCGGTATCGTGCTGGTCTCAGCTCCATCGTTGAGTTGAGTCAGGCCCAGTTACAGCAGACACAGGCGGAGATCGGCGAAGCGAATGCCCGATTTGACTATGAAGCCGATCTCGCGGCGTTGCGGTTCCAAAGTGGATCTCAGCCATAGGTCGTAAAGGAAGGCAGCGCATGAAGTTCGCAAAACCGGAAGTGAAACGAATTCTATTCGCAACTGATTTCCTAGGAAGTTCACACCTCGCGCTCGACTATGCGGTGGCGTTCGCACAGCACTTCAAGGCCAACATCGTCATGGTGCATGCCTTGGAGCTCGTGTACCCGGCTACAGAAGTTGAGATAGAAACATCCCGACCAAGCATGACACGAAAACATGCTCTGGAGCGAATGGAAGCCATCGCATACAGAGTTCGAGGCACTGGACTTGAAGTGGAGACGTTTGTCGAGGATGGCATTCCGCACGAAGTAATTCTCCGAGCCGTCAACCTTCATTCAGCCGATCTTCTCGTTCTTGGCGTTCATGGGATCCATCGTGGAGTAGCGCATCTCCTGATTGGCTCCAATACGGAACGAATTCTTCTTTCCGCGAACTGCCCAACGATGACCATCGGCGCCCATGTCTTATCAGGGGTTGATCCTAAGCTGCACTTTAAAGAGATTCTTTACTTCTCTGATTTCAGTCCGGAAGCCACCGCGGCTGCTCCGTATGCCGTCTTCCTCGGTAAGGAATTTCGCGCTCCCGTCGATGTATGCCAACTATTGCCCGCGCTGGCCGAGGACAATCCAAGACTTCGTCAAGATTTGGCGGAGGAGTACTGCGAGACGATTCGGCACGAGTTTCCTGAGTCCGACACAAATTGGGCTATACCATCGTTTCACTTGGACCGAGGCATGGAGTTGGACGAAATCGTTAAGCGCGCTCAAAGTCAGAGCGCGGGATTGATCGTTCTCGGAATCCATACCGAATCTCAGCTGGGACGTCACCTGCACACCAGTTTTGCCTATCAACTCCTTGCGAAGGCAACTTGTCCTGTGGTTTCCATTCGACACCGCATTCCTGGAGACTTATGACTGAACAAAGCTGATCTCCCGCGCACTGATTGAATGCGACAAATTACCTTTGCACAAAACGTGATTTCGATCTAGAGCAAGGACGATATAACGGAGAACACCGATGGGCGTCGAGTTTATCGTATTAACACTATGAATGAACTGAGGATAAAGCGGATTCTCTTTGCAACGGACTTCCTGGAGAGTTCCCGGCTTGCTCTGGATTATGCGGTGGCATTTGCGCACCATTTCAAATCCACAGTGGTATTGCTGCATGCGGTGGAATTGTCACCCGCCGCAGAAGGGGCAGAGGCGGTGACGGCTCAGCCAAGCCTTTCGCGAATAGAAGCGGAGGAGCGACTAGAGGCCTTCGCAGCCGGGCTTCGCCGCACCGGCCTTGAAGTCAAAACACTCATTGAAGATGGTACTCCGTGCCAGGTAATACTCGGTGAAGTAAAGACACATGCGCCAGATCTCCTGGTCCTCGGTGTCCATGGTATTCATCTTGGTGCGGATCATCTTCTGATCGGATCGAATACAGAAAAGATTCTCTTGACAGTGCATTGCCCAACACTCTCCGTTGGTGCGCATGTTCGTGGAGGGGTGGATCTAAGTCTCAAGCTGAAGGAAATACTCTACTGTTCCGACTTCACACCTGCAGCTGCAGCCGCAGGACGCTACGCTATGCTGCTGGGAAAACAGTTTGAGGTCCCGGTTGAGGTCTGCCACTTGACATCAACATCTTTCAAGCAAGACCCAAAGTCGGCTCAGAAGTTAGCTGAAGATTACTGCGAGGCCCTTTGCCGCATGATGCCGGAGACTGCGGACCCTTGGTGTACGCCCGCCTTTCATCTTGGACATGGCCTCGAAGTGAATCAGATACTAGAGCGCGCGGAAGCAGAGACTGCGGGGCTCATTGTTCTTGGTGTCCGTGCGGAATCACAGCTTGGCCGGCATTTACACACCAGCTTTGCCTATCAACTTCTTACTAGAGCAGCCTGCCCGGTCTTGTCCATAAGAGCCGGGCCCAACGATAGTTGATGGGCAGCGCGCCGGCCCCCGCTGGGGTAACTTCACGCTGGCTCACATCCTGTAGTCTTTCATCGCCCTGCTTGCGGAGGATTTCTAAATGCAAACACGATTTGTTTTCCGGCACCTGGGACCCTTGTGCGTTGTCCTGCTCGTTCTCGCCGGATGCAGTGGAACCAAGAAGAAGCCACCAGCGCCGCCGGCAGTAGCAGTGGCCGTTGTGCAGCGTGGAAACATTTCGCATCTGCTCAGTGTTGCAGGGCAGTTCCAGGCCTATCAGGTGGTGGACGTCCATGCAAAGGTAGCGGGCTATGTCCGGCACATTTATGTCGATATTGGCGACCGAGTCCATGCGGGGCAGACCTTGGCCACGCTAGAAGTGCCGGAGTTGAACGCGCAATATCGCAGCACCCAATCCGAGGCGCTGCGGTCCCAGGATGCCATTGCCGCTGCGCAACACGACGTAAGCCGGGCGAAGGCGCTGCACGCGGCGGTGCAGGCCAATTACGACCGTCTGGCGACAGTTTCGGCCAAGCGTCCAGGTCTTGTCGCCGCACAGGAACTCGATAATGCACGTTCCCAGGCCGAGGCCACACAAGAGCAATTGGATGCCGCAATAGCGCAGTTATCGGCCGCGGAGCAGGGTGCAAACGCAGCCACCGCGGACCAGCAACGCGTCGGAGCGCTCCAATCGTACACCAAAGTGATAGCGCCCCTGGATGGGGTCGTGGCGTGGCGTTATGCCGACACCGGAGTCCTGTTGCAACAGGGCACTAATTCGGAGAGCCAAGCTATGCCGCTAATTAAGCTCGCACAGAGCGATCTGTTGCGCCTGCGCGTGCCCGTGCCGGAAGACGCAGTGCGATACGTACATAAAGGCGATCCGATGCAGATCCGTGTGGACGCGCTCGGCCAGGACTTCAGCGGGAAGATCGTGCGATTCACTCGAAACCTGGATCTGAACACCCGAACGATGGAGACGGAAGTGGATGTGCCGAACCCGACTCTGGCCATCACTCCGGGTATGTACGCAAATGCTTATATGCAATTGGCGCACCGGGAAAACGTGTTGACGATCCCGATTGTCGCGGTGCAAAGAACAGGCAACACTGGCACCGTTCTGATATTGAACGTAAATAATCAAGTGGAACAACGTTCGGTGCAGCTAGGACTTCGGGGATCTACTCTCGTGGAAGTGACGAACGGACTTCAGGCTGGCGATCATGTAGTCCTCGGGGATGCAAGCAACTACCACAACGGAGAACAAGTGGATCCACGGATCCAGCAGGAGCCGGCCAACGACGTTATGCATGAAGAAGGTGGTGTGACGGATCCCCAGGAAAATACGGGAGGCAGCAAATAATGCCTAACTTTGCTCTGCGCTATCCCTACACCGTTCTCATGGTTTGCCTCACGATCCTTGTAGTAGGCATAGCGAATATGACCACAATGCCTGTGGACTTATTTCCAGACATCGATATGCCTGTCGTCGTAGTTGCCACTTTTTATTCCGGCATGCCGCCGCAGCAAATCGAGGCCGATATCACCGACACCTTCGAGCGATTCTTTACTCTCGGCGCTAACATCGATCACATTGAATCGCGCTCGCTCACCGGCGTCAGCTTGATCAAAGTCTATTTTCGCCCGGGAACCGATGGCAATTCTGCGCTGAGCAACATTGCAACACTAGCGCTCGCAGATCTTCGACGCCTCCCTCCGGGGACGCTTCCGCCGGTCGTTCTCGGTATGACAGCATCCAGCCAGCCCATCTGCTTGGTAACCCTCGAAGGCAAGGGACTAAACGAGACGCAGCTAAAGGACTTGGCGCAATTCACGGTTCGCGATCAGATTGCCAATGTACAAGGAGCGTCGGTTCCGCAGCCGTTCGGCGGCACGTATCGGCAGATTCAGGTATACGTCGATCCCCTAAAACTTGAAGCAAACAACATGAGCGTCATGGACGTTGTCGGCGGTGTGAACGACTCGAACCTGATTCTGCCGGCAGGCGACATTCGCATCGGCACACAAGACTTCAATATTTACGCCAACAGCCAAATCTCTACGCCTGAAGCTATCAATTCGATTCCGCTCCGTTCTGTTGGCAATGGTTCCGTGCTAGTGGGGGATGTGGGACACGCCGAAGATTCCGGGGCTATCCAGACGAACATCGTCCGCATCGATGGACAACGTTCCGTATACATACCGGTACTTAAGCAGGCGGGCAAGAGCAACACCATCACGATTGTGAATGGCATGCGCGCTGCTGTAGCAAAGTTAGTGGATATTCCTTCGAGCCTCAAGACCGCGGTTGTCTTTGATCAGTCCGTATTCGTAAAAGGAGCCATCAGAAATCTGCTGAAGGAAGCTGGAATTGGCCTCTTCCTGACAGGCATTATGATTTTGGTTTTCCTGGGCAGCGCACGAGCGACATTAGCGGCACTGATCGCGATTCCACTTTCTATATTGACTTGTCTGTTGATCGTGAGCGCCATGGGAGGGTCGATCAACACGATGCTCCTCGGTGGACTGGCGCTGGTGCTGTCTCGCTTGATCGATAACTCCGTCATTGTGCTTGAGAACATCTTCCGCTTCATGGAAGAGGGTGCTGCCCCGGCCAAAGCTGCGGGAGATGGCGGCACAGAAGTCGCGCTCCCGGTTTTTGCCGCGACTGTGACGACCTCTGTGGTGTTCTTTCCCGTGTTTCTCCTGAATGGCGTAAGCAAATACATCTTCACCGATCTTGCATACGGGGTCGTGTTCTCGATCTTCGCTTCCTACATCTTCTCGATGACACTGGTCCCGCTGTTTTGCGCGAAGTTCATTCACCCCAAGCCAAAGGAAATCGAGGACAAGGAGCCGATGGAGCAAAGCGACAATACTCCGGCGGTAGCCGACAGAAAGAAAAAGCCCTCGATCTTCCAGCGTGGATTGGATCTCTTCAACGTTGGATTCGCAGGGATGTTAGAGCGGTACGAGCGCCTGGCATACTGGATGATCCGTACACCGGGACTCTCTGCCGCTGTCATGCTCGGAGGAACCGTACTGGTCATCGCATTATTTGTGCCATTTCTTGGCCGCGCTTATTTTCCGCGCACCGATCCGGGACAGTTCATCGTGAACGTGAAAATGCCGAGTGGTACGCGCATCGAGGTTAGCAACGAAGACATCGCAAAGGTTGAGGATGTTATTCGGCACGTCATTGCCCCCGCCGATTTCGGTATGATCGTCTCAAACATAGGCGTCACCGCTGATCTTTCAGCGATTTACACATCGAACTCTGCCATGGACACGGCATTCGTGCAGGTTAGCTTGAAAGAGGGCCATAAGACCGGCAGCTACGTCTATATCGAAAAAGTGCGCGACGCTCTTGCCGCACAGTTGCCACAGCTTAATACCTATTTTCAGGTGGGTGGCCTCGTGGATTCCGTTGTCAATCAAGGGCTGCCCGCGCCAATCGACATTCAAATTTCTTCGAACGATCAAGAGGCCGCTTACGCGCAGGCGCAGAGCCTGGCGACGAAGCTGCGCGCATCGACCAGCGTTTCTGCAGTCTTCATTCCGCAAGATCTGAAGTACCCGGGACTTGAAATGGATATCGACCGCGAGCGAGCCAGCCTGATTGGGTTGACGCCCAAGAACGTAGTCGACAACGTGATCACGGCTTTGACCTCGAATGGCGTTATCGCACCTAGTTACTGGATTGATCCCAAGACCGGCAACAATTACATGCTCACCGTTCAATATTCGAATCGACAGATTGGCCATATGAATATGGAGGAGTTCGGGAATATCCCGCTTCGCGGCAAGGACAGCCAGAGCTATACGCCCCTCCGCTCAGTTGTGTTTACGAAGCAGATCGATACGCCAACCGAGGTCGACCACTACCAGTTGCGGAGGGTCATCGATGTTTACGTCCTGCCGAGGGCCGAAGCTTTGAATTCGGTCAGCAAGCAAGTGAACCAAGCCATCAAGAATGTTCCAACTGCAAATGGGATGCGTGTTCTGATGCACGGAGCGGTGCAGAGTATGGATGCCTCGTTCCTGCGCTTCGGCCTTGGAATTATCCTGGCTGTTGTGCTGGTTTATCTGCTACTCATGGCACAGTTCACCTCATTCATCGAGCCCTTCATCATCCTGATGGCGATCCCACCTGGGCTCGCGGGTGTCATCGTGCTGCTGGTCCTCACGGGTTCCACGTTGAATGTCATGTCACTGATGGGCGTGATCATGATGGTCGGCATTGTAGTCTCGAATAGCATCTTAATCGTGGAGTTTGCAGGCATTCTTCATGAGCGCGGATCGAGCTATAGAGAGGCAGTGGTTCAGTCTTGCAAAATCCGCTTGCGGCCAATTCTGATGACTTCTCTAGCGACTCTGCTTGGGATGATCCCCATGGCCCTTGGACTGGAAGCGGGAAGCGAGCAATACGCACCGCTTGCGCGAGCAATCATCGGCGGACTTTCAGTCTCAGTCGTCGTGACAGTCTTTCTAGTACCGGCGGTGTACATCCTCGTGTACGGTCGTCGGGACGACAAAACCGGAAATGTAGATCGGGAAGTGGTACCTGAGGGCGGCGCTGCCTAGCGAAAAGGACTGCTCCTAAAACGAAGCTCTTGACCATCGCATTCATGAAATGAATACGGTACCGGCACGTTCCGAACTCTGCGTGATCCGTTTTTGATGCCAGGTTTCTCTGGCCAGACTTCGACACACTTGTTGTGCAGAAGGGTGGCGACTCACTCCTGCTGCTGACCGTAGTCCATGCTGATTTGCGCGAACCTGGGTTTTGCCGCGATGGTCTTGACAACGTGCCCTGATGCTTCTAGACGAGCATTGGCTAGAGGCACAAGATGCACGTCTAGCCCGCTGTTCTCGAGTCAGGCACTCGTTCTTACGCCACAGGCCCAAAATACATCCTTTCTTCTGGGAACCACATCACCGGAAGCCACTCCCTCGCAGGGAGTTGAAAATATGTTCCCTATTGAACAGAAATGCTTTTTCTCAACATCTAGGATTCGGCTTTGGATAGCACGTTGTTGATCCGAAGCGGTGCTGATGATGCACACCTTGTATGAACTGAACCAAATTCTCGCCATGTGTGAAGTGGCGCCGTATCTCCGTTAGTGAGTTCGAACCCGAAGGAGGATAAAACAATGTTGAAACGCATTCTGATCGTCACAACGCTAGTTGTGCTGGCAACTCTAACTGCCGTCGCTTTGGACCGCGAGGATGACGTCAAGCGCACCCAAAAAGCTGCTCAGGTCTTTCAGGAGATCATGAGCACACCCGATCAAGGGATTCCTTCGGATCTTCTGGAATCGGCGAAGTGTATCGGCATAATTCCAGGCGACAAGAAGTTCGCTTTTGTATTCGGCGGCAGCTACGGTCGGGGACTGGCAACCTGTCGCACCGAGCATGGCTGGAGCGCTCCCATGTTTGTTGCCATTGACAGCGGGAGCGTGGGTTATCAGATCGGAGGCTCTTCCACCGACATCGTGATGCTCTTTATGAACGATCACGCCTTGCAAAGCCTAATGAGCGACAAATTCAAGATGGGAGCCGACGCTTCTGTAGCCGCTGGACCGGTGGGCCGGAGCGCCGCTGCGGGCACCGACCTTAAATTGACTGCGGAAATTCTGTCTTACTCGCGTTCCAAGGGCATTTTCGCTGGGGTGAGCCTGGATGGCGCTGTAATGCAAGCCGATAAAAGCGGGGACGAAGCCATGTATGGCTCCGACGTAAACCGCCATGAAATTCTTGACGGCAAAGTTGCTGTTCCTGAATCGGCGCGAGCATTGCTGCACGAACTTGGCGGATATGTCCATGAGGCCAAAGCTGAATAGTGAACTCCGATGGAGGGGAGAGTGCTCTCTTCTGTCGGGAGCGGCGCATCGGGCGCGAACCGGAAATGACCGAGGGCGTTGCGTTTGTGTCGGGTATAAGCCCTCACAGCCCAGGAGGTTGGGAGAGTGCTCATTTAGCCGGGGACCCAACCCTTGCTCCGAATCAGAAGAGGGGGCTTGGCCGTCTGGGCGCTAAGACGCTCCTGCAACACGTTCAACAGATTGTTGTTGGCTATAGCCTCAACTTGGTGAGAAATGCATTGAGTACTTTGTCCGTTTTAGCGTTCGACGATGAAGGGTCAGGGTTGGGAGGCGATGAGTGACACTCTCTGGAAGAGATGTGCTCTTGGTCGGACAGGCCTTACATGGTGCCCAAGTACTGACCGACCGGCTGCACCGTTGGGGATTCCGCTGCCATTTTGCCGGCAATATGCGAGCGGCTTCCGATCTTTTGAGTTCTCACCCAGTTTGCTCTAGCGCTCACCAGTACGAATCTGTCCGACGGAACTGGCCTTTGCATCCTCACGGGTTTGGCTGGACTACCGGTTACGGCATTCCTATGTTTGCCCGTCGAAAACAGCTGCTATTGGCTGCCCGCCATCGACGATGGGAAAGCCTGTTTGGGATTGCCAGCTCTGCGACCTTCGGAATTTGCGAACGTGCTCGAAGAAATGACGCGGTGTTTAGCGGTAGCGCCGTGAGTCAAAGCTGGTTCTCTTCGAGCCCGAAACAAAACATCTGTTCCACGAAAGGAAGGAAGCGATGACACACCATACAGATTTGAATCTAGTATCCGTTCATGAACTCTTCGAACATTCACAAGACGTCTACAATCTGATTGCTCGGCGCGCCTTTGAGATTTTCGAGAGCCGCGGACACACGCATGGAAATGACCGGGAAGATTGGTTTCGTGCGGAATCCGAACTACTCATCCCTGTGAAGTTTCATCTCTCGGTATCCGGTGAGCAGCTTACCGCCCGCGCCGAACTTCCTGGATTCAGCAGGGAGGAGATCAAGGTAAGTGTAGAGCCGAGGCGATTGAGCATCAGCGCGAAAACCGGGCCCTCCGAGGACCAGCACCGTGGGAAACACTCCCATTCGGTCAAGCACCCGCAATTGATGTTTCGCGTCATCGATCTGCCCGCTGAGGTTGATCTTTCGAAGGCCAGCGCGACGTTCAGCCAGAGCAAACTTGATGTGGTGATGCCAAAAGCGGCTCCCGCGAAGAGCGTTCGGGTCGAAACAGACCTTGCATTGTCGGCCTAGCGTAAGACTTGCTGTCCACTAAAGTCGGGACTAAGAACCTAAGGTGAACTGCCTTTGTCACCGTAGCGAACCGACTGATCGTCAAGGACTTATGGGACTCTTCGGGGAAATGTGTCCATCGGGGCAAACGCTTCCAAAACTGATCTACGGACGAATAACGGTGAGCCTTTTGCAGTCGGCGGAGTACCCGAGACGGCGTATTTCTTCGGGGGTTTCAGCGGGGTGACGATTGTTCGTTCCACATGCTTATCCAACAGCGCTAGTGCTTATGCTCCTGAGCATGCTCTGTTGGGGTAGTTGGGCCAATACACAGAAGATTGACAAACGGTGGCGGTTCGAACTTTTCTACTGGGACTACATCTGGGGTGTGTTGGCCTGTGCGTTGTTGTTTGGAGTGACGCTCGGAAATAGAAGTCCCGCGTCCCCCGACAGCTTTTTCCGCAATCTATGTGCCGCAAGTCCTCGCAGCCTGGTCGAGGCTTTCTTCGGAGGCGTCATCTTTAATCTCGGAAACTTGCTCCTCGTGGCCGCTATATCTGTGGCGGGCATGGCCGTAGCTTTTCCGATTGGAGCAGGTTTGGCTTTAGTCATTGGGGCCGTCATCAACTACATCATTTCGCCGAAGGGCAATCCCATTCTTCTTTTTGGCGGAATCGCTTTGATTTGCGTCGCCATTGTTCTTGATGCGATGGCCTATCGGGGGTTACCTGGCGGTGCAAAAGCCAGCGCAAAGGGGGTTGGATTGAGCCTCGCTGGCGGTGTTGCGGTTGGTATCTTCTACCCCTTTGTCGCCAAGGCTTTGACAGGCGCGAACCACTTGGGACCTTACACCGTCTATTTCGTTTTTGCGTTGGGAGCCGTAGCTTCCAATTTCCCAATGAACTATGGGCTGATGCGCCGGCCCGTAAACGGCGAACCACTTCAAGTGAAGGACTATTTTAGGGGACATGCGAGCCTGCACGCATGGGGAATACTAGGCGGAGCGATTTGGGGAATAGGAACGGTCGCTAACTTTGTAGCGTCCTACGTGCCGATGATTGGGCCCGCCACTTCTTTCTCCCTGGGCGAGGGCAACACCATGATCTCCGCGATCTGGGGCATTTTTGTGTGGAACGAATTCCGCGGTGCCGGGACCCGAGTCAAGGGGCTCCTCGCGATTATGTTTCTCTTCTTTCTATTGGGACTGAGCTGTATAGCGCTCGCCCCGGTGATCCACTAGGAAACGCGCACTGGCAGAGCTGGAGCACAGGAGGCAGGATGACGAAGGTAGACAATAAAAATGGAGCGTTTGGACAGCCGGGGATTCGTCCTCGATGGACCCATGGAGGCAAAGACGGAGTGGGAACTGCGTACGCAGCTTCCAGCCGAATCTGGTTTACGCTTTGGAACGGCATCATCACCGAAGTCTACTATCCAACGGTTGATCGGCCGCAACTCCGCGACCTTCAATACCTGATTACGGATGGTAAGAGTTTCTTTCATGACGAGAAGCGTCACCTCAAGCATAAATTTGAGCGCCTATCCGATCACGCGCTGGGATACCGCTGCACGAATTCCGATCCCGACGGCCGCTACGCTATCGTCAAGGAAATGATCACGGACCCTCACCTCGCCTGCGTTCTTCAGCGCACAAAATTGACGGGTGACGAAGCGTTCATTTCGCAGTTACAGCTGTATGCGCTGTGTGCTCCTCACTTGGAAGTCGGAGGATGGGGGAATAACGGCTACGTTGCCGAATTGAATGGCCGCAAGATTCTAATGGCGCAGAAAGAAGGAACATGGTTGGCGCTGGCCGCCAGCGTGCCTTTTTCTCGCACCTCGTGCGGATACGTCGGCCGCAGCGACGGCTGGACTGACTTGTCTGGCAACTTTCAAATGGACCGGGAATTCGACCATGCGAATGACGGCAACACAGCGCTCACCGGGCAATTGGATCTGAGTGCCCACCGCGAGTTCACCCTGGCACTCGCCTTTGGAGACACCCAACATCACGCGATTACAACACTCTTTCAGGCGCTGGACACTCCCTTCGACGACCATCACAAACGGTACAAGGAGCAATGGGATCGCACTTCCGCACACCAGATGCCCTTAGAGAAGGTTTCGAGCGACAACGGCAGCCTGTACCACAGCAGTTTCAGTTTAATGCTTGCTCACGAGGATAAATCCTATCCAGGCGCCCTGATCGCCTCCCTCTCCATTCCTTGGGGAGAAGCGGCGGGCGACAAGGATCAGGGTGGCTACCACTTGGTTTGGACACGGGATATGGTCAACAGCGCCTCTGCGCTGCTTGCTTCCGGTGAGAGTGCCACGCCGCTGCGGGCACTCATCTATCTTGCGGTCAGCCAGCAAGAAGACGGTGGTTTTGCGCAGAACTTTTGGGTGAACGGAAATCCCTACTGGCGGGGAATTCAATTGGATGAGGTTGCCTTTCCTGTACTGCTGGCCTTACGCCTCAGCCAACAGAAAGCGCTTCAGGAGGTTGATCCGTACCCGATGGTGCTAAAAGCGGCAAGTTACTTGCTGCGGCATGGGCCGGTCACCCAACAGGAACGCTGGGAGGAAGCCAGCGGTTATTCTCCTTCCACTTTGGCCTCCAATATCGCAGCCCTGATTGGCGCGGCTTACTTTTGCCGGCAGCGAGGGGATAAAGCCGCGGCGGAATATCTAGAGCAGTACGCTGATTTTCTGGAATCGCATATCGATGCATGGACGGTCACAACCGAAGGCACACTGGTTCCAGGCATTCGGCGCCACTATATACGGATACGGCCAGACGATGTGGACAACCCTGATCCAGCGGAAGACCCCAACTCCGGAATCCTGAAGATCGCAAACCTTGCGCCCGGCACCCAGAATTCATTTCCCGCGAAGGAAGTTGTCGATGCCGGATTTCTTGAACTGGTTCGTTACGGCATACGAAAGCCGAACGATCCAATAATTGTGGATTCATTGAAAGTAGTTGATGCGGTACTGAAAGTCGACACTCCGATGGGGCCAGTTTGGCGCCGTTACAATCATGATGGGTACGGCCAGCGAGGAAATGGAGGTCCTTACGTCGGTTGGGGACAGGGCCGCGCATGGCCGCTTCTCGCCGGAGAACGGGCGCACTTTGAACTCTCTGCGGGACGAGACGTAAAGCCCTTCATACGGGTGATCGAAGGCTTCGCCTCGGCGACGGGTTTATTGCCGGAGCAAGTTTGGGATGAAAAAGACAAGCCAGATGCTCATATGTTCCTCGGGCGACCGACGGGCTCGGCCATGCCTCTCATGTGGGCTCACGCCGAATACGTCAAACTGCTGAGATCCGTATCCGATGGCCGCGTTTTCGATCTGATTCCTGAAGTTGCAGAGCGCTACCTCGGAGATCGGAAGGCCTGCCAGTTATTCGAGATCTGGAAGCCGAATCGCCGGGTGCGTTTCGTGAAGAAGGGCTACACGTTGCGCGTCCAGGCTACGGCTTCCTTCCGTCTCCATTGGACGGGTGACGAATGGAGTACGGCCAACGACACTCCGTCCTTAGCAACTACTCTCGGAGTTGACTTCGTCGATATTCCGATTACTGCAAAGCAGAAGACGCCGATTAAATTCACCTTCTTCTGGCCCGAACGAAATTCATGGGAAGGCTGTGACTACATGGTCGATATCAAACCATAGAAAGGTTCTGCCGCTTCGTCCGTAGTGTCATCCAAATAGAGCACAAGAAAGGTAGCGACCGTGCCGCAAGAGAATCATTTCGACATCATCATCATCGGCACGGGAGCGGGCGGGGGAACGCTCGCCTACCATCTGGCTCCATCCGGCAAACGCATTTTGCTTCTGGAACGCGGCGACTATCTGCCGAGGGAAAAGGACAACTGGGATGCCCGTGCCGTGTTCCTCGAAGCGAAGTATCAGGCCAAGGAAACCTGGTACGACAAGGACGGAAAAACGTTCCATCCGGGCATTCAGTATTACGTCGGCGGCAATACAAAAGTCTATGGCGCTGCTTTACTGAGATTTCGCAAAGAGGATTTTGGAGAAGTCCGCCACTATGGCGGCGTCTCGCCCGCATGGCCGCTCAGCTATGAGGAGTTCGAGCCGTATTACACCAAGGCGGAAAATCTGTATCACGTTCACGGAGAACACGGAATTGACCCAACGGAAGGCCCGGCGAGCGCTCCTTATCCCTACCCGCCGGTGAGCCACTCGCCACGCATTCAGCAACTCTTCGACGATATGAAACTGCGGGGTCATCATCCGTTCCCACTCCCGCTCGGCATATTGCTCGAAGAAAAAGACGGCAAGGCCCTGCACACGAGTGCTTGCGTACGCTGTGCCGCGTTCGATGGATTTCCATGTCTGGTCAACGGCAAGGCAGATGCGCAGGTGATTTGCGTGGACCCAGCAATCGAACACGCCAATGTCACGCTTCTCACGAACGCCTACGTCAAGCGTCTCGAAACGGACGCCTCTGGCCGCACGATCACCAAGGTGCTGGTCGAGCGTGAGGGACGACCTGAGGAATATTCGGCGGACATCGTTGTCGTCTCTTGTGGAGCGATCAACTCCGCGGCGCTTCTGCTGCGCTCTGCGAACGACAAACACCCGAACGGGCTCGCGAACAGTTCCGATGTGGTGGGGCGACACTACATGCGGCATAACAATTCTGCCTTTATGGCCCTGTCCAGACAACCCAATCCGACCGTGTTCCAGAAAACCCTGGGGCTGAACGACTTCTATTTTCGCTCCGAGGATTGGGAATACCCAATGGGGGGCATCCAGATGCTGGGCAAGACCGATGGCGAAATGCTCAAGGGAGAAGCGCCGGGCTGGGCCATCTGGAAACCCGACTTCGCTCTGGACTACATGGCGGAGCACTCCATCGATTTCTGGGTGCAGTCCGAAGACTTGCCCCATCCCGATAACCGCGTCACCCTGAACCCGGATGGAAAGATCACGCTGACCTTGCAAGAGACGAACACGGAGGGCCATCAACGCCTGATCGCAAAGCTCAAGGCCATGCTCAACGATCTTGATCTGCATGAACATTTAATGTCCCGATCGCTGTATCTGGGAAAGAATATTCCGATTGGCGGCACCGCTCATCAGGCGGGAACGATTCGCTTCGGTCGCGATCCCAAAACGTCGGCGCTTGATCTGAACTGCAAAGCCCACGATTTGGATAATCTCTATGTGGTCGATGCGAGTTTCTTCGTGTCGATTGCGGCGGTGAATCCAAGCTTGACCATCATGGCGAATGCGCTGCGAGTGGGAGACCATCTGCTGGGACGGCTGGGATAACAACGAACAGTCAACTCTGCGGTAAGCCAGCATGCTAGAAGCAAGAGTTCGGAAAAGGGCGATACTTATGAAAGCAATTGCGATTATTCCCGGTACAGCCGGCACGCGGATCGTGGACCGGCCCGAACCCGCTATTACCAGCCCCGACGAGGTAAAAGTAAAAGTCAAATGCGTGGGCATCTGCGGCACGGACAGGGAAGAAGTGTCCGGGGGACGTGCCGATGCCCCCAATGGGCAAAAAGAACTGGTCATCGGCCACGAGATGTTCAGCCAGGTGGTGGAAGTGGGCGCGTCGGTCACGCGCGTGAAGGTGGGAGACTTCGCCGTCTTCACCGTCAGACGCGGATGTGGCCAATGCTCCCCATGCCTCATGGGACGTGCAGACATGTGCCAGACCGGCAATTATAAAGAGAGGGGCATCCGCGGACTGGATGGTTATCAAACAGAGTTTGTGGTGGATAAGGAACAATACATTGTGTCGGTGCCCACCGAACTGGAAGCGGTTGGCGTGCTGATGGAACCGCTTTCCATCGTCGAGAAGGGCATTGAAGAAGCACTGCGCTTGCAAGCCGTGCGTTCCCCAGAAGCTGCGATCACTCCTGCGTGGATTGTCGGACGCCGTTGCCTCGTCGCTGGACTGGGCCCCGTAGGTTTGCTGGCCAGCATGGTGTTGCGCCTTCGCGGGGCGGACGTTTACGGACTGGATGTGGTCGACGTTGCAACCGCCCGCCCGAAATGGCTCAATGTGATTGGCGGACATTACGTGGATGGACGGCAGGTGCCCGCCGACCAGGTCGAGAAAAAAGTCGGTCCAATGGACTTGGTCGTCGATGCCAGCGGAATTGCGGCGCTGGAGTTCAATCTGCTCGACGCGCTGGCCTTGAACGGGGTGTATGTGATCACAGGCATTCCAGGCGGTGATCATCCGTTGCAAATTCAAGGCGCAGAACTCGTCCGCCAGCTGGTCCTCGACAATCAGGTAATGGTGGGCAGCGTCAATGCGGCGCGTGGCCACTTTCAAATGGGCGCGGATGATCTGTTTCAAGCTCACCTGCGCTGGGGCGCTCATATCGGCGCTCTGATCACGAATCGTTATTCGTACAGCCAGTTTGCGGAGTCAGTGAACGATCATTCGCCCGAGACCATCAAGGAAGTCATCGAGTGGGCTTAAGAGCCTGTGTCACAAGATCTTTAATCAAACCCTTGTCCACTTGCGGTCGCTGGCGATGAATTCGATATCCCCCGAACATGTCTAAAAGAGTACAGTCCTTCCGTCTTCTAATGGACGAAAATAGAACTCCGGTAAGTACGAGGTTGGGAGAGGTGGACATGGTGCCACGAGTGACTGCTTCGCATTTCATTCCCACAAAGATTCTGGTGCCCGTTGATTTCAGCTCATCATCCGATGCCGCGCTGGAGACCGCATCCGACCTCGCTCAGCACTTTCATGCCGAGCTCTACCTCCTGAATGTTATTCCCATGCTTCCAATGGGCACGAAAACTGTCTCCTTTCCTGAAGCGGAGTACCTGCACAAGGCGGAGAGTAATGCGGAGCATCAATTGGCTACGTGTGACGCCACTCTTGTTACCAAAGGGATCAAGTCCAGTTCCAGTATCGAAATCGGCAATGATGTGGTCGGAAACATCATGCAGGTGATCGAACGTGAGCACATCGACATGATTGTGATTTCGACGCACGGCATCTCTGGCTGGCGTCCGCTGGTCTTCGGCTCGATCGCGGAGAAGGTCGTCAAACAGGTGCAATGCCCATTGTTGCTACTTCGCTCCGTCGAGCCGGCCTCAACTTCCCCGGCTTCCACTCCGCCATCTTGAAGAATCGCCGTAGCAGTTATAGCGATCCAAATAGCGAATTATGGCCGCACATGTCGAAGTCGCACCATCAAACCCACCTGCAAAGCCGGTCCAGAACCTAGCCTCGTCCGGACTCAGCAGCGCTGAAGCTCATAGTCGTCTTCAAAAAGACGGGCCCAATGCAATGCCCGATGTGTCCGCTCATCCACTTCGAAATGCATTGGCCAAGTTCTGGGCACCCGTCCCATGGTTGCTTGAAGCGTCGATTGTGCTTGAGCTCGTGCTGCACAAATACTTCGAGGCCTCGATTATTGCGGGCCTGCTGATCTTCAACGCAGCGCTAGCATATTTTCAGGAAGGCCGCGCCCAGGCCACCCTAAAAGCCTTGAACTCGCGTCTCGCCTTGAATGCCTCCGTCGAGCGTGATGGGGTATGGAAGACGGTACCGGCTGCACAGTTGGTGCGGGGCGATCTCGTCAAGCTGTCGCTCGGTGGCGTGGTTGCGGCGGATGTCCATTTGATCGGGGGATCTGTCCTGCTCGATCAATCCACGCTTACCGGCGAATCTCTACCCATCGAGGCTGGTCCGGGCGTCAACACTTATGCGGGAGCACTCGTTCGGCGTGGTGAAGCAACCGCGGCAGTGACAGCCACTGGCATTCATACCAAGTTTGGCCGCACCGCAGAACTCGTGCGTACGGCACACGCCGCAAGCTCACAGCAGAAAGCTGTGCTGCGGATCGTGCGTAATCTCGCCATTTTCAACGGCGTGGTCATCCTCGTTATTGGAGCGTATGCCTATTTTCATGCCATGCCGTGGAGTGAGATCATCCCGCTGCTGCTTACGTCGGTTCTCGCAGCAGTACCCGTGGCATTGCCCGCAACATTCACCCTCGCGGCAGCGCTCGGAGCGCGATCTCTGGCGAAACGGGGCGTCCTTCCAACGCGGCTCTCCGCGGTAGATGAAGCTGCGACGATCGATGTCTTGTGCTCGGACAAAACCGGAACACTAACCCGCAATGAACTTTCGGTGACCAGCGTTAAAGCGATGCCCGGGTTTGACGAAGCTCACATTCTCGGCATGGCGGCTCTCGCCAGCTCTGAGGGTGGCGATGACTCTGTGGATGCTGCGATTCGCTCTGCTTCCACCCACAAGCCGGCATCGGACCTGCCAAAGCTAATCACGTTTGTGCCATTCGACCCTGCCAAGAAAACTTCCGAAGCAACCGCAACCGATGCAAACGGTGGAGTGGAGCGCATCATCAAGGGTGCCTTTACGGTAGTCGCGAGCCTCACCGCCCAATCGCCGACCGCCGCCGGTTTGGCCGACGGGCTTGAAAAGCAAGGCTTCAGAGTTTTGGCAGTAGCTGCGGGCCCCGCGGCGTCTCTGAATCTGATGGGCCTGATTGCGCTCAGCGACCCGCCCCGTGAAGATTCGATCTCTCTGATCTCGGAGCTCAAAACCCTGGGTGTGCGGACAGTCATGGTGACAGGTGATGCTCCGGCTACGGCGGCAATCGTTGCCCACGCTGTGGGATTGGATGGAGCTGTTTGCCCGCCCGGAGCAATACCCGAAGGCGTGAAACCGGAGGATTTCGCGGTATTCGCAAGCATTCTTCCCGAAGGAAAATTTAACTTGGTCAAGGCCTTCCAGAAGAACGGAGGTACGGTCGGAATGTGCGGCGATGGCGCTAATGATGCCCCGGCACTTCGGCAGGCGCAAATGGGGATTGCCGTATCGAGCGCAACCGATGTCGCCAAGTCGGCGGCTGGCATTGTGCTGACGGAGGCTGGGCTGGGCGGCATCGTCGCCGCAGTCAAAGAGGGCAGGACGACGTTTCAGCGCATTCTTACCTACACGCTGAACTCCGTCCTCAAGAAGATCGTGCAAGTGCTCTTGCTAGCAATTGGCCTGGTCATAACCGGACACGCGGTTTTGACGCCCATGCTGATGGTCATTGTGATGATCACAGGCGACTTTCTTGCCATGTCGTTGACCACGGACAGAGTGCGGCCATCATCCATGCCAAATTCCTGGCAAGTCGGCAGGATTACGATGGCAGGTACCATTCTGGGAGCCTGCTTCTTGGCGTTTTGTATAGCGGTCCTAGCGGTCGGCAAGTTCGAAATGCGATTCGGAATCGACGCGCTGAGAACGGTTTCCGTCGTTGCCATCGTATATGGCAACCAAGCCACAATCTACGCCCTGCGGGCACGACGCCATCTTTGGGGACTGCGCCCGACGGCATGGCTCGTTGCGTCCTCCGTGGCAGACATTCTTATTATCTCAACGTTGGCTCTTCGAGGGATTGCCATGGCACCACTGCCCGTCTCAGTCCTGGCCGTCGAATTTGCAGCGGCAATCGGTTTCTGGTTAATCCTGGACGGAGTGAAGATCCCTGTCTTCGCTCGTCTTGGCATTTCGTAGAGGATGGTCGCCGCAGCGCTAGTCATGCCGCTGGCAAGCCAGATCCTCGAACAGATAATGATCCTTATTGAGCGTCTGGGGCGTGATGAATACCGTTGACTTCGATGGGCATTTTTGCTGTACTTGTGTTGTTAACCACTATCGTTAACCACGGTGAAGGAGTTCACCGCCAACCGCTGTCCCAATTCTTAAGCCGGAACAGCTGATGACTCCTGACAAGCGGATTGTTCTTGTCACGGAGTCATAGTTCCGGCAACGATCCGCAGAAATGGTCGAGGTTGCGCCCATGGAAAATGTGTGGGTACTGGCCGCTGTGTGGGTCGGTCTGGCCCTGATCGCGACGCTGGTTGCCATTTGGCTCAAGATGTCCACGGCGCTCAGCGAGATTGTCGTCGGCACTGTGGCTCAGCTGGTGATTGGCGCACTCTTCGTGCACGCTGAACTTGGCGGGAAGACAAGCTGGATTAGTTTTCTCGCCGGTACCGGCGCCATCGTTCTCACGTTTCTGGCCGGGGCCGAACTCGATCCCCAGATCTTCCGGACGAAATGGAAAGAGGCGACGGTAATTGGACTCGTCGGTTTCTTTGGACCGTTTTTTGGGTGCACGGCAATTGCCCACTATATTTTGCATTGGGGAGGCCGGGCCAGTTGGCTGGCGGGCGTTGCCCTTTCGACCACTTCCGTGGCGGTCGTATATGCCGTGATGTTGGAACTGGGGTTCAACGTTACAGATTTTGGGAAGGCGGTGCTGGCCGCCTGCTTCGTGAACGACCTGGGAACAGTGATTGCTCTGGGGCTGATCTTCTCGCCTTTCACCCTGAAGACCTTGATCTTCATCGGAGTGAGTGTAGTGGTTTTCGCCATTCTCCCCTTTCTCACACCTCGATTTTTCAGGAAGTACGGAGGACGTGTTTCCGAGCTGGAGGCCAAGTACATCCTCTTCCTACTGTTCGCGATGGGGGGACTCGCGGTCTGGTCCGGCAGCGAAGCGGTCTTGCCAGCCTACATCATCGGCATGGTGCTGGCTGGAACCGTGGGAAAAGACCACAGTCTCATAAGGCGTCTGCGTACTCTGACGTTCGGATTGCTCACGCCATTTTACTTCATTCGAGCCGGATCATTTGTATCCGTGCCAGCTTTGATCGCGGCCCCACTCGTATTCACTGTGTTGTTCTTTGCCAAGATGCTGTCGAAGGTCATTCCGCTCTATCCCACCGTGAAGGCCTTTAACTATCAGAAGGAAGAAGGGCTGTACTTCACACTGATGATGTCGACGGGCCTGACGTTTGGGACTATTTCCTCACTCTTCGGGCTGAATCACGGTGTCATCACCCAGGCGCAGTATTCATATTTGGTCGCCACAGTGATCGGGAGTGCCGTGATACCGACCATGATCGCCAACGCTTGGTTCATGCCGAGGCGATTGCTGGCCACTACGGCAAAGGAAGAGTCGGCGTTGCCCCAAGCTGTAAGCGAAAACGCAAACTAGGAGGGAGCATTACGGGAAAACGACAGAACGCGTATTTTCGCAAATTACTGGTCGGCTACGACGGGTCTCCGCAGTCGGAAAAAGCAGTGGATGTGGCCTTCTCGTTGGCAGAGTGCCTGGATGCCACGGTGCTGATCTTTGCGGTTGCGCGGCCCCCCGAACCAGCAATTTCTGTTGAATTGGAGGCGGTGCTGGACGACGCAAAGGAACATTTTGCAGACGGATTCCAGAAGATTCTGGAGAAGGCCCGTTCTCATGACCTGGAGGTGAAGACCGACATGTCGGTGGGGCACCCGGCAGAACAGATCATTCACCGGGCGGAGGCGGATGGCATTGACCTCATCATCTTGGGCCGACGCGGGCGCTCCATGATTTCAAGGATGATGTTAGGTTCGGTCTCTGAGCGAGCCTTGCGATATGCGCATTGTCCAGTGATGGTAGTTCACTAGCTTGGGTGAGGATGTGCAGCCGCTATGGAATGCGGCGCATCGACGCGAGATCACATGATGCCGGAATTTATCTTTGACCGCGAAGAAGAAGGACGGGCCATTAGGCAGCGTTTCGCAAAGAGACGCCCCTTCCTTATTCATGGACCCAGTGGTGTTGGCAAGACTCTGCTGTTACGCAGCTTGCTGCCGGACTTCCCGTCAGTGCTTTACTGTGAAGATTCCTCCACTACACACGTGGTGTTTCGGAGTCTGGCGAATAGCTTGCTGCGCCTCCGTAGCCCACGCGCGCGGAACGCCTTTCGAAACGAGGAGGCCATCAAGACGAAATCGGCAGTCTCCCTGAAAGGAATTGTGATGGATGCCTTAAATGAGGGGCAATACGCGATTGTCTTGGACCACCTCGTGCATCCTTCACACTCCTTCGCGTCAGCTGTTCGGGAAATGATGAGCTGGGGATCGACGCCCGTAAATGCGGTAGCCCTCTCAAGTCACATGGAGGACACCGGCTTTCTCCAGCCTTTTTACTCAGACCGTTCCCAGAGATACGAAATCCGAAACTTTGAGAAGTCGGTGGCAGAGCAGTTCGCTCGCGAGGTGGTCAGGCGCACAAATCTCACGGCGTCGAACATGAACGAGTTCCTCGACAAGATCCTGCAGTTCAGCGAGGGAAACCCAGGAGCAATTGTGACGCTGGTGGAGACGGCGAAGCACCCAAAATATCGTTCGGAAGAACACATCAAGATCAGCCCACTCTACATCGACTTTCGCATGAATTGGAGAGTAGCTGGATGATTCGCAATGCATGGCTCGCTGTTGGCATAGGGCGGGTTGGTTCCTTGTAAGACGAAGGTTCGGATGCTACAGGTGATGTGACACGATGCCCGAAGGATCGGCAAATTCGCTCAACTCGAATCATGAGCGCCGTCTGAGCGTGACCTGCCGCTACATCGATAAGCTGCTCGCCGATATGGAGAGCGTATTGAGTATTTCCTCGTCTAGGCTCGCGTTCCCGCAGTACACTCCCGATCTCACTTCTGCCCAGCGGCGCGTGGTCGAGGACTACATCGGCCGTATCCGGGCACAGCTGATTCGAGTATTGGATGGGCAAAACATCGAACGGCCGTCGGCCGATATTCCTGTCGCAAGGTCACTCCATTCGACTCTTACGTTCGTAGACATAGCGGTTGAGGAGTTGAAGCCTGAATACATGCGCGGCTACGGTGAAGTCCCACCCCAAGCCGCGGTCGAATTGAACGGCATCGCCGGAGAACTCCAAGGTCTAGTGAGACAACTCGACCATTATCTAATGCGTGGCACGGGAGAGAACCTGCAGCAGCGGCTTGAGAGGTTGGAGCAAACGGGGGACGACGTGCTTCTCCTCCGGAAGTTGGAAACGGTCATCACCGAACACGGGCTGGTCGAATTTCGGTCCACGTTGTCGATGATTCTCGATCGGCTTGAGGACAATAGTTTCGAAATCGCTATCTTTGGTCGCGTCAGTTCCGGCAAGTCGTCATTGCTGAATGCAATCCTCGAAACCGACGTACTTCCGGTCGGAGTGACTCCCATTACTGCGGTTCCGACGCGGCTCGCCTATGCCGAATCGCCCTCGGTCAACGTCTGGTTTGCCAACCGCCCACCCGAGCGTTATGAAATTTCCCTCCTACCGGAATTCGTGGCCGAGCAGCTCAATCCGGGCAATGAGAAACACGTAACGAGAATCGTGGTCCAGCTTGGCTCACCTCGTCTTCGAGATGGCATCACTTTTGTGGATACACCCGGACTTGGATCGTTGGCCACTCGGGGAGCTGCTGAGACGCTTGCCTATCTTCCACGCTGCGACCTGGGCGTGGTTCTGATTGATGCCGGATCGACACTAACCCCGGACGATCTTCAGACCATCCAGATTCTCTATGACGCGACGATTCCTGCGACGGTCTTGCTGAGTAAAGCCGATCTGCTTACTGCCCAAGAGCAATCGCGCGTGATCGAATATGTGAAGGACCACATCAGGAAGAAACTGAACGTTGATCTAGCGATACATGCTGTCAGCGTCGTTCGTGAAAGCAAGGAGTTGCTCACACGCTGGTTCGAAGATGACATTGCGCCTTTGTACAGCCAACGGCAAGATCTGAAGATCCGCTCAATCCACCGCAAACTCGGAGGGTTGCGCCAGTCGGTAGAAATCGCCTTGCGCGGGCGGCTTCGCCGCAAGGACCAGATTCCCATCAAGAAACTCGAACAACTGCGAGTGGTCGAAGCCGAACTGCGTCAAGCTAGCGGACGGCTTGAAGAAATGAAAAAGACCACACGGCGCTCAGCGGACGAGTTGCAGCATTTGAGTTCCCGAAAGATGCTTCAGATAGCTGGAGCTCATCTGGTTGAGTCATGGTCGTTGCCAGGCTCTGACGAAAAACCACCATCCGAGACTGTGAGCAGCGTGGTAACACGAACGGTTCAGGAACAATCGGAAGCTCTGCGTCGGCGCATGGACGTGCTCGCTCATAAACTCACTGGGACTCTCCAATTGGCTGCCAGAGTCCTGGAGATAACCGACGTGCCTGCCGAGGAGGAATTCGCGAGCGTGTTGCGAGAGATGCCAGTGTTCGATCCTGGCCAGCTTACGTTTAGCCTGCGACGCCCAGCTCTGCTTATATCGTTAGGGAGAAGGATGTCTGAATCGTTTGTGACCAAAAGGCTGACCGCGTTGATTGGGACTCAGCTTACAAGATCCTTGTCTGCGTACTGCGCGTTACTTTGCGACTGGTCCGAGAGGACACTGGGACAAGTCCAACGCCGATTCGATGCCTATGCCAACAGCTATCGTGCTCAGGCAGAAAGGTTGCTGGGAAACCAGGACATGCGAACCGGACAAGACGAAGACAGCATTCGCCGCGACTTGGAATCTTTAGAAAATACGCTGAGAGAAAAAACCTTGGCTTCGTGACGTGTGCGTGTAGCTGTAGATGAAGGGGAAAGGAACAGAACGACTTGCTGAAATATCTATTCGTTGGCATTGGAGGCTGTCTGGGGTCGATTCTGCGTTTTTGGCTCGGCGGTTACATCGGCAGCAAAATGGGAACTCGCTTTCCTTACGGAACGCTCGTCATAAATGTCACGGGTTCGTTTCTCATTGGCTTGATCTTTGCGTTGCTGACCGTGAAGACACATTGGAGTCCCAACTGGCGATACTTGATCCCAATTGGCTTCATCGGAGGCTACACGACCTTTTCCAGCTTCGAGTATGAGACGCTGCGGTCGATTCAGGATGGCCAGATCGGACTGGGGCTTCTCTATGTCGCAACGAGTGTAGTTTTTGGGTTCGTAGCGGTTTGGGGAGGCATGATCGCAGGGAGGGCAATCGCGTGAAAGCTGACGCTGCTACACAAACAAGCGTAGGTCAGGCGCTCACCAAAGGCGCGTGTCCTATCTGTGGGATACTGAAGGATTTCCAGTGGACGCTGGCTGCCATTGTGAGACCGCAAGCTGCTCTGCGATTGTGCAATTTTCATACCTGGGCGCTTGCTCGTTCCAGGGGCGGCTCGCTTGAACGCTCCACGCCTGGGGAGAGTGTTTCGAGTGTTTTTCTAGAGATGCTAAAAGGTTCTCCCGCGGGAAAAGTGAGCAGCGACGATTGTGCACTCTGCCACCGCGTCCTAGAAGAAGAAGTGACCCGCTTGCGTGAACTGGCACAGCAGTTCCAGCGTCCTATGTTCGTCCAATGGATGAAAACACAGGGGAGCCTTTGCGTGGACCACGCTGGGAAATTAAAGGAGTTTGTGCCTTTGCGCCTTCGAACACTCATCGACGGAGTCGTGGAACGGAATCGCTCGGAGCTTCGCGAGGAACTGGAGGCCTTTCATGAGCAACTCAAACAGGGAGTGCACACCGGTGGCGGATTGCTGGGCCGAGTAGCGGAATTTCTGGTAGGTCAGAGGGGACTTTAATGTCAGGAGGACAGCATGCTCACAGCTGGACCAGGTAAGAAGGTCGGCATCTACGTGGCTGAAGATCAGCACTACCACGGAAGCGCCTCATATGCGGCTATTCTGGATTTTCTTTTCTTCCACGGTGTGTCAGGCGCAACCGTAACACGCGGTATCGCCGGATTTGGCGCAGATCATCATCTTCACACGACCAGCCTTGTGGATTTGGCAGTCCATCTACCTGTGAAGATCGAGTTCATCGAAACCACGGAAAAAGTAGCTGAATTGTTGCCCAAACTGCAAGCGATGGTAGGAACCGGGTTGATCGAGATGCACGACACTACGATCGTCAAACCTGCTGACAACAAACAGAAGCAGGCGGAGCCGGAGAGGCCGGCATTAAAGCGCGAGGGCAAAGCCAAGATGATGCGGATCTACATTGGGGAAAACGACAAGTGGAACGGGAAGCCATTGCACGAAGCCATAGTCAACGGCCTGCGATCTAACGATATCGCCGGGGTGACAGTTTATCGGGGAATTCTCGGTTATGGCGCCAATCGGAGAATTCACAAGGACGCTGCGCTGAGTCTTTCTCACGATCGTCCCATCCTGCTGTCAGTGGTGGACACCGAAGACAAACTGAAGGCGTTCATGCCCGTTCTCGATCAAATGGTGCAGCAGGGCTTAGTCGTGCTGTCCGACGTGGACATTATCAAGTACGCGCATAACTATGAAAAAGCCGAGAGACGGCAGGAGGCGCGAATATGAAGCTCGAAGGAAAAGCCAAGTTGTTGCGCATTCATTTTGGCGAGGATGATAAGTGGCATGACAAGCCTTTGTATGAGGCGATTGTGACCAAGTGCCGTGAACTCGACATCGCAGGCGCCACCGTGTTTCGCGGGATCGAAGGCTACGGTGCGAGCTCGATCGTTCACAAGGCGCATCTGCTGCGGTCCTCCGACCGACCCATTATGGTGTCCGTGATCGACACCGAAGAGAACGTTAGGAAATTACTTCCAGCCCTGGATGAAATGGTGGATGAAGGGCTGATTGCCATGTCCGAAGTGGAGGTGATTCGCTATGTCCACCAGGATGGAGTTCGCTCTCCGGCTTCGCAGTGAAACGGCAGATTAGAACAAGACCATTTAGGAATGAGGTATGGCGACAGACTCCAAAGAGAACTCGTTGCTTGAGAACCCGGTGGCATTCGTAGCATCCGAACACCCACAGGGGTCTCCTGAGAATTCTCACGGAGAGTCGGCGCTCCTGCGGCTTGCCGAGTTAGCCGAGGAGTTTGATGCAGAGCAAGTTGCCGCCGATGCGCGGTCTGTGGCCGAACGGGTATCCGAAGGGCGCTTCTACGTTGCTTGTATGGGTCAGTTCAAGCGCGGCAAATCTTCCGTCCTGAATGCGCTGGTGGGCGACAGCGTACTGCCTACCGGAGTCGTGCCAGTTACCGCGGTTCCAACGATCGTCCGTTACGGCCTCCGTGCAGCAGCTCGCGTGCGCTTTGAAGCCGGTGACTGGACAGACATTTCTGTTAAGACCGTTGATGAGTATGTCTCTGAAGAGAAGAACCCCGAGAACGCCAAGCATGTCGCTGCACTGGAAATCTTTGTGCCCAGTCCGCTGCTTGCGACGGGCATGTGCTTTGTGGACACGCCCGGACTGGGATCGGTATTCACCGGCAACACAGCAACAACCCGGGCATTTATTCCTCATATTGACGCTGCGCTAGTGGTAATCGGCGCGGATCCTCCGCTAGCAGGCGAGGAACTTCTACTGGTTGAGGCGGTCGCACGGCACGTTCAAGATCTCATTATCACCGTAAACAAGGCGGATCGCACAACGGACGCAGAACGAGCCGAAGCGGTGGCCTTCGCGCGACGTCAGCTGGAAAAGCGACTCCCCCAACATTCTGTCGGACCTTTATTTGAGATCAGCGCAGCGGAACAGCTGGAACATCGAGGCACCGGTCGGGACTGGCAGAAACTGGTCGCTTCACTACAGCAGTTGGTTGAAGGATCGGGCCGGAGACTGATCCGGGCTGCTTGCGACCGCGGTCTTGAGCGGATCAGCGAACAACTTCTCGTGATCATCTCGGAAGAACGCGAGGCACTTCGGCGACCAATCGACGACTCTGAGAGACGTATTGCGGTTATGAAACAGACCATCGGCGATGCAGAGCGTTCGATGAGGGATCTTGGGTATCTTTTCATGGGTGAACAACAGCATATTTCGGACATGTTCGTCGATCGTCACAAGACATTTCTCGCACGCGTATTGCCGCAGGCGCACGAGGATTTCGACGTTTCACTGCAATCGATATCTGGCGGGTTAGGCCCATCGTATCGCCGGCGTACCTTCCGCGAGGCGCAGGAACTAGCGCGACGTCACGTCTTGCCATGGTTGAAACCCGAGCACGAAGAAGGCGAAAAAGAATATCGGCGCATTGCGTTGCGGTTCGTCGAGATGGCAAATGAGTTTCTGAAGAAACTAGCGAATGCCGGCATTCCCGAACTGGCGCGGATGCCCCATGCTCTCGATCCGGAGAAAGGCTTTCGCGTTCGCTCGAAATTCACTTTCTTGGAGTTCATTGATGTCGCGCAGCCTGCCTCCCCAGTGCGCTGGCTCGCTGACTTGATTCTCGGCCTGGTAGAGGCCCGGAGAGTAATCAAGAACGATGCGCGAAGGTTCCTCACTAGGCTGCTCGAATACAACAGCACCCGTGTGCAAAGCGATATTCTCAACCGTGTTCAGGAGAGCCGAGCGTGGTTAGAAACTGAGATTCGCAAATTACTGCACGAGGTTAGCCGCATCGCCGAGCAGGCTCTGGCCCGCGCCAAGAAGGTACGAGAAGAGGGTGCCTCGGCAGTTGACGCGGAATTGCAGCGGCTCGACTCCTTGGAAGAGGAAGTCCGCATTCTCGGCGCGCAGCGAATTTGAACCCGCGACCGCAGTCGCACTATCCTATTCGCCTAGTCGATGACAAGACAGTTGTTCCACTACCCGCACTTTTCACCCGCAGTCGCTGTTTCCACCACGCACTATCAACAACTTCTAGCGCCACCCGTGCCACGAAGTCGTTGTAATCACTGTTAATTTTAACCCTGAAAAGGCTGGCGTCGGCGGTTCAACTCCGTCCCTGGCCACCACCAAATCAAAAAGTTAGAGAGGTTCGAAACTCGGCGTGGTGCCAATTTTGGTGCCAATACTTTGCTGAATTCTCGATGCCTACTGGAACAAAACTTTCTGCCGCAAAACGCATCAAGCCCCGCCCCCAACGGGGCCGGGCCTGACAGCTCGTGACCGGTCGACCCAGATCAAAACGTTAAGGCCTCAAGGGTAGCTCACCACAGTGACCGGAACATCCGCGTTAGCTATGGTCGACGGGCCTCCTGTGTTGTCGATCACATTCAGGATGCCACCGAACCCGGATGTGGAGAGGAATACCGTAAGCAGATCATTCATGCTCGATGGCGCGAGGGTAGTGGGAACCTCAAACGCATTCGCCGCGTAGATGTTCACGCCCTGATCGAAGAAGCTGTAGCTGCCGAGGCCGTATCCCTTGAAGCTGGTTACATTGTCAGTAACTTTAAAGGCTGCCCAGCCGTCGACACCGGGAGCCTCCATCCACGCGGTCTGGCTGGGAGGATCGTAAGGCATCTCGTTTTGGAAGAAGATGTCGGTGCCGCCATTGCCGATCCAGATTACCTCGTACTGCTGGTAGTGCTCGACGAAAAGGCCGTAAGCAGTCACGTTGTTGCCGGTGACGATCAGGCCGGTGTCGGCGGTGTTGTCGGTCCAACCGACGCCGTTGCCGTGATCAGCGCGCCATGCCCAGATGTCGTCCAAGATGGTGTTGTTGCTGCCGACTGAAAGGCTAACGTTCGCCTGGCCCGGCTCCGCGCCGCCAATGCGGAAAAAAACATCCTGCAGCGCCGAGGGGTCGGAGCTGGAGTTTGGGCCGAGCGGAGTTCCGAACTGAAGAAGCAGAGGAGAGTTCGGAATTCCGGCGTCGAAAATCATCCCTGAGACCATTACTCCTTTTGAGGGAAGGACGATCATCGAGACAATTCCATTCTCCGGAATCAGAGTGGGAAAGCCGATGCCGAGCACTACTGTGTCGGGACGCGTGACCAGCAGAGTCTGATTGAGGTTGTAGACACCCGGAGTAAGTATGAGGTTCTTGCCCAAGAGTAACTGTGTATTGATTTGCGCCGCGGTGTTCGTCGGCTGCGCAATGAAGAACTGCGAGATTGGGATGGATGAGCCCGGCGTCTGGCCGTTGGCCCAGGTTGTACCAACGGAATTGAACTGGACGGAAGGGACGAAGACGTTGTAGTTTCCGTTGGAGTCAATGTACAGATATGGCTCTTCGCGCGTCACGGGACTGGTCGCGAGCGTGGTGTATGGGCCGCTGCACGAATCTTCGGGGAAACACTGGGCAGGCGCGCCGACGACGCCGGAGAACACCTGGTTCCATACGCCGTTGGTCCAGCCATCGATCTGGCTGTTGCGAGTGATCCATTGCTGCTGCGAACCGCTGACGATCGTGCCCCCGGTGAACTGTGAGTCGGCGATGAAGCCGCCACTGGCGTCCGACGGGCCGGTGCAGTAGTCCATCAATGTAGCTGCCCCATTGACCTGGACCCGGCGCACTGGCGCGGCTTGCGACACCGCCCAGAATTCGCCGTAGTAGCAGCCGAAGGTCGGATTATTCACGTTGATGGTAAGGTTCGACAATGATCGCCAGAAGTTATCGGACGCGACGCAACTGCCGGAAAAGCACTGGTTGTACACGTTGATGGAGCCGTTAATCACCACATCGGTGGGAGACTGGCCCAGGCCTGCAACTGTGGTGTAATAGCCGACCTGAAAGTTGAGTGGATTGGCGCTGGTTCCATAGGTGCCCGGCTCGAACAGCAGCGCATAGCGCTGAGTGCCGAACTGGTTGGAGATCTGTTGGGTTGCGATGGAATCGACCGTCGCCTGGATTGAACTTAGCGACATGCTGGGATTAAAGATGTAGACATTTGAGCCGAAATTGACTTGGCTCGACCATTCTACGGCCCTGGCGAGCGGAGCCAGCGCCGATGATGCTGCCGTAAGAACAGCGATTGAAGCGACTGCACTCACAAAATGCAGCAGTATTCGTTTCCGATCAGCTATGGCGAGCAAACATCGAGCAACCGAAGATCGCATCCAATGTGTGTACAACATGGTATGTTCCTCCTCTTCTGACCGAGTTGAAAATATTTCATCGAGTTAACTGGGATACCCCCTCTGGAATTCACCACCGGCCACGCGAGGCGAGACATTGGCAAGGCATTCGTCGCAGAGGCCGGAGAACCGCGAGAGATTCGGGTCACTCTACAACGATCCTCGCCGCTTTCGGCGAAGTAGCCGCTTTTGTTCGCGATTCGTAACAAGAGTCGTCAGCCGGACACCGCCGAATTCGTATCGCCGATTCCACAAAGTCAGCCGGGAGAGAGGAAGCAACCGGGCAGAAGATTCATTCGATTTCCCCCTCAAACGTGCTGAAATCAGGATCTTTGAGCTGGAGCAAAGCCGTCGTTTGGTCCGCCCCTTTTATCGACTCGCGGCAACCCTCGTTTTTTGTCTTCGCCGTTCGCGCTCGGCCTGCATCTCCTGGATGCTTTGTTCGACCAGCGGCGAGTAAAGCGCCTTGACCCAACTCGAATTCTCCCCACTCCGGCTGCCCGCCGAGCGTGGAAAGGGGTTGCAATTCTTCTTTACAGTCTGGCAAATCGACTGCGCATGCCGTTGCATTGTCTATAGTGTTCAGAATGGCCGCGATTCATCGGAAAGACCTGCTGGAGAAATTCCGGAAGCGATTCGGTTCGTCCGCGAACCTGTATCGAGCCCCGGGCCGGGTTAACCTGATCGGGGAGCATACCGATTACAACGATGGTTTCGTTCTTCCCGCAGCGATAGGTTTTTCTTGTTGGGTAGCGGTTGCCCCCCGGAACGACCGGAAGCTCGTGCTTTATTCGGAAAATGTCGATGAGTCGGTCGAAACGAATCTTGATGATCTCGGCGGCCAGCGCACGGGGAGGTGGTCGGATTATTGCCTGGGCGTGGTTTGGGCGCTGGAGCGGGCGGGCTATCGGCTCAACGGAACTGACCTATACATTCTGAGCGACGTGCCGATGGGCGCCGGACTCAGTTCCTCGGCTGCCGTGGAAGTGGCGGTCGGCTACGCTCTGCTAGATGTGGCAGGTCATGCTGTCGAACCCGGCAAACTTGCGCTGCTCTGCCAGCAGGCGGAAAACGAATTCGTGGGTGCACGCTGCGGCATCATGGATCAGTTTGTTTCGTGTCACGGACGTTCCGGAGCCGCACTTTTTCTCGATTGCCGTTCTCTTGATTTTCGTTTGGCGTCGATTCCAGCGGAAGTGAAATTTGTTATTTGCAATACCATGGTGCGGCACGAGATCGCCGCCGGGGAATATAACGCGCGTCGTGCCGAATGCGAGTCGGGGGTGCGGCTGTTGTGGGCACGGCTACCTGGCATTCGTGCCTTGCGGGATGTCTCAATCGTGGAATTGGAAAGCAATCGCGACCTTCTCGGCGAAACCGTTTACAAGCGCTGCCGTCACGTCATCAGCGAGAATCTGCGCACACAGGAAGCGGCGATCGCACTACAGCAGGGCGATATTGGGTTACTGCGAAACCTGATGGCCGCATCGCATCAGAGTCTTCGCGACGACTTTGAAGTGAGTTGCCGCGAACTCGACATCCTGGTTGAGCTCGCGATCCAGCAACCTGGTGTGCTTGGAGCGCGCATGACTGGAGGCGGCTTTGGCGGGTGCACGATCAACCTGGTGAAAGCGGTGCATGCGGTAGAGTTTTGCAAACAGTTGGCTGCCGGATACGAGAGTGAAACTGGGTTGCGTGCCGATGTCTATATTACGGAGCCTTCGCAGGGAGCTCGAAAAGTGTCTTAGTGTAAGTAATGTGTCTCCGGCAGTTCGCGCAGCTTCTCGGCCGCGAGTTCCGGAGTCATATCACGCTGCGGGGATGCCAACAGTTCGAAGCCCACCATGAACTTCTTGACGGTGGCGGAGCGCAACAGGGGAGGGAAGAAGTGCGCGTGGAAGTGCCACTCCGCATGTTCGCTGCCATCGGTCGGTCGCTGATGAAATCCCATCGAGTATGGGAAGGAAGTCTGAAACAGATTGTCGTAGCGGGCGGTGAGGCGTTTCAGGATGTCCGCCAAACTCGCGCGCTCTGCCGCGTCCAGGGCATCGATATCGGCTCGGTGACGCTTGCTCAGGAGTAAAGTTTCGAAAGGCCAAGTCGCCCAGAAGGGAACGATGGCGAGAAAGAAATCATTCTGGCAGACGATTCGTTCTCGAGACTTCAACTCCAGTTCGGAATAATCACACAGGAGGCAGCGGCGATGTTCACGCCAATAATCGGAGAACGACTCTTGTTCCTTGCGCGGCTCGTTGGGAACGGTTTGCGTAGCCCAGATCTGGCCGTGGGGATGCGGATTGCTGCAACCCATTATGGCGCCGCGGTTTTCGAAAATCTGCACGTGACTAATGTTAGGGAGGCTGCCAAGGCTGCGATACTGCTCGGTCCAGACATCGACGACTCCGGCTATTTCTTCAGTTGCCATCTGCGCCAGGGTGAGGTCGTGGCGAGGCGAAAAGCAAACCACTCGACAGATGCCGCTCTCGGTTGTCGCGATCAGAAGATTCTTGCCGGCATCTTCGACGCTTAAGTTCGCCAAATCCGGCTGTAGGGCGGCGAAGTCGTTGTCGAAAACAAACGTCGTGGAATACCCTGGATTGCGCGCCCCGCCGGCACGCATGTTCCCGGGACAAAGGTAACAGTCTGGGTCGTAGGTGGACGACGACGCAAGAGCGGGCTTCTCGGTCTGCCCCTGCCAGGGACGCTCGGTGCGATTGGGCGAGACCAGAATCCAGTCTCGCGTCAGCGGATTGTAGCGGCGATGTGATTTCCCTTGAAGCTTTTGTAGGTCCATCTTTCGGAGTTCGAGCCTCAGAGTTTGAGCTTCAGAGTTCGAGGAAGGCCCGCACCGAAGTGAGATCGCCGCTCGCACGAACGCGAAACCCGAGACGTTTCATTATGACCTGCATGGCAACGTTATCGGTCAACATTTCGGCGGAGACCTGGCTGAGTTTTTCGTCGCGGGCGAATTGAACGACGCGGCGAAGCAGTTCGTATCCCAGACCAAGTTTCTGATATCGATCGGAAACCAGCACCGCGACTTCGGCCTGGTTCCCGGTATGAAGTTTGCTCAAGCGTCCGACTCCCATGATGTGGTGCTCGCCGGTGGCGGGATTGGTGACATCGGCGACCAGGGCCATTTCGCGATCATAGTCGCCGAAGCAGATGCGTAACAACCGTTCATGCGCCACTCGGCGGCTCAAGCTGAGCGAGCAGAAGTAGCGCAGATAAACGCTGCGATCGGAGAGCGTCTCATGAAATTTGACCATCAGCGGTTCGTCTTCGGGACGGATGGGGCGGATAATAATCTGGTTTCCATCTTTCATTGTCCAGGGCACCACATACTGCAACGGATACGGGCGAATCGCCGGCTGTTGCGTGGGATTCGCCTTGGTTGAACTCACGAGTAACCTCCTCTCTACCCGTTGCCGCAGTGTAGTTTGGTATCTCTTAAAGGATAGACACGTCGGCCAGAGAAAGAAAGAGCGTTCGGAATCGGCCTTCGCCCGACTGACCCCCCCAAGATCGGCTGAGGCGAACCGGCAGGCGCCGATTGCCTCGATTGCTCTACTTCCAATTGATGGATCGTTGCCCGGAGCCAGGCTCCGAGCGCCGCTTCAATCTCCTGTTGCGTTCCGGTGCGGTACAAGGATTCAAGAGTCTTCCCACTCGGCGACAACGGGAGGTGAGTGCAAGGAGTCTGCTCCTTGCGCGAATCCGCAGGGACGAATTGCATCAACAAGCATTCGCTGCAAGGTTCGCGGTCCCTGGAGTTGAAGTTCATGCAGGTGGGCGAGTCCTCGAAAATGAATCGCGGCCGCCACGCTTCGCGCGGCAATCGCCCATAGCCGCCTTGCTCAAGAAATTCCAATTCGAATTTCAGTACGTCCAGCAGGTTGCGATTATCTTTTGGCATGGCCTCATTCCTCACCCCCAGTTTCGTCCCAGCCCGAAAGCGACGCCGTGACCAGCATCACAGGGTGTGGTGCGAGCCATCACGCAGGCCAGTGGAGGGCGTAAACAGGGCAAAACAAGCCAGAAAGCTGACGAGACGTAATCTTTGAGATTAATAATTGTTAAGAACTTAAGCCGGAAGCCCGCTGCTATTATCCTTCCCAGAAACATCAACTCGTGACGCGGGTCACAGCACTCGGCCATTGAAACAGTTCAATATTGCACATTATTCGGCGTATTCTCCTTGCTATGTTGGTAAGTCAAATCCTAAGGGAGCCTGAAGATGAAGAGAATTGATTTCAGAGTGTTGACGGTTGCAACAGCCTTTGTGGTTATGCTCAGCCTTTCCTTGCCGGCGCATGCGCAGGACGCGTCCTCGGTCTTCAAATCAAAATGTGCCGGATGCCATGCGGCTGACGGAACCGGTTCGGCCATGGGCAAGAAGATGGGCGCCCACGACTTCACCACCGCCGACGTGCAGGGCATGACGGACGCGCAACTCACGGATATCATCACGAACGGCAAGAACAAGATGCCCAAGTACGGCTCGTTGCCGCCCGACCAAATCAAGGGGTTGGTGGCGTATATCCGCACTCTGAAAAAATAGCTGGTTTCTAACTTGGGTGAAGTGGCCGAATGGGCTCAATCGTCTGCGGCGCAGCAGGAGGTGTATCTGCGAAACTGCCGATTGAAGTGGAACAACATCTAAGGAAAAAGGGGTAACGGTTTCAAATGAGTGTGCGCGAACGCCTCCGAGACAGATTGCAGCCCATCTATTTTCTGGGGCAGAACCCGGTCACTCTTACGGGCGCCGTGGTCACCACGAGCACGGCGCTTACCACCATTGCCTTTTGGTTCTACGACATTTTCTTGCCCGGGCCGCCTCACCCTTATATCGGGCTGCTGGTCTATCTAGTTCTTCCTGGCATTTTTGTTCTTGGCCTGCTGCTGATTCCCTTTGGCATCTGGCTGCGGCGGCGACGGCTGCGCGCCAGCGGAACGCTGCCCGGAGTTTATCCGGCTATCGATCTACGCCTGCCCGTAGTGAGGCACACTTTAGAATGGGTAGCACTCGCCACCTTAACCAATCTGCTCATCCTCGGAACGGCATCGTACCGTGGCGTCGAATACATGGACTCGGCGAATTTTTGCGGTACGACCTGCCACACCGTGATGGCGCCCGAATATTCGACGTATCAGAATTCACCGCACTCGAGAGTTGAGTGCGTCGAATGCCACATTGGGCCCGGAGCCGGGTGGTTCGTGCGGTCAAAGGTCTCCGGTTTGCGGCAGGTGATTGCGGTTACTTTCCATACTTATTCGCGCCCCATTCCCTCGCCGGTCAAGTACCTTCGTCCGGCGCGCGAAACCTGCGAGCAGTGCCACTGGCCCCAACGTTTTACCGGCGATAAATTTCTGGTGAATACCAGCTACAAGGAAGACGAAAAAAACACTCCGCAGACCGATGTTTTATTGCTGAAGGTCGGTGGCCGCACGTGGCAAGGCTCGGTTGGCATTCATGGTCATCATCTGGCGGACGGCGCGCGTATTCGCTATATTTCCACCGACCCGGAGCGGCAGACCATCCCTGTGGTGGATTACACCGACGATCAAGGGAAAACGGTCGAATTTATTTCCACCGACACCAAGCCCACGCAGCAACAATTGGATAAGGGCGAGCATCGCGTGATGGATTGCGTGGACTGCCACAACCGTCCCACCCACGTCTTCGAACTGCCCGAAAATGCCGTGGACAAGCAAATGTCGTCTGGGCACATCAGCCCTGAGCTTCCTTACATCCGGAAAAAAGCGGTTGAGGTTCTGAAGGTGAATTATCCGACCCGCGACGTGGCGCGGCAAAACATAGCGGCCGAGCTTAACACTTTTTATCGCACGAATTATCCAAAGATCTACGAGACACGGCGCAGCCTGGTGCAGCAAGCCGTGGAGGGAGTAGCGGCCATTTATTTGCGTAATATTTTCCCCGATATGCGTGTGACCTGGGGAGTTCACCCGAATAATCTCGGGCACAACGATTCGCCGGGATGCTTTCGCTGCCATGACGGAAGCCACACCAGTGCCGACGGTCAAACTATCACCAACGATTGCTCCGCGTGCCATCAGGTGTTAGCGGCGGGGGAAGAAAATCCAAAAGTATTGACTGACCTTGGAATGAAGTGAACAACGCGAGTTGAGGGTTTCTGACAGTGCGCGAGTGAAGGTTCAGCGTGCGACATGTGGTAAACGCAGCTTGCTGATTCTGCCATGGCCATGCTCACGAGGCGGCTCCGACTGCACAAATGACGCGGGCGAAGTGCGCCCACATCCATGCCGACGAAGTGAAAGAATTCAAGCAGAGCAACCAGGGCAGGCGCGAGGTCCCGTCGATCCTGACGCTCCCAATTGCATTTCCTGCCACGGCCCCATTCATCAGGTTCAAACCTCGAATGACACGAGAGCAACTGATCAAAAATAGACTCGTCACCCGAGCGACAGTAAGTAACTGAAGAACTGGTGAGCGCGGCAGGATTCGAACCTGCGACCCATGCCTTAAAAGGGCATTGCTCTACCAACTGAGCTACGCGCCCAACCTTGCTCAAATAGTTTACCATTGCCCCTGCGTAAGACCTTGGCGCTGCATTGATACAAATGAGGGGGAGAGCATCGAATTAAAAATGGACGCCTGCAAAGCTGGTGAATCTTGGGCGAGTCACCGCTGGGTGCGAATTATATGACGCAAGTCTCGGGGATTACAAACCTCATCGGGGTGGATGTGGGTGGGACGAAAGTGGCCGCTGGCCTGGTCAGTGCGTCAGGCGAAATAACTTTCCAGACGCGAGTTCCAATGGCGGCCAATGACGGAGCGGCCGGGTTGGCTTCCGTGATTTCCGCGATCGACGCGGTGCGGGCCTCGGCCTATTCGAACTCCGGAATTCAAGGCTCGATTACCGGCATTGGAATCTGCGCTCCGGGGCCGCTCGATCCACGGACGGGAATCGTGATCAATCCTCCGAATCTTCCGGGATGGCGAAATTTTCCGCTGGCCGCTGAAATTTCAAGAAACTACAGCGTGCCGGTTCGAGTCGACAACGACGGCAATGCGGCAGCTTTGGCGGAAGCTTTATGGGGTGCTGGCAGAGGTTTTCGTAATGTCTTCTGCGCCACCATCGGAACCGGCGTCGGAACCGGCATCGTATTCGATGGCCGTATTTATCACGGACGGACTGGCGCCGCCGCGGAGGGTGGTCACAATACCATTGACTATCGCGGCCCGCGCTGCGGGTGCGGGAAGTTGGGCTGTATCGAGGCACTGGCGTCTGGGCCCGCGATCGCCCGTAGAGCCTCTGAAAAGCTAGCTAAATTGCTGGCCGACGGTCTGGGTCACACCTCGAAAATATTGGATTTGGCCGGAAGCCATCCGGATCGCATCACGAGTGAGATGATAGGGCGAGCTTATGCGGCGGGAGATTCTCTGGCAAAAGAGGTTCTGCAGGAAACTGCTCTGTATCTCACCGTTTGGTTGGGAAATATCGTTGATTTGCTGGAACCTGACGTGATGATTCTGGGTGGAGGGGCGGCAGCTGTGTTGCGGCCGTTCTTCGATGACATTCGGGAAGGCCTGCCCGCCTGGTGTGTAAATTCGCATTGTCAGGAAATCCCGCTGATCCCTGCCCACTACGGCGCGGACGCCGGCATTGCGGGCGGTGCTGCGCTGTGTTGGAATTAGACCGCCCCAAGCCACACACCCTTTCTACCGCGCCGATTATGCGGTCATTCTATCCATGCTTGATGGCGGTCCTTGAATCCCCGGAACTTGCGACCTTGGACTGCTCTGACAAAGTTGACTCCAAAAGACCCTGCCGATTGCAGCTTGTAACGTTTTGACGACGGTCATCATTATTGCCAAATAGGCGATCAGTGATTTCCGGATCGAGAGGGCGGAATCACCTGCAAACGTAAGGCTACTTTAGTCGATAAATATAAAGTAGATTTTCTCCCTGAACGCCGACATGCGTCAGCGCCTCAGCCCAAGCGGGAGCCGACGAGAATTTATTGACACCGATTGCCGCTTCCAAACGTCCGTCGTAAATCCTCGTCTCGTAATCCGGGCGCCGCTTAGTCCACGCCGCCAAACTGCTTCAGATCGTCCGGCCCATCTTTCACGGCGACCGCATCTTTTCCTTGAACCATTTCGCGCACGCTCTCCACAATATCCGGATTCGCCAGCGTCGTAATGTCGCCCGTGCTCAGATTGTTCGAGATCGCCGCGAGCACGCGGCGCATCAGTTTTCCCGAGCGCGTCTTCGGCATATCCGGAACGATGTGCACTCTTTTCGGGCGCGCAATTTTCCCAATGATGGTTTCAATCGCCTTCGTGACTTTGTCTGCGATTTCAGGGCTCGGCTTGATCCCCGGCGCCAACGACACATAAACCTCCGGCACTCGCCCTTTGATGTCATCCACCACCGGCACCACCGCGGCCTCCGCGATCTCGGGCAGCGTCAAACATGCCGATTCGATTTCTTTTGTTCCCAGTCGATGTCCGGCAACGTTGATCACGTCATCCACGCGGCCCAGAATCCGAAGATAGCCGTCTGCCGCGAGCACCGCGCCATCGGCGGCAAAGTATGGCCAGTCATGCCAGTCCTTGCTCTTCAAATCCTTGCAATATTTTCGGTAGTATTGGTCGACGAAGCGATCCCGGTCTCCCCAAATCGTCTGCATAATTCCCGGCCACGGATTGCGGATACAAATGTTGCCCGCTTTGCCAGAGCCGGCCGTAACCTCGGCACTATTTTCGTCAAAAATTGTCGGATAAATTCCCGGCGCACCCGGGCCCGCACTTCCCGGCTTCATGGGGTCGATTGCGGGTTTCGTCGTGCACAGGAATCCGCCGTTTTCGGTTTGCCACCACGTGTCGACAATCACCGCTTCGCCTTTACCGACCACATCGTGATACCAACGCCAAACCTCCGGCTCAATCGGCTCTCCCACGGTCGTCATGTGCTTGAAGTGGTAGTTGTATTTCGCGGGCTCATCGGGGCCAGCTTTGCGCAGCATGCGAATGGCTGTCGGTGAAGTGTGAAAGATATTTACGTTCAGCCGCTGCGCGATTCTCCACACGCGCCCCGCATCCGGGAACGTCGGGACGCCTTCGTAGAGCACGCTGGTCGCGGCGATTGACAGCGGACCGTAAACAATATAAGAGTGTCCCGTGATCCAGCCGATATCGGCCATGCACCAGTAAACATCCGTGGGATGGATGTCTTGCAGATACTTCGATGTTCCCGCCACATACGCCAGATACCCTCCGGTGCGGTGCTGGCAGCCTTTCGGCTTTCCCGTGCTGCCGCTGGTGTACATCAAGAACAGCGGAGCCTCGGCGTCCATGGAAACCGGTTCAACGATTCGTCCAGAAAATTTCAACAGCTCTTCATTCAGGAAATAATCTCGTCCCGCGGTCATCGGCGTTGAAGACCCATACTGTCCGCGATGCCGCTTCCAAACCAAAACTTTGTCGACCGATTGGCCTTCCTGCTGAGCTACATCGAGCGCGATCGTGGCGTTGGCTTTGTGGTCGATCAGTTTCCCGCTGCGATAATAACTGTCCGCTGTAATCAAAACCCGGCTGCCGGAATCCGCAATGCGCTTGCCGCAAGCTTCTCCGCTGAATCCGCCGAAGACTACGGAATGAATCACTCCCAGCCGCGCACAGGCCAGCATAGTCACCGGCAACTCGGGAATCATGGGCATGTGGATGGTCACGCGATCGCCCGCCTTCAATCCTGCCAAGTCACGCAGCAACGCCGCCAATTCATTTACGCGGACATACAGCTCCTGATAGGTGACCGAGACCACCGGTTCGTCTTCCGGCTCGGGTACAAAGATCAGCGCAGCTTTGTTCTTGTACTTTTCTAAATGCCGGTCCACGCAGTTGTAGGAAGCGTTCAGCTTTCCGCCCACAAACCACTTCCAGAAAGGTGGATCGTTGGTGTCGAGCGTGGTGTGCCAGTATTTATCCCAACTGAGCAGGTCGGCGTATTCGCGAAAACACTCGGGGAAATTCTTCTCGCTGAAGCGCTCGTTCACGCTGGGATCGGACAGGTTCGCCTGCCCCACAAATTTCGCCGAGGGATAAAAATATTCTTCCTCGCGCCAGTGCACCGCAATCTGCGCTTCACTGGTCTCAACTGCCGCCTTGCTTCGCTCTCGAATGTCAGCCATCGTATTTGCCTCTCATCATGGAGTTGCAATATGGAGTTGCAATGCGCCGGGATAATGCTGGCAATGCGAAAGAACCGGCGCGTTCGGATTAGAACCCGCATTCTACTGCTTTCGGCCCGCGGGCGTCACTTGCCAGACCCGGCGTCTGGGATCCGTATTTTCTGTTAGCCGCAGTACCCCCGCTTTTAGAGTCTTCTATCTCTGGGATATCCTTCCACGATTGACCGCGCTTTTAGAACCCACTTACAATCAAGCGCAACTGTTCTGGGGGATCGTTTTTTCGGGGGATCGATGACGCCGCTTCGTCTAAGACTTCACATTCGTGTGCTGGCAGCAATGGCCAGCCTTTCGGGCCTTCTTTTTCTGGCCAATGCGCTTCCTGTCCGCGCGCAAACCGCTGTCACCACTTATCACAATGATACGTACCGTACCGGCTGGAATTCCAGCGAGACCGTGCTCACGCCGGCGACGGTGGCGAGTTCGCAGTTTGGATTGTTGGCAACCGTGACGGTTGACGATCAGGTGGACGCGCACCCGCTGATTGTGCCCGGAGTCAACATTACTGCGGGAAACAATCAAGGAACGCACGATATCGTCTATATAGCAACCGGCAATGATACGGTCTATGCCATCGATGCCAATGCCGGCACTGTGCTGTTGAGTGTGAGTCTGGGTAAGCCTGTGTTTGCGCCGCTCGGTTGCAACAACAACGGACCGCACGTCGGCATCACTTCTACGCCGGTTATCGATACGGCCACCAACACGCTGTATGTGATCGCCTACACGCATGACGCGACCGGTCCGGCTTATCGCCTGCATGCGCTGGATCTCAGCAGCCTTGCGGACAAGATGACGCCCACGATCATCAGCGCATCGCACACGCTTATGAATGGAACGACCTTTGCTTTCAATGCCACCTACCAACGGCAGCGCCCTGGGCTGTTGCTCGCCAACGGTAACATCTATGCGGGATTTGGCAGCTTCTGCGATTATGGGGCGAACCTTTCGCGGGGATGGCTGCTGGGCTGGAACGCTTCGACGCTGGCGCCGCTCTCGGCGAACCAACTGAACGACACGCAGGCGACCGACCCCGATAGCTTTTTCCTGTCGTCGATCTGGATGTCTGGATACGGTCCGGCGGCGGACGATTCGGGCAACGTTTTGTTTGTCACGGGAAACTCCGATTACTCGGGCACGACTTATGACGGGGTTAGCAACATTCAGGAAAGCGTAGTCAAGATATCGTCTGACCTGACTACGATGTTGGACCTGTTTACGCCGATGAATTGGGCCAGTCTCGATCAGGGGGATACTGATTTTGGATCGGGAGGGCTGCTGATTCTCCCTGACCAGACGGGGGCTATGCCGCATTTGGCGGTGGCGGCGGGGAAGTATGGGTCGATGTATCTGATGAATGAAGACCATCTCGGCGGCTACTCGACCACGAAGAACAACGTACTGGGGACTTATCAAGTGGGCGGGTGCTGGTGTGGAGAATCGTACTTTGTTGATCCGAGCGATGGCGCGGCGCGGGTGGTGAGCAGCGGAGGGAATCGGCTGGAAGTGTGGAAGCTGCAAACTTCGCCGAGTACCAAGCTGATGGAGGTCGCGCAATCGCCAGCGCTGAAGACGGGGCAGGATGGCGGGTTCTTTACCAGCGTGTCCTCCAATGGAACGGCGAGCCCGATCATCTGGGCGCTGACGCGGCCGCTGGGCGGGGGCGCCACTGCGCTTGGGCTTTACGCATTCAATCCGGAATCGGGTAAAACTATGACTCAGATCTTCCACTCGAACGCGGGGGCATGGCCGAATTTGGGCGGGAATTCGAACCAGGCACCGGTGGTGGCGAATGGCAAAGTTTATGTGGCCAGCAACAAGCAGCTGCAAATTTTTGGGCTGAAGCAGGCTAAGAATTTGGCGGCTGCACCGGCCAAGTGAAATCACAATCTGGATTAAAAAAAATACGGATCGATCCCGTAAAATATCTGGAATCAGTTAGTTGGCGGGGTCGAGATCCCATCCTTGCCAGCTAAAATATTGATTATGGGGGATTTATCGGCAAAATTCCTGGAATCAATTACTTGCGAGGAATTGCAGGCGGTGGAGAGGCTCGCTGGCAGATTCGGTCGATTTTCGGTTACGCGCTGCATGTGCCGCCTCCTGTTCGCATGATGGGCTGATTTTGGAGGCGGGGCAAGGTTGGATGTCACACCGGGGCTGTGGATTGCTTGTGGAATCCCGCTCTTGGCTGACAGCGTCAAAGGGAGCTACCCACTTCAGGCTGATTTCAGGGAGGACACCATGGGGCGAGAGCGGGCGCTGAAGATTGTATTGGTGCTGGTGGGGTTGCTGTTTGCCGCGTTGGTTTATCCGATGCTGGTATTTGTGAAGCTGGAGTCGGCGCTGGCAATGATGATGTGCCTGTATGCCACGCTTGGCGTTTTCCTGCTATTGGCGGCGCGTAATCCGGCGGCGCATCGCAGCTTGATTGCTTTCACGGCTGGTCGAGCTTGGCCCATGCGGTGTTTATGGGGACGCAGGCGATGCTCAATTTCGTACAGCGCGGGGAGTTGGTGGGCGTGGGGGTGTTGGCGGTGATTGGGGTTACGTTGATTGCGCTTGCGCCCTGAGAGTTATGTTCCCGTGCCCGAGAGTTCGATCACCTGCGGCTTGGATGAAGCGCTGTCGTTGATGGTGACCGTTCCGGACTTAGCGCCTTGAGACGTGGGAGAGAACGTCACGCTGATTTTGCAGGCTCCTCCGGCGACTACGCTCTTGCCGCAGGTTGAGCTCATGCCAAACTGGGCGCTGGCTTTCATCCCGGAAATTTTCAGCGAGGTTTTGCCGGTGTTGGTTAGCGTGACAGTCTGCGGCTCACTGGTGGTGCCGTGCTCCTGATTCTTAAAGTTCAGCGGGGTTGTGGGCGAGAAATCGACGACCCCGGTGTTCAGAAGGGTGAGCACAGAATTTCCAATGTAGCCGCCGACCGCAACGTCCGGCTTGTGGTCACCGTTGAAGTCGCCGACAGCGATCCCGCCCGCTACGACTGCGGGAAAGTCCATCCCTGGCTGAAACGTTCCGTCGCCGTTTCCGAGAAAGACGCTGATCAGATTGCTGTTGAAACTGGTGACCGCTACAAGGTCGGGGATACCGTCGCCGTTGATGTCGGCGGAAACGACGCTGCCGGGAAACGATGCGCCTATGGTCGGGGCAGCGCGAAACGTGCCATCTCCATTGCCCAGGAAGATGCTGATCGCTCCACCCTCGGGTTCAGCGACAGCCACGTCCAAAATACCGTCTCCGTTGAAATCGGCCACCGTGATCGATTGCGGCCCAATGTAGATCGGATAGCTTTCGCCGGTTCGAAAGGTGCCGTCGCCGTTCCCGAGCAAAACACCCATTACGCTTGTACCGCCGAACTGGCCGGCTGTGACGACATCGAGAAATCCATCGCCGTTGAAGTCGCCGACGCCGAGAAGCTGCGTTGTGTAGGGGGCGGGGGTGTGAACTTGCTTTCCCAAGGTGCCGGTCCCGTTACCAAACATCACCGTTATGCAGTAGCAGCCGGTTTCGCTGGCGACCGCGACATCGAGATTGCCGTCATTATTAAAATCGCCGAGTGCGGCAAAAGTGGCTTCGCCAACCATGGGGTAGCGAACAGCGGGCTGGAAAGTGCCGTCGCCATTGCCCAATAACACGCTGACCGAGGCCTTTCCCGGGTTGGTAACCACCAGGTCAGAAATGCCGTGGTTTCGCAGATCACCTGACACGACCGTATAGGCGTCGTTTGCGCCATACGACACGGGCCTCCGGAATGTGCCGTCGCCATTGCCGAGAAGGACAGAAAGATCGCCGTTGAACGATGCAACTGCCAGATCTAGGAAGCCGTCGCCATTAAAATCGGAGGCTGCTAACGACTGTGGCTCTCCCGGGTCCGATATGCTTGCGCGGGTTTCCAACTGCGCCAGCGCTGACCGGGCTGACAGGGCGCAGAAGATCAAGAGCGTTGAGCACAATAGCGAGCGAAAGGAATTTTGAGACACAAGTAGCCTCGTCGAGTGCGGTCACTTCGCCAGCGGAGGGGAGACTAGCCGTGGAGAACTGGGGGGTTATCTTAGCACGGCTCGGCGCCTTGTAGCGGGCCACGTTTCGCACGCGCGAGCAATGTGGAGAGGAATGGCAGCCGAGGGCGGCTGCCCCACATGGATCGAGGGTGGGCGATCTTTCAGACGTGCCTCAGGCACGCGTGGTCCCCTTTTTCTCCCTTACCCGCCAGTGACCTGGCGGCCATTGTCGGCGGTCCCTGCGGGACCGGGATAGCCGGGGCGGCTATCCCTACATAAATCTTGTGAAATGGTCAGGTTACCCTGGCTTTGTCCGCAAGCGGGTTTGCGTTGAACGTTCTTTATGCAGGTGCTAGGCTGCGGGAAGTGGGGTCGGCGACAATCAATTCGGTGAATCCGGTGTTGGCCGGAAATGGGCGGGCACGGGCATTCCTGCGATCGGCGGCGGCGGAGGTGTGGGCTAAGTTTTTGCTGGCGCTGGTGGGGTTGGGGATGGCGTTTGGGGCGGCGTTGTTTTCGACGGCGTCGGGCGAGGCGGGACACTTGTGGGCGTCGGTGGCGCTGGCGGCGGTGTCGCTGTTGATGGCGGCGTTTGTGGGGCTGGTGACGGTGCCGTATCTGGCGCGGCGGGTGGCGCTGGAGCGGCTGCGGAAGACCTTTCATTATGAAGTGACGCGGGCGGGCGTGGTGTATGTGCTGGTCACGCTGGTGATTGGCATTGCGGCGCTGAATACGGGAAACAATCTGCTGTACATCGTGGTGGCGACGATGCTGGCGGCGATCCTGGTATCGGGCGTGGTATCGGCACTGGTGCTGCGCGGGTTGGAGTTGGATGTGCGGCTGCCGGAGCATGTGTTTGCCGGGCGGGCGGTGGTGGGAAGGATTGGGCTGAAGAATTCGCGGCGCGTGCTGCCGTCATTTTCGATACGGGTGGTACCGGCGCGGCGGGAGAGGAAGCCGCGCAAGCAGTGGCGGTGGGAGCAGACGACATTTGTGTTTCCGCTGAACCGGCCTCCGCAGGCGCAGTGGGTGCGGTTGCGGGACTGGAGCGTGCGGCGGGTGGCGGTTGCGCCAGATCCGCCGGGGATTTTTGAGGGGATGGTTTATTTCCCATATGTGCCTCCGAAGGCGGAGTTGACGGCGGATTTGGAGTTGCTGTTCGACCGGCGCGGGCGGTATTGCGAATCGAGTTTTGGAGTGGCAACGCGGTTTCCGTTTGCGTTTTTGACGAAGACGAGGCATGTGGCCTTGCAGCGCGAGGTGCTGGTGTATCCGCCGATTGAGGCGCCGGACGAGCTGTTTGAGATTTTGCCGCTCGTGCGCGGGGAGTGGGAAAGTTTTGTGCGCGGGCGCGGATCGGATTTGTATCGCATTCGCGAGTATCTGCCGGAAGACTCAGCGCGGCATGTGGATTGGAAGGCGACGGCGAAATCGGGGTCGCTGAAGGTGCGGGAGTTCAGCCGCGAGGATGAGCGGAAGCTGTCTATCGTTTTCGATAATCCCGCGGCGGGGTTGATTTCGGAGGCGGCTTACGAGCGCGGGGTGAACCTGGCGGCGTCACTGGCGTGGCATTTTTCGTCGCAGGATGCGGAGGTTTCGTTTGTGGTGGCGGGGCAGGGAAGAAGCGAGGATCTGCACGAGTTTCTGGCGCGGCTGGCGGTGGTCGAGCCGCATGGTGGAAAGATAGGGAGCGGGCATCGGTCCGGGAGGTCGGGATCTGGGAGGTTGGAAGAAGATCCGCTGCGGGAGATAAGCCAGGGGAACAGCGGTGAGTACAACATTGTGCTGACGGCGCGGGCCCCGGGAAGTTTGCCGACTTCGTGGTGGAACTGCTCGTATTTCGTGTTTTTGGGGACGGAAGGCTAGGCGGCTGGACAGACTATCGTGGCTCAATTTGAAGGCTCTTACGACGAAGGGCACAAAGTTACACGAAGGAACACTCGGCCTGATACTCGAAGCCATCTTCATAAATCCTCGACGGTTGGGGCAAGCATACCTCAGGGGCTAAAGCCCGCGTCTTTCTTGGCTCTCGGCGGCACGGCTGAAGCCGTGCCCTTCCCAAAACCGATTTATGAGATGGCCTCTAGTCGCTTTCGCGGGTGATTAGTTCTTATCTTCTGGGTTTATCTCTGCGCACGAACTGAGCCAAAAAGGGAGTTTCCGTGCTGATTTTTCTTTTTTCCTGACTGTTTACCTCTTCCCATGCATCTGATTCGGGCATATACTCAGCCCCCGGAATAGCTTTTGGGGTGCTTGAACACAAGAACCCGGGAGGGTCCGAATGCGCATCTGCGATCTGATTAAGAATCAGGAAACGTATCACGCGGACATGGGGCAAACCGTACTCGAAACGGTGCGGGCCATGGTGGAACGAAATATCGGCGCGGTTCCGGTATTGCATAACGGAAAACTGGTGGGGATATTCTCGGAGCGCGATTTGATGAAGCGCGTAGTGTCGGAAGGGCGGGACCCGCGCAGCACTTGTCTCGCCGAGGTGATGACCGACGATCCTCTGAACGTCAGCATGAATGAGGAGCTGGAGAATTGCATGGCGCTGATGCGGCGGCACGGCTTTCGGCACTTGCCGGTCTGCCATGAGGGACACTTGGTTGGCATCGTGTCATTGCGCGACATTCTGCTGCACGATCTGGATGAGAAAGACGATGAAGTGCGCATGATGCGGGCGTACATACACTCGGTGCCGGACGCATAGAGGCGGAGAAAAACGCTTTCGCGGGGCTGGGGGAAGGTGTATTTTGGTTTCTCCGGCGCTTGGTTGTTGCCTGTGGCGTCGCCACGAGTGCCCAGGAAGTTGTGATGAGTGAAAGAGTCAAGATTCTTTTTTACTGCCTGTGGATCGCGCATCCCGTTCTGCTGACGGCGCTTGCCATCGTTATGCTTCGGCGCGGGCAGCATCGCGCATACAAATATTTCTTCGTATACGTCGTCGCGCAGATCCTGCTTTTCGGGCCAATACTTGCGATCTATTTCTACTGGGATGCGGCCTTCTTTTACGCCGCCTCGTTCGACACATTGGTCAGCGTGGCTCTGGGGTTCATGGTGATTTGGGCAGCCTTTCTCGATCTGCTCCCGCCGTTCCACGCATCGCGCAACCTGGGAATCGTAGTATTGAAGTGGGCGCTCCTGGTGACGCTTTTAGTGGCCGGGGTGATAGCCATTTCCAATAGGCCGTCGGATACGGCGTGGGGGCATGCAATCCTAACCGCATGGATTTGCCTTCGTAGCGTTCAAGTCGCGTCGGTTGTTTTTCTTTTGATCTTTGCCCGTTACATGGGGGTGAGCTGGCGGCAGCACAGCTTCGGCATCGCTTTGGGCTTCGCAATATTCTCCGTGGTGGAACTGGTCCTGCTCGCGTCCTGGGACGGCTATCACCTGAGTACGGTTTTGGCGGGCCTGATCAATGTGGGGGCTTACAGCTTCTCGTTGCTCATCTGGCTTGGCTACGCGTTGGCGAAGAGACCTGAAACCAAGTCAACGCTGCTGCAGCCGCAGCGATGGGAACAACGGGTATCTGACATTCAGTACCCTGTGCCGGTGGACTCATTGATTCCGACGTTCGAGGGAATGGTGGACCGGGCTTTGTCGCGCGCGCAAACGACGCCGTCTCCAGCTATTTACAGAGAGCTGAACCTGCTCGAAACCGAGTTGAAGGACAATGTCAAGGCGTTGAAATTTACATCGAAGCAAATTTTGAGGCGGCTGGCGAGGCTGGGAGTGTTGAATCGGAATCCGCAATCCCGCGGGGAGAATTCAGGGGATCGGTAGCTTCGCATCACGGCTCGCGCATCGTAATCCACCTGCGTGCAATATGGCCCGAAAGTAACGTTACCTTCGATTACCTGAGTACATTGAACAGACGGGCCAAAAGGTTTAACTTCCTCTAATAAGCCTGACCGTGTGGTTTGGCGCGGTGTCTGCGATGTTGGCTCTCGCGGAAAGTGCCATCGCGGGAGTTTAGGAATTATTCCGATGAGCGAAAAAATCAGGATTCTTTTATACGCTCTATGGATCGCGCATCCTGTACTTGCGTCGGCGATTGCCATCGTTATGCTTCGTCGCGGCCAGCACCGCGTGTTTAAGTATTTCTTCGCCTACGTCGTGGCGCAGATCCTGACCTTCGCTGTGGTTTTCCCGACATACTGGTACAACCACTCCGCCTACTTTTATATTTCCTCGTTCACCACCGCGATCAGCGTGGCTCTAGGTTTCATGGTGATTCACGAATCCTTTCTCGATGTGTTCCGGCCATTCCACACGTTGCGAGACCTGGGCACCGTGCTGTTCAAGTGGGCTGGCCTGGTGATGCTTTTAGTGGCTGGTGTGGTCGCCGTTTCCACGAACTCGTCGGATACTGCGCCTTGGATGCAGGCCATCCTTACCGCCCAGCGCTGCGTGCGTCTTATTCAAGTGGGGATGGTTCTTTTCCTGTTGATTTTTGCCCGTTACCTGGGTGTGAGCCGAAGGCAGCAGAGCTTTGGCATAACCTTGGGATTTGGTGCCTTTGCCGTGGTGGAGCTGGGCTTGATCGCGTCCTGGGCGGGTTATCGCCCGAGTGAGGTTTCGATGGGCGTGGTCAACATGGTGGCTTACAACTGCACGTTGTTCACTTGGCTTGCCTATGCTTTCTCGAAGAGCAAGGCGCGCGACGCTTCGGCATCTCTGTTGCGGCCGCAGCGCTGGGAGCAGAGCCTGACGGATATTCATCATCCACTTCCCGGAGACTCATTGATCCCGATGTTTGAAGGCATGGTGGATCGCGCTCTGTCGCGTACTCAAGTTGCGCCTTCAACAACGCCAGGAAATGCAGCCGCTTCCAAGGCGGCAGCCGCTCAGGCCGGAGTTGCGTCCAGCGGCAGGCTGGGTTTTCCCCACTTTCCAACCGGGGCTGACTCGAAGAAGTAAGGGCTGAAGTTCTTTAGAGCATCGGGTAGTGGTGCAGTTTGAAAAAGATCCGTATCAGGGCATGCCTTCAGGCATGCCGCCTCAGCGAGAGATTTGAAATCGGCTTCAGCCGCTGGGGCCGTGGGGCAAGCTTCAGCGGCTAAAGCCGCTTGTCCTCACACGTTGTTGGCATCGCTGAAGCGATGCCCTGATACGAATCTTTTTCAAACTGCACCACCACCGGAGACCGGCTGGGCTTATCTGGATCGCGGAGATTTGTTCGTCCTCATGCCGCTGCGCGATTCCGTATTTTGTAAATTTCCAGTGAAAATATGCTCGTATTTTGGCCACCCAAGCTCTTCCTTCTGTCCGAACCTTAAACACTGTATAAGTTATTGATGACTAGAGACTTAAAGCAAAGGGTGGCCTGCGCCCAGGGGCCGGGCTCAGTTCGCCCCGGCAACGGACCGGTCAGGATTTGTAAGGAGTTCGCGCAGAAGGACTTGACTCGTGGCTTATAATTCTCCTCCGCGTCGTTTATCCCAGTTTGGGAAAGCCTAACGGCGCGGTAGGAGAAAACCCATGAAGCGCATAATCAGGATTTCCATCCTGATGCTTGGACTAGTGGGCACGTACGCATCGGCCGCCGTTCCGCAGGTTCCCGCCCCGGACGGAGGAATACCGATTGCTTCGGGCTCACAAAAACCGCCGCAAGCCAAGTAGTTCTGTCTTGCGACCGATGAGTAAAGTAATTTGGATGAGTTGAAGCTGCAAGTCACGAAAGTAACCTGTAAGTAACTTGGGCCGAACCTAGGGCTCGCCATTCTTGGGCTGACGGATCTCTCATACAAACCGTCAGCTCCGTTTTTTTGCGGCGAATTCCTGGTTCGATTGGGCGGCTCTAGGGCGTGTTAACACTATCGCAGGGCCTCAACAATTAAGGCGAAGTTGAGAAATCCGAGGAAAAGGGCGTCGAGTTTGTCGAAGCGGGAGAAGATGCGCCGGAAGCCCTTGAGTCGGCGAAACAGCCGTTCCACTTCGTTGCGCTTGCGGTAGAGAGCCTTGTCGTACTGCCACGGTTGCAAGCGATTGCTCTTGGGAGGAACCACCGGGATGAAGCCGAAATCCAGCGCCAGTTGCCGGGTTTCATTGTCTTCGTAGGCGCGGTCCATGATCAAATGCAGGGGCGCGGGCAGCGGTCCGATGCCGCCCAGCAAAAGGCGGCCCTGCTGGGCATCGGAGGCTTGGCCGGGCGACAGCGCGAAGCTTATGGCCGTTCGAGCATTCGCGGCAACCATATGAATCTTGGTGCTCCATCCGCCGCGGCACTTGCCGATGGCTTGGGGACCGTTTTTTTTAATGCGCCGGTGCCGTCGGGATGCAGCTTGACGATGGTGGAGTCCAGTTGGACCGCCGTGATCTGGATACGCACGATCTGCTGGCGCTGCAATTGCTCAAAGACGCGATCCAGGACGCCGTTCTTGGACCAGCGGTTCATGCGGGTGTAAATGGTGTGCCAGTTGCCGAAACGCCTGGGAAGTCCGCGCCATTTGCAGCCTTGCTCGGCGACATAGAGGATCGCGTTCAACACCGCGAGATTGGTCAGGCTCACGTTGCCGCGCTGACGGGGAAGACTGGACTCGATGCGACCGTATTGCGCCTCGGTAATCTCCATGAAAAGGAGAATACCACAAAATCCTATTTAGTGTTAACACGCCCTAGCGGGGATGCGTCCGCAGTGCGGATTCCAGAGCACGGCGCAGTTGCGCCGTGTCCGTGATGGGCGGTTGGCAGGCGAAGCCCGAACATAGAACCGCGAAAGCTCGTCCGGATTTCAATGCGGGGAGATTTGGAATTGTCGCGGCGAGGGCTGGAGGAAGGTTTGCGGCGACTGCCTGATTCGCCGTGAGCCGGACGACGGTCTTATTGAAAGCGAAAGCCGCATGGGCGGCTGCGGCCAAGGGATGGGCGGACCCGTCCGGCTCGCTCCCGGAAATCACGACGACTTGCACTGGATTCTCCAGGAAGTGCGAGACGGCGATTCCGTAGGTCGCGGCGAAAATTCCAAACTGGCCTATGATGCCGGCAAAGGTTTCGAGAGTTTGCTCGGCTTTATCGCGATAGGCAGTGTCGCCGGTGTAGTGGTGCAGGCGCAGCAAGGTGATTGCCGCCATGGGATTGCCTGCGGGCGTGGGCGAATCCTGAAGGGGCTTGCGACGGGTTGATAGGACGCCCAGGCTTTGTCCGTCGGGGGCCGGTTCGGCGTCGAAAAATCCTCCTGAGACTGCATCGAAGAATTTGGCGTTCATTACGTCGGCGATAGCGTGCGCGAATTTGAAGTAGCTGAGGTCCGCCGTCGCCTCGTAGGCGTCGAGGCAGGCGAGAGCGGTAGCGGCGTAATCTTCGAGCAAGCCGGCGACCTCGCGGTGCGGAGCATTTGGATCGGAATAGGCAATGACGTGCAACAGTCCACGCCGAGGCTGCCAGGCCTCGGCTAAAGTCCGGTCCAGAGAGCGCAGCGCAAAACGGCGCGCATCGGGAAGGTCGAGCACTTTGGCCGCTTCCAGGTAGGCCGAGACGCACATGCTGTTCCATCCCACATAGATCGTTTTATCGAGGTAGGGCGTCTGGCGTTGCAGGCGGGCGGCATACATTTTCTTCTTCGCGGAATTGAGAAGTTCTTGCACGCGCTCGGTGGTGAGATTCATGCGGCGCGCGATTTCATCGAGTGGCGCGCGAACGTACAACACGTTTTTCGCCGGATTGTGGTGCATCTCGCCCACTTCGTTGATGTCATAGTGCAAGGCGGCGACTTGCGCTTCTTCTTCGGTGAGGACGGCGCGGGTCTCGTCGAGCGTCCAGGTAAAGTAGTCGCCGTCGTCGTCCATGGAAATGTCGGCATCCTGCGAGGCGTAGAAACCGCCGCGCTCGCGGTTGCTGAGCCACTCGTCCATCCAGCGGATAATGTCGCGCGCGACATTGGCGAAGAACTCCGAGCCTGTGGCCTGATAGGCGTGAACATAGTTCTTCAGCAGCTCGGAGTTGTCATAGCACATCTTCTCGAAGTGTGGGACGACCCAGCGCTCGTCGACGGAGTAGCGGTGAAAGCCTCCGGCGAGCTGGTCGTAGACGCCGCCGTTGGCCATGTGTTCGAGCGTAGTGACGATTAAATTGCGTAAGTTGTCGTCACCAGTGCGGGCATATTGTTCGATTAATAAATCCAGCGCCGAAGGATGCGGAAATTTGGGGGCGTGGCCGAAGCCGCCGTTTTGCGGGTCGAACATTTTGAAAGCGGAGTCTTGAATGGCCGCAATGATGCTGGGGGAGATGCGGCCGCTGCGGCCGGCTGAGGACTCGGCTTGGGCGATGGTGCTCTCGACCATCTTGGCCTGCTCCATCACATCGCCATTCTTTTCTTTGTAGGCACTGGCGATGCTGAGCAGCACGCGTTTAAAACTTGGGCGTCCGTAGCCATCGGTGGGGGGAAAATAGGTTCCGCCATAGAAGGGCTTGCCATCGGGAGTGAGGAAGGCGGTGAGCGGCCAGCCGCCTTGTCCGCTGACGGCGCTGACGGCGGCCTGGTAGCGGATGTCGATATCGGGGCGCTCGTCGCGATCAACCTTTACGGCGATGAAATGTTCGTTCACGATGGCGGCTACGTCGGGATCTTCGTAGGACTCGCGGTCCATGACATGGCACCAGTGGCACCACACTGCGCCGATATCGAGCAGCATGGGCTTGTTCTCGCGCTGCGCGGCGGCGAAGGCTTCTTCACTCCATTCGTGCCAGCGGATGGGCTGATGCATGGCGGAGCGGAGGTAGGCGGAGGAGGCGCGGGCGAGGGAGTTGAGGGTGGTGGTGGTCATAATTATGAGTCTATACGAACAAAACCACACAGATTCCTGCCGCTGTGCGGCCCTTGTTTCCCGCGGTGCGGGAATTTAGGCGCTGCCGCGATTGTGCCTGTTGACCTCCGTTACGTAACGCATTACGATAGGGCGTGATCCGGTCGATCCGCCACAAGGGATTGAAACGCCTTTACGAAAGCGGCGACCCGCGCGGCGTGATCACGGAGCACACGGCAAAGCTTCGAGACATTCTTGCGCGGCTGGATGCGGCTGCTACGCCCGCCGATATGGACCTGCCGGGCTTCCGGCTGCATGCGCTCAAGGGCGGCTTCAAGGGCTTTTGGGCGGTGACAGTTCGCGCCAACTGGCGCGTGATCTTTAAGCTGTCGGAAGGCGATGTGCTTGACGTCGATTACATCGATTACCACTAAGGGGTCTGACTATGCCGATGAAGAATCCACCGCACCCCGGTGGCTTTTTGCTGCGCCAGTGTATCGAGCCTTTGGGTTTGACCATTACCCAAGCCGCCGCCGCCCTCGGAGTTACGCGTACAACATTGTCAGAGTTGGTCAATGGGAAGCGGGGAATCTCACCCGAGATGGCAGTGCGTCTGTCCAAAGTCTTCGGCGGCAGCGCGGCTACCTGGCTTACGCAGCAGGCCCACTATGACCTCGCCCAAGTCCGCGCGGACCGCATCAAGCTCAAGCGGTTGGAGTTCGCGTAGCGTCGGCTTGTAGTCGTGGTGAGCGAAAACCACGCTGCCGTTGCAAAGTTCTTGCGCTCTCTATAATATGTTCGCCAAATATCGAGTGAGGTAAAAGAATGCGCAGGTTCGCTCTGGCTGTGGCTCTCCTGTCTCCGCTTACCTTGGTTGCCGGGAAGAACCCGGCTGATTATCCGCTGCGAATTCAGGTCATCGAATCGCATTGGAACCGGCCTTTGAACAATGTCGACCGGCGCTTTGGCGGAGTGGATGGGTGGGGACGCGGAAATATCAAGGATGGCGATTCGCTCCACGGGTTTGATTTCAGCTACAGCGCGGCGGAGCCATTCCATCGGACGGTGGGGGGTGGTCGCTATCTCGCCAAGTGGAAAAAAGAGGGCACAAGGATGGAGCTAATCGTTGGGGAGATCGGGGCGCCCGATAAATTCCTCACATTCGATCTCAAGACGACCGTAAGAGACGACGTTTATGTTCGAGGGCAGGACGGTGCGGTCGCAATTTCTCAGGAAGAGTTCAAAGCGAGAGCGAAAGACAAGAACAACGAAAAAGACAAGGACACCGACAGCGACAAACAGTGAAATATAGCGGAGGCGTCGGCGCGCGACTCTAATGCCGGAAAAACCTCCGCATACTCCCCTGACTTGAAAGCAGTTTTCTGGCGATGGCGGAGTACAAGTCAATCGCTTCAGCGAGTTGTTGTTTGTCGATGAACTCGGCGTCGGTGTGGGCGACGTGGATTGATCCCGGACCAATCAGCAGCGGTTTGCCCCAGTTCGTCAGCGCAGGAATGTCGGTGGTGAACGCCGCGATCATCGTAGGCAGACCATCGACGGTACGCAGGCGAAGGAAGGGGATTTCCAGGGGGAAGTCGATCTTTACTTGATTGCCGGCTGCTTCGACAATCTGTTGACGCAGGTCTTTCGATGGGCCGATAAGGCGATAGAGTAAATCGGCGTGGGCGTGATCGGGGATCACGTTGGGAGCGCGGCCGCCTTCGATTAGTCCGATATTGAGGGTGCAGGGACCGATCTCGGGATCGGAAGGCAACGGCATGGCGCGGAGGCGGGTGAGAGCGGAGAGAAGTTTGTCGATGGCGGAGTCGCCGAGTTCGGGATAGGCGGAGTGGGCCATGCGACCGTTGGCGGTGACTTCGACGCGCAGCGTTCCTTTGGAGGCGAGGGCGATGCGATTTTCGGTGGGCTCGCCGTTAATTAGATACTTGCACGCGTGTCCGGGCTGATTCGCCGCGTATTGGTTGGCGACTCTCGCGCCCAAGCTGTCGCGCTCCTCACCCACGACGAAGAGAAGTCCAACATAAACTCGTTCGCGGCGGAGACGCTCAGAGGCGGCGATTTGGGCGGCGATGATGCCTTTGGCGTCGCAGGAGCCGCGGCCGTAGATGCGAGCGGAGTCCTCGGAAGATGGGATGAAGGGCGGGACGGTGTCCATGTGCGTGGAGAAGACTACTTCAGGACTGGGCTGCTCAGGAGAGGTGGCATAAACGTTAAAACGGTCGCCTTCGACGGGAATTCGGCGGGTCTGGTAGCCGATGCGGCAGAGCTCTCCGTAGAGATAATTTGCGACGGCGGATTCGTTGCCGGAGATGGATTCGATGTCGACAAGCTGGCGGGTGAGGGTGATTGCGTCCATGCAGTGAAGAGGATATCAGACGAGGCGGTGGGGGCTGGAAGAGGGAATGCAGAAGTAAGAATTCAGAATGCGGAAGTAAGAATGCAGAAGTAAGGGCACCGGGTTCTGACTTTTGCCTTCTGCCTTCTGACCTCTGCATTTTGATTTCTGCATTTTGATTTCATGTAATCTGAGTTTGTGACTGAGCAGACTTCAACCATTAAATCGTTGTTTCTCCAAGGGCCGGCAGGACGGCTGGAGGCTTTGCTGAATGCGGGCGCGGAGGGTGCGACGCACGCGGCGCTGGTTTGCCATCCGCATCCGTTGTTTGGCGGAACGCTGCATAACAAGGTTGTGTTCCATACCATGAAGGCGCTGAATGGTTTTGGTTTTCCGGTATTGCGCTTCAACTTTCGCGGCGCGGGTTTAAGCCATGGCGAACATGATCACGGCAACGGGGAAGTTGAAGACGTGCGAAGCGCGCTCGATTGGCTGGATGGGGAGTTTCATCTGCCTATGATATTTGCGGGATTTTCTTTTGGGGCAGCGGTGGGGTTGCGGGCTGCGTGTTCGGATCGGCGCGTGAGGGCGCTGATTGGGGTAGGAGTTCCGGCGGTTCCGGTGGCTGCCGATGCGGAGGCGCCTCGCGTGTATACGTTCGATTTTTTGAGTGATTGCGTTAGGCCGAAGTTGTTTGTGAGTGGAGGGCGGGATCAGTTTGGTCCGCGGGCGAAGTTGGAGGAGTTGGTTCGGTCGGCGGCGGAGCCGAAGAAACTTGTGGTGATCGAAGGGGCGGATCATTTTTTTGAGGGAAGGTTGCGGGAGTTACGGGAGGCGATTGAGGGGTGGGTGAGAGAAGAGATCGTTAAGAAAGTGGACCGCGATTGATTGGCCTCGAGAGCGGAGAGCGAGACGCTCTCCGGACAGCCGGCGGGACGCCGGCGCTACGACTGCCCGCTTATAATCCTCGTCATGTCTGATGCAAATCGGGAAGCGCTGCATTGCCAGATGCGAGAAAAGGCGCGGGAGATTTTTCTTCAGGCGCTGGGCGAGGCTTCGATTGCCAAAGGGTTTGCGCGGCATGTGCATTGCGAGCGCGGGGTGTTGCGGGTTCGTGAAGATCTCTACGATCTGCAGGCTTATTCACGCGTGGTTGTGATTTCCATCGGCAAGGCCGGACATACGATGGTGGAGGCGCTGGCGCAGCAGATGGGTGAGTCCGCGATGGAAGGGATTGTGGCGAGTTCGGTCGAGCCCGTCGCGCAGGTTCGGGGCTTCCGGTATTTTCGCGGGGGACATCCGACGCCGAACGCCGAATCGATTGCGGCGGCGAAGGCGATTCTGAAACTGCTGGATGCGCAAAACGCGGCGTCGCTGGTGATTTTTATGATGAGCGGCGGCGGGTCCTCGATTGTGGAGAAGGCGATCGACGATGAAATTTATCTCGATGACTTGATCGCGACCTATCGCGTGCTGGTGCATTCGGGCGCGCCGATTGCCGAGATTAATGCTATCCGGAAACATTTTTCGGCGGTGAAGGGAGGAAGGCTGGCACGGGCGGCGTTTCCGGCGCGGCAGCTTTCGCTGCTGGTTTCCGATGTTCCGGACAATACGCCTGACGCGCTGGCTTCTGGTCCGACGATGCCGGATTCGACCAGCGTGGAGGATTGTTACCGCATCGCGGAGAAGCATGGCTTGCTGCCGCAGTTGCCGCATGCGACGCGGGAACTTTTTGAACGGCGGGCGCTGGAGGAGACTCCGAAGTCGGACGATCAGGCGTTTTATCGATCGCGCTGGTGGCCGGTGCTTTCGAATGAGACGGCGGTAGAGCAGGCGCTGGCAGCGGCGGAGCGGGCCGGGTTTGCGGTGCACGTGGATAATTCTTGTGACGATTGGGATTACGAGCGTGCGGCTGAATATTTGTTAGCGCGGCTTCGCGAACTGAGAAAAAAGTCCGAGCGGGTATGTCTGATTTCCGGCGGGGAAGTGACGGTGAAAGTTACGAATGGCGGCGTCGGCGGACGGAACCAACAGTTTGCTCTGGTGTGTGCGGCGAAGATTGCGGGAGAGAACATTACCGTGCTGAGCGCGGGGACGGATGGAGTGGATGGGAATAGTCCGGCGGCGGGAGCGGTGGCGGATGGAAGTACGGTGGAGCGGGCGCAGGCGCGAGGGCTGGACGTCAGGACATCGCTGGAGAAGTTTGATGCCTATCCATGGTTCAGCGCGCTGGGGGATGCGATTGAGACTGGGCCCACGGGGAATAATCTGCGGGACTTGCGGATCCTCTTGGCGTACTAGTTTTCCGAGACAAGAGCCAGCGCGCCTTTTCTTCCTACTGCTTGACAAGCTCAATTCGGCCCAGCACCGCCTCGGCGTTGGCTGCCGGATTTCCGGAAGGAACAATTGTAACAGTGGTTCGGCTGCCGAGCAGGTTATGGGCCTGGAGCGATTTGGCGGTGCCGGTGATGTCAAAGCTGAAGAAAAATCCGGGATTGCCCGCCGAGACTCCAACCGAGTTGTAGAAATTAAGCGTGCCGACAGTGTGCGGGTCTTCCGGCTTGGGGCGAGCGCCCTGCGGCAGATCCAGATAGACGTCATAGAAGACGCCCGGAGGCTCAGACGCGTTGAGGTCTCTGATCACGAGGTAGATGTGTTCCTCGGGCTTCAGGTTCTTGAGAGCTGCAGAAAGTGTAGTTTCCTCCGCAGAAGCTGGCGCCAAGGTCAAGGCAATTGGGCCATGGCCTAACTTTACCGGGAGCGAAGCCGTTGCCAGCATCTTCATTTTGGAGTTGGATGCGGAAGACACGGAGCCCGCTCCACTATGTGAGTCCTGTCCCTGAAGAACCGCGCCCTGCGAAGCCGCGATGAGCAAGAGAGATGCGGTAAAGATCAGGCCAGTGTGTTTGATTCTCATGATCTGCCCTGCCTTTGGCTGCCAAGAGACTTCCTATTCCTTAGACGCCAAATCGTCCAGAAAGTCACCCGCCTTGCACCATCTTACCTCCACACCAACAGGCGATGAGGCCACAAAGCGATTCTTCCTTGAATGCAGGCGACAAGCCGGAAGGGGCTTTGTGCAAGCCCGCTTCCGGTTCCGAGATGGAGCGATGGGAATTACTGCTCCACTAACGAGATTTGGCCGATGACCGGTTTGGCCTCGCCCTCCGCCTCCCCGGCAGGAGCGATCGTGATTGTGGGCTTTTCGGGCACACCGCCTTTCGATTGCAGCCTTCTCGCCAGATCAGTGACGTCGAAACTGTAGAACTGTTGGCTGGCTGCGCCGGTGTGAGCATGGTCCGCGTTAAAGAAATTGATCGTGCCCACGTAGTTGTCGTTCGCTTCGTTGGTGGAAGCGCCTTCCGGAAGATCGAAGTAAACGTCGTACAAGACTCCGGGTTGAGCGTTGGTTTGGAGATCCCTGAGGACCAAGTAGAGTGATCGTTCGGTGCCGAGCGCGTTGAGCTCGTCGGCGAGCAGCCTATTTTTGTTGGTGGGGCTGTGCTCAAGAGTGAGGCGTACGGGCCCACGTCCGAGCGCCAAGCTGGGAGAGGCTGCCTCGGCAAAATTTACAAAACGAGCGGCGCGTAACGGGGTGCGAGCTGCCGGCCGGAAATTCGGAGGAGCGGGCTCCAGCCGGTCATAGCTGTAACCCAGTTTTGCGATGTCGTCCACCTCCCTATTTTTTTTCTTGGCCGGTTTTCCATCGGCGGCAGCGAAGGTAAATTCCTTGTCGCGCCAGGTGGTGCTGGGAGGATTCTTGCCGCCATTGTGGTTCCAACTGGCCCACAGCCGGTCGATATTGCTGTGGTGCATCCAGAACACCGGGTCTCCGCCCGCGAAGGGAACTCTGCCCATGTTTGTCGTGTTTCCAACCGCCCCGTGAACGTTGCCATGGACGCCGGAGTCGAGGGCCAGATTGAATCCCTGCTTTGCTCCATCGCTACTGTAGTTTGACTCCTTCAGGGCAGACTTCGGGTCCAGCCTGAAATCGGGCGCGACGGGATTGCCGGAGTTGACGCCGGAGTTGCGGTTAGTCTTGGACAGAACGCCGGAACGAAACTCCTCGGGAATTCTGGCGCTATCCTGGCCCGCTGAGTAATTCCAGTACGGAAGCGTGAAGGAGTCGTTCTTTGCCGCGTAGCGGATGATCTCTTCGAAATAGTAGACAAACATGCGATGCCAGGGAAGAAAGTAATCTTCAACAGGCGATTCGGTGCCAGGATGCGCCTGGCAAGTGTTCCACATGGCGTTGGCAAGATCCTTATATGGACTGGGGCTGGGATAAGTGGAATTAATCTTGCCCGCCTTGTCTTGGGAGTTGCCTTGAGGGGGCACGGCGTGGGTGTACCACTGGAAAATCCAGTTTCTGGGGTCCCCCTCTTTTATTGTGTTCATCATGTTGTTAACGGCATCGGCATAAATCTTCAACATCTGCTTGCCTTGCGCGGTGCGTGCCTCATAGCGAACGCGAGCGGTTGGTGAAGAGAAGCTGTACTTACTGAAGCAAAGGCCGGCAGATACCGTGGCCATGCCAGCCATGAACGAGCGGCGCGACACTCTCGACATAATGGTTCTTCTCCTTCGCGAATCAAAATCAGGCACATTCTATGCGTCAGAGGATAGTTGTCAATGTCAAAGTGCGGTTGCGAGTAGCTTGCGAAACGGCAGGATAGTTCGAGGGTAAGTACAGGGAAACTGCGGTCGCAGTAAGTGCGGGACCGTCGACCTATTCAGTGTAGCGTTAGATGCCCAGCAGCACGAAGAAAGCCGAGCCCTATGCGGCTTCGCTTTTTACCTGGATTCCGGCCCATTTTTCTAACAGAGTTAAGGTCGCGGCGTAGTCGAGGTCGCGGTGGCCATCTTCAGTGGCCATCGCGTAGATTTCTTCCACGGTTTCGAGAGCAGGCAGTTTAACGCGGGCTTCTTTGGCGGCCTCGAGGGTGAGGAGAATGTCTTTGTGCATGAGGCGCAGAGGGAAATTGGGAGTGAAGTCGCGCTGGAGGATGAAGGGTCCTTTGTAATCGACGACGCCGGAGCGGACCATGGTGGCTTCGATCAGGGAAAGCAATTGTTTGGGATCGACGCCTAGTTTGGTGGCGAGCGTGAGAGCTTCGGCGAAGCCTTCGAAGATGAGGGCGATCTGGAGATTCATGGCCAGCTTGGTGGCCTGCCCTTTGCCGGTTTCGCCCATGCGGAAAATCTTTTTGCCCATGGCCGCGAATAGGGGATTGAGGCGGTCGATAGTGGCACCGTCGCCGCCGACCATGAAGATGAGGGTGCCGTTGGCGGCGCCTATTTTCGAGCCGGTCATGGGAGCGTCGACGTAGGCTACGCCTTTGGCGCGAACACGGTCGGCGAATTTTACGGTGGCGGAAGGAGAGATGGTGCTGGAATCGGCAATGATCATGCCATCGGCGAGGGAGTGGTCGATGCCGTCCGTGCCGAACAGAATTTGTTCGACGGCGGCGGTGTCGGAGACGCAGAGCCAGACGACTTCGGCGCCTTGCGCGGCTGCGGCGGGAGTTGGAGCGATGCCTGCGCCTTCCACGAGTTTGCCAGGAGTGCGATTCCAAACCGTGACTTCATGACCGGCCTTGACCAGATTTGTGGCCATGGCTTGGCCCATGATTCCGAGACCGAAGAAGGCGACGCGCATTATGAATTCTCCTGAGGAAGACGAAGATCGCTTCTGAATTAGAAATGAGTGGGAGGATCGGGGTCAAGCAAAGGAGGGTGTGGGCAGTCGTGCAGTTTGGCTTACGCGTTGGGCCGGTTAAGAATGAGATCCTTCGCTACGCCTGAAGAACGGCTTCGCTCAGGATGACATCGTCTTACCGTTATGCGCGCAAGGAGCCACTTTGCCAAAGCTCATGTTCGTTTCGAGCTACGCTCGACGGACAGGCGTGGGCGGCTGTCCCTACACGAGCGTCTATGCAAGAACCTTCACATCGACACTTCGTCAACTATCGCGATATAGTTTCGGTGTGTTGATTCCTGTGGTGGATCGTCCCGTTGCCAGCTCCCCTGCGAAGTTGGATCCTGCGTTTCCAAGATCGAGGAAAATATTGATGAAGACGAAAACCGCTGTCCCAGCCAGTATCGGTGGAAAGAAGTCGCTTTTCTTAACTATCCTGATCACGATTTCGCTGGGGTTGACTTTGCGGGCGGGCGCGCAATCGGGGTTGGCCAAGATTAGCGTGGACAACCTTACGAACAGCGATAGCGTTCACAAGACGGAAGTCGAGCCGGATATGTTCGCATGGGGGAATACGATTGTGAGCGCTTTTCACGTGGCGCGGCGGCCGGGTTCGATCGGATGGGGCAGCGGCGATGTCGGTTTTGCTACTTCGACGAATGGTGGCGTTACCTGGACGCACGGAGACCTTCCGGGGCTTACGGTGAATTACAAGGCGGGGACGTACGGGGCGGCGGCCGATCCATCGGTGGCTTACGATGCAAAGCATGGAGAGTGGTTGATCTCGACGTTGCCGCTGGTGGGGCTGAGCAGCGGATCGCAGTACATTGGCGATGTGGCGGTTAGCCGATCGCCGGACGGCTTGAAGTGGGGAAGTCCGATCAACATCGATAAGACGCACTTGGACGATAAGAACTGGACGGTGTGCGACAACACCACGACCAGCCCTTATTACGGCAACTGCTATACGGAATGGGATCAGGCGTACGGGACCGGCGATGTGCTGATGAGCGTATCGGGCGATGGCGGACAGACCTGGGGACCGGGATTGGCTTCGTCTGACCATGCCGGCGGACTGGGCGGCGAGCCGCAAGTGCAGCCGAACGGCACGGTGATTGTGCCCTTTCAAGGGGGTGGCATTGACGTGTTCAGTTCGCCGAATGGCGGCGTGAGTTGGGGCAAGAGCCAGCAGATTGCCAGCATCAGCAGTCATTTGGATGCGGGTGGGATTCGAAATCCCGATTTGCCATCGGCTTCGATTGATGGAGCGGGTAAGGTATTCGTGGTGTGGTCGGATTGCCGATTCCGCACGGGCTGCAAAGAGAACGACATCGTGATCAGTTCGTCTTCGGATGGCAAGACGTGGAGCGCGGTGACGCGAATTCCGATTGATCCGACGACCAGCACGGTGGATCATTTTCTGCCGGGGATTGGCATTGATCCGACGACCTCGGGAAGCAGCGCGAAAATGACTATTGTTTATTACTTTTACCCAGTGTCGAATTGCACCTCCACAACTTGCAATTTGGAAGTGGGCTTTGTGACTTCGACGGATGGCGGGACGACCTGGACGGCGGGAGTAAAAATTGCCGGACCGATGAAGCTGGCATGGCTGCCGGTTTCCGACAATGGACCGATGGTGGCGGACTACATTGGCGTTTCGTACGTGAACGGAAATGCGTTTGGCGTGTTCGCCAATGCGTTGGCGCCGACGGGCAGCACTCTAGCGGAGTCGATGTACACGACGAAGTCGCCGCTTCCGCCGGCGGGCAGCGCGCCGCGATTCAGCGGACTGGAGGACAAGCCGGTGGCGGGGGCGAAATCCGATCACGACATGCATTTCTATTACGACGACGAGGGGAAGAAGGAGATGCCGCGATCGCGCTGGATTACGAATACGTCAGGGCAGTAAACTCTATTTAGAATTTGCTTTGAATTGAATTGGCCGCCAGCTTGTTGAAGCCGGCGGCTTTTGTTGTTTGTTCTAATCTCGATTTCATGCGTTCGCGCGTCGAGCGCAGAGCACCACGTGGAACCGCCGGAATTAATGCGCTTTCTCGACTGACGTGGACTAAAATAGAGCCAGCCGCTCGAAATTTCATCCAATAAGCAGGCCAGTTCGGGATGATCGTTTCAGGATGATCGTTTCACGATGATCAAGGCAACGCTCCGCAATCCGGCCCTGCGCAAGCGCGCGTCACAGTTCGGGCGATTGGTGCGTCATTCCGCCGTAACTCCGCTGTGCGGAGAGACCCATAAACCGCGCCTGGTATCGAACGGCGAACTTGGGGTTACGTTCATCGGACATTCCAGCTTTTTTGTGCAGATGGGCGGGCAAAGCGTGATGATCGACCCGAACTTTGCGCGCTGGTTGTTTGTGCTGAAGCGGTTACGGCGTCCGGGAGTTCGGGTGCGCGATTTGCCGGCGATCGACCTGGTGCTGGTGACGCACGCGCATTTCGATCATTTGCACCGGCCGTCGTTGCGGGCGATTGTGCAGAATAATTTGCGCACGCGCGGGAAGGCTCCCGCGATTATCATTCCGAGCCATGTAACGGATCTGGTTTCGGATCTGGGCTTTTCCGAGATCATCGAACTGGACTGGTGGAATAGTTCGCGGCGGGGGAATTTGTCGGTAACGCATGTTCCTTCCCGGCATTGGGGAGCGCGGATTCTGAAGGATTCGCATCGCGGCTACGGCGGGTACGTGCTTAAGGCGGGGAAGCATTCGGTTTACCATGCGGGCGACACGGCTTATTTTGCCGGCTTCCGGGAGATTGGGCGGCGCCTGTCGCCGGAGTTGGCGCTGCTTCCGATTGGAGCTTATAATCCGCCGACGTTTCGGAACGTGCATACGAATCCCGCCGATGCTACGCATGCGTTTCTCGATTTGAAATCGCGCTGGATGGTGCCAATGCACTACGGGAGTTTTCGTTTATCGCACGAGCCGGTGGATGAGCCGCTGCAACTGCTGGAGAAAGAGGCGCGGGCGGCAGGGATTGAGGACCGGGTGGTGGTGATGGAAGAGGGCGTCACGAGGTTTTTCTGATGGTTTCAAAGTTCCAAGGTTTCAGCGTTTCAACGTGCAAGGCATTTTTCGCTTCCAAAGTGAAACCTTGAAACTCTGGAACCTTGAAACTTGTCCCTATGTAACACTCCTTTGACAAACCATTTCCTCACTTTGGTGTAAGCTGGTGCACGAATTTCCGCCGAAGGAGGCGAATATGACCGTTAAAGCTGTACCCGAGGGTTACCACACTCTGACACCATCATTGACGATTCGCGACGCCGCGCGCGCCATCGAATTTTACAAGCAGGCATTTGGCGCAGTAGAAAAGGGCGTAGCGAAAGGTCCGGACGGCAAGGTTATGCATGCCGAGTTGCGCATTGGAGATTCGCTCATCATGCTGGCCGACGAGTTCCCCGAGTTCGGATCTTTGTCGCCGCAAACGATCGGCGGCAGCGGTTCGGGACTGCACATTTATGTAGAGGATGTGGACACCGCGTTTGACCGGGCGATTGGGGCGGGCGGGGTGGTCGAGATGCCGGTGGCGGAGATGTTTTGGGGCGACCGCTTCGGAAAGCTGGTGGATCCGTTCGGGCATAAGTGGTCGATTGCGACCCACGTCCGGGATATGTCCCCGGAAGAAATCGAAGAAGCGCAGGAAGAATTTATGAAGCAGATGATGCCGAAGATCGCCTGAAGGCGCGGAATTCGGCGGATTCGTGAAGGGCGCGCTGTGGTCGCGCCCTTGTTTTGTGTCTTTTAATAGTCCTACTACTTCCGTAATGTCGCCGAACTCCGCTATTACACAAGTATTACAGTGGATTGCCCGAAGGCTTGTTAAGTTAGATGTGTACGGTAGCGAACTTACGACAAACGGGGACCCTCCTTGGAAATTCAACTGGAAAGCCTGGAAAAACGACAAGCGGCAAGAAATGAAGTCAACTGGGTGACGGCGATCTTTATGATGCTGTTTCACGTCGGCGCCATCGCTGCGCTCTTCTTCTTTACATGGAAGGCGTTATTTGTTGCCATGTTTTTGTGGTGGGTATCGGGGAGCCTGGGCATCGGGATGAGCTACCACCGGCTGCTGACGCACCGTGGGTATAAGACTCCGAAGTGGGTGGAGTATTTTCTGACGGTCTGCGCCACGCTGGCGCTTGAGGGTGGACCGATTTTCTGGGTGGCGACGCATCGCATTCATCATCAATATTCGGACCAGGATGGGGATCCGCATTCGCCGATTGACGGCAAGTGGTGGGCGCATATGGGATGGATTCTGATGGGCAAGTCGATGCACCATGACACGACCACGCTGGCGCGCTACGTTCCCGACCTGGCCAAGGATAAGTTTCACATTTGGATCACGAAGTATCACTACGTACCCATGATTGTGCTGGGTGCCGTATTGTTCGCCATTGGCGGCCTTCCATTTCTGCTGTGGGGCGTCTTCATGCGGACGGTGGTTGGCCTGCACACTACCTGGCTGGTGAATTCGGCGACGCACTCGTGGGGGACGCGGCGCTTTACCACGCGCGACCTTTCGACCAATAGCTGGTGGGTGGCGTTACTGACGTTCGGAGAAGGCTGGCACAACAATCACCATGCGCATCCGACAGCGGCGCAGCATGGGTTTAGGTGGTATGAGATCGACATGAACTGGTACGGCATTTGGGGGCTGAAGACGCTGGGTTTGGCTTGGGACATCAAGCGGGTGAAGCTGGCTGATCTGGAAAATGGGTTGGTGGCTGCGCCGAATGGACGGATGATTACAGTCGCTCTTCCGGAGGGGATGGCGGCGGGAGATTAGGATAGCCGTGGATTTGTTATTTGGATAAAAACCCGCCCCTCGAGGCGGGTTTTATCTTTGCGGCGGACACTAGGAAACGAGACCATATGGCTCAGAGCCTCGGCAAACTGCGGTGAGTGGCAAGACCGGGTGCTAGCTGACAAGTTGTGCGAACTTGTCCAAGTCGATGTTGCCGCCAGACACGATGGCTACGATTTTGCCGGAGCCAGCGCGGCCCGAAAGACCAGCTGCAACCGCACACGCCGCGGCACCTTCGATAATGATCCGGTTCCGTTCTGCCGCTACTTTCATCGCGTGCGCCGCTTCCGCCAGAGTGACCGCCAACGATCCATCCAGCAGTTTGCGCGCGGACTCGAACATACTGGGAAATACCATCTTGCTGCCTATACCATCGACGAACGATGGCCGATATTCGACCGGTCGCGGCTCGCCAGCAGCAAGCGATGCGGCCAGCGGGGCCGCGGTCTCAATTTCGGCGGCGTAGATACGCACTGTGGGAGCAAGTTCCCGCAATACTGCCGCAATGCCGCAGGCTAATCCTCCACCGCCCCAGGGAATCACTACAGCATCCAAATCGGGCAGGTCTTCCAATAGTTCCAGCGCGATTGTGCCGTTCCCTGCCATGACGTCGGGATCATCGAAGGCATGGATGAACGTGGCGTCGATGCCCGGATAGGAACGAGTCTCGAAAGTTCGCCACCACTCGCCAAAAGGAACTTTGATGACACGGCCGCCCATGCGCTCCACCGCGCGAATCTTGGTAGCTGGGGCAGTTTCAGGAGCAATGATTGTTGCGCTGACCCCGATTTGCTGGGCACAGAACGCCACGCCTTGCGCCATGTTGCCCGCGGAAGCGGTTAAGACTCCGCGAGTAAGGCGCTCGCGCGGCGTCCGTGCCATCACGTTGGCCGCTCCTCGGATCTTGAACGAGCCGATGGGCTGCAGGTTCTCTAGTTTCAGATATAAGTTCGGAGACGCGTCCGCATTGCACCGGATTAGCGGAGTGCGCAAGGCAACCGATGCAATGTTTCGCCGGGCTTCTTGCACCTGGGTGAGGGTGATAGGCATTTCCATATGTTAACTGAGCGCGGTACGCTGACCAGATGAGCTTCTGACGGTGTCTTATTTCCTCTCGGTCACGTTTTGGTAGCCCTCGGCTGCGAACGAGGTAAAATCAGCCTGTCGCCATGCGCATCACGAGCCGCCGTGGAACCATCGTTTTCTTCCTTTGCCTGGGCATTGGCCTGGTGGCACTGGCGGTCGCGCTCAACGTTGGATGGATCATCCTTAACTGGCGCGAGGGGGTGCTGCTGTTTTTTGGCATCATTTTTTTTGCGCTGATCATTGCGGGGATGATCGTGAACACCAGCTTTCTGGTGCGTGAGTTGCGGCGCAGCGAGCAGCACGACAGCTTTATCAATGCGGTTACTCATGAATTAAAAACACCGGTGGCGTCGATCCGATTGCATCTCGAAACCTTGCAGCGGCGCGAGTTGCCGGAGGCGCAAAAGCAGGAGTTTTACCGGCTGATGCTGAGCGATACCGATCGGTTGACGGAGACGGTGGAGCAGGTGTTGCGGGCCGGGCGGGCCGGGGACAAGAAGACGGGACGGGAAAAATCCGCAGTGGACTTTCGGCAACTGGTGCGGGAATGCATGGAGGCGGCGCGGGTGCGGCATCATTTGCCGCAAGAGGCGCTGCTTTACGAGGAAGCGTCGAGCAATGGGGCGGGGATTCGCGTGTTGGGGAGTGCGGAGGATCTGCGGACCGCGGTTTTTAACGTGCTCGATAATGCGATTAAATATTCGGGCGAGAATGTGGAGGTGCGGGTGCGGTTGGATCTGCCGGATGAAAAGCGGGTGGTGCTTAGCGTGCAGGACCAGGGCGTGGGTATTCCCGCGGACGATTTGAAGAGCATCTTCAAGCGCTTTTACCGGGTGAGCCACCGCTCGCTGGCGCATGTGAAGGGAACGGGGCTGGGATTATTCATTGTGAAGTCGATTGCGGAGAAGCACGGAGGCAAGGTGTTTGCCGAGAGTGAAGGCGAAGGCGAAGGAGCGACCATCACGATGGAGCTGCCGAGGGCCGAACTACCGAGGGCGGGCGCATGAGCCGGGTGCTGGTGGTGGAGGATGAAGCGCACTTGGCGCAGGGGCTTTGTTTCAACTTGCAGGCGGAGGGATATTCGGCGGAAGTAGTGGGGGATGGAGAGGCCGCGACGGAACGCCTGTTGGGAAAGAAAGAAAACTTTGACGCCATTGTGCTCGATATTATGCTGCCGGGCAAGGATGGGTTCAGCGTGGTTTCGGAGCTGCGCGCGGCGCGGAATTATGTTCCGGTTCTGATGCTGACGGCACGCAGCAGGCCGGAAGATGTGTTGAAGGGATTCGCGGCGGGAGCGGACGATTATCTGCCGAAGCCGTTTGACCTGTCCATTCTGCTGGCGCGTTTGCAGGGGTTGCTGCGGCGCAGTCAGTGGATGCGGGGGGCGGGGAATGCTGAAATTCCTCCGGATGCTTCTGGGGCCGCGTCCGATCCGCGCAGCGTCGGAGACTTTGGAACGTTTTCATTCGGCGGCAAAAGCATCGACTTCGGCACGCTCGAGCTGCGCACGGTCGATAATGTGATTCACTTGACGCTGATGGAATCGGAACTGCTGCGGCACATGGTGCGCAACGACGGGAGAGTTGTTTCGCGAAAGCAAATTCTGGAAGAAGTTTGGGGACTGCACGAGGACACGGACACGCGCGCCATCGACAATTTTATGGTGCGGCTGCGGCGGTACATTGAGGACGATCCGGCGCAACCACGGCACTTGCTTACCGTGCGTGGAGTGGGATACAGATTTCTGGCGAATCCGGAAAAGAAGTGATCGGTGGCCGGTGATCAGTGGGCAGCAAGACTCAACTGGTCACCGGCCATTTCGGTGTTTGCTCAGCGATAACTTACTGCTTGTCGTAAACCGCAGTGCTCGTTACCTTCTTGCCTGATGCATCGGTTCCGCTGATGATGACGGTGCGGGTCTTGCCGTCCGCGGAGACCACGGCCTTGCCGGTCATGGTAACCTTGCCGCCCTTTTTGACCGTCAAGTCGTAGTTATGCTCATCGACCTGCTTGATCGCCCGCGTGTCTGAGTTGGGGTCGCCGGTGACCGGATAATCTTTGCCGTCGAACTTGCCGGTCCACTCGTTGTGGGTAGGCTTCCCCTGACCATCGACGCCATCGATCGTGCCTTTTATGCTGTCGCCGGCGGCGACGTAGGTGACCGTAACGTTTTTCGACGTTCCGGGAGCTATCTTCGACTTCGCGTCATTGAGCTTCCATGTGCCGAGGCTGGGATTTGAGGCGAAGCACATGGTCAGTCCTACAAACAGCATTAGCAGCGTTAATACGACTTTTCTTGCGTTCACGTTGTCTCCAGGGTGAGAAAGGATGGCTCGCTAGCGAGCAATGCATTCTAGGGGTCCAGGGATGATCTTGGCAACTGGCGATGTCTAACGCCAAGGCGGGGCAGGCGGGAACAACTAATTTTCCGGCGTTGGGTTTGATAGGGCTAGGATTCTTACGTCCGCTCGGACAGAATCTCATCGAATGGTGGGCATCATTATGCGAGTGATCTGCTGTCTTCTTGTAGTTCTGATTGGCTTCTCCGCAACTCAACGTATGTCGGCGCAGGAGCCGCATGAGTGGATTCCGCAAGGGATTCTGATGTTGCAGCAGGGCGCGTCTTCGAAAACGGACTTCACGTTCGACCACTCGATGCTGGTGCTGGCGTCGAAGCTGGAACCGGATAACGAGGACCTCCGGCGCGTGATTGCGGGTGTGAGTGGGATTTCGCTGCACCGGTACCGTTTTGCGGGGCAGGGACAATTTGACCCGGAGGTTCTGCACTCGGTGAGCGAGGAGTACCGCGCGGCCGGCTGGAAGCAGGTGATGAATAACCGTGAAAAAGGTGAAGCGCCGAGTGTGAGCGATATCTGGGTTCGGTTGGAGAACAATGCCATCGGCAATGTCGCGCTGCTTTTTGCCAAGCCGAACGAGGTTGACTTTGTGGTGGTTTCGGGGTCGATCAGTCCGATGGATCTCTCGCATTTAGGCGGGCATTTTGGGATACCGAAGATTGAAGGCGGCGTGGTGGTGCCGAATACTGAGCGAAGGCCGTAGGCTAGATCGAATCGGCGTCTAACTCCGTTCGGGGGAAGTGGCGCGGCTCTGGGGGGCAGTGTGAAAAAGATAATTAGTATCTGGAAAGCTGGCTTCGCGTGGGGACGAGGGCTTCATCGGGAGGCTGCGCTGGATTCCCTGCGCAATGTGTTGGCGGTGGTGGGAGGAGCGACGATATTGGCCGATTTCGGCACGATCAAGCTGTGGCTGATTGCGCCAATGCTCGCGGTGGCTTTCTTGATCTGGTATCTCGATTATGATCGCCACTTTCGCGGAGAGACGGCAGAAGAAGCAAAACTTACGCGATAGCGGAGTTGGCTATGCGCGGCAGAGTTCTGCGACCAGCGATTCCCGGCGCTCAAGCGCCAGACGATCCGTGCGTTGAAGGGTCATTTCGTAGATAAAGAAGGAAGCTGCGGCCAGCAATAGCAAGAGCAGGGTTGCGATCCAGGAGTTTCCAAAATAGCGGGCAGCGGAGAAAACGCTAAAGCTTATGCCGACGACTAGCAGTTGCAATACGACGCCGGCCAGCGCCGTCATCTGAGATGCGCGCTGGCGGCCGAACTTCGAGAAATCTAATTTCTTCGGCGAGTACATCGACAGTACATTTCCCACGGCAAAATTCAGAGGAGCGGCGAACAGCAGGCCGGCCAGGGTTGCGAGGGTGATATCGAGCGCGGGGCGACCGTAGAGGAAGGTGACGGCGGTCCAGGCAAAGATCGTTTCTACGACAAGAATGCTGGCATGAGTTAAATTTTTTCCCTTCACGATATCGCGGAAGCTTACGGGCGACGCGTAGAAGAATTGGATGCCGGCGGCGTCTCCGCCGAAGGTATTGTAGACCAGGTTGGTGAGCATAAGAAGCATGTAGGCAGCGGCGAAGGGGAAGGCCAGATCGGGTGCGTGAGTGAGAAAGCCGACTGGGTGCCGGGCCGAGTTCATGGCGCCGAAGCGGAAGACGAGAAGCGCAAAGATCGGCATGATCAGGGTGAGCAGCATGGGACCGCTGCGCAGGAGATAGCGGACTTCTTTTTCGAAGACGGCGGCGACTGGAGTTCTGACTCCGGGAAGGTTCCAGCCGAGGCGGAGTTGCCGATCCCTGGGCAGAGTGGAGGCGGCGGGCGCCTCGTTCAAATTTTCGCCGCGATACTGCGCCAGCAGCCGAACATGCAGGGTGTAACCAACCACGATTGCAAATGCGCCCAGCAACGCCAGCGAACTGAGAGCGACGGGCCACTGCGGGTAGATGCCTTGCACGATGGCGTCGGCGGCGAGGCCGGGTGGGAGGACTGATTGTACCGGAGCGAGAACGGAGACGAAGTGCTTCACTTCGGGGCGGGCTCGCTTGCCATAGCGTCCGGTCAATGGCCCGATCAACTGAAAACTCAGCGTGAACAGGATAAACAGAATGCCCATGATCTCGCGGGTGCGGCGTTGGGCGAGCCAGCGTTCGACCCAGGCGAAGATCATTTGCATGAACAGAAGATTGAAGAGAGCGAATGCGAGCAAAACTAAGAGGGCCCACACGAATAAAGTCGGCTTGGCAAAAGTTGCGCCGATCAGAATTCCAAACGTCCACAGGCTGGCGATGACGCTGGCCGGATCGAATGCGCCATAGGCAAGGCGCACCAGAAAATAAGAGCCGTAGTTGAGCGGGAAGCGGAGCAAGTCGGAGGCGTCGGCAGTGTTGGCAAAAGCGGTTGCCATGATGGGGAAAGCTTGCCAAAAGAAAAAGATGATCCATAAAAACAAAGCCAGCATTTGCGGCTTGCCCTCGGTAATGAATACGTAGGTAAGAATGCCCATACCGAAGGCGCCGCCCAGGCCGAGGATGGTGAATGCGATCGAGATAAGAACGCGGGATAGCAACTCCAGTTTGCCCTGGAGGGTGCGCAGGGTATTTACGAAGAGACGCCAACGCAGCCAGGCTACGGCGGCGAGTCGAGCGGAATTTTCGGGCGAGAAGGTCATTCTGTTATCCGATCGGCGCAGCGAAGGTGTTGTGACCTCGGTCACGAGTTTGTGTGAAGTTTCTCACTGTACGGGCCGATATTCCTAATAGAAAATGTGGTTGCGGTAGGTGAATTGAAATGAAGTCGAGCGAGGAAATTCCGCGGCGGGACCGGTACATGCATCCTTTGGCAAAGGCTTTGGATTATGCGTTCGGATGCAAGCATCCCAACCTGAGCCGCGTCTTTACGATTGGCGGCCGAACTTATCAAGTGTGCTGCGAGTGCGGGGCGGAACTCGATTACTCGCTGCAAGGGATGTCGACCGTGCGGAGAAGCGCACTGCGTCCTGCGCTGAGGGATTTGCGGATACGGCATATTTAGAACTCCGAGGCGGGCCCTCTGTCACTGCACCTCTGTGATTTTCAGATTTCGAATGAATACAGAGCTCCCCGCTGCTTCGACATCTTCGTTGTCGATTCTAAACAGCAAGTCAGAAGTTGAGGGGACTTGCAAATATTCTTCTACTCCTGTCCAGGAGGTCTCGTTTATCCTTCTAGTCTTGCTGTCGACCCATTTTTTCGCAGCTGTGTCTTTAGCAACGAATCGGAGCGTGTGGCCTCCGCCCTCTGTGCGCACATCGCAGGCGATACGAAGGACGCGGTAGGATGGGTCCTGTTTCTTCGGAATCGACGGTTTTCCAGGACCGTGTAGCACAAGCTCTATTTCGTTCCTTCCGGCGGTGTTGGTTCTTGTGAGCTTCAGCACTGAATCTGGCAGCACTGTAAGGGTTCCTTCTCCCTTTGCCGATGCCGGTTTCTCATCCTTCCAAAAGAAAGTATTTCGATGCTCAAAATGGTACGGCTTGAAATCAGATTGACTGTCGTACAACACCGTTTCTTGACGAGTGATCTTACCAAGCGCCCTTATTGCTTCCTTCACCTGATAAAGTGCAGTCCCAACGGCGGCCAACAGGTTGGTAGCCCCGGAGTCGTATTTGGCCGGAGTGATCCCGGAGAGGTCACTTGGTAGCCGAAGCTTGTATTTGCCGCTACCGTTGGGAGCGATGAAGAAATTGCGCTCCCTGCCTAGCCTCCCGAGAAATAACCCCAACTCGAACAAGACGTTGTCTCTTACGAGGAGTTCTCGTTCCCCTCGAACTTCAACCGAGTCTTGTGGGAGAAACACGAACAACGCGAAGTCGAACTGCATCACGGCGTTCATCAGATCTTCAATTGGGGTGTTGGTTTCGCGGAAGATCCCTTGGGACCAGAGCACGGGTTCAGACTCGTGGGAAAGTTCTTTCTGTGCCGCCTCGGCTGCCCGAAGCGCTTCCGTCGAGGAGCCAATGAAAACTCTCGGTTTCATGGGTTTTCTCCGCAGAGAAGCCTATCATAACGAAGACTCAGATGAACGATCACAGGCCCGTCGGAAGGTCGACGGATTATCCCAGCCAGGAAAGCTCTTGATCGGCGCGATGCGAGCCGCCGACGGTACGCAAGAAAATCTGTTCCAAAGTTAGCTTCTCGCCGGGTGCGGGCGTCGCGCCATCGCCGCCGGGCGACTGTGATTCTACGCCGGCGCGGAGTTCCTCCAGCGATCCCTGGGCCACGAGGCGTCCCCGATGAATGATGGCGACGTGACTGCACAGGCGCTCCACGATTTCGAGTACGTGCGAAGTAAGAAAAATCGTGGCGCCGCGCGCGATCATGCCTTGCAGCATCGACTTCAAAGTTCCGGCGGCGATAGCGTCGACGCCTTCGAAGGGTTCGTCGAGGAAGAGAACTTTGGGGCCGTGAATTACGGCGGCGGCCATGGCGAGTTTTTTCTGCATGCCGTGGGAATAATCGGTGATCAGCTTTTTCGGCTGATCGGCGAGTTGCATGAAGTCGAGGAGTTCGGCGGTGCGCTGGGCGGCGGTTTGGCGGTCGAGTCCGTACATGCGGCCGGCGAAGTTCAGGAACTCGGAGCCGGTGAGGCGTCCGAAGAGCGCCATCCCTTCGGGGACGACTCCGATTTGACGCTTCACTTCCACTGGATTCTTCTCCAGGTCAAGGCCGAGGATTTCGATGCGGCCCGCGCTGGGCGCAAGCAGGCCGGTGAGCATTTTGATGGTCGTCGATTTGCCCGCGCCGTTGGGGCCGAGAAAACCGAAGAATTGTCCCGGGGCCACGCGGAGATCGACGCTGTCGACAGCGATCAGGTCTCCGAAGCGGCGGGTCAGACCTTGAGTGGAGATTGTGGGAGCGGGGTCCATGAAACTTCTGAATCTAGCACAGATGGGAGAATCGCTGCCTAGCTGGCTGGGCGGGGGTCTTGGCTCAGTTGTGCCCGTGGAAGGTAAGAAACTACTGGACCACGAAGGACACTAAGTATCACGAAGGGTTTGGAGCGTGAAGGTTTACTGTTTCTCTTTTGACGCTCCTTTCTTGTCCGTCTGCTTGTTCGGCGGATCCTGGCTCCATGGTGGGACCACGCCGATCATCCGTGCGTAAGCGATCGATTGCCCGAGATGCTCGCCGATATGGGGCACGATGTAGAGCAAGACCCCACGCTCCGTAATCTTACCGCCGAGCCAGTCCATGCTTTTTTCCAGGTCAGCGTCGGGCATGTCAGTGATCGCCTGCTTCGCGTGGGCGTACGATTCTTTCATTGTGGCGATCACCTTGACCTTGTCGGTGGTGGACTGCTCCATGCTCTTCGTATCGATCCCTACTGGAATTCTTGCGCCCACCAGCCTGTACATGTTGTAGTTAGCCGCGCTCACATGCAGAAATACTTCGGCAATGGACCGCACCTCCGGCGCAGGCCGCCAAGCGTACTTGTCAGCGGGGATCGCCTCCGCCAGGCGAATGAACTCGTTTTCCTGCACGATGACTTCAGACAGGACCTCGGAGCGATATCCCGTAACTCCGGGCGTGCCGTCCTTGTAAGGATTCACCTGCCCCGTTAAACAAGGCGTTGCAAGAGAAAGCACAAGCAGGCAGATTGCGGGCAAAATCCGTTTCATGAAGTTCCTCGTTTCGATCCATCAGTGTAGCAGCGGAGCGAAGGCCGTGTAGATTCTTAGAGGCATCCCTTGCCTCGCGGAGTAAGCAATTCTTGGCCCGACCGAGTGGGTTCGGGAAAGCGATTGGACAGGGATCGCGATTAACAATGCGAGGGCTTGCGACAACAAGAAAAACGCCCTGGCCTTGCGGTCAGGACGTTTCATTTTGGCAGAACTGCAGCGGGTTAGAACAGGTTCCACAGGAATTGGTTGTACACGTCGTGGTGATACTGCACCTCGGGAGCTTTTACGAAGGTTCCAAGGAGGCGCGGGCAGCGGTCGGCGGCGGCTTGTTTCAAGTCGGCGTAGCGGCCTTTCACGTCTTCGCCGAGAAGTTCGGTGGTCCACTCGGCTTTGCGGAAGTCTTCGAGGGCGGTGTAGATATTGTCGGGCAAATAACGCTCGGCCTGGCGAAGGTTCTTGATCTTCGACGTATTGCCGTCGATGCCGCTCTTGAAAATCGAGAGCATGACGAGGTACGGATTCGCGTCGGGAGCGACGGAGCGGACTTCCACGCGCATGCTCTTCTCGTTGCCGATGGGAATGCGGATCATCGATCCGCGGTCGACAGCGGAGGCTTTGATCTGGTTCGGGGCTTCGAAGTGCGGATCGAGGCGGCGATAGGCATTTACGCTCGGGTTCAGCAGCAGGCAGATGTCATTGCCGTGGGTGAGGATGCGATCGAGGAATGCCCAGCCGAGCTTGCTGAGCTTCTCTTCGCCCTTCGCGTCCCAGAAAAGGTTCTTGCCGTTCTCGCTGATTGAAACGTTGGTGTGCATGCCGCTGCCGTTCACGCCGACTACCGGTTTGGGCAGGAACGAAGCGGTCAGGCCCATGTGGGTGGCGACCTGGCGGCAGATCAGTTTGTAGAGTTGAATCTGATCGGCGGCAGCGACTACTTCGCCGTAGCCATAGTTGATTTCGAATTGCGACGGGGCGACTTCGGGGTGATCTTTTTCATTCTGGAAGCCCATGGAGCGTTGCACTTCTGCGGTGGTGTCGATGAAAGTGCGGAGCGCGTCGCCGGGCAAGGAGTGGTAGTATCCGCCGGTGTTTACGTATTCGAATTTTCCGGTCTCGTGATAACGGCGCTCGGCGTCGGCGCCCTTGAATAGGAAGCCTTCAATTTCGTTGGCAGCGTTGAGCGTGTAGCCTTTCTTTTTGTGCAGCGCTGCGGCGTATCCCTTGAGGACGCCGCGAATATCGGCGGTGTAGGGAGTTCCTCCCTTGTCGATGACTTCGCCGAAGACGAGCACTTTGCCGGAACCGAAGACGTCGGCTGGCGCCCAATAAAATGCCGACCAGTCGATGCCGAGGCGGAGATCGCTCTCGCGCTGGGCGGTGAAGCCGCGAATCGAGGAGCCATCGAAGGTGAGGTTGTCCCAGCTCTTGATGAGAAATTTCTTGTCGTAATCGAGCATGTGCAAGCGGCCTTCGAGATCGCTGAAGAGCACGGTCACGGCCTTGATGCGCTTCTCGTCGGTTAAATACTTTAAGCGCTCTTCCTGAATTTTATGAATCGGCGTCCACTTAGTACGTTGCTCTTTTGCTTCTAGATTGAGGTCTTCGAGCTCGTCGTAGGTAAGGGACAGAAAATTGCGAAGTTCATTAGGCATGGATGTTCTTCAGTCTCCTCTTCGTGATCTGCGAGTAATTTGTTGTAGCAAGCAAACGCCAGCGAAACCTGGAGTTGAAAATGACTGGGGGTGTACCGGAAAGGATAGCGCGAGTTTTGGTCTGGCGACAATCGAAAAAGCTGATGGGAAGCATGAAAGAGATTGCTTTAACGGCGATCTCGGGACCGTGTACCGTTACTCCGAAATTCTCCGCCAACACTCACTCCAAGCCTTCCACCACATACAACGTCCCCAGTTCACGGAGGGGGTTATAAACATAGGTTTTGCTGTCCTCAGCGTAAGCTAACCCTGATGCCAGGTTCGATCGAGAGCCCGCCCTGTCGCTCAGTTCTACGGTCTGGAGAAGCGTCCGCTTTCCTGTCGTGGTTTCCACACGGTACACGCTTGCTTGCCACGGCGTGCCTGAAGAGACGATCAAGGCTTGTCCATCTTTAGTCCATTTCTGCGGTATTTCTTGCGGCGCGATACCCGCGACCACTTGCATCCTTTGCGTCCCACTATCGAATACCACGGTTTCTCCGGCAGCATTTCCTCCGGCAATCCGCTTCCCATCCTTCGCGACCGCGATCCCGGTAAAATCCGGTGGGCCCAAGGGTTGGGGACTGCCCCCTTCGAGATCAATCTCATACGTGCGCAGCGGCTGCCCTTCAGTCGCCCCAGTCAGCAGCAAATGCTTGCCGTCCGGGAACCACGCCACGCGGCTCAGAGTGGCAAGGTTGCCCAAGGGCAATCGCCGGCTTTCTCCCGTTCCAATGGGATTCAGCGCCACTTGCGGCGGTCTCGTCAGCAGCGGCGCGGCAGTAGTCGTTCCGTCAGGCGAAAATTTCGGTGTGGCTCCCAGCCCCAACGCCACCGGCGCCGAGCCATCCAGCTTCCGGTAAACCACCAGGTAGAGCGGCCCCGCTGGACCGCCAAATTCCAGGAAAACAATCGCTTTGCCATCGGGCAAAATATCAGGTAACACCGACCCGTTGAACCACCCCAGCCCGCTCCGCTCTTTTCCGGTCGAGGGGTCAATCCCTGTGATTTCGGACTCCTGATGGTCGCCGCAAAGCAGCACGCGCCCGTTCGCAGCTATATCCATAAGCCGCGATCCCTGAGGCGTCGTCAGAATTTCCCGCTGCTTCCCCGAAAGGCTCACACCATACAACTGCATGTCCGCCGCCTCAACGGAAGCGGTGAACCAGAGTTCCGTGCCGCTCCTTGACCAGGCTAGCCCCTCGACGCCCTCAAATTCTTTGGTAAGCTGTTGATGCTTCCCCGCCTGGTCCACTACCGACACCCAGCCTCGATTGTCGCCGATCACCGGATGTTCCAGAAATGCGACCTGATCGCCGCTGTGAGAGACGCGCACGTAGTCGAGATATCCGGCGGTGGTATAAACAATTTTTCCCGCGGGATACTCCAATTGAATTTTCCGGTTCGTTTGCCGCACTACCGCCAGGGTTTTGCCGTCGGGTGCGTAATCGGCCGAAATCACGTCTTTCTCCAGCGCGCGCGGCGTGCCCCCAGCCATTTGCGCCTGCGCCATGGTCCCACTCATGAAATGAGAGCCGTTCACCGGATCGAGCGCAAGCTCCATGTCTCCGCCGGAAGAAAGACTAAGCAGCATCGCACTGGGAAGGTCGACTTTCGTGGATTGCGGAAACTCTGTGCGCACGGTGTAAACCTGCATCGGGTCGTTGTTCCATTGCGCGCTGTAAATAATTGTTTGTCCATCCTTCGCAAAACGTGCATTCGAAACATAGCCTTGTTGATAAGTCAGCCGGGTAAATTTCAGGTGTGTCTTTGCGACGGACCACCGCCCCGCCAACCACGCTCCTGCCCCCAGCACCAACAGTCCCAGCACCGCCGCCGCCCAGGGCAACCACACTCGCCTCGCCTTCGGCTGCTCGATGCTCCGTGTCACCGAGGTTCCGCTCAGCGATTCAATGGCAAATGCCAGATCGCTGGCCGACTGGAACCGCCGCTCGACATTTTTTTCCAGACAACGAACCAGAATCCGTTGCAGCGCCGGCGGACCTTGCCAGCCCGTTTCGTTCAACTCTGCCGGTTCTTCCCGCAAAATTGCGGTCATGGTTTCGGCGGAGGTATCACGCCTGAAGGCCCGCTTGCCGGTGAGCATTTCGTACAGCACCGCGCCGAAGCTGAAGATGTCTGATCGAGCGTCGCTCGGATCGCCCTTCACCTGCTCCGGCGACATATAGCCGACGGTTCCCATCACCGTTCCCGGCATGGTTGCCGGACTGGTTAGCGTCACTTCCGTCTGCTGGCTTTCCTCCGGCCTCAGCAGCTTCGCCAGCCCGAAATCCAGAACTTTTACCCGTCCATCTCGCGTGATGAATACATTGTCCGGTTTCAAGTCCCGGTGCACGATTCCCTTATCGTGCGCTGCCGCGAGTCCATGTGCGATGCCGAGGGCGTACTCGATTGCGCGCCGCACCGGCAGCGCCCCTGCGTCGAGCGTTTCCCTCAGCGTCTTGCCCTCGAGAAGTTCGCTGACCAAAAAAGGAGCGCCATCGTGCGTCCCGATATCGTGGATTCCCAGAATATTAGGATGGTTCAGCGCCGCAATGGTACGCGCCTCCTGTTCGAAACGCCGCAGGCGGTCGGCATCCTTGGCCAGCGCCTCCGGCAGAACCTTGATCGCGACGTCTCGCCCCAGCCGGGTATCGCGTGCGCGGTACACCTCACCCATGCCGCCCGCTCCGAGCGTCGATTGAATTTCGTAGGGGCCTAGTTTTGTGCCAGAGTTAAGAGTCATGCGTGGGCGCCATTATATTGCATGGCACATCGCATGACATCGACATCCGCGGCTGCTCGGCTGATTCTGCATACTATTCGGCCATCGCTCTACTGCATTCCCAGCCCTGTTCCCGGCAGAAGATGGATGATGATACCTAGAGCGGTGAGGACGGCGAGATAGTAAATGGTGGTTGAGCGACTAGGGTGTGGGGGCAGGTTTCCGGCGAAGAAGATTTGATACGCAGCGCCGAGGGCGACGAGAAAGAACATGCCCTCGCCGAGCACTGCCCATAGTGCCAGACTGGCGGTGAGGAGAACGATGCGCTCGGTTTTGCTTAAGGCCAGCGCGGCCTGGCCGCCGTCTAGAATCCAGACGGGGATGAGGTTGAGCAGATTCAGCACCGCGCCGGCTCGCGCGAGGGCTGCCCATAGCGGATTGCCGGTTTGCCACCATAGGGCGGCGCAGGCGACGGCCGTGAGAAATCCTGCGAGAGGCCCGGCGAGGCTGATGGCGGCGCGCGTTTCCAAGGGCACGCCCATTGCCTGCCAACGGACGTAGGCTCCGAGTCCGGGAAGAAAGACGGGCATATCCGCAGGCAAGCCGCGGCGTTTGATGTCGATGAAGTGGCCCGTTTCGTGAAGCAGGATCAGCACCGCGAATCCGACGCCGAACTTCATGCCCCACATGGCCCAGTAGAGAGCAATGTAAGCGGCAAAGCTGAGCAGGAATTTCAGCTTGAAGAGGGCGAAGAGAATTGCCTTACCTTTGGCCAGCAGGATCGCGATTGGGCCTACGGGGCCGAGGCGCTTGGCCCACTTGTTGTCGGTTGGTTCGGGGAGTTGGGCCTCATCGGCTGCAACCTCAAGGCCGCGGGCATGCTCTTTGATCCAGTCGTATTGCTTAGATGTGCGCGGCAATAGAGGCAACCCGGCCAGCCAGCGCTCGCGGGCCTGGCGCAGGTCTCCCTTGGATTCGAGGGCTTTCGCTTCGGAGGCCAGGCGATCAAGTTCTTGGGAGTGAACCAGCGCGTGGCATTGATCGCAGACGAGTGCGCCGGGCGGGAGGTCGCGCGCGCAACGGCGGCAGCTTCGAATCAGTTCAGGAGTGATGGAGGACACAATTCTTGATCTTACGCTTGTCGGCCCGCACTAACTCCGGCTGGCGGCCGAGGTGGGGATTGAAATGGCCCTTCGAGCGCCGGTGAGGTCTGCCGCGTAATTTGCCATGCAATGCGAATCCCAATGAAGAGGATGAACAGGCCGATAGCGCCATTGATGGGATGGGCTAGATCCCGAAAGGGTGACGCGAGTCCAAGAAACGCCAGCTGCATCAATCCCTGATCCCCGCTTATGCCGTAGTGAATCGAGATGGGAACCGCCGCCATCGATACCGCCGCATAGGTGAGCAAAGCTGCCGTGATCTGATAGCGGCGTCCGCCGTGTCCGTTCGATCCCTTCATCATCGCCTTGCCGACCATCCAGCCCACGGCCAGCGAGACGTAGCCGATGACGATGCCGGTCGCAATCGTGAACGTGGCGTACAGAATCAGTCCAGCAATGGCCGCGCCTACACCGTACACAATCCCACGCACGTAGTCCGCGTGGCTGTCTTGCGGCAACTCGCTGTGCGCCTTTTCGCCGCAGCCCTGGCAGGAAATCGCTCCATTCAAGCGGTAGTAGCGTCCGCCGATCGGCTGCTGGCAGTAGTGGCAGCGATCGGAGCCTGGGGCTCCGAGGTATTCGGCGGTGCCGAACTGAGGCGTGGAGTGGTCGAAGTTGCTAGTCATGGCCCGGAACAATAACACAATGCCAGAGGCTTTTTAGGAACTTTGTTCGTTTCGGGTAGTGGTGCAGTTTGGCTTACGCGTTGGGCCGGTTAAGCGGGAGATCCTTCGCTACGCCTGAAAAACGGCTCCGCTCAGGATGACAGTTTCGTAAAAAGCCCAAATTGCACCACTACCCGTTTCGATGGGCGCCGGTAATTTTGAACCAGTGGGGATGCTAGCCTCCCGCAAAACCTGAGAGTGACTCATGCCGATAAACTTGTTCGCGACTGCGCTGGCCAACTCTTCACGAATTCGCCCAAGCGATCTAAAGCTCGCGGAAACTTCTCTGCGGTGGCGGCGAAGCCAAGTCGAAAATGGGACGGACAATCGAAGCAATCCCCTGGGGCGAGCAGAATTCCCTGTTCAGCGGCAGCCTGGCAGAACGGCCGGGCGTTCTCTCCGCTGGCCAGCCAGGGAAATGCGGTCGTTCCTCCCTGAGGGCGAATCCACCCCAGGGTTTCGCGATGTTCAACCATAAAGCGATCCAGGTGCGCCAGGTTCAGGGTTGCGGCTTCTTGCGTTTTCCCGAGAACCACATCGCGTTTGCGCATCGCGATTTCGGCAAGCATCTCTCCTGGCGAATTGTTCGAGATCGAAAACAATGCTCGCGCATTCCAGTAGCGTTCCCGGCGTTTTCGGTCATGCTCAATCATCCATCCTGTACGCAGGCCGGCCAAAGCAAACGCTTTCGAGAAGTCGTGGATGACAGTCGCTTGCGGCAGCCGCGACGCCGACTTTGTCTCTCGTCCGTGGTAAATCGGGTGATACACCTCGTCACTCACAAGTTGGATTCCACGCGCCGAGGTGAACTCATGCAAACTCTCCATCTCCGCATCGCTCATGGTCGCGCCGGTCGGGTTGTGCGGGCTGTTTACCAGGATCAGGTTCGTCCTCGAATCCGCGAGCCTCATGATCTCTTCAACGTCGACGCGGCAGTTGTTTTCCTTGCGTATGCCGTAAAAGCGGGTCTCAATACCCAGCGACTCGGGCAGCGCAGAAAAGGGCGGGTATCCGGGCCGAGGCAAAATTACGTTGGCTCCAGGCTCAGCCGCCAGCCACATCAGGACGACCAGGGCCTCCGAGGCGCCGGTCATGATCTGCACACACTCCGCGCTCACGTCGTGCATTTCCGCGATCGCTTCACGCAGTCCATCGGCTCCGGCGGGATGGCCATAGACCAACTCATGATTGAGGAACCGCTGCCGCTCTTCCTCGCCTGCGAGGTTCAACAGGGCATTGACCGTCCACCTCGGCCCTTCGCTCGACGCCAGGTTGAATTCAATATCGTGCTCGTAGCTGTCCAGCCACATGTCCAGCAGGAAGGGCTTCAATTGCATGCCGCACCTCGAAAGATTGGATTCGACAGAACGCGAATCTCTTAGTGATTAGCTGCTTTTTGCGGAGAATCCTGGTGGTGACAGCAATATTTTCGTTTCTGGTCAGAAGGCAGAGCACGAGGAACCCCTGTCGACATCGTAGCACCGTCGATTGCTCTTGAATCGATCACCGTTCATCCAGATGTCAGGTGACAAAGAGGGGCGATTTTAGCCGGACATGAAAAGGCGCGTATGAAATGAACAGCAATTTACGGGGCGTAGGGTTGGGCGTAGTAGCCGGTACGCGTGCGCGCTGTGGCGCCGGGCTTGTCGACGGTTAGGGCGATGGCATGGTATTCATTGGCGCGGTCGGCGCGAGCGGATTGGAACGAGAGGACGTAAAAAGCTTCGGCATCGGAGAAACAATTAGCCAGTTCGGTGGTGAGGTCGTTGCTGGAATTGAGAACTCGACCGCCGCTTTGAACGGCGAGCACCTGCAGGCTCAGGTTCGCGGGCATGGCTCGATTCGCGGAGGTCACGCCTTTCAGAAATTCCTTGTAATACGTAATCCGAGTTCCACCGGCATCCGCGAGACCGAGGGGATCGATGCTGTAGAGGGTGATGCGGGCCTGCCGCAGTCCGGCGGAGGCGGCGACGATCGAGTCGAAGAAATGCTCCTCCTGTTTACGGGTGAGTTCGATGTTCGGTCCAGATAACAATGGCCATCCCGGACTGAACCAAACCATGAGCTTTCTGCCGGGACGAGTCTTTTCGTACTCGACGAATGAGTTCATGGTTTTAAGGGACATTTCAAAACGTTCCGCCGCGCCCCAGAATCCCTGCGAGCGATTAATGATCCGCAGGCCGGTTTCGTACTGGTCGTAGAGTGTTGCAAGGGCGTTTCCATCGCGGGAGGAAGTCTTTTGGATTTCGGTTCCCCTGTCGGAGAAAACGATGAGTGAAGTTGGCACGGCAAGTTTGCCGCCGTTCTGCAACAGGAATCTCTTGAGTTCACTTCGCTCGTAACTCACGGATTGGAGGCCGACGTTGACGGCGTCGACGACCAGAACCACTTCAACCGGCGGATCGTTGGCCGCGGCTGCGGCGCTATCCACTGGTTGAAATGAAAGAATTTCTTGCGGGCGTTTATCGTCAAGGAGGGTGAAATCCTGCTTCTGTAACCCGCGAACGGGCGCTCCTGATTTGTCCGTCACTTGCACATCGAGTTGAATTTGCCGGTCCGGCGCCGGGGCGGGGGCTTTGGCCGGCTCTGGAGAGCGGGGTTGCAACTGAGGTTGGGAAGTGTCTTGGGCTGACAAAGGAAGGGCGAGAGAGAAGATGAACAAGAAACGAAGGAAACGAGCCATGCGGATCACCTCGTAACAGACTCCAATTATCCCTCAACTAGAGTTTAAGAGGTTGCGCAAGAGCCGGGAGTTGCCTACTGGCGGTGGGTGGAGGCGCCGGAGGCGATTTCGCGCAGGGCGCTAACAAATTCCGCGGCGGCGTTAGGATCGGACAGGGCCTCGAGGCGGACTGTCGCGGAAAATTGCGGCGACTCAGGGCGGAAGTGTACTTGCAAAATGTCCTGCCGGCGCGCGGACATGAGCGCATTCAATTCAGCCGACGGATCTTCCTTCCAGTGGGTGCGGGTGGTAAGGATTACAGGGCCGGGTTCGAAGACATCCCACTCCCGGTCGTCGCGTTTGCGGGAAGAAATACCGCGATTGTGGGCGCACCAGCGATGACGCATTACTTCGAGATGAAAGCTGGGAGAACCATCCAGGTCAGCCTCGAAGGTTAAAGTCTCTTTTTGCCGCTGCCAGCAGCTCATCAGCCACTGCGCCGGAAGAGGGCGGGGGCGGAAGCGAACGGTCACGCGGGCGTTCTCGAACCAGCGGGAAGGAAAATGGAGGTGAGCCTGGAGGCTGGAGGTTCCCATCCAATGGGATTCGAGGATGCGTCCCTTGCCGGCGCAGGCGTCCTGCACCCAGCGCAAGGCGGCGGCACCTTTCTTGCGGTTGTAGTGGGAAAACACGACATACCACAGCGCCAGAACGGCGACGGAAGAGACAACGTCAATTAGGAGAAGGCGCCCCACACGCTTTCCTCTGATGCTCATGGTACGTCCGAGGTTGCGAAGGAAGCAAGGGCCATTCGTCTCCAATCGCACACTTCAGGGAGGGTCGACGATTGTTGGGCTGTGGAAAAACGGGGGAAGGAACAGTTGGGTGGCCCAAGGCCCGGTCAGTCCCTGCGCGGTCGCCCGGTTACAATGGCCGCGTGCCCTTTCACGTTCGGGACTTCCAGCCTGATGATTTCGACACGCTGTGGCGCATCGATCAAACCTGTTTTCCTGCCGGTATTTCGTATACGCGGGCGGAACTAAGACTTTACATGCGGCGGCGGGCGTCGTTTACGCTGGTCGCGGCAGGCGGGGAGGCGGGGGCTGCGATTGATCCCGATTCAGGAAAGGCGGGGAAAAATACTCCGGCCGCTTCTTCCGGCGAGGGTGCGATTGCTGGCTTCATTGTCGCCGAGGCGGGAGCCCGCGCACGGGGACACATTATTACTATCGACGTAATTGCGGCCGCCCGGCGCTTCGGCGTGGGATCGTTGCTGCTGCGGGCGGCTGAAGATCGTCTGATTTCTGACGGATGCCGCTCGGTTGAGTTGGAGACGGCGGTGGACAACCTCTCCGCCTTGTCGTTTTATAAGCGGCACGAATACAGCGTGACGAGAATTTATCCGGGCTATTATTCGAACGGCGTGGATGCGCTGGTGCTGGAGAAGACTCTCGTCTGAATTCTTCTGTCGTAGAAAAACTGCGCCAGGGCGATTTGCGCTTTTCCTGCTTCTCCAGCTACCTTGCCTGTAATGAAAGTTGCGATTCAGGGCGAACTCGGTTCCTTCAGCCACGAAGCGGCGGAGAACATGGTGCCGCGGTGTTCGGTGGTTCCGTGCGCGAGATCTGCAGAGGTGTTTGATCGAGTGGAGAAGGGTGCGGTCGGGGCCGCGGTGATCCCTATCGAAAACTCACTGGCGGGTACCGTGGCCGAACATGCCGATTTGTTGGTGGCGCGCGCCGTATTCATTCAGGGGGAATTCCTGCTGCGCATTGTGCATAACGTGATTGCGGCTCCGGGAGTGAAGTTGAGCGCGGTGCGCAAGGTGCTGTCGCATCCCGTGGCGCTCGACCAATGCCGCGATTTTTTTCGTCATCATGCGGGCATTGAGCCGATTCCGTTCTACGACACGGCAGGAAGCGTAAAGCACGTTGTGGCGCAGAATCTTACGGACGCGGCCGGGATCGCCGGAAGACATGCGGCGCGCGAGTACTCCGGCAAAATTCTGCAGGCCGGTATCGAAGATGACAAACGCAACTTCACGCGCTTCCTGTTGATTCGGAAATCGGTGGCAGAACTAAGAACAAAGCAAAACGGCACCCGGCGGCAGAAGGGAAGCGCCGCTTCCAAACGCGGCTACCAGCGCTTGATTCCAGCCGGGTCGAACAAGACATCGATTGCCTACAAACTGAAAAATCAGCCGGGCGCGCTGTTCAAGTCGCTCAGCGTGTTTGCGCTGCGGGACATCAGTTTGAGCAAGATTGAATCGCGGCCTCTGCGTGGGCGGCCTTGGGAGTATGTCTTCTATGTAGACTTTCTGCGTGGGGACGATGAGCCGGCGCGCAATGCGCTGTGGCATCTGGGTGAGGTGGCGGAGTTCGTGAAGGTGCTGGGGATCTATCCGGCGGCGTGAGGCGCGGTTCCTAGTGCTGCGATGAGTTGCAGTGCCTACCGAGCGTCGATGTCGAGACCGTTTCCGACGCCAAGCGAGAATGCTGGCCGGAGCCGTTACTGTCGTAACTTGCGCGGAAGACGGGCAGAAGTAGCAAACTGGCAAGACGAGGTGAATTGTGCCCACAGCTTTGCTCGATACCAGCATCTATCCCTCGACGGTTACGCACGACGCAACCGCTACTCGCCGCGTTGCCCAACGAGGCAACAGATTGGTGATGTGGATAGAGGAGGCCCCAGTTCGACGACGTTTGAGAGGCAAGACACAGGAAGAATCGGACGCGATCTATCGTTCTCTTGACCAAATGGCCGAAATGGCGAGGGATGGCGCACTTGTTCCTTACGATAGCGACGAAACGATCTTCGAAAGCCTTTACCTTCACCTTCCTGCCTTGCGCGGAAGTCAATTCGACGTGTTCCGTGGAGTTAAACGGAGGATCGCCCAAGGTCCGCTGCGTCGCACGTACATGATCGAAGGCTGCTTCTCAGAGGAACAAGCAAGATTCTCCAAAGAGCAACACAATCGGGACCGGGAGCAGTTTCTTGAAAATATCAATCATCCTCGTTTTCTGAAGATGAAGAAGCGAACCGGCGGGAGTCATCTTGCCGATCTCTACCTTGTGTGGACCGCAGAGGAAAATTCCCTTGATTACTTTATTACCCTGGATACAACTTTCCTAAATGCCGTAACTTTACCCAAGCCCTTGGACACTGCGGTTAAGCTCTGCACCCCGATGCAGTTTGTGCAGCAATGCTCGTAATTCGACCGTAGCGTCGACGAGCGCGTGGCTGCAAACTGTTCAGCTGTCGTGACAGCTCGCAGTACACCAAAATAAAGCCGAGGCGATCTCGACTTGTAAAAACGGCCTGATTCTAGCCCGTGATATACTCCGGGCCGTCAGTTGCGAGGGCCTTTGAGTTACGGCGTAAAGCGCGACGAGGTTATCAAAAGGCACAGTGATTTTAGCGGCCAACTCAGTGCGCAGTGTCGTACTCTCAGCGCCGGAATACTCGCCTTCACGTGGGCTTTGATGACCAAGGAGGACAGCTCCGTACAGAACGGGAGCGGCCTCTCGGGCCACAAGAATCTGGTTGGTATAGCTACCGTAGTGATCTTAGTGCTCGTCATGGATGGGGCCCAATATTATGCGGGGTTAAAGGTTCAGGAGCGGTGTTTGAAAAAAATGGGGACTAGGGACACCGCGACCTGTGATCATGACTTCTGGGATACTCTTCAGCACAGGGCCTTCCACGCAAAACTCCTCGGATTGGGACTTGCGGTGCTGTGGCTCCTAGCTTATCTAGTCTATCTATTTGATAAATAACGAGTCGAGAATGGGGGCATAATGCCTCACGTCGCGAGCTGGATAGGGCAGATAGGAGTTGTTAGCCTGTCTCTTCTACTCCTCGGTACCGGTGGACGCACGGCCCAGTTGCGTCCCGCGTCCGCCGGACCGACCGACGTGGTCGGTCTGTGGGAAAGGGACACCTCGCAAGACGCGAGCAGAAATCTTTGTGTCTCCATCGACCAGCCAGAAGGTTCAGGATGCAAGTGGACGTCCGAGCCATGCGCCGCCGAACTCCTGCAGACGTGCTGGGAAGTAGACGAAGTAGACTCGCAGCAGGTACGCATCGAACTGGATAAAGATAGCGATAACCATCTAGAAGTAACGAGGAAAGGAAACAGGCTGGAGGCGACGGGGAGTGTCATCCGGTGACAATGCTCCTGCAAAGCGACCTGCCATCCTAGTTACTGACCCGCTCCAAGGAGAGAGCCGCCTTCAACGCTGCATACGAAGTCGCCCTGCCACCTGAACCTCGCCTCGGGCTCCTGGCTAAGCGCGCGCTAGGTTCCACCCTCCGCAATAGCCCCGGTACCTTGGGCATCATGTCCTGCGGCGGAAAATGCCGATAGAATGCAACAGTCCTTCGATCATCCGTGTCCGATGATCGCGTCGAAGGGATGAAACCTTTCCAGAAGAGTATCATCTAAGCTTGAGTGAGTTACACTCAAGGAGAGCCAATGAGCCAATCACCGCTTTCCGAGCCGATTGCTAAGAGCCGGGAAATAAACGACGTACGGGCTTTGCCCGTGCTTCCGGTGCGGGATACCGTTCTGTTTCCGCACGCCGTCCTACCACTCACTGTGGGACGGGAGAGTTCCGTCCAGCTTATTAATTCGCTCGGAGAGGATAAGACCATCATAGTTGTCGCGCAGCGCGAAGCGCGCGTGGACAACCCTCAGCCCAGCGACCTTTATTTGGTCGGCACTTCCGCAGTAGTACATAAAGTCGTAAAAATGCCCAACCAGAGCCTGTTTGTGTTCGCCGAAGGCCTGGAGCGGGTGCGTTTGGGCGAGTTCACGCAACTGGCGCCGTTTATGCGGGCCCGCGTTTCGTCCATTCCGGAGGCTGCTTCGCCGGACAGTTCGGAGATCGAGGCCCTGCAACGGAATGTGCTGACGCTGTTCCAGCAGATCGTTGCCGGTTCGCCGACGTTGTCTGACGAGCTTTCTACTGTGGCTCTGAATATCGATGAACCGGGACGCCTGGTGGATTTTATCGCTTCGTCGCTGCCGTCGTTGTCGACTCCGGATAAGCAGGACACGCTGGAAACCCTCGACATTCGCGTTCGCTTAGAAAAAATTAATCAGCATCTCGCCAAAGAGCTTGAAGTCCAGCAACTGCGCAACAAAATTCAGAGCGAAGTGCAGGACCGGGTGCAGCAGACGCAGCGCGAGTATTACCTGCGCGAGCAGATGAAGGCCATCCAGAAAGAGTTGGGCGAGCAGGATGAAGGCCAGCGCGATGTCGAAGACCTGAAAAAGAAAATTGACGAAGCGGGCATGCCCGATGAAGTGAAGAAAGAAGCGCTCAAGGAATTGGGGCGGCTTTCGCGCATGTCTCCCATGGCGGCGGACTATTCGCTGACGCGCAACTACGTGGAGTGGCTGGCCGTGCTGCCGTGGAATAAGACTTCCGGCCAGGAAATCGAAATCATCAAGGCGAAAGAAATTCTGGATACGGATCATTACGACTTGGAGAAAGTGAAGGACCGCATTCTCGATTATCTTTCTGTGCGGCGACTGAAGCCGAACATGAAGGGGCCGATTTTATGTTTCGTTGGACCTCCTGGCGTGGGTAAGACGTCGCTGGGTAAATCGATTGCGCGGGCGCTGGGGCGGAAGTTTGTGCGGTTGTCGCTGGGTGGCGTGCACGACGAGGCCGAGATTCGCGGGCATCGTCGCACTTACATCGGCGCATTGCCGGGACAGATTATTCAGGGCATTCGGCGAGCGGAGACGAAAGATCCGGTCTTCATGCTGGATGAGATCGATAAAGTTGGGCGCGATTTCCGCGGCGATCCGGCTTCGGCGTTGCTCGAAGCGCTCGATCCCGAGCAGAACTCGACCTTCCGCGATAACTACCTCGACGTGACCTTTGACTTGTCGAAGGTGCTCTTCATTACGACCGCGAACATGCTCGACCCGATTGCCGAGCCGCTGCGCGATCGTATGGAGATCATCGAACTGCAAGGCTACAGCGAGGAAGAGAAGCTGCACATTGCGCGGCGTTATCTGGTCCCGCGGCAAGTCGAAGAGAACGGAATCACGGCTGAGCAGATCGAATTTCCCGATGAAGCGCTGAGCTATGTGATTCGCCACTATACGCGCGAGGCGGGAGTTCGCAGCTTGGAGCGCACTATTGGAACCATCTGCCGCAAGCAGGCGCGGCGGCTGGCCGAGGGCAAGACGGATAAGCTTGTCGTCACGCAGGGGATCATTCAGGAATTTCTAGGCGGAATCAAAATTCGCACCGAGGGCGAAATTGAAGAACGCACGGAACGTCCGGGTGTGGCTGTGGGCTTGGCCTGGACGCCATCGGGCGGCGACGTGCTCTTCGTCGAAGCCAACGCCATGAAGGGCAAAGGTGGATTCACTATGACCGGGCAAATCGGCCAGGTCATGCAGGAATCCATGCAAGCGGCACTTACGTGGGTGCGATCGAATGCGGCGCAGTTGGGCATTGCGGAAAACTTTTTTGCCGACCACGACATTCACATGCACGTGCCGGCGGGAGCGATTCCGAAAGATGGCCCTTCGGCGGGCGTGACCATGGCCACTACTTTGGTGTCGCTGCTGACGGGGCATCGCATTCGTCCGCTGCTGGCGATGACGGGAGAGATCACGCTCAGTGGCAATGTGCTCCCGGTAGGGGGCATTAAAGAAAAAGTGCTGGCTGCCAAGCGCGCCGGAGTGACTCACGTGATTTTGCCGGCGGAAAATAAAATGAACGTTGAAGAGGACCTGACCAAGGAACAAATCGACAATCTGACGGTTCATTATGTGAAGACCATTGACGAGGCGCTCCGCGTTTCGCTGCCGGCGGTGGCGGAGTCGACGGCTGCGAAGATGCTGGCGACGACACCGGCAGCGGCTCACGATAAGGCGTTCGCGCAGGCGTAAAAAGCAGTGGGCAGTGACCAGTGTTTAGTTGCCAGTCCTTCGGGACTGGCAATTTTTTGCTCGGTCGCTGCTGTGGGAGATCACTATTTCAACGGGGTCAGGGACTTTACATCGTCGTGGGGGGAAATCCGGCTGACGTAGCCGAGTGCCCCGGGAGTTGAAGCGACGTACTTTATCAGATCGGATTCGGAATCGAATGCCTTGGGCATAGCGCCCTCATAGCGCCCTGGCCGGTGAATACTTCCAGCGCAGATCACCCCCGTAGGTCTTGCCTCCCGGCGGATTGGTGAACAAGATCCCATCTTCTGCGAGCTGTTCCACGTATCCGCCATTCAAATCCAGCGAGTTGTAGCCTGCGTAGCCGCTATACTGCAGCTTTCCGGCATGGCTAGTGAGTGGGACATAGCCGTACACGTCGCCTCCCAGGTGCGACAAGAAAAAACTCTCGTTATCGATCGGGTAAGCGGATTGTGGCAGGAGCGTCCAAAGGAAGATGGCGTCCACCTCCTGCGAGTCATTGAACAAACCCAGGACAGTCTTGACCTTGCCGGCGCGAAAGCCGAAATGATCGTTGACTCTGTAGTCTTCCGATGCCCAGTCGACTTGGAGGCTGGGGCCGCCGAGTTGTCCCAGTTGGTACATGTGCAACTGGATTCCGACACGCAGGTTGTTGGTGAGCGGATCGGTGAAGCTTATTGCGCCCTCGGTCCACTGCGGGCTGCCGGAGCTCGATTGCACGGTTAGATAATTGTCCTCCGTGCCTCCGTGGTGAAAGCTCTCTCTACCACCATTGCTGCGACAGTCCAATTTGCCAAATTTGCCAAATCGTAGGAACCAGAAGCAGCAAAATGCCGATCACGATTAGAAGAGTCTCTTTCATTTGCCTTTTACACAGAGAAAATACAACCCAGGCTGGAACCCAAGGCCCCAGCGTCTCGGTGTTTGGCCAAGGCTTTGCCGTTCTCTGTGTCTCCGTGTCTCCGTGGTGAATAGTCTTTTCCCTGATTCTGCGCGGACAAGCTGACCGTACAGAGGCTAATAAGCAACAGCAGCGGCAGTCGGCGCGGCATAGGGCAAAATTTCCCGATGCCTATTCATCGGCGGTTCAGTGGATTGCTTTAGGCCCTCGGGATTCGTCTAAGGAAAATCCACGGTCTAGACTGGACGGCTGGAGCAAGGATTATGTATATTTCTCCCCTCCCCTTGGATCGCAGTCGGTTCGGTGTTGTCGTCCACTCCCACGCAAAAGACAGGAGACTTTTCATGCAACGAAAAAAGTTTTCGAAGTATTCGGTGTCCCGCTTGGCGGCGGTGGTTGCTCTTCTGGGTTTGGTTGGCGCGATGTCTGCTCTTGCCTCAGCGCAGACCGAAAGCATTCTTCACCGTTTCAACCCCACAACCACAGACGGTAATGACCCCGGGAGCGGCCTGATTGCGGATAAGGCAGGCAATCTTTATGGCACCACGAGACAGGGCGGCACGGAAGATTGCGGGATTGCGTATGAATTGACTCCGCCTGCACCGGGCGGCAGCAGTTGGATGGAAACGATTCTGCACGATTTTGCCGGCGGCACTGACGGATGCTTGCCCATTGGGGCTCTCGCCATGGACAAGAATGGAAATCTCTTCGGGACCACGGCATACGGCGGCGAGGGAGTGAATGAAAACTCAAACGGCACCGTCTTTGAGCTGACGCCTGCGAGCGGGGGTTCGTGGAGCTATGCCGTTATCGCCAGCTTCGACAGCGGTGTAGTCGCCGTCAGTCCCACAGCGCAGTTGGTGATCGATACTTCGGGCAACCTCTATGGGACTTCCAACGGAGGAATTAATAACTTCACGGAGTGCGGCGGCAGCTGCGGCAACATTTTTGAATTGCAGCCGCCTACCGTGGCTGGGGGAACTTGGATTGGCGCGTCCATCTATAACTTCCAAGGGGGCACAACCGACGGCTTTGGACCCAGCGGTCTCGCGCTCGGACCCGAAGGCGTGATTTACGGCACCACTGGCGAGGGTGGCCCGGAGGATTACGGGACATTCTTCAAACTGACAGCGCCTACGGCGCCAGGAGCGTGGACCGAAAGAGTCGTCTATTTATTCACTTCTGCCAATTCCGTTCCGTTCGGGAACTTAGTCGCGGGCACGAAAGGGAATTACTTTGGCACGTCGGAAGGTCCGTATCCCCTTGGCGCAGTGTACGAATTGTTTCCGCCGTCAGCCGGCAAAGGCTGGACCGAATCCATCCTCCACACCTTTACCGGTGGGAGCGATGGCTCTTCGCCGTCGGGTGTGATCGCCGACAGATTCGGGAATCTTTACGGAGTGAACAACTTTGGAGGAACCTCAAACAATGGAAACTGCCTGACCGGCGGATGCGGAGCGGTGTATGAACTGAGCCCTCCCGCAGTTTCAGGCGAGGCTTGGACCGAAACTACCCTGCATGATTTTATTGGGGGATACGACGGCGGCAATCCGATTGGGCCGGTGGTATTGGTGAAGGGAATGGTATTCGGCACGACTTCATACGGGGGAACGCCGAAGTATGGTCTTGGCGGAACCGTGTTTCGTGTCATGCCGTAAGACCGCGGAATCAGAGGCGAGAGCACGTGGTGGCGCGATGCCTTTCAAACTAGGCGCTGGAGTAGTTGGGTTCGGGTAGACTGGCACAGGCCGGGCTAGTCAACCCACAATCTATGCGCTTGCGCGTCCTCTTCTTTGGCATGCTAAAAGATGTAGCGGGGAGATCCAGCGACACTGTGGATATGCCGGAGGGTGCTACGGTGGGCGATTTGCTGACCCACATCGGGGCGCGGATTCCAGCCATGAAAACTTCTCTGCCGGCGCTGGCGGTTGCGGTGAATCAGGAGTATGCCGGTGCGGCGACAGTGCTGAAAGCTGACGATGAGGTGGCGCTATTGCCGCCAGTGAGTGGTGGGTTGGGAGAACCGAGGCGCTCCTCCATCGTGCGCGAGCCGATCAAGACCTCTCAAGTCCTTGCCAGCATGAAGCGCGGCGCCGACGGGGCGGCCGTTCTATTTGAAGGTGTGGTCCGCAATGAGACGCGGAGCCGCAGGACGCTGTATCTCGACTACGAAGCGTATGAAGAGATGGCGCTGCGGCAGATGGAGAGCCTCGCGGAGCAGGCACTGAAACAATTTCAAGTCCGCGATGTTGCCCTGGTGCATCGGTTGGGACGGTTGGAGATTGGCGAAAGCAGCGTGCTGATTGTGGTGGCGTCGGCCCACCGCGCGGCGGCGTTCGACGCCTGCCGCTGGTTGATTGATACCCTCAAGCGGACGGTTCCCATCTGGAAGAAAGAATATTTTGAGGATGGCGCGGTGTGGGCCGATGGGGAGGCGTTTCCTGCAGAGATTCCCCGGGTAAATTCCCGCGATCCGGGCAGCCCGCCAGAAGAGGGCGCATCTAAGTGAACGGGCTGAGCGTGACAGAACGCCTCGCGCTGCTGGGCTGGACAGCCGAAGGCGGCTGTTCCCACATGTATTCCTTTACCGAATGAGAAAATCCGCAACGCAGCTTCTTATACTGTTGACGTGCGCCACTGCGCTAGCGCAGTTTGCTCCGCCGAAACAGCCTGCCAACGACTCGACCCCCACGCTGAAAGTAGACGTGAAGCTGGTGAATGTCTACGTTACGGTGACCAATGCGCAAGGCGGGCCGGTGACCGGGCTCAACAAAGAGAATTTTACTGTACAGGAAGATGGACGGGAGCAGACGATCTCGGTGTTCGATAAAGAATCCGCGGTGCCGCTCTCGATTGCGCTGGCCATCGATACCAGCCTGAGCACGCGCCACGATTTGCCGCTGGAGCAGGCCTCGGCCAAGCGTTTCGCGCGGGCGATAATGCGGCCGATGGACGCGTTATCGGTGTTTGGGTTCAGTGAAACGGTTCTGCAATCGACCTCGTATACCTCGGACTTGAAGCGTATTGACGATGGCATCGACCATATTCGCCTGGGCGCGGCCACGGCATTATTCGACGCTGTTTATCTCGCCTCGCGCTCCCTCGACCACCGCAAGGGACGAAAAGTTCTGGTCCTGATTACCGATGGGGGAGACACGGTCAGCAAGATGGATTACAAACAGGCGGTGCGCGCCGCCGAAGAGGCCGAGAGCATTGTTTATAGCATCATCGTGGTGCCCATCGAGAGCAGCGCGGGACGTGAAACCGGGGGCGAACATGCGCTGATCCAGCTCTCAGAGGATACGGGTGGGAAGTATTACTATGCTACTTCGATGACGCAGCTCGATGACGCTTTCCGCCAGATCAGCGACGAACTGCGGACACAGTATTTGTTGGCTTATTATCCGTCGCAGCGCTTGGCGAACTCCCAGTTCCGGCGCATCGATGTGGGGGTGGCAGGGCCACCTGACTCCGCCAGCTACCGGGTGCGGCACCGGGCCGGATACTACACGTCTAAGTCCGATTTTTGACTCCACCTTCAATTTTGCTTAGGTTGATTCTTAGGATCTCCTTAAACATAACGGGACGAGAGGCTTTGTTAACTCCCACGGTGACAGGGGCGAGATTTTCTTTTCCAGATTGGAAATACAGTTTTTCGGATTTCTGGCCTTGGGGAGTCGGCCGCGTGGCCTGTCCGGTTTCTCGTAAATATGATGTAAGTAACTGATAAATATATAGATACTAACAAGTTTCCGGTTCGAGCCTGGGCTGGCTGGCAAATTGCTTTAGATCAACCGGAATCATCCTTATAGTTTGGGGAAGTGTCAGCGGTTGGGCTTTTGCTACGCGAGCTGATTTATACAGCGTGCCTTCTCTGAGCGAGGATTTCGAAACTTCTGATAGGGCTTACGGAACATGAAGGTTCCCGAGGCCGGTTGCAGGCAAAATTCCGATGAAAACAATTCCGAAAGGAAGGTCCAAGATGTCGAAACACAACTCCTCCCGCACTGGCGCGCGCTTTATAGTGGTGGTTTTGATTACCCTCTCCGCACTACTTCTTTCTTCTGTGGCATTCGCCCAGACTTCGGTTTCGAACGGCAGTATCGCAGGAACCGTGACGGATGCGACCGGCGCAGTCGTGCCCAATGCGAAGATTACGATGACCGGGCCCACGGGCCAGACGGTGCACGCCACCAGCAGCAATTCAGGATCCTATGCTTCCGGCTCCCTGATCCCCGGCACCTATAAGGTGCGCGTAGAAGCCAAGGGCTTCAAAACGGAAGAGCTAACGGTAGAGGTAAAGGTTGATAACACCGCCAACGGGAGCGCCAAGCTTGAGATTGGCCAGGAAAGCACCGTGATTGAGGTGCAGGCCAGCGAAGTTCAGGTGAACACCGAGCAGGCGACGGTGCAGGGCGTTCTGACTTCGAGCCAGATCGAGAACCTGCCGGTCAACGGGCGCAACTTCCTTGATCTCGCGCAGCTCGAACCAGGTGTCCAGATTCAGGACGGCGAGAATTTCGATCCGACCAAAGTCGGATACTCTTCAATTTCCTTCGGCGGCCGTTTCGGGCGTACCGCCCGCATCAGTGTTGACGGCGTTGACGTTAGCGATGAGACGGTGGGAACTACTACCGAAGATATCCCGGCCAGCGGCATTCAGGAGTTCTCGCTGGCGCAATCCACGCTGGATTTGTCCAACGATCTGACTTCTTCGGGCGCGGTGAACGTGACCACTAAGTCCGGCACCAATGCGATTCACGGCGAGGCGTTCGGCCTTTTCCGCGACAGTTCTGTGGGAGCGGCCAAACTGCTGGAACCGTGGGACACCAACACGAAGTCGTTCATCCCGACGCCCTATCAGCGCAATCAGGAGGGCGGAAGCGTGGGTGGCCCGATTATCAAGGACAAGCTGTTCTACTTTCTCGACGGCGAGCGTACTCTGCAGCATCTCGCGGCGCCGGTACCGGAATCCGCGCCGTATAGCCAGTATTCAGGTACGTTCCAGGCCCCGTTCAAAGAAGAAGAGCTGCAGGGACGCGTGGATTACTCGCTTACCAAGACGGCCCGGCTTTTTGCCCGCTATAACTACTTTCACAACTCAGTGTTTGCGACTTTCTTTCCCTCCAGCTTCCAGGTGTACAACAACGATGACTACACGCGGAACGATGTTGCCGGCGTAGACTTCAATACCGGCAGTATCACCCACTCCATCCGCTTCTCGTACTTGAAGTTCCAGAACAGAATTCTGGACGCGGTGCAGGGAAGCACCTTGCCTTTCGCGAACTTCCCCGTTGCCATCAATATCGGGACCTTTACTGTCGGTCCGAACCTGTTGGCTCCGCAGGCCACGGTACAGAGCGATCACCAAATCAAGTATGACGGTAGTAAGAGTTTTGGTAAGCACATCGTGCGCTTTGGTTTTGGCTTCAACCACATTCAAGGCGGCGGGTTTGCAAGCTTCTTCAAGATTGTGCCGCAGGTCTTCGAATTCGGCCCCGGCCCTACCAACGATCCGACGGATGCGTCCTTGGCGAATGGGTTGGTCGATGTGGGTAACGGCCAGGGTTATTCCACCACAGCGTCGGCCCTCGGCTACCCCGCCGGCGGTTTGGGACCGGACAATCGCATGTCCTTTTACATTGGCGATACCTGGAAGGTTCTGCACAACCTGACCATTTCGCCCGGCTTGCGCTGGGAACGTGATACAGGCCGTACCGATAGCGACCTGAGTTCTCCGGACTGTTCTGGAGTTACCGGTCCATGTGTCCCGCTGAATTCCGCTTTCCCCGGTTTTGGAAACCCGGTGCAGCAAGCGAATAAGAATTTTGCTCCGCAATTAGGCATTGCTTGGGACCCGAAGAGCGACGGCAAGACCGTGATCCGTGCAGGCGCGGGACTGTACTACGAGAATGTGATCTACAACAACGTGTTGTTTGATCGCCCTCTGCGCCTTAAGAGCGGAGCTTTCCTCCAGTTCCCAACGGCTTGCTTCGGTGGCAACGCGATACCCGTTCCGACGCTCACAGCCGGGAATATATCGGTGGATTCGGTGGAAGGACAGGACCCCAACAATAACGGAAGTTATTGCGCTGACACTATTGGCAATTCCGCGGCGGCTCTGGCTAACTTTCAGACTGTATATCAAGCTGACAATCCATTCAGCTTGACTGCCCAGAATCCGGCGTACATTGGATCGCAGTTGGCTTCTGGACTCAATCCGGCGATCGGCCTGTTTGCCCCGAACTACCGGTCGCCGCGGTCCTTGCAGTTGAATATCGGGATGCAGCATGAAATCCGCCACGGTTTGATCGTAAGCGCCGACTTTGTGCGCAACGTGGAAACCCATTCCCCGCTGGGGATTGACGTCAACCACGCCGGCGCAGCACGAACCTTCAACCCAACCTCAGCGCAGGCGGCAGTTAACTTGCTCGTTGCGGACTGTAGTGCAGCTTCTTTGGCGGCAGCGATTGGCCCGGCGGGATGCCCTGGCATCTACCCCGCAACCCCAACTACGCCCGCCGGCTCAGCTACCATTGGCGATTTCACCGCTCGCGGACTGGGCACTCCGAACGATGCGGGAGCGGCCTGCGCCCAGGCTGTGGATCCCCTCACCGGCAATCCACTTGGTTTTCCTTGTGCCTTTGGAGGAATCAACCCGACTTTTGGGCAGGCGCTCTTCCTAGAGCCGATCAGCCGTTCGGTATACAACGGGCTACAGATGAAGCTGGTCCAGAATGTTGTCAATCCGATGCGCGGAGTGAAGACAGCGAACTTTCAGCTTTCTTACTCGCTTTCTCGCTTCGTGAATCCTGCGGCCTTTGCAGGCAACACACCCCCCTCGAATCCAGTGTCGAATAACGATCAGGATTTCGTATTGCAGGCGTCAGATAACGACAATCCGCTCAAGTTCATGGGACCGTCGCTCTTAGATCGCACCCATCAGATCTCGTTCGGTGGAACATTTGATGTTCCCTATGGCTTCCGTTTTGGCATGATCGGCCACTTCTACAGCCCGCTCTCCAGTCCCACGATTGTGGGCAGCAATGGCAGCGGCGGTCAGATCTTCCAGACCGATTTCAGTGGGAGCGGTTTTGGCAGCCAGCCTCTGCCGGGGACGACGAATGGCTCGTTCATGCGAGACTTCGGAGTCAGCGGTCTGAACGCTGCCATCAGCAACTACAACACGACCACTGCCGGACAAGCGACGCCAGCCGGGCAGGCTCTTATCAACAGTGGCCTGTTTAACTTGGGCCAGCTCCAGACAATCGGAGCCGTGGCTCCGACTTTGCCTACCGCTCCTTCGGACCAACTGGTTTTCCCGTGGGTGAAGGCGTTTGATTTCAAATTCAGCTGGAGTCATACGTTTGCCGAGCGGTTCAAGATTGAGCCGAGCCTGGGTATCTTCAACATCTTCAACTTCTCGAACTTCAACCTGCCCCCGGGCGCAATGAATGGCTGGCTGGATGCTGGCAGTTCGATTAACAGCATCTCTACGCACATTAATACGGCGCTGAACGAAACAGGACCGCCGAGCGACACGTTCCGCGTGGGCAATGGGACTGGCGTATTCGGTTTGGGCTCACCGCGTGCGATGGAGTTTGGCCTGCGTCTGACTTTCTAGGCCGCAACCGCTTGATTCGGAGCCACCAGTCGGTTGACTGGTGGCTTTTTTTCTTGAGCGAGCTTAGGGCTTGAGCGCGTTCCGCAGGCTTTTCGATAGCTTCTCGATCTGCTTCAGCTTATCGAGCATGTCTTTGGGCAGGAGTCCTCTCTGAATGCTGGCTACATCGGAGGGGATAGTTTGTGAGAGGCGGGCCAAGTCGTCGGCGTCCTGGCGGAGCTTAGCCAGGTCAAGGCGCGTTTGAGGCGGGATTGGGGGCGGGATGTCTCGTTGGGTCTGTTGCTCGGCGCGATCCGCTTGGCGAATTCCGGGAGGAATCGGTGTTCCTTGGGCGAGAGCTGACGATGGGGCGACTACTACGGCGAGGAGAGCGCAAGCGAGTAGCTTCACGGCGGGCCTCCAAAGTGGAAAAGACAATTTATTGAGATTGTATTCCCGCGACCGTAATCTGAGTTTTCTGTTGCACAATTGTCTCTCAGCCATCGAATTCACTGGCGCACTGTGTACAATGCCAGCATGCCCTTTCGTCCGCAGGGAAATCCTAATGCTGGCAAGCGGGGGCGGACGCCGCCTCCGGAGGAGACTTTTGAAGAGGCTGGCTTCCTCAAGGCCCTTGGCGAAAAGCAGAAGACGGTCAGCCTCAAGCTGAGGGATGGCCAGATGGTGAGCGGGTGGATTGAGTACTATGACAAGTACATGGTGCGGCTGACCCGCGAGGGGGCACCTAACCTGTTCATTTTTAAGCACGAGATTATGTACATTGCGGAAGATGGCGGCAAGAAGTAACCCCGGCTTCCGGGATTTTGGCACGCGTTAAAAATAGAAAATCCGGAGGCCGGAAGCCTCAGTTCAGATCGAATGTCCCCAAATCCGCCTAATCGCGAAAGCTTTCTTCCTGCGATGTCCGCGATTGCGCGCGAGGCGGGCGCGCTGCTGATGCATTATTTTCACCAGCACCTGAAGATTGAGTACAAGGGCGACGCCGATCTAGTTACGGCTGCCGACCGCGCGGCCGAGGCACTGATTCGGGATCGCATTCGGGCGCAATGGCCGGCGCACGACGTTTTGGGCGAAGAGCAGGGGCTCAACGACCAGGGCAGCGACTACCGTTGGTATGTCGACCCGCTGGATGGCACGACAAATTTCGCGCATGGGTATCCGGTATTTTGCGTGTCGATGGGGTTGGAACACCGGCTATCGGAAACGTCGGCGAGGCGAATCGCTGCAGTGATCTACGATCCCACGCGCGACGAGTTGTTTACGGCGGAGCAGGGGAAAGGCGCGCGGCTGAATGGCGAGCCAATTCATGTCTCAAAGACCCCTGCGCTGAAGGAAAGTCTGCTGGCTACGGGGTTTCCCAGTCACAAGCGGCACAAGAATCCGAATATTTTTTTTTATCATCAGATCACGTTGCATACGCATGGCGTGCGGCGGGCGGGGTCGGCCGCGCTGGATTTGTGCAACGTCGCCTCCGGGCGGTTTGACGGTTTCTGGGAGTTCAATCTTAATCCCTGGGACACGGCGGCGGGAGTGTTGATTCTGGAAGAAGCCGACGGCAAAGTGACACGCTTCGACGGCTCGCCGTTTGAACTCAACAGCCGCGAGACTGTGGCCACCAATGGCCTGCTGCATGAGGCCTTGCTGGCGGAGTTTAAAGAAATCTTTGCCGGACGAGGCCTGGAGCCGTTGCCCGATCCGCGCGAGTACAAGCGATAGTCTTTCCGCTCTGGGGGCCTTTTCAGACATGAATCCACTAAAGCATCTTGCCGGCGTGATGGTATGTTTCGCTTCACTGCTTTCCATCGCATGGGGCGTGGACAATTCGGTTTCCGCTCCCGATGCCGCTTATGTGCAGACCTTCGAGAAGTGGAAGGCCGAGCAGGTGGATGATCTGAAGCAGGACTGGCTTCCCCTGGCGGGGCTGTTCTGGCTTAAGCCGGGCGTGAACAGTTTCGGTACCGCTCCAGACAATGCGGTCGTGTTTCCCAAAGGCCCGGCCCATGCCGGCGAATTCGCGCTTGCGGGCAAGGACGTTACGGTGCGGCTGCTGCCGGAAGCGCACGCCACAATTGCAGGCAAAGTATTAAGCAGCGCGAAGTTGGATGCGGACATTTCTGGACATTCGACGGTTGTGGAGATAGCGAGCTTGCGTTTTCACGTGATCGTGCGCGGAGAGCGCGTAGGAATTCGCGTGAAGGACGTGGAGAGCGCGTCTGTCGCCAATTTTAAGGGGCTGATGTTTTATCCGCTCGACCTGAACTATCGCGTGACGGCCAGGTGGGAGCCGTCGGATGGCAAGAAGACGATCGACGTGCCCAATGTTCTGGGCGACCTAACTGCAGTGCCGGTAGCGGGGACGGTGGTGTTCAAGATCAACGGTCAGGAGCAGAGGCTGACGGCTCTTGGTGGCGATCCGTCGAAGGGGCTGTCGTTTGTTTTTAACGACCTGACGGCGAAGACCGATACCTATCCCGGCGGACGCTTTCTGGACACCGATGCGGTGGCGAACGGAACGGTGATTCTGGATTTCAACCGTGCCTATAATCCACCATGTGCGGTAACTCCGTATGCGACGTGCCCGCTGGCGCCGAAGGAGAACCGGCTAACGGTGGCGATTCCGGCGGGCGAGAAGTTCGACAAGGCGGCGCACGGACATCATTAGCGACCGTAGATCGGCGGACTCGCGAGTGCTTTGCCGTACGGAAGGAGCTTTAGCCACCAAGGACACCAAAGTTCACGAAGGCGTTACAATAATCAGGGAATGGGTAGCCGCTCTGCCTGTCCCTAAATCCTTACCTACAGGCTGATCGTGATCAACTCTCTTCTGGAACGCAAGATCGAAAAACGGCCGGACCAAGTCCGGCTGCGGGGACGCATTCTTTTTCTTACCGAAGACCCGGACTTGATCAAGCGGCAACTTGCCGGTGAAGATTTGCCGTGGGATACGAAGAATCCGGCGAACAATCCCAAGCTGCGCGACGACATCTCCACCGACGAGATTACTCCGGCGCATTACTGTTTTTATTTCGATGAGACGCTGGGCGAGATTCCTTATCTGGGGCTGAAGTGCGGCAGCGTGACGCCGATTGGCCGCGGCGACGTAAAGCGTGGCGGGTTCGTGTGCGCGGTGAGCGGTAAACGGCGCGGGAAGGGGTCGAGCCGCGAGCAGTCGCCTTATGCGGAAATGTGCGCCGGCATTCAGGTGGTGATTGCGGAGAACATTGAGCGCATTTACAAGCAGAATTGCCAGAACCTTGGGGTGCTGACCTCGACGGATTTTTCCCTGGTCGATCGGATTCGAGCGGGCGAAGAGATTGCGCTTTCTGAGTTTACCGCGGGCGAAGATGAGATTACGCGGCAGGTGATCGAATACGGGGGTCTATTTCCATTCAATGTGGCGAGGATGCAGGGGAAAGTTTTTTTGCCGCCGATTGATACAGGAAAGCGCGGGATGACCGTGGCGGAAAAAATCTTTGCGCGGCACATGAAGAATGAAAAGGGAGAAGTGGGTGTTACGGCGGTGAAGCCGGGCGATACCGGATTTGCCCAGGCCGATTTGCGATTTAGCCACGAGTATGTGACGCCGATGGCTGCGATTTTTTTTGAGCGGTACGTGGGCAAGGATGCGAAGGTGAACGACGCTTCGAGCATTCTCTTCTTTCGCGACCACCTGACGTTTCTCGATGAAGTGATTTCGGAGGAGAAGAAAAAACTGGGGCTGCTCGACCTGGCGACGCAGCTCAAGATGAAGCAGGAGGACTTTGCGGCGAAGCAGGGAATCAAGTTGCATGGAGAATTAAAAGACCGCAAAGGGTCAGAGGGCATTTGCCATTCCATCGTGCTGGAAAGTTATGCGCTGCCGGGGCAATTGAATATTGGTTCGGACTCGCACACGCCGCATGTGGGCGCGATTGGCTGTGTGGCATTTGGAATCGGAACCACGGATGTGTTCAATAGCTGGATCACGAAAGACGTGCGCGTGAAGGTGCCGGAGTCAGTGAAGATTGTGATTCGCGGCAAGAAGCATAAGAATGTCACGGCGAAGGATCTCATCCTGAAGATTCTTAGCCTCGACTATGTGCGCAGCGGCAAGGCGTTGGCGAAGGTGATGGAGTATGCGGGCGACGCGATCGAAGAGCTGAGCGTGGATGAACGCGCGACAATGACGAACATGGCAGCTGAGATTGGCGGCTTTACCGGCATCGTTGCGCCGGATAAGAAGGCAGTCGATTTCCTGGCCGAGCGGCGCGGCATGGATCGGGTGAAAGCTCAGGGCATGATCGAGGGCTTGTACAGCGATCCGGACGCGCAGTATGCGCACGTGATTGAGCTCGATGCGGCGGAGATTCGTCCGATGGTGGCGACGCCGGGCGATCCGGGAAATGGAAAATATATTCGCGATTTAAACACGCCGGTTCCGGTCGAGATCGCTTACGGCGGAACTTGTACTGCGGGCAAGAATGAAGACATGGATATGTACGCCGCGGTGCTGGCCGATGCGCTCAGGCAGGGCAAACGCGTGGCGGACTCGGTGAAGTTCTTTATCCAGTTTGGATCGCAGGAGACGCGGGAGTATTGCTTGCGCAAAGGCTATCTGGATGTGTTCCAGAAAGCCGGGGCGATTGTGATCGAGCCGAGTTGCGGAGCGTGCATCAATGCCGGGCCGGGAGTTTCGACGCGCCCCGATCAGGTGGTGATCAGCGCGCAGAACCGAAATTTTCCTGGGCGCAGCGGGCCGGGACAGATGTATCTGGCATCGCCGCTAACAGTCGCGGCGAGCGCGGTGGCGGGTTACATTGTGGAGTATGAGCCGAGCGAGAAGAGGGAGTTGGTGGGAGCGTAGGTGCGGGGTGCTGGGACGCTCTGCAGAGGGAAGCTTGACGTTTTAGCAAATATGGAAACCTGCACCGTGGTGATGGCGGACAGTGAGCCCTGTGGTCGGCCATTGTATAAGCCGACACCGGCTGCCTCTCCCGTGTCAAAGTGCCTCATGCACTTCAACGGAGTGAGGCCCCTCGACCTTATTCAGGGCGAGGTAGACGCGCTCATAGCCGGAACATCGCTGAGGAGCAAGCCCGGAATCAGTGATTTTAAAGAATTCGTGTTCCCGGGTGGGATCGTATTCTCGGAACCGGTGTTCTCGCGTTACGCATGCTTCATCGGAGCGATATTCTTGGGCCCTGTCGATTTTAGCCGGGCCAGATTTCAGGGGGACGCCAATTTTGCGCAAGCACGCTTTTTCCAGCCAGTCTTTTGCGTCGAAGCGGTGTTCGAGGGGTCGTGCACTTTTGCCGCGGTGAGATTCGGGCCCAGAGTGGACTTCAGCAGGGCGAAGCTTCGGAAGAAGGCTGATTTCAGGGACTCCCATTTCGAAGGTGAGGCCAAGTTTGGAGATGCGACGTTGCATGCAGCGGTATTCTCGGGAAGCGAATTCATTGGCCGGGCTTGGTTTGGCGGGTCGATGATGTTTGAGGGCGCGGATTTTCAAACCGTTCGTTTTCGCTCGGATGCAGATTTTCTTGATGCTAAGCTCTTCGGTCGATGCCGATTTACGTACGTCACACACGAGGGCAATTCGTCCTTTTCGGGCTCGCTGCTGGGAGACTCGGACTTCAGTTGTTCTGACTTTAAAGCTTTTGCGAACTTTTATAAGACAGCATTCACGGGGCAGGCACACTTTAATCTGACCAAATTCCAGGATGTCAGGTTCGACTCCGCGCGCTTTGACGGAGGTGCCCAATTTGAGTCGGCCACCTTCTCAGGCAACGCGGAGTTTCAGAACGCCTCGTTCGGTTTCTCGAGCGTGCGGACTGGCATAGCGGACTTCACCAATGCAAGGTTCGAGAGCCCGAATAAGGTGTGGCTTACGCAGGTAAACCAAGGGGCGGCGCAAGGTCTAAGGGCTAGGTTTGTGAATTGCGACGTAGAGCGGATACACCTTGAGGACGTGCGCTGGCATCGCCGAGCCGGCCGGATGGTTCTACAGGACGAGTTGGATATCGGCGTTGGGTACAGGGAACAATTGGGCCAGAGGCACGAAAGCCCCGGGCACGAATTAGTTGCGATCGCTTACCGACAACTAATTGATAATTTTGATAGAGTGCGTTCGCTTGATCTTGCCGAAGATTGCTACTGCGGCGCTCTGGACATGACGCGCCGAAACCCGGGAGTTCCGTTGCTGTCGAGAGGCGTGCTCGCTATCTATAAAGTCCTCAGTTCTTATGGAAGCAGCTACGCACGAGCGCTCTTAGTGCTTGTGTTGTTTATTCTCGCGTTCGCCTCAATCTTTTCGGCGCCTTGGACGAGCCTCAGGCCTGCGCGGGACAATCCCGCGAACGTGCAGATGGCCGACTCCTTCTTCCGACGTTACCCCGCGGGACTGGTTCATGCCCTAGAAGTTGCGACTTTCCAGCGTGATACCGTGTACAGCCTTCCAACGCGAAACGGAAGGCTGGCAGCAATTGCGGAGCAGATGGTTATTCCGATTCAGGCTGGGCTACTCGCCCTGGCATTACGCAGACGGTTCCGGCGCTGAAGGTCGCCGAGCGAACTGCCGGAACTGGAATTCGAATTCCTTCGCTTCCAAGCCGGAAGTTTCCTCCAGTTCAGGCTTGGCATTAGTCCTCAAATTGCACACCAAACACTGACGACTCAATTTCTTTCCATTGTTCGTGGGCTTTCTTGTCGTTCGGTTCGGATTGGAACTGCCTGACGGCACGCTCCAGATTCTTGCCGAGCAGTTTGGGTGTCGAGACTGGAGAGGCAGAGGTCTTCCGCAGGACACCGCGCTTAGCGGGAGTGGGTGTAGTCCTTCGCTTCGGTTTGGTTCTTGCCATGGACTCCTCTTTTTTCTTGCGTAATTATATGCTTGGGCGACCTCTGAGCAAACTGCCGGAACTGGAACTCGAATTCCTCCGGCGAAGAGATTCCCTTGGGTTATCAGAATTCTACTCTGCCCTGGGACCGCCGTGGTAGACTTCCGCCGAAGGGCAGGGAACCCCGCGATTACAGAGAACCGGTTCGATGTAAGTGGTTGACTTTAATCGGGGTGGCTGAAATGAGCCAGTGGCGAACCTGCAACTTTTTGGCGCACTCCGAGTTCAAATACAATAGGTGCTTCGGATAGAGACGAGATCCTGAAGAACTGCAGATCCGGTGGGCAAGTGGCTGAAATGGCGGATCTGAGACAAGGGGGATTCACCATGAGGTACATGAAATATTTGGCTTTGGTGCTGGTTTTGATGCTGCCCCTCGCCTACTCGCAAGCGCAGGTTAGGGTGGGAGTTGGAGTGGGCTTTGGGCCGGGCTACGTGGGCGTTGCGCCGACGTGCGCCTACGGCTACTACGGATATTATCCTTACGCCTGCGCCCCTTACGGCTACTACGGGCCTGGCTGGTTTTCTGGTGGATTATTTATCGGAGCTGGGCCGTGGTATGGCGGTTGGGGCCGTGGTGGCTGGGGCTACGGCCGCGCGGGCTGGGGCTACGGTAGAGGCTACTACGGTGGACGCGGGTTCGTCGGCGGGCGCGGATACGCGGGTGGCTACCGTGGCAGCGCAGGATTTCACGGTGCAGCGGCCAGTGGCGTCCACGGCGGAGGCGGGTTCCATGGCGGCGGAGGTGGCGGCTTCCACGGTGGGGGCGGTCATGGTGGCGGCGGCGGACACCGGTAATCGGCCCCGCTTCTGATGAAAGATGGGAAACGGCTGGCAGCGGCGCTGCCAGCCGTTTTGTTTTGCGGATTAAGCCGATTTCTTGCTAGAATGTCCGGTTTCGCGGCAGGTCGCCGTAGTAAAATATCCGCATCCAGTTGAGGAGACTCAGACCGTTATGACTTACGTAATTGCAGAACCCTGTATCAACACCAAAGACACGGCTTGCGTGGATGCGTGTCCGGTGGATTGCATTCATCCCAAGAAAGACGACCCCAAGTACGCTACCGAAACGTTGCTCTACATCGATCCCGTAGAGTGCATCGACTGCGGCGCCTGCGTGCCCGTGTGTCCGGTCTCGGCGATCTTTGCGCTGGATGACTTGCCGGAGAAGTGGAACTCGTTTACCGAGCTCAACGCCAAGTATTTCGGGCGATAGGCCAGTCTGTAGCCAGTAGGGCGTGCCAGTTTGGGGCGCGCATCCTCTTTTGGGGATGCGCGCCTTTTGCTTTGCCGCAAAAGGGTACCGTCACATTTACGAGTGAGTGATGCCGACCACTTTAAGTTTGGGATTCGCGATTGCCTTGTTCCGCCATCATCCTGCGGCAGTGGCGCGCTATCTGTTTTTCTTCATGGGTGGGCACAACCTGAATTTTGCTGGCAGTGAGTCCGAGGGTTTCGAGGCCGCTGGTGGCGGCGGATCGAATGCTCTGGCTATGCTCGCCAATGCCGCCGGTGAACACCAGAAGACCTATGCCGCCTAATAAAGCCATGTACGCTCCGATTGTTTTCCGTACGGAGACGGCAAAAATGTCCAACGCCAGAGCGGCAGCCGAATCATTGGAACGGGAGCGCTCTTCCAGAGTCTTCACATCGCTTTCGCCGCCGGAGAGTGCGTAAAGCCCGCTGCGATGGTTGAGCAGAGCTTCGAGTTCATCGGCACTGAGCTTCGCGTTGCGCAAGAGATAGAGCAGGACACCGGGATCGAGATCGCCGGAGCGCGTGCCCATGGCAATGCCACCGGTCGGAGTCAGTCCCATCGTTGTATCGATAGATACTCCATTGCGTAGCGCGCAGACACTCGACCCGTTGCCGAGATGCGCAAAGATGGCTCGTTCAGGCAGCGCTGTGCCGAAGTGATATACCAACGATTCGTAGGAGATTCCGTGAAAACCGTAGCGGCGGATGCCGGCGTCGTAATAGCTTTTGGCAATTGGCAGGCGCGATGCCAGCTCCGGCATCGTTTGGTGGAAGGCGTCATCGAAGCAGGCGAAGTGCTGCGCGGCGGGGAAAATCGACTGAGCGGAGGAGATCAGGGTTAACGCTTGCGGAATGTGCAAGGGCGCGAAATGTGTTGCCAGACGCAGTTCGTCGAGCACCCTCGGCGTGATTCTCCGATGCGTGCAGAGCTTTGGCCCGCCGTGAACGACGCGATGGCCTACCGCGGACGGGACGGCGCAAAGGTGCTCACGCATTGCGCTACACAGAGCCGTGAGAGCTTCGCTCTGCGACTCGTGCACGTGGTCGCGCTGGGTTAGAGCTGTTCCATCAGGCGAGCGAATACTTAAGGTGCCGTTGCCGCGCGCAATGCCTTCGGCTGCGCCGGTCAGGAGCGGTTCTTCATCGTTCGTCCCGTGAAAGTAGACGCCGAATTTCAGCGAAGAAGAGCCGCTGTTCAGTACCAGGATGAGATCGTCCTTTCCAGCCAACTCTTGTTTCATTCCTACTTCGTCCATTTCCAGTTGCGAATTTCTTCCCGATCGATGCCTTCGGCGTGGGCGTAGTTGACGCTGTCGATGATCCGGTCTTTCAGCCATTCTTTTACATGCGCGCCCACGGGCCGCAGGCGCGGAACGCGGTCGATGACGTCGATGGCCAGGTTGAAGCGGTCCACCTGGTTGAGAATCGCGAGCTCGAGCGGAGTATTGATGTTGCCCTTTTCTTTATATCCGCGGACGTGAATATTCTCGTGATTGCTGCGGCGATAGCTGAGTTTATGGATAAGCGAAGCGTAGGAGTGGAAGTTGAAAATCACGGGCTTATTCGTGGTAAACAGGGAATCGAAGTCGCGATCGGAGAGGCCGTGGGGATGTTCGGTCGCCGGCATGAGGCGGAAGAGATCGACGACGTTGACGAAGCGAATCTTTAAGTCGGGGAAATGGTTCTTCAAGATCTCGACGGCGGCCAGTGACTCCATGGTGGCAATATCGCCGGCGCAGGCCATCACGACATCCGGCTCGGCGCCGTCGTCGGTGGAGGCCCAGTCCCAGATGCCGATGCCCTTGGTACAGTGCGTGACCGCTTCATCCATGTTGAGATATTGCAGATGATCCTGCTTGTCGGCGACGATCACGTTAACGTAGTCGCGCGAGCGCAGGCAATGGTCGGCGACGCTTAGCAAGCAGTTCGCGTCGGGCGGCAAGTAAATGCGGACTACATCGGGACTTTTATTTGTGACTACGTCAAGGAAGCCGGGATCTTGATGAGTGAAGCCGTTGTGATCCTGCCGCCATACCAGCGATGTGATGAGGAGGTTAATCGATGGCACGGGAGCGCGCCAGGCGAGTTCGTTCTTCGACTTCTCCAACCACTTGGCGTGCTGGTTGAACATGGAATCGATCACATGGACGAACGCTTCGTAAGTAGAAAATAGACCGTGGCGGCCGGTAAGGACGTAGCCTTCAAACCAGCCTTCCAGCGTGTGTTCGCTGAGCATTTCCATCACACGCCCGGAGACATCGAGTTCGCCGCCGTCGGCGTCTTCCGGCTTGTACTCGGCCAGCCATGTTTTCTTGGAGGCGGCGTAGATGGCCGTAAGTCTGTTGGAGGCGGTTTCATCCGGGCCGAAGACGCGGAAGGAGTTCATGTTACAGCGCATTACTTCCGCAAGGAAATGGGCGAGTATATCGGTCGGCGGGGCGTAGGTTCCGCCCGGAGACTTCACAGCGGTCGCATAGTCGCGGAAGTCCGGGAGCTCGAGTTCTTTGCGCAGCAGGCCGCCGTTGGCATGGGGATTGGCGGATATGCGCCGGGGGCCGGAGGGAGCGAGATCCTGGAGTTCCTGAATCAGTGTTCCGTTCGCATCGAATAACTCTTCTGGTTTGTAGCTTCGCATCCAGTCTTCGACGATCTTGAGACTTTTCTTGCTGGTAACTGGGTCGGGTACGGGAACCTGGTGGGCGCGCCAGGTTCCCTCTACTTTGTGGCCGGCAACTTCTTTCGGGCCGGTCCATCCTTTTGGAGTACGCAAAACAATCATGGGCCAGCGGGGACGTTTAGCATCGCCCGTGGAGCGGGCCATCTGCTGTGTCGATCGAATTTCGAGAACGCAGGCCTCGAGAGTGGAAGCCATTTTCTGATGCATCTCGGCCGGGTCGTCCCCTTCAACGAAATACGGTCTGTGGCCGTAGCCCACCAGTAACGCTTCCAATTCTTCACGGGGGATACGGGCGAGGACCGTGGGATTCGCAATCTTGTATCCGTTGAGATGAAGCACTGGCAACACGGCTCCGTCGCGGATGGGATTCAAGAACTTATTCGAGTGCCATGAAGTGGCAAGCGGCCCAGTCTCGGCTTCGCCATCGCCGACAACTACAGTGACGATGAGATCGGGATTGTCGAATGCGGCTCCGTAGCCGTGCGAGAGGGAATAGCCAAGCTCACCGCCTTCGTGAATGGATCCCGGCGTCTCCGGCGTGCAGTGCGAGCCGATTCCACCCGGAAATGAAAACTGTTTGAAGAACTTCAACATACCCGCTTCGTCGCGGCCTTTGTCGGGGTATATCTCTGAGTAATGGCCCTCGAGATAGCTGTTGGCGAGCGTGGCCGGAGCGCCGTGGCCGGGTCCGGATATGTACATCACGTTCAAGTCATATTTCTTGATGAGACGATTCAGGTGAACCCAGACGAAGGATTGGCCGGGATCCGATCCCCAGTGGCCGAGCAGGCGATTCTTGATATGTTCGGGCTGCAAGGGTTCGCGCAGCAAAGGATTGGCGCGAAGGTAAATCATTCCGGCCGATAGATAGTTGCAAGCCCGCCAGTATGCGTCCATCTTTCTCAGTTCGTCGGTCGAGAGGGACATCGGGATTTCGGTTGCGACGGCCATGGACGTTTTCTCCTTGCGTCTAAATCTTTAGGATGCCGGGATGAAGTGGACCGATTCTACAGTTTGAAGGTTAACGAAGCGTTACGGAATCGCGTTCGTCGACATGAGATTCCTTGCGAGCGCTATGGTTTGGGAATGAGTTGAATCTCGAAAATGTTGGGCCACAACTTGCCGGTTACGAATAGCCTTTTCCGATCCGAATCGTATGCGATTCCATTCAAGACCGCGCCTGATTGAAGACGATAGACCGGGCTCAGAAGATCCTTGAGGTCGATCCATCCGACGACTTCCCCGTTCCGCGGCGAGATCCGGGCGATGCGATCGGTCTGCCAGACATTGGCGAAAATCTCTCCGTCTACGAATTCCAGTTCGTTCAATTCTTGGACGCGAGTATTTCCGTCGTGGACCGTGAAGCGACGCTTTTCCGCGAACGTGTCGGGATCAAGCACGCGGATCTCCGGGGTTCCGTCGCTCATGAAAATCTCCCGACCGTCGGTGGTTAAACCCCAGCCTTCGCCGGAGTAATAGAATCGACGCAGCAAATGGAAGTCGTTAAGGGAGTAAACGAATCCTGTCTGAGATTGCCATGTCAGTTGCACCACTTCATTCTTCAGCAGCGTAATTCCTTCGCCGAAGAATTCCGGTCCGAGATCGACCCGTTGAACTACGTCTCCAGTTTCCAGACGCACCTTGCGGAGAGAAGAATGCCCCTGAAGGCCAGTGCCCTCGTAGAGAAATCCGTCACGGTAGGCCAGGCCCTGGGTGAAAGCATTCGAGTCGTGAGGGAAAGTTCGGATCACCTTGAACGTATACTCGGGCGGTCTTGCGCGACCATTTTGGCCGGAGGATTGGGCCCAGGCAAACTGGGCTGAGAGTAACGGCGCGAGTGCAGCAACTACAAATACACTCGCAAGCTGGCGCGCATTTCGGGAAGGCATGCTTGTCTATTGTCGCATCCGGCAGGCTGTGCGGTTCAACCAGCGCCAGCGATGCGTGAACGGCTTTAGCCGTTGGAGATGCTTTCGATGCTGGGCAATAATTGCGTTCCGAGGTGGCCCTTGTCGACGCAGCCATGCGCTCCCGCCTGAAGGGCGCTCGCCAGCACGGAAGCCGGATCATGCTGGCTCATAATCAATATCTTCGCGCTGGACACTTGCTGGCGAAGAAGACGCGCCGTCTCCAGACCATTCAAGCCCGGCATGCTGATGTCAAGAAGAATGACATCGGGCAGAAGGTTCAAAGCTTTTTCAATTGCCTCCCTCCCGTCTTTTGCCTCACCGCACACTACCCAATTCGGATTGGATTCGAGAATGTCGATCACGCCGCGCCGGACCCGGTCGTTGTCGTCAACCACAAGAATTCGCATGATATCGACGTCGGAAGTCCAGCACAAATGCATGGCTCATCCGAATCAAACAGAATATTCCACAATCTGGTAATCGAGGTATCCGGCAATCACCGTAGAAGCAATAGTAATTTCCGTCGCATGCTTCACGGGTACGATTTACTTGACTTCTTACTCGCGATCGAGGCTCGTGACCCCAGGAATGCCCGTTGCTATGGGGGGGACATCACGTGAGACTCCCCCGGCACATAGAAGTCATTTTTTAGACTGCCAACTTGGCTATAATGACCGGGCGAACTTGCGCGGGATTTCTCATTGCGCATCCAGGGCGAGGCCGCGTGGAAATGTCAGTCGACTGTATGAATGTGAAACCTGGAGTGGAAGTTGCGAGTCTGAGCGACGTGGGTAGCCAGCGCGAGAACAATGAGGACTCCTGCCTCTATTGGGAACCGGCGGGCGAGCGTGAACTGCAAAGCAAGGGCAGACTTGCGGTGATCGCCGATGGCATGGGGGGATATGAGGGCGGGCAGGAGGCCAGCCGACTGGCGGTCGAGACGGTTCGTGAAGTTTACAGCAATGTCGTCCGTGACGATCCGCACGTGGCCCTGCTGGAGGCTTTTGCCCGGGCTCATGAAAGAATTCAAGCTTACGCCGCCCAACATACGGAACTGCATGGCATGGGAACGACCTGCACGGCGCTGGTTATCCGTGATCGGCAGCTTTATTTCGCGCACGTTGGAGATAGCCGTCTTTATTTATTGCGCGATGCGCAGATCTCCCGCCTGACGCGCGATCACTCCTACGTTGGTCGGCTGGTGGAGTCGGGGCTCGTCCGTGCCGAGGATGCCGAGAAACATCCCCAGCGGCACATCCTGACCGCCGCTCTTGGAGCAGGCATCGAAGTCGCTGTCGAGAGTCCCCAACAAGGAATGGCCCTGCATGACGCCGACGGTCTCCTGCTATGCACTGACGGTCTCTGGGGCGTGGTGAGCGACCAGGAACTGGAGAAATCGGTGGCGGGAAGTACACCCGCGGAGTCCTGCGCAGCGCTGGTGAAGTTAGCCCTGCAACGCGGCGGTCCGGACAATATCACCGTGCAAGTGCTGCGCGTCTCGCCCGGATCTTAGTTCCGGCCTTCCGAGAGTTCGGAGCCTGGGGCACGAAGAACTGCAATCCGATTGATATCCCAGCTCGTTCGCCGGACACGCATTTCCGTCTAAAAGGTTGAAAATAAAGGCTGGTTGCAGGTTCGCAGGTATGGCCGGTCACTTGCTGGGTCGCTAATCGTTAAATAATGTCTATTAATGCAATCGACTTTGTGGCATAATTTCGGGGCTTATGAAAATCTCACAAAAGGGACTCTACGCTTTACAAGCCATGATGATGCTGGCCCGTCACTACCATCAGGGCGCGATTAAGATCCGCGAAGTCGCGTACGAGGAGAATCTTCCGGAAAAATTTCTGGAACTCATCCTGCTCGAACTGAAAAACGCGCGCATGGTGGAGAGCGTGCGCGGAGCCAAGGGCGGATATCAGTTGCGGCGCGATCCCTCCGATATCCGACTGAGCGAAATCATGCGTTTGATCGACGGACCGCTGGCGCCTTTTGGCGACGCCGAGCAGTTGCGAGCACTGATCGATCGCGATCTCCCGCACCGGGCCCTTTACCAGCTATTTCTTGACGTCCGCGACGCGGCCGCCAATATTTTGGAAAATACAACCTTGGCGGACCTGATCGCCGGCCCTGGCCCCCGCGCAACCAAGGGCAAACGGAGCGTCAAGAAGAAAGAGAAGGGAAGTGTTCTGCCTATGGTAGTTGGGGGACAGAAGGGCGAGTAGACCGCCATTAACGTCCTCAGCCTAGGTTCCCGATTTACTTAATTGACGGCAAGAACTCGCGATTAAGATATTGTTGATGTGATTCATCTGTGTGCTTGCAGGATCATATTCCAAGAGTGTTTTCGAAACTATGAATTCGCGGCGCGAATTCCTTAAGCAGATGTCAAGAGCCGCCCTAGTTGCGGGCGCGACGCCTGCCATGTTGACCTGGGCTCTTCCACAGGGACAGGCTTTGCCGTTTCCGGGCGAAGAGGGCATGATTCTTCGCTCCTTCCGATTTGTCGATCTCGAAAGCCCGGTTGAGTATTTCAACACGTGGCTTACGCCCGTGCCGCACTTCTTCGTGCGCAATCACATGCACGAACCCAGCGAGCTCGAAGCGGGTGACTGGCGTCTCTCGCTGGGCGGGGAAGTGGAGAAGGCGCTTACGCTGAGCCTGGCCGAGCTTTCGAAGATTGAGACGCACTCGATCGTCAACACTCTCGAATGCGCCGGCAACGGACGCAGCTTGCATCGCCCGCAAGTTCCGGGCATTCAATGGGGCAAGGGAGCGGTGGGAACGGCGCGTTTCTCCGGTCCGCGCCTGCGCGATGTTTTGCAGCGGGCCGGGGTGAAGTCCACGGGCAAACACGTGATGTTCCGCGGACTCGATGAAGTGCCCGGCAAAGTGCCGCCTTTCGTTCGCAGCATTCCCATGGAGAAAGCGCTGGATGCCGATACGCTGATCGCCACGCACATGAACGGCGCTCCACTGACGAAGCATCACGGTTTTCCGGCGCGTGCTCTTGTGCCAGGATGGATTGGCGCAGCGTCGTGCAAGTGGCTTACCGAAATCAAAGTGCTCGACGCGGAGTTTGTGGGCAATTTTATGAGTCCCGGCTATCGTCTTCCCAACCAACCGGTGAAGCCGGGCGAGGTTGTGAAGCCGGAAGATACGCATGCGGTAACCGGGTTGAGTGTGAAGTCCGTGATCGCGGGGCCGGGCGACGGCAGCAGCCTGAAGGCCGGCAAGGTGGCCGTGCATGGCGCGGCGTGGGCGGGAGAAGCCGACATTGTGAAAGTCGAAGTATCCGCCGATGGCGGTACAACCTGGAATCTGGCCAAGCTCGGCCACGAGCAATCCCGCTATGCATGGCGATTGTGGAGTTATGACTGGAAGACCCGCAAAGCGGGCGACTACACGATCCAATCACGTGCCACCGATAGCCAAGGCCGCATCCAGCCGGCGACACCGGTGTGGAACCCGAGTGGCTATCTTTACAACGCAGTCGATCAGGTGAAAGTACATGTTTCCTAGAGCGATTCGGAAGATCGCAACTATCGGAGTCTTGGCGCTTGCAAGCTTTTCACTGGCGCAGAGTTTCGGACCTGAAAAAGTGACTGCGGATCTGCCCGCCGGTCCATTGCAGGCGAAGGCCACCACGGCGTGCACGGAATGTCACGAAGCACGCATCATCCTGCAACAGCGCCTGAGCAAGGCTGCGTGGACGAAGGAAGTCGACAAGATGACAAAGTGGGGCGCAGTGGTCGATGCGGCAGACCGCGATGCTCTGATCGATTACCTCAGCGCCAACTTCAACCCCGATCAGCCTGCGTATGAGCCGCAGAGGACATCGGACAAAAACGGAGAAGCATCGAAGTAGAGGTTCTGCAAGAAAAAGCAAAGCGCTACCGACCCAATGTCCAAAGCCTTTCGGACATTACGGCAGCGCTGCCACTTCTTTCGACTAAACTCAGATGCGAGAAGTATAGGAAGTGTTGGGCCCTAATTCTAGTGCATTGTCGGGTACCGCAAAACGAGAGAAATTTTAGGGCTTTTCCTGTACGTCCCCTCCATCTTCCGAGGCGGCCTTTTCCGGCCTTAGCAATGGGAACAAAATCACGTCGCGGATGGTGTGCGAATCGGTCAACAGCATGCACAGGCGGTCCACGCCCACGCCCACGCCGCCCGCCGGTGGCATTCCGTAGGATAGAGCGCGGATGTAGTCTTCATCCATTTGGTGGGCTTCGTCGTCGCCGCGCTCGCGTTCCTTTAACTGCGCTTCGAAACGCCGACGCTGATCTTCGGGATCGTTCAGCTCGCTGAAGCCGTTGGCGATTTCCATTTGTCCGGCGTAGATTTCGAAACGCTCGGTCCAGTCCGGCTCGTCGGGCTTTTGCTTCGAGAGCGGAGAGACGGCAGTAGGGAACTCGTAGATGATCGTGGGCTGCGTGAGATGCTCCTCGGCTACAGCTTCGAATAAACTCGCGATTCCCTTACCAAGGTTCGAGTTTTTCTTTACGTCCGCCAAAACCGCGCCGAAGATAAGCTTGACCCGCCGGGATTCCCCGCGAGGATGGTGCTCGCTGACGGGGATTTGTTCGCGCGTGTCGACCGCGGACTGATACCCGTTCTCAAGTTTGTGCACGAAGGATGCCAGATCCGAAAAATCCGAGATCTCCGGCTTCGCACCAGCGATTTCGGGCCAGTAGTGAATGATGGCCTCGCGCATGGTAAAGCGCTGCCAGCTGGCCCAGTCAATCTCCTGAACGGCCGGATCGCGTCTAGCTAGCTCTGGCCCTGCTAGGCCGCTCCCGGCGATTTGGAGATCGAGGAGATCGCCCTCGCGATCCTTCACCGTCCACTTCGTTTTCGTTCCGCCGGTAACATCAATCGCCGCCTGCGTGATCAGCTCCTGTGTCAGGTCCATCACGCCCTGGTAATTCGTATAAGCCTGATAAAACTCCAGCATGGTGAACTCGGGATTCCATCGCCAGCCCAGGCCTTCATTGCGGAAGTTGCGGTTGATCTCGTATACACGATCGAATCCGCCCACCACCAGCCGCTTCAAATAAAGCTCGGGCGCGATGCGCAGATATAAATCCATGTCGAGCGTGTTGTGGTGCGTCACAAATGGCCGCGCCACGGCTCCGCCGGCGATGGGTTGCATCATCGGAGTCTCGACCTCGACAAATCCGTGCGCTTCCATCGTTCGCCGTAACGATTGCACAAGCCTGCTGCGCTTCAGAAAAACTTCCCGCACTTCAGGATTCACTACGAGGTCAACATAGCGCTGGCGGTAGCGCAGTTCGACGTCGGTCAGTTCGTTCCATTTTTTTGGGCCGCCGGGCGTGGAGGCGTCGCCATCGATAGCCTTGCCCACCGGCAGCGGCAGAAGGTCTTTGCTGAGGAATGTTATCTCCTCCACGTGGATCGTCAGTTCGCCGGTGCGGGTGCGAAACAGATATCCGCTGACGCCGATGTGGTCGCCGAGATCGAGCAATTTATACAGGTCGAAGCCGGCATCGCCCACGGCATCTTTCTTTACGTAAATCTGCAGCCGCTTGCCTTCCTGCTGCAGATGGCTAAACCCCGCCTTGCCCATCAGTCGGATGGCCATGATGCGTCCGGCCACGCGCACGTTGATACGGGGATTCTCCAGTTGCTCGGCAGTCTTCTCCGAGTATTCCGCCAGAATTTGCGGGATCGTGTGCGTAAATTCGTATTTGTTGCGGTAGGCCGCCTGGCCCAGAGCTTCGATCTGTTTCAGCTTCTGGCGCCGGAGCTCGTAAACACTTTCGTCGAATGCCAAGAGGATCCTTAGTAAGAGAATTGCGCCCAGGGCGCGGGAAAATCCGTGGAAACAGTGAAAGCCGATTATAAACAACCCGGCTTAGAAGCGTGCGCCTTCGGCGAATGATGGTTGCATGTACTTAGATACTGTGGTACATTTGTACCAATGATGGAAGATTCCAAACTGCTGGTGGAACGGGTGCAGACCGGCGTGCGCATGGAGAAGCGCCTGCTCAAGATTCTGAAAGCCTTCGCCGAATATCACGACATGACATTGGGCGACCTGCTGGAGGGCATCGTGCTTCATGCCTTCGACGGAAAGACGCCTTTCAGTGGAGCCTCACTCGAACGCATCCAGGAGTTGAAACGCTTTTATGATTTCGATCTCGATTCCACGGCCAGCCATCGGCTGAAGGAAATCAAGGCGCGGCCGACGCGCAAGCGAAGCCCCGAGAATAGAGGCTAACCGATCGATGAGCGCACAACGCACCAAAATTGCTTTCACGGGCTTGCAGTGGACTCTGGGTGTGGTAATTCTGGTCGAAGCAATTCTTTTTGTATTGCCGGGTGCTGCTCACGGCTTTGCCAGCACTCACATGCCGAATGCAGTACGGATGATTTTGGGATTTGGCGAAATTGCGGGCTGCGTTCTTATGCTGCTCCCGCGAACTGCCATCCGTGGCGCTTGGCTTCTGGTGGCTGTTTTTGTCCTGGCCATCGTCATTCACCTTTTGCATGGGTTGTATAGCGTAGGAAATCTTGCCATCTACACGGCTGCGGCCTGGGCCATTGCCGTCGGCAAAGGAAGCTAAGTCCAGCCCCGTGAAAAACCAGGAACTCATTCGTCGTTTCGAGAGCGATGCGATTCCCGATGGTTCGTTTCACCATGCGGATCACGTGCGCTTGGCGTATGCCTATCTATCCGAGTATTCGGTCCTCGTGGCGCTGGAGAAATTCAGCACTGCACTTAAGCGGTTCGCCGCCGCTCGTGGCAAGACGCAGCTCTATCATGAAACCATCACCTGCGCTTACCTCTTTCTAATTCACGAGCGCATGGCGCGCCTTGAAAGTGGAGAATGGCAGGCTTTCGCCGCGCAGAATTCGGATTTGTTCACCTGGAAAGACGGCATACTCAGCCGCTATTACTGCGAAAGCACGCTGAAATCGGATCTCGCACGGGCGGTGTTTATCCTTCCCGATAAATCCTTGGCCGCCGCAAACATCTCTTCTTGAAGTCGCCCGCCATCGGCGGTAAGATGGCGTGCTCGATAGTTCTTCGACTAGAGTGAGGGCGCGAAGCATCGCTATGCCGCAAAACTACGTTCCCATTTTCATCTTCATGGCTGTGATTGGCGTGTTGCTTCCGGTTACGCTGCTGGCCGCTAAGCTCGTCCGCCCGGACAATCCGAGCAAGACGAAACTGATGCCCTACGAGTGCGGCATTGACCCCATCGACAATGCGCGTGGGCGCTACACTGTGCGCTATTACATCATTGCGATTCTGTTCGTCGTCTTCGATGTGGAGACTATTTTTCTGTTTCCTTGGGCTGTGAAGTTCAAAGCGCTCGGGCTTTTCGGACTGGTGGAGATCCTGGTTTTCCTGGTTATCCTCATTGTGGGCTATATCTGGGTCTGGCAGAAGGGCGCGCTGGAATGGGTGTAACGCCTCCAAGGTCCCGGAAGTCGCCTCACGCCTTCACGAATGTTGTCAGGCCCCGTCGTGCTCGTTCGCGAAGCTGACACTCACGAAGGGTGTCTGCGAGGGCTTCTAGCTTGGGGACCCCGTAGACATAGAAATTCTCAAATTCCGCATCCGACGAGAACAAATGCAATTCCGCCTGGCCCAGCAGCCGCATTCCGAAAGGTTTGATCAATTCAAAATGGTCGATCCGGAACAATTCCAGACTTTCCTGCTTCTTTGAGAGGATGCCTGTTTCCCGTTTGATCCGCTGGGTAGTGATTTTGTAATGGGTGCTCAGGCTCTTCGCGTAGAAGTATAGGCAAACGATCACGCACGAAATCAACCAACCGAGGACTGTACACAGGACCCCATCCCGAACATTGTTGGCGTCGAGGGCATAGCCAGCCACAATCGCTAGCACGATTAAAACGAGAAAAGGCAACAATTGCCCGACGGTGTAAATCATTGCCGGGTGGCCAGAAAATAGGTCCTTCTCGGTTTCGAGCGCTTTCGTAGCCTCGAATGCCGAGAGGTCGGTATTGCAGAAACGGCACTTAAGAGCTACGGCCTTGATGGTTTCTCCGCAGACCGGGCAAGCTTTCTCATCTCCGTCCATGACCGTTTCCTTCCGATGCAGAATCATAACGCAAAAGCGCTCCAGACGTTTAAGGCCGTGCAGTCGGGCGAAGGGCCGACCAATCACCAGCCATGGTCACCGCAAGAAGGATGCGCAGCGCATCCGCGATCTGATCGAATCTTATCAGGCGCAAGCCCGCGTTTAGCGTGAAGTGAGGAGTTTCCAAGCATTCGAGGGCGCGATATCGCGATCGCGGTTTTTTCTCGCTCAGACTCGTTGACAGCGAATGCTCAAGCTGATAAAAATTAACGTTCTCTCCGAAACCCTGCGAGCCTGAGGTTTGCGCCTTCGCCGCTAATGCCGGACGAAATCAAATCGCCCTCTACACCGCCGCCGGAAGGCGAGCCGAAACCGACGGCGGATCAGGCAGTCGTTCCGGGCGGCGTGAAAGCAACTGCTTCCGGCTCCGTTCAATCCGATCCAAAAAGCGCTCCGGAAACAATCTCCAGCGAAAAAGGTTCGGCTGAAAAGCCCGCTGCAACTGCTCCCACTCCAGTTCCTGCAAAACCTACTGCTGCCGCGCCTGCTGCTGCAAAGCCTGCGGCGCCTGCGAAACCTGCCGCGCCTGCGAAACCTGCCGCGCCTGCGCCGACTCCCTGGGATTCGCCGCTGGTTGCGAAGTTCCAGAGTATGTACGGCTCGGGCATTACGCCGCTTACTTACGCCGGACAGAACTACATGGCGGTCGATCGATCGCTGATTCCAGAAATCTTGCAGGTTCTTCGCAACGAAGAGCAGTTCGATTATTGCGTCGACATCACTGCGGTGCATTACCCAAAGCGAGAAAAACAATTCGACGTGGTATGGATTCTTTATTCGTTCGCTCGTAACCAGCGCATCCGTGTGACCACACAAATACTGGATGGCGAGAGCCTGCCGAGTTCCGTTCCCATTTGGGCGGGTGCGAACTGGCTGGAGCGCGAAGTGTTCGACATGTTTGGAATAAAGTTCGATGGACATCCAGACATGAAGCGGATTCTGTTGCCTGACGGCTGGAAGGGACATCCCTTGCGCAAGGATTACGGCATTCTCCAGCAGGATAACGAATGGGTACAGATCAACCTGGGAATCGAGAGCGGCCAGTGAAAAGCTCCGTCAAATCGAAATGACCGACCCGCACACTTCGCTCTCGCATCTCGATCTCGAAGCTCCCGAGAAGCCGTTTTTGGATGCGAACGAACTCGTCATCAATATGGGGCCGCAGCATCCCGCCACGCACGGCGTGCTGCGCGTCATTCTGCGCCTCGATGGAGAGAAAGTTCTGGGCCTGGAGTGCGTGATTGGTTATCTGCACCGCGGCGTCGAGAAAATCGGCGAGCATCGCACTTATACGATGTTCAATCCGTACGTGGACCGCATGGACTATGTGGCCGCGGTCTCGAACGGGCTGGGTTACTGCGAAACGGTTGAGAAGTTGCTCAATGTGGAAGCGCCGCCGCGGGCGCAGCATGTTCGCGTCATCCTCACCGAACTGAATCGCATCGCAAGCCACCAACTCTGGCTGGGCACGCACGCACTCGATATCGGCGCGATTACCCCGCTGTTCTACACGTTCCGTGATCGCGAAGAAATTCTCAAGATCTACGAAAAGTATTGCGGGGCACGCCTGACCACGCACGCTTTCCGTATCGGCGGTTTGCAGTACGAAACCTATACTGGTTTCGAGAAGGAAGTGAAGAACTTTCTGAATTTCTTCCGCCCAAAAATCGACGAGTACGAAGAACTGCTCACTACTAACCGAATCTGGGTGGAGCGCACAAAGAACGTGGGAACGATCTCGGCTCCGGATTGCATTGCGCTCGGGGTTACGGGGCCGGTGCTGCGCGCCAGCGGCGTGAAGTGGGATCTGCGCAAGGCGCAGCCCTACGCGAATTACAAGAATTTCGAGTTCGATATTCCGATTGGTGAAAACGGCGATACGTACGACCGGTATCTGGTGCGTATGGCCGAGATGCGGCAATCCGTGCGTATTATCGAGCAGGCGGTGGACGCGCTTCCCGAAGGGCCGATCATGGCAAAAGTTCCCAAGGTCATGAAGCCGGCTGCTGGCGAGGTTTACCACTCCATTGAAGCGCCTAAAGGTGAGCTCGGCTATTTCATCGTCAGCGATGGGTCTACGCAGCCGTATCGCGTGCGGGTGCGTCCACCTTCGTTCGTGAATCTGCAGGCACTGGACCTGATGTGCCGCGGCCAACTCGTGGCCGATGTGATTGCGGTGATCGGCACGCTCGACATTGTTCTGGGTGAGGTGGACCGCTGATGGGTCAGATCATCCAATACATCGAGTCCTACCTCGGCAGTAATCAGACTCCCGGGGCAGCGGGAAATATGTTCTGGGTGCTGGTCTACATCATGCTGGTGTTCGCGGGACTCTCGGTTGCGGTTATCGCGATGAACTGGCTGGAGCGAAAAATCCTGGCGCACATGCAGGTTCGGCTTGGGCCCATGCGGGTCGGCCCGCACGGTTTGATGCAGCCGATCGCGGACGCCATTAAGCTTCTGCTTAAAGAAGACATCATGCCCGCCGAGGCGGATGGCCTTATCTTCTGGGTCGCGCCGTTTGTCGTAGTGCTGGCAGCGTTCACAACTTTTGTGGTGGTGCCGTTCGGACCTACGCACGCCATTACCGACATGAATATCGGGATTCTTTTCATGCTCGGCGTGTCATCTCTGAGCGTGCTGGGCATAGTGATGGCGGGCTGGGCGTCGAACTCGCACTATCCGCTGATTGGCGCGCTGCGATCCAGCGCGCAGATGGTTTCCTACGAAGTGGCAATGGGGCTGGCTGTGGTCTCAGCCGTTCTGATGACTAGTTTGAACGCTGAAGGTACCGGAACTTTGAGCATGATCGGGATCGTTAAAGCTCAGTTCGACCAGGGCGAATGGTTCATTTTCAAATTCTTTCCGCTTGGACTGGTAGCCTTCTTTATTTTTGCGGTGGCTATGGTTGCCGAAACGAACCGGGCGCCCTTTGATCTGGCGGAGGCTGAATCTGAATTAACTGCGGGTTTTCACACGGAATATAGCGGGTTCCGCTGGTCGCTGTTTTTCTTGGCGGAATATTCGGCGATGATTGCGGTCTCATCTATCGCGGTTACGCTTTGGCTCGGCGGATGGTTGCGGCCGTTTCCGAATTTGCTAAGCGGTTCGACCTGGGAGCTGATCTTCTCGCTTTTTCCCGGGGTGACATCTCTTTTTTTCGCCGCCATGTGTTTTTTCAACGTGGTGCGCATGCCCAAGCACCCGCTGTTCAAGATTCAAACCATGGGCCTCGCCGGCTTCGGCGTGGTGCTCGGTCTAATTGGCTTGGTTCTGTTAGTCCCGGGCATTCGCGACCGCGTCGGGGATATTTTCTGGTTCTCGGCGAAAGTTGCCGGGTTTATGTACCTCTATATCTGGTATCGTGGCACGTTCCCGCGATACCGTTTCGACCAGCTCATGCGGATGGGGTGGAAAGTCCTTCTGCCCATGGGACTGGGCGTTCTGATTCTGACGGCCGGTATAGCGTTGTTGCAAGAAAAAATATGGCACCCGTAGCCACACCGTTTTTCTTTTACCTGCTCTCCGGGATCATGCTGATCGGCGGCATCCTGGTGATTACGCGGAAGAACCCAGTGCATTCAGCGTTGGCGTTGATTGTGACGCTGCTGGCGCAGGCCTCGATTTATTTGATGTTGTATGCTCCGTTCGTTGCCGGCGTGCAAATCATTCTTTACGCTGGCGGAATTATGGTGCTGTTTCTGTTCGTGATTATGTTGGTGAACATCGATCGATCGATGCAGGAGCGGCAGTTCAACAGCCAGTGGGTTGTAGGACTTGTCGCGGCCACGGCCCTGGGCGGATTGTTTATCGCTGTCTTTACAAAAGGGAAGGATATCTTTCCCGAACATGCGCTGCCGATCGTGGAGAGCGACAACACGCAGCAGATCGCAATGAGATTGTACGGGCAATACATGTTCGCCTTCGAGATCGCATCGTTGCTGCTGCTGGTGGCGATTATTGGAGCGGTGGTGATGGCGAAGAAGAGGATTTGAGGTGAGCAATTAGCAGTTGGCAATTAGCAATTAACCGGCCGGCCAAGTGCTAACTGCCAATTGCTAATCGCTGAGAACTGGAACTGGAAGCCGTTATGGAATCAATGCTGCACATCACGACGCTACATTATCTGGTGCTCGGCGCAGCTCTGTTTCTGCTGGGCGTCATCGGAGTGCTGACGCGACGCAATGTGGTCGTCGTCCTGATGTCGATCGAGCTCATTTTGAACGCCGTGAATCTGAACCTGGTCGCGTTCTCGCGTATGTGGGGAGGATTGCATGGGCAGGTGTTTGCCATTTTCGTAATTACGGATGCTGCCGCCGAAGCTGCAGTCGGCCTGGGAATTCTAATTGCCTTCTTCCGCAATAAGGAGACGGTCAACATAGACGAAGTGAATTTGCTGAAGTGGTAGGAGCAGCAGTTAGCAATTAGCACTTAGCATTTGGCCATAAGCGGTTCTTGCGGCGGTCGGCAAGGTCCGTGACGGCTAAATGCTAATTGCCAAGTGCTAAGCGCTCAGTTTCGTTGGCTGAGTGCTGAATGCTGAGTGCTGAATGCTATTTCTAACCCACATCTGGCTGATCCCGCTGCTGCCGGCCGCCGGCGCTGCCATCATGTTCTTCTTCGGCCGCAAGCTGCAGAAGACCACGGTGAGTGCGGTGTGCGTGGGCACCATCGTGCTCGCATTCGTCATGGCCTGCGGCGCGGTCTGGCAATACTCATCTTGGTCGTCCACGCAGGAGAACTTCCACAGGCCTTATCAGACGACCCTCTACACTTGGCTCGGTACTGACACCGGCCACATGAACTACACGATCCGCGACGGGTCGCGGGCCGCATTCCAGGCCGATGCCGGTTTCCTGCTCGACCCTCTTTCCAGCATCTGGCTGCTGTTTGTTACCGGCGTTGGGATGCTGATTCATATTTATTCGACTGGATACATGGCGCATGAAGGCGGCTACTACCGCTTTTTCGGGTATCTCAACCTATTCATGTTTTCCATGCTGACTCTGATCCTGGCCAACAATTACGTGCTGCTGTTTGTGGGCTGGGAGGGTGTTGGACTTTGTTCTTATCTGCTCATCGGTTTCTATTTCCATCGCAAGTCGGCCAGTGATGCGGCGGCCAAAGCGTTCATCGTGAACCGAATTGGCGATGCCGGATTTCTGCTCGGCATGTTTTTCATTGCGTGGTATTTCGGTTCTCTGCGATTTGTTGATGTGACTGCGGCTGCGCGGAGCGGGCATTTCGCTATCGGCGATCCCATCATCACTGCGGCCACTTTGCTGCTCTTTGTAGGGGCCTGCGGCAAATCGGCGCAGTTGCCGCTCTACATCTGGCTACCCGATGCCATGGAGGGTCCTACGCCGGTTTCCGCGCTGATTCACGCGGCCACCATGGTGACGGCGGGTGTCTACATGGTCGCGCGCTCGAATGCGCTGTTCGTGCTGGCGCCGACTTCGATGAAGACGGTCGCGATTGTGGGGGCACTGACGGCGATTTTCGCCGCGTCCATTAGTCTGGTGCAGAATGACATCAAGCGGGTACTCGCTTATTCCACGGTGTCGCAACTGGGATACATGTTTCTTGCGCTCGGGGTGGGAGCGTTTGCGGCGGGAGTGTTCCACGTTTTTACGCATGCTTTTTTCAAGGCGCTGCTCTTCCTCGGCGCAGGCTCGGTGATCCATTCCATGAGCGGTGAGCAGGACATGCGCAACATGGGCGACTTGGGCCATCGCATTCCTACCACGCATCGCACGATGTTTATTGCGACGCTGGCCATCGCTGGCATTTTCCCATTCGCTGGATTTTTTTCGAAGGATGCGATTCTCTGGGAAACCTGGTCGCGCGAAGGCGGTGCTTATCGGTTACTTTGGTATATCGGCTACGCCACAGCGTTGATGACGGCGTTTTACATGTTCCGCTTGATGTACCTGACTTTCCATGGCCGCCCGCGCATGAGCCATGAAGTGGAGCATCATATCCACGAATCTCCCGTTTCGATGACAGCGCCGCTGGTGGCGCTTGCGCTCTGCGCGATTGTTGCGGGATGGTTGGGTTGGCCGCATAGCTTGGGCGGTTCGGATCGGTTTACCAAGTTTCTTGAGCCGGTATTTGCCAGCGAAGCACGAGTGCTGCAACAAGAAGGTAGAACAAGCCAGTTAGTCGCCGGCGCAGAGGAAGAGCATAACAGCGGGACGGAATGGTTGTTAATGGGACTATCTCTCGGCGCGGCCGGGTTAGGCTGGGGCATGGCATGGAGAAGTTATCGCCGTGCGGACAAAGGCTACGCCGAACCTATCGCCGCCGTGCCGCCTGTCTACAACACGCTGCTCAATAAGTACTATGTGGACGAAGGTTATGACTACGTCTTTACCGGGCGCCGCAAAGTAGGAAACCTGCGCCTTGGCGTGCTGGGACTCGGCGCGGCCTCAGCATGGTTCGATACGCACGTAGTGGATGGCGCAGTCAACTTCGCCGGATGGATCACGCGTCTCGCGGCCACAATTTCCAGTTGGTGGGACAAGTGGATCATTGACGGCATCGGTGTAAATGGCCCTCCTACGTTGGCACGCATGTTGTCCTATCCCGCGCGCTTATTTGAATGGGGATTGGTGCAATGGTATGCGCTGGTAATGACGGCGGGGTTAGTAGGTTTCGTGTTTTATTACGTGTATCACTGAAGAAAGCTCTTAACTGTTAGCTCTTGGCTCTTAGCTGGAAGCGACAAGCGAAGAGTTTTGAGCTAAAGGCTAAGGGCTAAGAGCTTTTCATGCAAAACCACATACTTTCGATCATCCTCTTCACGCCGCTCATTGGCGCGCTTGTGCTCTTGTTTGTTCCGAAGGAGAACAAGGACGCAGTCCGCTGGATTGCGAATTTCTTCGCGCTCGGCGGTTTCCTGATTTCGCTGCCGCTGGTGCCGATGTTCTGGGCGCAGCGCTTCGACGCGACCCAACACTTCAAGTTCATCGAGGGCGTGCCCAACAACTGGATACCCTCGATCGGCGCGGGCTACGTGATCGGCATTGACGGCATTTCTTTCCTGCTCATCATGCTCACCACGCTGCTGGGCTGGATCTCGATTCTCTCTTCGTGGACGGCCATCGAAAACCGCGTCAAGGAATATTACGTTTGGTTTTTGATTCTGCAAACCGGGATGCTCGGCGTTTTCATGGCGCTGGACTTCTTCTTGTTCTTCGTTTTCTGGGAAGCCATGCTGGTACCGATGTATCTGTTGATCGGCATCTGGGGGGGCCCGCGCAAGCTTTACGCCGCGATCAAGTTCTTTCTCTATACACTGGCCGGGTCGGTGCTGATGCTGCTGGGAATTTTGTTCTTGTACTTCCATCACCATGTGCTGACGGGAATTTATACTTTCAGTCTTACGGCTCTTTACGAAACTGCGCCGAAGATTTATTCCGATCCAGCTTACGGCCCCACCATCGCCACGTTGCTCTTCTTCGCTTTCTTCTTCGCCTTCGCCATCAAAGTTCCAATGTTCCCCTTCCACACCTGGCTGCCGGACGCTCACGTGGAAGCTCCGACCGCCGGCTCGGTCATCCTGGCGGGTGTTCTGCTGAAGATGGGAACCTACGGCTTCATCCGCTTCTCGCTGCCGTTCTTCCCGGACGTGCTCACTCACGGAAGGGTGCGTGGCTGGATGATTGCTCTCTCGATCATTGGCATCCTCTACGGCGCTCTGGTTTCGCTGATGCAAAAGGACATGAAGAAGCTGGTGGCGTACTCCTCGGTAAGCCATCTCGGTTTCTGCACTCTGGGCATCTTCGCTCTCACGCCGCTCGGGCTGAGCGGATCGGTCTTGCAGCAGATCAACCACGGAATCTCGACCGGTGCGCTGTTCTTGATCGTCGGCATTCTCTACGAGCGCCGCCACACCCGCGAGATCGCCGAATACGGCGGCATCTCCAACGTAATGCCCGTCTACGCCACCATCACCCTGATTATGTTTTTATCTTCGATGGGGCTGCCGCTCCTCAACGGCTTCATTGGAGAGTACTACATCATGCTGGGCACCTTCATGGTGAGTTGGAGATGGGCAGCATGGGCCGTACCGGGAGTCGTTCTCGCGGCCGCATATTTGCTGTGGCTTTATCAGCGTGTGTTTTTCGGTGCCGTCACCAATCCTAAGAATGAAAAGCTGCACGACCTGACACCGCGTGAGGTTTTGACTTTTGTGCCGCTCCTCATCATGGCTTTCTGGATCGGACTTTATCCCAAGCCGTTTTTCCAGATTCTTGAACAGCCGGTAAATCAGATTGTGCAAGATGTTCATGCGCCACGCGGTGGCGCCGTGAATGCCGCAGTTCGTTCGGAAACAACGGCTGTCCCAGTTGCGACGACAGCGGCAGTAATCGAACCAACCGTTGCCGTGCCATCGACGAAAGGACAGAAATAAGTGGGCGTGCTCCCGCAATTCACGGCAAGCGATTACGTGATGGCGCTGCCCATGACTTTGCTCACGGTATTTGCACTGGGCATCCTGCTGATCGATCTGATGCTGCCGGCCGAGGAGAAATGGGTCAACGCGCTGCTGGCTTTTGTGGGCGTGCTGTTTGCCGTGAGCGGCGTGTGGAAGATTCAGAGCTGGCTGCAAAGCACTCCCTCGATCTCGAAGGGGACGACCGGCATGATGGGCACCATGCTGATGAATCCCTGCGCGGTTTATTTTTTCTATCTGTTTCTCGCGGCGACCGCCATTTCCATTCTCATGTCGGTGCGTTACATGAAGACCGAGCATGAGAATCATGGCGAATATTATGCCCTGATGTTGCTCTCGGTGGTGGGCATGATGTGTATGGCCGCCGGCCTGGACATCGTGCTCATTTTCATTGGGCTCGAGCTGATGGCGATTTCCACTTATGTGCTGGTAGGTTTCCTGCGACGTGATCGCAGGTCGAACGAAGCGGCTTTGAAGTATCTGTTGCTGGGCGCGTTTTCTTCGGGAATTTTTGCGTATGGTCTGTCGCTGCTTTACGGGCTCACCGGCAGCACAAGCCTGATCGAAATTGGCCGCGGGTTGGCCGCGATTTATGCCAAGGATCCGCACAATCCCGTGGCGATCGTCGCGTTGTTGACCACGGTCACCGGACTGCTGTTCAAGATTGCGGCTGTCCCATTTCATCAGTGGGCGCCGGACGCATACGAGGGCGCGCCAACGTGCATTACCGGGTTCATGTCAGTAGCCGTGAAGGCGGCAGGATGGGCGATGTTGCTGCGGATCATGGGCGCCACCTATCCGACGTTTCCCAACGCCGTACTGGGCTTGGCAGCGATGCGTCCCATCTATGTTCCGCTGTTCGTCTTCGTCTCCATCGCAACGATGACAGGCGCAAACTTTGCTGCGCTTACGCAGACCAACACGAAGCGGTTGCTGGCGTATTCTTCGATTGCGCACGTCGGCTACATGCTGCTGGGGTTGATTGCCGGCACTCCAACGCAACTCAGTCCGGATGGCATCAAGGGGATTCTGATCTATCTGTTGGTTTACACGTTCATGAACCTCGGTGCCTTTGGCGTGCTCACGTCGCTGCGACATCGTAAGGTGATTGGCGACGAACTCGACGATCTTAACGGGCTCTACGCGCGCGCTCCGGTGGAAGCCGTGTTGATGTTGATCTTCCTGCTCTCGCTGGCCGGGATTCCGCCGCTGGCGGGCTTCTGGGGCAAGTACTTCATCTTTCTCAGCCTTATCGAGACGGGGCACTACGCGCTGGCGTCGCTGGGAGTGCTGTATTCCGTGTTTGGCCTTTACTATTATTTGAAGATGGCCAACGCCATGTTCATGGGACAGCCTGAAGAGCGAGGACTCTTGCCGGTGAGCTGGATGATGCGCGCCGCGCTTGCCACCACGGCGTTCGCCACAGTTTTTATAGGAATCATGCCCGACCGCTTTATCAACCTCGTCAACTGGTCGCTGATTATCGCGCAGAATTCACCGAGCGTGCTTCGCTAGGCGTTTGCGGTAGAATCTGATTCGACGTGGTTGACGATCCAAAACAGCCGCCTAAGTCCAACGCGCTGGTTTCGGCGGCGCGGTACTCGGAGATCGGTTTCATTATTCCGGCGGCGGTCTTTCTGGGATATGGAATCGGGCGGCTTCTGGACTACTGGCTGCATACGCACTGGATCTACTTAGCAGGAGTGATCTTTGGCGCGGTGGTGGGCTTCGTTCAGATGATCCGCATGGCATCGGCGTTATCCCACGATAAGCCGGACTCTTGATTCATTCGATGGCAGACGCAGGCTGCGAAACATGAATTCCGCCCCAATCCGTCCGCCTGCCCCTGCCGAGAGTTCTTCCGAACGCTTCTTTTCCGCAGCCATCCCGAGAATGCTGCGGTTCGTGCTAATTCTGGGAGCCGTAATTTCGTTGTGCGCGGCTTGGTTTTTCGGATGGATTGCAGCTCTGGGATTTGCCGCAGGGGCGGTTATCGCGTATCTCAGCTTCCGATCGTTGAACAAAGCTGTTCAGTCCCTGGCCAGCCGTATTGTTGACTCGGGGCAGCGCGCCAGCGGGTTCTCTTTAGTACACGGTTTCTTCCTGCGCTATGTTTTGGCGGGAGTGGTCGCCTATGTTATATTCACAAGTTCCTCTCAAGCCTTTCGGGGCTTTCTGTTTGGGTTGTGCACGCCGGTCGCGGCCATGCTGGCGGAAGCGGGGTTTGAAGCTTACGCTGCTTTGCGCCGCGGATATTGAGCTGTGAAACCGTATTCAGATTTGGTTAGGACTGTACGCTTGGGACTGTAAGCTATGGAGCAACTCTGGTTTACCGCGCTGCTCAACCGCCTGCTGGGCGGGCCTGTGACTTCTTTACTGCTGGCTTTGGGCATACATCCGAAGCATCCTGCCACGCCGATCTCGAATACCTTCGCCATGGAAGTAATCGTGATGCTGGTGCTCATCACATTCTTCATTGCGGTGCGGGCCCGGCTTTCGGTGGATCAGCCCGGCGGATTGCAGCACACGATGGAGGGCATCGACGGGTTCTTCGGCAACATGGGCGAGGAGATCATCGGCCATCACTACCACCCTTACCATTCGTACCTCGTTGCCTTGGGACTGTTCATCCTTACGAGCAATCTGATTGGCATTATCCCGAGCTTTGAATCGCCAACGGCGGTTCCGATTGTTCCGCTAGGCTGCGCGCTGCTGACGTGGTTCTACTATCACTTTCAGGGCTTGCGCGCGAACGGGCTTGGATACTTCAAACACTTCATGGGACCAGTGTGGTGGCTGGCGCCTCTGATGTTGCCGATTGAGATTTTCAGCCACACCGCGCGCCTGTTGTCGTTGACGGTTCGTTTATTTGCGAACATGTTCGCGGGCGAGATGGTCACGCTCGTGTTCTTTTCGTTGGTGCCCATCGGCGTTCCGATTATTTTTGAAGGGCTTCATATTGGAGTTTCGCTGATCCAGACATATATCTTCGTGATTCTGGCTTGCGTCTATTTAGGCGAGGCTACAGCTCACGAGCATTAAGTTTTACGGCTTCATGAAACACTTCGTCAGCGTGAGGGCGCTTGCAAGAGGATGGCGTCAACCACCTCCTGGCGATATTTCTTAAGGAGAAACAAACATGCGTAAAGTTGGGTTCTTGATTCTAACCATGATGGCGTTGTCACTGTTTGCCATGCCGGCGTTCGCGCAGGGCGGGGAAGGGGCTGCTTCTGGCGGCACAAACTGGGTGGCGATCACTTCCGGCTTCGCGATGGCTTTTGCGGCTGCTCTGGCCGCTCTAGGCCAAGGTCGCGTAGCCTCCGCGGCGTGCGAAGGGCTGGCCCGCAATCCCGCGGCGCGTCCTGGCATTCAAATCGCCCTGTTCGTGGGACTGGCTTTTATCGAGTCGCTGGTCCTGTTCACGTTCCTGATTATCTTTGTCAAAGTCGTGAAGTAGATCACATCAGAGAAGAAAAGCCTCCGCTCAGGGTGAGCGGAGGCTTTTTGATTTTGCAACTGAATCTGCCGAAAGCCGATTTAGACTTTGCGATCCCCGCCCCAATCGTCATCTTTCTTTTGCGGAGCGCGGCTCAACGCATCCACCAGCAAGCGGCGCAAGCGGTAGCGGCTTTCCAGATCGGTGTTCACAATTTCGAATCCTACTTCATTCACGCGCGCCCGGCGCAGCAATACATGTGCTTTGATCTTTGTCCGCATGCCCAGGGAGACTTCCAGGTCAGCTTCGCTGCCGATGCGCAGGTTATCTTCTTTCGTACCCATGCCTCCGCCTAGGCTCAACTCGCGGATCAGAATTTTGGATTTCCCCCACGAGCTTCCAATGGTTGCTGGAACCGAGCGCGAGAGGACCATGCGCTCGTAACGCCGCTGCCGAACCCATGGGCAGGCGGGAGCTGTATCCAAAGGTGCAATCGCGAGTTCCGCGGCCTCGATACCGCTGTCAGAAAGAATTTGAGCGCTGTAGCGCGGATCGGTTTTCGACAAAGATTGTGCCGCCGCGATTCTTAGCTCGCGGTGATGGACCCAGCCGAAAGTCTTCTTGGTCTCGACAATCTCGCGCAGCAGCGTGACTGCTTCGGCGTCCTTGAGCCTGCCAAGAGATTCGATGGCCTTGAGTTGAACAAATGGCGAACGAGAAGCGGCTTCGCCGGGCTTGGCCATGGCCAGCAGCGGAGGCGCAGCGCTGAGGTCGCCGCTCATCCCGATTTCATCGATGGCTTCGGGGAGCACGACAGAGTCCAGCACTTCCGCCAACTCGAGTAAGGTTCGTCCACGGTCAGGCGCAGCACCGTAGGCGACCTGGCGGACGACAATATCGTGATAGAAGCGGTTCCATTCGGGCAAGCGCGCCGGCAGCAGCTCGAGCAACGTACCCACATCGAGCCGGCTCAACAGTCCGACCACCGCCGAGGCTTGCCTGGGCTGTCCCGTCCGCAGAATCTCGCGCAGTTGGGTTAGAGCCGGAGATCCCATTTCCTTCACGAGTTCGATCATGCGGTCGCACTCGTCGCGACGCATGCAGCGGAAGAATCGGTCCGCCAGGTGTTCCGCGCCCGATTGGCAGGTCCGGCGGAGCACTACCAGCAGATCGGCCGGAATTGGCTCGTAACGCAACGCTTCCTCGATAAACTCCGGAATCCGGTTTTCCACTCCTATGCGGGGACGCAGATCGTTCACCATCACCGGCCGCTGTTGCAGCAGCATCTCCATCCCGGCACAAACCGCATTCACAGCCTGGTAATTCCTGGCCTCGCTGGCCTCCTGGCTCAAGCGCACGAAAGCTGCGCTCAGCAGGCTTTGCAGTTCGTTGTCTTTTTCCGCACATAACTGCTCGGTGACTTTGCGGATCGCCGCGCCCATGGCTTCGCCGCCAAGCCGGGCGTAGAGATCCGCCAGTTGACTTAGTCCAATGGCAACTTTGCGGCGCGGCTCGGCCTCCTTGGTGGCTAGGCAGGCGGAGTAGTTGTTCAGAATTTCCTCTGACGTCTGCTTGTCATCGCGGTCGAGCAGCAGTTCTACGAACTGCCGAAGGTTGCGCGGCGGTACGCAGGGAGCTTCATGCGAGAGCAGCACCGTCTTCTTGCCGGACTCCGGCACTTCCGCCCAGAACATCCGGTCCAGGATGTCGGCATGCGACTCCACCAAAATCCCGGCCTTGTTCATCTTTTCTTCCTGCAGCTTCAGAATTCCGCGCAGCGAGTCCATCTGCCGGCTCATGTGCTCCATCATCTGGTGCACGGCATTTACTTTCACTTCGCCCTTGGAATAGCGCTCCAGGGCGAAGCGGATCGCCATGTGCTCGGCCGCTTTCATGAGCAGCGGCGTGTCTTCCTGCTCGCTGGTCGCTTTAGCGGCCAGACTTCCCAGCAATTGCTGCAAGTTCAGCCGCGTATTGGGATCGGTCTCGCCAACTTCCTTCTGCAGGTCTTCGGGGCGAACATTGGGATCGCTCTGTACCTGGCCGAATCGAGTCAGCAGCCGGATGGCCTGCACGACCTCAGCTTCCTGCAGAGGAACTACTCCGCCTTCCCATGCCGGTGCCGCCGCCAGGCCCGTGCCTTGCCCCGTTCCCGCGACTCCCGCCGCGCCTGGGATGTTCGGTACGCTTCCGAAGGGAACAACGGTTCCACCCACCTGGCCGCCGCCTCCAGCATTCGCACCTTCCGCCGCCGCAATCAATTGCAGTAATTTCTGCGGATCGTTCAACCATTGCTTGAATTCCGGGCCCAGGGTTTGCGCCGCGATCTGCGCCGCAACGCTGATGTCCCCGGTTAGCGGATCGGCCGCCACAAACTTTACTTCATTGATCTTGATGGTGCTCTGTCTGCCTGCGTTACTGAGAGCTTCTTTGATTTGCTTGGAGACGTCCTGCGCTTTGGAGCCAGCGATGGTGAAAGCGCGCACTAGGCGCGTGAAGTCGTCAAGCGTAACGTCTTTGGAGAAGTGCAGGCTGGCCAACCCGGCCGTGGACAAGAGCTGCCCGAAGCTGCGCTCTGTCTGGCCTGTCTCCAGCGGAACGCCGTCCAGCAGCAGTTTGTTATCCGAAACGCCGAGCAGAAAGCCGCCTTCGCCCGCTGTCGGCAGACCTTGCTGCAATTCGTTCCAGGTCACTTCGAATTGGGCTTCCGTGCGTTTGTGCTCGTAGCCGTACATCCGCGCATACTTGATCAGGATGTTCAGGCTGTGAACAAAGGCCCGCGCCGATGCCGCCCGGTTGGCGTGAAATGTGCTTGTGTCCGTGATAAGGCGCTCCTCGAACCAGACTCTGCAAGTAGAAGGTTAAATCCAGCAGGTAAGGGGTTGCACATTACGGAGGTAATGCCAAATTTCTGAGGAAGCTCGCAACGGGTTCCGTCCGTCTGTCAGACGCAAGCTGCCCTCAGCGAGCATTATAGTGTTCTCTGCGTTTAACGCCTTGGGACCCTCACGGGCACTGGCATTCGAGCTGAACAGCAGCGAAAATAGTGATCGCAATGTCGAAACCTGCGGGAGCGCCCGTGACCACTCAGCCAGCTCGCTCCAAAAAAGTCACCGGCCTGCGCTACTGGATGCTGCAGGTTTTAGAAGAATGCGAGCATGTCGCCGCGGACTTTGCAGCCGATCCCGTCCATGATCTGCGGGTCGCTTTGCGCCGGTGCCGCTCTCTCGCCGATGGACTAGGGGCTCTCGATCCGGATCCCGACTGGAAGGCCATGAAGAAGGCTGGCAAGCGGCTTTTTCAACGCCTCGGCGCCCTGCGCGATGTACAGGTGATGATGGAGTGGGTGGAGAAACTGGCGCCAGCGCCGGCAAGCGTGGATGCTGGCGGGTCACCCGGGCTGGCTCCAGCGGAGATTCATTCCGAGGCCATCTCCGGTGAGCGGGATCCGTCTGCGCGCACGCTCCTGGAGATTCTTCGTAGCCGAGAGAAAGAACAACAACACGAAGCGCGAGCCGCGCTGGATGAGTTCGACCGGAAGCAGTGGCGCCAGTGGAGCAACTCGCTTCCCGCACGGGCCTCCCGCATCCGGCCGGGAAGCGCGCTCTTTAAGCATCTGGCACTCGAACGCTGGACGGCGGCTCGCGAACTTCACAATCGCGCCCTGCGCAATCGCTCCCAGGTTGCGTTTCACAGCTTGCGCATCGGCATCAAGCGCTTTCGCTACATTGTGGAGAATTTTCTTCCGGTCGAGCACAAGGCCTGGAGCAACGATCTCAAACATATTCAGGATTTACTCGGGGAAGTTCACGATCTTGATGTGCTCTGGGCCACTGCGGTCGCGTGTCAGATTTTTTCCGATGCGAACTCGCGCAATCTGTGGCGTAAGCGGATTCTCTCGGAGCGCACGAAGCGCATTGATGGCTACCGCGCCAGAATGATTGGCGAGAATTCCTTGTGGCAGGTTTTGCGCGCGCTGCTGCCGCAAGGCAAGCAAATTGAAACTCTTGCCACGCGCCGCATGAAGCTCTGGGCGAATGGCCTCGACCCTGACTTCCCGCACTCGGAGCGCGTCGCCAGCCTCGCTCTTCAACTTTACGATGGCTTGGTCGCCTGGGGATGGCAACCTTCGATCGACGCCGCTTCGGGCCGCTCCAGCCTGCTGGCCGCAGCACTGCTGCATGATGTTGGCAAATCGGAGGGCGGGAAGGGACATCACAAAGCTTCGTTCGACTTGATTCGCGCTCACGGCAACCCGTTGGGTTGGAAGCCTGCCGACTTGCAGCGCGCCGCCGTCGTCGCGCGTTTCCACCGCGGAGCCCTGCCCTCGCGAAGGCACAAACTGTTGCGCGATCTGTTGCCCGACGAGCAGAAAGCCACGATCCAGCTTGCCGCGGTTTTGCGCCTGGCCAACGCCCTGGACTCAGCCCATGACGGCCGCATCCGCCGCATTCAGATTGAAGGTGATCAGTTCAAAACCAAAGGGAACGAAGCTTTGATTATCGCTGCCGAAGGCTATTCTCCTTTGAGTGCGTCAGCTCAAACTATCGCGGGCGAGCGGCACCTGCTGGAAACGGTGCTGCACCGGGCGGTGGTGGTCAAGCCGACGAGGAATCCTTTAACAGAGGCCATCCGAACGTAACCTGCACCCAGTGAAAATCGCTCATGCCCCAGGAATCGGCGCTGCCAAAGCCGTCCGCCGACAATATTTTTCGGGCAGATTTCCACGGACCGCTCGCTAGTAGCTTTCCAGTGACTTCCCCGCACCCGCTTCTCCAGATACAAATGTTCTAGCCCGGAAGCCGGACTGCGGAAGGCGGAAGCCGAATCATGACCCATATTCAACTAGTCGAAAAAGCGGTCCACTGGCTGCGCAGATACCGCTGCGGAGTAGTTCTTTCCGAGCAAGCTTGCGTCAGCGGCGAGATGCCTGATGCTATCGGTTGGAAGCGAGCCTGCCATTCGGTACTGGTGGAGTGCAAAGTTACGCGCTCCGACTTCCTCGCCGACCGCGCCAAGCCGTTTCGCATCAAGCCCGAGCAGGGAGTCGGCTGCGAGCGCTTCTATCTGATCCCTTGCGGATTGGTTCGAGAGGAAGAACTCCCGGCGGGCTGGGGATTACTCGAACTCGGGCGCGGCCAAATCGAAACGACGCGTCCTTCGGCGAAGAATCTTCGCAGCGCCAGCGGCTTCCGCTGCGAGATGAATTTATTGCTCGCCAGCTTACGGCGCGTTGAGGTTCGAGTGGAACCGCAGAGCATCACCGATTTCTTGAAGTGGAAGAACCGTATGGCGGAGTACAATCGCGGAAGTTTGCCGGAGGGACTCGAATCCGTTGAAGAAGAGGCCAATGTCTTTCTGGAGCCTGACCTCACGGTATAACGCCAATCTGCTTTAAAAACTAAAAGTTTCCCTAAGTGTTTTGTCCGGGCCGAGTTGCACTCGTTTGCGCTCAGTTAGAGTATCGTAAATTCCCTCAGACGCGGAACCTGATCGAACGCCAGCACTCGCGCCGAAACGACCTTCAAATTTGACATTCTTAGAGTCGCGCATTTAGGGTAACGTCCTCCCCTCGGCGAGGTTTCTCGCCGACTCTGAACCTGCGCCGAATGCGAGCCTATCTGGATACACTCTGTTTTGCGTGCAACTGAAACCAGCGTAGGGCGCACTAATAATGCGCTTCCGAAAAACTTGATTCCCAGAACTTGATTCCGAGGGGACAATCCGATGAGGCTCAACAAAAGTTGCCAAGGGCGACAGGGCTCGATCATCCTGATCGCTGCAACCACAACGCTGATGCTCACTCTTTTCGTGCCAAGCAGTTACGCTCAATATAACGAAACCATACTACACGGCTTCAGCGGGACGTCGGATGGCGGGGATCCCTGGGCGGGTGTGATTTTTGACGCTGCAGGCAACTTGTACGGGACGACAGCGGGAGGAGGTGCGAATCAAAGCGGCACCGTTTACGAGCTCTCGCCCAGCGCCAGCGGCTGGCAGGAAAGCATACTCTACTCTTTCAAGCAAAAAAATGATGGCGGCGACCCGTTAGGCGGCTTGGTATTCGATGGCGCGGGCAATCTGTACGGAACAGCTTACATGGGCGGTGAAAATAAAACGCTGAATTGCCAGCCCAACGGTTGCGGCGTGGTCTACAAATTGTCTCCGGTGGAGGGAGGAGGATGGACTGAGTCCGTCATCCACACCTTCAGCACGTCGGCTGGCGGATTTGGTCCAGTTTCCGGCCTGACAATTGACGCCGACGGTAACCTGTACGGCACGACGATCTATGGCGGACAAGTGAACGGCAACAATCCGTTTGGCGTCGGATTGGTATACGAACTCTCGCCCTCCTCGGCAGGCTGGAAGTACAAAATACTCCATGCCTTTTCGAACGGCGTGGATGGCTCGGTTCCCTATGCTGGAGTAACCTTCGACGCGGCAGGAAATCTTTACGCAGCTGCGATGTTTGGCGGAAATTCTACGTCGTGTAGCGGTAATAGCTGTGGCACCATCATCAGGCTCTCTCCTACTTCAAGCGGACCCTGGAGGGCGTCGCTCGTTCATAACTTCGTCGGCAAAGACGGGGGCAACCCTTACGGCGGGCTGGCGATGGATGCGGCAGGGAATCTCTAGGCTACTACTGAAAACTACGGTGCCCAAAACGCAGGCACCGTGGTCGAGTTTTCGCCATCTGGGAGCGGATGGAAGGAGTCTCTGCTGTACACGTTCAGTGGCCACGGTACAGCTGGAATCCGTCCTCAGGGCAAGCTGACGACGGATTCCGGCGGAAATGTATACGGGACGACAACAAGTGGTGGCGGAACGTTTGATGCGGAGGGGACCGTATTTGAGCTTTCACCCTCGGGAAGCGCGTGGAACCTGAGCGTATTGCACAGTTTCGACCCAGTGTCGGAAGGCGCGTACCCAATTAGCGGCGTCATTCTCGACTCCAGCGGAAATCTTTACGGCACCACATCGTCCGGCCCATCAGGTTCGGGCTATGGCAATGTGTACGAACTCACCCCTTAAGTGAGCGATTCAACGGCCGCACGTGCCCTCTGGCGTGCGGCCGGAACTATTGCGAAAGGGCAGGACGGCGAGCACAGCTGGCGTCCGCGGAACAAGAACTTAACGTGTTCCTGGAGCTAGATTTGACCAATTGATTTGTCGTCTCCCAGCAGGTTTTGAAAAGAATGTCCCGCATCCGTCTTGACTCTTAACCCCTCCCGCAATATAGTTTCACCCTCCCCCAAAGCAGTCCCCCCAGGAGATCCTAATATGACACCCAAGGTGTTTCTGCGAGCCGCGGCTTGCCCGTCTTTCTTCTCGCGTGCGATCAGCTTTGCGGTTGCAGTGTGCGCAATCACGGCGTTCCTCGCGACCAGCGCCGCGGGCGCATCACTGAAGACGATTTACAAGATGAATGCATCTACTTCCGATGCTCCGCTAGTGAGGGACGCTGCCGGCAATCTCTACGGTACAACCGAGGACGGTGGAAATACGGCCTGCTCAGGTGGTTGCGGAACGGTCTTTGAACTATCTCCAACCTCGGCAGGAGGCTGGAAGTTTACCGTTCTCCATAAGTTCACCGGAGGCGCGGACGGCGAATTGATAGACGGTGGTCTCGCTCTCGATGCCTCCGCTAATGTTTATGGCACCGCCGTCCGTGGCGGTAAGTATGGCTTCGGCGATGTATTCGAACTTTCTCCCGTCTCTGGTGGAGGATGGAAGTTTTCCGTGCTCTATTCCTTCCAAAACACGAACGACGGAGCGAATCCTAGCCAGGGCGTGACCCTCGACTCGTCCGGCAATGTGTTCGGCGTTAGCAACACCACGGTTTTCGAGTTGTCTCCGGTCGCTGGCCGTGGTTGGAAGTACACAGTCCTCCATGTACTGCGCGGACTTCAATACCCTATGAGCGTTACTCTCGATCCGTCGGGGAATATTTTTGGCGTCACGGCCGATGGAGGCATTACCAACGCGAATTGCTTCAATGGCTGCGGTACGGTCTATGAACTAACGCAGGTTGCAGGAGTCTGGAAGTACACATTACTCTATGCGTTTACCGGAAACGCCGACGGAGCCATGCCCCTGGGCAGCCTGACTCGGGATGTGCTCGGAAATCTTTACGGCGTCAGCGGTCTCGGTGGCAACATCGATAGCTGCCCTTACGGCTGCGGCACAGTCTTCGAGCTCACCCCTTCCGGCAGCGCCTGGACGGAAACTGTTTTGCTTGCCTTCGACTATACCGACGGGGAGCAGCCGCACGGCCAGTTGGTCTTCGACGCTTCTGGCAATCTTTATGGGACCACCGAGTTCGACAGCGCAAGCAACTGTGCCTGCGGGGTCGTCTATGAATTGAATCCTGGCTCCGCTGGAAACTGGACTCAGACGGTGCTGCACGTATTCGCAGGCGGCAGCGACGGTTCATTTCCCTATGCCGGACTGGTTTCCGACGGCTCGGGTCATTTTTATGGCACCACACAGAGCGGAGGCAATACGACGGGAACAGGCACTGTATTCGAAGTAACGCCCTAAAGCGGCGGCGAGGCTGAGACGAGATCGTCCTGATTCCTTTGTCTCAAAGGATGGGCAACGCTCAGTCTCGTTGTCCATGTTATGGGTGGGGGGTCGGATTTTTATAGCTCGCGTCGGCCTTCCATCGCCTTCAACATCGTGATCTCGTCGGTATATTCGATGTCGCTGCCGACCGGGATGCCCATGGCAATGCGCGTCACCTTCACGCCAACCCGCTTCAGTTGCTGCGATAGATAAGCCGAAGTGGCTTCGCCCTCAACCGTGGGATTGGTGGCGACGATTATTTCATCGACATTCCCGGCGTCGACGCGCGCGATGAGGTTGCCGATGCGCAACTGTTCCGGACCAATGCCGTGCAGCGGCGACAGCGAGCCGTGGAGAACGTGGTAGACGCCGTTGAAGTGTTTGGTTTTTTCAATGGTCGAAATGTTGGTGGGTTCTTCGACCACGCAAACCAAGCGCTGGTTGCGGGTTGCGCTGGTGCAATAGACACAAGGGTCAACGTCCGTAATGTTGTTACACACCGAGCACAGGCGCAGGCTGGCCTTGACGTCGCGCACGGCTGCGGCCAGAGCCTCAGCATCTTCATCGCTGGCGCGCAAAATGTAAAACGCCAGCCGTTGCGCGCTCTTCGTGCCCACGCCCGGGAGTTTCTTCAGTTCGTCGATCAGCCGCGACATCGGCTCGGCAAATTTAGACATCATAGAAGAATTGAGTGATTGCGTAATCGGGTCATCGGGCGATTTGAAAGCCAAAACCCAAGCGATGGGCGAAATGACCCAGTGACCCAATCGCATAATCGCCCAGTCTCTTCACAGTCCGCCGATGCCCAGGCCGCCCAGCATGCCGCCCACGGTCGATTGCATCGCTCCATCGATCTTGCGAGCGGCCTCGTTCACTGCAGCGAGTACCAAATCTTGCAGCATTTCTACATCGCCGGACTTCACCGCTTCAGGATCGATGCGCAGGCTTAGTAGTTGTTTGCGGCCATCCATCTTAGCCGTTACCGTGCCGCCTCCGGATGAGGCTTCCACCACGGTCTCCTGCATCTTCTTCTGTAAGCTATCGTACTGAGACTTCGCCTTCGACATCAACTCCTGGAGATTGAATCCGCCCATAAGAACCTCAGGTTTCAAAGTTTCAAGGTTTAGAGTTTCAGGGTCGGAAAGTCTGGCTGCGAAACCCTGAGACTTTGAAACCTTGAAACTTTCTTTATCGCCCGTCCCTATAATCGATTACGGTACGAATCTCGGCGCCAAATTTTTCTTGCAGACGGCGTACTACGGCGTCTTGTTCGGCGCGGCTGCGTCCGCTGATTCCTAAGCCAGATGCACTGGGTCGCGTCGCGCCGTTGCGTTTCGCTTCGGTCGGCGCAACGGTCGCGCCGGAAATAATCTTCAACTTCACGGCTCGTCCCAAAACTCCGCTGGCGGACGCGATCGCCAGCCGCCTGGCATCGGCGCTCAGCGACATATCGACGACGGTTTGCGACTCTGCAACTTTGATGACTACGTCGTTACCTTCCACTGACCACTCGCCCGCTTCCAGCATCGAGACGAGGATGCGCTGGTTTCCATCCATGAGCGCTTGCAGCACAGCGGATTGTAATCTCTCGGCGGGCGCAGCCGTCGCGACAGCTGCGGGCTCTGCTGAGGCTTGCAGTTGAGGTGCTGGCTGCTGGGTTACTTGTAATTCCGGTTGGCGCTCCGGATGAGAGACGATCTGCGCACTCGGCGCCGCCTGGTTCACATCCGCCGGTGCGGCAGCTCCCATGATCACTCGCGCAGATGAATTGCTCATCGCGACCAAGCGCGGACCTTCCTCGGTTGCTGGTTTTCCGGAAACTGAAGCGCCGGAACCTGCGTCCGTCGAGAACTCCTGCCTTGGCGTGCCCTTGCGCGCGGAATCAGCCGCGAAGGGCGAAACAAAACTCGGGCGGGCTGGCGCGACGGCTTCCGTGCGTCGTGCCTCCGGCGCGCTCGAACCTACGATCGAGGGCCGCACGGTCCGGGAGGCATTGGTTGCAGCCCCGGAAACATTTGGAGAACCCGCCATGTCGCTCAGCAGTTGCTCGATCGGCAACAACCGCTGCGCGTGTGACATTTTCAGCAGACCGAGCTCGAGATGAAAACGCTGCTCCTGTTTGTATCCCAGTTCGCCGTGGGTGCGCAGCATGATTTGCAAATGGCGCGTAAGATCTTCCTCGCCAAATAACTGTGCAACGCGATCGACTCGTTCGCGCTCTTCGCTGGATATCTGCAGCAGGGAAGAGTCTTTGCCGGCGATCTTGGCCACGGTGGCATTGCGCAGAAAGCGCACCATCTGGCGAGCGAAGTGGGTTGGACTGTGGCCTTCGCTGATCAGGTGATCGACTTGCCGCAGCACCTCTTCACTGGCGCTGCGGGCGATGGCCTGCATGACTTCTTCAAGGATATGCGCGGGCGCGGCTCCCACCAGGTTGCGAACCGAGTCTGCCGTGAGTCGGCTACTCGAGGAAGCGATCGCCTGATCGAGGATCGACAGCGCATCGCGCATGGAGCCATCGCCAGCTTCGGCGAGCAGGGCAAGAGCGTCGTCATCCGCTTCGATTGTTTCGCGGCCGACGAGATCGCGCAGTTGTGCAACTATGTCGTCAAACTTCACAGCGCGAAAACTAAAATGTTGGCAGCGCGAGCGGATGGTCTGCGGAATGTCCTCTGGCTGAGTGGTCGCAAGCATGAAGACGATGTGGTCGGGGGGTTCTTCCAGCGTCTTCAGCAGGGCGTTGAACGCCGCGTCCGTAATTTGGTGAGCTTCGTCGAGAATATAAATCTTGAAGCGGTCGCGCGCCGGTTTGTAGCGCGCGGCCTCGCGCAGTTCGCGAATTTCGTCGATGCCGCGATTGGTGGCGGCATCGATCTCGATCACGTCGACGGCATTGCCGGCGCGAATCTCGGTGCAGGATTCGCAGATGCCGCAAGGCTCGGCCAGCGGCTTATCCGACGAGCGGCAATTCAAGGCCGCGGCCAGAATGCGCGCGACCGTAGTTTTTCCAATACCCCGATGCCCGCTGAAAATATAGCCATGCGCGGTGCGCCCTTGTTCCAGGGCATTCTGCAAGGTGCGGGTGACGTGCTCTTGTCCGATGACCTCGGAGAATTTCTGCGGCCGATATTTGCGCGCCAGGACGGTATAGCTCATGAGCGGGAGAGATGATTATACGTGATGGGAGGCACCGTGGCGTGACGGCACTTTTTCCTTGGGAGGCTTGCTAAAACTAAACCGCAAGCGATAGTCTGGTGCGTCAATCTTGTTGTTCACGGTTTTGTAGGCGTGGTTTAAAAGCGGCGCAAAGGAGGGTCTCTGAATGCAACTGAAGTTGGCAACAAAAAATAAAGATGGAATTCTAGTGGTGGATTGCAGCGGCCGCATTGTGTTCGGCGAGGAGTCTTCGCTGATACGGGAAACGGTGAAGAAGGCCGTGGCGGAGAATAATCGGATCGTGCTCAATCTGGGTGAAGTGAACTACATCGATTCGGGCGGCTTGGGCACGCTGGTGGCGCTGCGGACCACCGCGCAGAACGCCGGCGGCACCATCAAATTGACGAACCTGACCAAACGCGTGGGCGATCTGCTGCAAGTTACGAAGTTGCTGACAGTTTTTGATGTATACAATTCCGAGGCGGAAGCCATCGAATCCTTCCGCAAGGCGGCCTGATCCGGCCTGCGAGTTGGGGCATGACCGCGGCTTGTGATTTAGCCGGGCATGCGCGCGTCGGGCTTCTCGAATGTTTTCTCGCATAATTTTCATTCTGTGCCTGCTGGTGAGCGCCAGCGGCTTTGTGTCTCCGCCGATCGCGCTGGCGCTGGGGCTGGTGTTCGGCCTTACATTGCCCCACCCCTATGGAAACGAGGCGAAAAAGTTTTCCAGGTATCTTTTGCAGGCGTCCGTGGTCGGGCTTGGTTTTGGAATGAATCTGCACCAGGTGGTGCAGGCCGGACGCAGCGGCTTTGTCTATACCATGCTGGGCATTAGCTTTGCGTTGCTCGCCGGCATGGGATTGGGCGCGCTGCTGGGCGTGCAGCGCGTGCCCGCATTTCTCATTTCCACTGGGACCGCGATTTGCGGGGGCAGCGCGATTGCGGCGGTCGGTCCCATCACGCAGGCCAGCGATGAGGAAATGGCCATCGCTCTGGGAACCGTGTTCGTGCTGAACTCGGTGGCGCTGCTGATTTTTCCCGCGATCGGAGCGGCGCTCAAGTTGACCCAGTCTCAATTCGGATTGTGGGCCGCGCTAGCCATTCATGACACCAGTTCGGTGGTGGGCGCTGCGGCCAAGTATGGAGCTGTCGCCTTAGCCATTGCGACCACGGTGAAACTGGCGCGTGCCCTGTGGATTGTTCCACTCTCGGTGGCGACGGCGGTGGTGCGCGGCGCGAAAGCCAAAATCGAGTGGCCCTGGTTCATCGGTCTGTTCTGCCTGGCAGCGGTGTGCAACACGTATTTTCCGGCTGGGGCGCATGCCTACGCGATCGCGGTGAGAGTTGCGAAAATTGGATTGACCGCTACTCTGTTTCTGATCGGCAGCGGGATTTCCGTGGCAACAGTCAAACAAGTAGGACCTCGGCCGTTATTGCAGGGAATTATTCTGTGGCTACTGGTCTCGGTGGGCTCACTGTGGTTGATTCACATAGGATGGATTGCGCTGTGAAGAAGGGAATTAAGAGGCCTGGAAAACTGGTCGCCAAAAAACGTCTACCCGAATCTGCGCCCGATCCGGCGTCGAAGATGCGGATGCGCATTGAATCCGCGATTCGCCGCATTCCCAAAGGTAAAGTGTCGACGTACGGAGCGGTGGCGCGGGCAGCGGGACTCCCCGGAGCGGCGCGGCAGGTTGCGAAAGTCTTGCATCGCGGCTTCGAATTGCAATGGCAACGGGTGCTAGGAGCCGGTGGAGAGATCAAATTGCGAGGCGATTCGGCCATCGAGCAGCGGCTGCGGCTGGAAGCGGAAGGCGTAAGGTTTCGCGGACGCAAGGTGGATATGAAGGCGCACGAGTGGAAATTCAACCGGCGTTAGCGGAGAACAAAGCCGCGCTGCGCGCGGCGGACAGTCGAGGGCGGCTGTCCCCACATTGTGCTTGCTGAGCTATTAACTATGACGACTAGCGAGTCTTCTTGAACTGCTCGTCGATTTCCACCTGATATCCCGTCACCATTTTATTGGTTTCATTCGCCATTCCGACGACCGACATCAACTCTTTGAACATGGTGTCGGTCATGCCTTTCTTTTGCGCCGAAAGAGTATGCGACGCGATGCAGTAGTGGCATTGGTTGGTAACACTGACGGCAACATAGATCATCTCTTTGGTGAGCGGGTCGAGCGCGCCGGGAGCCATGATCTGCTTGATGGCCTCCCAGGTGCGCTTCAAGGTAGCAGGATCGTGAGCGATGGCTTTCCAGAAATTGTTGATCCAATCCGTCTTGCGTGTAGCCATGATGTCGTCATAAACGGCTCGCACTTCAGGGCTGGCGTCTTTGTATTCGATAAGTCCGAGGGTTGACATGAGTTCTCCAGTGGTTGGCAGTTGGCAATTGGCAATTAGCCGCTAACCATCGGCGCCCAGCCGCTGTAGCCGCCGACGCTAATTGCTAACTGCCAATTGCTACTTCGGCAGGTCGCCGCTCAGCAGTTTTTCTAGTGCTGCCGCCGGGCAGCGCACTCCGACGTAGAACTGGCCGAATAAGGCATAGACGGCGCTGACGTGGTCGAAGCGCATTTCATAGATTAGTTTCTTGAACACCAGCGGATCGTCGGCAAAGAGATCGACGCCCCACTCCCAATCATCGAAGCCAATGGAGCCGGTGATGATCTGCTTCACTTCGCCGGCATAGCGGCGGCCGACCAGCCCGTGGTCGTTCATCTGCCGAGCGCGCTCTTCGATTGGGAGCGTGTACCAATTCTTGTCTTCACCGCGCTTCCGGTCCATGGGATAAAAACACAAGTAGCGATTCGATGGGATGTCGGGGAACAGGCGCGGATGCATCGCCTCGCGGTGCCGTCCGAGTTTGCATTCGATCTCAGCCTTCCATTGGTCGGAGTGCGGCTGAATGCCCTGCGCGGTGAGTTCTTTGTAAATCTTGAGCGTGGAATCGTAGAGTCCCAGTTCGATAATCGAAAGATACGACGACGTAGGTTCGAGGTAATCACTCAGGCGCAGGCTGGCGAGCTTGAGTTCGGCTTGATTGAGTTCGGCGAACGAGTTGCGGAAGTGCACGAGCATTAAATCGCCCTTGTGACCGATCAGGGAAAACAGCGCGGACTGGCCGCCGGTTCTCTGTTCCATTTCGCCCAGCACGGACGCGGCTTCCTGAGCGATAGCCGATCTTGTCGCCTCGGGCAACGCGCGCCATGCCGTCCAGCGGAATCGCATCATCTGGTGGAGCACGCTGTAGCCCTCTGTGGTTAAGGGCACTTCGGGAATCGCCGCCGATGCGGGCTGTGGGCGGATGTGCGGCGTCGTAGTCGTTGTCATGGGATTCTCTGGATGTGTGCTCATTGCTTTCACGTCTATTGTACGCAAGAGTCGCGGCACCAGCGAATCCGCGATTTACAATTCATAGCGGCATCTTACAATCTGGAAATTCGAACATAAAAATTATGCGAAGGCTTATCGCTATCGTCGTTCCTGTCTTGTTCTTAACCCTTTCAGCCGCTGCGCAGAATAAGCGTCTATGGGTATTGCGCGCGCCTGGCGAAGCGGTGGAGTACGATCCGGCTACGTTTGCGGAGAAGCAGACGGTGAAAGTTCCTCAAGAAGCTGCAGCATCTCCGGCGAGAGTCTCCATCAATCATCTTGGGCAGATGCTGTTCGCTCCGCTTGTCACTCTGCCCCTGGCGGATGACGATATCGCCGCCGAGCGAAAAGTATGGCTTTGGGACGGCCACGCGGCGACTACGCTGACGCGCGATGTCTCGCGCATCACTTCGACGATGGGATCGAACCTCGCCCTCACAGAGTCTGCGCCGTCGCCGTTTCTTTCGGAGGATGGAAGTCATATTTATTGGTTCTCGAACCAGACACGCCGGCTGCAGCGCGATAGCGTGGATCTTTCGGTCAAAGTGACTTGGACGGGCTGGCGGACCGACCTCAGCGGGGGAAACCGTGAGGATATTGCCTCGATGACGCTGCCCGACTGTTCGTGCCCGACGGGAGCTTGCGAAGAATCGTGCCCATTCGCCGAGGTATGGGTTCCGGAGGAGGGAGTCAATGGGTTCTTTCTGATGACTCTATTTGTGCAGGGACAGACTCAGGCAATTTATAAATCGACATCTGTCTACGAGGAAAGGGCAGGCAAATGGACGGCAATACCCGTCAATCCCCCGCTACGGCAGATGCTGGATGCCGCGAATGCGGGCGCAATCCTGGAAGCCATTCCCGACACGGGCTGCTGCGGATGGTCGAATGAAAGCAATGATCAAACCCTCGTACATCTTCGCGGCCAGACCCTGACCATGTTCGATGAGCTGGCCGCCTACAAGAATCCCGATTACGACGTGAGCTTCTACACAGAGAGCGGCAAGTTGGTGCCGGGACTGGCGGCTGTGGCTTTTACCATTGTCGCTACCGCCAAGCCGAACACTCCGATCCAGTTGGCGGAGCAGGGACAGCCTAATCCAGAAGAGTCGCAGCGGATTCGAAAAGCTTTGCTGGAGCTTCCGGCGGTCGAGATCAAGAGCGTCGAAGAACCTCCGCAGCGTATTGCTTTTCTGCCGCATGCCACGCTGGCTGGCTGGATCAACGACAAGGAAATTCTTGTGGTGGAGGATCACTTGCTAGTGGTCTACAGCGTGGCCAGTGGAATCCGCCGGAAATCGAATATTCACGTGGAAGACTTCGAACACGTTTTTCTGCGCTGAAACTTACTCCAGCCTCGAGTTCCTACGGGATTGCATTCATTGACTTGCCGGAGCTTGCCAACGTAGGATTTTTCCACGTGATCGGGCGGACGATTTCGCACTACCTTATTATCGAGAAAATTGGCGGCGGCGGGATGGGTGTGGTTTACAAAGCGCAAGACCCGCGCCTGCATCGCTTTGTTGCGCTCAAGTTCCTGCCCGATAAAGTTGCCCGCGACCCGCATGCGCTGGCGCGTTTTGAACGCGAGGCGCAAGCAGCATCCGCGCTCAACCATCCAAATATTTGTACGATTTACGACATCGGCGAGCAGGACGGCCAGTCCTTCATTGCCATGGAGTTTCTCGAAGGGCTGCCGCTGAAACACCGTATTGCGGGCCGTCCGCTGGACATAAGAACTTTATTGTCCGTTGGCATCGAGATAGCCGACGCTCTGGACGCCGCCCACAACCACGGCATCATTCATCGCGATATCAATCCGGTAAATATTTTTGTCACCAAGCGGGGACACGCCAAAATCCTCGACTTCGGGCTGGCCAAGCTGACCGAGGGCGATGAGGCCGTGCTCAGTGGAAACACCTTCGGAGAAGTCACGCAATCGCCCGATGATCCGGCGCGTCCAGGGTTTGCGCTGGGCACCATTCCTTATATGTCGCCAGAGCAGGCTTTGGGCCGGCCCCTCGATTCCCGTACAGATCTTTTTTCTTTCGGTGTTGTTCTTTATGAGATGGCGACCGGAGTTCTGCCTTTCACGGGACAGACCACAGCTGCATTTTTCGATTCTCTGATTCACCGTGCGCCGGAATGGCCTTTGCGCTTCGCTTCTTCCATTCCAGCCGAACTGGAACGCATCATAAGGAAAGCTCTGGAGAAAGATCCGGGGCACCGCTATCAGAGCGCGGCGGAGATGCGCGCGGACTTACAGAGACTGCGCCGCGAGATCGAATCCGGACAAGCCTTGACTGCCGCGCCGACCCCGCAGCCTATCCCCGATTCGAAGGACAGAATCCGCGCTCTGTTTGCCACGGCCCACACCGTTGCCGCTGCCGAACCTAAGGCGAGGGTCGGATTGTGGCTGCTCGTGGGGGGCGTAGCGATCTTGGTGGTGCTGGTGGCGGCAATTGTTTTCACGAGATCTCCGGAATCTCCGCCTGCCGTCGTCTCATCGTTGCAGATCACGAGTGATGGAACATCCAAGCGATCCTTAGTGACGGACGGAAACCGGCTGTATTTTTCCGAGCACCTGAACGGTCACTCGGTGTTGATGCAGGTTTCCACTTCGGGTGGTGAAACCGCGCCCGTACCGATTTCGCTGGCCAGCGCCGATGTTTATGATTTTTTTCCCGGCAGTTCTGAATTGCTGGTGAAGGGCTCGGCGGAAGGCTCGGAGACGGAGTGGCCGCTTTGGATCCTGCCGTTGCCCGGCGGTTCTCTTCGCCCGGTGGGAAACATCCTCGCCCATGCGGCCGCTTGGGCGCCCGGGGGACAACGCATTGTGTACGCGGCTAAATCCAGCTTGTACATTTGCAATGCGGACGGAAGCGATTCGCATGAACTCGTCACGGTACCGGGAGTGGCATTCGCGCCGCGCTTTTCTCCCGACGGGCGCCGCTTGCGCTTCACCATTCGGGATACGAACCAGCGCACTTCTTCCTTGTGGGAGATGTCGCCTGATGGCCAAAATTTGCATCCGGTCTTGCCCGATTGGAACCATCCGGCACAAGAGTTCGGGGGAACCTGGACTCCGGACGGAGAATACTTCCTTTTCGAATCGACGCGCGATCACGCGCAGAACATTTGGGCCATTCACGAGGGCACTGCGTGGTTGCGGAATCTGTTTCGCTCAGCGGCAGTGGAACCCACGCAACTCACAGTGGGACCGCTTATTTTCAGCAATCCCACGCCCAGTCCCGATGGGAAAAAGCTTTTCGTCATCGGCCAGCAGCGCCGGTTCGATCTGGTGAGGCTGGACGGCAAGTCGCAACAATTCTCCATTGAGTTTCCGGGAGTTTCCGCGGGCGAAGCGGATATCACGCGCAATGGAGAGTGGGTGACGTATGTCTCGCATCCTGAACTTACGCTGTGGCGCAGCAAGCCGGACGGAAGTTCGCGAACGCAACTTACCTATGCGCCCATGCAGGTTCACGCGCCGCGCTGGTCGCCCGACGGAAGCCAGATTGCGTTCATGGCGTCGCGTCCCGGAAGACCCTGGCGGATTTTTGTGATCCCCTCCGACGGTGGCACGCCGCACGAGGTGACCAGCGGAGAGCACAACCAGGGCGATCCCACCTGGACCCCCGACGGAAATTCCATTGTGTTCGCCGGTATCCAATGGCTGGAGTACAAAACCAATGCCGGACCCAATATCCATATCGCCGACCTGCAAACTTCTCAAGTATCGGATGTGCCCGGTTCGGAAAACCTTTTCAGCCCGCGCTGTTCGCAGGACGGACGCTACATCGCGGCACTCTCCGCGGATTCGACCAAGCTTATGCTCTATAACGTGCAAGAGAAGATATGGTCTCAGCTTGCTGAATCGCGCTTTGGCTTCGAAAACTGGTCGCACGATGGAAAGCATTTATATGCCGAGGATTATTCCGACAGCAAAGACGACATGGTGCGGGTGAACGTGGCCGATGGCAAGGTGGAACGCCTGCTCAGCCTGAAGGAAATTCCGCGCGGGTTCGATCCGTGGGAGTTCTGGGTCGGCTTGGCACCGGATGACTCGCCGCTACTGATGCGGGATAAGAGCACGCAGGAGATTTACAGTCTGGATGTGCGGTTCCCCTAGCTTGAACGATCCGTAAGAAGCCAAACCGATCTCGCAAGAGTTCCAGGACAATTATGCGGTCTCGCTCAGCCGCTTGCGCTGACCCGCACGATAGATTACCCATCCAGCTAAATTCCCGCCGAGCACAACTGCCGCGATCTTCACCGAATATCCCCATGAACTCTCCACATCGACAATAGGAAAGATCGATAGCACGACGTAGAGCAGCGTCATCAGAAATCCCGAGACCGCAGCTACTCGCAGCCAGAGTCGCGGACGAAGCCCACGATCCTTTGGCGATAGGAACGGAATGGCGAACAGCGCGAGATAGGCTATGGCGTAAAACGTAAAGCCCCAGGTCAGCAAAAGTTCGTAGGCTTCCTGCGGACCGACTCCGATCAGGGCCACCACGCTGCCCGCTGAAGTTACGCCTCCCAGAACCAGGATCGAGTTGACGGGGGTTTTGTACTTGGTGTGCAGGCGGGTGAACCAGTTGGGCAGCAAGTGGTCCCAGCCCGCGACCATAGGAAGGCGCGCACTGGCGCTGAAGTACACGCTGAACGAAGTTGGGTAGTTCACGAAGAGCAAGACAATCGCCAGTGGGACCACGAAGCCGGCGAAGCCGAAGGCGCGCGACCCCAGGTGCAGAGCCTGCGGGATGGGGCCCACGACGTCCACGGCCTCGGGCGAAACGAAGGCCAGGATTGAACTCGTGGCGAATATGTAAATCAGTGCGATGAAAGGCGCGGTGATGAGTATGGAGCGAGTAAGATTTCGCGCCGGATTGCGGCACTCTCCCGCAAATATCGCGACGTACTCGAAGCCGCTGAGTGCGCCAAACATCATTTTGGCGAAAACGCTGAGGCTGAAAAGCGTGAGGGGCGGCATCGCCAGCCGAAGCGGATGATACGCAGACAGCGTTCCGTGCCAGCGATTCAATAGAGGAGTGACGATAAGTATCGCGAGAGTGACTAGTGTGGCGATACTGCCTGCATTGCTCAGCCACTTGCCGACGCGCAGGCCGAGAGCTGCCATTAACATCATGGCTAGAACCAGGGCAAACGAGACTGCCAGGATCAGCCCTCTGCTGGAGGCGATCCACGCGGCGGTCGGGCCGAGGGCGTAGGCCACAAAAGTCGTGGTCACCAAACCGATCACGGCCACGTACAAGATCACGAAGAGCCACAGATTCCACGCCACCAGGAACCCGACCTGATCGCCAAACGCCAGCCGCGCCCATTCATAGAGGCCTCCTTCGAGCGGCATTAGACGATTGAGGTGCGCAACCACCAGGGCCAAAGGGATGAAAAACAGAACGAAGGCAACCAGCCAGAAAACCACGTGGGCGGAACCGGCCTTGGCGGCGGTGCCGAAGAAATCCAGCACGATGACGAGCAAGACCTGCGCCATGACCAGGTCAAACAGCCCAAGCTCCTTGCGCAGTTCGGCGCTACGGGCCTGAACCTTTGCCCCAGCCGCACTTAACTCATTGGAGTCTTCAGCGGTCAATTTCCTGGCCCGGCCATGTTGATTTGAGCAAGTTCTGAGAGTCGAAGCTGAGGAAGCATTAGAACATAAAGACAATGAGTCGGAGTGCCTGCGCGGATGGGGGACGCTGCAAGTCGCGGTTTGCGGCGGCGGGTCCGCGAAGGAGTTCGAGCGGGAAAAGGCAAAGCAGGCGAGCTTGTCGAGTGCTCGCCTGCCGCTGCAGATTCACCGAATCGAAGGTCTAATGCCGGTCGCCGTGGCTATGGCGCCAGGTCCAGTATTCCTTTTGTTCTCCCGGAGGAATACTGCGGAAGTCTCTGTGCTCGTCGCGGTGGTTCTCGCGAGCCCATTGGTGGTAGTAGACGACTTCGTCATTATTCCAGACGTGGTAGTCGCTGTAGTAGGGGTCATAGACCCGGTAATGGTGCGCGCAAGCAGTGGTTCCTATTACAGACGCGGTCAGCGCGCCCGCTAGGAACAAAGAACTCAGAAATCTCGACGGTTTATCCATTCGTGACGCCTCCTCTAACTATCGATACCATACCCATGGAACCGATCTGAATTCGTTGCTGCCGTAGCCCGCCGGGTTGCTCAGACTCACGTCTCGATCTGCTCGGTTCCCCAAGAGCATTACAAAATCCGGCTATGCTAAATTGAAACCCGAAATCCACCCGAGAGTTTCTGACCGCCGGAATCTTATCGAGAGGCGAGTCAGATATGCAGAAAACTGCACGCGTCCTGCGGAACCAGTTCTAGCTCCCACCCGCGAAACCGTTCATATACAAGGAAATAGTCGTCTTTCCGGCTGGTGGGGAGGATGTGCCCTGAAATGTCCCGAGTTGTCCCGTCTTGTCCCTTGCTTGTGTTATCTAGTTCGCTTATCAAGCTAACGTGGAGTCGAAGTTCGTACTTCGCACGCCCCGGCGTGACGGTAATAGTTGGGGCGTCTTAGATGTTCAAACGGTTTGGGGGAAGTTGAAGGTTGGTTCTGGGGCTATCAGGCAGGGCGGAATCGCGGGGCAAGATCGGTTGCAAGATTTTTCATCTTGACAATTTTTTTGTCTTGGCTAAGATTCGTGTGCCCTCTCTACGAGCCCGTCCGGGTTGGTACAGTTGTTCGTATGTTTTAAGCCTAGGGAATCAATACAACGCCAAGATTGGCTGTCGTTTCAAACTGAATCTGTTTCTATGGAGCACCTAATGCGCCCAGTGTCCTCTCGTGCAGTTACTCTGTCGATTTCCGCCCTTTACCTCCTCACCGCGCTTTTCGGCCTTAACGGCCTAGCCTCGGCGCAAGCCGCTGGATCCAAGCACAAGCTCTTAACGAGAACACTGCCGAGCCAGCAATCTCTGGCAACCTCGGCAACACAAGGGCGCAAAGCGGCGCGGCAAGCTCTACCCCCAGGAACCACCGACACCTGGACGGGCGGAGGCGGTTCCGGTAACACGGACTGGAGCGACGCGGCCAATTGGAATAATGGCGCCATCACTAGCGGTGAGAACATCGCTATCAGCACCGCCTCGGCGCCCACGACTATCGGTAATAGCGAGGACTTTACCATCGGCACACTCACGCTGGGCAATGCAGGCGACTCGGCGACGATCGAGAACAACTCCACAGTGTTCGTGGGCGGCAACATCAGCAACGCCGGCACCATTACTTTTAACGCATCCGGTAATACGACAGGGCTGAATATCGAAAACAATCTGACCCTGAGCGGCAGTGGAACCATTAACCTGACCAGCAGCAACGGGCAATATACCGGAAACCTTTATGGTACCAGCGGCTCCGTTCTTACCACTTCTTCGAATATCACCGGCGGGGGCACGGTTGGCAACGGGCAATTGAACTTCGTCAATTCGGGGACAATGAACGCCAACATCAGCGGCCAGACCCTACTGGTCAATCCCGACACTTGCGCCACTTGCACGAATACCAACACGGGCACGCTCGAAGCTACGGGCAGCGGAACGCTCACTCTCTCTAATGGAACCTGGACGCAGAGCGGAGCAGGGAAGATTACTGCGGCGGCGAGTTCCACCGTGAATCTGCAGAACAATGTAAGCATCACAGGCGGGACCCTGTCGACCACGGGAAGCGGTGTGATTAACAACGTGGCCAGCACCGATATATTCCTGACCAACGTCACCAACACCGGCAACTTCACGGTACAGAACAACGGCGCCACGGAAATCAACGGAACACTCACCAACACGGGAACCATCACGCTGGACGCGGGTGGCAATACGACCGAACTTTATTTGACCGGAAATACTACGTTGTCCGGCAGCGGCTCGGTCGTCTTGACTAGCACCAACAACCAATGGACAGGTTACATTAACGGGGTTTCGGGTACTGTCCTGACGAACCAGTCGAACATCACTGGCTGGGGCACTATCGGTAACGGCGCGATTGCAGTCGTTAATGCTTCGAACGGCGTCATCAACTCGAATGTAAGCGGCGGCAACATTGAGCTGAATCCCTACACGTCCAGCACCTCCACCAACGCCGGCCTTATGGAAGCGACTAACGGCGGCACTTTGACGATGAGCAACGGCACGTGGACCAATACCGGAACCATCTCAGCTGCGGCCGGTTCTTCCGTCGTCTTGACCAGCAATGTAGGCATCACCGGGGGAACGCTTGAGTCTGCCGGTACCGGCGCTGTCATCAACGCGGCCAACAACAACGTGTTCCTGACCGGGCTCACCCTTGCGGGCACCTACAACATTCAAAACAACGCCGCGACTGAAATCAATGGAACGATTACGAACAATGGCGTAATCAATCTGCAAGGCGGCGGTAACACCACCGAGCTGTATGTGACGACCGCAGGCACGGGCACCGCAACTTTGACCGGATCTGGGTCCATCGTGTTAGGCACGGGCGGGGGGAATCAAATCAGTGGCGCAGGCGGGACAGCGCTCGTCCTCGATCAAAACGTCTCCGGAGTGGGCAACGTCGGAGCGGGCGCTCTGACTCTGACCAACAATTCCACGATTAACGCCAACATCAGTCCGACGGTATCGACTACAGCCCTCACCGTTCAGGCAGGCGCGGGCGGCATGCTGAACAACGGAACGTTGGAAGCGACGAACGGCGGCAATCTCACGCTGCTCGGCAGCACGATCACGAACGGAACCCACGGCGTCATCGAAGCGGTGGGGTCCGATAGCAGCAATAACGCCTCTAACGTAGTGCTCACCAGTAACGTGACGGTTTCCGGCGGAAAGTTCTCCACGACGGGTGCCGGAGCCATCGTTGTGGCCGCCAACAATACCGCAAACCTAACGAATATCACCAACACCGGCACGATGAACGTGCAGAACAATGGCCAGATCGACTCGACTGGCACCATCACAAATAACGGTACGATCACCTTGCAAGCTACTGGCAACCAGACGTACTTTTACGCCCCCAATGCGACCGTATTGACCGGCACGGGCTCACTTGTATTGACCAGCAGCAACGGACAGTACACCGGCAACGTTGACTCCGCCGGCGGCCTTACCAACGACGAAACCATCGCGGGTGCGGGCCTCATCGACAGCGGCACGTTCACAAACAATGGGACCATCAACGCGAATGTGAGCGGCCAAAATCTGACGTTGCAGTCATTTACGGCCGCAACCAACACCAAGACGATGGAGGCTTCGGGAGGCGGCACCCTGGTGCTTAATGGCTCCAGCTGGAATAACGCGGGCGGTACGATCACGGCCCAGACCGGTTCCTCCGTTGATTTGACCGGCGGCGTAGCTATTACCGGCGGAACTCTGAGTTCGGCAGGAACGGGGCAAGTGTATGTCGCTGCCAATAATGTTGCCAATCTCACCGGCCTGACCACCAGTGGTACTCTGAACGTCCAGAACAATGGGCAAATCGTTTCCTCCGGCACCATTACCAACAACGGAACGATCACCCTGCAGGCCACGGGCAACAATACGTATTTTTATGCCCCGACCGCGACGGTGCTGACGGGTACGGGTTCGCTTGTGTTGACCAGCAGCAACAACCAGTACACCGGCAACGTTGACTCTGCCGGCGGGCTCACCAACGACGAAACCATTGCGGGTGCGGGCCTCATCAACAGCGGCACCTTCACAAACAACGGAACGGTCAACGCCAACATCAGTGCCCAGAACTTGCAGTTGCAATCGTTTACGGCCGCCACCAACACCAAGACGATGGAAGCCACCAACGGCGGCAGCATGACGCTCAACGGTTCCAGTTGGACGAACACGAATGGGACCATCGAAGCCCAGGCTGGCTCCGCGGTTAACCTTACGGGTAGCGTTTCCATCACCGGCGGCACGCTGACGACTGTCGGCACGGGCGTAATCAATGCCCTAGCCAACAACTTTGTCTACCTTACCACCCTAACCAACAGCGGAACGCTGAACGTCCAAAACAACGCCCAACTGAATTTCACCGGAGCCATGACCAACAACGGCACGGTGAACATCCAGAGTACCGGCAACAGCACCTACTTGATCATCAACGGTTCGGTTACTCTCAACGGTACCGGGACCATTGATATGACGAGCAGCAATGGACAGTACGTGAACCTGATCTACGGCGCGGGCACGGCTCCAATTCTCATCAGCCACAACACCATCGAGGGAGCTGGGAACCTTGGCTCCAGCAACATGGGATTCACCAACGACGGCACGGTTGATGCCAACATCACGGGCCAGACCATCGCCATCAACGTGAACAGTTCGGGCTTTACAAACTACAACGGCACCACCGATACACTGACCGGCGGCACCTATATCGCCAACGGCGGTAACATTACTTTCGCCTCGGGCGGCACTACCGGCATTACCACCTTGTCGGCCAGCGTAACCGAAGAAAACGGTGGGCAGATCCTCGACACCAGTAATAGCAATGCTAACGCCCTCGCCAAACTGACCAGCATCACATCCACCGGCAGCTTGACCACCGACGTGAACTTTGTCGATGCTGGCAGCTTCAGCAACGCGGGATCGTTGACCATTCTCGGCGGCACCAGCTTCAAGGTGGGTTCGCTAACGCAGATCAGCGGTGGATCGCTGACGGCCGGATCTTACGTTCTGGATGCCAACCTGAATCTGACGGGAGCAAATCAGACGATTACCACAAACGCCACTAACCTTACTCTGGCCGGCGGCACGATCGAAAACGCCAACAGCACGAATGCTTTGGCTGGATTGGCAACCAACAGCGGCAAGCTGACCATCGGTGGTTCCAGCAATAGCGTCTCGACCACTGCGGGCATCTTCAGCAATACCGGAACCCTGACCATCAACCCCAGTGACAGCTTTTCTGCTGGCAATCTGGCGCAAATCACCGGGACCACGCTGTCGGCTGGCACTTATGTACTGGGTGGCAACCTCGATCTGACGACCACTGGTATCAGCGTCACGACGAACTCGGCTACCTTGACGCTCGAGGGTGGCACGATTAAATCCGGCACGGCGAATGCGCTAGCTGCCTTGGCTGCCAACACCAAGAGCCTCACGATTGCCGGCTCCGGCAATAACGTCTCCACGACTGCCACCAGTTTTAGCAACACCGGCACGCTGACCATCAATTCTGGTGACAGTTTTACCGCCACGGCGCTGACGCAGCTCAACGGCGCTAACAACAATAAGACACTCGCCGGCGGCACCTACATCCTGGCTGGCAATCTTGACCTGACAACCAGCGGCCTGACGATTACCAAGAATGCCGCGACTTTGACTCTCGAGGGTGGCACGATTGAATCTGGCTCCTCGAACGCCCTCAGCGCCCTCGCGACCAACACCGGGCACCTTACGATCGCCGGCACGAGCACGCTAGTCGCTACCACTGCGGCCAGCTTTAGCAACACAGGCTCACTCACCATCGACGCCGGGGACACCTTCTCTGCACCGGCTCTTACTCAGATCAGCGGCACGACTCTTTCCGGCGGAACGTTTGTTCTGGCCGGCAACCTGGATCTGACCGCGGCGGCCAACATCACCACGAACTCGTCCGTGTTGACGCTTGAAGGCGGTACAATCCAGACCGGCACGACTAACGATCTGGCCAACCTGAGCAGCAATACCGACGTCTTGACGCTGGCGGACAAAGCCAACTTCTCCACCGTTGGCAGCTTCACAAACTCGGGAGCGATGACGATTAACAGCGGCAGCAAATTCACCGTATCGACCGGCACACTGACCAACCTGAGCGCCGGTACCTTGGCCAGCGGGACTTACACCATCGGCGGCGCGCTCCAGCTTCAGGCGGCTAACGGTGGCATCACTACCAACGCGGCGAACCTGACCTTGACCGGAACCGCGTTCAGCATCAAGGACGGCACCAGCAACGCCCTGGCCGGATTCGATACGAACTCCGGTACGTTTACGCTAGCCGCCGATGCCAGCCTCACAACGGCCACTACGGCGAACTTCAGCAACTCCGGAACGGTAGATGTTGGAGTGGGAAGCACCCTGACTGTGGGCGGAACGAACCACAACTACAATCAGACGGCGGGCACGACCACCGTTGATGGAACCCTGACTGCCACCAACATCACGGCCACCGGCGGATCGATCTTCGGGGCGGGTTCGCTGAAAGGCAACACCACAGTCGGCAATGTAACCGGGGCAGCGGTCACGCTGAACGTGGGCGACAGCGGCAAGGCGGGCTTGCTGGCCATTACCGGAACTTATACTCAGTTGGCGACAGGAACCATGAATGTATCCATCGGCGGCCTGACCACGGGTACCTACAGCGCGCTGAGCGTCAGTGGCAATACCAGCCTGGGCGGCACGCTGACCGCGGCGATCGTCAACGGCCTGGTGCTGACCGCTTCCAACATCGGCGACACGTTCACGATTCTAACCACCACCGGAACGCTGACGGGTTCATTCACCAACGGAACCGTAACCTCCGGCACCGACGTATTTACCGTTTCCTACACTGGCAACAGCGTGGTACTCACCCTGACTTCTGTGACCGGACCGGGCTCGAAGAACCAGCCCGCTTCGTCGCAGGCCATCGTTGCCACGACCACCCTCGCGAGCAAGAGCAAGGCACCCGTGCTAACCAGCACCGCTCGCCTTGTGGGAACCAGCAAACTCGCCAAGCCAATCATCTCCAAGCCAATCATGGTTGCGGGATTGGGACATTCCAACGCGATCGCGGCGGGAGGCTCTGTCCTGCGCATTTGGGACCACGTTCCGGTGGTCGGGACCATGGCGAAGCCGGTAGCCGTGTCGAAGATCGCAACCGAAGTGAACTCGCCCGCACTGCACAACAACGTGGCGGTCTCGACTGGCTGGATGGGCGGCAGCCACGCCATCGGCACGCCATCGCCATCGACGCTGGGCTGGATGGAAACCTCCAGCAATCGCCGCGTACCAGTCAAGGTAATGCCTCCCTCTCTGCCTCGAATTGCGCGGTGATAAGATCGGGGCGAGAAGTGACTCTATTGCTATAGCGAGGGGATTATTTTGAAGACGCGGATCGTGTGGGTTGCAACTCTGATTGTGTTGGCTGGATTGACCGCTTGTGAGCGAACTGGGAGCCGCAAAGGACCGGAGATTACCACTCCGTACGCGGCTGTCCTACTCGATAACGGCCAGCTCTATTACGGCAAACTAACCAACGCCGGATCTGACTTTCCTGAACTGACTGACGTGTATTACATTCAAAGCGGAGTCAACCAGGAAACGAAGGCCGTCACCAGCGTTCTAGTGCGCCGGGGCAATGAGTGGCACGGTCCGGATCGCATGTTCCTGAACCAGCATCATGTGGTCTTGATTGAGCCCGTGGGAACGAGCTCCAAAGTCGCTCAATTGATCGAAGCCGACAAGCAAGGGAAACACTAGAAGCTGTTGTTGTTCGAGAAGTCCGGCAAACAAGCGGGCCCAGCGTTTGTATCGATCCAAGGTAGGCACGGCTTTTATGGCCGTGCCTTTTCATCGTGCTCGAGAATTCAGGCTTTAGTTCGCACCATGCGGTCGTTCCCCAAGCGGCGTTTCGCCAAGCGGCGTTTCGCTTATAATTCTCGGTTAATATCGGAACGTTCGCTTCGTTCGTCCGGTCCCTGTCGCTGGGAACAAATGACTCAATCCCGCTTTTTGCTAGCGCGCAAGTTTATTGTTTTGCTTCTGATCGCCGGGGCTTTCAGTTTGCTGCCCGCTTGCCGCAGTACCGGCCGCGCGCGGGAGCACGTCGAGAAGGGAAACCAATATTTCGCGGAGAAACAATTCGCCTCGGCCCAGGATGAATATCGTCAGGCCATCCAGATCAATCCTGATTTTGCCGATGCTTACTACCGCTTGGGCCTTCAGCAGATTCAGCAGGAGTATCCCACCGCGGCACGCCAGTCTCTCGCACACGCGGTAGAACTCGATCCGCGAAACCTCGACGCACGCTTGCACCTCGGCGATCTGCTGATTTCGTCGACTCAATATGCCGAGGCGCACCAGCAGGCTGATGCCGTGCTCCAGCAGGACAGTAAGAATGCCGGGGCCCACCGTTTGCTTGGCCAGGTGTCGCTTCACCAGCGGCAATACATCGCGGCCGAGAACGAGTTCAACCAAGCCCTTGCTCTCAATCCCCGCGACCCTCAAACGTATGAGGATTTAGGCCTTGCCCAATTGCTGGATGCGGAGTACGGCGCAGCGGGAAAAAGCTTCCAGGCTGCAGTCGATATCAAACCGGACGACCCACAGACTTTCATCAATCTGGCGAGTTTTTATAAAGGCCAGAATGCTCCCGACCGGGCCGAGCAAACTCTGCAGCAGGGAATCGCCAGGGATCCAAGAGCGGTGGAATTGCCGATGGCGTTGGCTGCGCTCTATACGGAGCGCAATCGCCAGCCTGAGGCGAAACGGTTGCTGGATCAGGTGGAAGCCGGCGATACGAATTATCCTGACGGGCGTCGCGCCGTCGCGGATTTCTATTTGAGCAATGGCGATGCGTCCGCAGCGCTTGACCGTTTTCGTGCCCTAGTGAGCAAGAATGATAACGACCAGGCGGCCGCAAGAAAGGTCGCGGAATGTTATTTGCAATTGGGTCGATGGCAGGATGCCGGCCAATGGATCGACCAGCGAGATAAAGATCACCGCGATACAGCTTTCCGGCTGCTGCGCGCACGCAGTGATCTCGGCGCCTTTCGCCTGCGGGAGGCGATCGCCGAGCTCGAAAATCTGATCAGAGACTCTCCCGATCTGCCCGCGGTGTATTTTTATCTGGCGCAAGTCTATTCCGCGCAGGAACAACCAGCGCAGGCGCAGCAGGCGCTCGGCGATGCCATCCGCGTTCAGCCCGGATATTTGCCCGCGCTGCTCGGGCTTGGCGACATTAGCTTGAAGCAAAATAACGCCAATCTCGCGCTCGCCTATGCCAGCCAGGTAATTGCGACCAGCTTTTGGGTAGCCGATGCTCACGTTCTTGCGGGAAGTTCCTACCTGTTGTTGGGCGACTTGAATCAGGCGCAACGGGCATTCGAACTTGCGGCTGGGTTAAACCCGCGCAATCCCGCGCCGCCAGAACGTCTGGGTCGAGTCTTCAGCATGAAAGGTGACTACGCGGGCGCGGAGAAGGCCTACGAGAGCTCACTGGCGATTACTCCCGATTACGCTCTGGCCCTGAGCGGCCTGGCCGAGGTCCTGGCCAAAGAAGGGAAGACCAAACAGGCAGGCCTGCGCATGGATCGCCAAATCTCCGCCCAGCCGAAGGCCTTCCAACTGTATGTCGCTAAGGGGGAATTCTGCATCGCGCAGAAAGACTGGACCTGCGCCGAGCATAACTATCAGCAAACCATCGCGCTGAATCCTTATTATGTCAATGGATATCTTGCCCTGGCGCATGTCTATGCCGCCACCAATCGGCCTCAGGGCATGATTCAGGAGTACGAAGCGGCGCGCAGCAAGTTCCCAGAATATCTTCCCACTTATATTCTGCTCGCGCAGGTGTATGAGTATGTCGGGAACATCGACCGCGCGCGCCAAACCTATCAGGATGCGCTTAGAGTCGATCCCAATTCCTATCAGTCGTTAAGCAACCTCGCCCGGCTTTACGCCGATCATGGCGGATCTCTCAGCGACGCGCTCAACCTGGCACAGAAGGCGAAAGCGCAACAGCCGGATGATCCCGCCGTCAACGATACACTGGGCTGGGTCTACTATAGACAGGGGCTGTTCAATTCGGCTGTTCCGGCGCTCGAAGCCGCGGTCGCGAAAAATCCGCAAGTCGCAAAATTCCAATTTCACCTCGGTATGGCTTATCTGGCAGCGGGGCGGCCGGCACAAGCTCATACCAGCTTGCAGACCGCACTGCAAGCGGGTCTAAGCCCCGATGACGCGCACTCGGCGCAGGAAGCGCTGCAGAAATCGGGTTCGTAGCCCGAGCTACGGTCCTTTGTGGGTTAGAATCAAGATACGCACAGTTATTAGAGTGTTCGATGAAGGAGCGCGATCAATGTATCCCGAAATCATGGTTATCCCGATGCGCCAGGAATTAACACGGCTGGGCATCGAAGAACTACGCACCGGTGAAGCTGTCGATCAAGCCCTCAAAGCGCAGTCCGGCACGGCTTTGGTGGTTGTGAATTCCATCTGCGGCTGCGCCGCCGGACGCATGCGCCCCGCGGTCCGCATGGCTTTGGAGAAGGCCGCGCATCCCGATCAGGCGTTCACTGTGTTCGCCGGACAAGACGCCGAGGCGACCGAACGCGCTCGCGGTTATTTCACTGGACAACCGCCCTCTTCGCCTGCGATTGCGATTCTGCGCGACGGGCAACTGGTCTACATGATGCCCCGCCGTGACATCGAATCCCGCGAAGCTCCGGCGATCGCCGCCGACCTGAGAGCCGCGCTAGACAAGTTCTGCGGTAAGCCCGCAGCTGTGTAGACTCTTCAGCACGCCTCGGGGCGGAAGCTCCTGAGGAACTTGCTATCGTCGATTACGTAGCGAGCACTCCCTACTTTGTTTTCGGTCCAGTAACCATGAACGCCTTCACCGCAATTCCATTCGGCTGAAGGCCTACGGGAATCATGGTCAGCAGCGAATACTCCGTGGGCTCCAACTTTCGCGCTGTGCGCTTCTGAATGACCGTCACGTCGCCGGCTTGCGTATCGAGCACCAGCAGGTAGCGTTGATCTTGCGACAGCGCCAATCCGTCGGGATGACTGCCCACGGGCATGGTGGCGATGCGCCTGCCCAGCTCGATGTCATAGACCGCCACACTATCAGAGCCAAAATTACTGACATATAGCCGCGAGTTATCGAGCGTAACCAGGCCGCGGGCGGGATGTTGCCCGATGAGCACGCTGCTGCCTACCTCATCGTTCGCTGTCTCGATAATCGAAATACTGTCAGAGTCGAAATCGCAAACCATCATCTCGCCGCCATCCGGTTTCAGCGCGAGACTGACCGGAGTCCGTCCCACATCGAGTAGCGCCAGCACCCGATCGCCCGTAGGTTGACCGTTCCTGTTCCCAGCCAATGCAATCGACGCGACCTGCGATGAGCCGGAACATGCCACAAAGGCTTTGCTCGAATCGGGCAGAATGGCGATATCTTCCGGGTGCTGACACACCGGCAATGTCGCCCGCACGCGCAACAGCTTGGGATCGACCAGGGAGACTGTGTCATCGTCGCGATTCGATACTACGACAGTCGCGCCATCGGGAGAAACCCGCGCTATTCCGGGCGCAGAGCCGACCCGCACATTGCCCAGCACGGCACGCTTCTCCAGATCGATGACCGAGACATTCGCCGAGCCTGAGTTCGCCACATAAGCGCGTTTGCCATCTTCCGCTACGTCGATAAAATATGGCCGCCCGTGAACTCCGATCGTGGCCACCACGGAATTCCTCTCTGCGTCAATCACGCTGACGTTGTTCGATCCCGAGTTTACAACGTAGATTTCATTTTTCTGGCGGTTGGCGGCGATTCCGGTCGGAGAGATGCCCACGGCGATGGTTTTCGCGAGCTCGAAAGTTCTCAGATCGATCACGCTGACGGTATTGCTCTTGCCGTTGCTTATGTAGGCATATTCGCGGTACGCGGGACCATAATCCGGCAGAGGCTGCTCGCGGAAATACCACCACCCGGCCGCGCCCAGCAGCGGAAGCAGAACAATGATGAAAAGGAGTTTTCGCAAGATAGAGGCTGCTTCCCAGGAAAGATCTGGAAGCCATAAGATTACCAGAGCGCTCTGTTCCGAAAGCTTTAACTAACGTGCCATTAGCGCCGGCCGCGCCGGCATTTCTCCCGCGGCCTGATTCGACCGTTCTTGCAATGCACCGGTCACTGCGGCCAGATTTTCGTTCGAAACTCGAATGTCTCCATCAAATCGTGCGATCAATCGGCCCGATCCCGTACCCTGGAACTGTGCCTTCCCGAGCGTCGCATAGCTCCGCGCTTCGGTCGGGAGAGCCGTCTTGAAGTCTCCGCCCTGGCGCAATGCGGAAAGAACTAATTCCGAGATCTTATCGCGCAGCGCTTCGCCGACAACTCCCGTGCGCAGTAATTCACCGACTAATCCTTCCGCATCCACCCGGGCAATCTCCGCCCGCAATTGCAATGTACCGCCCTCCGCGACCGCCGGTGTCAGCTTCACTGTGATCGTACCGTTGCCTTCCACGATTTCGTTCATGTTCTGCCGGCCGAACGTTGGGGCACAAGACCATCGCTCGTAATGCAATTGCACGGCTACCAAACCGCCTGCCGCCTGCGGCGTGAAATCCGCGGTCTGCACAGCAATCCGCTCCCCACATTGCTCGGCTTTGTCGAGTTGGGCTCGTAATACGTCAGTAATCGACTGCTGGAGGTCCGACATGTCGGCCGTCAACTTCACGGAGAAAGTGTTCTCACCGCCACCCGCTGGTACTGCCTTTGAAATCACGGCGGAAGTGGTTACGGCGACCGGATGGCCTCCCAAGTTTACTGTGTTCTTTACCGCGGGAAGATTGAAAGCAGTGTCCGAACCGACGTTGGCTGCAATGCTCATTTCCTCGCCCAGATCGGCTTGTGCGCGCTCGAAGCTGGTGAGTGCCCGCTCCAGATTCTGTGCGGAGTTGGCTACCTGCGTAGCGTTCGCATTCGCTTCCACTTCCTGATCCAGCGTCTTGGCCTGTTGCGCAAGCTCAGAGTCCGTTTTTCCCAGCCGCTTGGTAATTTCTTTCAGCCCGTTTTTTTGAGGCTCGGAGAATCCCTCGAGAAATCTCTTGTTCAATGTCCGCGCGACTTCGATTGCATCCTGGAAGCGCTTGTCGCGACTCGCGACCTCGGGCGCATTGTTGCCCTTACCCAGTTGCTCGGCCAGGGCTTGCAATTCCGCGCCGGCAGCGCTCGTGCTTTTTAGCATCGCCGCATAAGCGGCTTTCTGCTCGTTGCTGGCCTGCACCGCCATAATTTCGTGAAAGTCCTGCAAGTCATCCTTCGTGTCGACGCCGCTGGCATGGTTTCCCGAACTCAGGCCCCCGCCACCCGCAGCAGAACCGCCGATATGCCCGCCCCCGCCGCCGTGCTGGGCGAACGTGAGGCACGGAAACGCCAGCAGGGTCAAAGCCACGGCGATTGTCCTCAGTCTTGAACTGCTTTCTTGGAAACACATAAGCTCAGTCTCTCACTAAGTTACGCTAAACCCTAATCTCGGAATTAATGCCTTTGCTTGCAGCGTTTTCACTGGCTCTCGCAAGGCATTCCTATCGGCGCCCGCGCGGGTAATCTATTGCTTCTAGATTGACTCAGCCCAGGAAGAAACGCTATAGACTTTACAGTTCTTTGCATAGCCGGAAAGATCAATGGCTGCGGGCTGCCTGTGTTTAGAGCGTCTCACAACTTTGGTTCGATCAGCTTCAGCCCGCGTACCTGGGTAAAATGCCGTTGGTTGAAGGTCGCTACCGCGCTCCGGTGTTCCAAGGCGGTGGCAGCAACGATCAGATCGTAGAAGTCGATCATTTTGCCGGAAGACTCCAAAGCTGCCCAGATGCGCGCGTGTTCCAGCGCAGTCGCTTCGGTGTAGGGAAGGATCTTCACTAAACTCAGGATTTTGCGAATGTAGTCTTGTCGTTCGACCCTGTAGGCGCCCGACGCGCGCTCTACGCCGTGCCACAATTCAGCGACCGTAATCGCCGCAATTTGGATCTCCTCGTCCCTCTGCGAAGCCAGCCAACGATTGAGGTCGAAGGTTCCCCGTTCGCCGCGAATAATGACGTCGGTGTCCAGAATTATTGCCACTTGTCTATCGGAGCTTTGAGAATCTTTCGTCCTTTCTGCAAGTCCCGATGCCAGGCCTTCGCGTTCTCGGTAGATAACTTAACTTCGCGCAGCGCTTCCGCCAATTCTCTGCCTGTGCAGCTTTTGCTCTCATGGGGCACAATGCGGGCCATCGGCACTCCATTCTTGACCAGCACGAATGTCACGCCCTGATAGTGGGCGCGGTTCACGCAGTCGGCAAAGTTGCGGGCCGCCTCGGTGACCGAGATGGATTTTTCCTTCATAAAATCATATTATCAGGTTATACACAAGGAAGGAATATTTTCGGTAGTGGGTCAGTTCGAAATGCACAAGATTGACCCTCTTATGGCCGCCCCTCTAAGCTAGACAAATGGTGAACTGGCGTGTTCGTTTGATTCTCTTAGCGGCCATTTGGACGGCAACTGTAACCTGCCCCACGGCTTACGGCGAGACCTCTCTACACGCGAAAGGAAAATCATCGATGTCAGAAGAGACTACACTACGCGATTTGTTCGACCGATGGGAGCGGGTTTGGCATGAAGGCCAATACAACCTGATCCCCACTTGCGTCGGGCCGACCTACATACGGCATGACGAAGCTGGTGACCGAACGGTCACACGCGAAGCCTACGCAGCGGAGATTGCCAAGACGCGAGAGCAACGACCGCGCCTACGGTTCGCGGTGTACGATCACTCATTCGAGGGCGACCGCGCCTGGTTCCGCTTTACGCTGAAGTGGACTGATGCAAACACCGGCGAGACGCACACCCGGGCAGGCATGCAGGTTTACCGGATACAGGGTGGCAAGCTCGCCGAGACTTGGCTGCAACTCCAACCGCTAGGCTCAGCATGGACAGATACTGTGGCGCAGGAGCACTGGACCAGCCCACCGCCGATAAAATAACCCGATGCATCCTCAAACTGACCCAGTACCATATTTTCGGCCGAAAATGATAACGATAATCGCGCGCGCCTCCGCGAGCTATTTGCTAACTCCCACCGTCTCCCTCACTCCAATCTCCGGCACCGTCCTGCCGACCACGGCGGCAATCTGCCGCACCTGCTTCATCAATTCATCGAACTGATCGGGGAACAGCGACTGCGGACCATCCGACATGGCCTCGTCTGGCTTATTGTGCACTTCCACCATCAGTCCATCCGCGCCCACGGCCACAGCCGCACGCGACAGCGGTGTAACTTTATTTCGCTTGCCCGTTCCGTGGCTGGGATCGACAAAAATCGGCAGATGGCTCAACCTCTGCACCGCCGGAATGAGGCTCAGGTCGAGCGTGTTGCGGGTGTGGTCGGCAAAAGTACGCACCCCGCGCTCGCACAGGGCAACGTTGTAATTGCCTTCACTCAGAATGTATTCCGCGGCCATCAGGAATTCTTCCAGCGTCGCCGACATGCCCCGCTTCAACAGCACCGGCTTCTTCGCCCGTCCCGCGCGCTTCAGCAGCGAGAAATTCTGCATGTTCCGCGCCCCAATCTGGATCATGTCCGCATACTCTTCCACCAGATCGAGCGACTCGTTATCGATCGCCTCGGTAATAATCTTCATCCCAAATTGTTCGCGGATCTCGGCCATGATGCGCAGGCCTTCCTCGCCCAGTCCTTGAAACGAATAAGGAGAAGTCCGCGGTTTGTAAGCGCCGCCCCGAAAAAATTGCGCGCCCGCGCGATGTACCCGCTCGGCTACGGCAAACGCCTGCTCGCGGCTTTCGATCGCACAGGGTCCCGCCACAATCGCCAGCCCGCTCCCGCCAATAGTCGCCGCGGTCCCCGGAAAGCGGATGATCGTATTGTTTTCTTTAATATCGCGGCTGACCAGCTTGTAGGGCTTGGAGACTTTGATGACTTCCTGCACGCCGGCCATCTCTTCCAGCGTGCCCTGCTCCACTTCGCCCTTGTTGCCGGTGATGCCAATAGCAGTGCGTTGCGCACCCGGCATGGCATGGGCTCGATATCCCAGCTTCTCGATTTTTTCGCAAACGCTCCGCACCTGCTCTTCGGTGGCATGCGCCTTCATCACGACTAACATAGATTCCCTCTTAACGAACCATGCGGCCGAGCAGAGACTCGACTGGCATTTCCGCCCCAGGCACGAAGCTAGCTCATCAAGTCTACCGCTGCCGCCGCTGCACCGCAAACGCAGCAACCACCTCCAGTTACGCCTCTAAGAAACTTCGTCCCGCCTTATACTTTGCTGATGCCCCGCTCTATGGCCCGCGAACCGGACATCCTCGCACGTCCCGGACCTAAACGCCCGCCCCGCCTTACTTCTCGCCGCATCGGGATCCATACCTCAACGGCAGGAGGAATCCACAACGCCGCCGAGCGCGCCTACCGCCTGGGTTGTAACACCTTGCAAATTTTCTCCTCCAGCCCGCGCCAGTGGGCACCGTACGAACTCAGCCGTCCGTTATGTGACGAAATGCTTCGCCTGCGTGCCAAGTATGATCTCAAACCGCTCGCCATTCACACCAACTATCTGGTCAATCTGGCCAGCACGAATCCGCTATTTCTAAAAAAATCCATCGAAGCCTTCCGCGGGGAAGTGGAGCGCGCCTTGGCCGTTTGCGCCGACTATCTTGTCCTGCATCCCGGGTCGTTCCGCGGCTCTGATCGCGAAACGGGCTTATTACAAACCGCCGCCGCTATCGAGGCTGCCACACAGAATCTCGACCTGGCCCGATCGGGTCTGACGATCCTTATCGAAAACACCGCCGGTGCTGAATTCTCCCTGGGAGGCAGCTTCGAGCAAGTTGCCGAAATCATCGACCGCCTGCGCGGCGGCGTGCCCATCGCCGCCTGCATCGACACTTGCCACACCCACGTCGCGGGATACGACATCGTCACTGAAGCTGGCATTTACCAGACGCTTCAGCATCTTGACGCTACCATTGGCCTTAACAATGTGAAAGTCATCCACTGCAATGACGCCAAGGCGCCCTGCGGATCGAAGCTCGACCGCCATCAACAGATTGGAAAGGGAACCATCGGCCTCGAACCGTTCCGCATCCTGCTCAACGATCTTCGCCTGGCCCACGCCGCCTTCATCGCCGAAACTCCCATCGATAGGCTAGGCGATGACCGCCGAAACGTGGAGGCTCTGAAGCGGCTCGTGTTGTGACCCGGCGGTTACTGGCGTCACAAGCCGCGCCCAAGCCAGAGACGTCAAGTTCGCCTCTGTGCTATATTAAATTCACTATGTTTGGCAACCACGTCGAACTCGTCACTGGTCGCGAGCCCGCAATGCCGCTGCGACTGCCCCTCTCTCTGGCTCGTTGAGCCAGCCAATCGAGAATTTTCTACTTACTCCTGTAAAATCAATTTCTATCGACCATAGGTGCATATCTCTATGCCGCCGCAAGATAAAGTTGAAACTGCAACCGTGACTTCATCCGGGCGCGACCGCTCTCCTGAGCGCGACGAGCGCTACAACCCTCATCTCGTCGAAACCAAATGGTTCGAGCGCTGGCAAGCCGATCCCGAGCTTTACGCCGCCGAGGCAGCCGACTCCACAAAAAAGAAGTACTACGTCCTCGAAATGTTGCCCTATCCCTCGGGCGTGCTCCACATGGGGCACGTGCGCAATTATTCGATTGGCGACGCCCTCGCCCGTTATATGTGGATGAACGGTTACAACGTTCTTCATCCCATGGGCTGGGACTCCTTCGGCTTACCTGCGGAGAACGCGGCTATCCAGAACAACACACCGCCGCGCCAGTGGACGCTCGGCAACATCGCCAAAATGAAGGCGCAGATGAAGCGCCTCGGCTTCGCCTATGACTGGTCGCGCGAAGTCACTACATGCTTGCCCGATTACTACCGCTGGAATCAGTGGTTCTTCCTCAAGTTCTATGAGAAGGGTTTGGCCTATCGCAAGAAGAGCAAAGTCAACTGGTGCCCCAGGTGCGCTACGGTTCTTGCCAACGAACAAGTCCTCCCAAGCGGATGTTGCTGGCGCCACGAAGATACGCTCGTTGAGCAGCGAGAGCTCGAACAGTGGTTCTTGCGCATTACCAAGTACGCCGATGAATTGTTGCGCGATCTCGAAAAACTTAATGGCTGGCCGGAAAAAGTCCGCACCATGCAGCGCAACTGGATCGGCCGCAGCGAAGGTACGCTGGTCGATTTCAAGCTCGACTACTCTCAGCCGCATACCGGCTTTGGCCCGGCGGGTTCCACCATCACCGTCTTCACTACCCGTGTGGATACGATTTTCGGCGCGACTTCGGTGCAACTCGCGCCGCAACATCCCATCGTTACCGATCTCGCCGCTTCCAATCCGGATCTCCGCGCTAAAGTCGATCAACTCATCGCCGAGCAGCGCAAAGCCAAAGAAACCGGAGACATCGGCGAGATTGAAAAGCACGGCGTTGCCACGGGCCGCTATGCCATCAATCCCTTCAATGGCGAAAAAGTTCCGGTCTGGGTGGCCAACTACATCCTCATGGATTACGGCACCGGCGCGATCATGAGCGTTCCTGCCCATGACGATCGCGACTATGAGTTCGCGAAAAAATACAAGCTCGAAATCCGCCTTGTTGTTCTTCCTATTTCGAATGATCCGGAAGAAACCGTGACCGAGCCGCCGCTTCCTTACATCGGACACGACGGCATGTTGATCAACTCGGGCCCCTACAGCGGCATTGAATGCGCGGAGGCCATCAAGAAAATGTCCGCGCACGCCGAAGAAAAAGGCTTCGGCAAAGCGACCACGACTTACCGCTTGAAGGATTGGGGAATCTCGCGCCAGCGCTATTGGGGCACGCCCATCCCCATGCTCTATTGCGAAAAAGATGGCATAATTCCCGTGCCGGAAAAAGATTTGCCCGTCATTTTGCCGGAGAATGTCGATATTGCTAATGCCACGGGATCGCCGCTTGGCAGAGTGCCGGAGTTCGTTAACGCGACTTGCCCCAAGTGTGGCGGCCCGGCACGGCGCGAAACCGATACCATGGATACTTTCGTCGATTCGTCCTGGTATTTCTACCGTTACACCGACGCGCACAACGGCCATGCTCCGTTCGACTCAAAGGCTGCGCAGTATTGGTTTCCCATCGACCAATACATTGGCGGCATCGAGCACGCCATCTTGCATTTGATCTACTCGCGCTTCTGGACCAAGTTCATGCGCGACCTTGGCCTCGTCACGAACGATGAACCTGCCGAACGCCTCTTCACCCAGGGGATGGTGATCAAGGATGGCGCCAAGATGTCGAAGAGCCTGGGCAATGTGGTCAGCCCGGACGAAATGGTTGCGCGCTACGGCGCTGATGCCGCGCGTCTTTACAGCTTGTTTGCCGCGCCGCCCGATCGCGACCTCGACTGGCAGGACTCCGGGATCGAAGGCATTCAAAGATTCTTGGGGCGGGTGTATCGGTTCTATCGGCGGAACCCAGTGCGGGAGGGCACGGTGGCGGAGGTGGAGAACTTTCAGGTCCTTGCGACAGCAAGCGGATTGGTGCGGAGTCACATCGCGGCGGAGGAAAGGTCGGCGGAAAAGGAGGCGCGGAAGATTCGGCGCAAGTTGCACCAGACCATCAAGCGCGTCAGTGACGACTTTCAGGGGCGCTGGCACTTCAACACCTGCATCTCGGCCATCATGGAGTTGGTGAACGTTCTTTACGGGGCGGAATATGCAATCAGCCAGAAATACTTTCCCTTTCCAAAGCCGGTTCTAGCTGAGGTGCAGCGCAATCTCGTCTTGCTGCTTGCCCCCTTCGCTCCCTATCTTGCCCATGAACTCTGGGAGATGCTCGGCGAAAAGGGAAGTCTCCTCAAAGCCGCGTGGCCGCAATACGATCCTGCGCTCGCGAAAGAAGAGGAACTCGAAATCCCGGTGCAGGTCAACGGAAAATTGCGCGGCCGCGTCGTTGTGCCAGCCGATGCGGACGAGAACTTCGTTCTCGAATGTGCCCTGGCCGACGAAAAAGTTAAGTCCGCCCTAGCCGGCAAACAGATTGTGAAGAGGATTTACGTACCGGGCAAGCTGGTCAATATTGTTGTGAAGTGACAGGCGCGCAACAAAAATGGGTCCGCGAAAAGTGCGGACCCTTTTTCAAATCTGAAACCGCTCTTATTCTCCTCCCAGAATCAGGGCTTCGGTGTGGTTCCCAAATTCAATCTCATCGAGCGCCTTTGTGTTGTCAGGGAGCGTCTTTGTAAGCACCGCGTCATACGGCGATGCTTTCTGCAAGTCTTGAATCTTCCCCTGCGTCGTGGCGACGGTCTTGCCATTTTGCACGATATCAACCTTTACGTCGTTGGCTGGACCACTCCACTCGGCCTTGTAGTTGCCGGGAGCAAGCTGTGTGGAACCAACTTGCACAGTATCTGACAGAGTGAACGTTCCTGAATGACTGTCCTTTGCGAACGCGCCCACTGACAGAGCGAGCGCCACGATGGCAAACGAAGCGAAATATTGTACGGATTTCATTCCTATTTTCTCCTGATACGTATTCTTGCTGCCTTACTGAAGAGATGCTCACTGATTCTGGCCAGATGCATATATCAGCGTCGATTAATGTAGAGTTTCGTGACGATTAGTATTGATTCTGGCGTCGCTGATACGCGGCCTTTGACACCTGCGGTATGCTAATCAACGAGCAAAAAGCGAATGTCGCCGCCGTCCCCCACCATCGAAGGCTTCCGCGCCGCGTTCCGCCGGCCCGCGTTCACGTTCGCGGAAATCGCCTGGCGCTGGACGATCGGCGCAACTACCACGGCCTTATTCGTTTTTTATTGCGTTGAGTATCTGGACACCTTGCCGGTCGATACGGCGGACTCGATTCTCCTGTCGACCAGGCAACCCATGCTCGTCGGAAAGGCCATTGCGCACATCCTTCGCGGCAGTCTGAACCGCGCTATCTTGGCGGCGATGTTCGCGGCCCTGGCGCTTTCGTTGCTTTGGATCGTGGCGGCTTCCATGGGCCGCCTGGCCACCGTGCGCGCGCTCCTTGCCTACTTCCGTGAAGACGAGGCTTCACGACTTCCATCCATTACATCGCAAGCGGAGAAGCCGCGGCCGGTGCGCGCCTTGCTCGATCTAAGTTTCTTGCGCGCCGCCGTGGTGCTGGCAATGATTTTAGCTTGCGGCGGCGCGTCCATTCTTGTCGGCTTTGTTTCAGTGAAGGCGAATGCCCGGCCCGGTCTCGGAGTCCTTCTGTTTCTTCCAGTAGCCGGGTTGATTTGTACGGCGGGTGGGGCGCTCAACTGGTGGCTGTCGCTGGCCGGAATATTCGCCGTCCGCGACGGCAAAGACGCGCTGGGCGCGCTTTCGGCAGCGGTCACTGCCGTGCGGGAGCGTACCGCTTCCGTTTTCGCGGTAAGCATTTGGACTGGCCTCGCGCATCTTGTCGCTTTCAGCATCGCTATCACCGCCGTTTCGCTGCCCCTTGCCTTCATTCGTATCGCGCCATCGCGGATGGTGATCGCGGGCATCATCGTGGTGGCGCTCGCCTATTTTGCGGTCGTCGACTGGCTCTACATAGCGCGCCTCGCCGGTTATGTCCGCATTGCCGAAATGCCGGACAATATGCTCGCTGCTTCGCCAAGACCGCCCGCCGAGCCGCAAGCAAGTATCGCGCGCGTTCAAACTTCCATCGACCGTGACGAACCGATCCTGAGCGACCTTTCACACTTCGCTGCGGAGAATTAGTTCAGCTCTCTCTTTATTCAAACCGCGCTTTACACAAACCATCGGATTTGAGAAACTCATCAGTGGAAACCCAATCCAGAGTTAACCAGCCGTCGCTCAACCAATCCATCGTCATCCTCGATTTTGGCGCGCAGTATACGCAACTGATCGCGCGCCGCATCCGTGAGCAGAATGTCTTTTCCGTGGTGCTGCCGTGCACAGCTTCGCTGGATGAGGTGAAGAGCTGCGCGCCAGTCGGAATAGTGCTCTCCGGCGCGCCGTGGTCGGTCTACGACAAGGATGCGCCGCCGTCGGATGCTCGCGTCTTCGAACTCGGCGTGCCCGTGCTGGGCATCTGTTATGGGTTGCAGTTCATGGTGCACACTCTCGGCGGAAAGGTGCGGCCTGCGGACAAGCGAGAATATGGGCACGCGGAAGTCGACATCGTCGCCGACTCCGTGTTGTTTCAGGGTATGGCTAAGCGACAGCCGGTTTGGATGTCGCATGGAGATGAAGCGCTCGAGTTGCCGCCCGGATTTGAGTTGACTGCAAAAACCACGCATGCGGTTGCTGGAATTCAGAATGTGGCGAAACAGTGGTTTGCGGTGCAGTTCCATCCCGAAGTGAATCACACGCGGAATGGCACGGAAATGCTGCGCAACTTTATCTTTCACATCTGTGGCGCGAAGCCATTGTGGACACCGCAGCATTTTATCGATTCGACGGTCGAGCAGGTGCGGCAGCAGGTGGGAAACGGGAATGCAATCTGCGCGCTCTCGGGTGGTGTGGATTCTTCCGTAGCGGCCGTGCTGGTGGATCGCGCGTTGCGCAATGGCAGCGGGAAGTCGCGCCTGACCTGCATCTTCGTAAATAACGGCGTGTTGCGCAAGAACGAGTTCGAGAAAGTGCAACAGACGCTGCGCGGCAAACTCGGTTTACGTTTAGATGCGGTCGACGCGACGGACCGCTTCCTCGACAAGCTTAAGGGCGTGAGTGATCCCGAGAAAAAGCGCAAGATCATTGGAAACGAATTTATCGCCGTGTTCGATGACGAAGCCCATCGCATCGCACAAGAAGAGGGAAGCGTCGATTATCTTGTGCAGGGAACGTTGTATCCGGACGTGATCGAATCGCGTTCGGTGCGCGGACCGTCGCAGGTGATCAAGTCGCATCACAATGTGGGCGGGCTGCCGGAAAAAATGAAGTTGAAATTGATCGAGCCGCTGAAGGACCTATTCAAAGATGAAGTCCGCAAAATTGGCCGCGATCTTGGGACGCCCGAGGAAATTTTGCAGAGGCAGCCGTTTCCAGGGCCGGGGCTGGCGGTGCGCATTCTCGGTGAGGTTACGCCCGAGCGACTGGCCCTGCTGCGCGAGTGCGACGAGATTGTCGTAAGCGAAATCAAGAGCGCGGGACTCTACACGAAAATTTGGCAGTCGTTTGCCGTGCTGCTGCCGGTGATGTCGGTGGGCGTGATGGGCGATATGCGGACCTACGCTTACACCTGCGCGGTGCGCGCGGTCAGTTCGGAAGATGGCATGACGGCGGATTGGGTTGCGCTGCCGCACGAAGTGCTGACGAATATTTCCACGCGAATTGTGAATGAAGTGAAGGGCGTGAATCGCGTGGTGTACGACATTACATCGAAGCCTCCGGGGACGATTGAGTGGGAGTGATCGCTGTCCAACTGGCGGCGGCTACATTTGTGACATGAGGATGGTATGAGCAAACGATCAAGACGGCTGGGGAAGAAAGATGAGTTGCGAGCGGTGGAGGAGGCTATTGGGAAGGCGTTGGGTAAGAAAACCGGAAGTGAGGATTCGTCGACGGCGCGCGAGAAACGACTGGCGGGGAAGTCGGGCCGCAGGCGTGGCAGTATGGACGGAAAGATATAGAATTCTAGGCGGTGATTTCCAAGAGGTTGCCTTCGGAGTCGGCGATCACGGCTTGGTAATATCCGTCTCCGGTGAGGCGCGGTGGGCTGACGACGCGAACGCCTTCGGCTTGCATCTCTTTGATCAAATGATCCACCGCGTCGCGCGAGCCAACGGAGAGAGCGAGATGGGCGGGCCGAGGCGATTCAGCTGGCGATGCCATGAGTTCCAGGCGCGCACCGGATCCCAGCGAGAGAAAATAGGATTTGAAATCGCGCGTCGAGCTTGAGTATTGGGGGCCGGGCGTGGCTTTGAACCAGCGTTCGTAGAAGGCGCGGGCGCGTTCAAGATCGGTGACCCACGCGGCAGCGTGATCGATTTGCGCACCATCGATTTGCACCCTCGGCACCAACAGTCCCAGCTTCACCAATTCGTTGCGCAGTGCGGGAGCGTCAGTGAAGACGATGCCATGCATGCCGAGGGCGACCGCAGCTTCCACGTTCGGCTTGAGGTCGTCGATGTAGACTGTGCCGGCGGGATCGATGGAATGAGTTTCAAAGAAAACCTGAAAAATTCGCGGATCCGGTTTAAGCAGGCGCACATCGCCGGAGAGCAGAATTCCGTCGAACCAACTCAGGAAATCGAATCGCTTTAGGGATAGAGGGAAAGTTTCCGCGGACCAATTGCTGAGGGCATAGAGAAGGACTCTGCGGTCGCGCAATTCCGCGAGGATATCGACGGTGCCTGGGATCGGTCCTGTGATCATCTCTGACTGGCGTTCGATCCAGGCATCGATTAGGTCAGCGTAGCCGGGATAGTCCAGCTTGAGGGATGCGCAAGCCTCGGCGAAAGGTCGCCCCGCATCTTGCTGAGCATTCCACGAGGAGGTGCAGATCGTGGCGAGGAAATGTTCCATGGCGGCATCGTCGCCATTGAAAAGCTTGCGGTACAAGTAACGGGGATTCCAGTCGATGAGCACGCCGCCGAGATCGAAGACGGCTACGGAGCGATTGGGCATGAAGTGATTCTATCGAACTATGGATTGGCAGCCGCAGGACTTCGCGTGTGGAAGAGGCTCGCCGAGAAGATAGTGTGGAGCGGGTGCTTTGAGCCGCTCACTTCGTCAAGGGGTGATGGTCGAAGCTTATGACGCGCGTAATCTTCCAGACTCCATCTTTGTTTTGCCAGACGTGAATGAACTTCGCCTCGCCGACATCGTTATCGTGTCCCGGATGGTGGAAACGATGCACGCCGATTTCTACCGCGCCATAGTTGGCAATGGGGTAAACCTCAAGTGTTCCTGGAATAAGTTCTCTGGTCACTTTGCCGCAAATGTTGTTCTTGACGCCATCTACAATAGCTAGACTTCCGCGGCTCAGGCCGGTGACATCGTGATAAAACTCCAAATCGTCTGCCAGCAGCGTTCCGAATTTCTCCAGGTCGCAGTGGTTGTAGGCGTCAAAGAGTTGTGTGTCCAGCGACTGAATCGTCTTGAAAGCGAGTCGGGTGCAGGCGGAGCCTGTGCGTGAATTCGAACTAGCGGCAGGGCAAGCAGAGCGGCAAGGAGAAGAGCTTGCAGCCGGATATAGAGCCTTTTCACAGATTAGGCCTTTCTGCGGATATCCGCAGGTAAAGTTACGCGGATGGTTATGGAATTGTTCCTTGCAAGGCCAATGCTGGTAAATCCTGCTAGCTTTCGTCCCGATGCACTGTTTCCATGGAAAAAGCGGGCAGGCAGACGGCAATGTACTCGGCTCCGTCTTCGTGAGGAGTGGAGTAGCGGATCCATTCTCCGGCATGGGCGATGATGGCTTGTCCGGCGGTCACGTCAAAAGATCCACTCTTGTGCTCGACCCTCAGCGTTCCTTTCAGAACGATGGTGAACTCGTCGAACTCGGGAGTCTGGCCGGGTTCGAGCCAGCCCGCGGGACTGCGCATGTGGGCCACGCTCGCGCCCGAGGTTTGGGAGTTGACGTGTCCAATGTATTCGTCGATCAGCTTGGGCTTGTTGCCGGCGGATTGAATGCGCGTGGCTTGCGCGATGAGAATCGGGCTTCGGCCTTTGTTTTCCGGGTTTCGTTTTTCGGGTTTGGCGGTCATTTTGGACCCGAGCACGAGTGTAACCCAGCGGAGAGTTCAGGAAAACTCTCCGCCGGTTGGTTGGCCAGACCGCTTAGGGGCATGGGTACGGCGTAGGTGGAGTGGGCGGAGTTCCTGGGATGTGAATCGGGGGAGTTCCGGGTGAATTGCCGATAGGGGGTGTCCCGGGAATGTCAGTGCCGGGCGTGCCGGGAGTGCCGGGGGTCCAGCAGGTATTGTTATACGGCGGCGGAACGGGCCGCGGTGCTATGAGCTGCTCGGGCACCGGCGTCTGTTCTGCATCTTTTACCGCCTGGCTAACCTGATCGTTTTCTAGGATGAGCGGATGCGATAAAACCGTCTCGATCGGAGCGCCCACGTCCAGAAAGAAGTGATGCGAACTTCCCAACAGCACAAGGGCGCCGATGGCGCCAGCGGCTGCTCCTACCGTCACTCCGATTCCGGTGTCGATCCCCTTTCGCGCGGGAACGACCATGCTGGAAGAAAGGCAATTGGGAAAGCCTACGGTGCAGCCCGGAGGCAGGGTAGTAGTTACCGTCGATTGCGAACTGCCGACCGAATGACCTATCAATGCGCCCAAACCCGCGCCTCCGCCGATAAGACCAAGGGCAGCGCCCCCGCGTCCGCTTCCCGGATCCTTCAGCGCATATCCTTGATCGCTTTGCCACGTCAGGGGGCCCGTAACCGGAGCGACATAACCGTCGGGAAAAATCACCGACATCGATTGCAGTGTGAGTTCTCCCCGGCTGCCGTTGCGTCCGAGTTTGTCAACTTTAGCCTGGACCAGCGTTCCCGCGGGAATGACAACTTCATTGCCCGCCGTCACCGGCGAAACAATCTGTGCGTACACATCGTCTCCGCGATGGATGTATCTGCTCTGGATCGGATGCGTGAGCACCAAGGCGATGTTCACTCCGGCGGGGATCGTAACGGTTGTAACGCTGGAGGTGGGATTCGCCGACGCGACGGTATTTTGCGATGGTGCTCCCGGCTGGTTCGCGGTTGTTTGCTGGGCTGGGCATTTTAGAGAGATGAGTGTTAGCGAGAAAAACATCAGTGTGGCGAGTGTCAGGTTCTGTTGAATTTTTGTTTTGGTGGGGAATGAGAAACAGAAAAGACGAAGCTTCGGAGACATCAGTGATACCTCCTGAAGGCGTTGGCCTTCCGTTCTGTGGCGCTTTCCGAGCCCTGCCATCAGCTCTCATCATAGTGAACCTGAAACCCGCCGATTAGTTGTATAGAGATTCGTGCAGAATTGAAAAGCTGTGAGGAGTTTTGTAAAGGCCGGTCGGACGGCGTGATTCCAAGTCGTCGCAACGGCGACTGATTGCTATCGTTTACAATCCTCGCGTATGTTCTATCGCTCGGATAATCGCACTCCCGACCAATTACGCCCGGTTTCAATCATTCCCGATTTCATTACCACCGCCGAAGGGTCGGTGCTGATTGAGGTGGGGAATACGCGCGTGATTTGCACCGCGTCCATTGAAGAGACGGTGCCGCAGTTCATGCGCAACACAGGAAAAGGATGGATCTCGAGCGAGTACGCCATGATTCCACGCGCCACTTTGACACGCACCTCGCGCGAGGTGTCGAAGGGACGGCAGAGTGGGCGGACGCATGAGATCCAGCGGCTGATTGGGCGGTCGCTGCGGGCGGTGACTGACTTGACGCGGCTGGGCGAGCGGACGATTTGGATCGATTGCGACGTAATTCAGGCCGATGGTGGCACGCGCACGGCTTCGATCACTGGTGCGTTTGTGGCACTGGGGCTGGCCTTGGAAAAGTTGGTGGAGGCGGGAACTCTGACGTCGGTTCCTCTGCGGGACTTTGTGGCGGCAGTGAGCGTGGGAATTGTGGACGGAGAAATCCTGCTTGATCTTTGCTATGAAGAAGACTCGCGAGCCGATGTGGATATGAATTTCGTGATGACAGCCGGATACAAGATGGTGGAAGTGCAAGCAACGGCGGAGCGCCAGGCATTCGATGAGGCGCAGTTTGCCAAGATGATGGCTTATGCGCGGCAGGGAGTACAGTCGCTGATCGCCAAGCAGCAAGGGGTGTTGAGCGGGTTGACGCTGCGGCAGTGAAGGGCAGGACTGCCGAGGGCGGCTGTCCCCACATGGTTCGTGCCGGCGGATCACGATTCCAGCAATTCCGCCAGCAGTTCGTGCTTGGTATCGGCAAACGGATTCACTACCGTGACACCGCTCCAGGTAAATCCTTCCTGCATATCTTCCGATAAAAGCAGGCGGCAGCCCGCGCTCGCCGCTGCGGCAAGGATGACAGCATCCCAAATGTCCAGGCCATGATCAACCGACAAATCGGCCGCCGCCGTCACAACGGAAGGGGAAGTTTCGATCAGAGGAAATATATCGAGGAAATTGAAGATTGCCGCCCGGGCACTTTCAGGCTTGTACTTCGCTTTGCGGACGAGTACACGAAAAAGTTCGCCCAACACTTGCACCGGGACATAAGTGCTTCCCGCAGGTAACTTCGCCACCAGTTCAGTCGCGCCGGCTTTACGCGCAGCGCCGTTTACACCCTCAACGTACGCCAGAATATTGGTGTCGAGCGCGACTCTCACCGCAGCGTTCCTTAGTCGTAAAGTTCGTCGCGCGTCCAGCGGCCGATATTCATCACGGGCTGCTTGCGCAAACGGCGCAGCAATCTTCCCCAGGCGCGCGAATCGCCGACCTTGCCCGCTTTCGACTGAATGGGGGTGATGCGCGCAACCGGCCTTCCGTGACTGGTCACTATGTAGCTTCGTCCTTCCCTGACATCTCTCAGGAGCTGAGAGAATTTCCGGTTGGCATCGGCTGCTGAGATAGCTTTCTCCATTGGCATTGGTGGATCTGCAAAGTAGTTATATTACCTACTTCATCCTGCGGTGTCAATATACCTATTGGTAGCGCAGGCTCTCGATGAGATCCAGCCGCGCTGCGTGGATGGCGGGGACCATGCCGCTGATGATGCCTACCAGGCGCAAGGTCTGGCCGAAAATGTCCAGCAGCATGCGCATAGGTCAACTCGGGCCGGGCCGCGATGAAATCCGGCGCTATGGAATTCGACTGGCGAACCGGGAAATCGTTAGCTGAGATTGTTACCGCTCCGCCCGGAATGTTTTCCCAAGTTCTTTCTCTGCGAGGCGGAAATAATGGCGGAAGTTATAAATCAAGGGTGACCATTTTCCCGGGTCGATATAGTTTTCACCCAAGACAAACGCGCTGTCCACGTGCACACGAATAATCTCGACTTCGGCGGCTACGCCGCCACCCAGTTGCCGCAATCGTTCTCCACTCATTTGGTGCAGACGAATTACGCGGGCCTCCATGTGCACAGGACACTCAGCGATGCGAGCGGGGCTTACCAGTTCGCTGGCGAGGGGAGAGAGTCCCGCGGCGGCGAACTTGTCGGCGGCAAAACGAAACTGCTTGGATTTGATTTGCGGAACAGGATTCTTGCCGGTGAGCGGGGCCAACTTTTCCACTGCGGGCCACATGTCCGGCGATGGCACATTCACCACACACTCCGGATGGCGGGCAAAATTTTCGGCGGTCTTGGTCTCGTCGAGCAATCCCAACACCAGAGTCCACCCCAAGGCCCAGAACGAGGACATGGGCGCAAGATTGGTGGTTCCGTCGTCGTTGCTCGAGCTGATCAAGGCGACTGGCGTTCCAAAATACAAGATCTTCGGTTCAATCGTACGAAATTCTCTCATCAGGTCTCCCGCCTTATCGAAAGGCAGCCCGTTAGATGCTGCTCAGCGCCAGTCATGCTCCTTGGGCGGATAATAAATCGAGGCCGTGGCGGGAGAGCGCTACTTTGGGTCCGGGCAATTGTCTTCGCACGACGAGGCGAGGACCAGATTCAGAATGGCGTCCCACTGCAGCGGAGTTACTTGTCCCTTGTAGTTGGTAAGGTCAACTTTGTGCGCGATCACCATATCTTGGGCCGGGATAACGGCGATGTATTGGCCGGCTGAACCCATCGCAATATATGCGCCTTGCATGGGGCCGGTCCAGTCGTGTTTGAGGAAGCCGGGTTCGTCCCAAACCCACCACATTAATCCAAAGCCCCACCGGTCGGGGCGGGCATACTCGCGCAAAGGGCTCGGATTTATGTCTTGAAAAGGCGTCCAAAGAATGGTGGAGTAGTCGACCCAGTCGCTGGGAATTACTTGCTTGCCGTTCCAGAGCCCGTGACGCAGCATGAGTTGGCCCAGGCGCGCCATGTCGCGAGTCGAAAGATACATGGGATAGCTCTCGTGAAGCGAGTACGGGAGGTTGCTCCCCTTGACCTGGCGAGCCCGATCGAAGTCCTGCATGCCGATGGGACGAGCAAGATCGGATTCCAGAGCATCGTAAATATTCTTGCCGGTGAGTTTCTCAAACGCCGTGCCGGCTGCGTTGAAATCCCACTCGTTGTAAGTGAAATAATTTCCCGGGAGCTGACTGCCGCGCCGCGGCTGAAAGGACTCCGGGCCGTGCGGGCCGGGCTTCTCGGTCACGATGTAGACGCCGGAACGCCCCGCTAGCAGTTGCTCCAGGGTGGCGCGCTCTTCGATGGGCAGAAACGGCTGTACGTCGGCGAGGCCGAGATCTTTTACCGTCTTCTGCAAGTCAATCTTGCCGCTCTGCACATAATTGCCGTAAAGCATACCGACAATACTTTTGCGGACTGAAGCCACTGCGCTGACATAGCTGACGTCTCCGTACTGAAAGATGACTTTTCCGTGGACGGCCACCAACATTGCGGTTGTGTGCTCGGCCTTCAGAAGAGCCGTCAGCGCGTCGAGGCGAAGCGAAGAGTAGCTAATGGACTCGCGGTTGACGGTCTCCCAGTCGGCGCCGGGGCTGGTGTTTTCGGGGGCCTGGGCCGCAACAGAGGGCACGATAAATCCCGCGAACAAAGCGGCAAGCAGCGATGGGCACCCCATAAAAGTTCTTTTTGATCGCTTCAAAACGGAGCCCTCCTCCAACCAGGCAAGCGTACGGCTGATCCAGAATTGATCCGGTTCCGCTTATTTTAACCAAGTCAGGCTGGCACGCTAGTGCGATGCCAGGTGCACTTGCGTCTCCTGTTCGTGTTGGGTGCCATCAGTGGACGCGCTCGCCTTTTGGATAGCTACCCACTCGTGGACGCGGGCGGAGAGAACGTCGAGAGGTAGAGCACCCGCACCGAGAACCTCATCATGAAAATTGCTCAGGCTGAATTTATCGCCAAGCTGGTCCTTGGCGTATTGGCGAAGCTTGAGGATCTCGAGTTGACCGATCTTATATCCGAGAGCCTGGGCCGGCCATGCCATGTAGCGATCGGTTTCGCTCTGCACCTCGGCTTCGTCGATGGCAGAGTGATCGTGGAAGAAGTCGACGACCTGTTGGCGCGTCCAGTGTTTGTAGTGGAAGCCGGTGTCGACGACGAGGCGGATGGCGCGGAGCATGTCGTCCTGCAGGTGGCCGTAGTAGCTGTAGGGATCCTGGAAGAATCCAACCTCTTTACCTAAGCGCTCCGAGTAGAGAGCCCAGCCTTCGGTATAGGCGGTGTAGTACTCATTTTGACGGAAGGGTGGGAGCTGGGGCAGCTCCTGGGCGATGGCGATCTGCATGTGGTGGCCGGGGACGCCTTCGTGATAAGTGGTGGTTTCTATGTCGAGCGTCGTGCCTTTCTCGAAGTTCCCAGTGTTGACCATGATGTGGCCGGGGCGCGACCCGTCCTGCGAACCCTGAACGTATTCGGTGGAAGCTTCCTTCTCGCGGAATTCTTCTACAGGCAGGATTTGAAGTCTCGCTTTGGGGAGACGGCCGAACATGGAAGGCAGCTTGAGATACATCTGATCGGTGTACTTTTGATAGAGGTCGAGAATCTCCTTGCGAGAATGCACGTGGACCTTGGGATTGGTCTGCAGGGAAGCGCTGAAGCTGTGGAGGTCTTTGTATCCGAGTTGATTGGCGACTCCGAGCATGCGCGCTTCGATTTCTTTGACTTGAAGCAAACCGATCTGATGAATCTCTTCCGGGGAAAGATCCGTGGTGGTGCTTTCTTTGACGCGGAAGGCGTAGCGCTCCGGACCGTTGGGGAGCGACCACACGCCGGGCTCAGTGCGGCCTTTGGGGGCATACTCGTCGCGTACGAATTTTGTGAAGCTTACATAAGCGGGGAGCACGGAATCGCGGATTGCGGCTAGTCCCTGCTCCCGCAGACGTTTTTGATCGGCGGCGGAGATGGAATCGGGGAACTTGGCAAAAGGCTGCGCGAACGGCGATGCGTCGGGCGCCTGAATGGCGAGGCCGTTGGCTTGGGTGACAACTTTCTCCAGCAGGATGCGGGGGGGCATCAGGCCTTCGGCCATGCCCTTGCGCATCTGGATTATGTTTTCGTCGAAGAGGCGGGGAATCTGCTTGAGCCGCGAAATGTAGTCGTCGTAGTCCTTGACGCTTTGGAAGGAGAGCACGGACACAAGTTGTGGCAGGTCGATGTGTACACCGCCGAACTGCGACACCGGCATTTCCCAAGCCCTGAACCTGGCTCCGTCGAGAGCCATTTGGAGGTCGCGGACCATCAGAGTCTTATTCAGGACTTCCTGTTCAGGGAAGCCGGTGGTGTCGATGGCTTCGAAGCGGAGGAGGAATTGCTTGCTCTGATCGAGATCGTCGTCAATCGATTTCTGGGAGAACTCGTCCAGTTTGTCGTTCCAGCGCTTGTCCCCGAGGATGGACGCGTAAATCGGGCTGGTGCGCAGGGTGTACTCCCAGCGCTCGGCCAGCAAGTCGCTCAGCGCTTTTCTGCGCGACTCGAGGTCGGGCTGGGGCGTGGCCGCGAAAACGCAGGAGCATGAAAGGGACATCACTAGGGCGAGCAGGACGAGAGATCGCATTAAAACTCCTTAAGTTGTTTCATTGGACGGGGCATCTTCGAGAAGGTCGCGAAACTTTCTGATTTTACAACGAATCGATCCGAGTCAACCTTGGATGGAAATGATTCAACCGATTTTGCGTTAAGCGATCCAAACCGTCTTAATATTCATAAATTCGCGGATTCCGTTGGCGGATAGTTCACGCCCGTGGCCAGAGTGTTTGACCCCTCCGAAGGGGATGCGGGGATCGGAAGCCACCATTTTGTTGATGAAGACCATGCCCGATTCGAGTTCGTTGATGAAGCGTTCGCGCTCGCTGTCGTCGTTGGTCCAGGCGCTGGCGCCGAGGCCGAAGCGGCTGTCGTTGGCGAGAGCGATGGCTTCGTCGATGTCTTTGACACGGAACAGTGATGCGACAGGGCCGAAAAATTCTTCGCGATAAGCGGGAGATTCTTTCGGGATGTCGGTAAGAACCGTAGGCGCGTAATAGTTGCCGGGAAGTTCCAGTTTGTGACCGCCGGTGAGAAGTTTGGCTCCGGCTTTGACGGTTTTCTGCACGTCTGCATCGAGATCTTTCACGGCGCTAGCTGTGGCGAGGGGGCCAAGTTCAGTTTTTTCATCGAAGGGATCGCCAATGCGCAGATTCTTCATGCGGGCGACGAACTTCTTTTCGAAGTCGGCGGCGATCGATTCGTGGACGATGAAACGTTTGGCGGCGATGCAGGACTGGCCGTTGTTTATGACGCGGGCTTCCACAGCGGTAGCGGCAGCGGCGTCGAGATCGGCGCTGGGCATAACGATGAACGGATCGCTGCCGCCGAGTTCGAGAACAACTTTCTTGATACGTTTAGCGGCGGCGATGCCAACTTCAACCCCAGCTTGCTCGCTGCCCGTCAACGTCGCGGCTACAACCCGCGAGTCGTTCAGAATGGCGTCGACTTGCTGCGATCCGATGAGCAGAGTTTGGAAAGCGCCTTCCGGGAATCCCGCTTCCAGGAAAATCCTTTCGATGGCGAGGGCGCACTGGGGAACATTGGAGGCGTGTTTGAGAAGGCCGACGTTGCCCGCCATGAGCGCGGGCGCGGCAAACCGGATGACCTGCCAGAAAGGGAAGTTCCACGGCATGACGGCAAGAATAGGACCGATGGGACGGTAACGGATGAAGCTTTTCTTCGCTCCGGTATCGATGACCTCGTCGGCGAGGATTTTCTGGGCGTTCTCGGCGTAATAGCGGCATGCGGTGGTGCACTTGACCGCCTCGGCGACCGCCGATTTGTAGGTTTTGCCCATTTCGAGGGTCATAAGGTGGGCGAAATTGTCCTTGTCGCGTTCGAGGATGTCGGCGGCCTTCAGCATGCGGCGGGCGCGCTCGGCGAAGGGAGTCTTGCGTTCGGCATGAAAGGTGGTGACGGCGAGTTGGAGTTTTTGTTCGATCTCGGCGGAGGAAAGAGGCTGAAAGGTTTGCAGGGTCTCGCCGGTCGAGGGATTAATCGTGGCAATGGGCATGTGAAAATCGTCCTTCGGAATGGAGTGCTTAGAAGTCTATAGAAATCAGTTCGAATTGTAGTCTGGCAAGGAACCGGGCACGGAACCACAGCGGTCATACCACTATACCATCGACGAAACCTGCTCAGCGGGTCCGTTGTTATTTGGTCCCAAGTGCTTTCTACAGTTTCGACTCATTCTCATCCAGCCATGCACTGAGCGCCCGTAAATAGCACCAAGGTGACCCCAGTAACTTGTGCGCTCTAATCTGTCACCCGATACTGGCGAAAACGTCCGCTGGAGGTACTTTGTCATGAAGAAGTTCGGACTACTGCTGGTGTTCGCTGCGTCACTGTCGTGCTTTGGTCAACAGGCGCGGACTACCGTTTACATAGAGCCCCAACAGGGCTTTGAAACCTACATAGCCGCAGCGATTTCGAAGAAGAACGTTCCAGTTGATGTAGTCACGGATCAAACGAAGGCTGACTACTCTCTTAAAGCCGCCCCCGTCCAAATCAAGTCAGAATCCACTGGCGGGAAGGTCGCTCGGTGCTTATTCGCTTCCTGTATCGGAATTGAGGACAAGGGGAATGTGTCCGTTCAATTCATCGACACGAGTTCGAGCAAGATGCTGTGGGCTTACTCGGTAAACAAGCAGAAGGGTGGCAGCAAGAATGAGCAGTCGATGGCTGAAGCAATCGCCAAGCATCTGAAGGACTTTGTTGAGAGTAAATCGGGGAAGGAGATCTTGAGCGCGAGAGCCTCGGAGCCAGCGATGGCGCAGCCAGAGCCAGCGGCAGCCGCCGACAACTCGCAAGCGGACCCTGCGCAGCCACCTGCGAGCATCGCCGTGAAATCCACTCCTCCGGGTTGTGACATAAACGTTGACGGGAGGTATATGGGCAGCACTCCGTCCACGATCCAGTTGACCCCCGGAGAGCACCAAATCTCAATAGAGAAAGATGAGATGACGCCTTGGCAGCGGACAATGACTGTCACTGCTGGTGGAAACTCTACCATCGTTGCGACCTTGGTGAAGCCGTAGAAAAGTAGGAGGGAAAAGGCTATGGCGGAAACATCCCACAGAACTCGAACCACTGTGACCACGCGAGTAGATAGCCCCGTGCCGAAACGGCGGACTAAGAAGAAAGAGAAAAAAGCAGGCATCGGTGTCGCAATCATGTGAGACCGTCGGCAGCCGTTCGATCAGGACGGTAATTGGTACCAGCATGGAGAGCCAAAATGAAAAAGCTACTTGTAATGACGGTTCTATTGCTCGGTTGTCTTTGTGTTGCACAGAACAGTGAAGCAGATTTTCCTGCTGCCGCCCGGATCTTCTTCAGCGATGGAACGGACATCCAGCTTCAGTGTGCTCAAGACGGACTCTGCCGCGTGATGAGAAGCACAGCACCTTCAGTGGTGACCCGTGTGAACCTGGGTTTTAGCACGAAGCACGGATATACGTTGCTCGTCAAATAAGGCATAAAAATGATAGCGATCTTGGAAACCTCCGAGACCAGTTCCGGTTTCGACTTACTCATCGCTGGCGTAATATCCCGTTTTGGCCCTCGCCTTTAGGTAAGGCAGTTGTTTCGGAACCTTAAGTTTAACCGTGATCTTGTGCCACTTCCCATCATGCAGTGGATTATCGGGGTGGTAGCCCAGGACGTATTGCGTTCTAAGTTCAGTCCCGATTCTGCGGGCCAAAAGCGGCATCTCGCCCAAATTGTCCAGAATGAAAGCCCGCCCTCCGGTAGTTTCGGCGATCTCTGAGAGCAGTTCTGGCCCCAATCTTTCCTCTGGGGTGGGAAGATATTGGTCAAAAATTCCGATGGCGTAGACCAATAGGTCCGCTTCCTTCACGGCGGACTTCAGTTCCCCCTCCGTGTAGCGGCTATGGTTGTCGCCGCCATCGGAAATAATCAGCAGGGCTCGCTTGCTGTACTTGGCTTCGCGCATTTTCCTGGTTCCCATGTAAATGGCGTCGAGCAGCGCCGTGCGGCCTTTGGGTATTGCGAAAAGGAGGCTGCTTTCAATGTCTTGGGGAGAATCGGTGAAGTCGTGTATGAGATGAGGTTGATCGGAGAAGGTAATGAGGAAGAATTCATCCTGCAGGTTGGCGGAGTCGCAAAACTGTTTGACGGTTTCGCGTGCGCGCTCAATTTTGCTCGCCATACTGCCGCTGATATCGACGATGATACCCAGGGAAACAGGGGTGTCTTCGCTAGAGAAGTGCTTAATTACCTGCCGCTTTTTGTTTTCGAATACTTGGAAATTATCCTGGCTCAAACCGGTGACCAATCGCTGATCGGGGTCGGTAACAGTGACCGGAACCAGGACGAGGTCGACGGTCGTCTTGATAACCGGATGGCTGGAACCGGAAGCGCCGTAGGCCGCGCCCCCCGGTTTTTCCGCGGCCATGAGTTCGATCCGCGGCGTAACATGGACATCCTCCAAGGAACTCTGGGCGAATGCGCCGTGCAGAAAAATAAAAATGGATACGAGGAGACATATCCACGCCATGCCTGCGTCTCCGGACCGTAGGACTATGCGAAAACTATTGGACATTGCTTTCACCGCAAAACTTCTATCGGCAACCCACGTGCCTTTCTGTAGTCTGAACAGGCGGCTATCTCCAATCTTTAGGACGTGGGCAGCCTCCTGTCGGCCTCCGCGTCCGGCCGGGTTTAAGATTTGCCCAAGAGGAACTGAATGGACTCGAAGACGGCTCTTGTGACCGGCGCCTCCGGAGGCATCGGATACGAACTGGCGAAGTTGTTTGCTCAGGATCGTTACGACCTGGTACTGGTGGCTCGCAGCAGCGATAAGTTGAATCAGTTTGCCGGCGAACTCAGACAGCAGTTTGGCGTCACAGTGAAGACCGTGTCGCTGGATTTGGCGACGGCGCCCGCGGGAAAGATACTGTTCGATCACCTGGAAGGCGAGAAAATCGCCGTCGATGTTCTGGTAAACAATGCAGGCTTCGGAGTTTTTGGCGAATTCGCAGCCATGGCCGAAGAGGAGGTCTTAGGGCAAGTTCATTTGAATGTTGCGGCCCTTACCCATTTGACGCGGTTGTTTCTTCCGGGAATGCTGGCGCGGAGGAGCGGAAAGATTATGAATGTGGCCTCCACGGCGGCTTTTCAGCCGGGACCGCTCATGGCGGTCTATTACGCGACCAAGGCTTATGTCCTATCGCTCTCGGAGGCGCTGGCGAATGAGGTTGCCGGGACGGGCGTGACCGTGAGCTGCTTCTGTCCGGGACCGACCGACACTGGTTTTCAAAAACGCGCGGGAATCGAGAATTCGCGGCTGTTCAAAAAAATTGGAGCCATGAATTCGGAAACGGTGGCACGTGACGGATACCGCGGGCTGATGGGGGGACGGACAGTCGTGATTTCCGGGATTCAGAATTGGCTGCTGGCGGAGTCAGTGAGATTTGCGCCGCGGAAGCTGGTGACGGCCGTGTCACGGTGGGTCGTGGAAAAAGTGGGGTAGAGAAATTTTGCTCTACGCTTCGTAGTGGTTCAGTTTGAACAGCATTACATTTTGTCATTCCGAACCGGCGTTCTTTGCGGGTGAGGAATCTGCTCTTGGCCGGACCAAAGCAGATTCCTCGCGCGATAAAACTGCGCTTCGGAATAACAAACTTTCACACTGCACCTCTACCCTGCGTTTAAGTTTAATTTGTGATATAAATTTCTCTCCCCCGTATGTTCGGCGCTATCCCTGTCACTATGCGAAACCAATCTATTTTTAAGTCCTTTGCTTGTTTGTTCGCGGTAATCGGATTGTTCATCACGCTGACTGCCGGTTCGTCGGCCGCGCAGTCGTTCAAGATCACTCCGAGTTCGATTGCGTTCAAAAGCGTCGTGGTCGGAATGGAGACCGGAGTGACGGAAATCACCATCACCAACACCGGCACCACCAATCTGACCGTCTCCAGCTTTGCAATTACTCCGTTCAATGTATTCATTCTGGAGTACGGTTGGACGCGGACGCTGCACAAGGGGCAGGCAGGGATTTGGGCGGTGCGCTTCAAGCCGGCGGCTGCGGGTCCGGTGACCGGTCAGATTTCATTCACTATTCAGGGGGTGAGCCAGCCGCAGATTGTCACGCTATCCGGCACCGGGACGACAACAGGCGCGGTCGGGAGCATAAGTCCGAATATTGTGAACTTCCCGGCAACTGCGCTGGGCAGTACAGCCACGCAAACCGTTACCGTCACGAATACGGGTACAAGCAACATGCACCTCACGGCGGTGACGGTCCTGCCTCCGTTCAGCGAGATCGGATATACCGGCTCCGTCCCGATTGCGCCGAAAAAATCGTTCTCCTTTCAGGTGACTTTTACGCCCAGCCAACTGTTGACCTATGAGAATGCGATTTCGCTGGTGTATGACATTGTTCCGGCTCAGACGATCAGCGTAGCAGGCACCGGAGTAGCCCCACCGACGCTGGCGGTGTCTTCGTTCCCGACATTGCCGACGGGGTCCAAGGGATTTTCCTATCTGGCGAATCTGATGGCAACTGGAGGCACACCTCCCTATATGTGGAGTCTGGCTTCCGGCGCTCTGCCCAATGGACTTACGCTAAGCCAGTCGGGCGCACTGACGGGACCATTGAACGTCTCTTCCACCGGAAACAACAGCTTCACGGTGCAGGTGGCCGATTCCAGTGTGCCGCAGTTAACCGCGACAGCTGTGCTTACTCTTCCAGTGACGACATCCGCTTCGGCCTGCAATAACACAATCTGGAATCAGGCCGGTACCAGCAATCCTGAGGTGGATTTACCTGACTTGGGAACGGGCAGCTACCTGGGTACTGAGGGCGGATTGTATCCGGGCGGAAATAATGTGCGGCCGCCGGACCACGAAGCAGACGGACTGGCGCTCGCGAATAGCATTGTTCCCCTCGATGGCAACGGAAACTATGACCCGAACGGGAAGTACGTACTGTTGTCGATCGGAGTGTCGATTTCCCGGACGCTGTTTACGCAGTTCCAGCTTACCGAGCAGGTGGACCCTACTTTGAATCCGAACCTGGTGATCGTGAATGGCGCGATTGACGGAACCGATTCGCCGAATTATGCCAGCTTCGCTGACGGCTCCTGGCAGACCATTCTTAACTTCTACCTGCCGTATCAAAACGTTACCGCCAATCAGGTGGTGGCCGTATGGTTGAACGATCCGCACAGTCAGCCGAAGGGAACTTATCCCCTGGACATGTCGGAGCAGGAAACTGACGTGATCTCAGCGCTCCAGAACATGCAGATTTATTTTCCCAACCTGAAGATGGCTTATATCGAGAGCATGCATTACGGCGGCTATGCGACGAACAATCCCGAGATTTTGCCCGAGCCCTATGCCTACGAAACCGGGTTCGCCATGCAGACGGTGATCGCCGATCAGATTAACGGCGACGCCAATTTGAACTACAACCCGAACAACGGTCCGGTGATGGCTCCGTGGCTTTCGTGGGGCACATACGATTGGGCCAACGGAATGCTGGCCGACGGAACGGCGCTGGCCGCAAGTACCGGCTTGGAGTGGAGCTGCAGCGACCTGGGCCCCGACGGCGTGCATGCCTCGACCGTAGGAAAGTACAAGGACGCGGCTTTGCTGACTACCTTCATGAAGAGCGACGAGACGGTTGAGCCGTGGTTTCTGGCGCCGGCGCAGTAGGAAGTGGGTGACGGCGGTTTCGAGGTGGTGACGGAGAAGGTGGAGTAGGGGATTGCAGGTGATCCTGCCGGAAAACGGGCTGGATAACGCTATGATCAGCTTCGCTTCCCAGAAGCCGATTTCTGGACCGCAATAACTTCCGTATTGCCCCTTATCCGCCCGCAATCGCGGATTTGGCCCGGCCATTCTAGGGCAAATACAACGGGACATTCAGAACAATCCTGCGCCTCCCGCAGTCATATCCGGTCTATAGGGTTGTGTCTTCTCGGCCGGGTTTAGACAAGCGTCAGCGGCTGTCGCTTCCGACAAAAGTAGGCCACGGGCTGTCTCACATCGGCAACGTTCGCAGCGCCATCTCGACTACGCGCTGTAATTTACTTCGGCTTGCGCCGCCCGCTGCCTGAACTGCCATTCCGTAGAGGACCGTCGCGATGTAGCGAGCAAGATCGGCAGGGTTCACATTGGCCGGTAGGTCACCTTCTGATTTCGCACACTCGAAACGCCGTCGCATCGCGGCTTCACCCGCCGCGCGGCAGGCGGTCAGTTCCTGCCGGATGGAATCGGCCGCCTCGCCACACGCAAGCGCACCCTGCACCATGAGGCACCCACCGGGATTGCGCCGGGTTGTGTTCAAATCGGCCGCACCCAGCAGCAATCGTTCCACGACTGCGCGGGCGGTCGGCTCCCTCAATGCCTCTTGGGTGTAGGCCGCCGGCCCCTTCAAGTAACGGTCGAGCGCCTTGCGGAACAGCGTTTCTTTGTCGCCAAAGGCGGCATACAGACTCGGACGATTGACGCCCACAGCTTTGGTCAGGTCCGACAGAGACGTGCCCTCATATCCCTTTCGCCAGAACACCAGCAGCGCGCGGTCCAACGCTCGGTCCATATCGAAGGAGCGGGGACGTCCCATTCGTTTTGGGGATTTGTTCCGTTCCATACCTATCTATGATGCCCCTTCCATACCTATCGGTACAAATATTGCATCTATTCAGTCGCCCTGACATCTGTACCAGGCGGTACGGAAACATGGCAAGAGAAATAGGAAATCAAACAGGAGAAAGCTCATGAGTAAGCTGGAAGGAAAAGTAGCAGTCATCACCGGAGGCAATAGCGGAATCGGTCTTGCTACGGCACAACGCTTCGTCGCGGAGGGCGCGTACGTCTTTATCACGGGCCGCCGTCAGAGCGAACTCGACGCGGCAGTGAAGCAGATCGGTAAGAGTATTACTGCAGTGCAGGGCGACGTCTCAAACCTTGCGGATCTCGATCGCTTGTACGCCACCGTGAAGCAGCAGAAGGGGCACATCGACATTCTATTCGCCAACGCCGGCACCGGACAATTCGCCCCGCTCGCCGCAATCACCGAAGAGCACTTCGACAACACTTTCGACGCGAACGTCAAGGGTCTGCTATTCACCGTGCAAAAGGCGCTTCCGCTCCTTAAGGATGGAAGCTCCGTCATTCTGAATGCGTCGATCGTTGCCAGCACTGGAGCGCCCGCGATGAGCGTCTACAGCGCATCCAAAGCCGCCGTGCGTTCTTTCGCGCGCACCTTCACCACGGATCTTAAAGACCGCAAAATCCGCGTGAACGCAGTTAGTCCTGGCGTCATTCCCTCGCCGGGCTATCGCAATTCGCTGGGAATGACGGAAGAACAAGTCAAGCAGTACGCAGACAGCGTCGTGGGCAATATACCCCTCGGTCGCACCGGAACCTTGGACGAAATTGCCAAAGTGGTGTCGTTTCTCGCTTCTGACGAGAGTAGCTATATCACCGGCATCGAACTGGTCGTCGATGGCGGCATGACCCAGATCTGACCAGCTTGACCATCGGCGCCTCGACGCAATGTCCGGGGCACACGACGCTTCATGACGGGTTGTTTCCGGGCTCCGTCCGTTTGGTCGGCTAGCTGGAAGCGGTCCAGAAACGGGCTTCTCGGAAGTGAACCCCGCGTTTGTCACGGAACGGCGACGGCTACTGGGTGGATTGCAGTTGGGAGGTCAGTTGGCTAATGGCGGAGACTTCGAAGAAACTAGAGAGGTCGGCGTGCCCGGCCAGGGTATCGCGCTGCTTGCCTTCAACCAGGATTTTCACTTTTAGGACGCCAGGGATATTCGTTGAGAGAGTTTGGATTAGAGACGCCACGGTAAGTTCTTCGGCCAGCACGCCGGAGCGGTGGCCGTCGGCCAGGGCAGCGTTGACGTCGATGACAGCCAGTCCGGGATCCACGAGATAAACGCTGCGAATGTCGGAGCCGGGCGGAAGTGGATGAGGCGAAGACTTATCGAGGTAAAGGGCGATCAGGGCCCGCAGGACTTCCTCGGCGCGTTGCTGGCGAACTGACGGCATTGGGATTTGGGCTGCTTGGGCGCGCAGCACGCCAATGTCATCGTAGGCGACGAACAGGGTGACGCGCTCGGTGGCTCCGGCAATGGGAGCAGCCACCGGAGCCGTACTGACCGACGCCGCAGGCGGGACGGCGGCGCGTCCCCGCATGCGCCAGGCATAGATGCTCATGCCCAGCACCGTTGCGAGGAGAATAGAGATCGCGATGAAGAAGTGGCGGGGAATCATTAGGAGATTTGGATAATTTTGTAATTGGGTAATTTTGTAATTTAAGAATCTAAGGTTTCAAATTACCAGATTACCCAATTGCACAATTACTAAATCTTCATGGGGCGGCTCCGAGTTGAGCCCGAATCGCGCCGATGCCGTTGGCCACGGCGCCCGCAATGAGCTGCTGATAGTCCGGCGCCGCCAGGACTGAGACGTCTGAGGCGGGCGGCGCCACTTCGACCGCGATGGCTGCGGTGACAATGTTATTCAGGGGGCGCAGCGGGGCGGAGAGTGTGCGAATCGTGATCTCGCTCTTTTTCAAAGCCTCGGCGACGCTGGCCGCGGCAGCCTGGCTGAGTGGAATCGATGCCGCCTGAGCGGTCGGCCAGGAGCGGAATGGACCACGGTCATCCGCAGTAGCATCTGCATAAGGCAGCAGCGCTGTGTAGACGCGAACGCCATGGCCGCTGGAGGCGGCGTGCAGCGCAATATAGATGGCCGCATGAGTGGTGTTGGCGAAGAACGCGCGGTCGTCGAGGGAAAGATTGGCGTCAGAGTCGCGAAGGACGAGCGTTGTAATTCCCCGGCTCTCGAGTTCCTGGCGCAGACGGCGTGCGAAGGCAAGGGTAACGTCTTTTTCGGCGAGGGTGGGGCTCAGGGCCTCGCCACGGTCGGCGCCTCCGTGGCCGGCGTCCACGATGGCGAAGTAACGGCGTGGGTTGGACGATTGATTCGGCGGCGATTGAGCGCCCTGAACGCCTTGTGGCGCCGGGGGGGCCAGCCTTTGGGCCACAGTGGCCGCGGACTGCGATTTCGCTGGGGCAAGCGTAATGGTCCGGCCGTCGTTGCTGAAGCCAGCCATGAGAGGCACGTTGGTGGTCACGGTGATTTCGGCAGCGCCGTTGCTCTCGGAGTACGCGGCGGCGGGAATGACCTTGCTGGCGAAGGTGAGCGTGGATGATGCGGGCGCGGTAACGGGTTCGTGGCTGAAGGTCAGGTGAAGTCTGCCGGGTTCCGTGGCGACGGAGGGATTCACCGGCGCGGTGAATTGAAAAACCAGCCGCGAAGGGTCGTCCGAAGCGACCGAAGCGGTGAAGTGCGTGGCTACGTTGCCGATGAAGAGCCGGGCCGATTCTTCATGCAGATTTGCCGGGCCCCCGAGAAAACGAGGCAGAAGGGAATTGAGGGACGCGAGCGGGACCAGGCCTCGTCCGTTCTCCATGAGGAACTTGGCGGAGATATCGGCATCACGTCCCTGAACGCGCGCACGGGTCTTGCCGACGGTAAATTCTCCGAGGACGTTGTTATAGCGAAGCCGCCAGTGAGAGCCGTCGGACTTGGCGCTTACTGTGCCAAGGGGCTCGAGGAGTTCGAGGAGTCCGATGTAGTCACGCCCCTGCCGCTGGACGATGGGAAGGGAATAGCTGGCTACGGTGGAATAGATCGAGAGATGTTTCTCGGGAGCCGCGGACAGCGATAGCGAAAACAGCAGAAGAATTGCGAAACCGAACGCGACTCCTCCAGTACGTCGGCACCCCTTGTCTCCACCGGTAAAGGCCCCGCTAGTCGAGGGCATAGGCCGTCAATCCGCTCAGCAGCTTGGGATAGAAGTCGGTGGATTTTTGGGGCATTACTTCGCCGGTGAAGGCGATGTCGCGGACCTGCGATACACGGCACGGATTCATCAGGAAAACAATGTTCGCCCGCGGGCTGCCTTGCAGGCTGGAGATCGCCTCGGCGGCATCGCGGACGTAGGAAATATTCTGTTGGTTGCGGATGGACTCTTCGGAAAGCTGCAAGACATGTTCCAGCAATACTTTATGCAGTTGGACCACGTCGAGCGATTGTTGGCGGATGGAAAGGCCTCCGAAAACGTCGGGGGCATTGGGGTTCGGGTGATGCAGCAAGAATGCGCGGTTGGCAGTAATCGCGAGAATGCTGCTCCCGGCGCGTCCGCACTGGTGCAGGATGGTACTGGCGCGGGAAGCATCGATCGGCGCGTCTACTTCGTCGATGTCGAAGAAGGCGCGGGCCGCGGTGCGGAACTCATCTTCAGAAAATGAAGGCAGGCTGTGAACTACACGGTGGGTGGGCAGAACGAGTAGCGCCGGACTGTTCAGATTGACGAACGTCATCATGGCGAAGTTGTGGGGTGCGTTGCGGTCGCGAGCAGTGGACGAACCTGAGGCGCGACACTCGTTGCGATAGGTGAGAGCGGTCTCATAGCGGTGGTGGCCATCGGCGATAATCAGTTTCTTGTCGCTCATCGCGGACCGGACGGAAGCGATGACTTGAGGATCGGAAACCTGCCAGACGCGATGCAGAACTCCGTATTCATCGGTCACGGAAATATCCGGCTCGGCGGGGGTGCGCAGTAAGGATTCCACCTGGCCGGAATCCTCGTACAGCATGAACAGTTGCCCGAAATGGGCACGGGTGGCGCGGAGCAAGTTGAGGCGGTCGGCCTTGGGCTTCGCCAGCGTGTGCTCATGGGGGAAGACCACTCCGGCATCGTATTCCTCGATGCGGCCGAGGGCAATAAAGCCGCGGCGCTCCACTTCGGCGCCTGGGCTTTCTTTACTCGTACCGGGTAGCCTAAAGCGCTGAGAATAAGCGTAGAGCGACGGCTGAGAATCCTGGCGAAGGATGCCTTGCTGCCGCCAGTCCCGAAAATAAGCGGCGGCTCGCGAATATACATTGTTTTCCTGATTGTCATTCGCATCTTTGCGGCCGAGGATGATGCGGACCAGGTTGTAGGGGCTGGCAGCATAATAGCGATCCTGCAGCGCGGGTGTGATCTTGTCGTAGGGTTGGGTGACGACTTGAGCGGAGGGAACTGCCGGCGAGCCGTTGCTGCTGGTGCTCGCATAACGAAACGCGCGGAAGGGATGAATGTCAGCCATGGAAACTTATGATTGTAGCAAGGTGGCTGCGGATTTCGCTGAGCGGCTAGCCGCTTGTGAATGAGTCGCCCGAAATGGGCGTCTATTCTGGGTTTGTCATTAGGATTTGACAAAAAAATCGCGGCCAGTTGGGGGAAGCTGTGATACTATCGCGGCCAATTGAGGTGCTTATGTCCTTCGCGGATGAGCGCCGGTTGTCTCGCCCCATGGTCCGGACTTGGAAGCGCGCTTCGGTTGTACCCTGGAATCTGAGTTCGGTCGGGTTGCGGACGCCCCTGCGCGGTTCTTCTGTTCTCCTTTCTCTTGAGTCTTGGCTGGGACTTGCCATGTGCTGCTGCTTGGCATGGTCCGTGCCCGCGCTGGCCCAGACAGACGTCAACGACGTTCATGTTGTTCCACGAACTGTGGAGAAAGCGAAGCCCGCTGAGGCGACGATCCAGAGCGTAGTTCCGGCCTCACTGAATACGCATGTCCGTCCCCTGAAAGTAGCGGTGGATCTGGTTCTGGTACCCGTCACAATTACCGATCCGATGAATCGTCTGGTGACCGGCCTGGAGAAAGAGAACTTCCAGCTTTTCGAGGGCAGCGCGGGCCAGCAGATAAAGACCTTCTCCAGCGAGGACGCGCCCGTCTCCCTGGGAGTCATTTTCGATTCCAGCGGCAGCATGAGCAGCAAGATGGACCGGGCCAAAGACGCAGTGGTGGAGTTTTTCAAAACCGCCAACCCGCAGGATGAGTTTTTCATGATCACATTCTCGGATGAGCCCGAGGTGGTCAGCGACTTCACGAATTCGGTGGATGAGATTCAGAACAAGCTCGTATTCACGGTACCGCGAAAGCGGACCGCCCTGCTGGATGCGATTTACATGGGCGTCACCAAGATGAGGCAGGCCAAATATGCGAAAAAGGCGCTCCTGATCATCTCCGATGGCGGCGACAATCATAGCCGGTATACGGAAAACGAAATCAAAGCGCTGGTGAAGGAAGCGGATGTGATGGTGTATGCGATCGGTATTTACGACCGCTATTTCCAAACAAACGAAGAACGGCTCGGTCCAGAACTGCTGGGCCAGGTTTCGGAACTCTCCGGTGGGCGAGCTTTCACGGTGGAAAATCCCAACGATTTGGCGGATGTGGCCACCAAGATCGGCATTGAGCTGCGCAATCAGTATGTGCTGGGGTATCGTCCGGTGAACGGAACGCGGGACGGCAAATGGCGTAAGATCAAGGTGAAGTTACTGCCTCCGAAAGGACTGCCGCCGCTGAAAGTGTATGCCAGGACCGGATATTACGCGCCCGAAGAATAAGGACGCGGGCCATTTCTTTTTCCTGAGTTGTGCGTTATGGGCCGGAGTCTTGATCGCGCCACTGGCGCCACCCATTGCCGGACAAGCGTTCCGAGATCCTTTTCAGGTCCAGTCTGAGCCAGGGCAATCTCCTGCATCTTCTCCGCCTGCTACGTCCAGTCAGCCGTCCGCGCCTCCCTCGCCTCAATCCAGCGCAACGCCTCCCCCCGCCTCCACACCGTCTCAGCCCGCTCCTCGGCCACCAACCCAGCAGAATGCTGAAGACAACGGCACCTTTGTCATCCGCAAAGATGTGGATGAAGTATTGCTGCACGCCACGGTAGTAGACGATAGACAGCGCATTGTCACCACTCTGGACAAGGGCGACTTTACAGTTTTTGAGGACGGAAAGCCGCAAACCATTATTTCCTTCCATCACGAAGACATTCCAGTGGCGATGGGGATCGTGATTGATAACTCCGGATCCATGCGGGAAAAGCGCACGAAGGTGAATCAGGCGGCGTTGAATCTGGTGCGGTCGAGCAATCCGCAGGATGAGGTTTTCGTGGTGAATTTCAACGACGAGTACTATCTCGATCAGGACTTTACTAACGATCTCCTGAAATTGAAGGAGGCGCTGGAGAAAATCGACGCCAAGGGCGGAACGGCTCTTTATGAAGCCGTGGTTGCCTCTGCCGATCACCTGAAGAGGGACGCGAAGCTGGAACGAAAAGTATTGTTCGTGGTGACGGATGGCGAAGACAATGCCAGCCGCGAAACCCTGGAGCAGGCGGTGAAACAGTTGCAGGAGGAAAACGGTCCGTCGCTGTATGCGATCGGAATTCTAGGGGACGAAGAGCACCCCAAGCGGGCGAGGCACGCCTTGGAGATTATCGCGCAGCGGACCGGAGGGCTGGCCTTCTTTCCCAAGACGCTGGACGAAGTGGATGAGATCAGCCGGCAGGTGGCGCATGACATCCGCAATCAGTACACGATTGGATACAAGTCGACCAACCCCAGATCGAGTGGCGGATTCCGGCAGATTCGCGTGGAAGCGAAGGCTAAAGGACATGGAAAGATGTCCGTGCGGACCAAGAGCGGGTACTATGCGGGAACGCAGTCGGCGGCGGGGACGAAGTAGAGAGTGTGAGATTGTCGCGCGGCCCTGAGTTCAGCGTTTGGGGTCAAAGGGGATGCTAACCTCGGCGGTGGTCCGCGAATGGCTGGGCGTATACATCCACTGTTTCACGGCAGCTACGGCAGCCTCGGCTAGAATTGGATTGCCTCCCAGCAATTGGACGCTCTCGATGTTGCCTTTGGGAGCGACGGTTAGCTGCAATCGTACAGTTCCGCCGATGTTGAGCCGCTTCAAAGTTTCCGGGTATGCCGGCTCAACGCGGGTAATCAGCTTTCTTTCGACGCCGTTCCTGACGTCCTCGATAGCCAGAGTTTTCACGCCTTCCGCGCTGGCTTCGGCGCTCACATAACCAATCGCGCCTCTCGTTTTGGCTACATAGGCCACGATCTCGGCGTCGGAACCGAGCTCCTTCGGCATGGAGCCTTTGCCGGTGAAGACCAGGACGCGGTAGTAGGTCTGCAAATCGTCGTCGGTGCTGCCGAGGCACTCGCGCAAGAAAGCTTGGTGGGCTGGCCCACCCTTCTCGAGTACTGGTTCAACGTGAGTACCGTCGTGGAGGGCGTTTTTCTCTTCCAGAAAGACTTTCTTCAGTTCCCCTGTGGAGATCGAGTCTGCCTTCACGCTGGAATTGGCAATCAGTTTGAACTCGCCCGCGACGGTGGGGACTGAGCCGAACATCATGACCACGGCAACGAGGGGAAATAGTCTGTGGTTCATCATCGCGGTCGCCTGTCTGCGTCCTTCCCTCGTCTTAGAAATTCAAACTGGTCTTGAGAACCAGGGCATTGGTATTGGGGCTAAATCCCTGTGGGTTTACCTGGGTGTAGAATCCGTTTGGGTACGGGCCGCTGCCATATCCATTCATGAAGTGACCTTCGATTTTCACATTCCAGAACTTATTCAGATCAACCCGCCCCGTGATGACCTTATCGTAATCGTGATTGTCGGGCAGGCTGGTGTCTGTTGCCGGAGGATAAAAGGCGGCCAGGGCGCCGGCTACGGTGTTCGTGATCGTGTAGCGAGAGTAGTAGGACCCGATTTGAAGCCGTTTGCAGATCCGGTAAGCTCCGGAGACGTACCAACCGTGTACGTCGGCAAAGCTTTCGGAAGTGCCGTTGAAGAGATCCTGGTTGCGCCAGTAACGGCGATACTCCGACTCGATCCGCAATCTGCCCACGGTGTACCGGCCATAAAACTGATTAGCCCAGTCGGCTTTCGAGGCCTCGGAGTATGGCACTAACCCGGCCGCAAGGTTAAACGGGTTTAGCGCCGAGCCCCTGCCGGTAATGTCCTCATTCAGACGCGACGCTCCAATTAGAAGACCCTTTACTGGATTGCGCCAGCGAAGATCCGCGCCGTACTGCAGCCCTCCAAAGCTCGTGATGCGGGCTCCGAAACTGCTTAAGTAATAGGGATAGCCGCTGTAGATGCTGTCGCTGCGATGCCCCGCATAGGCAGTGTAGGAGAGGTCGCCGAGACGATGCTTGAGGGAAATGTCGCCGTAGATATCGCCGCCGAGGTGAGCGATGGTAGCTTCCCTCAGGTCCGTGGGATAAACGCTTTGCGGAAGCAGGGCAAACGCTTGCAGGAAATCCAGATCTTGAGTGTCGGTGTAAAGGCCAAGCGTGGTTTTCACTTTTCCGCCGCGAATGCCGAGCCAGCTCTTGAAGCGGTAATCCGCCACGGCCCAGTCGAGGGAAGGATGGTACTGGCCGAGTTGGCCGAGATTGCGGTCGTAGCCCTGCGCTCCGACCCGGAGCTTATCGGTTACCTGGTAGGACGTATTGAGCCCGAAATCGGTAAAGGCGGCGCTGCCCTGGCTGGTGTTCATCGTCAGCCAATTGTTGTCATTGGTATAGACGAATCCCTGCGAGGCGAACCCATGCACCTGAACCGTGCGGCCAAAGACTTTGAATTCCTGGGCGCGAAGGCTGATTGATCCTGCGCAAAGCCATGCACAGACAAAACCGAGTCCGAGGATTCGCCGGCGCATGTGCCCCTCCGAATAAGCGGTCAAAGGTATTAGATCGGCCAAATCGAGGAGAACGTGAGTTAAGAGCGGCGGACTTCTTGATCGAAACAGAGACGTGGAGAATTTTCTTAGGGAAAAACCTCTAGCCGCTTGGGGGCGACGGCGTGCTCGACCCATTTCCGTGCTTGTTGCAGCCAATCTTTGTGCGCCGAAGCATCGATGTAGCGCTCGCCCTTAAAGATCCCGGAGCTTTTGGCCAGCCGCATAAACTGGATCGTCGTGATGGCGTCTTGCAGGATGACACAGGAGCGTTGCATGCCGCGGCTGCGATACATAGCTTGGCCCCGGACCATTACTTGCTGGGCCTCGGTCGGGAGCGGGGCCAGCGTCCTCATATCGATGATTACGCCGAATGGGAGCTGCCGTCTTGCTAGAACCTGCTTGCTCTCCTCGTACCACTTCTCGAGTTCGGCTTTCGTCATGTCGCCGCCGAACGTGAGGTGAAATCCCAGATCGATCTTCTCTATTTTGTACACTTGTCTGCCCCGGCTCCTGTCCGACCCTAAGGGCGGGTATCAGCTTGCCTCTTAATCCCATCGACCACCTGGGCCGAGAGTGCCAGCACCTCATGCCCACATCGGACTTCTCTCAGGATAAACGGCATGCCAAGCTTGAGCATTGAGGCACTGGGACTCACGGATCGGTGTTCCAGCCTATTAGATCGGTGAAATTAAGGGAAACTTGAGTGTGACCACGACAGGCAGGACAGAGACTTAAGTAGGCGCAGAAAAATGGAAAACGATGGTAACGGTTTGGGCAACGGATGAGTGGCGGGGCGATTGACGATTGCGAAGGCTGGCCCTTACCCTGTAACGTGCATCGGAAAAACTTTGAAGTTTCCCATCTCGGGGTCGCCGACGACATTACGGATCTAGTCGGCGGAACTCCCATGCTCCGGCTGAAGCGGCTGGTCCCCTCCGGATCGGCTGACATCTTCGCCAAACTTGAATATTTGAATCCGGGCGGAAGCGTGAAGGATCGCGCCGCCATTGGAATCATCCGGCGCGCCGAGCAGGAAGGGAAGCTTTTGCCTGGCGGCACGATTGTCGAAGCCACTGCGGGTAACACTGGCATCGGCCTGGCCCTCATCGGAGTGAACCGCGGGTATAAAGTGAAGCTGTTTGTGCCGGAAAATTTCTCGCAGGAAAAAGTCACGATCATGCGGGCGCTGGGAGCGGAAGTGGATCGTACTCCCGATGAAGAGGGAATGAAGGGAGCGATCCGGCGTGCCAAAGAGCTAGTTGCCGGCGATAAGACGGCATTTATGGCGGGCCAGTTCGAGAATCAGGCGAATCCCGACTACCACTATGAAACTACCGCGGTCGAGATGTTTGAGCAGTTGGGCGGCAAGGTGGACGCCCTGGTTTTAGGATGCGGAACCTGCGGAACTTTTACCGGGATCGCTCGCTATATGAAAGAGCATGTGCCCAGCGTGCGGACCTACGCGGTAGAAACGCAGGGGTCGATCTTGGCCGGCGGAGAACCGGGGCCACACAAAGTGGAAGGCATTGGAGTGAGTTTCATCCCCAAGACATTTGATCGCTCGGTCTGCGATGAAGTAATCATGGTGACCGACGACGATGCTTTCGAGACAGTGAAGCGCTTGGCGGCGCGCGAGGGCGTGCTGGCGGGATCAAGCGGGGGAGCGGCGGTGTTCGCGGCTCTGGACGTGGCGCGGCGCCTGGGCGCGGGCAAGCGCGTGGCGACGATTATTCCAGATTCGGCGGAGCGGTATTTGTCGAAGAAGATTTTTGAGGGCGGGATTTAGACCGCCCCGCCGCACCGCAAAATCTATTGCGTGATCTCAAACACCGTGCCGCATCCTGCGCCGACGAAGCAATCTCCTGTGCCCTCATACGTGGTGCCGTAAAGACTCGTCCCCACCAGAGTCAGCGGGGCATTCGGATAACTGCCATCGTTAACCCCGGTAAAAGTGTGGAGAATCGTCTCCGTCCAAGAGCCGCTGCCTCCCAATGGCGGAGTTAGCTTGAATGCGATACCACAACCGTCGTTTCGTGTTCCGCAACTCGCGCCACTGCCACCGGCTCCGCCCCCGTACGTCGTCGTCCCGTAAAGTGAGCCACTGCTGTCGAAGATTACGTTGGCTTCTGGATAAAAGCCGTCGCTGCCGCCGGTGAAGGCATAGAGGACGCTTTCCGTCCAAACCCCGCCTTGCCTTGACGGCGTCAGCTTGAATACGGTGCCACAACCGTATCCGCCGTTGCAGGAAAGATCGCCGCCGTCTTCCGTGGTGCCGTAAAGCACCCCAGCACTATCGAAGGTCAGGCTGGCGGAGGGGAGAGCACCGTCCGTGCTTCCCGTGAAGGCATAGAGGATGCTCTCTGTCCAAGGCCCGCTCCCACTCGACGGCGGCGAAAGCTTGAATACAGTGCCGCAACCGTAACCTGAATTGCACGTGAGATCGCCCCCGCTGGTTGTCGTCCCGTAGAGTGCCCCTGCGTTGTCGAAGATCAGGCCGGAAGGCGCCGCACCATCGCTGCCGCCGATGAAATTGTAGAGGACTCCTTCCGTCCAGGAGCCGCCAGGTTTGGAGGGCGGCGTCAGTTGGAATACGACCCCAACCCTCTGCTTTCCGCCCAGCGGAGTCGTGCCGTATAGTCTCCCGCGTTCGTCCATGACTACGCCCGAACCAGGCTCGCCTCCGTCTACTCCTCCACTAAAGCTGTGGAGAACAGTTTCGGTCCAATCCCCGCCCGGGGTGCTCGGAGGCGTTAGCTGAAACACAGATCCATAGCTGCTGGTGGTGTACAGCGTCGTTCCATATATTGTGTGATTCTTGGTAAGGAGCAAGCTTCCGACTGGGAATTGGCCATCGGCTCCAGTGAACGAGTAAAGGATGTTCTGCTTCCAAGCCCCGCTTGGCGGCACAGGAGGGGTCAACTTATAGACTGTTCCGAAAGCGTACTTACCGCCGGCGATGGTTGACCCGTAGAGGGCGCTGCCGTCGGTCGCCACACCACCGCCGGGATTGGCTCCGTCATATTTATAACTGCTTTGGAAGGCGTGAATGACGGTTTCGTTTTGCGCGATAGCCACTGTTGCTGAGGCTACCGTTAGAAGCGCAGCGAGGGAGATTTTCAAGGGAAATGGGCATCTCATAGAGAACTCCTCTGGTCTCAGGGCGTCAGATGGGGAATCATCCGCTCCGGTCAGGGCCTTCAACGAAGCTACAGTGGGGAATTAAACCCTAAGGGACAAAAAGAAGTCAATGGCCCTTTAGCATGAAGTTCCCTCACTATGTTAAACATAAAGGACATGAAAGCCAGGAAGCAACCCGGTTTCGCAACCCGCGCGATTCACGACGGGCAGCAGCCGGATCCTTTGACCGGCGCGGTTAACGTCCCGATTTATCTCAGTTCCACTTACGTTCAGCAGGGCATTGGAGAGCATAAGGGTTACGAGTATTCGCGGGTGTCGAATCCGACGCGGGATCGGCTGGAGGAGAATCTCGCATCGCTCGAAGGCGGAATCGCGGCTCGCGTCTTCGGCAGCGGCATGGCGGCGATCAATGCGATCACGAGCATGTTGAAGTCGGGCGACCACGTCGTGTGCGGCAATGATCTGTATGGAGGCACGCCGCGGCTGTTCAATCAGGTACTGACCGCATTCGGACTGGAATTCTCCTACGTCGATACCTCCGATGCGACGAACGTGGAAAAAGCGATCCGCAAGAACACGCGTATGGTTTATGTCGAGACCCCGACCAATCCGCTGATGCGGCTCAGCGACCTGAAGGAAATCAGCAAGATTTGCCGACGCAACAAAGCTGAACTGATCGTAGACAACACGTTCATGTCTCCCTACTTTCAGCAGCCGTTAGCGCTGGGAGCGGACATGGCGGTGCATTCGACCACCAAATTCCTGAATGGCCACAGCGACGGACTGGGAGGGGTGGTCGTGTGCAGCACTTCAGCGCAAGCCGATAAACTTGCCTTCCTGCAAAAGTGCGCGGGAGCGATACTTTCTCCCTTTGAATGCTGGATGGTGCTGCGCGGGGTGAAGACGCTGGCGGCGCGAATGGAAATTCATGATCGTAACGGCCGCGCCGTGGCGGATTTTCTCGCCGACCACAAAAAAGTTAAGAAGGTTTTCTATCCCGGGCTGGCGGATCATCCGCAGCATGAGCTGGCGAAGCGGCAGATGAGCGGTTTTGGCTCGATGATCACGTTCGAGACTGGCTCGCTGAAGAACGCCAATCGCATGCTCAAGAAACTGCAAGTGTGCTCCCTGGGCGAATCGCTCGGCGGAGTAGAGACGCTGATCTCGCATCCCGCAACCATGACGCACGCGGCGCTGGGTGAGAAAGGGCGCAAGGCTATCGGCCTTACCGACGGCCTGGTGCGGATTTCGGTGGGCATCGAGGACTTGCAGGATATTCTCGACGATCTGGAAATGGGGCTGGCCGCGATATAACCGTTTGCCACAGATTTCCACGGATCTACACGGATAGAATCTTTTTAAACTATTTCTCCGAGTCCACCGACCCGGCAATCCACTCAAGATAGCCAGGTGATCCGTCCTCAATGGATAGACAAATACATTCTGGAAGTTCGTAGGAGTGGAGCTCGTCGATTGCGCGCCGAACCTTTTCCCACTCCGCCGCCGTGGTCTTGATTATCAAGAGCCACTCCTGAGCTTCTTCCACCTCGCCTCGCCAGCGATAGATGGATGCGACTTGCGGCACAATGTTGACGCATGCCGCCAAGTGGTTTTCCACCAGATGGCGCGCGATCTTCTTCGCTTCTTGCTCCGATCCGGCGGCGGTCAGGACGATGCGTTTGTCGGTCATATAAAATCAGCCTTCAATCATTTGCCGTTGTCGTTGCGCCAACCGGCGTGGAGAGAGTAGCACCTTAAGTGAGGGGCGGAAAGACTAAAGTCCGGAAAGACTAAGGAGCGGAAAGATGACGACGCAGATTAAGTTTGGCACATCGGGTTGGCGCGCCGTGATGGCGGAGGAGTTCACCTTTGCCAACGTAAGGCGCGCCGTGGGCGGCATTGCGCGCTATGTCGCCGGGCAGAAGCCGCAAGGGGCGAGGGTAATTGTCGGTCGCGATCCGCGTTTTCTGGGTGAGACTTTCTGTTCCATGGCCGCCGAGATTTTGCAGGCTCACGGAATTACGCCAGTGCTGGTGCCGGAAGCCGCGCCCACGCCCGCGTTTGCTTATGCCGTGGCGCAGACCGGGGCCGAGGGCGTGATCAACTTTACGGCTTCCCACAATCCGCCGCAATACAACGGAATCAAATTTTCGACGCCAGATGGATGTCCGGCGCTGCCGGAGGTTACGAAAAAGATTGAAGCCGAAATTAAAGCTGGGGATCGCGAAGGCGCGGCAATTGGGAAAAAGACGAACGGTTCTACCAGCGAATCTCTCGACGTGAAAGCCGGCTACCTGAAACGTCTCGCAGAAATTGTCGATCTGGACGTGATCCGCAAAGCCGATCTGAAAGTTTGTTTCGATCCCATGTGGGGCGCGGCTCGCGGATATTCGGACGAGCTTTTGCGACAGGCGGGAGTCAAGGTTGCGACCGTACACGACTATCGGGACGTGCTGTTTGGCGGGCATGCCCCCGAGCCGGACGATCATCTATTGCAAGACCTGCGGGAAAGGATGCGGGCGACCGGCGCACAGATTGGCATCGCCACCGACGGCGATGCCGATCGTTTTGGCATCGTGGATGCGGATGGAACGTTTCTCCAGCCGAATTACGTGATCGCCCTGCTGTTCGACTATCTGGTCGAAAGCCGCGGATGGAAGAACGGCGTGGCCAAGTCGGTGGCGACTACGAACTTGATCAATGCCATCGCCAAGGCGCGCGGAGTGGAACTGTACGAAACTCCAGTCGGGTTCAAATACATCGGCGAATTGATTATGCAGGATAAGATCGCGATTGGCGGCGAAGAAAGCGCGGGGCTGTCGATCCGGCATCACGTTCCCGAAAAAGATGGAGTGCTGGCCGGGTTGCTCTGTTGCGAGATGGTGGCGAAGCGCGGGAAGTCGCTGGGCGAACAATTGAAGGCGCTGTGTAACCAAGTTGGTTCCTATTATCCGCAGCGCGAGAACTTCCGCTTGACGCCCGAGGTCAAAGGCAAGTTCACTGAGAAGTTGAGGTCCGATCCGCGGGAATTCTGCGGACACAAAGTGAGCGAAGTGGTTCGCAAGGATGGATTGAAGCTGGTTTTCGAGGACGGCTCGTGGGTTTGCTACCGGCTATCCGGGACCGAACCGGTGGTGCGGGTGTATTCGGAAGCGCGGAGCGAGAAAGATTTGGAAAAATTGAGCGGGGCTGCCAAGCAATGGATTTTCGAGTAAAGCATATCGCGAGGATACGGCGGCTCCCAGGTCCGCAAGACGGATTGCGCGCTATGGCGGAGCGTGCCCCGCAGGCTGAGGCGCTGGCCGCATCGTGGATAGAGTGGCTGCGTCCGGCTTGGTCGCGGCTCTATATTCTGCGCCGGCGGATTGCAACGATCACGGTTACGCTGCTCGCGATTTTGCTATTTGTGCATGTGCTGTTGGGCGCGAATGGGATGGTTGTGTATAAGAAAAAACGCGTCGATTATGAAGCGCTGCAGAAGCGCATCGCGATGGAGCAGAAGGAAAATGAACTCTACCGGCAGCAGATTCAGGGTCTGAAAACGGACGAAAAAGCGATTGAGAAAGAAGCCCGCGAGCAGTTGCACTATGCCCGTCCGGGAGAATATGTATATGTTCCGCCTGCTCCGGCCACTCCCGCCCCGCCGCCGGTCAATCACTCGGCGCAAAGATAGAAGTCCGTTAACAACTACTTCCTCGAAAGTGTGACAATCCGGGTGTTTCTCTATGGTATAGTTCCCGCAATCGACGAATCGGTGGGTTGAGTTGCTGCCGGGCGCGCGATTAGAGTTCCTGCTATAACGAAGCGGCTTGGAGCCGCAAAAAAGGAGAAGAACCGGCCATGAGAAAAGTGTTAGTGCTATCTCTTGCGATTTGTTTTGTGTTTGCCCTGACGGCTGTGGCATTTGACGATATGGGGAAGAGCACCACCGTCAACGGGTGGGTGAGCGACGACAAGTGCGGCGCCAAAGGCGCGAATGATAAAGCCGAGGCGTGCACCAAGAAATGCCTGGCTGCGGGCGCAAAGATGGTGATTGTGACCGATAAGGATTCGAAGGTTCTGATGGTGGACAATCCCGATGTGTTGAAAGATCATGTAGGACACCACATCGCCGTGACCGGACACGTAATGGGTGATTCCATTCACGTGGACAGCGCGAAGATGCTCTGAACTTTGAGTTTGGATCAAGAGGGCGGCCGCGGCCGCCCTTTTTATTTTTCCCGGCGAAGTCAGGAATTTTGCGGCATCGGCTTTCCGATTTCCCAGTGGTGCCCGAACGGATCGACGATCCGCCCCAAACGCCAGCCGTAGTTGTTCTCCATGGGCACGACAATTGTGGCCCCTGCCGCAACAGCCCTCGCAAAAGCTGTATCGGGATCTTCCACTGTCATTACCATCCGTACCGATCCGCCGCCTAACGTTTCAGGACTAAAGTTCAAGTTCTCGGGCGATTCGTCGGCGACCCAGAACTCGGCGCTCTCGACGGAGAGCCGAGCTACGATTGAACCATCCTCGCTGTCCAAGCGGAACAACTCCGTGGCTCCGAATGCTGCTTTATAAAACCCGATTGCTTTTGAGCCTTGGCGGACGGAAAGCATGGGAGCGATGGAGGTTTTTGGGTGCAAGGAGGATTGAGCGGGGGAGTTCATAGCTAAGCAAATAGCGACCTGTGTTTAAGCATTCAGCGAGACGCCGCCGGGACAGCCGGCGAGGACGCCGACGCTACTAACGGACCACGCCCTCCAGCGGTGAACTGGCAGTCGCATAGAGCCTCTTCGGCATGCGTCCCGCGAGATAAGCCTGGCGTCCGGCAAGCACGCCGTGGCGCATGGCTTCGGCCATTAGCACCGGATCTTGCGCGTTGGCGATGCCCGTATTCATCAGCACGGCGTCCGCACCGAGTTCCATGGCAATGGCGGCATCAGATGCGGTGCCTACGCCTGCGTCAACGATCAGCGGTACGGCCGTGATCATCTCGCGCAGGATGCGGATATGAGCCTGGTTCTGAATGCCCATACCGCTGCCGATGGGCGCACCGAGCGGCATGACTGCCGCAGCGCCCGCGTCGATCAGACGCTTCGCGAAAACAATGTCATCGGAAGTGTAGGGCAGAACCGTGAAGCCCTCGCCGGCCAGAACTCGCGTGGCTTCGAGCGTGGCTTGCACGTCAGGATAAAGCGTGGCTTGATCGCCGATCACTTCGAGTTTCACCCAGTCGGAAAGACCAACCTCACGGCCCAATCGCGCCGCGCGGATGGCTTCATCGGCCGTGTAGCAGCCCGCAGTGTTGGGCAACAGAAAATATTTCTTGGGATCGATATAGTCGAGCAGCGACTCCTTGCTGCGGTCCAGGTTCACCCGGCGGACGGCGACGGTAACCATGTCGGCTCCGCTGGCCTCGAGGGCACGCGCCGTTTCCTGAAAGGATTTATATTTTCCCGTGCCGACGATCAGGCGGGAGCGGAAGGTGCGGCCAGCGATGAGGAGTGGGTCGGTCATACTCCTACATTGTAATGAAAAGCGAACAGCAGCGGACATACTTGCCGCTGTGGTAGCATTTTTGGGCCAATCATCTTCTCAAAGGAACGGGCATGACTGTCCTGGAGTTTAGCCTGGTGGTCTGCGCCGGCTCTCTCGTTGCAGGTTTTCTGGGCGCTCTGACGGGCCTGGGCGGCGGCGCGGTGATCATCCCCATGCTCACACTGCTGCTCGGGGTGGATATTCGCTATGCCGTCGGCGCGTCGCTCGTCTCGGTTATCGCCACCTCTTCGGGAGCGGCGGCAGCTTACGTGAGAGAAGGTTTCTCCAACATTCGGATTGGAATGTTTTTGGAAATCGCTACCACGACTGGAGCGCTGGTGGGCGCGACTCTGGCGACACACGTTTCCGGGGGCGCGATTGCCACGGTCTTTGGCTTGGTGCTGATTGGCTCGGGGTACCTCTCGCGGAAGCCACGCTCGAAAGAAGAACGTGAAGCCCCGCCAGATCTGCTCGCCACCAAACTGCGGATGAATGGGAGTTTCCCCGATCGAGAGGGAACTCGCGAATACAACGTGCAGCACGTGCCTGCCGGTTTGAGCCTGATGTTTGTCGCAGGAGCATTGTCGGGATTGCTCGGCATCGGCTCGGGAGCGATGAAGGTGCTCGCCATGGACCGGGCGATGAAGATTCCTTTCAAAGTTTCGACCACTACCAGCAATTTCATGATCGGCGTAACCGCGGCCGCCAGCGCCGGGATTTATCTTTCCCGCGGATACATCGACCCTGGGATCTCCATGCCGGTGATGTTGGGGGTTCTTGGCGGATCGTTGCTGGGAGCACGCGTTCTGGTGAGAGCGGAAATTAAATGGCTGCGGCGAGTGTTCAGCGTCGTAATCGTCGCCCTGGGCATCGAAATGCTCTACAAGGGGCTTTCCGGGAAGCTTTGAGATAGGCAGATCGAGATGAGCGCGAACGAAAGTTGGAACGATAAGAAGATGGATATTTTTATCGGCAGCCTGCTGCGTGCAGGAGTGCTGTTTTCCGGTCTCATCGTCGCGATTGGCGCGTTTATTTATCTCTTAAGAGATGGACATTCACCCGTGAATTACCGAATGTTCCAAGGCGAGCCTCCATACTTTCGCACTGTCGCAGGCGTTCTGCGGGATACAGTCGCGCTTCGCGGCAGGGGAATCATCCAGCTTGGATTGCTGTTCCTCATCGCGACTCCAGTTGCGCGCGTCGCGTTTTCGATCTTCGGCTTCGCCAGGGAACGCGACTATCTGTATGCCATTGTGGCGTCGATCGTGCTTTTGATCCTGCTTTACAGCCTTGTCTTCTCTTAAGTCGTGGTCGATTCCGCCCGGGCATACAGCTCGTCGATCTGCTTGCGGTAACGCTCCTCAACCACGCGGCGGCGCAGTTTCATGGTGGGAGTAAGGGCGCCATTCTCCGCCGTGAATTCTTCGGGGACAAGCAGAACCCGTTTTAATTTCTCGAAGCGCGCAAGGTTTTTGTTGGTATCTTCCACAATTCCGTCGTAGAGCGCTTGGACTCTGGCATTACCCACGAGCTCGGCACGCGAGGAGTAAGCCACAGCGTGCTCGCGGGCCCAATCCTCCAGCAACGCGAAGTTGGGCGAGATGATAACAAAGGCAAACTTGCGTCTGTCCCCAATGATGGCCGCGGTCCCGACCAAGGGATTGAGTTTTAAAGAATTCTCGATGGGCTGCGGAGCGATGAATTTTCCACCGGAAGTTTTGATGAGTTCTTTCTTGCGGTCGGTGACGGAAAGATACCCGTCGGCGTCGAGGTGGCCGATGTCTCCGGTTTTGAACCACCCATCTTGAAAAGCGGTCTGAGTTTCCTCGGGACGGTTCCAATATCCCTTGAATACCGACGGGCCGCGCACCAGAATTTCGCCATCCTCGGCGCAGCGGACTTCGAGGTTGGAAAGGATTTTCCCGACCGTTCCGATGCGGTGGTTGACCGGCGTATTGACGGCGACGACGGGCGAAGTTTCGGTGAGCCCGTAGCCTTCGTGAATTCGAATGCCCACTGTGGCGTACCATTCGGCGAGTTCGCGGCCCAACGGCGCGCCGCCCGAGATAAAGGTCTCAACATTGCCGCCCATCCCGGCGCGGATCTTCGAGAACACGAGTTTGTTGGCCAGCTTCCAACTGGAAGAAGTCGGCGTTTCTCCCGCAAGAAGTTGTGCTTTGTGATCGCGGCCGACGGAAAGTGCCCAACGGTAGATGGCTCGCTTGGGAAATCCGCGGGCGGTTGCCTCCGTCTTGGCATAGATTTTTTCGTAAACTCTCGGAACCGAAACGCAGACCGAGGGGCGCACCTCGAGCAACGTTTCCGAAAGATGCTCGATGAATGGACAGTACGCGAGAGTAACGCCGTGGTAAAGCATAGCCAGATCCACATGGCGCGCTGTGACGTGCGACAGCGGCAGAAACGAAACACTGATCAAGCCAGGGCGCATGTCGAACCCCACTAACGAACAGTTAATGTTCGACGCCATATTGCCGTGGGTCAGCATTGCGCCTTTGGAGGCCCCAGTTGTGCCGGAAGTGTAAATGATCGTCGCCACGTCGTCAGGCCGGATGGCCCGGGCGAAAGACTCAATCTCCGCATCTAGCGTTGACGGTCCCTGGCTCAGGAATTGATCCATGAGCACGCAGCTCGCGGCCAGATCGCCGGGAATTTGCAGACGATCCATGACTACGATTTTCTGCACCTGAGTCTGAGGCAGAATCGCGAGAACCTTGCGCAGTTGATGTTCGGTGGAAACGAAAATCACGCTGCTGCCGGAGTCGCACAAGGTGTAGGCAGTTTGCTCCGGAGTAAGAGTCGCATAGACCGGAACGGTAACGGCGCCGAGCAGCAGAATCGCGAAATCGGCAATGGACCACTCGGGCCGGTTCTCGCTCAGGATGGCAACGCGGTCGCCTGCCCGGATGCCCCATTCCTTCAGCGCCTGGGTCGTTCTGGCCACGTTGCGGTGGAAGTCCGAGGAAGAGATGGGCAACCACTTACCATGTTCTCGATGCAGCACGGCGCGGTCGAGATTGCGTTCAGAGGCGGCGAAGAAAACGTCGTTGAGTGTGGTCAGGCTCATGGCGGCTTTGGTCTAAGAGTGAATTTACTGGTTTAGGGTTTGATTCGGCAATGTGAAACCGAAGGAGGCAGAGTACAACATGACAACATCTTGGCATGGACTGGGCTATGATTCGGGCAGGAGGATCGTGATGCAGAGAAAAATTCCGGGAATTTGGACCGCATGGCTGCTTGCAACCGCACTGGCAATGGCTGGCGCGCCATCGCTCGCGGCGCAGACTAAGCCGGCAGGCAGCGACGCGCCAGCGCTGCAAATGCCGAAGGTGGGCGAGATGGCCCCCGACTTTACCATGAAATATTTCGACGGTAACGACCTGAAGGATATTTCGCTGAGCCAGTATCGCGGGAAAAAGAACGTTGTTGTGGCATTCTTTATTTTTGCCTTCACCGGTGGTTGAACTAAGCAAATGAAAGCTCTCCAGCAGGATTTGAAGCGGCTGGAAGCTACCGATACCCAGGTCCTGGGTGTGAGCATGGATAGTGCCTTCGCCAACAAAGCCTTCGCCGACAAAATTGGAGTTACCTTCCCCCTGTTGAGCGATTGGGGCGGCGACGTTACGCGCCAGTACGGACTTTATGTGGAGAAATATAAAGCGGCGCGGCGCGTGAATTTCTTGATTGGCAAAGATGGAAAAATCCTGGAAGAGCAGGTGGATAAGGACGCAATCGATCCCACGAAGATCGTGGACACTTGCGAGCGTCCGAAGCTGAAGAACTGAGTTGCCGCAGGGTGGAGTCGCTGTCTCTTCGCAACCGGACTTGTTCGAACTGGATACTGCGGGACGGCTCTGCCCTTCGCTCCCTGCGAATGCTTGTTCGACTTTCGTAACATGATCGACAAGTTACTGGGGAGGGCATTTCATGGGTAGGTCCGCTTAGTCCTGTTTTTCCAACCAAACAGCTGGGTGGACCTCCGTTTTTTGTAACAGACGACGAAAGTTGTCGTTTTTCTTGCAAATTTGATGCAGAATTCCTCTTGGGCCGAACCTTCCGAGCAACAGTCCCTGGGAAATCAGACTAGGAGTTGATCGCGATGCGATATCTGCTCGTATTTCTCACAGTACTTGCTTCGATTTCCGGGGCGGTCGCGCAAAGCGGAATCCCGACGGCTCCAAGAACCGTGCAGCTTGCGCCGTCGTTTCCCGACCCAGTCAAAATTGTCAGGGTAACCCTGGATGGCGTGGAGATCAAACCCGGCCTCCAAGCCTATCCCGCCGACAAGCCCGGCGTACCTTTCGAAGCCGCCGACGACTGGCTCAACCATCTCACTGTCGTCTTGAAAAACACTTCGGCAAAAAGGGTTGTATACGCCGACATCCGCGTATTTTTTCTCGGCACCGAAGATAAAACGCCGCTCCATTCTCAGCTTGTCGACGCAAATCAAGTCGGCGAAAGACCTAAGCACGCCAGATATTCGACAATTCGGGGCGCGTGGCAGAATGACCCTGCGCGAGATGCAATTCTTATCGAATCCGGCCACGAATTTAGTCTGCCGGCAATTGACCCAGAGCGCTTTGACGAAGTCAAGCAAGCCATTGAAACCAGGCAGCCACTGTCCAGCGTGACCGCGATCCGGCTTGACGTTGCCACGGTCTATTTCGAGGATGGAACCAAATGGGGTGGGGGTTACTTCCGGCCCGATTTCAGCGCGCCGGGAAGGTACATCCATATCTCGCAAAAGGAATTCGATGCTTACCGGCAGGAGACTTCCCAATGAAGGCATCGGCGATCTGCCTCGCGTTTCTCATGCTTGCCACGATTCGCGCCGCGTGCCAAGATACACTCTGTACGACGTTTATAATCGACACTGTGGCGTGCAATAATCAGCCGTATGGCGGTTGCTCTTCGCACGCTTCGGTTCCCGGCGTCATAGTCGACAGTACTGGAGTCTTCGGTTGCATGCACCCCCGTGCCCCAACTTCAGGTCTTGAACTGTCCCGGCGGACAACAGTGCCCAGGAAACCAGGTTGTACAGGTTCAAGCGACTAACCCGTACTGCCAGCAGACCTACAGTGCGTGTGGTTGCCTCGGGCAGGGGTGCATCGGCCAGGAAAGCGGCGGCGAGCCCTCATGCATCATTGATGGCGATTGCTCTGGCGACCAAGCCTGCTGCGTTGACGGCATGTGCTCGTCATGCCAGGAACAAGGAGAGTTTGGATGGCGAGCGCAGGCCGCGCCAGGACTTAACAATTACTCGATAGAAAAAGCTGTACGGAGGGCTGATCATAGCCTGAATTGGTAGTTCTGGCGTTGAGGCCAACCGTCTCGCACTTCTCGCGGCGGCCCACATCTGGGTGCCCCTCGATAAGAGCGAAGGCTGTGTCAAGCACAAAAGTATCCTGCGGTGTTTTTCGCACCGTTAGTGTTGCCAGAGAAGGTTGAGGACCAAGACTCTGGAAATCTCACGCCAATCACCTGCGGTGGTGATCTTCTCCCGAAGATCATTCCACCAACCATCGATTCGGCCTCAACATCGACCATGATTCTTCTATGCGAACATCCCGCCCCGTGCGGGATGCGAGAGCGCCCAATCAATTTCACGGTCTAGCTTGCGCCGACCAGGGCCACCCGCGGGCTGCTCTCGATGCGAACGATCTCTGGATAGGCCACGTTCGTGCGCAACATCCAGTAGAGTCGTACGGCTAACTGGCGCGCCGTTGCCACCTTGGCCACGCCCTTCGGCTTCTGATGACAACGATGCAAATACTGCTTCTTCATTCCGGGATCGAAGCGCACCGCGATCTGCGCCGCCTCCACCAGCAACGAACGCAACATGCGGTTGCCCTGCTTGGTGATGACTCCCAACTTCTGCTTCCCGCCCGAAGAGTGCTCGCGCGGAATCAGCCCCAGATAACTGGCCACCTGCTTGCCCCGGGCGAACCGGCTCACATCGCCCATGGTCAGCACATAGGCCAGCGCCGTGTTCGGACCCACTCCCGGCTGCGTCATCAGCAACCGGGCCTGCGGATTCTCTTCTGCCGCGTGTTGCACGGCGTCATCGAGCGTGCCCACCTGCTGATTCAACATCGCCAGCAATCCCAGCAAGTCTTCCCGCCGGCACGAAGCCCAGGGTTTCAACGGAAGCTCGCGCAGCAACTTCTGTCCCACCTGGCTCCACAGCTTGCCTTTCCTCTGCATTCCCTTATTCAAGGAAAGGTGTTGCAGTTCGTTTTTCACCCGGCTGCGTATCATCACCAACTTGTGCCGATGCAGTACCAGTTGCCGCAGGTCGCGCTGCTCCCGGTCCGGAGTCCACAGCCGCGGGAAACGGCCTTCCACCACCAGTTTCCGAATGTGCCTCGCATCCCGCTTGTCTGTCTTCTGCTTGCGCACGTAACTGGCTCGGATCTGTGCCGCATCTCCAATCCAGATCTCGTGCCCAAGATCCTCGACCAGTTCCACGAACCACTGACTGTTGCCCGTGGCCTCCATGCCGATCAGCCCCGGGGCCGCCAGCTTCTGATAGAACTGCTTGGCATCCCCGCTGGCATGCACCAGTTTCTGCTCCCCCGTTTCCCCGGTCTCCGTGTCCAGCCAATTCACCTGTTGCCAGCTGGGATGGAAATCACATCCTATAATCATCATCGAAGGCTCCTTTCTCCCCAGCGTCTTTGGTCCTCAAATCAAGACTACCGGGTCAATCGAGCCTTCGCTCTTATCCAATCAA